>Ga0316604_10000180_pt1 | contig 96206 bp, 95 predicted proteins | sample OWC_soil_day20_C_FD_207650 | JGI IMG/M metagenome (GOLD analysis project Ga0316604, IMG submission 207650) | Wetland soil microbial communities from Old Woman Creek delta, Ohio, United States - OWC_soil_day20_CT | ecosystem: Environmental > Terrestrial > Soil > Wetlands | place: USA: Ohio... | reverse complement strand
TGTCGGCGACCGGATTGATCGTGATTTGCTGGGTGGCCGGGGCCGAGGTGGCGTTGGCGTTGTCGGTGACGGTGAAGGCAATGTCGACCGTGCCGTTGTAGTCAGCGACCGGCTTGAAGAGCAGGCCAGCGGCTTGGGCCGGGCTCAGGTGGTCGCCGGCAACGACGGCGGTGGTGCCGTCGGCCAGGGTCAGGATGCCTTGGGCCGCCGGCGGCAAGGCCGTGACGGTGACGTACTGAATGCTGCCATCGACATCGGTCCCGCTCAGCGGGACCGCAATCGTGCTGTCTTCGTCACCCGAGACCGGGGCAACGACCGCCACCGGGGCATCGTTCACCGGGTTGATGGTGATTTGCTGGGTTGCCGGCGCCGAAGTCAGGCCACCGGTGTCGGTCACCGTGAACTGGAAGGAAACCATTCCATTGAAATTCGCATTGGGCACAAAAGTCAGTAGCGCCTGATGCGTAGCGGGATCGACGGCGATTTGCTCACCGGCAACGACTGGCGTACCGTCAGCCTTAAGCAGGGAACCGTCCGTCGGCAAGGTAGTAACCGTCACGAATGCGATCGGGCTATCTGGATCGGTACCGGAAAGCGGAACAACGATCGAAGTATCTTCCGCAGAGGCTATCGCCGCGCCAACAGTAGCGGTCGGGCTGTCGTTCGCACCATTGATGGTCAGCGTCAGCGTCGCCTGGGCGGTATGCCCCTGGCCATCGGTAATTGTGTAGGTCACCTGCTCAGTCAGTTGATTGCCGACATTGAGGGCATTGACGACTGGATCGGCGTTATTGACGGTGTATGTATAGCTGCCGTCGGCAGCAATGGTGAGCGTACCGTGCGCCAGGGCAATCACCGCCCCCGGAGCTGCGACCGTTGTACCAAAAGCTATCTGGGTCACCGTAAGCACGGCACCAGGCAAACCAGAATCAGCAACATCGCTTGCAGCACCCGCAGCCACGACATTTCCACTGATGGTGCTGGCAGCGGTGCTATCGACCCGCTCGCTCACCGCATTCGCATCATCGCGAGCAAAGAGCACCTGTTCCGGCTCGCTAGCGACGGTCACCGTGACTGGCGCACCTTCGATGGTCTCAGTCGGACTGCCACGATTAGTGCCAAACTGATACGCCAACGGATCGACTGTTTCAACAATACGCAGGAGTTCGACAAAGGTATGCCCTTCGTTGCCGCCTTGGCCGGCCAAGCCCGCTGCCGGCGCATCTTCTTCGAGCAGGGCATCAAGATCGCTACCCGACTGCAGGGCCTTGGCGATTTTCTGAAAGCTGTTTTGATCATTGACGACGGCACTGTCGGAGGCATCCGGCATGACCGCTGCCGCTACTTCAGCATCAATCCTGGCCGTTTCGCCCGGACGGACGGTCATCTCGCGGCCATCAGCCAAGACCAGCACGACCTTGGCACCATCAGCTGCCACCACGCTCTCGCCTTCGCGAATCACGTCGCCAAACTTGAGACGGCGCGTGTTTCCTGCACTATCTCGCGCAAACGCCTGGCCAGACAGTTCGGAAATTTTAGCGACGACTTGGGCTTGAGCCATGGTGATACTCCAGACACTATTAGCAATGCTAAAAGTGTAAATGTATCAATACCGGCAAGCTATTGAACCAAAGTACAGTTGTTGTAAAAAAAGCGTGAATAAACCCACGCTAGCGCGTTAAAAATTCACGCCATTGATATGTAGCGAGAGTTGCAACCGATCACGCAGACCGAGCTTCTCGAAGATGGCCGACATATGGGCCTTGACCGTCCGCTCGGTAATCGACAGCTGCTCGGCAACCTCGCGGTTGCTGGCACCACCGGCAACCAGTCGCGCTACCTGGACCTCCCGCTCGGAGAGCAGCATCGCCCAGTCCACCCGCGGCGGCCTTTCGGATTTCGTCGCCAGAGCCCGCGATGCCCCACCAACCAAACGCAGCAACAAGGACTGGCCAACCCACAAGCCCCCGTTCTCGACAACCAGCGCGACCTGACGCAGAACTTCGGGTGCTGCATTGGTATTGCAGCAGCCCGACGCCCCCAGGGCCAAGGCCTCCTCAACGACCGACTCGTCGGGTTCATCGGCCAACAGAACCACACGCTGCCCGGCTTCAAGACAAGGAAAGCGCAATACCGACGACACAGATTCACTGGACCGGCATCGATACCAAAGAATTGCGGACTCACCAGCAGGAAAGCCCAAAACGTCTTCCCGGCACATTGTCCGGGCTTGAGGAAAAGCGGCCAGCCAGCTCGGCAAAGGCACCGCTTCGCGATCAACAAAGTAATGATTCATCAGCGTTCCGTCAAAGCCACGCTCTTGGCCCTGAGGACTGGCTTGATCAGATAGGCCAGGACACTCTTCTTGCCCGTCAGAATATCGACCTCTGCCACCATGCCAGGAATAATCGGCAGGTTGGCATTGCCAAAACCGGGTTTGTTGGTCCGAACCCGCACGGTATAGAAGGCATTGCCCTTTTCGTCAATGACGCTGTCGGCGCCGATGTGTTCGAGCGTTCCATCCAGCCCGCCATAAATGGAGAAATCGTAGGCTGTGAACTTGACCATGGCCGGCTGCCCGGGCCGCAGGAAGGCGATATCGCGCGGCAACACCCTGGCTTCCAGCAATAGCGTGTCTTCCAATGGAACGATTTCGATCATGTCCTTGCCCGGCTGAACGACGCCACCGACGGTATTGACCAGCAGGCGCTTGACCGTGCCCTTGACCGGCGAACGAATCGACGACTGCTTGACCCGATCTGACAGCGCGACGCTGCCTTCCGCCAGACTGTTCAGCTTGGCCATTGTTTCGGAAAGTTCCTTGCTGGCATCGTTACGGAAGGTCAGCTCGACCTCCTCGATCTTGCGCTGGGCTTCATGAATCGAGGCCTGAACCCTGGAAATCTGGGCCGAGGCCATGTCACGCTCACCGCGGTAGCGCGAGACGTCGCGCTCAAGACGCAGCAACTCGACCTCGGAGACGGCTCCGGAGTTGATCAAGGGCTTGGTCACCGCCAGTTCCCTGGAGGTCAGGTCATAGCCTTGTGAAGCCTGCGATCTCTTGGCCTGGGCTTCGTTGAGTTCCTGCTGGCGCTGGGCGAGTTGCTGGCGGGCTATGGACACCGTGGCATTCAGCTCGTCGTTTCTCGCCTCGTAAAACTGACGTTCCTGCTGGACGATCGAAGGATCAGCCTTGAGCACTTCCGGCGGCGGCACAAACGGCTTGCCTTCCGAAATCGCCCGCAGGCGAGCCGCTTTGGCAACCAAACCCAGATACTGCGCCTGATTTTCCTTCACCGAGGAGACGAAGCGCGTTTCATCGATCTTGATCAGCAACTGGTTGGGCTGAACGACCTCGCCTTCCTTGACCAGAATTTCTGAAACCAGCCCGCCGTCGATGCTCTGAAGAATCTGAATCTGGCGCGACGGAATCACCCGGCCTTCACCCCGGGTCACCTCGTCGAGCTGGGCAATGGCGGCCCAAAGCACAAACATGATGAATACGACGCTGATCGAGCGCAAAAGGACGCGTGCGCGCAACGGCTCCTGACGCAGCATCGCCAGATCGGCATCCGTCGCGAAATCAACCACTTCGACCTCTTCCCGGTTCGGCAATCTCCCGAGAACCTTTTCGACATGCGGCGCCGCGCGCCGGGCCACACTTTCCAACCAGGCGTGGGTGGCATGAAGCGCTGTTTTAAGGCGACTCATGATGCTCTCCCGACACGACCACTCTGCAGCGCCTGAATGACCTGATCACGCGGACCATCGGCAACGATGCGGCCATCATCAACGACCATCACACGCGTCGCCAGATCAAGCAGACTGTTGCGATGGGTAACGATCACGACGGTCTTGTGAGCCGCCATCAGCCGGAGTCGCTCCTTGAACTGCTGCTCCGATGAGAAATCCATCGCGCTGGTCGGCTCGTCGAGCAGCAAAATCGGCGGGTCCATCAGGAAAGCCCGGGCAATCGCCACACCCTGCCGCTGACCACCGGAAAGCGAGTCGCCCCGCTCGCCGATCATCATGTCGAAACCATCCGGATGACGATTGACGAATTCGGTCAAGCCACCAGCCTCGGCAGCGGCCACGATGGCGGCGTCGTCGGCATAGGGCGCCCCGATGGCAATGTTTTCGCGCAAGGTGCCATAGAACAACGTCAAATCCTGGGCAACGTAGCCGATGTTGCGCCGCAGGTCAGCTGGGTCCAGTTGGCGAAGGTCGACGCCATCGATACTGACTGCCCCGCCAGTCGGCTGATACAAGCCCAGCAGCAGCTTCTGCAAGGTCGTCTTGCCAGACCCGACACGACCGATGACGACCACCTTGTCGCCGGCGTTGATCCGGCAACTAAGGCCTCGCAACGCGGCAATCTGGGAATTGGGATAGCTGAACTCGACATCGCGAAACTCGATATCCCCCTTCAGCTCCGGGCGATGAACAAAGTTGGCGTCGGCCGGCCTTTCGACCGGGTTTTTCATGATCTGCTCAAGCGAGGTCAGCGCCACTTTGGCGTTGTGGTACTGCATCAGCAAGCCAACCATCTGCCCCAGTGGCGCCACGGCCCGCGAAGTCAGCATCGTGCAGGCAATCAGGCCGCCCATGCTCAGTTTGCCATCACCAATCAGATAGACGCCGGCAATGACGACAACGACGTTAACAATTTGTTGAATTTCCATGGCGCCATTGGTGGCGGCCGCCGAGAGGAAACGCATCTGGTTATTGACCCTGGCCACAAAGGCCACTGTCTTTTCCCACTTCGCCTGCATCACACCTTCGGCGCCTTGGGTCTTGATCGTCTCCAGCGCCGTCAGACTTTCGATCAGCGTGGCGTTTCGCTGGGCGGACGCCCGATAAGTCGTCTCCGACAAGGCATGCATCTTGTGCTGCAGCACGTAGGCGTAGATAACCACGAACACGATGGCCAGCAACACGGGAATGATCAACTGCCAAGCAATGATCGCAATCACCAGCACGAACAACAAGGCGAAAGGCAGATCGATGAAGGCGGTAACCGAAGCCGAGGTAATGAAATCCCGTACCGACTCGAAAGAACGCAAATTGGATGAAAAGGCACCGACGGCAGCCGGCCTGGCCTCCATCCGGACGCCAAGCACGCGCTCCATGATCTTGGCGGAAAGCTGCATATCGATCCGTGCGCTGGCCAGGTCGATGAAATAGCCGCGCAAGGAGCGCAGGACCATATCGATCCCGATGACCAGCATGATTCCGAGCGACAGCACCCAGAGCGTTTCAAATGCCCGATTGGGAACCACCCGGTCATACACATTCATCGTGAAGAGCGGCATGGCCAGGGCCACCAGATTGATCAGCATGGCTGCGCCGAGAACATCACGATAGACTGGCCACTGATCGGCCAGCGCACCCCAGAACCAGTGACGAAGTTTGACGTCGCCGACCTGAGGCGTACGACTGTCAAATCTGAAATGCGGCCGGGCAAATATGGCGATGCCCAGATAGCGGTCGGCCAACATCTCTCGCGACAACAGGACCGTCCCTTGGCCCGTCTCGGGAAACAGCAAGCGGGCCATCTGCCCGGAAGCATCCCACCCGAGAAGAACGCAGGCCTCCTCGTTTTTCAGCAGCAAAACCGCCGGCAGAAGCGCGTCATCAATACGATCCAGCGAGCGCCGGACAACCTTTGCCGAAAGCCCGGCACGACTGGCCGAACGCGCAAAGAGAGAAGGCGACAAGACGCCTTTCTCCAGGGGCAATCCTGAAATCAGCGCCGCCCGGGTACTCGGCCGCCCGTGAATGCGCGTCAGTTCGACCAGGCAATCCAACAGAGGGTCATGATGCAGGATATCTTCCCGCACCCCGGAGACACCGACGCCCACAGACCCACTCGAAACTTCGCTCATGCCGCTCCCTGATTTTTGGCGATTCTAGCTTGGCTTGATAATTGCTGTTCAAAGAAATGTAAAAAGGCGGCCGAGACCGCCTTTTTCACGAAAGCGCCCGGCCGATCAAGCGATCAGCGGAACGATCAGCAGGGCCACCAGATTGATGATCTTGATCAGCGGATTAACGGCCGGACCAGCCGTATCCTTATACGGATCGCCAACGGTATCGCCGGTCACGGCAGCCTTGTGGGCTTCCGATCCCTTGCCACCAAAATGACCGTCCTCGATGTACTTCTTGGCGTTATCCCACGCACCACCGCCGGTGGTCATCGAAATGGCCACGAACAAACCGGTGACGATAGTACCGACCAGCAGACCACCCAGCGCCTGAGGTCCAAGCACCAGACCAACAACGATCGGCACGGCCACCGGCAGGATGGACGGAATCATCATTTCCTTGATGGCCGCAACGGTCAGCATATCGACGGCACGGGAATAGTCCGGCTTGGCCGTCCCTTCCATGATGCCGGGGATTTCCTTGAACTGGCGGCGCACTTCCATGACCACGGCGCTGGCCGATCGACCCACTGCCTCCATCGCCATCGCACCGAACAGGTAAGGAATCAGGCCACCAATGAAGAGGCCGATGATCACCAGATGGTTCGACAGATCGAAGGTAAACACCTTGCCGGAAGCGGCTTCCAGACCGTGCGTGTAATCGGCGAACAGCACCAGCGCAGCCAGACCGGCGGAACCGATGGCATAGCCCTTGGTCACGGCCTTGGTCGTATTGCCAACCGCATCGAGCGGATCGGTCACGTTGCGTACTTCCTTCGGCAGTTCGGCCATTTCGGCGATACCACCGGCGTTGTCGGTGATCGGACCGTAGGCATCAAGCGCCACGACGATACCCGCCATCGACAGCATGGACGTAGCGGCAATGGCGATACCGAACAGCCCCCCCATCGCGAAGGCCGCATAGATTGCGGCGCAGACGGAGAGTACCGGCCAGGCACAAGCCTTCATCGAGACGCCGATACCGGCGATGATGTTGGTCGCGTGACCAGTCTGGCAGGACGAAGCCACATGCTTCACAGGTGCGTAGTCGGTACCGGTGTAGTACTCGGTAATCCAGACCAGCGCAGCGGTCAGCACCAGACCGACGACCGAGCAGCCGAACATCGTCATGGTATTGATCGTAGTGCCATCGGGCAGCGTGGCACCAGCCCCGATCAACCATGAGGTAATCGGGTAATAGGCTGCCAGCGCCAGCACCCCGGCAACAATCAAGCCGCGATAGAGGGCCGCCATGATCTTGCCGCCTTCGGTCGCCTTGACGAAATAGCAGCCGACAATGGAAGCAATGATCGAGACGCCACCCAAGGCCAGCGGATAGAGCACGAGATTTTCACCCAGGCCGGGGACCGACTTGATGGTCAGCGCGGCCAGCACCATCGTGGCAACCACGGTCACCGCATAAGTTTCGAACAGGTCGGCCGCCATACCGGCGCAGTCACCGACGTTGTCGCCAACGTTATCGGCGATAACGGCCGGATTGCGCGGGTCGTCCTCAGGAATGCCGGCTTCGACCTTACCGACCAGGTCGGCGCCGACGTCGGCACCCTTGGTGAAGATACCGCCACCGAGTCGGGCAAAGATGGAGATCAGCGAAGAACCAAAGGCCAGACCAACCAGCGGCTCGATGATGTGGTGCAGGTCAGCCCCCGGCGCAGCGGTCGACTTCAGGAAAGCAAAGTAGCCGGCCACGCCGAGCAGGCCAAGGCCAACCACCAGCATGCCGGTAATGGCGCCCCCCTTGAAAGCCACATCCAGCGCCGCAGCGATGCCACTGCGGGCAGCTTCAGCCGTCCGGACATTGGCACGCACGGAGACATTCATGCCGATGAAGCCGGCCGCACCGGAGAGCACGGCACCAATCAGGAAGCCGAAAGCGGTCAGCCAACCGAGCTTGGGAATGAGCCCGATCACCAGGAAGAGAATGACGCCGACCATCGCGATGGTCTTGTACTGGCGGCTGAGATACGCTTCCGCCCCCTGCTGGATGGCTTTGGCGATCTCCTGCATACGCTCGTTGCCAGCGGGCAACGCGAGGATCTGTCGACTGGAAATCCAGCCATACAGGACTGCCAACACGGCGCAACCAAGCGCCAGCAACAACGCTGTACTCATTACTCCCCCTCCTTGGTTAACAACGAAATCAAATGGTGAAAATCTCCAGCTTTTTGGCGACGGAAATATTCTTCAAGCGGATGTAATCCGGCAGACCGTTGCGATACGGCGGCGGCTCCTCGCCATCAATCAACGGCTGCAGGTAGGTCCGACACGCATCGGTGATATGGAAGCCATCCGGCGAGATGAACTCGGGCGGCATCTTGCGCTCGACGTTGGCGATCTCGGCCAGCGGCGCGTCGCCGATTTGCCAGCGATACGGCGCATCGGCCAGACGCTCGATCGTCGCCATCACCGCATTCTTGCCCTGCAAGGCCAGATCGACGGCGGCAACACCCAACGCATGCGCCTGATCCAGATCGGTTTTCGAGGCCAGATGACGGGCCGAGCGCTGCAGGTAATCGGCCAGCGCCCAGTGATACTTGTAACCCAGTTTGTCCTTGATCAATTGGGCCACCATCTGGCCAACGCCACCCAGTTGCGAGTGCCCGAAAGCATCCTTGGTCCCGGACTCGGCGATCAGATTGCCGGCCGCATCGGACAAGCCTTCCGAAACCGCAACGGTGCAGTAACCGTATTGCTTGACGCACTCATCGACGCGAACCAGGAAACGCTCCGGATCGAACGGCACCTCCGGGAAGAGCAGGATATGCGGCGGTTCGCCGGCATTTTCGGACGCCAGGCCGCAGGCGGCGGTAATCCAGCCGGCATGGCGGCCCATCACTTCCAGCACAAAAATCTTGGTCGAGGTGCGCGCCATCGAGGCCACGTCGTAGCCGGCCTCGCGAATCGAAGTCGCCACGTACTTGGCGACCGAACCGAAGCCGGGGCAACAGTCGGTATGCGGCAGGTCGTTATCGACCGTTTTCGGCACGCCGACGCAGACGACCGGGTAACCCATTTTCTCGGCGATCTGCGACACCTTCCAGGCAGTATCCATGGAATCGTTGCCGCCGTTGTAGAAGAAATAGCCGATGTCGTGCGCCTTGAAGACCTCGATCAGGCGTTCGTATTGCGCCCGATGCTGCTCCAGGCTTTTCAGCTTGTAACGACAGGATCCGAATGCGCCGCCCGGCGTGTGCCGCAGGCGGGCGATGTCCTCGTCGGATTCAAGGCTGGTATCAATCAGGTCTTCCGTCAGCGCCCCGATGATGCCATCGCGCCCGGCGTAGACTTTCCCGATTTTCTCGGGATGCCGGCGTGCTTCCTGGATCAGGCCGCACGCCGTGGCGTTGATGACGGCGGTTACGCCCCCCGACTGCGCGTAGAAGGCATTTTTCGCCGCCATCTTTAGCTCCTTATTTCAGCGCTTCAAAAACGCTCTTGGTGATGTTGTCGACGCTACCGACGCCGGCCACCTTGCGCACCTTGGGGGCCTTGGCATCGCCTTCGGCCGCCCACTTGCCGTAGAAATCAACCAGCGGCTTGGTTTGCGAATGGTAGATTTCCAGACGTTTTTTGACGGTTTCTTCCTTGTCGTCGTCACGCTGCACGAGCGGTTCGCCGGTCACGTCGTCGATGCCTTCAACCTTCGGTGGGTTGAACTTGACATGATAGGTACGGCCCGAAGCCAGGTGAGCGCGGCGACCAGCCATGCGCTCGACGATGTCGCTGTCCGGCACGTCGATTTCGAGGACGAATTCGATCGGCACGCCGGCATCCTTCATGGCCTGAGCCTGGGGGATGGTGCGCGGGAAGCCATCGAACAGGTAACCGTTCTTGCAATCGTCCTGGGTCAGGCGATCCTTGACCATACCGATGATCACGGCATCCGGCACCAGGCCGCCTGCATCCATGTGCTTCTTGGCTTCGAGACCCAGCGCGGTGCCAGCCTTGACCTGGGCACGCAACATGTCGCCGGTGGAAATCTGCGGAATGCCAAACTGCTTGGAAATGAAAGTGGCTTGCGTTCCCTTACCGGCGCCAGGTGCGCCCAACAGAATCAATTTCATGAAAAGTCCCTCGGTTTTGTCTAAGAAATTCTTGTTATCGGCTTCAATGCTGGCCGCTCTCTAGAAGCGGAAAATTACTCGCAATTATTGGCACGGTCAAACAGTTTGCGCATCCGCTCTGCGTCTTCGGGCGTATCGACGCCGGGCGCCGGGGCAGCGTCGATCAGCGTCACGCTGATCCGGTAGCCATGCCACAACGCACGCAGTTGCTCCAGCGACTCAAAATGCTCGGTGGGTGCCGGCATCAATCCGGCATAGGCCTTCAAAAAACTGGCCCGATAGGCATACAAGCCAACGTGGCGATAAGCCGGGAAGTTGGCCGGCAGGGTTTCGCCGCCGTCCTCTTTGGCAAAATGATCGCGGGCATAGGGAATCGGCGCCCGGGAAAAGTAGGCCGCATCGCCATCCGCCCGGCAAACCACCTTGACGACGTTCGGATTGAAGAAATCCGCCGCATCGGTAATCGGGTGGGCCACCGTCGCGATATCGGCACCGCTGGCCGCCAGCTGGCGCGCCGTCTGGATGATCACTTCCGGCTCGATCAGCGGCTCGTCGCCCTGCACATTGACGATGATGGTGTCACCGGCCCAGCCACGCTGCTCGACCACTTCAGCCAGACGATCGGTCCCCGTGGCGTGGTCGCTGCGCGTCATCAGGGCGGCAACTTCGTGCGCTTCTGCTGCAGCACGAACCTCCAGGTGATCAGTCGCCACCCAGATTTCCTCTGCGCCGGACAGTCGAGCCCGCTCAGCCACCCGGACGACCATCGGCTTACCGCCGAGATCGAGCAACGGTTTGGCCGGCAAGCGGGTCGACGCGTAACGGGCCGGAATGACGATCTTGAAAGCCAGACCGGACATTACTGCCCGTCCGCCGTCAGCTGGCGCGCTTCGTCCTCGAGCATGATGGGAATATCGTCACGGATCGGGAAAGCCAGCTTACACGGCTTGCAGACCAGCTCCTTCTCGGCCTTGCGGTGTTCGAGATTGCCCTTGCAAATCGGGCAGACGAGAATATCAAGCAATCTGGCGTCCACGAAGTTTCTCCACGATTAAGTCAATCAGGGCCGGCGAAAGCTCGGCCTCGACAGGTAAAACCCAAGTTTCACCCGCCGTCATTCCTGCACATTTTACTGCATCCTTCTCGGTCATCAGCAGGATGCCGTCTTTGGCAAATGCCAGATCGGCCGCAACATAGCGATGATGATCCGGAAACGGATGGGTTTCGCACGACAACCCCAAGGATTCCAGCGTCCGGAAGAAGCGCTCCGGATTGCCGATACCAGCCAGCGCATAAAGCCGCCCCCGGTCACGCAGACTCTCGGCAGAAGCTGTCTGGCCAGCAACGTCGAGGCGATAGAACGAGGCGGGCTTGAGACTCATCTCAAAGCTCGGCGTCGCGGTCGGCAGGCAGGTTTCCGGCCGGCCGTTGCAAATGACTGCATCGGCGCTCGCCAGCCGCGACACTGGCTCGCGCAATGGCCCAACCGGCAGCCGCCAGCCATTGCCGGCACCACGGGCATCAAAGACGACGAGTTCGACGTCCCGCGCCAGGGCGTAATGCTGCAAACCGTCGTCGCAGAGCACGACATTCACTTCCGGGTGGGCAGCCAGCAAGGCCTCGCCGGCAACTGCACGATGACGTCCAACCCAGACGGGAACCCCGCTGCGCCGGGCGAGCAGCAAGGGTTCGTCGCCAACTTCCTCCGGCCGCGATTGTGCAGAAACCGCCCTGACCTCATTCCCGGAACGGCCATAGCCACGGCTGACAATGCCCGGTCGCCAGCCACGATCGCGCAACTGACGAGCCAGCCATAGGGTCAGCGGTGTCTTGCCCGCCCCGCCGACGATGATGTTGCCCACCACGATGACCGGCACCGGCAGGCGTTTGGGTTTGGCCAACAGGCGATTGAGCGCACTCAAGCCGACATACAGCCAGGTAAGCGGCAGCAAAAGCCACAACGCCGGCGTCAGCCGGCGTTGATCGAACCACTGTCGCTGTAGCCAGCGCGCCAGCATCAGCGATTCTGGGTGGCGAAGGAAATGTGTGGATAACCGGCCGTCTGCGCCGCCTGCATCACGTCGACCACGCTTTGATGCGTCGCCTTGGCGTCGGCATTGATGACGATCAGCGGATCCTCACGGCTACCGGCAGCCCGGCGCAAGCCATCAGCGATGCTCTTGACGTCGGTGGTGGCCAGCGGCGATTTATTGACCAAGACCTGACCACTGGCGGTCACGGCGACATCGACCTCGTTCGGCTGCTCGGCCTGCTTGCTGGCATCGGCCGTCGGCAGGTTGATTTCCAGCCCGGAGAACTTGGCGTAAGTGGTGGTCAGCATCAGGAAGATGATGATGACCAGCAACACGTCGATCATCGGGATCAGGTTGATTTCCGGCTCTTCCCGGCTACGGCCGCGCTGAAAATTCATGACTTACTTCCGGTCACCGTGCATGTACTCGACGAGGCGAACGGCCTGCTGCTCCATCTCGACCACAAAGCCGTCGGCCAGCGCCCGGAAATGCCGCCAGGCAATCAGGCTGGGAATGGCGATGACCAGACCGAAGCCGGTGTTATACAGCGCAACGGAAATACCGTGGGCCAGTTGCATCGGGTTAGCGCCGCTCGGCGACTGCGAACCGAAAATCTCGATCATCCCGACCACGGTGCCGAACAGACCCATCAGCGGGCTGATCGAGGCGATGGTACCGAGTGTCGTCAGATAACGATTCAGCTCATGGGAAACTGCGGAACCGGCCTCCTCGATCGACTCCTTCATGATCTCGCGGGTCGAATTGACGTTGCGCAAACCGGCGGAAAGGACACGACCGAGCGGTGAGTGGCCTTCGAGCTCTTCCAGTAGCTTGTCGTTGTTGGCGCCACGCTTGAACTCGCCAACCGCACGCTGCAGCAGACCGTGCGGCACCACTTTGGAGCGACGCAAGGCAACCACACGCTCGATAATCAGCGCCACGGAAATAATCGAAGCCAGTAACAAGGGCCAGATGGGCCAACCGGCCGCCTTTACGATTTCAATCACTTGTCAGATTCCTTGGTGGAAATTTAGCCCGCAATTTTGCCCTGCCCTCCGCCACAGAGCAAGCGACGAAATAGCGCCCTTGCCGCGGCTTATCCCCAAAAGCTGTGGATAAGTCTGTGAATCAGTTGTCATCAACGATGCTAAACCCTACCCCACAAAGGACTTTTCCTGCTCTGCCAAAAAACAAGGCACATAGTTTGCGCCTTTTAAAATCATATACTTAAGAAAATTTCACCCTGTCAACAAGGGACATATCTTTTCGGCTGCAGGTTACAATCCGATCATGCCAGCGCCCACCTCACCTGTCAGTAACACAGTCCTCAGCGTCGCCAGTCTCAACCGCCTGGTAAGGGACTGTCTGGAATCGGCTTTTCCACTGACCTGGGTCGGTGGCGAGATTTCCAACCTGACCTATGCCTCGTCCGGACACGTCTATTTTTCGCTGAAGGACAGCAATGCCCAAGTTCGCTGCGTGATATGGCGAAGTCGAGCCCAGTTGCTGGGCTGGCGCCTGGAAAATGGCCAGAAGATTGAAGCACGGGCGCTGGTTTCTTTTTACGAACCGCGCGGCGAATTCCAGCTCAACATCGAATCCGTCCGCCGGGCCGGCCAGGGCGATCTTTTCGAGCGCTTCCTGCGCCTGAAGGCACAGCTCGAAGCCGAGGGCCTGTTCGCCCCCGAAAGCAAACGCCCGATTGCCCCGTTTCCCCGGCACATTGCGATTGTCAGCAGCCTGCAGGCCGCCGCGTTGCGCGATGTATTGACCACCCTGCATCGACGGGCGCCCCACCTGCACATCACCATCTTCCCCAGCCTCGTCCAGGGCGAAGGCGCCAGTCAAAAAATAGCCGAAGCCCTCGGCCTGGCCAGCGCCAGCAACTGCGACACGATCATCCTGTGCCGTGGCGGCGGCAGCATCGAAGACCTGTGGGCTTTCAACGAAGAGTGTGTTGCCCGCGCCATTCGCGCTTCAGCCATTCCAGTGATTGCCGGCGTTGGTCACGAAACCGACTTTACGATTGCTGATTTCGCTGCCGATTTGCGCGCCCCGACACCAACGGCTGCCGCCGAGCTGGTCAGTCCCGACCGCGATAGCCTGCTCACCCGCCTCAGCCAACTTGAAGGCCAACTCCAGCGACGGGTGGAGCGTGGGCTGGCCGATCAGCAACAGCGTATTGACTGGCTGGGTAGCCGGCTGGTTCACCCGGCTGAACGGATTCGCCTGCGCCAGCAGGAAAACGAGGCGCTCAGCCAGCGCCTGCAACGCGCCCTGCTCCGCCAGATGGATCACGCCCGTCTGCAGCTGACCACCCTCGGCCAGCGCCAGGCGACGGCACGGCCGCGCCCTGAGTTGCTGGCCAGAACGTTGGAACACTTGCGCCATCGACTGGGCAAACAGACCCAATGGGCACTTTCTCAACATTCCGGGAAACTTAATTCGCTGTCCAGCAGTCTCAAGCAACTGGATCCGCATGCGGTACTGACCCGGGGTTATGCGCTGGCGATTGGCCCTGATGGCCGAGCCATCCGCAATGCCTCAGCACTAACGCCCGGCGACGCCCTCAAACTCAGCTTTGCTCAAGGCACGGCGACCGCGACCGTCAATCAGGTTGTGGCGATGCCCGAAGCTGACTAGAATTTTCGTTTCACCCCTTAAATACAACGGAGAATATCAATGGAACATCAACTGCCCCAGCTGCCGTACGCCAAGGATGCCCTCGCCCCGCACATGTCGGCCGAGACCTTCGATTACCACTACAGCAAGCACCATCAGGCTTATGTCACCAACCTGAACAACCTGATCAAGGGTACCGAGTACGAAAACCTCGACCTCGAAGCCATCGTCAAGAAGGCACCGGCTGGCGGCGTTTATAACAATGCAGCCCAGGTCTGGAACCACAGCTTCTTCTGGAACTGCATGAAGCCGAACGGCGGCGGCGCTCCGGCTGGCGCGCTGGCTGCTGCCATCAATGCCAAGTGGGGCTCGCTGGATGCCTTCAAGACCGCCTTCCAGACCTCCGCGGTCGGCAACTTCGGTTCCGGCTGGACCTGGCTGGTCAAGAAGGCCGACGGCTCCCTCGACATCGTCAACATGGGCGCTGCCGGCACCCCGCTGACCACCGGCGACAAGGCCCTGCTCTGCGTCGACGTCTGGGAACACGCCTACTACATCGACTACCGCAACATGCGTCCGAAGTTTGTCGAAACCTTCCTGGCCTCGCTGGTCAACTGGTCCTTCGTCGAAGCCAACTTCGCCTGATTCCTGCTGCTGTTATTTCAGGACAAAAAGGGAGCTAGCAGCTCCCTTTTTCATGGACGCAGCTTCATCCGGACGGACAATCAATCGATCATTGCGGACTGTCAGGTCCCGCAATCAAAAATGGCTGCTGGTAAACATGAGTAGCCGTCCAGTGGTTAAAAGTAGCGCGCTCAGCACTAATCCCATCGCTGCTGATAGGAGAAGGTCGGAAGCTTCCAGCTCAAACGTAGCGCCAGCATGCGAAATCCGAAGCCGAGAATGAAGCACATCATCGTATTGAGGTTGGCATCCAAGCCCAGCGACCTCAACGCGAGAAACAGTGCGCAAACAAAGAGTGACACGCTGGCATAAAGCTCCCGGCAAAAAACGACGGGCACCTGATTGCACAGCACATCGCGCAAAACGCCTCCGCATATCCCCGTCAGCATGCCGGCCATGATGACTACTACCGTCGGGTATTCAAGTTGCAGGGCCACATTGCAACCAATCAGCGAGAAGGCGACCAAGCCGAGTGCATCCAGCATCAGAAAGACGTTTTTCAGGTGGTGCATGAACTTGGCAAGCAAGGTCGTGGCCAAACCAGCCAGGGTCACCAGATACACGTATTCGGGATGCTGCGTCCAACCAATCGGGTAATTGCCAAGAACGACATCCCTGATGGTTCCGCCTCCCAGAGCGGTGACAAAGGCGATCACGGCCACCCCGAAGAAATCCATGTTGCGACGTCCTGCCGCCAGGGCACCGGACATCGCTTCGGCGGTGATGGCAACCAGATAAATAACCAGTAACAGGTTGAATTGCTTGATAGCGAGAGGCTGAAAAACGTGGGCGAGACTATCGAACATCAGGAGAGACTCCGTCAAAAATCGGAAGACTCGAATTGAGTGCTTCCGTGACGCCTCTCCCCCTGTCCTTTTACCTGAGAGTTTCGGCTCAACAAGAGCCTGCCCCTTCGGTGAGTTGCCGAGCGCCAAGACGCTCTCAACTTCTCTCCAGCCGGCGAATCATTTCTGCAGTTCAGTATGCCTGAGCGATTATGGGAGTTTGCGCCTTCGGCGGAGTGTGTAAATCCACGACTCTCTCTCCTGCAGATGTTTTGATTATCCTGACAGCGATGACTGCCTGTCAATCAGGCGTGGCGCGTACGCATCAATATCTCCGGGTGAAAGACACAGTCCGCCAAGCGCCAAGCATGGACAGTTGGACTGGCCATTCCAAAAGCCGAGCGTCACCATCTGCCGGATTCTCGGACTGCCGAGAAACACGGTTTTACACCCGGGAAAACCGGATAATGGCGGCCAATCCGTTTTGAACGCTATTTTTGGAATTCCCGCATGGAAATCAAGGTCAATTTTCTCGACAAGCTGCGTCTTGAGGCCAAGTTCGATGACTTCACGGTCATCGCCGACCAGCCCATCCGCTACAAGGGCGATGGCTCGGCGCCGGGGCCGTTCGATTACTTTCTGGCTTCCTCGGCCTTGTGTGCAGCTTACTTCGTCAAGTTGTACTGCGACACACGCAACATTCCGACCGAGAACATCCGCCTGTCGCAGAACAATATCGTCGATCCCGAAAACCGCTACCAGCAGATTTTCAAGATCCAGGTCGAGTTGCCGGCAGATATTTCCGCCAAGGACCGCCAGGGCATTCTGCGCTCCATCGACCGCTGTACCGTGAAAAAGGTGGTGCAAACCGGTCCGGAGTTCGTGATCGAGGAGGTCGAGAATCTCGATGCCGATGCGCAGGCCTTGCTGACGCTGAATCCGGATTCGGAAGCGAGCACCTATATCGCCGGCAAGGACCTGCCGCTCGAGCAAACCATCGCCAACATGTCCGGCATTTTGGCCGGCCTCGGCATGAAGATCGAAATCGCGTCGTGGCGCAATCTGGTGCCCAATGTGTGGTCGCTACATATCCGCGATGCGCATTCGCCGATGTGCTTCACCAATGGCAAGGGCGCGACCAAGGAAAGCGCCCTGGCCTCGGCCTTGGGCGAATTCATCGAGCGGATGAATTGCAACCATTTCTACAACGACCAGTTTTGGGGTGAAGACATTGGCAACGCACCCTTTGTGCATTACCCGCACGAACGCTGGTTCAAACCAGGCAAGAAGGACGCGCTGCCCAATGGCCTGCTCGACGACTACTGCCTGGACATCTACAACCCGGACGGCGAGTTGCGCGGCTCGCACCTCTACGACACCAACTCCGGCAATACCGAACGCGGCATCTGTGCGCTGCCTTACGTGCGTCAGTCGGACGGCGAGACGGTGTATTTCCCGACCAACCTGATCGACAACCTGTTCCTCAGCAACGGCATGAGCGCCGGCAACACGCTGGCCGAGGCGCAGGTGCAGTGCCTGTCGGAAATTTTCGAGCGAGCGGTCAAGCGCGAAATCCTCGAAGGCGAAATCGCGCTGCCGGATGTGCCGACCGACGTACTGGCGAAATACCCCGGCATCCTGGCCGGCATTGCCGAGCTGGAAAACCAGGGCTTCCCGGTGCTGGTCAAGGATGCGTCGCTGGGCGGCGAATTCCCGGTGATGTGTGTGACCCTGATGAACCCGCGCACCGGCGGCGTCTTCGCCTCCTTCGGCGCGCACCCGAGCCTGGAAGTCGCGCTCGAACGCAGTCTGACCGAGTTGCTGCAGGGACGCAGCTTCGAAGGCCTGAACGACTTGCCCCGGCCGACCTTTGAAAGCAATGCCGTCACCGAGCCGAACAACTTTGTCGAACACTTCATCGACTCCAGTGGCGTGGTGTCGTGGCGCTTTTTCAGCGCCAAAGCGGATTACGAGTTCGTCGAGTGGGATTTCTCCGGCCACGGTGAAGAATCCAATGCCGAGGAAGCCGCCGCCTTGTTCGGCATTCTCGAAGACATGGGCAAGGAAGTGTACATGGCGGTCTATGACCAGCTTGGCGCCACCGCCTGCCGCATCCTGGTGCCGGGGTATTCGGAAATCTACCCGATCGAGGATTTGATCTGGGACAACACCAACAAGGCGCTGGCGTTCCGGGCCGACATCCTGAATCTGCACCGTCTCGATGATGCGGCCCTCGAAGCCTTGCTGGAACGGCTGGAAGACAGCGAGCTGGACGACTACACCGACATCATTACGCTGATCGGCGTCGAGTTCGACGAGAACACGGACTGGGGTCAGCTGACGATCCTCGAGTTGAAGCTGCTGATCAACCTCGCCCTGCAGGATTTTGAGGCCGCCAAGGAACAGGTCGAGACCTACCTGCAGTACAACGAAAACACGGTCGAGCGCGGCCTGTTCTACCAGGCGCTCAACGTGGTGCTGGAAGTGCTGCTCGACGACGAACTGGAACTGGACGATTACGAGGCCAACTTCCGCCGGATGTTCGGCCACCTGCGGATGGATGCGGTGCTGGGCTCAGTGGACGGCAGCGTGCGCTTCTACGGCCTGACGCCAACGAGCCTGAAACTGGAAGGGCTAGCCAGGCACCAGCGCCTGATCGATAGCTACCAAAAACTGCACACGGCACGGGCCAAGGTGGCGGCATCATCCAGTTAGGGGTCAAGGTATGGCCGAGTAGCGGGGGAAGGGAACGCCTCACAAACTCATCACCAGCTTGGCATCCGGCACGCCGATCACAGCAATTCCCACCCAAAACCGCCCGCTTGTGCCAGCATTGATTTGACGGGTGTTACCCGGCCCGGTCGGGGCAAAAGGAGTGGACATGGAAATCTGGATTCTGGTGGCGTTGATCTTGGGCTGTGGCGTTCTGGCCATGGCCGAGATGGCCGTCGGGGCAAGCCGCATCTCCCATCTCGCCATGCGGGCCGAGCAAGGTTCGGCGGCGGCTTCTGCAGTGTTGGGGTTTCGCCAGCACGCCAGCCGCCTGCTGGCCACGACCCAACTGGGCATCACTGCGTTGGCCATGCTGTCCGGGGTTTATGGCGAAGCGCTATGGGTACCGCGCCTGCAGGCCTGGCTTTCCGGCTTGCTTCCCCTGGCCAACGGGCCGGCCTACGGCATCGCGCTGGGCATCGTCGTCACCGTCATCACCTTCTTCTCGATTGTTTTCGGCGAGGTCATCCCGAAGCGCCTCGCCCTTTCCCACCCGGAAGCGCTGGCCGAAGCACTGGCCGGGCTGATCTCCGTGCTGCTCAGGCTGGCCCACCCCTTGGTGCTGATCGTCTCGCGGACGGCGGACTGGATACTGGCCCTCTTCCCGAGCAAGGGCTCGGCCGAGGCGACGGCCGCCGATGAAATCCGTTTCCTGATCGAAGCCGGCCGCAAGGACGGAAACCTCGACCAGACGGAGAGCGAAATCCTGGGCAACGTCTTTCGACTCGACAACCGGCGGGTCGCCGGGATCATGACACCGGCGGCCGCCATCGCCTGCCTGGACCTCAGCATCAGCCGCGAAGAGAACCTGAAGACCTTGCAGGAACGGGCAGTTTCCCGTTTTCTGGTGTGCAAGGGCGGGATCGCCAACGCCCTGGGGTTTGTCGAGAGCCGCGAACTGCTGCAGGTCCTGCTTAACGGCAAGGACCTGGATTTCGGCAAGCTGTCGCCCAACCCGCCGCACTACGTGCCGGGCACGCTATCGCTGATCGGCCTGCTCGAATTCTTCAAGGCTAATCAGACGCAGACGGCACTGGTCGCCAACGAGTTCGGGGCAACCGAAGGGCTGGTCACGCTTTCCGACCTGATGGGTACCGTGGTCGGCGATGTGCTGTCAGGTGCGGTCGAGTCGCCGCTGGCCATCCAGCGTGGCGACGGCAGCTGGCTGCTCGACGGCTTGCTAGCCATTGACGAGATGAAGGAGCTGCTCGGCATCAAGGAATTGCCCGAGGAGGATCTCGGCAACTTCCATACAGTCGGCGGCTTCGTGATCGTTCATCTCGGCCGGATTCCGAAAAAGACGGAAGCTTTCGACTGGGGTGACTGGCACTTCGAGATCATGGACATGGAAAAGAACCGGGTCGACGAAGTACTGGCCACGCGCGTCACCGCCTTGCCCAGCTAAACGCAGCGCAATCCGGGCGGCCAGCACCAGTGCCGTTGGCTGGATTGCCTGTCCGCCCCCGAAATTCATGAATCTGTAATACCGGGTGCTTAGCATCGAGAGATTTTGTTTTCGCGTCTCTCAGGCGATCCGGAATGATTCGACAAATAGGCAAACCCCTTTCCATCTTGATGATGGCCGCGGCAATCGGCGGCTGCAGCAGCAAATCCTTCCGCGATGGCATGGCCGCGATCGCTGACGGACGTCGGGATGAAGGGGTCGCCTCGCTGGAAAAGGCCGCCCAGGAAAAACCGCGCGATACGGAGATCAAGGCCGCCCTGATCCGCAACAAGGGGGAAGCTCTCGACAGCCATCTGCGCGAAGCCGACCGCCAGCGGACAGCCGGCCAGTGGGATGCCGCCGAGCTGGCCTACCGCCGGGCGCTGGCGCTGGACAACCGAAACACGCGCGCCATGCAGGGCCTGGAACAGATCGGCCAGGATCGCCGGAATGCTTCGTTGCTGGCGCAGGCCGGCCAGATGCTGGGCAAGAACGATCCGCTGGGGGCCGAGCGCCTGGTGCGGACCGTTCGGGGGCATGACCCACTCAATGCCGAGGCCCGTCGCCTGCAGACCGAGATCGACCGCCAGCGCGACAGCGAAAACAATGGCCGATCGACGCCCGAGAGCCGGGCAGCGCTGGCCAAACCGGTGACACTGGAGTTCCGCGACGCCAGCCTGAAATCGGTATTTGAAGTCCTGTCGCGCGCCTCTGGTCTCAATTTCGTATTCGACAAGGACATCAAGGGCGACATCAAGGTCACGCTATTTGTCCGCAACAGCCCGCTCGAAGACATCCTGCGTCTGATCCTGACCACCAATCAGCTGGAGAAGCGCCAGCTCAACGACAACAGTTTCCTGATTTATCCAAACACGGCAGCCAAGGCCAAGGAGTATCAGGAACTGGTGGTCCGTAACTTCTACCTGGCCAATACCGACGTCAAACAGGCCCAGAATCTGGTCAAGACGGTGGCCAAGAGCAAGGATGTCTTTGCCGACGAAAAGCTCAACCTGCTGATCGTCAAGGACACGCCGGACGCGATGCGCCTGGTTGAACGCCTGATCGACTCGCTTGACCTGGCCGAACCCGAGGTGATGCTGGAAGTCGAGGTGCTGGAAGTGACGCGCAGCCGGCTCAACCAGTTTGGCGTCGATTGGCCGGATTCGGTCGGCTATGGCCTGTTGCAGGACACTTTGAGCACGACGACGGCGACGGCGGCCGGCTACACCACGACGGTCACGCCCGGTGGCACGCTGGCCAACGGCTACATCAACCTGCGCAACCGGGGCGGGCTGACCAGCTTTGTCGCCAACCCGGGCCTGACCCTGAACCTCAAGGGGCAGAACGCCGACACCAACGTGCTGGCCAATCCGCGCATCCGGGTCAAGAACCGGGAAAAGGCCAAGGTGCATATCGGCGACAAGCTGCCGGTGTTCACCACCACCGCCACGGCCAATGTCGGCGTGTCGGCCTCGGTCAATTATCTCGATGTCGGTCTCAAGCTCGACGTCGAACCCAATGTCACGCTCGATGACGAGGTATCGATCAAGGTCGGACTGGAAGTCAGCAGCATCGTCAAGGAAATCATCGGCCCCTCCAATTCCCTCGCCTACCAGATCGGTACCCGCAGTGCCAGCACCACACTGCGCCTGAAGGATGGCGAAACACAGGTGCTCGCCGGCCTGATCAGCGACGAGGAACGCAAGACGACCAGCCACATCCCCGGACTTGGCGAAATACCCGTTGTCGGCCGCGCTTTTGGCAGCCACAAGGACACCTCGACCAAGACCGAGATCATCCTGCTGATCACACCGCGTATCGTGCGCAACATCCACCGCCCGGAATACGTCCAGCCGGTGATTTCCTCCGGCACGGAAAACGCCGTCGGTGCAGCACCGATGGGGGTCCGGACGCAGGGCGGCCGCGCACTGTCGATGAGTTCACGCAGCAATAGTGGCGGCATGCCGATGGCGACAACCCGGGACAATGCAGCCCGAGACAACGCCACCTCCGAAGACGATGCCCCGCCCGAGGCCGATGACCCGCCGGTCGGACAGGCCAAGCCGGCGACAACCGAAGCACCGAAGCCGGAGCGATGAGCGCTCGGTCACAACGCGGCTTCACGCTGATCGAACTGGTCGTCACGGTAGCCATCGTCAGCATTCTGGCGCTGGCTGCCTCGCCCTTGCTGGAAACGACAGTGCGGCGACAAAAGGAGTCCGAACTGCGCGCCGCGCTGCGCGAGATTCGCAGCGCGATCGACGCCTACCGGCAGGCGGTGGATGACGGAAAAATCGCCAAGAAGGCCGATGAGAGCGGCTATCCAGCCCGGCTGGAAGAATTGTTCATGGGCGTCGAGAACCGCCAGGATCCGGCCAAGGGGAAAATCTATCTGCTGCGTCGACTGCCGCGCGACCCGTTCAGCCGGGATCGCGACCTGAACGCCGCACAAACCTGGGGTAAGCGCAGCTACGCCAGCCCCCCCGACCTGCCGCAGGAAGGCATCGATGTCTTCGATGTCTATTCGCTCTCCGATGAGCGCGGCAGCAACGGCATTCCGTACCGCGAGTGGTAGCCATGATCAAACGGCGCTGCGGTTTCACATTGATCGAACTGCTGGTCGTCATGGCCGTGATCGCCACCCTGCTGACCATTGCCGTGCCGCGCTACTTCCAGCACCTCGACCGGGCCCGCGAAGCCACCCTGCGCGAATCGCTGGCCGTCATGCGCGACGCCATCGACAAATACCGGGCCGATCTCGGGCACTATCCGGAGAGCCTGGACGATCTGGTCACCCGGCGTTATCTGCGCAAGGTGCCGCCCGACCCGATTACCGAGAGCACCGAAAGCTGGATCATCGTGCCGCCGCCCGAGGAGCCGGGGCAGCGCAAGGTCTGGGACGTGCAGAGCGGGGCCGATGGTCAGGGGCGGGACGGCAGCGACTATCGGACATGGTAGCGATACGTGGCGGCCGGCCGGGCATCTCGGGCAAACACCAGAAGGGCATCACCTTCCTGGCCGTGCTGTTCACCATCGCCATCAGCGCCATTGCACTGGCCGGCACCGGGGCGCTGTGGCAAATGGAAACCCGTCGTGAGAAGGAAAAGGAACTGCTGTTCGCCGGTGAGGAATATCGCCAGGCCATCGCCAGCTATGTCGACAATTCGCCGGGTGACCCACAGTACCCAGTCAAATTGGCCGATCTGCTGCAGGATCCGCGCTTCCCGATGCCGGTCCGCCATCTGCGCCGCCTCTATCCGGAACCGATGAGCCTCGACGGCCAGTGGCTGTTAATTCGCCGCCAGGGCCGGATCGTCGGTGTCGCCAGCCCATCCTCTGCACCGCCGATCAAGGTGGCCGGTTTCCCGCCCGAGCAAGCTGAATTCGAGAATGCTGTCCGTTATGCCGACTGGCAATTCATCCATTCAGGCAACACGCCGAGTCGACGCCGGATCAATATTCACGACGCCTGGGAGTCGCGCTGATTCGCTGGTAGTGCGCCATGACGAGCGGGACGTAGCGTTTGGTTTCCCCGTAAGGCGGGATGCGCCGGCCAAAACGCAGCACGGCGTTCTCGCCGGCGTTGTAGGCGGCCAGCGCCAGCTCGATGTCGTTGTCGAACAGGGCCAGCAGGTCGCGCAGGTAGCGGGCGCCGGCGCGGATGTTCTCGACCGGGTCCTGCAGATTGACCAGGCCATAGCGGCGGGCCGTGGCTGGCATCAGCTGCATCAGTCCGCTTGCCCCCTTGGCTGAAACGGCGCGCTCCCGGTAGCCCGACTCGACCGAGATGACGGCATGCAGCAAGGCCGCGTCGACGCCGGTGCTGCGGCTGGCCTCGTGAATCGCGCCATGGAAGGGGCGCTGTTCGAACGGCAGGGCGAAGACACCGCGCGGCACCTGCAAGGCGGCCGTGGCCGGGGCCAGCCGGTCGGTCAGCACCAGCTTGTAGCGCCGGTCGTCGGGCACATTGCTGAAACGCTCGACGCCATCCTCGTCGACAAACCCGTAGATCGCGCCGCTCGCCGACGCGGCCAGCGGCAAGCTCACGGCGCAGAACAGCACGAGGAAGGTGGAGCGGATGGGCAAAGGCATGATGCAAGCAAGAATAAGACCGCTCCGTTACAGCGGTTTGACGCTGCCAATGTCATTTTTATGTAATGCAGCAGCCATATGATCAGCGGTTCTGTCATTCATCGTCTGCATACCGTGGCGCTTCTTCCCCGTTCGCTCGTCCTGTCGCTCCAGCGCGGTTTCACGCTGCTCGAACTGCTCGTCGTCATGGTCATCATCGGCCTGCTGGCCGGTTATGTCGGACCCAAATATTTCGCCCAGATCGGCAAATCCGAGGTCAAGGCGGCGCATGCCCAGATCGATGCGCTGGAAAAGGCACTGGATCAGTATCGCCTCGATGTCGGCCGCTATCCGACCAGCGAAAACGGCCTGGCCGCGCTGATGAAGCGCCCCCCTTCCGAGAACCGCTGGCAAGGCCCTTACCTGCGCAAGGAAGTACCGGCCGATCCGTGGGGCCACCCCTACCAGTACGTCCAGCCCGGCGAACACGGTGAATTCGATCTCTTCTCGCTGGGCAAGGATGGCAAGCCCGGCGGCGAAGGCGAAGCCGCCGACATCGGCAACTGGTGAGCACCCAGTCGATGGAATTCGACGTCGTCGCGGTGTTTCCCGGACAAGGCGTGTCGCGCCTGCGCGTCGCGGCCGATAGTGCGAGCGACTTGCCGCAGGCCGCATCACTGCTTGGCGCCGTGATCGTCTCGGCCGATCCGGTCGGGCAGCAACGCAGCAAAAACCGCAGCGGCAAGTTCCAGCTCCCCCTGTTTACTCGCCAGTTGCTGTCGCTGCTCGAAGCCGGCCTCAATGTCGTCGAGGGACTGGAAACACTGGCCGAGCAGGACCAGGGGCCGGGCTCGAGCGATGTCCTGAACGGCCTGCTCACCGCGCTGCGCCAGGGCCAATCGCTGTCGACCGCGCTGCAGCGCTTCCCGGAGGTTTTCCCGGAGCTTTATGTCGCCACGGTCAAGGCCAGCGAACGGACCGGCGACATGCCGGAATCCCTACGCCGCTACCTGACTTTCGACGAAAAGCTGCGCGAACTGAAGAAAAAGCTGGTCAGCGCTGCCATCTATCCGCTCCTGCTGCTTGCGGTCGGCCTGCTCGTCACCTTCTTCCTGCTCGGCTTCGTCGTGCCGCGCTTCGCGCTGGTCTTCGCCGATAGCGGCCGGCAGCCGGAAGGTCTTTCCTCGCTGCTGTTCACGTGGGGCGATTTCGTCAACCAGCATGCGGCGGGCCTGGCCATTGGCAGCCTGCTCGGTGCAGTCTGTATCGCAGCCCTGCTCTCGCTGCCCCCCGTCCGCGTCATGCTGGCCAGGCTGATCTGGCGCCTGCCGGCGATTGGCGAACGCCTGCGCATCGTCTATCTCGCCCGCTTCTACCGCACGGTCGGCATGCTGCTGCGCGCCGGCATTCCGCTGCGCAGCACGCTGCTCATGGTTGCCGACATCCTGCCGGTGGCGCTGCGCGAGGGTCTGCAGCGGGCGATCAGCGATATCGAGCACGGGCAGGCCTTTTCGGATGCCGCCCTGCACGGCGGCCTGAGCACGCCAATCGCCCGGCGCATGATCGCCGTCGGCGAGAAAAGCGGCCAACTCGGCCACATGCTGGAGTCGGTGGCCAGTTTCTACGACGAGGAAATCAACCGTCTGGTCGATACCTTCAGCCGCCTGTTCGAACCGCTGCTGATGACCGGCATCGGTGGTGTGATTGGCGGCATCGTCCTCCTTCTGTACATGCCGATTTTCGAATTGGCCGGCAATTTCCAGTAGAGACTGAACATGAACACACTCGTCGATCCCGGCCTGCTTGAACACAACACCCTGCTTGAGGTAGCCCGTCAGCTCACACGCCTCAGCGGCGTGTCGGCCGCCATCATCGGTTTGCAGTCGGCGCACGGCATCGACGAACAGAAGGCCGCCGACATCACCGCTGCCGCATTCGGCCTGACGAGCATCCGCCTCAGCGAATTGCCGGAACACGCCCTGGCCCTGTCGCTGGCCTCCTTCGCTGAATACCTCCGGCGCCAGGTGCTGGTCATCGACACCGAAGCCGCCTGTCTGGTCGTCGCACCCAACCCGCTCGATGCCGGTCTGCGCGACTGGCTGGAGGGCCTGCTGCCGCTGAGCCGACGCATCGACTGGCGCCTGGCGCCGGCTTCGGTGATCGTCGCCTATCTGGCTCGCGAAGAGTCCCGCGTCCGGGCGCTGGACTGCAATTTCAGCGGCGACAAGTCCGAAGTCAGTTCCGGCGAGAATGCCGAAGACCTGTCGCTGCAAGGCATTTCGGAAGAAGGCAGCAACATCGTCCGCCTCGTCCGTTCAACCTTGCACGACGGTCTGAAAGCCGGGGCCAGCGACATCCACATCGAAGCCAACAACCGCGGGCTGGCGATCAAGTACCGCATCGACGGCGTGCTCAATTTTGCCGGCGCCATCGACGGCAGCGACACGGCCGAACAGATGATCTCGCGCATCAAGGTGCTTTCCGAACTCGACATCGCCGAGCGCCGTGTGCCGCAGGACGGTCGCTTCAAGGTCAACTGGCAGGGCCGCGAAATCGACATCCGGGTCTCGATCATGCCCAGCATCTGGGGCGAGGATGCCGTGCTGCGCGTCCTCGACAAGCAGGCCCTGAGCGACCATCTCGACGGCCTGCGCCTCGACGTCATGGGCTTCGACGCCGACACCATGTACCGCATTCGCCGCCTGTCGGCCGAACCCTACGGCATGCTGCTGGTCACCGGCCCGACCGGCAGCGGCAAGACGACGACGCTCTATGCCGCGCTGTCCGAGATCAATCGCGGCGAGGACAAGATCGTCACCATCGAAGACCCGGTCGAGTACCAGTTGTCCGGCGTGCTGCAAATTCCGGTCAATGAAAAGAAGGGGCTGAGCTTCGCCCGCGGCCTGCGCTCCATCCTGCGCCATGACCCGGACAAGATCATGGTCGGCGAAATCCGCGATTCGGAAACCGCGCAGATTGCAGTGCAGGCAGCGCTGACTGGCCACCTGGTGTTCACCACGGTGCATGCCAACAATGTGTTCGACGTGATCGGCCGTTTCCTGCACATGGAAGTTGATCCCTACAACCTCGTCTCGGCCTTGAACGGTGTTGTTGCCCAGCGCCTGATCCGCACGCTGTGCCCGGCCTGCGCCAGCCCGACAACGCCGCCCCCCGAAGCGCTGGCCAATGCCGAGATCGACCCCCTGGCTGCCGCCGACTGGCAGTTCCGCCAGGCCGTCGGTTGCGGCGGCTGTCGCGGCACCGGCTATCGCGGCCGGCGGGCCATTGCCGAACTGCTGGCCCTCGACGATGAAATCCGCGAACTGATTCTGGCCCGCGCCCCGATCCGCCAACTGAAGGACGCTGCCCGGCGCGGTGGTACGCGCTCGCTGCGGGAATCGGCGCTCGATCTGGTCAAGGTCGGCATCACCAGTCTGGAGGAGGCCAACCGTGTCACTTTCGTGGCTTGACCGGCACACCCTGCTCGTCCATCCCCGGCACGTCGTGCTCGAACGCCAGCCATGGCGCGGCCCGGCCCAGCGCTTGACGGCCGAAGTGCCGCCCGCCCAGCCCGACGAAGCCGACTGGCAACCGGCGCTGACGGCCGCCGGCGCCCTGCTCACCACCAAGGCAAGCCCCTTCGGCCGTCTGCGGATCATCATCGCCAACCAGTTCGTCCGCTTCGCGCTGCTGCCATGGAGTGAAAGCGTGCTCGGCGACAAGGCACGACTCGGCATGGCCAAGGCACTGCTGCGCAACAGCCTGGGCGACCAGGCCGAACACCTGGAGATTGCCCTGGATAGCCCCGCTTTCGGCCTGAATGGCCTGGCCGCCGGCCTCCCCAAGGACCTGCTGGCGGCATTGCGCCAGACAGCCAAAACCCGGTGCCTGCGCCTCGACAGCCTTCAACCACGGCTGATCAGCGATCTGGCGACTTGCCGCCAATTGCTGAACGATGGCTACGTCGCCTTCCCCGATGATGACTGGCTGACCCTGCTCGGCCTGCGCAACGGCAACATCACGCTGCTGCGCAACCATCGGATGCACGCAGAACCAGAACGGCTGGGCAACGAGTTGCTCGGGCTGCTGGCCGCCGAGCATGCGGCGGTCGACCACAAAAAAGTGCGCATCTTCAGTCGCGGCGACTGGCCGAAGACGCTCGGCGACTGGGAGATCGAACAGCAGATGTCGCTGCTCGAAGGCGGTGCCCATGCGTGATCTCGGCCTCGATTTCCAGCCCCGTCGCCCCGGCCTGTTGCCATTGATGCTGGTACTGGTCGGTGCCGTGCTCTGCGCCGACGCCTGGCTGGAGGCCAGCCAGCAGAATGCGCAACTGGCCGACCTGCAGGCGCGTCAGGAACTGGCCAAGCGACGGGCCGACCGGCTGACGATGGCCAGTCGCGAGGCGGCGCAGCGTGAAGCCGCCCTGCCGGCCGAACAAGGCAAGGCGCTGCAGCAGGCGGTGGCCGCCATCGGCCTCGACTGGGAAGGCTTATACCGGCAGATCGAGCGGGCGACGCCGGAAGAGGTCAGCCTGCTCGCCATCACGCCGAATGCCGCCGCCAGATCGGTACAGATTTCCGGCGAGGCCCGTCACCTGCAGGCAGCGCTCGGCTTTGTCGACGCCTTGCGCCAGCCGCCCTTGTCGCAGGTCAGTCTCCTCTCCCACAAGATCAAGACCGATGACCCGCAACGCCCGGTCAGCTTCGAAATCGCCGCGACATGGATCAGCTCGCCATGAACACCTGGCTCGCCCGTGGCCGTTTCGCCCTGGCCTATCCGCAGTGGCTGCCGCTGGCCGGTGGCCTGCTGGTGCTGATTGCCGCCGGCCTGCACCTGATTCTCCTGCCCGGCCGCGAAACCCGGATCGAGGCCGGCGAACGGCAACTGCAACAGACCGAACGGGCCGGCCGCCGCGCCCGGATCGATCGCCAGCTCGCCCAGGCGACGCCGGAACAGGCCCGGCTCAGCCTGCTCGAGCGCTTTCCGGACGAGGCGCGCCTGCATGCCGAACTCGGTCGCCTGCTTGAACTGGCCGATCAAAAAGGTCTGCAACTATCGGCCGGCGAATATCGGCTGCTGGCCGGCAAGGACAAGTTGTTCGACCGCTATGTGCTGAACCTGCCGGTGCAAGGCAGCTACCGCGACCTGCGCGCGTACCTGACGACCATCCGCAGCGAGTTCCCGGCGCTGGCCATCGAGGACGTCACGCTGCGCCGGGAAAACATCGGGGCCAGCGCCATCGATGCGCAACTGCGCCTGGTCATCTTCTTCCGTCACCAGGGGGCCCGATGAAAAAGCCCGGACCACGCCAGCGCTGGCTGATTCTTGGAGCCCTGTTGCTCGGCACGGTAGCGGCCGCCGCTTTTGTTGACGACGATCCAGTCGCTTCCGAACCGACTGAACGGCTAACCAGGCGCAAGATTCCCGCCAACATTGGGACCAAGGCGGACACCGTTTCGCTGGCTCAACAGCAACCAGATCCAGAAGCGGCGCAGGTGGCCGATACAGGAAACACCGAACAAGCAGCCGAGACCATCGATCCCTTCCGCAGCAAGAGCTGGTATGTCGCGCCGCCACCGCCACCTCCGCCCGAGCCGGTGGCACCGCCGCTGCCCTTCCGCTACCTCGGGCAACTGGTCGAAGATGGCCAAACATTGGTCTTTATCGACCATCAGGGGCGTAACCTGACGATCAAGGTTGGCGATCAGATCGATGGCCGATATGCCGTCGAAGCCGTCGATGGCGGCAAAGTGGTCTTTGTCTATCTGCCACTCAAACAACAACAGACACTGCCTATCGGCGCGGCCTGAAAGCAGCGGCGCGAACCCGGGCCGGTGCCGGGTCCGCCGATCACATGGCGCTAGTGCGAATGCTCGTGGCCGTCCTGGCGCAAGACACGGGCCACGAAGGGATCGTTCTCCATGTCACCGAAATCGGACGCATCGATCCGGCCGTACGATGCCAGTTTCTCGTCAGTCGCTTGCGGCCAGGCTGCAGGCGCCTGGGCGTGGATTTCCCTGAGGGTCATTTCCAGCGACTGCTGACCGGAAATCGACAGTTTTGCCGGCAGTTGCGCTTGTTCCAGCCACCACAGGTCAACTTGCTGACCGTTCACCAAGCCGGTGTAGTGCACCGCCGTCTGATCGAAATCGATCTTGCTTTCGCCGCGTTGCAGCGACTTCAAAAGCTGCGGCGAAACCACGGAAACCAGCTTGCTCCAGTCCGGCTCGGCATGGCGGGTACGGATCTCGCCGACCGAATATTCGACGACACGCTGATCCTTGTTGAACACGCGCTGATAGCTGTAGTCGTGCTGACCGCTGCGTTCCCAGATGTTGTTCTGGCCGGTTGTCAGATCGGCGATCTCGACACGGTTGGCGCTACGCCACAGATACCAGTCGCTGTTTACCTTGCCGCTTTTCAGGTCATAGCGTGCGGCCAGCGGCATTGGCGTGGTGTTCTCAATGGCCATGACCGGCTTGGCCACCTCGGCTGAATGGTCATGATGCCCTTCGTGAGCCAGTGCATTACCCAAAAAACCCAGCACTACGGAAACAAAAATCGTCGATATTTTCGCGTTCACCGCTACGTTCCTCTTCAAATGCGTAGAGCGCCTGCATGAGGCGCCCTTGTTTAACCGCTAATTCCGGAAAAAGGCGACGGCTCGGCCGCCGCCCGAATCGGGATCAGAAGCCGAAGGCTTCCTTCATGACGTGGTAGATCCAGTTCTGTTCCATGCTGCCATGAACCAGAGAGGACTTCGGACCCGTCGCGTAGATGGCGACATCTTCACCGGCATGGGTTTCCGAACCCAACGGCACCAAAGCCTGCTGCAGGAAGTTCAGCGCGGTGGTATCGACACTGGTCAGATCGGTACTGCGGCTGACGGCAGCCGACGAACCGCCAACAGCACCCGGACCATTCTGGTAACCCAGCGTGGTGTAGGGCAGGCCGTCATTGGCCTTGTCGTTGCTGACCGGATCGCCGTCATTGGCCGGCACGGCGGCAGACAAGCCGAGGATGTTGTTGCCGCGGTGCGGGTAACCGGCGATAGTGAAGGTGTGGCTGTGGTCGGCCGTCACGATGATCAGCGTTTCGCGCGGATCGGTCATTTCGTATGCCTTCTTGACCGCCTTGGCCAGTTCGATGGCATCGAGCAGCGCACGCTGGGCATTGCCGGCGTGGTGAGCGTGGTCAACACGACCGCCTTCAACGTGCAGGAAGTAGCCGCGCTTGTTCTTGTCGAGCATCTTGATGGACTTTTCAGTCATCTCGGTCAGCGACGGCTCGCCAGCCTTGTCGGTGGCGCGATCAGCTTCGTACTGCATGTGCGAGTTTTCGAACAGGCCGAGCAGGTATTCGGTCTTGGCCGGATCGATTGCTTCGAAACCAGCCTTGTTCCAGACGTACTGGGCCTTGGCGCCGCGGGTGCTGACCCATTCGGCGGTCAGATCACGACCGTCGCTGCGCTTGCCGCTCTTGGCGTATTCCTGGTCGGTCATGGTCTTCGGCAGGAAGTAGCTGCGGCCACCGCCCATCGCTACCTTCAGGCTGGCCCTGACGGCCGGCGACACTTCGATCAGTTGGCGTGCGATATCCTTGACCAGCGTCACGCCCTTGGCCTTGCAGGTCGCCACATTGGCAGCGAAGAAGGAATTCATGTCCGAATCGGATTCCCAGTCGCGCACCGAGGTATGCGAGTAGGTTGCAGCCGGGGTGGCGTGGGTCAGGCGGGCGGTCGACACGACACCGGTCGACTTGCCGGCAGCGGCAGCCTGCTCGAGGATGGTCGGCAGCGCGTGCTTGGCGATCACGGCAGCATCGCATTCGCCACGGGAGGTCAGATGGTCGACTGACAGCATGCCTTCGCGGGCCTTGTAGCCGGTGACCATGGCGGTCATCGTCGGCGCCGAATCCGGGGTCTGCTGATCCCAGGAGTAGGTCTTGGAAAGACCGACGTTCGGGAAATGTTCGAAGGACAGGCGGTTTTCTTCGCCCGGCTTGCCATGGAGCTGGCCTTCCAGGATGCGGGCAGCGGTAATCGTCGAAATACCCATGCCATCGCCAACGAAGAGAATCACATTCTTGGCGTGATGACGGTTATCGACCATTCTTTCGCTGTGGCGAATGAAATTCTGGCCCTGCTTGTACCAGTCCTGAACGGACTCCGGACCCTGAACGACGGGAGCAGCAGAAAATACCGGGGTGGCACCGGCGGAAACTGCGAAAGCAACAGCCACGGCGGTGGCAGTGCGAACGAACTTGTGCATGAACGAGACTCCTGATTGGGATGGGCATGAAGCCGGATAACTAAGGGCGCTTGAATGCCGCAATCGCCAGCTATTGTTTTTATTTCCGGCGATGCAAGGCGCCGCCCATCGTAGCCAAGGAATATTTCCTCATCATTGCATGGACATTACGTCGGCATCAAAACCAAAAACACCCGAATCAGCGGCCTATCCTGTTCGCGTACGCAGCCGGGCACCAGCCTCTCTTCATGGGGCAGGCATGTTCAAGCGCCCATTCTGTCTCGCCTCTCCAATCGCAGTTCTGCTCGGCTATTGCCTGCAAAATCTACCGCTGAAGGAATCCCTCGAGTTCGGCCGCAAGCAGTTCAGGCTGATCGTGTTGCAGATTGTGCCCCGCCTCGGGAATGTCCTTCGCCTGAACATCAGCGAAAGATTCGATCCGCTGCTGGAATTCAGGTGTATCCCGGCCAAAGCGCATGCGGACAAAGCCTTTGTCGGCGATCAGCATCAGCACCGGACAGGTAATCTTTCGCCAGGCTGCCATCGCATCCTCGACCCGGTACAGCGCCGGCGAGGCCACCTTGTGCCAGGGGTCGCAGGCCATTTCGACCGAGCCGTCGGCGATCGTCCGACTGACCGCACGGGAAAGAAATTCAGCCCGCTCGGCCGTCAGGCGCGGATTGGCGAAGCGCAGGCGGCGGGCCAGTGCGGCATGGTCCGGATAGATCCGCAGGCGGGGTTGGTCGGCAATCTCGTCCAGCCACTTGCCGATCTGGGTCGGCGCATCGATGCTCGGCTCCGGCTTCAGACCGAGAAAGTCCAGCATGGCCAGCCGCGCCACCCGATGCGGGCGCAAGGCAGCAAAGGTCGCGGCAATATTCGCCCCCATGCTGTGCCCGACCAGTTGCGCCGGCGCATCCGGCGAGTAATGCTGGAGCAGCGCTTCGAGATCGGCGTAATAATCGGGAAACCAGTAGGGCCGCCCCAGCCATTCACTATCGCCGTAGCCGCGCCAGTCCGGCGCAATGACATGCCAGGACTTCTCGAAGGCATCGACCACAAACTGGAAGGTGGCCGACGAATCCATCCAGCCGTGCAGCAGGAAGATCTTCGGCGCATCGACCGCTCCCCAGTGGCGGACGTGATAACGCAGGCCACGGATATCGATATGTTCGGTGGTGCTGGTTGGCGACATGTCAGTTTTACAGATGCTGGTTCAGGAAAGAGAGCGTACGCTCCCACGACAACTCGGCCGCCTGTGGATCATAGACCGTCGGCCGCAGCTTGTTGAAGAAGGCATGCTCGGCCTCGTAGCGATAGAGCACCGGCTTCTGTCCGGCTGCCAGCATGGCGCTTTCGAGTTGGGCCACGACATCAGGCGTACACCAGGTGTCGCGGGTGGCGAAATGGCCGAGGAAGGGAATCCTGATCGCGGCCGGGTCGGCGAAATCCCTGGGCGGAATGCCGTAATAGCAGACCGCAGCAGCCACCTCGGGCAAATGCACGGCGCTGGCCACGGTCAGCGCGCCGCCCATGCAGAAGCCCATGACGGCCACCTTACCCTTGCCGCTTGCCAGCAGATGTCCCACGGCACCGCGGATATCCTGAAAAGTGGCGCCAGGAAAATCCAGTCCGTTCATCATGTGGCTGGCCTCATCCACATCCTGCGCCACCCGGCCATGGTAAAGATCGGGCGCCAGCGCATTGAAGCCGGCGGCGGCAAGACGGTCGGCCACGCTGCGAATTTGCTGGTTCAGCCCCCACCATTCCTGGATGACCACGATGCCCGGCCGATCCTGCCCGGCCTCGGCGTAATACCCCTGGCAAGCCGAGCCATCGGGACGCTTGAATTCGATCATCCGGCCCTCAGTGCCGATCTGCTGTTCCATTGCTCCACCTGTTTCAAAAAAACGGCCATCAACGATGGCCGAAAAGTCCCACAGAGTAATCCTGCCGAACGCTCAATGGTAGCGGCTCGGCGTATTCAGTACCGCAATCGTCACCCGCGACACGCAGACCAGCTTGCCCTCTTCATTGCTAATGCGCACGTCCCAGACCTGGGTCGTGCGCCCGAGGTGCAACGGCCGCGCCTCGCCATAGACCCAGCCCTCGGTCACGGCCCGGACATGGTTGGCGTTGATTTCCTGCCCGACGCAGTGGTGCTTTTCCCGATCGACGACATGCGCCGCCGACCATGAGGCCAGCGTTTCGGCAAACGCCACCGAGATACCGCCGTGCAGCGCACCGGCTGGCTGGCGGGTACGTTCGTCGACCGGCATGCGGCCACGCAGGTAGTCGTCACCGATTTCGATCAGTTCGATACCGAGGTGACCATTGGCGCAGCCCTGGCCACGCTGATTGACTTCTTCGAGGGAAAACGGCTTGTGCCAGATCGTCATTGGATGTCCTTTTATTTCGTTTTACAGAATCATCTGGGTGCAGCGATAGAGCACCAGTTGCTTGCCGGTCGCTTCATCGGTGACCACCGCATCCCAGACCTGCGTTGTCCGCCCGAGGTGCTGGGCGCAGGCGACGCAGGCAATGGCCCCTTCGGTCAGCGTGCCTAGGTGATTGCTTTTCAATTCGATGGTGGCGAAGGATTTCGCCCCCTCCGGCAGATGCGACATCGTCGCGTGGCCGGTCATCGTATCGGCCAGCGCGATGATGCTCGCCGCGTGCAGGCGGCCGTTCGGTGCCAGATGTTCGGGGCGAATGGCCATCCGGCCGCTCGCCCTGCCCTGTTCCAGCGTCAGGAATTCGACGCCAAGATAGCCGGGCAGGCAGTGTTCGGCATCGCGATTGAGGCGGTCAACGGTAAATTCCGGGCGCAGTTTGCTCATGGTCAGTGCTTGGCTCCTAGGTAGGCTTCGATCACTTTCGGATTCTGCGCCAAATCCCTGGCCTTGCCTTCCAGCGTGATGTCACCGACTTCCAGCACGTAGCCGTAATCGGAGACCTGTAACGCCGCCCGCGAGTTCTGCTCGATCAGCAGCGTGGCGACCCCGGTTTCGCGCAGATGCGAAATGACATGGAAGACCTCGGCCATCACGCGCGGCGCCAGGCCCAGCGACGGCTCGTCGAGCATCAGCACCTTGGGATCGCTCATTAGCGCCCGGCCAATCGCCACCATCTGCCGCTCACCGCCGGACATTGTGCCGGCCAGCTGCTTGCGACGCTCCTTGAGCCGGGGAAAGACGCTGTAGATCCCTTCCAGCCCGTCGCGGTAAGACCAGCCATCCTTGCGCCGGCGATAGGCGCCGAGCACCAGGTTGTCTTCGACGGTCATGCTGGTGAACAACTCCCGCTTTTCCGGCACCAGCGCCAGTCCCTTGCCGAGACGCAACTCGATGGCGTGATGCGACACATCGTGCCCCTGGTAGAGCACCTCGCCTTCGGCCTGCCCTTCGCTGGGCAAGGCGCCCATGATGGCATTGAGCAACGATGACTTGCCGGCGCCGTTCGGGCCGATCACGGTGACGATCTCGCCGGCCCGCAGGCTGATCGAGGCAGCCCGCAGGGCCTCGACCTTGCCGTAGCGCACACACAGGTTGCGGGTCTCGAGGACCGGTTTTGCATTGTCGGTGCTCATTCGATGCCTCCGAGGTAAGCCGCCAGTACGGCTTCGTTGTTCTGTATTTCGACCGGCAGACCTTCGGCGATCTTGCTGCCGAATTCCATGACCACCAGACGGTCGGTCAGGCCCATGACGAAATCCATGTCGTGCTCGACCAGCAACACCGACATCCCTTCTCCCTTCAATTGCCGGATCAGTGAGGCCAGCGCTTCCTTTTCCTTCAGGCGCAGACCGGCGGCAGGTTCGTCGAGCAGCAGCAAGGTTGGATCGGTGCACAGGGCGCGGGCGATTTCGAGAATCCGCTGCTGGCCGAGGGCCAGGCTACCGGCCGGCGTATGCATGTAGTCACCGAGGCCGACCCGACGAATCTGCTCGGCCGCCAGGAAGAGCAGTTGCGCCTCTTCGTGGCGATCCGTGCGCAGTGCAGCGCTGAGTGGGCTGCTCTTGCCGCGCAGGTGGGCGCCCATGGCAACGTTCTCGAGCACCGACAGATGCGGGATCAGATGCACATGCTGGAAGCTGCGGCCGATGCCCATCTGCACGATGCGGCGGGAATCGAGCTGGTCGATGCGCTCGCCGCCGAAGCGGATTTCGCCACTGCTGGCCGGCAGCACGCCGGTCACCAGATTGAACATCGTCGATTTGCCGGCCCCGTTCGGACCGATCAGGCCAACCACTTCGCCCGCCTTGATCTCGAAAGTCATGTCCTTGACCGCGACCAGACCGCCGAACTGCTTGCGCGCCTCATTCACTTCGAGGATCAGCGCCCCCGGCTCCGGCTTGGCGCGGCGCTTCATGTCGCCATAGCCATCCGGCGCGATGGCCGGCGCCACAACTTCCGGCTCAGGCGGATGGAACTTCGCCCACACTGCGGCTACCCACGGCCACAGACCATCGCGCGACCACAACAGCAGCAGCACGATCATCACGCCAAAGACGACGATCTCGAAATTGCCATTACTGCCGAGCAACAGCGGCAACCAGTCCTGCAACTGGCTCTTCAGACCGGTCATCACCACGGCGCCGAGGATGGCGCCCCAGACGTGACCGACGCCACCGACCACCGCCATGAAGAGGTATTCGATACCCATGTTCAGGCCGAACGGCGTCGCGCTGACCGAACGCTGCAGGTGGGCGTACAGCCAGCCGGAAAGGCTCGCCATCAGCGCCGCCAGCACGAAGATCAGGATCTTGTACTGGGCAGTGTTGATGCCCATCGCCTCGGGCATGGTCCTGCCCTTGGCCAAGGCCCGGATCGCCCGCCCCGGACGCGAGTTGAGCAGGTTGAGCACCAGCCACAGGCAGCCGCCGAGACAGAACCAGATCATCCCGTACATCACCCGTGGCGACGACAGGTCAAGACCGAACAAGCTGAGCGGCGGGATGCCGGACAGGCCATCGTACTTGCCGAGGAATTCCAGCGTACCGAACAGGTAATACAGCGACAGCCCCCAGGCGATGGTCGCCAGCGGCAGGAAGTGACCGGACAGGCGCACGGTGATGCTGCCGATCAAGCCGGCGGCCAGCCCGGAGACGACCAGCCCGGCGCCGAGGCCGACCCATGGCGACCAGCCGAGCGTGGTGCTCAGATAGGCTGTGGTGTAAGCGCCGAGGCCGACGAAAGCCGCCTGCCCGAAGGAGGTCAGGCCGCCGATGCCGGTCAGCAGCACCAGGCCGAGCGCCACGATGGAATAGAGGCCGATATAGTTGCCAATGGTGATCCAGTAACCCGGCACCGGCAGGAAGGGGAACAGGAAAAACCAGCCGAACATCAGCCACTGGAGTTTTTTGGTAGACATCTTCATTCTTCATCTCCATGACCGGAAGTCAGCGAGCGCCAGGCGAGCACCGGAATGATCAGCGTGAACACGATGACTTCCTTGTAAGCACTGGCCCAGAAGGAGGAATAGCTTTCGAGCAGGCCGACCAGGATCGCCCCGGCCGCCGCCAGCGGGTAGCTGGCCAGGCCGCCGACAATGGCGGCGACGAAACCCTTCAGGGCAACGACAAAGCCGGTGTCGTAACCGACCGTATTGAGCGGGGCGATCAGCGTACCGGCCAGGGTGCCCAGTGCAGCGGCGAGGCCGAAAGCCATGCGCCCGGCCTGCGTGGTGCCGATACCGACCAGTTGCGCCCCCTTGCGATTGACCGCCGTGGCCCGCAATGCCTTGCCATACAGGGTACGGTCGAAGAACAGGTAGAGGCCGCCGATCAGGCTGGCGGAAACCACCATCACCACAACGCTCTGCCCGGAAACCAGCATGGCGCCGATCTCGGTGCTCCAGTCGGTGAAGGGCAGCGTGGTCGAACCTTCCGGCCCGAAGATGAACAGGCCCATGCCAAGCATCGCGAAATGCACGCCGACCGAAACGATCAGAAGCACCAGTACCGAGGCTTCGGCCATCGGCTGGAAGGCAATGCGATAGATCATGATGCCGAGCGGCACCGTGACGCCCAGCGTGAACAGGACCTGAACCACCATCGGCATGCCCTGCCAGTTGAAGGTGTGAGCCAGCGCCCAGACGAACAGCGGATAGCACAGATTCTCGACGCCGCTCCACATCAGGTGACGCTTCGGCAACGGTTTGTAGCGGACTTGCCGCAGCGCCGAGCCCAACTCGACCAGAAAGGTCAGGATGCCAATGCCGATCAGCAGCCAGATCAGTTTCGGAAACTGGCCACCTTGCAGCGCGGCCAGCGTCAGGGCGCCGAAACCGATGAATTCGCCTTGCGGCAGGAAGATGATGCGGGTCACCGAAAAGACCAGCACCAGCGCCATGGCCAACAGCGCATAAACCGCGCCGTTGGTCACGCCATCCTGAGCCAGGACGGCAAAGATACCGAAATCCATGTTTGTTTCCCCCTACCCGGATTCAGTGATTGACCACGAAGGCGTCGGCGAAGAAGCGCTCGGGCGGCAAGCCGGCCTCGGCCGTGAAGCTGGCGCGGGCGGCATCGATCATTAGCGGATTGCCGCAGGCATACACCTCGTAAGCGGACAGGTCCGGCAAGTCAGCCAGCACGGCCGCATGGACAAAGCCGGTGCGCCCGGCCCATTCCGGCCCGGCTTCCGACAACACCGGAACGATGCGGACGCCAGGATATTCGGCCTCCCAGCTTTCAATGCTGTCGACCGCGTAGAGATCGGCCCAGGTCCGGCCGCCCCAATAGAGCACCGCCTTGCGGCGCGCCAGTTCGGGGCCGTGCGTCTTGAGCAAAGAGGCGATCGGCGCGTAACCGGTGCCCGAAGCGAGCAGCACGACCGGCGCATCGCCCGGCTGCAGCAGGAAGGTGCCGAACGGCCCCTCGATCCGCAGCATGGCGCCGGCCTTCAGCTTGTCGTAGGCGTGGGTCGAGAAACGACCGCCTTCCATGCGGCGGACGTGCCATTCGACGATACCGTCCTCGTTCGGCGCATTGGCCATGCTGTAACTGCGCTTCGCCCCGTCCTTCATCAGCACGCTGGCGTACTGCCCGGCCTGGAAGGCGAAGCCGGATTGCGCCGGCACCTGCAGCTTGATGACCACCACGTCGTGCGACGGCCGTTCGACCTCGACGACCTTGGCGCCGGTGGTCACGATGCGCTGACCAGGCTCCTTGGGCACGTTCGGCGCCTCCAGCGTCAGGTTGCAAAGGGCATACCCCAGACAGGTCCGGCACTCGCCGTCCGCAACCGGTGTGCCGTCCGGTGGCGGCGCGGCATGGCGCACGCTGCCCGCTTGCAGTGGCAGATGGCAGGAATTGCAGCTACCGGCCCGGCAGCTATGCGGCAGCCAGTAGCCGGCCGCCATCGCGGCATCGAGAATGGTCTGTTCCGGCCCGCATTCGAAGCGGCCGCCATTGGGCGCCAGCTGGATGGTGAATTTATCGGACATGATGGTCAGCCTGCTTCGCTCATGGTCGGCATGGCGTGCTCGGCGTCATGCTCGTGACCCTTGAGCAGATCGAGTGCGACGTCGACGATCATGTCTTCCTGACCGCCGACCATGCGGCGACGGCCCAGCTCGACCAGGATATCGACGGCCTTCAGGCCGTATTTCTTGGCGGCGACTTCGGAGTGGCGCAGGAAGCTGGAATAGACGCCGGCATAGCCCAGCGCCAGGGTTTCACGGTCGACACGGACCGGGCGATCCTGCAACGGGCGGACGATATCGTCGGCCGCATCCATCAGCGTGTAAAGGTTGCAACCGTGGTTCCAGCCCATGCGGTCGGCCGCGGCAATGAACACCTCGAGCGGCGCATTGCCGGCTCCGGCGCCCATACCGGACAGGCTGGCATCGACGCGGTCGCAGCCCTCCTCGACCGCGACGATACTGTTGGCAACGCCGAGGCTGAGGTTGTGGTGGGCGTGGATACCGGTTTCAGTCTCCGGCTTCAGCACATCCTTGAAGGCACGGAAACGGTCGCGCACGTCGTTCATCGACAGTGCACCGCCGGAATCCACCACGTAGCAGCAGGTCGCGCCGTAGCTTTCCATCAACTTGGCCTGCTCGGCCAGTGCCTGCGGCGTCGTCATGTGGCTCATCATCAGGAAGCCGACGGCTTCCATGCCGAGATTGCGGGCGACTTCGATGTGCTGGCGGGAAACGTCGGCCTCGGTGCAGTGCGTGGCGACGCGGACGATGCGGGCGCCGGCACTGTAGGCCGCCTTCAGGTCATGGACGGTACCGATGCCGGGCAGCAGCAGGGTGGCGACCTTGGCGTGCTTGACCGTGTCGGCCACCGCCTCGATCCATTCCAGATCGGTGTGGGCGCCAAAGCCGTAGTTGAAGCTCGAGCCCTGCAGGCCATCGCCGTGGGCGACCTCGATCGAATCGACCTTGGCCTTGTCGAGCGCACGGGCGATCTGCACCGCATTTTCGACGCTGTACTGATGGCGAATGGCGTGCGAGCCGTCGCGCAGGGTGACGTCGGAGATGTAGATTTTCTTGTTCGGGTTCATCGTCATTCTCCTCAGGCAGCAGACAGGATGCGGGCAGCCATGCGCTCGGCCGTGGTCTTGGCGGCCGAGGTCATGATGTCGAGGTTGCCGGCGTAGGCCGGCAGGTAATGGGCAGCCCCTTCGACTTCGAGGAAGACCGAAGTCTTCAGACCGCTCATGCGCGGGCCGACGCCGGGGATGTTGATTGGGCGCGAGGCCGGAATGATGTCGAATTGCACCTTCTGCTTCAGGCGATAGCCGGGCACGTACTTCTGCACGTCGGCCGCCATCTGGGCGACGGAGGCGGCGATCTCGTCTTCATCGACCAGCTCGGACAGACAATAGACCGTGTCGCGCATGATCAGCGGCGGCTCGGCCGGGTTCAGGATGATGATCGCCTTGCCCTTGGCTGCCCCACCGACCGCCTCGATGGCCTTCGAGGTGGTTTCAGTGAATTCGTCGATATTGGCGCGGGTGCCGGGGCCGGCCGACTTGCTCGAAATCGAGGCGATGATTTCGCCGTAATGCACCTTGGCGACTCGACTGACCGCCGCCACCATCGGGATCGTCGCCTGACCGCCGCAGGTCACCATGTTCACATTCAGCGCATCGTCGTGAGCGGCACCATTGACCACCGGAATGCAGTAGGGGCCGATCGCCGCCGGCGTCAGGTCGACCATGCGGATTTTCGGTTTCAGCGAGCGCAGGAAGGCATCATTACGAACGTGGGCACCGGCACTGGTCGCATCGAAAATGATGTCGATGTCGGCAAACACTGGCAGACGGGTCAGGCCTTCGACGCCTTCATGCGTCGTCGCCACGCCCATGCGCTGGGCCCGGGCCAGACCATCGGATTGCGGGTCAATACCGACCATGGCGCCCATTTCGAGATGTTCGCCGTGGCGCATGATCTTGATCATCAGGTCGGTGCCGATATTGCCCGAACCGATGATCGCCACCTTCAATTTCTTGTTCATGAATACCTCCGAGGGGAATTTCAGGGTGAGCGAGTCCCGGCCGCCATCGGCCAGGGGCTTCACTGCCTGTCTAGTTATTTGAGGAAAACGACGCGGTCGAGCTTGGGCGAGGTGTGCAGCATCAGCACGTCGGCCGCCCGCCGGGCCAGCACGGCGCGCTGGTTGATGTAGCCCTTGTCGGTGATTTCGCCGGCATCAAGGTTGGGCGAATCATCGAGCAGCATGGCGCGTGTCGGGCTCTGCGACGCACCGCCGCCCCCATCCGTGCGCAGCTTTTTCAGCCCTTCGCGGATATGGGCATGCAACTGCTCGACCGGCACGTCCTTGGCCCCGGGGCTTGGGAAGACCAGCAGGCCGACTTCATCACGGTCATGGCCGGTAACGACCACGTCCTGCGCATACGGCGCCAGCGCGGTGACCGCCTTGACGCGCAGCGTACCGACCGAGACCCAGGTCCCGGTGGTCAGCTTGAAATCCTCGGCCACCCGGCCATTGAAGGCAATGCCCTTTTCCGGACGATCAGGATCGATCAGGGCACCGGCGTCACCAATCTTGTAGTAGCCGTCCTCGTCGAACACTTCGGCCGTCTTTTCCGGGTTGTTCAGGTAGCCCTGGAAGACCTGCGGCCCCTTGACGCGCATTTCCAGCTTGTCGCCGTTGGGCAGGAACTTGATCGACGTGCCGGCCATCGGCAGACCGATGCAACCCGGACCGTCGAGTCGCCAATGCACGTTGGTCAGCGCCGGCGCCGATTCGGTTGCCCCCCAGGCCGAGGTAAACCAGACATCCTCGCCCATCACCTTCTTGGCCGAGCGTTCGAGGCGATCCCAGGTCGTTTGCGGCAGGGCGGCGGCCGCGTAGAACACGGCGCGCAGACGACCGAAGAAGTCGCGAGCGAAGGATTCATCCTGCTCCAGGAAGGCGATCAGGGCGTCGAAGCCCTTGGGTACGTTGAAGTACAGGTTGGGCTGCACTTCACGCAGATTGCGCACCGACTTCTCCATCAAGCCGGGTACCGGGCGGCCTTCGTCAATGTAGAAACTGCCGCCGTTGGCCAGCACCATGTTGAAGGTGAAATTGGCACCGAAGGTATGGCTCCACGGCAGCCAATCGACGATCACCGGCCGCAGGTTATGCAGGAAGGGCCAGCACTGCTGCACCTGCTTCTGGTTGGCGCACAGCATGCGGTGCGTATTGATGGCGATCTTCGGCCGGCCGGTTGAGCCGGAAGTGAGCAGATACTTGGCATGGGTTTCCGGCGTGATCTTGGCGAAAGCCTCCAGCACGGCCGGTGTTTCCCGGGTACGCAGCAGTTCGGCCAGCGTGATGCTGCCTTCGATCTGATAGGCGTTGTTGCTCAGCAGCACCGGGCATTTGACGGCACTGGCCCGGATCGCCGAGGCATAGACCGCCCCGTCGCCGGCATAGACCGCGCCGGGTGCCAGCTCGCTCAGGATCGTCGACACCTTGGTGAAATCCTTGGCCAGACGGGAATAGGCGCTGGATACCGTGGCAAACGGCCGGCCGATATGCAGCGTGGCCAGCATCAGCAGCGCCTGATCCAGGCTGTTGTCGGACAGGCAGACGACCGGGGCGGTCGGCCCCAGTCCCAGGTTGAGCAGCCCCTGGGCCAGACGACCGACCTTGTCGCGAACTTCGGCATAGGTCAGCTTGACCCATTCGCCATCGGCACCGCGCTCGGCCAGATACAGCTGGTTCGGCGTGCGCTCAGCCCAAAGCTCCAGCCAGTCGCCGATACAGCGCGTGACCTCGCCCAGCGGCTCGGAACAGGCGAGGATGAACCCGCCCTTGGAAAGATCGATGCGGGTCACCCGTGGGGGTGCCAGCATGCCCGGATTGTCAAAAAAGCTCATGCTGGTCTCCGCTTACTTCAACAGCTTCCAGCTGTCTTTCTCGATCGTGATCAATACCCGCGCCCCTTCGCCCAAACCCGAGTGATCCGTCGCCGACATGGTGTCGCTACCGTGCGTCAAGGCCACATTGTTGGTCTTTTCCAGGGCATCGCGCAAGGCGGCGCGGAATTCCGGTGTTCCCGGCACGGCCTTCTTGCCGACGGCGGCCACGGCCTTGTCGAGCAGCAGGTAGGCATCATGGGCATAGGCGCCGAACGGGTTGCGCGAACCGGCACCGTGCTTGCCTTCATAAGCCTTCAGGTAAGTGAGTGCTACCTTCTTGCTCGGATTGCTGTCCGGCAGTTGCTCGGCCACCAGCACCAGGCCGGTCGGCAGGATCACGCCTTCGTCGGAATTGCCGGCAACGCGCAGGAAGTCGTTATTGGCGGCGCCGTGGGTCTGGTAGAACTGCCCCTTGAAGCCACGTTCGCGCAAAGCACGCATTGGCAGCGCGGCCGGGGTTCCGGAGGCTGCGATAAAGATGGCGTCCGGCTTCTGGCCAACCAGCTTCAGGGCCTGGGCCGTGACCGACTGGTCGGTGCGGGCATAGCGCTCGACGGCGACCAGCTTGATGCCGTTGGCTTCGGCGCGCTTTTCGACATCCTTCAGCCAGGCTTCACCGTAGGCGTCGGAAAAGCCGATGAAGGCGATGGTCTTGGTGTCACGCTTCTTCATTTCCTCGAACAGCGCGGCCGACATCACGCCAACCCCGTGCGGCAGCGGGAAGACCCACTGGATCTGCTTGGGCGGGAACGGCGCCAGGGCGATTTGCGGAATCTTCGCTTCGCCGGCCACTTCGGCCACAGCCAGCGAGGTCGGCACGGTGGTCGAGCCGATGATCGCATCGACGTGGTCGGCATCGGCAAATCGGCGGGCGTTCTTGCCGGCCGAGGTCGGGTCGGAGGCGTCGTCGAGTACGACGTAGTTCACCGGCATGCCACCCAGCGTCTTCGGCAACAGTTCGATGGTGTTCTTCTGGGCGATGCCTAGCGAGGCAGCGGGCCCGGTCGAACTGACGCTGACGCCGATGGTGACGGTTTGCGCCTGGGCATGATTGATGCCGCTGAAGGCGACCAGGCAGGCAGCAGACAGAACAGAGAGAAGCTGACGACGTTTCATGTTGGGTTATCTCCGATATTGGTGTTATGGGGTGTAAATCTGGAACGGCAGGTGCTACAAAATCAGGCAGTACGACAATCGACGGTGCCGAGACCGGCAATCGACAGATGCAGATAATCACCGGCAACGAAGGGGAACATCGGCCCCAGCGCACCGGACAGGATCACGTCGCCGGCTTTCAGCGGATCGCCGAGCTGCAACATGTTCCGGGCCAACCAATAGGCGGCGAGCAGCGGGTTGCCGAGGCAGGCGACACCGCTGCCGACCGAGACGGTCTGGCCGTTCTTGCGAAAATCCATGCCGGCCAGCGAGAAATCGACGTTGCCGATGGCTTTCGGCTCCAGACCGAGCACATACAGGCCGCAGGAGGCGTTGTCGGCCACCGTATCGACCAGCGTCAGCTTCCAGTCCTGAATGGCGCTATCGACAATCTCGATCGCCGGCAATGCGTATTCAAGGCCGTGCAGGAAGCGGCCCCAGCTCAGGTTCTCGTCGTTCAGGTCGCGGCCCACAACGAAGGCGATCTCGCCCTCGGCCTTCGGCTGGATCAGGCGGCTGGCCGGTACTTCGCTGCCGGACAGGAATTCCATGTCGGCGAACAGCACGCCGTAATCCGGTTGATCGACGCCCAGTTGCTGCTGCACGGCCTGCGAGGTCAAGCCGATCTTCTTGCCGGCAATCCGGCGGCCGGCGGCCAGATCGAGCTCGGTATTGCAACGCGAAACGGCGTAGGCCGCGGCGGCGCCTGCGATGCCAAAGGTTTCCGAAACGCGGGGAATGGCCACCCGGCTGGCGCGCGCCTGGCGCAGTGCGGCGGCGGCTTGTTTGATGTTGTCGTGGTTCATGTGAATTCTCTGTTGAGGATGGATTCAGCCCACCGAATAGCGCTGGCGAAGGCGTTCGACCTCGGCGACTTCGGCGTTCAGGCAATCGGCGTATTCGCTGACCAACTGCGCGACAACTTCGCCGGTTCCGGCAATCCGTTCGATGCCGCCAACGCCATGACCGGCCGACCACACGGTCTTCCAGGCCTTGGGCGCGGCCACGATATCGCCGGAGAAATCGATCTTCTTTTCCTCGCGCAGCTGATCGGGCGTGATGCCGGCCTTGTCCAGCGTCGGCTTCAGCCAGTTGGCGAGCACGCCGGAAACGGCCTTGGTCGCCACCAGATCTTCGATGCCGCTACTGACCACCAGCTCGCGGTAGTCTGCTTCGGCCAGACTTTCGGTCGTCGCGATGAAGCGGGTACCGGCCAGCACGAAGTCGGCGCCGAGTAGCTGCGCGGCACGGATGTCAGTGCCCGTCGTCATGGCCCCGGCCAGCCCGATCGGGCCGGACCAGAACTTGCGCACTTCGGCAATCAGGGCAAATGGGTGATAACTGCCGGTATGGCCGCCCGCCCCGTTGCTGACCAGCACCAGTACGTCGGCTCCGGCGTCGGCGGCTTTTTTGGCCAGCGTCGGATTGATCACGTCGGCCATCACGATGCCACCGTAAGCATGCACCGTCTCAAGCACGCGCTTCGGGCTGCCCAGCGCGGTCGACACGATTTTTGGCTGGAACTCGGCGACCAGCGCCAGTTCGGCTTCGAAGCGGTCGTAGCTGCTGTGCACGATCATGTTCAGCGACCACGGCGCGCCCGGTTTTTTGGCCTGAATCGCCTCGCGGGTCTGCGCCATCCAGTCGCGCAGGATGTCGACATTGCGGGCATTGGCGGCCGGATACGAGCCGATGATGCCGGCCTCGGCACAGGCAATGACCAGTTCCGGCCCGGAGACCAGGAACATCGGTGCCGCCATCAGCGGTAGCGTGCCGTGGGCGATGATGTCGAGAAAGTCCTGCTGCGGCGCAGTCAGGTGGCGCTTGGCCTTCATGTTTCCTCCGTTGGTTTTTTTGAGGTGTGTTGTTATTTTTTATTGTTGGTTTTTGGTCAGCGCATCGGCCTTATCTCCCACCCGCCATCGCTCTGGATCACCGCCGCTGTCGTTGCCCGGCTGTTTTCCTTCGAGGCCAGCAGCACGTAATGGCCGGCATGGTCTTCAGGCTGGGCGATCATCTTCAGGGGCATGACACTGGCCACGCTTTCCTGGAAATTCGGAATTTCGGACAGTCGGCGCTCGCCCTTGCCCAGGCTTTCCGGCCCGCGCAACGGCGTCACCGTGCCGCCCGGCGCCACGCCATTGACGCGGACATCCGGTGCGAACTCGTAAGCCAGCTGCTTGATCAGGCCCAGGCCGGCGTGCTTGGAAGCGACATAGAGCGGCCCGCCGCCCCCGGCGTAGTAGGCCGAGTTCGACAGCGTAAAGATCATGCTGCCCTGGCTGGCCCGCAAAGCCTCGGCGGCAACGCGGGCGGCCAGCACGTAGCCTTTGACGTTGACGCCGAAAATCTCGTCGAAGCTGCGGTCGATTTCTTCCAGGCTCATCTTTTCGAGCCGGGTAAAAAAGTCCCAGACGCCGGCGTTGCCCACCAGCGTATCGAGCTTGCCGAAACGCCCGATGGTGGCATCGACGGCCGCCTGGTTATCCGCCCCGGAACGTACATCGCCCTGGCTGACGACAACCCGGTCGCCGAACTCGGCAACCAGGCTGTCGGCCTGCTCCTGGCTACGCACCATGACACCGACCCCGGTGCAGCCTTCAGCAAGGAAGCGTTTGACCACGGCGCGTCCGATTCCGGAACCGCCGCCTGTCACCAGCGCCACGTAGCCATTGAGCCAGCCCATTTGCGCCTCGCCTTACAGGAAGGTGTTGAGGTTCTTGGCCATCAGCACCGACTGGGTGATGATGATCTTGCGCCGGGCCAGCTTGAAGCTGTCGCCATCGGCCCGCAGCACATCCTCACGACGCCCGACCAGCAGGTCGTTGTCTTTCTCGACCCGGCTGCGGTAGTTGACGAAGCTGCTATGGACGACGAACTCGTCGGCCTTGTCGCCCTGATAGACCTCGACACCGGAAACGACATGGGCGTGGCGGGTCGCCGGATCCTCGGCCCAGGCCGTCGGCTGCTTGAAACGGGTGATGCGGCGGGTCAGGTCGAGCAGGTTGTCGTTGTACAACGCACCGCGATCGACGGCATAGGCGCCGTTCTTGTCGGCCCGACGGCGGTTTTCCATGGTCGGCATCCAGTAGTGGATGTCTTCGGCCATCAGCGCCAGCCAGTCATCCCAGCGCTCGTTGTCGAGCAGGCGGGCTTCGCGGTAGAGGAACTGTTCAACCTTGTGCAGGGTGTCGCGATCGACCGGCACTTCCTTCAGTTGTTGTTTGGCGCTCATAAGGCCTCCTTCATTTTCGGGATGTCGCGTTGCGGGACTTTCTTCCAGCTTTCCGACTTCATCAGATCGAGCCAGCGCTGGTAGAAGGCGCGCTGGTTGGCTTCGTTGATCTGGCCCCGATAGACGTTGCCCGGTAGATCGGTGTCGAGCTTGCTGTTCTGGCCCAGACCGAGGTAGAGATCCTGCTGGCGGGTCACGTAGCCGGCGTTGGAGCGGGTCGAGTATTCCCAGTTTTCGCCGTCGTCCATCTCGAAGACGCCAGACGGGCTGAAGGTCATCATCGTGCCCTTGCGCCACTTGTCCTTGATTTCCTGTGGGGCGTTCTTGTTGACGAAGGTCCAGGTATGCAGCTCGATCTGGCCCGGGCCACGCGGATGCCAGGTACGGAAGGTGTTCTGGCCGGGCAGGAAAGAGGTGTTCGGGAACAAGGTGCAGGACGAAATGGCGCCGATCATCCGCGAGCGGAAGTCATCGTGACGCTCGGCCACCTTGGGCTGCAGCACGTACAGGTACTTGAGCAGATCCTTCTCGCCCAGCGTCGCGCAGTTGCCGACGATGTCCTGGTTGAACTCCCAACCATGGCCATTGAAATTGACCTGGTAGGACTGATCAGGGAATTTGTGCACTTCGGCCACCGAACCACCGACCATGGCCTTGGCGCCCGAGTCGTGGGTCCAGCCAGCGTGCAGGATGTCGCCGACGAAGTTCTCGGAGGCATATTTCCAGTTGCACTGGATTACCGACTTGACGCAGCCGCCCACGAATTCAGTACCGCCCTCGTCCATGTCAAAGATGGCGTCGAGGTAGTGACGCATGTCGCCGAGGTATTCGGCCAGCGTTGGCGCCTGCGGGTCGAGTGTTGCGAAGATCAGGCCGCGATAGCTGTCGATGTGGGCGACCGGATGCAGGCCATGCTCGGCCTTGTCCATCCCGGTTTCTTCGTAGGCTTCGGACGCATGCATGCCCTTCAGGCCGCCATCGATGCCGAAGGCCCAGCCGTGGTAGTTGCACACGAACTGGCGGGCATTGCCGAGATCGGCAAAGCAGACCTTGTTGCCGCGGTGCGGGCAGGTATTGAGGAAGCCCTTGATGCTGCCGTCCTTCTGGCGAACGATCAGGACATTGTCCTCGCCCATGTAGGTCGACACGTAGTCGCCGGCCTTGGGAATCTGCGACTCATGCCCCACGAACAGCCAGCAGCGGGCGAAGATCCGCTCCAGTTCCTGTTCGTAAATGTCGCGATCCCAGAACAGGTCGCGCGACATGCGGCCCTTGTCGAGATCCATCAAGCGGTCGAGATTGGCGACCGATTCGGCGATTGGCCGCCGTTTCAGGCGCACCGGACTTCCGTCATTGGCAGTACACATTGTTTTTTGTCTCCCTGATTAAATAGCGTCAGCCGCTTCGTCGGCTTCCTGATCGAAATCAACCATGACGGCATCGCCCTGGTCGATCACCTTGTAGGTCCGGATGGCGTGTTCGCACGGGAAGCTCATCGGCTGCCCCGTGGGAATGTGAAAGGTGCCGTCGTGGACCGGGCAGGCAATGCACTCGTCGTCGACAATGTCCCCTTCCGACAGCGAGGCGGTTGCATGCGTACAGTTGTCCTGAGTGGCGTAGAACGTGCCGTTCAGGTTGTAGACGGCAATCGCGTTGCCGCAGAGATCGAACTTGCGGACCTTGCCGGCCTCAAGTTCATTCTTTTTCATCACGAATACGGGTTCAGACATGGTGCTACCTCAGGCAAACAATTGAACGAAGCCAAGGCCGGTCACCCATTCCCTGACCGGGGCGTAATCGATGATTTCGCCCTTGGCGCCGGGCATCGCGCCCATCGCCACGGCCCATTGGCGAATTTCCATGCCACCGTTGCCGCCGTTTTCGAGGATGTATTCGTCGGACAGGCCCTGCATGGCGGCGAGATTGCCGGTGCAGGCATAGCCCATGATTTCGTGGTCAAAAGCCTCGTTGACCTTGCCCATCTCCGGGGTGCCGACCCAGTGGCTGATGCCGCCGCTGCCGATCACGACCACGCGCTCGTCATCGGGCATGGCCTCGACGGCCGCCTTGATGGCGCCACCGAGTTCGATCGCCCGCTTCATCTTGATGAACGGATCGACGCCGGCCGCGATATAGACTGGAATGGTGCCGATCGACTGCCCCTTGGCGCGTACCGGATCGACAATCAGGCGATCCGGAATGGCCACCGCATGATCGACCGTGAAGGCACGCGCCACCGCCCAGTCGAAACCGTTGTCGTGACCATGTTCGGCGATAAAACTCGCCAGTTTTTCACTGACTGGAATGACCTGCCGCTTCAAGCCGGGCAGGACATCGAGCGGACCATCGACGTCACCGGTGCCGATCAGGTACTGCGGCAGGCAGCCGGTGCCGAAATTGAAATAGTGGTCGGCGCCAATGATCACGACGCTGGTGGCGTTCAAGGAAGCCAGGCGTTCGGCACAGGTTTCGAATGCACCCCACATGCGCTTGGCCACATCGGGCGCCGGCGCATCAGGAATCACGAACATGACCGGGTCATGCGGCACCAAAAAGCCGCCTACGATTTTTCCCACGAGAAACTCCTGAATTGGTTAGTTCTGCTTCAGCGCCGCGGAGAAAACCTCACCGCCGGACTGGCTGCCACGCAGCGCCTTCATGTAGGCGGCGGGGTGGCGATTGGCTGCGTTTTCCGACCAGAAACCCAAGGTCAACATGGCGTTGACCCCATGCTTCTGCATCCCGGCCACGTCAAAGTTGCGCACCATGGCCTTTTCCTCTTCGGTCAGCACGTAGCGCGACAACAGGCCTTCGAGGTCTTCCTTGAAACGCTGCTTGACGCTGCGATCGACGCACAACTGGTGCATCAGTTTTTCCAGCACATTGCGACTCATCGTCTTCTCCGGATCAGGCGCAGAAATCGCGCACCAGTTGCAGGAAGCGCTCACGATGCTCGGTCTGAACCCAATGCCCGCACTGTCCGAACAGATGCAACTCGGCTTTGGGAATGGCATTGGCCAGCAGGAAGCCGCACTGCGGCGGCACGACCGCATCTTCGCGACCATGCAGGACCAGCGTCGGCGCTTCGATCTTGGCGACCGAAGCTTCCGGGAAGCCCTTGACCATGGTCGGGCCTTCGGCATTCGGCTTCGGCAACAGCCGGCGCAATGCATCCTGCGCACCCGGACGGGCGCTGGCCTCGTAGCGGGTACGAATCATTTCCTCGGTGATGATGGCCTGGTTGAACGGGAACAGGCGCATCGTCCGCTCCATGTTCTCCATCGATGGTTCGTACTCCCAGGCTGAACGCAGGCCGGGGGTCTGCACGAATTCGCCAGCTGGCGTACCGAGCAGCACCAGCTTGTCGACGCGCTGTGGCGCGAACAAAGCCAGACCGATCGACAGCGCACCGCCGAAGGAGTTACCGACAAAGGAGGCCTTTTCGATACCCAGCGCATCCATGATGCCGGTCAGGTGGCGAACCCACAGCTTGATGTCGTACTTATTGTCGGATTTGAATTCCGTGAAACCGAAACCGGCGATATCCGGCGCGATGACACGAAAATTTTGAGCCAGGTCGGGTATGACCTTACTCCAGTTGGTCCAGGCCGAAACGCCAGGGCCGGAACCATGCAAAAGGAACAGCGGCTTGCCTTCACCCTGCTCCAGGTAATTCGTCTGATGATCTGCTGCCAAAAGGCTCTTGCCGATGCCGGGGTGCTTTTCCATTTTTATTCCTTGGTCAATACACATGTGTATGTGTATGGTACATAAATTCCAAACCAAAGCAACAACCCTTGACATATATCAACACTTTAAAACGCCTAATATTGCATATATTCGTTATTTTTCATTACGTTATTAAACCCAAAATAAATTCACCATTTCAATATAGATGCTGCATTACGTAACCACATACAGTACTGTATTGTTTGATGATGGATAAAAATCACCCCGAAACAGACCGCGACCAGGAGTCCCGCACAGATCGCGGCTGATATAATTCGACCTCTCCAGGCCCCATCCAATGTCCGAAACCGACCCCATCCCCCCAAGCCCCCCCGCCAGCCATCACGGCAGCAAGATCCAGCTGACACCCGCCGACTGGATCAAGGCGGCGACCGAAGTCCTGGTCGACAAAAGCATCGATGCCGTGCGCGTCGATGTACTGGCCAAGGGAATGAAGGTGACACGGGGAAGTTTTTACTGGCACTTTCAGGATCGCGACGACCTGCTGCGCCAATTGCTCAAGACCTGGCGGGATGCAGCCACCGAGCAGATCATCAGCCGTTTTGAACGCAGTGGCGCCGACCCGGAAGCCCTGGTCAGCGAACTCGCCGCACTGCCCTTCCGGGGCCAGGCCGCCGTCAATTCCGCCTCGATCGAACTGGCCATTCGCGCCTGGGCACGCCGTGACGACATGGCCCGACAGGTCGTCGATGAAGTAGACGCCAAGCGCCTCTCCTATGTCTCGCAGTGTTTTGTCGCTCTCGGCTTCAGTTTCCAGGAAGCCGGCATGCGCGCCTTCCTGCTCTACAGCTACATGATCAGCGAATCGCTGATGCGCGGCCAGGGCACCGAATCCCAGCGCCAGCAGCGGCGGGATTTCATCAAAAATCTCTTGCTGAAAAAATCAGACGCCTGACCCCAGGCGAGCTCGCGATTTTGCGAGCAACAAGGCGCATCAGATCACCGAAAGACAACCAGAGACAGGCTCGGCTCCGACACTCGCCAGCGAGCGAAGCCCAATACCTAGCGGCTCACTTCAGCAGCGTGATGGCCGGTAGAAAGACTTCCGTCACCAGCACCTGCTGCCCGCCGAGCCGGTGCAGTGAGCGGCGCGCCCACAAGGACTTGCGCCCTACCCCCAAGGCCGCGGCACGCCGATACAGCGGGTGACACCGATCAAGCCGTAGAAACTCGATACCCCCTCGCTTGAACCCAGGATAGGCAAAAAGCAGGGAACCCAGCGAACGACTGCCCAGACCGGCCATCCAGCGGGTCATCCGGCCTCTCCGGGCCGTCGACAAAGTCGTGTGAGCAAAGATCACCGGCACGCCATCGCATTCGAGCACCACCTCGCGCACCCAGGCCGGATGCCGGCCGACCTTGCCCTCAACCGCTTCGTCGGCCAGCGCCTGGCCCTTGCCGTAGCGCAACAGGCGCACGCGAAAAGCCGAACTCGCCCGCTGACAACGAGCCGTCAGTGAATCCGGCTCAGTCAGCCAGGAACGGAGAATGGGGTCGCAATAAGCGCCGGCGAAGCGAGTCCGCCATTTGCTGCGTTTCATTACTGCGGCCGCGGCGCCTTTTCAATACCGTTCAGCTTCATGCCCGGCTTGATGCCGCGCTGGGCAAACCAGCCGAGATTCATTTCGAGCGCAAAGCGGGCCGGCCGGCGGGCGCAGTGGTTGTCTTCGGTCTGCGGCTGCATGTCTTCGATATTGATGATCTTGCCTTCCTCATCCATGAAGGCCACCGACAGCGGCAACAGCGTGTTGCGCATCCACATGCAATGCGTGTTGTTCTGCGTGAAGACGAAGAGCATGCCGTGCTGGGTCGGCATCGCCTTGCGGTTCATCAGGCCAAGCTGACGATTCGGATCGGTGGCGGCCACTTCGGCCTCAATGCGATAAAAGCCGGCCGTCAACTCCATGGTCGGCATGGCATTCTGCGCCCAGGCAGCGCTGCTCATGACCAAGCCAATCAACGCGCCAACGAGTGTCTTATTCATTGAATCTTCCTTGCAAATCCTGGTAACTGCCATCGATTTTTCGCCATTGCCCCAGCGCCAGACCATCCAGCGTCGCCGCCCCGATGGCCGCCCGTATCAAACGCAGCGTAGGATAACCGATGGCCGCCGTCATCCGCCGCACCTGGCGGTTCTTGCCTTCGCTGATACGGATTTCCAGCCACGAAGTCGGAATTGCCGCGCGGAAGCGGATCGGCGGATCACGCCGCCAAAGGCTGGCCGGTTCATCAATTAGCCGCACCTTGGCAGGCTTGGCGGTGAAATCGGACAGCTCGATGCCGGCACGCAGCCTGTCCAGGGCTGCCTCATCCGGTACACCCTCGACCTGCGCCCAGTAGGTCTTTTCCAGCTTGTGCTTGGGGTCGGCAATCTTCGCCTGCAACTTGCCGTCATCAGTCAGGATCAGCAGGCCTTCGCTGTCGGCATCAAGCCGGCCGGCCACGTAAACATCCTTGACCGTGATGAACTCGTTCAGCGCCCGCCACTTGCCCTCCGGCGTGAACTGGCTGAGAACGCCGTAAGGCTTGTTGAAGAAAACGAGAGAGGACACGAACGAAAAAATTCTTAGGCTAAGCGAGAACCCAATTTTCGCCGATTTTGGCGCCTGCCCCTAGCACCTGCGCTTGCTTCGCTGAGCGCAACCCGCACAAGACAGAAAACCCGCCTTCCGCTTCCTCTTGCCTGGCCCTCGCCGCTATTTGGCAATCACCCAGCCCGCCCCGGAAAGATCACTCCGCGCCTGATCAACGAAGGCCTCGGCATCGGTCGACTCCGGCATCATTTCGTAGCCCGTACCGCGATAGTGGTAAGTCTGCTGCCCAACCGGATAAGCCTTGCCAGCAATGAACATGAAGTCGCCGGAACTCAGCTTATGCACCAACGGTCGCCAAAAACCACACTTCGGGGAATCCGGTGCGATCATCTGAGCGTATTTCAGCTGCCCCGGCTCCGCATTGTCTGCACACAGCCCATACGATGTCGCCAAGCTGTAGCGCCCGGCATAGGCAAATCCCCCAGCCGTGATAGCGGTAGCCGAAGCCTTGACCAAAGAGGCCGGGAAATACGCAAAGTAAATGCTGCTATCCCCGAACATCCCGCTCTCGAAAGCAGCCGCCACCGCCTGGTACTCCCCAGGCTCCGCATTCAACAAATAAACCCGCCCGTCCTTCGCAAAATTGGAAGTGATCAAGCGCTCCTCACACAACGCTTCGCTCGGACAGCGCTTTACGAAATAGACGGTATCCGCCCGATAAGTCGCCAAACCGGAAACAGCAACCTCAACGTACATTCCCAAGGCGGAACTTTGCGCATTGACAGGAGGAGGAACCGTTGGGACGGCAGCACAAGCCGATAGCACAAGCACCGCCAACAAAACCGCGCATCGCTTCATTCTGCCCCCCCTTTTTTTGCTGCTGCTGTTGAATTCAGCATAGCAACTGCAGCGCCGCTTACAAACTGCATGGCGCTTCCTGAAGCAACGGGAGATTGGCAACAAAAAACCCGCACTCAGGCGGGTTCTCTGGACTTCGACGTAAAGCATTTGGTGCCTTGGGCGAGACTCGAACTCGCACAGCTTGCGCCACTACCCCCTCAAGATAGCGTGTCTACCAATTTCACCACCAAGGCTGCGGCATCCGGAGATACTTGCGTGCTTAGTACGTCGATGAAGGGGCGAGATTCTAGCGAAAAATCGCAACGCCGTTAAGCTCTTTGATCAATGGAAGAAGGCGTAACCGATCAGGATGGCGCCAACCAGCCCGACGGCATCGGCGATCAGGCCACAGGCCAGGGCGTAGCGGGTCTTGGTGATATTGACACTGCCAAAATAGACAGCCAGCACGTAAAACGTCGTTTCCGTCGAGCCCTGGATGATCGCCGCCAGCTTGCCCTGAAAGGAATCGACACCGTAGGTCGTCATCACATCAACCATCAGGCCGCGCGCCCCGCTGCCGCTCAGCGTCTTCATCAGGCCGACCGGCAGTGCCGGAACGAAATCGTCGTTCAGCCCGAGCGCCAGCACGGCTCCGCGGATGGCGCCGATCAGGTAGTCCATGCCACCGGTCGTCCGAAAGACCGAGATGGCGACCAGCATGGCAATCAGGTAGGGAATGATCTGCACGGCAACGCCGAAGCCTTCCTTGGCCCCCTCGACGAAGCTCTCGTAGACATCGATGCCACGCCAGGCGGCGACGGCAACGAAGAGCGCGATGATAGCGACGATGATGCCGCTGCCGAGCAGCCCGATCATCTGCGCCATCTGCTCTGCCGGCATGCCGCCCAGCCACCAGTACAGGCCACCCATCAACGCGGCGAATCCGGCAAAAAAGGCGAGCACCGGCTTGCAGAACAGGTTGATACGCTGCCAGATGGCAACGGCTACCAACCCGGCGCAGAACGAGACGAAGGTGCCGAGCAGCGTCGGCAGAAAGATATCGGCCGCGTTGAAGCCGACCAGCCCCTGCTTGAGCGCAATGCTCTGCCGAATGGCGATCACCGACGTCGGGATCAGCGTGATGCCGGCCGTGTTGAGCACCAGGAACATGATCATCGGGTTGCTGGCCGTGTCGGGCTGCGGGTTGATCTCCTGCAGTTCGCGCATCGCCTTCAGGCCGAGCGGCGTCGCCGCATTGTCGAGGCCGAGAATATTGGCGCTGAAATTCATCACGATGCTGCCACCAGCCGGATGACCGGTCGGAATATCAGGAAAGATGCGGCGGAAGAACGGCCCCACCAGGCGCCCGAACAACTGGATCAGCCCGCCCCGCTCGCCGATCTTCATCACCCCGAGCCAGAGGCTCATCACGCCGACCAGGCCAAGCGAAATATCGAAACCCGTCCTTGCCGTATCGAACAATCCGGTCAACACCCGCGTGAAGATGTCGAGATCACCTTGCAGCAACTGCGCCGTCGCCGCGACAAAGCCGACGAGGATGAAGGCGACCCAGATTCGATTGAGCACAGGCAGAAAGGGAAGAGATTGAAAGACAGGCAGTCTAGCCGGCCGGCTGTCGGCTGTCACCGCTAGACGGCCGCAATGCGCGATGCCGGCCAGTCCATAGAATCGTCCCCTCGGTCGGCCGGCGTATCAGTGGCCTTTCCGGAACCGGGTCGCGGCAACCCGCTGTTACGCCTTAAACCAAAAAATCCGGCAATCCCCAAGCCTCGCGCAATTCCTCATATTCGACCCGCGGCAACTGCACCAGCACCGGCGCCGCCGCGCCATCCAGCCAGCCGGCAAGCTCGCTCATATTGGCCAGCGACATCGCCGTGCAACCGGCCGTCGGCACACCGGCACTTGCCCAGACATGCAGAAAAATGCACGACCCGGCACCCGGCAACGGCGGCTCGGCGTTGTGGGCGACGACGGCCCCGATCGCATAACGCTGGTCACTACGCAGCATTTCCTCGCACGAAGTCCAATCGGGTTGAGCAACGGATGACTGATCGACGATCCGGTTGTAATGGCGCGACGCCGGGTCATCGATGGCCTTGAGATTGATAGAGGCCTGCAGGTAAGGCAACCAGGCGGCACGACCCAGAGCACTATCCGGCGCGGCCTCACCGAACAGCGCAGTAATCGCGAAAACCCCGGCTGGCGCCCGGCCATCCCCTTCCTGCTTCCCCGGCACCGTTCCGCCGCTTTCCGGATGCAGCCCCCGCCCCCAAGCCAGCCCGGAGCGTCCCAGACTCACCGGCACCGCAGACCCAAGCGGTTGCCATGCCTCGTCGGCACCAACACGGACAAAACGCCGCAACCACCCGGCACTACTCGCCCAATCTTCAGCGATGACAAGAATTAGTTGCCGGGTGGCCGACATCAATAATTGGAAAGCTTGTTCGGAAGACATGATGAAAACGATAGAAACCGATCGGGCCTCGATTCTGGCTGATTTTCCAGTTGGACGCAGGCAGTCAGGCGCCAGTTGAGAACGATGCCTGTACCGCGCTTCGACAAATAGGCAGCAATTCGGCCAGTCGATTCGCCGGTGAAACACCACTGCCTCCCTCACAGCACAGTGATAAAAATTGTGCGAATTGCCCGGAAATAAAGTGGACTTTCCGATGCAAAAGAGTAATCTGGAATCGAGTTCAGGCAAGTTGCAGGTTGGTCCTGAATGGCAGATTTGTTGGATGGCTGGAGGTTCTATGGTTGATAGTCCACCGCAGTATCTAGTGATGACTCAGTAGCACCCAAACGGCTCATAGCCGTGCGCCGCGGTCATGAGTGCCACGGCTCTGGATTTGCGAAGCCCACGCTTGAAACGCTTGGGCTTCTTGCTTTTTAGCGACCGAACATGTCGATTGACACCCGGACATTCCGCTAATTTGCCCCCCCCCACCATCTTCTATCCATTCGTTACATCACATCCACATGCCAGAAATTACTCTTGTCGAAGTCGAGAGCGCAGTGAATCCCTCTGTCGCAGTGATCTGGCTGCACGGCCTTGGCGCGGACGGGAGTGACTTTGAACCGATGGTTCCTGAGCTTGGCCTTGCCGACTCACCGGCGGTCCGGTTCATTTTTCCCAATGCGCCTTATCGCCCGGTCACCTGCAATGGCGGATATGTCATGCGAGCCTGGTACGACATCATTTCGCTGGAGCCGAATAGCCGAAAGATTGATGAGGCGGGCCTTCTGGAGTCGAGGGAAATCGTTCGACGACTGATTGAGCGCGAGCAGGAACGGGGGATTCCAAGCCATCGGATATTCCTGGCGGGCTTCTCGCAAGGCGGTGCGGTAGCCTACCTCAGTGCGCTGACACACCCGGAACCGTTAGCTGGCGTCATCGCGCTGTCCACCTATATTCCCGAAGCCAGACTAATCACTGAAAACCTATCCGGGTCCAATCAACAAATACCTTTGTTTGTGGCGCACGGAACCAGCGATGATGTCGTTTCGATCGGACTCGGCCGGCAAGCCATCGAAATCCTGCAACGGTGTGGATTGAGCCCCGAATGGCGGACCTACGACATGCCTCACTCGGTCTGCAGCGAAGAGATTGCTGATCTCGGTACCTGGCTCAGCACCAGGATAATGGCTTTGGGCCACGTGTTCTGAGCCGTTTAGTTACTCGTTGCTACAGAACCACTACGCCTTTGCTGGTATCTAATGGATATCAATGGAAGGAGATTAGCCATGAAACGTTCAGTGATTATCCTTGTTCTCAATCTCTGCCTGCTTGGCGCCGCACAGGCAGAAGACGGCGTGATTGACAAGACAAAATCGGCTGTCGAGCGGGGAACCCAAGCCACCATTCACGGGATTAAACGTGGTGCCGAAGCCGCCGGTCACGGGATCAAGCGCGGCGCAGAAGCGACAGGGCACGGCATTGAAGTCGGCCTGTCAGCGGCAGGTCGAGGCATTCGGCGCGGAGCAGAAGCCACTCATCACGCCATGCACAAGGCCGCAGAAAAGATCAGCCCCTCCTCTGACGGCTGAGCCAAATCAATAGCCAACCATACCCGATCAAAGCGAAGACGAACTGATGCCTGCCCGAATTACTCGCCAGGGGGCTTGTGGCTGCGCAAGGCAATCCAAAGAATGAGTACCACGATCAACGCAGCAATGGTGCTCATCAGTTCAATGGTCACGATGGAATATATTGATTTGCCATGAACTGAAGGATAGCGCTTGTGAAAAGTCACGGTAGCTAGGGATAACCCGCGACCACGCTCGGCAGACTGCCGCCCCCGCCCACCACCATCTCTCCGGAATACCCGTCATCATCGAAATGCTGACGCGTTTCGTCAGTGGCTAGTCCCTTCCGACTTGGTGATCTTGTTCCACACGTTGTATTTGCCGACCGGCTTCTTCATCGGCAGGCGCTTCACTTCCTTGAGCGTCTCGGCGTCGTAGATGATCAGCGCACCATCCATCTCCCACAGGCTGGCCAGCACGTATTTGCCGTCGCGGGTGAATTCGACGTGGGCAAAAGTCTTGCCCGGTTCGGGCTTCAGTTCGGCGACGACTTCCAGCGTCTCCTTGTCGATGATCTGCATGGTGTCCTTGAACTCCTTGCTCATCATCGAATCGGTCCACGCATAGCGGCTGTTTTCGTGGCTGCGCATGAAGAAGCCGGGGCCACGGGTCTTGATCTGCTTGATCGTCTGCCAGGTCTTCATGTCGATGATGCTGATCAGGCCTTCGTTCAGGTTCGGCGTCGCCATGACAGTCTTGCCCTGCCACGGCCAGCTGATGCCGGAACCGAGGTGCGGCATACCGGGTAGCTGGAGGTCGGCAATTTTCTTGCGGGCATCGAGGTTGACCACCTGGCCGCTGACAACACTCTTCGAATCGTTGCGCGAGGCGCCCATCAGTTCGTCGTAGCCCTGAGTGAAGAAGAAATCGTCGAGGTAGTCGTCGAGCTGCGTACGCTGCGGGTTGAGGAAGCCGGGAATAAAAGCGCCCTCCTGGTACTTGTAGTCGTGGATCATGCCCGCCGGGATAGCATCCGCCTTCGGGTTGTACGAGACTTCCCAGACCTCCTTGACGTCCTTCAGCGCGGCAACGAAGCTCTGACGCGGCGAGGCATCGTAGACGGCCGAAACGCGCGAGCTCACCTTGCCGTCCTTGTCAGCCACCGGCAGGATTTTGGCCACATTCAATTCGGCATCAAGAATGACCAGGCTGTGCGGCAGGTAATTGGCCACCGCCACCCACTTGCCATCACCGGAAACTGCGGCATTGCGTGTATTGATACCGGCGCGGACTTCGGCCACCACTTTCAAATTCCACATATCGAACTTGGTGATCCAGCCATCGCGCGAGGCGAAGAAAACGTAGCGGCCGTCCGGTGTGAATTTCGGCCCACCATGCAGGGCGAAGCGCGACTGGAAGCGATGGATCGGTTCCAGCTTGTCGCCGTCGAGAATGGACACGTGGTGATCCCCCGATTCCACAACGACGAACAGGTTCAACGGGTCGGCCTTGAACTGCGGCTTGTCCGGCAGGCTGCCCGGGGCGAAATTGACGATGCGCGAAGCCTTGATTTCCTTCTCGCCCCAAACCGGCATCGGCGTAATCGGCGTGTAGGCGTACTCAACCAGCGCCTTGATTTCCTCGTTATTCAGTTGCTGGCCAAAACCAAGCATCTGCGTGGCAGGCCTGCCTTCGCGGATGACCTTCTCGGCCTCCTGCTTGCGCAGCCGGGCAAGGTTATCCGGCAACAGCGCCGGGCCGATGCCACCCAATCGATCTACCCCATGGCAGGCAGCGCAATGCTGCTTGAAATTGGCGACAACATCGGCAGCTTCGGCCAGTTGCGCCATACCGAACAGGAAGTAGGCGGCAAAGCCGGCCGGGATCAGGATTTTCCCGATGCTGCGTAAATTCATGCTGCAATCTCGTCGTCGGAAAGGTAGCAACCGGGATCTTCCGCCCAGGCATCGCCAGTCATTTGCTGGGCACGAACGCGGGTATTACCGTTGCAAATTTGCAGGTAGGCACAGGTACCACAGCGCCCCTTGACGGCCCGCGGGTGCTGCTTCAACCCGGCCATCAGTTCATCCGAGGTATCTGGCCAGATCTCCGAAAATGGCCGATCCTTGACGTTGCCCAGATTGTGGTGCCACCACATGGTGTCCGGATGCACATTGCCCAGGTTGTCGATGTTGGCGACATTGACGCCCGACGAGTTGCCGCCCCACTGACGCAGTTTGGCTTCGACATGCGCCGCCTTGTCCGGGAAACGCCGGCGCACCCAGTGCAGGAAATAGACACCGTCGGCATCGTTGTTGCCGGTCGTGAATTCCTTGTTCAGCCCGCGCTGGTTGTACTCCCAGCAGGTATCGAACAGCAGGTCCATCGCCCAGCGTGTCAGCTTGTGCTGGGCGTCGTCCTTGCGGTTCTTGTTGCCGCGCCCGGCGTAATTGAGGTGCGAAAAATAGAAGCGGTCGATGCCTTCGTCCTCGACCAGCTTGAGCAGACCGGACAGATCGTGGGCGTTGTCCTGGGTCATCGTGAAGCGGACGCCTATTTTCAGCCCCAGATCACGACACAGGCGGATGCCTTTCAGCGAGGCCTCGAAAGCGCCATCCATACGCCGGAACTTGTCGTGCGTTTCGCGAATGCCATCCAGCGAAACGCCGACGTAGTTGAAATCGCACTCGGCGATCTTGCCGATGTTGTTTTCGTCGATCAGCGTGCCATTCGACGACAGGCCGACGTAAAACCCCTTGGTCTTGGCACGCTTGGCGATGTCATAGATATCTGGTCGCAGCAGTGGCTCACCACCGGAAAGGATCAGCACCGGCACCTTGAAGCCCTTGAGGTCATCCATCACCGTGAAAACCTGCTCGGTGCTCAACTCGCCAGGAAAATTTGTGTCGGCGGAAATCGAATAGCAATGCTTGCAGGTCAGATTGCAGCGCCGGATCAGGTTCCAGATCACCACCGGGCCGGGCGGGTTGCGTTTTGGCCCAAGCGGCGTTGGCTCGGCGATTTCCTGCATGTATTGTGAAATGCGAAACATGATTTTCCTGACGTTGGGTCCTGCGACATTCAATGGCAGCACGCTGCGCGATGCCTTGACTTGCGTCAATCACAGCCAGATTGGGCGGCTAGGTACGTGGCGTCGCCCTTGCGGTATACTCCCACGATGAGCGCGAAACCACTGAATTCAGCCAGCAACGAGCTGGCGCTCCCCGGCCATTGGGCTGCCGCAATCGAGCCCAGGCTGACCTCCGGCGAAACAACGCAGGCATGGCTGGAAATCGACCTCGATAATCGCCTGAAATTTTCCAGCGGCCTGGTCCTGGTGACCAATCGCCGCCTGCTTGCCCTGCCGGCGGGTGAGACTGACTGGCAGGAATGGCCACTACGTGGCGGCCTGACGCTGAACCATCACGACCATGCCGGGGTCGGCGCTCTCGAACTGATCGACGAACAGGGCCAGCTGGCCACCTGGCGTTACACGCTGGCCAAGAACCTGGCTGCCTTGCGCGTCATCAGCGAATTTGACCTGAACCGCGACAGCATCGTGTCCGGCCAACCTGTGCAGCGGACCACCGAAGATTGCTGCCCAAAATGCAAGGCACCGTTGCCGCCGGGTGAAGATGAGTGCCCGATCTGCAACCGTGAAGCCACCGTCGCCCCGTCCACCTGGACGCTGTTCCGCCTCTGGCGCTTCGCCCGCCCTTATCGCTGGCAACTGCTCACCGGTTTCCTGCTGACGCTGGCCTCGACTGCGGCCCAACTGGTCCCGCCCTACCTGACCATGCCGCTGATGGACAACGTGCTGATCCCGTTCCAGAACGGCAAGCCGATCGACTGGCCACTGGTCTCGATGTATCTCGGTGGTCTGTTCGGCGCCGCCATGCTGGCCTGGGTGCTCGGCTGGATTCGCACCTACATCCTGTCGCTGGTTTCCGAACGCATGGGCCGCGACCTGCGCACCACCACCTATGAACACCTGATGGGACTCTCCCTGGAGTATTTCGGCGGCAAGCGCACCGGCGACCTGATGGCGCGGATCGGCAACGAAACCGACCGCATCAACATCTTCCTGTCACTCGACTTGCTCAATTTCGCCACCGACGTGCTGATGATCACGATGACTGCGGTCATCCTGTTCAGCATCAACCCCTGGCTGGCCCTGGTCACCTTGCTGCCGCTGCCGATCATCGGCTGGATGATTCACTTCGTCCGCGAAAAACTGCGTACCGGCTTCGAGAAGATCGACCGCGTCTGGGCTGAAGTGACCAACGTGCTGGCCGACACCATTCCCGGCATTCGCGTCGTCAAGGCCTTTGCCCAGGAAAAGCGCGAAAGCGAGCGTTTCCGCGCCGCCAACGAACACAACCTGCAGATGAACGACAAGCTGAACAAGACCTGGTCCTTGTTCACGCCGACCGTCACCCTGCTCACCGAAGTCGGCCTGCTGGTCGTCTGGGTCTTTGGCATCTGGCAGATTTCCAAGGGCAACAGTTCAGTCGGCGTGCTGACCGCCTTTCTCGCCTACATCGGCCGCTTCTACACCCGCCTCGACTCGATGAGCCGCATCGTTTCGGCCACCCAGCGCGCGGCCTCCAGCACCAAGCGCATTTTCGACATTCTCGACCATGTCTCCAGCGTTCCCGAGCCGACCAACCCGGTGCATCTGTCCGGCGTCACCGGCCAGATCGAGCTGAAGAAGGCTGGCTTCCGCTATGGCACCCGTGCCGTCACGCGCGACGTCGACCTGATCATCCAGCCCGGCGAAATGATCGGCCTGGTTGGCCATAGCGGCTCCGGAAAATCGACGCTGGTCAATCTGATCTGTCGCTTCTATGACGTTTCCGAAGGCCAGGTACTGATCGACGGCGTCGATGTTCGCTCGGTACCAGTCGCCGAATTCCGCAGTCACATCGGCCTCGTCTTGCAGGAGCCATTCCTGTTCTTCGGCACGATTGCCGACAACATTGCCTACGGCAAGCCGAACGCGACGCGCCAGGAAATCATTGCCGCCGCCCGCGCCGCCCATGCCCACGAGTTCATCCTGCGCCTGCAGCATGGCTATGACTCGCTGGTTGGCGAGCGAGGCCAGGGCCTGTCCGGCGGTGAGCGTCAGCGCATCTCGATTGCCCGCGCCCTGCTGATTGACCCACGTATCCTGATTCTCGACGAGGCCACTTCGGCGGTCGACACCGAGACCGAGAAGGAAATCCAGAAGGCACTCGACAATCTGGTCAAGGGCCGCACCACCATTGCCATTGCCCACCGTCTGAGCACGCTGCGCAAGGCCGACCGGCTGGTCGTCATGGATCGCGGCAAGATTGTCGAGGTGGGCAACCACGACGAACTGATGGCCAAGGAAGGCCATTACTTCAAGCTCTATATGGCCCAGGCCCGCAACGTCGACACCGAACCGATGTTGCCGCGTACGACCAGCCAGCCCAAGACTCACGCGGAATAAGCCCATGTCGAACCCCAATTTCCAACTGCAACGTGACAGCTACGGCCGACTCGTTTTGACTGACCAAAACGGCAACCTTCATGAAGGCGTCACCCCGGTGCGCGCTTTTCCCATTGCCGCCCCCGACGAAGGCTTGTCGCTGGTCAATTACGAAGGCCATGAAGTTGCCTGGATCGAGAATCTCGCCGATCTGCCGCCGGCCATTGCCCAATTGATCGAGGCCGACCTGGCCAGCCGCGAATTTGTGCCGGAAATCGAGCGTATTGAGGAAGTCTCCAGCTTCGCCTGCCCAAGCACCTGGCAACTCATCACCAATCGCGGCAAAGCCGAACTGATCCTCAAAGGCGAGGAAGACATCCGTCGCCTGAGCCAGACGCGCCTGCTGATTGCTGACGCCAACGGTATCCAGTTTCTCGTCCGCGACCTGAGCCTGCTTGATCGCAACAGCCGCAAGCTGCTCGACCGTTTCCTGTAATTCGTTGTGTAACAGCCTGTGCAGAAGTGTGACAATTTTGCACAGCGGTCAGCCGCAAACGACGCGAAAGCGTTAATAATGCTGAAACAAGACATTCATCACTGCCGGCCACTGGAGCCATAGCCAAGAGCATGAAGAACAAGGACATTATTTTCCGGGACACGATTTCGCTTCGCGGCCCGAGCATCTGGACCTACCCGCCTTCGATCGAAACCTGGATCGACATCGGCGAACTCGAAGACTTCCCTTCTGACAAGATTCCCGGCCTCTACGAGCGCCTGTCGACCTGGTTGCCGTCGCTGATCGATCATCGCTGCAACTACGATGAGCGTGGTGGCTTCCTGCGCCGCCTGAAGGAAGGGACCTGGGCCGGTCACATCCTCGAACACGTCGTCCTTGAACTGATGACGCTGGCCGGACTGCCGGACGGCTTCGGCCGCACTCGCGAGACCACTACCCGCGGTGTGTACAAACTGGTCGTCAGTAATTTCCACGAAGAATGTACCCGTCTGGCGCTCGAAACCGGGCGCGAACTGCTGCTGGCTGCGATCAAGAACGAACCCTTCGACCTTGAAGAAGCGATCAAGCCGCTGCGTCGCCGGGTAGACCGCAAGTACCTCGGCCCGTCGACCGCCGCCATCGTGCAAGCCGGCGAAAAACGTGGCATCCCGCATATTCGTCTGCTCGACGACGGCAACCTGGTCCAGCTCGGTTACGGTGCCGCGATGCGCCGCATCTGGACGGCCGAAACCGACCAGACCAGCGCCATCGCCGAAACCATTTCCCGCGACAAGGACCTGACCAAGGAGTTGATCTCGTCGGTCGGTGTGCCGGTGCCGGAAGGTCGTGAAGTCGATAGCGCCGACGACGCCTGGGAAGCAGCCGAGGACATCGGCGTGCCAGTCGTTGTCAAACCCACCGACGGCAACCACGGCCGCGGCGTTTTTATCGATCTGACGACCAAGGAAGAGGTCGCCAAGGCCTATGCCATCGCGACCGAGGAAGGCTCCGGCGTGCTCGTCGAGCGCTCGATCCAGGGCATCGAACACCGCCTGCTGATCGTCGGTGGCAAGCTGGTCGCGGCCAACCGCAGCGACCTGATCACGGTGACCGGCGACGGCAAGTCGACCGTGCTCGAACTGATCGCCAGCCAGGTCAATACCGACCCGCGCCGCGGCACCACCGAACTCCACCCGCTGTCGATCATCAAGATCGACACGGCAGCCCGCATGGAACTCGAACGCCAGAAGTTGGAAGCTGACAGCGTGCCTGCCAAGGGCCGCGAAGTACTGATCCAGCGCAACGCCAACCACGCTTTCGACTGTACCGACGAAGTCCATCCCGACACAGCCGCCGTCGCCTCGCTGGCCGCCCGCGTCGTCGGCCTTGACATCGCCGGCATCGACCTGGTCTGCAAGGACATCTCGAAGCCGCTGGCCGAACAAGGCGGCGCCATCGTCGAAGTCAATGCCGGCCCCAGCCTGCTGATGCACATCAAGCCGGGCATCGGCAAGCCGCGTCCGGTTGGTCAGGCCATCGTCGACAACCTGTTTGCCCCGGAAGAAAGCGGTCGTATTCCGCTGGTCGGCGTCACCGGCACCCATGGCCGCAACACCGTGGCCAAACTGGTTGCTCACCTGATCTATCTTTCCGGCCAACATGGTGGACTGGCCTGCACGGACGGCATGTTCCTGGCCCGTCGCCAGGTTCAGAAAACCAGCGCCGCCAACTGGGAAGGCGGACGTCGCCTGCTGCTCAATCGCGCCGCACAAGCGGCCGTGATCGAGAACGGCCCCGACGTCATCCTTGGTGAAGGCCTGCCCTACGACCGCTGCTCGGTTGGTATCGTCACCAACATCTCGTCTGAAGTCGAAGACCTGTCGCGCTGGGATGTCCAGCCGACCGGCGGCGAGTACTATACGACGCCGCGTTCGATCTACCGGACGCAGGTCGATGTCGTGCTGCCTAACGGCCATGCCGTGCTCAACGCCGAGGACGAACTGGTCGCTGATTTCGCCGAACTGTGCGATGGCGAAGTGATCTTCTTTGCCTGCGACCCGGCCAACCCGACGCTGGTCGCCCATCTTGCGGCCGGCAAGCGCGGCGTCACGGTGATCGACAACCGCATCGTGCTGCGCTCCGGCGCCGATGAAACCCGCCTTTGCCGCTTGGTTGATGCACCGTATATCGGCAAGGCCAAGCAATCGACCAGTATCGCCAACGTACTGGCTGCCATAGCCGCAGGCTGGGCCATGGGCCTCAGCCAGGAAGTGCTGACCGTCGGTATCAAGACTTTCAGCCTAGAAATCGCCGACCCGGCAGCCCTGCTCCCGCAGAGCGCCCGCAAGTCGCAACCCGCCAAGAAGCCGGCGATCACCCGGAAATAACAAGGATTTAGCGTCATGGACGTTTCCCGCATTCGTGCCTTGCGCGGCCCCAACCTGTGGAGCCGCCACACCGCGATTCAGGCCATCGTCACCTGCGAAGGTGCCGAACTAGCCATTGCCGACCTGCCCGGCTTCGAAGCCCGCCTGCGCGAGCGCTTCCCGGAACTCGGCGACCTGATTCCGTCGGATCACCTCGACACGGTTTCCATGGCTCACGCTCTGGAATTCTGTGCCCTCGGCCTGCAGGCCCAGTCCGGCTGCCCGGTCACCTTCAGCCGGACGACCCAGACGGTCGATGCCGGCGTCTATCAGGTGGTCGTTGAGTATTCCGAAGAAGACGTTGGCCGCCTGGCCTTCGAGCGCGCCGAGCAGCTTTGCCAGGCCGCCCTCGACGACACCCCGTTCGATCTCGACGGCGTGCTCAAGGAAATACGCGACCTCGACGAAGACATCCGCCTTGGCCCCTCAACCGGCGCCATCGTCTCGGCAGCCATTGCCCGTGGCATCCCGATCCGCCGCCTGACCCAGGGCAGCCTGGTCCAGTTCGGCTGGGGCAGCAAGCAGAAGCGCATCCAGGCCGCCGAAACCAGCTTCACCAGTGCGATTGGCGAAGCCATTGCCCAGGACAAGGAACTGACCAAGAAGCTGCTGCACGCCTCCGGTGTTGCCGTGCCTTACGGCCGCCCGGTCGAAGATGAGGACGACGCCTGGGTCGCTGCCCAGGAAGTCGGTCTGCCGGTCGTCGTCAAGCCGCAGGATGGCAATCAGGGCAAGGGCATTTCGGTCAATCTGACCACCGAGGAACAAGTCCGCCGCGCCTACCGCGTCGCCATCGAATACCGCGACGACATCATGGTCGAGAAATTCCTCTCCGGCCACGACTGGCGCCTGCTGGTCATCGGCGACAAGCTGATCGCCGCCGCCCGCCGTGATCCGCCACTGGTCATTGGTGACGGCACGCACACGGTCCGCGAACTGGTCAACATCGTCAATAGCGACCCGCGTCGCTCGGACGGCCACGCCACCTCACTGACCAAGATCCGTTTCGACGAGATCGCCCTCGCCCGCCTCGAAGAGCAGGGTTACAGCGCTGACTCCGTACCCGGTCGCGGCGTTCGTGTCGTGCTGCGCAACAATGCCAATCTGTCCACCGGCGGCACGGCCACCGACGTCACCGATGACGTCCATCCGGAACTGGCCGCCGCTGCCGTTGCTGCCGCACAAACGGTTGGTCTGGACATCTGCGGCATCGACGTCGTCTGCGACACCATGCACAAGCCGCTCGAGGAGCAAGGCGGCGGCATCGTCGAATGCAACGCTGCCCCCGGCCTGCGCATGCACCTCGACCCGTCCTTCGGCAAGGGCCGCCCGGTCGGCGAAGCCATCGTCGGCATGATGTTCCCGGATGGCGACAATGCCCGCATTCCGGTCGTTGCCATTGCCGGCACCAACGGCAAGACGACGACCAGCCGCCTGATCGGCCGCATTTTCGAATCGAACGGCCTGCGCGTCGGCATGACCAGCACCGATGGCATCTACATCGAAGGCAAGCGTATCGATACCGGCGATTGCTCCGGCCCGCGTAGCGCCCGTAACGTACTGATGCACCCGGACGTCGATGCCGCCGTTTTCGAAACAGCCCGCGGCGGTGTGCTGCGCGAAGGTCTCGGCTTCGACCTGTGCGATGTCGCCGTCGTCACCAACATCGGCCTCGGTGACCACCTCGGCCTCAATTACGTCACTACGGTCGATGAACTGGCCGTCGTCAAGCGCGTCATCGTCGAAAACGTGGCACCGCATGGCACCGCCGTCCTCAATGCGACCGATCCGATCGTCGCCTCGATGGCCAACCACTGTCCGGGCGACGTCATCTTCTTCGCCCGCGACCGTAACCATCACGTTCTGGCCACGCACCGCGCGCAAGGCAAGCGGGTCGTCTATGTCGAACGCGACGCGATCATTTTTGGCGAAGGCGGCCGCAAGAAGCACCGCGTGCCGCTGGCCAACGTGCCGCTGACCCGCAACGGCAGCATCGGCTTCCAGGTCGAGAACGCCATGGCAGCTGCAGCCACCGGCTGGGCTCTGGGTTATGACTGGCCGGTCATCGAGCGTGCGCTGGCCAATTTCGTCAGCGATGCGACGACCGCGCCGGGCCGTTTCAATGTGTTCGACTTCAAAGGGGCAACGCTGATTGCCGACTACGGCCATAACCCGGACGCCATCCAGGCGCTGGTCAAGGCAGTCGAAAACATGCCGGCCGTCCGTCGTTCAGTCGTTATCAGCGGCGCCGGTGACCGTCGTGACGAAGATATCCGTCAGCAAACCGAAATTCTTGGCGAAGCCTTCGACGATGTGATCCTCTACCAGGATGCCTGCCAGCGCGGCCGGGCCGATGGCGAAGTGATCGGCCTGTTGCGTGACGGCCTGGCCAACGCCAGCCGTACCAAGCAGATCGACGCCATCACCGGCGAATTCGTGGCCATCGATACTGCGCTGAACCGCCTGCAACCCGGCGACCTCTGCCTGATCCTGATCGATCAGGTCGAAGAAGCACTGGCGCACATTGAAAAGCGGATAGCAGCCGGCTAAAGCAAGCTGCCCACCAAGCCAAAAAAAGCCCGGCCAACGCCGGGCTTTTTTTGGCCAGCCAGCATGCATTTGGAATAGTTCCGACTGCCTTCCCAGAATTACATCGTACAGCTGGGAACTTCGCTAGCGGATTGCCTGACTACCCTATATAGGAACACCCGTTATAGCGCGACTAGAAATTGCCGCTACGTCACACGGTGTTCGGTAACAATTACAGTTGAAAGCGCATCCATGCTGACCCCCGCCTCAACATTCCGCCGTGGCCCGCTTCCGGCGCCCACCGACAAAGCAACTGCCGAGCGCATTCTCGACATCCGGCGATGGACCGACAAGCTGATCACCGTGCGCACGACACGCAACGTGTCATTCCGCTTCCAGCCCGGCCAATTCGCGCGGATAGGCATCGCCAGTGACCGCGGCGGCACGATCTGGCGCCCTTACTCGATGGTTTCGGCCAATTACGATGAGCATCTGGAGTTCTTCTCGATCATCGTGCCCAATGGCGCCTTCAGTACAAAACTGGCACTAGCCTCGGTCGGGGATACCCTCTATGTGGAAAAGCAGCCCTACGGTTACCTGACAACAAGCCGCTTTGTCGGCGGGCAGGATCTCTGGATGCTGGCCACCGGCACCGGAATTGCACCATTCCTGTCCATCCTGCGCGACCCTGAGGTCTGGGCACAGTACGACAATCTGCTGCTCGCCTACAGCGTTCGCCACATTTCCGAACTCGCCTATCGAAACGAGATTGCCGCCATCGCACAGGACGAGCCTTTCGCCGAGCATGGCCACAAGTTGCGCTTTGCCCCGATTGTCACGCGGGAAGCAGTTCCCGGCATGCTGAATCGTCGACTGACCGACCTGTTGCACGACGGAGAACTGGAGAAAAGCATCGGCCTGCCCATCGATGCCGAGCGAGCTCGCATGCTGATCTGTGGCAACCCCCAAATGCTTGACGACGTACGCCAGGTACTGACCGCACGCGGCTTTCGCCCCGACCTTGGGCGAGCCCCCGGCCACTTTGCCTGCGAGAATTATTGGTAAAGTAAGCGATCTGCCCAACTGAAAGGAAGCGCTCGCTGTGCCTGCAATGAGATCACAAGCCATATTTCGCATCGAATTGTGCAGCGGGGAGATTCGTCGCTGGCGATACCTCGGGGCGGACGCTCGCTCCTTGGTCTGGTGGCGAGACATGGAAAGCGGGCAGGAATTCAACGAGTCCAGCCTGATGTATGCCTGGCGAATCCTTGATGAGGAAAACGAGCGGCCGTTGGCGGCTCAGGATAGCCACCCATGATGAGACAGATGCATCTCAGGCGGCCGGCCCATTTCCCCTCTGCCGATCCCGGAAGGATCTGCCCGGAACGCTCCGTCAGCGACTGATGCGTAAACCCGTTTTTTTCAGGATTCGGGTCGAATAGAGAATATCGTTCGCCCGACAGGCATCGCCCAGCAGGGTACGTATTTCCGCCGCCTTGGCCGAGCACTCCTGGCGTGAGGCACCATGCACCATGGCAAACAGGTTATAGGGCCAGGCTGGCAGGGCGCGCGGACGGCGATAGCAGTGGGTGACAAAATCCAGGGCGCCGATACGGGCACCCAGTTCGTCCACCTGCTCGTCGGCAACATCCCATACCGTCATGCCGTTGGCGGTCCAGCCGATGGCGTAGTGGTTGGGCACGGCACCGATGCGGCGAACGATGCCCGAGGCGAGCATGGCCCGCAGGCGCCGCATGACTTCTTCGGGACTCAAGCCCAGTTGCTCGGCAATCGCGTGATAGGGGCGCGAGACAAGGGGCAGACCGCCCTGCGTCGCAACGATCAGGGCACGGTCGATGTCGTCAATCACCGCCTTGCCTCCAGCTTCATTTCGACAAAGAACTCGCGCTCCTTGGGGAAGGCATAGACCGGCAAGCCGGTATCGCGCTCGATGCGGGCGATCGCCTCGGCAATACCTTCCTTCGTCTCGGTGGCCAGCACAAACCACATATTCAGTTCATGCTCGCGGCGGTAATTGTGGGCAACCTCGGGCAATGCATTGACCAGCGCCGTCACCTCGTCGTAGCGCGCCTCCGGTGCAGCCAGCGCGGCCAGCACGAAAGCACCACCCATTTCCTCGATCTGGAACATCGGCCCGAAACGGGTCAGCACCTTGTCGGCCAGCAAAGCTTGCAGGCGCGCCAGCAATTCGGCTTCCTCGATGCCAAGTTGTGCCGCCGCTTCGGCATAGGGACGTTCGCAGATCGGAAAGTCGCCCTGCAATTGGGCGAGGATTTTCCGGTCGAGATCGGAGAGTTCAGGCATAGCGGGCACCGTTCTGCTTGAAGCGCGTCAGAGAGAACAGGACTTCGTGGGCACAGGCCTCAAGCCCATGACGTTGGCGGAGCTCGGTAATGGTGGCTTCGACCTCACCGCGTTCACGACCGTGGATCATGCAGAACAGGTTGTACGGCCAGTCAGGCAAGCGACGCGGCCGACGGTAGCACAGCGTCACCCCCGGTTCTTCGGCCAGCGCACGGCCAATGGCGCTGACCTGATCATCCGGGATGTCATGAACCAGCATGGCGTTGGCGCGGAAGCCAAGTTCGTGATGGCGGACGACCACGCCGAAACGTTTGATCGCCCCCTCCTCCAGCCAGCGCCGAATGCGGCCGATGACTTCCGGTTCCGAGGCGCCGATGCGCTCGGCAATCAGTGCAAAGGGCCGAATGAACAGGGGCAACCCTTCCTGCAACACGGAAACCAGGCGCCGCTCAGCTTCATCCATCAGCGCAACGGGCTTCACCGGCAGGGCAGTGGCCACCGATTTCTGCTTGCCGCCGTTCAGGCAAAAGCCGAGATCAATGTGAAACTCTTCCAGCAAAGGCAAGGCCAGCAGCGGGTAGCCGGCAGCCAGTTCGATGGCGCCGAGGCTGGCCTGCAGACGCCCTTCGCTGGCCGCAGTAACGACGAACCACAGGTTGTAGCGATGCTCGCGCTCGTAGTTGTGATTAACCTCGGGAAAGCGATTGACTGCCGCCGCGACCGCTTCGAGCTTCTCCGGTGGCACGGCCATCGCAGCCAGCGTCGAGGCACCGATACGCTTGGGCGCAAAGACGGCGCCAACCCGGGAAATCTTGCCTTCGCGCCTCAGGTTTTCGAGGCGGCCGAGAATAACCTTCTCGCCGACCCCCAGGCGCGAGGCCAGCTCGGCAAACGGGGCGGATACCAGCGGAAAATCACGCTGGAAGTCGTTGAGCAACTGGAAGTCGAGCGCGTCGTCCATCAGAAGCCAATACGCACAGCGCGAGAGGTGAAGAAGATGCCGGAAGGGCTTTCCGCCAGGATTTCACCCAGCTTGGCAAAGGTTTCGGTGTTGTAGATGAGCACCTTGTTATCGTCGCGCGCCGACAGCCAGACATTTTCGCCACGCGGGGCGAACTCCATGTGCAGGATGCCCTTGCCCGGCTCGAAAGCGTGCACCACCTTGCCAGCCAGGGTGTCGATCACATCGACCTTGCCGTTGTCCGGGAAGGCGAAGTTGACCCAGATCTGGCGACCATCCGGCCGGGCCATGACGAAGACTGGCTGACCACGTACCGGAATGCGGCCGACCTCCTTCCAGGTCGCGACATCGACGACCAGCACTTCATGCCGACCGATCGCTGGCAGATAGGCCTTGCCCTGAGCCACCGACCAGCCGCGCAGGTGCGGCATCTTGAAGACCGGCAGTTTTTCCTGGCCGCGGCCGTAATTTTCGAGAATCTTGCGGCTGCCCTTTTCCGTCTGCCAGAGGTCGAGCAACGCAATGCCGTCTTCGCCGAACAGACCGGCCATGTAGTGGCGGCCATCCGGCGTCACCAGTCCATCGTAAGGTTGAGTGCCGGCCGTGAAACGCTGCGTTGTCGGTTGTTTCGGATTGCTGAAATCGCTGACCCAGATTTCGCCGCCTTCGAACAAGGCATAGGCAAATTTGTTACCAGCCGTATCGGCCAAACCGACCACCTTGGAGAACTGGCCCGGGGCAAACTCAGCCGGTACCTCTGACAGCAGTTCGAGCGTTTCGGCATCGAAGGCCTTGATGCCGCCCGGCGTGTAATTCTGGGCAACGACAATGCGGCCATCCTGCGAGATCGAGCCGCCGATGGCGTTGCCGGACTGGATGATGCGCTTGACGATCTTCGCTTCGAGCAGATCGATCTTGGTCAGCCCGCCATCACGACCGAAGATGAAGGCATAGCGACCATCGCGAGAATAGACGGCGGAGGCATGCGAGAGATCGCCAAGGCCACCGATCCGGGCATAGGGCTGGCGCGACGTGGTATTGACCAGCGTGACGTGGCCGCTGGCCCGTTCGATGATCAGGCCGAGATCGCCTGTGCCGCGCAGTTGCGGGCCGGCGCAGGCGTTGAGCAGGAGGGCGAAGGCAAGACTCAGCAGCAGGCGCATGGCGTTCTCATTGAGGGAATTCAGTCATCAGTTTATCGACTATCCATGCCGCTTCGGCTTCGGACATGAACTGTTTCCACGGCGGCATCGGCGTACCCGGACGACCGTAGTAGATGGTCGCCGCCAGTCCTTCGGCCGGCTTGTCGCGCAAGGTCTCCGGCAACAGCGCCGGACCGAGCCCACCTTTCAGCGTCATGCCATGGCAGGAGCCGCAATCCTGGCGAACGAGATGGACCAGTTCCTTCTGGCGGGCGTAATCCGGCTCGCTGGCAAAGGCCGACTCCGCACCCACCAGGCTCGCGGAGGACACCAGAAAAAGGATCAAAAACGATTTACTCACCGACAACGACGGCACCTTTCATTTCCGGATGCGGCCCGCAATGATACTCGTAGCGTCCGGGCTTCTCGAAGCGACGTTGCCAGCTTTCATCAGGGAACATCCGCTCGGACTCCAAGCCACCCTCTGACGGAAAAACAACCGAATGGCTGGTCCGTTTCTCGTGATTGGTCCAGCGGACACTATCGCCCACCTTGATACTCACTTCCGGCGGCGCGAATTGATAACCTTCGATACTTATCTCAGCAACATTCTGAGCCAAGGCAGAAATGGAAAAGAGCGCCAGCAGCAGCGGCGCTCTTTTCAGAGACATCCATCCGGGGTACAACAAGATTCCGGATGGCATGCGGTTTTACTGCTTGGCAGCCTTCACGTCGCCATCAGCGCCCAGGCCCAGCGTGTGGCCAAAGGAGACATGATGGAAACGGCCGCCGGCATTGTCGGCGTGAATGGCGATGCCGAACGGAACAGCCTTGCCCGGTGCCAGATTGACGCCACCAGCCAGCTTGCGGGTGAAGGTCACGGTGTAGGTATCGCCAGCCTTGGTGGCCTCGGCGGCAACACCGGCCTTGCCGTTTTCCATGTTGCGCTTGTCACTGACGGTACCGTCAACCGCCTTGCCACCGCCACTGCTCTTCCACTGCATCAGGTCCATCGAACCAGCGGAAACATACTTGGTCTTGGTGTCAGCAGCGCCCGGCATCGTGCGCGCATCCTTGTGACAAGCAGCCCAACAACCGGCCTGATCAGCCAGCGGCACCTTGTCGCTCGGGAACATGACGCTGGCCTTCAGCTCATTGTCCTTGTCGGAATGGTCGAAACCACCGCCCGGTGCCTTGAACGTCAGGCGGACATAGAGGTTGGTCGCATCATAGGCTGCCTGCACGGTCACCGGGTAGGTCATCGTCTTCGGCGCGCCTTTCGGCTCCATTTCCTTGCTGGCCAGGCGCTTCAGATCAAGGCTCAGCTTGCCATCTTCAACGTGGCAACCGGCACAGGCTTCACCCTTTTTCAGGCCGCTGGCGCCGCTATGTTCGCCCTTGCCTTGCAGCCACTCGATCGGCGCTGCACCCGGATGGAAAACGTGGATCGTGCTCTTGGCTGCCTTGTTCCAGTCCGGTGCAGCCATCGCAGCTTGCGAACCGAGCGCCATGAAAGCGCCAAAAACGGCCAGGGAAACGAGATTCTTTTGCATCGTGCTTATCTCCGCCAAAATAATTTGCTCATTACGCAGCCGACAACGCCTGCGCTGATTATTGCTGTTTCATATGCTACGGGGGCTTGCGCCCCCGTAGCTTTAAGTCAAATCAAACAATCAACAGTCGATCAATAGATGTCGTGCTGGGTGTTGAAGACGTTGAACTTGCCGGTCGGGGTGATCATCTTCGGATCGGTGATCACCTTCTTCAGGGTCAGCGTCGCATCGTCATAAACCACGATGGCTGACTGGTCGGTCTTGCCGCCCCACAGGGAGATCCAGACTTCCTTGCCATCAGCGCTGTATTCCGGATGAACGGCACGGCGAGTCGCCTTGGTCACCGGCAGGCCGGAATCCTTGGCCACGTTGATAACCTTGACCGGCTTCGACAGGTCAGCCACATCCCAGATTGCAACGGATTCAGCCAGTTCCTTTTCCGGATTCTGCGGCGAGTCAGCCCACAGGTGCTTGGACTTCGGATGGGTCTTGACGAACAAATTGCCCGGAACGTGCTTCACTTCCTGAACAACCTTCCAGTTGTATTCCTTGAACTTGGCATCCGACTTCTTATCCGAAGGTGTGCTGATCAGGGTCAGGACATCGGCACCGAGGTGACCGGTGGTCCATACCGGACCAAATTTCGGATGGGTGAAGTTGGCGCCACGACCCGGGTGCGGGATCTTGGCGACATCGACCAGAGCAGCCAGTTTGCCGGTCTTGGTGTCAACCGCCGCAATCTTGTTGGAAGCATTGGCAGCCACCAGGAAGTAGCGCTTGGAAGCATCCCAGCCACCGTCATGCAGGAACTTGGCGGAACCGATGGTCGTCGTCTTCAGATTTTCGATATCAGAGTAATCGACCAACAGGATCTGGCCGGTTTCCTTGATGTTGATAACCCATTCCGGCTTGGTGAAGGACGCGACGATGGAAGCCACGCGCGGTTCCGGATGGTATTCGCCATCAACGGTCATGCCACGGGTGGAAACGACCTTGCGCGGCTTCAGCGTATCGCCATCCATGATCACGTACTGGGGCGGCCAGTAGGAACCAGCCACGGCGTACTTGTCTTCAAAGCCCTTGAACTTGGAAGTATCGACCGAGCGGGCATCGAAACCGATCTTGACTTCTGCCACAACCGCCGGCTGTTCCATCCACAGGTCGATCAACGACAAGCGACCATCGCGACCGATCACATAAACGTAACGACCGGAAGCAGAAAGACGGGAGATATGAACTGCATAACCAGTCTTGACGATGCTGCGGATTTCCTTGGTATCGCCATCGATCAGAGCCACTTCGCCAGTGTCACGTAGGGTGACGGAGAACATGTTCTTCAGGTTGTACTTGTTCATCTGCTTGGTCGGGCGCTTGTCGACCGGCACCATGACCTTCCAGGAATCCATCGTATCCTTGAAGCTGTACTCGGGTGGCACATCCGGCGTGTTCTGGATGTACTTGGCCATCAGGGTCAGCTCTTCCTTGGTCAGGATGTCGTCGAAGTTGACCATGCCGCCATCGGTACCGTAACCGATAATTTTTTCCAGACGCTGCTGGCCAAGCTTCAGCGTACCGCCTTCGGTAACGTTGCCGTCCTTGTCCTTCTTCGTCCAGTGCGGCTCAAGGTTCTTGCCGGTAGCGCCCTTGCGCAGCACACCGTGACAACCAGCACAACGTTCAAAATAAATCTTCTTGGCCTGTTCTTTTTCGGCAGCCGTCATTTCCGGAGCCGCCTTGGCAGTTTCCTGAGCGAAGGCAGAACCCATGGCAAAAGCCATGGCGCTAAGTGCAAGCATCCCCACTACGTTTTTCTTCATCTTTCCTCTCCTAGAACGAATCGGTTCGCGCCTCGATCCCCGTAACGCGATGCTCGCTAGGTTGAACCTCCAGCCAAATCGCATCCTTGATGCTCATCAAGCTTTTAACCATAAGAAATCCTTTACATTCAAGCAAATATAGTCACATATAACTATCTAATTAATACTTTTTAACTAGCCATCTGAATTGATTTAACCCCCGCTATTGGCAGGCGCCTGTTCCAGCATTAGGATGGCCGCCAAACGGCTGAGATAACGCATGAACACTACAAAACAACTGCAGGGCGGCAAGGTCTGGCTGGTCGGCGCCGGTCCGGGCGATCCGGAACTTCTGACCATCAAGGCAGCGCGACTGATTTCAATGGCCGACGCCATTGTGTATGACCACCTGGTCGGCAATGGCATCATGGATATGGCCCGGGCCGATGCCCGCCTGGTCTATGCCGGCAAGGAATCCTCCAAGCACACGATGCCGCAGGACTCCATCAACCAACTACTCGTCGACCTCGCCAACGAAGGCTTGTCGGTGGTTCGACTGAAGGGTGGCGACCCGTTCATTTTCGGACGCGGCGGCGAAGAACTCGAAACCCTGGTCGCCTCCGGCGTTCCGTTCGAGGTGGTTCCAGGCGTCACGGCGGCCGCTGGTTGCGCCGCCTACGCAGGCTTCCCGCTGACCCATCGCGATCACGCCCAGTCGGTTACTTTCGTTACCGGGCATTTGAAGGACGGCACCGTCAATCTCGATTGGGCCGCCTTGGCGCGTCCCTGCCACACCGTCGTCTTCTACATGGGCATCGGCGCCGCCGAGGAAATCTGCCGACAGATGATCAATCATGGCCTGCCTTCAATGACGCCCGCCGCTGTCATCCGCAATGGCACGCAATCCGACCAGCGAACCCTGCTCGCCACACTCGGCACCCTGCCCCATCGCATTGCCGAATCCGGCATCAAGCCACCGGCGCTGATCGTCGTCGGCAGCGTGGTCGGGCTGCACGAAAAACTCAACTGGTTCGAAAAACAATGAAATACCTCTGGTTAATCGCCGCCCTCTTCGCTGGCCAAGCCTATGCCTACTCGCCCGACGAGTTGCGCGGTGACTGCCAGGCAGCAGAGGAAATGTATGCCAAGCAAAAGAGCAGCGATCCTTATCACTCGATCCGCAGCGCCCGTTGCATCGCCTACGTCGCCGGCTTCGCTGACAGCTATGCCATCAGCGACTATCTGGCTGAAAAAATCGGCGTCAAACTGAACGCCTTCTGCCTGCCGAACGACCCGGATCTATCAATGCGACTGGTCCGCGCCGTGGTTATCCACGTCGAGCGAGTGCCGCCCAACACGACCATGAGCACCGCAACACTGGTAGCTGGCGCACTGGCAAAAGCATTTCCCTGTAGCGAAGCCCTTGAATCAAAGAAGTGATTCATGGATAATCCGGCCTCCACTCGCCCCGGTGGCGGAATCGGTAGACGCAGCGGATTCAAAATCCGCCGCCGAAAGGTGTGCCAGTTCGAGTCTGGCCCGGGGCACCAGTAACGACAAATCGGCTTTCCTGACGGAAGGCCGTTTTTGTTTATCACATGCGGATTCCTGCCCATGTCGTTGACCGTCGACGACTTCGACTTCCCCCTCCCCCCCGAACTCATTGCCCAACACCCAGCCGCCGAACGGCGTGGGAGCCGCCTGCTGCACGTCTGCGGCGAGCAACTTGTTGACCGCCGATTTGCTGACTTGCCAACGCTGCTGAAAGCCGGCGACCTGCTGGTCTTCAACGATACCCGGGTGATCAAGGCGCGCTTCTTTGGCCAGAAGGATACCGGCGGCCAAGTCGAAATCATGCTCGAACGCATTGTCGATGCGACGCATGCAATCTGCCAGGTGCGCGCCAGCAAGGCGCCGAAAGCGGGTAGCACGATGCGGCTGGCCGATGCCTTCACGGTCAAAATGACTGGCCGGGCCGGCGCCGACGGAGATTTTTTTGCGCTGGAACTGGCTGAGCCTGGCGATTTCTGGGAACTGTCGGAGCGTTACGGCAAGCTGCCGCTGCCGCCCTACATCGAGCACCCGGCCGAAGGTACCGATGAAACACGCTACCAGACGGTCTATGCCCGCGAACCGGGCGCTGTGGCTGCGCCAACGGCCGGACTGCATTTCGACGAAGACATGCTGGCTACGCTGCAGGCACAAGGCATCAATACCGCCTTCCTGACCCTGCATGTTGGTGCCGGCACCTACCGTCCGATGCGTGTCGAAAAAATCGCGGACCACCGGATGCACAGTGAACGCTTCGAGATTCCGCCAGCGACCGCCGATGCGATCACCACCACCCGCGCCGCCGGCGGCCGGGTCATTGCCGTCGGCACGACCAGCCTGCGCGCCCTGGAATCCGCGGGTAACGATGATGGTACGGTACGGGTTGGCGCTGCCGAAACCAGTATTTTCATCACCCCCGGCTACCGCTTCAAGGTCGTCGACCGGCTGATCACCAATTTTCACCTGCCGAAGTCGACCCTGCTCATGCTGGTGTCGGCCTTTGCCGGCTACGACCACATCCGAGCCGCCTACGCCCACGCCGTCGCCGAGCGCTACCGCTTTTTCAGCTATGGCGACGCCATGCTTCTGGAACGAACAGGACAATCCTCCGATGCAATTTGACCTCCTGAAAACCGATGGTGTCGCCCGCCGCGGGACCCTGACACTGGCCCACGGGGTCATCCAGACGCCCGTCTTCATGCCGGTCGGCACCTACGGCACGGTCAAGGCAATGACGCCACAGTCGCTGAACGACATCGGCGCCCAGATCTGTCTCGGCAACACTTTCCATCTCTGGCTGCGGCCGGGACTGGAGGTCATCGCCGCCCACAAAGGCCTGCACGACTTCATGAACTGGCAGAAGCCAATCCTGACCGATTCCGGCGGCTTCCAGGTCTTCTCGCTCGGCGCCATGCGCAAGATCACCGAGGAAGGGGTCAAGTTCTCGTCGCCGCACGATGGCGCCAAGCTCTTCCTGACGCCGGAAATCTCAATGCAGATCCAGAAGGTGCTGAATTCCGACATCGTGATGATCTTCGACGAATGCACGCCCTACCCGGCGACGCATGAAGAGGCGGCCAAGTCGATGCGAATGAGCATGCGCTGGGCCCAACGTAGTCGTGATGAGCATAACAAGCTGGAAAACAGCAACGCGCTGTTCGGCATCGTCCAAGGCGGCATGCACGAAGACCTGCGCGATGAATCGGTGGCCGGTCTGTGCGACATCGGCTTCGATGGCATGGCCATCGGCGGCCTGTCGGTCGGCGAACCGAAGGAAGACATGGCGCGCATCCTCGCCCATACCGCGCCACAACTACCGACGCACAAGCCACGCTACCTGATGGGCGTCGGCACACCGGAAGATCTGGTCTATTCGGTCAGCGCCGGCATCGACATGTTCGATTGCGTGATGCCGACGCGCAACGCCCGCAACGGCCACCTGTTCACCCGTTTCGGCGACGTCAAGATCAAGAATGCACGCTACAAGTTGGACACCGGCCCGCTCGATTCGTCCTGCTCCTGCTATACCTGCACCAATTTCACCCGTGCCTACCTGCATCACCTGTTCCGCAACGGCGAAATTCTCGGCGGCATGCTGAACACCATCCACAACCTGCATTTCTATCAGACCATCATGGCCGAAATGCGCACGGCCATTGAGGTGGAACACTTCACCGAATGGGCTGCCGGCTTTGCCCGCGACCGTTCCTCGGGCCAGTGATAGAATCCTTCGTTTCGTTTTCAAGCAATCCGGAGTTTTAACAATGATTAGTCTCGCCCACGCCCAAACGGCGGCAGCTTCCTCTGACCCGACTGGCGGCCTGATGGGTCTGCTGCCGATGATCCTGATGTTCGTCGTGCTGTGGTTCCTGATGATCCGCCCGCAAATGAAAAAGGCCAAGGAACACAAGGCCCTGCTCGGCGCACTGGCCAAGGGCGATGAAGTCGTCACCCAGGGCGGTATCGTCGGCAAGATCGTCAAGGTCGGCGAAAACTATGTGACCGTCGAAATCGCCGAAGGCACCGAAGTCGTCGTGCAAAAACCTTCGATCGGCCTGGTTCTGCCGAAGGGCACGCTGAAGTCGCTGTAATCACCCCAAAAGGCGGCCCCAAGCCGCCTTTTTCGCTTTAAAGCCACTATGAATCGCTACCCTCTCTGGAAGTACATCACCATCGCTGTCGCGCTGGTCATGGGCTTCGTCTACACCCTGCCCAATTTCTTCGGCGAATCACCGGCCGTGCAGGTTTCCAGCGCCAAGGCCACGATCAAGGTCGATGAAAAGGCCAAGGCCCGTGTCGAAGATTCCCTGAAAGCCGCCGGCATCACGCACGATGGCATCCAGCTCGACTTCAACGGCGTCAAGACCCGTTTCAAGGATACCGACACCCAGCTGAAGGCCAAGGATGCACTGGAAAAGGCCTTCAACCCGGACGCAGCCGATCCGCAGTACGTCGTTGCCCTTAACCTGCTGGCCGCCTCGCCGCAATGGCTGACCTCGCTGCACGCGCTGCCGATGTACCTCGGCCTCGACCTGCGCGGCGGTGTGCACTTCCTGCTGCAGGTAGACATGAAGGGGGCGTTGACCAAGCGCCTTGATTCGACCTCGGCCGACCTGCGCACCGTGATGCGCGACAAGAACCTGCGCCACGGCGGCGTAAACCGCGAAGGCGAGCGCATCGTCATCAAGTTCCGCGATGCCGAAACGCAAAACAAGGCCCGCATCGCCATTTCCGACAGCCAGCCCGACCTGCTGCTCACCGATGCCGGCGATGCCGCCGAGCCGCGCCTGATCGCCACGCTGAAGCCGCAAGCCCAGCAGAAGATCGGCGAATTTGCGCTCAAGCAGAACATCACCACGCTGCACAACCGGATCAACGAACTCGGCGTCGCCGAACCGGTGATCCAGCAACAAGGCGCCGACCGCATCGTCGTCCAGTTGCCTGGCGTGCAGGACACGGCCAAGGCCAAGGACATTCTGGGCCGCACGGCGACCCTGGAAATCCGCATGGTCGACGACTCGACAGGCGCGCTCGACGCCGCGCTGGCCGGCAATCCGCCATTCGGCACCGAGGTCTACAACGAGCGCGGCGGCCAGCCGCTGCTGGTCAAAAAGCAGGTTGTCCTAACCGGCGACCGCCTGACCGATGCCCAACCCGGCTTCGACAACCAGACCCAGGAAGCTGCCGTCCACCTGACGCTCGACGCCGCCGGCGCCCGCATTTTCAAGGACATCACCCGCGAAAACGTCGGCAAGCGCATGGCCATCCTGCTCATCGAAAAGGGCAAGGGCGAAGTAGTGACCGCACCGGTCATCCGTACCGAAATCGGTGGCGGCCGCGTGCAGATTTCCGGGCGCATGACCACCACGGAAGCCAACGACACCGCGCTGCTGTTGCGTGCCGGCTCGCTGGCCGCCCCGATGGAGATCATCGAGGAACGCACCATCGGCCCATCCCTGGGTGCCGAAAACATCCAGAAGGGCTTCCATTCGACGATGTGGGGCTTTGCCGCGATCGCCGTGTTCATGATCATCTACTACCAGATGTTCGGTGTCGTCTCGGTGCTGGCGCTGGCTTCCAACCTGCTGTTCCTGGTGGCCATCCTGTCGCTGCTGCAGGCAACGCTGACCCTGCCCGGCATCGCGGCTATCGCGCTGACCCTCGGCATGGCCATCGACGCCAACGTGCTGATCAACGAACGGGTGCGCGAAGAACTCCGGGCCGGCATGCCACCGCAGGCCGCCATCTCGGAAGGTTACGAACGTGCTTTCGGGACCATTCTCGACTCCAACATCACCACGCTGATCGCCGGCCTCGCCCTGTTGATCTTCGGTTCCGGCCCGGTTCGCGGCTTTGCCGTGGTGCATTGCCTGGGCATCCTGACCTCGATCTTCTCGTCCGTCGTCGTCTCGCGCGGCCTGGTCAACCTGATCTACGGTCGCCAGAAGAAACTGACCAAGGTCGCTATCGGCCAGCTCTGGAAACCGGGCGCCACGACGGCCGCCGGCCAGAAATAAGGAAAAACGAACATGGAATTTTTCCGCATCCACAAAGACATTCCCTTCATGCGCCATGCGCTGAAGTTCAATGTCATTTCGCTGCTCACCTTCATTCTGGCCGTGGTTTTTCTCTTTACCAAGGGCCTGCACCTGTCCGTCGAATTCACCGGCGGCACGCTGATCGAAACCCACTACGAGCAGGCGGCAGATCTCGAAAAGATCCGTGGCGCCCTTGGTAAGTCGGGCTTCAGCGACTTTTCCGTGCAGAACTTCGGTTCATCGCAAGACGTGATGATCCGTCTGCCACTGAAGAGCGAGCAGAACACCAACCAGATCGGAGAGTCGGTCATGAAGGCGCTGGAAGCCGAAGCCCCGGGCTCGCAGCTGCGCCGCGTCGAGTTCGTCGGCCCGCAGGTCGGCAAGGAACTCGCTGAAAACGGCGCCATGGCCCTGCTGCTCGTCGTCATCGGCATCGTGATCTACCTGGCCTTCCGCTTCGAATGGCGCTTCTCGGTCTCGGCCATCATCGCCAACCTGCACGACGTGGTGATCATCCTTGGCTTCTTCGCCTTCTTCCAGTGGGAATTCTCGCTGTCGGTGCTGGCCGCCGTGCTCGCCGTACTCGGCTACTCGGTCAATGAATCGGTCGTCGTGTTCGACCGGGTCCGTGAAACCTTCAAGAAGGTGCGTGGCCTGAGCACCCCGGAAGTGCTTGACCATGCCATCACCAGCACGATCAGCCGGACCATCATCACCCACGGCTGTACCCAGCTGATGGTGCTGTCGATGCTGATCTTCGGCGGCGAAACCCTGCACTACTTCGCCATGGCGCTGACCATCGGCATCTGCTTCGGCATTTACTCCTCGGTGCTGGTCGCCAGCCCGCTGGTCATGTGGCTGGGTGTTTCCCGTGAGCAGTTCATCAAGGTGAAGAAGGTCGTCGAGGGTGCTAACGAAGACGGCGCCGTCGTCTGAGAATCAAAACTGCCCCATGAAAAAAGCCGCCAAATTGGCGGCTTTTTCTTTACCAGTTCGGCGTCTCGGCTGCTGGTGGCAGCGGAGGCGGCCCGGGCAACCAGCCGCCACTGGCACCATAAACAGCAGCCAGCGCCACCACCAGGGCGACGACAAAAGCGACCCAGCCGCCGCCGGTGGCCGATGGCCCTTCGCCCTCGCCCCAACCGGTAATCATCGGCTTGAGCAGTTTCTGTTTCTTGACGTGACCATAGAAGATGATCGCCCCCAGATGCAGCACCACAAAGCCGATCAGCAAATCGGAAACCAGATGGTGGATGCCCGTCAGGCGATTGCTCAGGTCATTGCCAACCAACGTAGCCAAGGGGCCATGGAAGGCGATGTCGTCATTACTGAACAAACCGGTCGCCACTTGCGCGGCCAGTAATGCGAGCAAGCCAAATACCGACAGGGCGCCCAGCGGATTGTGCCCCTCGCCTTGCCATTCGCCGCGCAGATAGGCCTTGATGGTGGCCGGCGTTGGCAGAAAATTGGCAAAGCGAGAATAGGTTGAACCGAGCAGCCCCCAGACCAGCCGGAAAACCACCAAGCCAACGATAACGAGGCCGATCCTGCCGTGCCAGACGATCAGTTTGCCGCCCAACTGGCCGCTGAGCACGGCGGCACCAACGCAGAGGACGAGCAACCAGTGGAAGAGTCGCGTTGGCAGATCCCACAAGCGAAAACGTTTGCTGTTCATATTCATGTCTTTTTATCGTTAAAAAAACAGGCACCCTCAGGTGCCTGTTGACGTGCGGCATGGCTGATTAGCGCTTGGCCTTGAAATCGTCGTGGCAGCCCTTGCAGGTGCCGCCCAGTTTGCCGAGTTGCTCCTCGACCGCACCCGCATCGCCGGTTGCCGCCACCTTGGCCATTTCGTTGGCTTCCTTGTTGAAAGCCATCGCGACCTTGCCCAGCTTTTCCTTGTCAGTCCAGACATTGGCCTTGGCGCGGGTTTCTTCCCAGCCCTTGCCCTTGTCGGTGCCAGGCAGATACAGGGCGCCCATACCAGAATTGGCAATGGCCTGAATGGCGTTGGCCGCCTTGATCACCTCGTCCTTGTTGTAGTTGCCACCTTCGACATTCATCTTGATGCGCTGCATGTTCCAGGCCATGAAACCATAGCCGGACTGGCGAAACTTGATGGCATCCTCGGGCTTGACCTGGGCGAAAGCAGTACCCGCCAGAGTCACGGCGAGCAGCATTGGTAACAGCTTGAATTTCATGTTGATTCTCCGTTGTTGTCAAAACTTGGCATGGCCAGTTTGCGGAAGCGATTGAAGCAGAATTGTCGCAACAATCATAGCCTTGAATCAATGCCAGGCACTTATTTCAACAAATGGCTTTCTGTAGTGCAGCCCTGTAAGCACTGACGCCCCCATTTAAAAACGGATCGATCAAAATCAATAAATTCAGGAAAGATCAAAGAGAACAAGGAAAAAGAACAATATTCTGCCGTCCCAACACCAAATCTACCAAGAGCGTGCACGATGTACGAATATCGGGAAGAGGATCGGCAAGGGTACAGTCAGTCGATTGTCGATCGACTTGGCCGGCGCTCATTCTGGATATTCACACTGCTCGCCTTGGTCGCCATTGCCGCCTATGCGATCTTCGAGAGTCAGACCGCCAGCGACCGTGCCGGCGCGGCCGAAATCAACCTGGCTGGGCGACGACGCATGCTTTCCCAGCATATTGGTCTGCTCGCCAGCCAATTGCTGCACCGGAATGCCCCACAGGAAACACAACAATTAGCCGATGCCATCAATGACATGGCACAAATCCACGACATGTTGCTCAGGGATGCCCGCGGGCACGGCTTTCACAACCCCGAAGACGAAGAGATAGACAACCCTTTGACCCCCGCCGCGGTCATTGCGGAAATGCAGCATTTTCTGAGTCTGGGTCAGAAACTGGCCACCACTCCCTACGACTCGCCGGAATATCGTCCGCTTGCAGAAGAACTGGTTGCCTTGAGCCTGCAAGTCCTGCCGGATCTGGATCGACTGGTCGGCCTCTATCAGGCGCAAAGCGAACAGCGGACCGACGCACTGCGCTTTCTGCAAGCCTGCGCGCTGGTCGCGGCGCTCTGCCTGCTGGCCTTTTCCGGGCTCGGCATCCTGCGCCCACTGATCCGTCAGGTCAGGCACGCCCTAGACGAGCAGGAAAAATCCGAAACGGCGCTACGTCATGCCATCGAGGAAAACCACCTGATCCTGGAAACCACAGACGAAGGCATGTTCGGTATCGACCGCGATGGATACATCAGTTTTGCCAATCGGGCAGCGGCAACCATGCTGGGGCGCGATGCCAGCAGCCTGGTCGGCCGCCACCACCATCCGGACATCATCACCAGCAGCACCGGCTGCCCGATTTGCCGAATGTTGGCCAGTGCAGGCCCTACGCGGGTGTCAGACGGCTGGTTCAACCGGGGCATTCCCCAGCCAAACGCAGCCGGACCGATTACCTTTCCAGTTGAATACTCGGTGGCAACGCGGCCCGACGGCGAAGGGACCATCATTTCCTTCCGCGACATTGCCGACCGCCATGCAGCCGAAATCAAGCTGCAGCGCTTCCAGCAACGCCTGGTGGATGCAATTGAGGCCATGGACGACGCTTTCGCGCTATTCGACGGCGAGGACAGATTAATTCTCCACAACCTGCGTTTCGCCGAACTTTTTTCACCAGAAAGCAGCACCATTCGCATTGGCATGAGTTTCAGCGAATTTATCCACGAGATATCTGAGCAAGGACTTTATCCACAAACCGAAGATGGCGGAAACGACTGGCTGGCAACGAGAATGGAGATGCACCGCCAGGCCGCCGGTTCAAGTGAAATTCCGCTGGCTAACGGCTGCTGGCTGCGAATTACCGAACGCCATACGCGCGAGGGTGGCACTGTCGTCATCTGGTCCGATGTCAGCAACCTCAAACGGGCGCTGATTGCAGCCGACCAGGGCAGCCAGGCAAAATCCGAATTTCTGGCCCGGATGAGCCATGAACTGCGCACCCCGCTCAATGCCATTCTCGGCTTCGCCCGGGTGCTGGAGAAAGATGTGGCCAGCCCGCTGAATGATGCGCAGCAGGAATACGTCCACCACATCCTGCACGGTGGCCAGCACTTGCTCGGACTGATCAACGAAATTCTTGACCTCTCAGCGATCGAGTCCGGCAAACTCAAGGTCGAGATTGAAGATATTGACCTCCCATCCGTACTGCACGAATGTCTCGCCCTGATCAAGCCGCTCGCAAGCAACCGCGAAATCACCCTGAAGATCAGCGGCAGCGAAAGCGCCACCGTTGCTGCTGACCGCAAGCGCCTGAAGCAAGTCCTCCTCAACCTGCTCTCCAACGCGATCAAGTACAACCGCCATGGCGGAGACGTCCAGGTCAACATCGGCGCAACACCGAGCGGCATCCGGCTGGACATCAGCGACACCGGCCAGGGAATTCCTCCCGAGCTGGCCCAGCGAGTCTTTCAGCCCTTCGACCGCCTCGGCCTGGAAAACAGTGAAGGCACAGGCATCGGGCTCGCCATCACACGCCGACTGGTCGAACTGATGGGCGGTAGCATCGGCTTCGAGAGCACCCTGAATATCGGCACGACCTTCCGGGTCGAGCTGGTACCGGCTGGCCAGCAAGGTCTTGCTCCTGCCGACGAAAGCCAGGCAGCACCACCAGCCCAATTCCTGACGCGACAGCCGGAATTGGCCGCGCCGGCGGCCCCCTGTCTGCTGGCGTTCGGACTAAGCGCCGAGGATGCCCAGTTGCTGCGTCTGGTTGCCAGCACACTCCGCGAGGTTCGGCTGATCGAATCAGACGATGCGGCCGCCGTTCAGAGCATTCTCGACGAGTCGCCCTGCCGGGCAATCATCATCGATGAAACCAGCCTGCCTGCATGGCTCGCCGCCGTGCCACCGAAAGACGGCTGGCCACCGCTGATCGCCCTGAGCATCGCCCCCACCGAGGCCATGAAACAAATTGATTCAGTGCCATACTGGCAACTCAAACCGATCAAGAGCCGAGAAATGGCCCGCTTACTAAGAGAGATCGTACGATGATCCCCCCTCTGCCATCCCGGCTCCCGGGCGAACGCTTCCATAACGCCCGGATACTGGTCGTCGACGACCAGCCAAGCAATGTCCGGCTGCTTGAGGTTTTCCTGGCCGAGGCCGGCTACCGACACGTCGAAGGCATCACTGATCCGACTCTGGTACTGGAAAACATCGACCGCGAGCCAGTCGATCTGATCCTGCTCGACATGCGGATGCCCATCCTCGACGGCCTCGCCGTGCTGACCTTGCTGCAGGATGCCATTCGCCAGGAAGGCCTGCAGATCATCGTACTGACCGCCCAGACCGAGCGTGAAACGCGCCTTGCCGCGCTTTCCCGCGGGGCTCGCGACTACCTGGTCAAACCCTTCGACAACGAAGAGGTGCTCCACCGAATTCACAACGCGCTGGAAGCCCGCTTCCTCTATCAGGACCGGGAAAACGAAGCAGAACGGTTGGAAGAGATGGTGAGCCTGCGCACCGGCCAGCTCGTCGAGACACAGCTCGAACTGGTGCGCTGCCTGGCCCGGGCCGGGGAGTTCCGCGACAACGATACCGGTTCCCATATCCTGCGCGTATCGATCGGTTGCTACCTGTTGGCCCAGGCGGTCGGCCTGCCCCGCCGCGATGTCGAACTGATCCGCTATGCCTCGATGATGCACGATATCGGCAAGATCGGCGTCCCTGACCGGGTGCTGCTAAAGCCCGGCAAACTGACACCCGAAGAGTTTGAAATCATCAAGACACACTGCCGTTACGGTGTGGACATCCTTGGTGATTACGACGCCGACGTCACCAGCATGGCGCGAACCATCGCGCTAACCCACCACGAACGCTGGGACGGCAACGGCTATCCCGGCGGCTTGAAAGGCGAGGATATTCCCATTGAAGGGCGAATCACGGCGATTATCGACGTCTACGACGCACTGACTTCCGAGCGCCCGTACAAAAAAGCGTTCTCGCCGGACGAGGCGCTCCAGATCATCAACGACGCCTCCGGCACTCAATTCGACCCGCAGCTGATCGAGCATTTCCTGTCCATTCAGGAGGTGTTCCGGCAAAAAATCCAGGAAATGCTGTGCAAACTGCTGTAAGCAGCCTCAAACACTCGTCGTGGTGGTGGAGTCGCTCAGACCGCGAACAGATGTTTGACGCGCAGCGCCGGCGAACCTGACTCGATGGCCAGCAAGCGGGCGATATTCGGATGCTTGCCCGGATTGGCCCGTTCATCCTCGGTATGCTCGGCAAAGATCTCCAGCCCCTTCTTGGCGGCTTCGACGTTGATCGAGCCGTAGGTCTGTGCCAGATGGTTGTAGACCGCCAGTGAACCTTGACTACCGGCCTTGTTCTCGATGGCGGCGACGAGGTTGCCCTCGGCATCGAGCAGATTGATGGCAGCCAGATGCGAGATGCCCGGCAGTTTCTTCAAGTTTTCAGCAAAAGACATTTATTTCCATTCCCGTTTGGCTTTGACCAGTCCGATGATCAGCCCGGTGGTAAAGGTAGCAATCGGCACCGCGAAGGCAATCCCCTTGATGCCGCGTACGGCGCCAAAGTGATAGAGCAGCCAGAGCATGGGCAGCAAACCGAGGAAAAGGCCAATCGACCCTCCCCGGATAGCGCCACGGATCACTTCCTGATCCGTGGTCTTGCGATCACCGGTGCAATGCGGACAGTAGATCGCGTCCGCCGGCACTTCCTGGCCGCACTTGCTGCATTTCATGGATTAGATCCGCTTGGCCAGTTCGGCCGCCTTGCCGGTGTAATCCCACGGCGTCAGCTTGAGCAGATCGGCCTTGGCAGCTTCCGGAATGTCCAGCGTCGAGACAAAAGCCTGCATGCCTTCGCGGGAAACGCGGGTGCCACGGGTCAGTTCCTTGAGCTTTTCGTAGGCGTTCGGCACGGCGTAGCGGCGCATCACGGTCTGGATCGGCTCGGCCAGCAGTTCCCAGTTGGCATCAAGATCTGCCTTCATCGTGTCGGCATTGATTTCCAGCTTGCCCAGCCCCTTCAACAGCGAGTCGTAGCCAAGCAGCGCATAACCAAGACCGACGCCCATGTTACGCAGCACGGTGGAGTCAGTCAGATCACGCTGCCAGCGGGAAATCGGCAGTTTTTCGGCCAGATGCTTGAGCATGGCGTTGGCCAGCCCGAGATTGCCTTCGGAGTTTTCGAAGTCGATCGGATTGACCTTGTGCGGCATGGTCGAGGAACCGATTTCCCCAGCCTTGACCTTCTGCTTGAAGAAACCAAGGGAGATGTAGCCCCAGACGTCACGGTCGAGGTCGACCAGGATGCTGTTGGCACGGGCGAAAGCGTCGAACAGCTCGGCCAGCGCATCGTGCGGCTCGATCTGGATGGTGTAGGGATTGAAGGTCAGGCCGAGCGATTCGACGAAGCGCTTGGCGAAGCCTTCCCAGTCGTAGCCGGGATAGGCGGCGAGGTGGGCATTGTAGTTGCCGACAGCACCGTTGATCTTGCCGAGCAGTTCGACCGCGGCGATGCGGGCACGGGCGCGTTGCAGGCGGTAAGCCGTGTTGGCCATTTCCTTGCCCATCGTCGACGGCGTCGCCGGCTGGCCGTGGGTGCGGCTCATCATCGGCACTTCGGCGTGGGCGTGCGCCATTTCGGTCAGCTTGGCGATGACCTTGTCGAGCATCGGCAGCATGGCCTGCTCGCGGGCGCCCTGGCACATCAAGGCGTGCGACAGATTGTTGATGTCCTCGGAGGTGCAGGCGAAGTGGATGAATTCACTGACCTTGACGACCTCGACATTGCTCTTGGTCTTGTCCTTGATCCAGTACTCGAGTGCCTTGACGTCGTGGTTGGTCGTCGCTTCGATGGCCTTCACCTCGGCAGCCTCGGTCGGGCCAAAGTTGGCGACCAGCGCATCGAGTTCGGCCACGGTAGCGGGCGAGAAGGCAGCGATCTCGGCGAAATGCGACTCGGCGGACAAAGCCTTCAGCCATTCGATCTCCACTTTCAGGCGGGCGCGGATCAGGCCAAATTCGGAAAAATGCTCGCGCAGGGCGTCAACCTTGCCGGCATAGCGGCCGTCGAGCGGGGAAAGGGCAGTCAAGGGATTGAAGGTCATAAGATCATCCTTTTCGGTAAGCCGGTGATTTTACCCGTCCGACGAAGCGCTGCCCATACGCTATAATCGAACTCCCCAAATCAGAGCGCTCGCGATGAAGCTTATCGGCTCCCATACCAGCCCCTACACACGCAAAGTGCGTATCGTGCTGGCCGAAAAGAAAATTGATTACGAATTCGTCATCGACTCCCCGTGGCTGGCCGACAGCTCGGTGCCGGACATCAACCCGCTGGGCAAGATTCCCGTCCTGGTACTGGATGACGACACCCCGCTCTTCGACTCCCGCGTCATTGTCGAGTACATCGACAATGTCACGCCGAACAACAAGCTGTTCCCGGCACCGAATCGTGAGCGGATCGAGGTCAAGCGCTGGGAAGCACTGGCCGATGGTCTATGCGATGCCGCCGTCGCCGCCCTCCTTGAAGGCAAGCGCCCGGCGAAGGAGCAGAGCGCCAGCTGGATCGAGCGCCAACGCGACAAGGTGGCTCGCAGCCTTGAATTCATGTCAAAGGAACTGGCGGACAAGACCTTCTGCATGGGTACCCATATTTCCATGGCCGACCTCGCTGTCGGCACCGCCCTTGGCTACCTGTCCTTCCGCTTCCCGGACATCGAATGGCATGCGGCTCACCCGAATCTGGCCAAGCTGTACGACAAGCTGATGCAGCGTCCGGCCTTTGCAGAAACAATTCCGCACGACTAAACCGGGGTTCAGGCAATCAGAGGGCGCCACTGGCGCCCTCTTCATTTCACCGAAATGAACCTAAGCCAACTTGGGCGGTCTTCCTCTTAATCCCATCCAATCAAGAGGATATCCGGCATGATCATCCCGGCCGACGACGCCACACCGATCGACACAATCGCTCACGCACTGACGGTGGCGCTCGGCGCGCGAGACCACTACACCCGCATCCATTGCGATCGCGTCGTCAACCTCTCGGCTGAACTCGGCCAGCACATCGGCCTGAACAGCGAGGAACTGGAAAGGCTTTCCCTTGGCGCGCGCTTCCATGACCTCGGCAAGATTGGCATTCCCGACATCGTGCTGCGCAAACCGGAGCCCTTCGAGGCGCACGAATGGGAATGCATGAAGCAGCACGTGCTGATCGGCGAGCAGATCGTTCTCGCCATCAACGGCGGGCGGGCCAGCCGCATCGCCCGCACGGTGCGCCACCACCATGAGCACTTCGATGGCTCAGGCTATCCGGATGGCTTGACGGGAAGCCAGATACCCCTGGATGCCCGGATTATCTCGGTGGTCGATAGCTACGATGCGATGATCGCCCGGCGCCCCTACCAAAATGCCCGCGACCATCAGGCGGTAATGGACATTCTGATCAGTGAATCAGGCACCAAGCACGACCCTGATCTGGTCCATGCCTTTGGTGCCGTCATCGAAAAATCGGCGAGTCGTGCCAGCGAAGACTGAGTGGCTCAGCGAATAACACCGCCGCCGAGACAGACCCGGCTTTCATAGAGCACGACCGACTGCCCCGGCGTCAGCGCCCACTGCGGCTCGGCAAAGCGGATTTCGCAGCTTTCGGCATCGACGCGTTCGACTTCGCACGGCTGATCCGAGGTCCGGTAACGCGGCTTGGCGGTATAGACCCAGTGTGTATGCGGTTCATTGCCTGAGATCCAGCTCAGTTGCTCGGCCACCAGATCGCCCTTCAACAAGGCTGGGTGATCGTGGCCCTGAACGACATAGAGCACGTTCTTTTCCATATCCTTGCCGGCCACGAACCAGGCGTCGTGATCGCCGCCACCCGGATGCCCCTTTTCCTTGATGCCACCGATGTGCAGCCCCTTGCGCTGACCCATCGTGTGAAACATCAGGCCATCGTGTTCGCCCATCACCTTGCCGTCATCCAGACGACGGATTTCGCCTTTCTTGGGCGGCAGGTAGCGCGACAGAAAATCCTTGAACGGCCGCTCACCGATGAAGCAGATACCGGTCGAATCCTTCTTGGCCGCCACATGCAGGCCTTCCGCCTCGGCGATCTTGCGCACGTCGCGTTTATAAATATCGGCCAGCGGGAACAGCGTCTTCGACAACTGCGCCTGATTCAGGCGATACAGGAAATAGCTCTGGTCCTTGGTTCCATCCTCGGCCTTCAGCAACTGGAATTTTCCATCGAATTCGCGGACGCCGGCGTAGTGGCCGGTGGCGATTTTCTCGGCCCCCAGCTGCATGGCATGATCAAGAAACGCCTTGAACTTGATTTCCGAATTGCACAGGATGTCCGGATTCGGCGTCCGTCCCGCCTGGTATTCGCTGAGGAATTCGGCAAAAACCCGCTCGCGATACTCGGCGGCGAAATTGACTACCTCGACGTCGATGCCGATCTTGTCGGCCACACTCATCACGTCGATCAGATCCTGGCGCGACGAGCAGTACTCTTCGGTGTCATCGTCTTCCCAGTTCTTCATGAACAGGCCGATCACGTTCCAGCCCTGCTGCTTCAGCAACAGCGCCGCAACCGACGAATCAACGCCGCCGGACAAGCCAACGACCACGGTTTTCTTAGACATCGGGCCCAGCCCCTTTCTTCCATTCAGCCAGCGGCAAAATCACCGCTGGTTGTCCATTATCGACGAACCAGCTATCGACGACGAAGAGCGCCGGCTCACCATCGCTTTTTTCCTCGATCACCGCCGACCAGTGCACCGGAATCAACCCGGCAAAATTTCTGGCCTCCGGCTCCAGCACGCGATGCCAGCGCAGATAGCCACGTGCCGTCAGCAGGCGCAGCAAACGCGTGGTCGACGTCGAGTGATCGATGCAATCCATTTTGCCCGACACATTGTCATCCGCGTAGTTGCCGCCGCGATCATTATGAATATCCGACTGCTCGCCAGCCCAGCCGTACAAACGGCCGATGACCCCGGCAAGAATATTCCGCTCCGAAGCCGCGTCGACCGCGGAAAACAGCATACGGCGAATCTGGCCAAGCTGGCCTTCGGTATAACGAATCCGCGTCTGCACCAGGCAACCATAGCCATGGCAGATGCGCACGCTTTCATCGGCCACGGCGAAACCGGCCAATGCAAGCAGCAGCGCGGCCCACCAGTGGCGCATTAGCCGTAATGAACCAGCAAATCGAGCGGGCAACGCTTGCCGGCGATCTGGTCTTCGATACAGCGGAGGATCAGCGGGCTGCGATGGCGGGCCTGGGTGGCCTTGACCTCGTCCAGCGTCAGCCAGCGGGCCGCCACGATGCCGTCATCGAGCGGTCGCCCGGCCTCGTACCCCCGCAATTCACCACCAAAGGCGAAGCGCAGGTAGGTCGTATCCTCCTTGGTCGGATGCGTCCAGTTATAGACCCCGATCAGATAAGTCGGCTTGAAGTGATAGGCCGTTTCCTCGAGCGCCTCGCGAACCACGGCATCGAGCAGCGACTCCCCCTCTTCAAGGTGGCCGGCCGGCTGATTGAAAGCCAGCCCAGCCTCGGTTTCTTCCTCGACCAGCAGGAATTTTCCATCGCGCTGAACGACAGCGGCAACGGTGACATGCGGTTTCCAGATCATGCTCATGCTCAAACGGCAAAAGCGTTATTTTACCTGCTGATTTCGGCTAGAATTATGGGCTTTTACAGGCGCAACACGGAGAATCGAACATGTCCATGTCGGATCGCGACGGCTTTATTTGGCAAGACGGCAAACTGGTGCCCTGGCGCGAAGCCACCACCCACGTC
>Ga0316604_10000178_pt1 | contig 97341 bp, 91 predicted proteins | sample OWC_soil_day20_C_FD_207650 | JGI IMG/M metagenome (GOLD analysis project Ga0316604, IMG submission 207650) | Wetland soil microbial communities from Old Woman Creek delta, Ohio, United States - OWC_soil_day20_CT | ecosystem: Environmental > Terrestrial > Soil > Wetlands | place: USA: Ohio... | reverse complement strand
TGGCAAATAAACAAAACTATTTTGACAAGTTGAACCTCTAATAGATCCACACACTGGACAACTCATATCTGCTTTTTTCTCTATTAATCGTTTTACTATTATATCCTGTAAATCCATACAATCCTCCCTTTACCACTTTCTAACAACTTCGGCAAAAAAGAATTAAACTCCTGCAATATAATTGGCTGCCAACCGAAAAGGAGGAACCATTCAGCGGCCCTGGTAGGCATATTGGGCATGAAAAAAGAGCACGAAGGCTCTATCGTCGTAAATCAAATACTAAAATGAACAATTAACATTAGTGGTGCTTAGCCCGTTCTACAGGAAAACTCATTTGCACATACTAAAACAGCTTTTTGGACATCATACCTGTCTTTTTTAATTCCTCTAGGGCTGTATATACAACGCAACATGAATTGAATATGAAATAATTTTGAACTTTGTTTTTATATGAGAAATCAATTTCCTTATTTCAGCGCTGACTTCGTCCCAGTTTTCAATATAATTGTTTACCTTTTTAATCGTGTCTGGGAATTTTAAAATTGTATCAATTCCTTGGATAATACCAAAAATAGAAGAAATAACAGTTAGTGCAATCATAAAGTCTGCACCTATCCCATAATTTTTTCTGGTAATATTATCAACTTTCCATCCAATTCACTAACAAGCGCTTTTTTTCAGGATATTTATCTTCCTTTTCATTGCTCATTACTTCATCTAGCCCGACAAGCGCAAATTTAAGCATAAGTCTGCTCTCCTTATCAATAATTATGTAACATATCCCAATAGTTCCTGTTTTAGATCAAAATATCCTGCTAGTATAACATAATATAATTAGCGCTTATGTGTTTTATGAAAAACGAAAATCCAGACTATCACAATTGATAGCCTGGATTCATTTTAGCTTGTTCGTGCCCATGTTGTGCCCAACATGTCTGCAACCTGGTTGTTTCACAGGCCACGAACCGCGATTTTACTGGAGCGGGCAAAGGGATTCGAACCCTCGACCCACGGCTTGGGAAGCCGGTACTCTACCACTGAGCTACGCCCGCATCATATAAACACTAAATGCCCTATGGGTTCTAAGGCATTTTCTTATGCAAAATCAAGAGTACAACATTCAAGAAGCCGATACTCCTCCTTTGCTTGCATATTATATCATTTTCTGTGTAACATGTGCAAGTGCTGTTGAATACCAATTGTTGCATCATTGATGTAATTGTAGGAGTGGGCAAAGAAAAACAGGCTCACTTTGGAACCTGTATGGGATTATTAAGGAATGCTCAACTACTGAAATTATCGCACGCATTAGCATGAGGTTACTTTTGAAATATACCTGAATGCTAAGGATTACTTAAAGTCTGTGGCATGTTACTTAAAGAGTCAACTATTAAAACTGAATATAATTGATTTCATTACCATTTAATTGTGCGATACTGTCATCTGTGTATTCAATCCGTATCTTCATTAACTTAGCTTTTCCGATAGTATTATTATACCATGCACATGACCAACGGTATCCTTCACCATACCATTCCCCGGGGCTAATAAGCCCAGTTACTTTTCCTGTATACACTGCTGCAGTCTAATAGTACATGCAACTGCATCCCGCTCAAAGTTATAAAGATAAATAAAGTCTTGCCATTGTTGTACCCTGAAACATCACAAGAGTACCCCCTCTGATAATTGCAGAGGGGGTACTCTTGTGATAAGTTTGTTCTATTTACCAACGCATCCTAATTGTCCTGTTTGCTGAGATATTGTAGTAATATCTTTACTGCTGCATTGCTCACAAGTCTCTGGTTTCTTTCCATCCTTTGCCTCTTGAATCAAGCCACATTTTTGACATTTGTACAAAATATCAGCCACCGCTACCCCTCCTATTTATTTTTAATTTTCTAATTACTCTTTCAATTGATGTTTCCCATTCTCCTCCCAGAAAATAAATGTATTCTGAATACATTTATTTTGGTAAAGTCTGGCTTACTTTAGGTGATTTCCCCCTCATTGGCACCCCAAATTACAGGTAAAAACCGCCGTTTTCCTTCAACACAACAAGGCAAGGGTAGTATCAATTTGGGGATACTACCCTTGCCTTTTATGATGGGCTTTTCTCTTAGACGGCTAAGTCCCTGGAATTGTTCGACTTAACTTCAGATAGGTTAAACCCCCACCTAAAACTAAGAATCAATTTATCTACAGCCGAACAATAGCATTCGGCGCAAGCCGGTGGTACTCCAAAGCTTCGTGATCTGTCATTTGGTTGAATTCTTTAAAGTAAGTGCCGACTGCCGTAAATACATCTGGCTCTTCGATGCACATAACCTCGGCTTGCTCTTCCCGCAGTTTATGGGCAACATCAGATGGTGCTACCGGCACAGCGACAGTTATACTAGCCGGGTTCCATTTTTGCAGCCACTTTACTGCAGCACGCATGGTATAGCCTGTAGCAATACCATCATCAACAACAATAATGTCACGGCCTTTAACTTCGTGATTTTTAATAATCAGGGACTCATAGGCCTTAACCTGCTGATCAAATATCTCACGGGCTTTTGCTGTTATTTCGTCAAAGCTTTCCTGCGTTATCCCAATACCGCTAACATATTGGTTGTCGTGAATCAAACTGCCATCAGGCATAATTGCACCAATGGCTACCTCTGGATTCAGTGGATGTCCGATTTTTTTCGCAATAAGAACGCCCATCTTAGCCTGCAGTTTAGCCGCAATAGGAGATGCCACCACAATCCCACCGCGGGGAACTGCTAGTATATAGGGGGTTTTCAGGCTTAGTTCCGCTAATTTTTCTGCTAAAAGCTGTCCTGCATGAATACGATTGTCAAACATAGCTCACCCTCCTTAATTTTCTACTTATATGTTTTGTGGCCATTATGATTTTAATGCAAAAAAACCTTGCCTATCGCAAGGTTTTTTTATAGTACCTCGGGACAGACTCGAACTGTCGACAGCCTACTACTTTCGATTGCTGCATATTAAAACTGAATTTTATATAATATTTTGAAAAAATACTATTGCTAAAAAGGGGGATTTCACTCTTATGCCGAATACTTTTTTAGATTAACATGGAGGCATTTATGACGGTTTTTACTCTATTAGAAACAGTAAGCGCTTTGTCTTTTATCGCTATGACAGCCTATCTTACAGCCCGCAGCCGTTTTATAATGCGCTGCGCTCGTTATCCCTTCCACTGGGCAAGCCAATTCTCCTTAATTGTCCTATTTGCCTTTCTAGCAATAACAGGCAACTACAGCACCTTGCCCTGGGATCAGCCACGCGTAACTACTCGTTTAATTGGAGTAATCCTCGGGGGTATTGCTGGCGGGCCTGTATCTGGGTTTGGAGTGGGTTTTATTTGTGCCAGTTACCTAATATTGGTAGAATATTCATCCATACATCTGCCATTTTTCCTCATTGTTGCTGGGACCCTTTCCGGTATGTTACGCCTTCGGTTTAATTTCCACCAAATTACACCACTAACTGGTGCGACTGTAGCTTTAGTTATCGAGCTTTGTCAAATAATCCTGATTACACTGTTTCCGGCTTCCACAGCTACGATGTTTTTTAACTTTAAAGCAGCGGTGCTTACTATGGGTGTCAGCACTATCGGTGTATGGCTATTTTTATATATTATTAATTGGATTGAGGCGGAACAGGATATTTACGGGGCACGCGCCGCACAATTGTCCCTGGATATTGCCAGTCGCACACTCCCGTTCCTCAGGCTGGGTTTCAACTCGCATTCAGCCACAGTAACAGCAAGTATTATCTACGAATTAACACAAGTAGATGCGGTCTCCATCACTGGCAGGTATAAACGGCTAGCCTTTATCGGCCAGGGTGCCGATCACCATAAACCAGGCGCGCCGATTCTCTCGGCTGCTGTAAAAGATGCGGTCGCCAGCAAGACTATGAAAGTTATTAATACTCCGTCCGATCGGGGCTGCCCCTTTCCCTTTTGCCCACTAAAGTCCAGCGTTGTGGTACCACTGTTTTCCGGCGACAAGGTAATTGGAACCATCGAAATAGCCCGTGTTCACGAAAATACAGTGTCTGAATTAGATATCCACATTGCTGATGGAATTGCAAATTTGCTATCTGTCCAGATTCAACTGGCTGAAGTTGATAAGCAACGAAAAATGCGGGAAAAGGCTGAGCTTAAAGCCCTCCGCGCCCAAATTAACCCTCACTTTCTCTTTAACACGATTAATATTATAATGTCCTTTTGCCGTACTGATCCGGATAAAGCCCGCAGCTTGCTGGGAAGTCTGGCAACCTTGATGCAGCAAGGCTATTCCAATCAAGATGAACTGGTAACATTACAAAATGAATTGGCTGCTATTATGGCCTACCTGGAAATTGCGATGTCCCGCTTTGGTGACAGACTGGACGTCGCTGTTAATGTCGATGACGAGGCAGCTGTTGCCCTAATCCCGGCCTTATCATTGCAGCCATTAGTAGAAAATGCCTTAAATCACGGCTTGTTTCCAAAACTAGGCAGCTGCCTGTTGTCCATTGAAGCCTATATTGAGGAAGATACTCTGATTGTAACTATTTCTGACAATGGTGTGGGGATTCCCCCGGAAAAACTAGCCAAAATTCAGGCCGGCCATTCAGATGGAGTGGGTTTAACCAATGTTCATCAACGCTTAACTAGTCTCTATGGAACAAAATACGGTCTAACCATAACCTCGCGGCCACCATTCGGCACGGAAATTTGGCTACGCATTCCCTTCCAGCAAAATCTATCAATTCAGAAAGAAAGTGGTGTAGTGTGAAAACAAAAACAGTTATTGTTGATGATGAACAACCCATTTGCGACGAAATTGAATACCTGCTGAGCCAACACCAAGATATCGAGGTATGCGCCAAGTTTACTAATTGTGTTGATGCACTTATTTTTATCCTGGAAAAGAAGCCAACGTTAGTATTCCTGGATGTCAGTATGCCTGGTATGTCAGGCCTTGAGATGGCCCAAAAGCTAAACAGCATGACTCGACCGCCCTATATTGTTTTTATTACCGCTTATCCGGAACACGCTGTCGATGCATTTGCCACACCGGCTATTGGTTATATTACTAAGCCGGTTACTGCTGAAAAACTCGCCCAAACCATGACCAAGGTACGGCATTTATCCTCTAGGGCCACAGCTGAGAAGGTGTCGCAAATTGCCAAGGTCTGCGTACTATCTGGCGGCAAAATCGTGCCAATGAACAAAAGTGATATTGTGTTTATTTACGTCAAGGATAAAGATGTCTATGTACGTACCCGCGCTGACGAGTTTTCGGCCATGTTAACCTTGCAGGAATTTGATAACTTATTAACAGAAGCCAATTTTTTGCGCATTCATCGACAGTATATTATTAACTTAGATGAAATACTTGAAATCATCCCTTGGTTTCACGGCTCCTATTTGCTGCGCATGAATGATGCCAACAAACAAGAAGTGCCTGTCAGCCGCAACCGGGTAAAACAGCTTAAAATTGCACTGGGGCTGAAGTAGAACTTTTCTGTAAGGAGGTTAGCCATGCAGCTTAGTCTCAAAACTAGGTTTACCGTCTTTATCATTGGGTCAGCATTGTTGTTATCTTTGGTCATGGGTATTATTACTATCCGTGACATGCATACTCAAATTGAAGTGGCTATCTCCGAAAAAGCTAAGTCTGATTTGGCCACTGCCCAGGAAATTGCTGACTATATGCACCCTGGGTCTTGGCATGTGGTAGCTGGTGAGCTATACAAAGGCAGTGCTCGGATCAATGATGATACCGAGTTAGTAGATAGGATTGGTCGCTTAACAGATGACACTGTCACTATTTTTTTGAATAACACTCGCGTTTCTACCAATATTATGCGCGATGGTAGCCGAGCAACCGGTACTATCGCAGCCGATTATGTTAGCGAAACTGTGCTGACAGGTGGTAAAATATATATTGGTGAGGCCGAGGTCGTCGGCGTTAAATACCAAACAGGCTATGCCCCAATAAAAGACGATTCTGACCATATTATCGGTATGTTTTATATTGGCGTTTCCAAAAAGCTGGCCGATCAACTCAAACAAAGCTTTATTGCCGTTGCCATACTATCAGCGCGTATTGCCTTGTTATTTGCGCTAGCTGCTACCTGCTTTATTCCTGTTGATACCTGGGGAACGGTATCATCCGCCCGAGCAGGACCAATAAATTCACAAACAATAAACCATAAAAAGGCACCACGCAGCTGAGGACGCCAACGGGGGCACGCTAGTAAAATAGGGCTGTGGAAAACTTATCTCTAAGTTTTCCACAGCCCTATTTTCATTTAGAACAACCTGAAGTTTATTCCCTACAGTGTTTTGGCAAGATAACTCCTATATCAAGACAGCGCAGGAATTTTCTCCATTTGTAGGCCCCAAATCTTTTTGTTCTTCTTTTTGAACCCGAAGGACCAGCGCAACGTACCAACTACTTCAATCTGGTCGCCACCTTTGATTTTATCACGTGGCGCCACAAACATATAAACACCAATTTCACCGCTGGGATCAACAACCTGAAAATTAGGCCGATTCAACCATTGCTGTGATACCGCAGTAACCGTACCGCTAATCCGCACCTGCTCACCGATTGCTTTTTTGGCCAGATCCTTAATCTTGCCTAATTTGACATGACGAAGATCCATTCTATCCACATGCCGCCTATTCATTACGTTCATCAGCATCGGAATCCCCCCTAGAAGCAGGACCATAGGCAGCAGAGTAAGTGACAATTTAGCATCCGGACTTAGCAGATATGCTAAGAGTATGACAGAAGTGCCCATTCCTAGACTGATATATGCAAAAACGGACATATGCAATACAAATCCCCCCGTTAATTCACCAAATGACTTTTACTATTTAGCATTCATCACAGGTACTCCTTTGGAATCAACAGCTGGGGTAGCAACAGCTCCACAGGCATCGCATTTAAAGCAGTAGTGGTAGGTAGCACCGATAACGATGACAGCACCAACGATGTTACCTAACGTAACCGGGATAATATTCCACACCATAATATCATACCAGGAAATACCGCCGTTGGTCTGGAGCAAAGCATTCCAGGCTTTGCCGTCAGCTCCCACTTTAGTGATTAAACTCGGGAAACTATCCACAAGGAATTTACCTGCAGGCAAAAAGTACATGTTTGCAACACAGTGCTCAAAACCGATGACGACGAAGGACATAATCGGGAACCAAATGGTAAAAAACTTACCAACAACATCCTGGGCAGTCATCGCCATCAGAACGGCCAGGCAAACAATAAAGTTACAACCGATTGCAGAAACGAACAAGGACAATAGCCCCATGTCTCCCGCGGCTTTATAAGTAAGAATCTTGCCGACACTAACAGTGACGGCCATTAGACCAAAGGCGTTTGGTTCTGCCGCCGTGAAATTTCCTTGGCTAAACGACGACACAACGACAACAGCGGCAAAGGCCAGCGAACCAACAAAATTACCAAGATATACAACCGTCCAGTTCTTAATGAGTTTTCCATAGGTACTCTTTCCCGCCCAGACAGCCATCGGCAATAACATAGCATCGCCGGTAAACAACTCCATACCAGTAAGAATGATAGCAATCAGGCCAATCGGGAATACGGCACCACCAATCAGCTTAGCTAGTCCTGCACCCATCAAAGGCGCGACACCAGACATAGCAACTGTGCAAAAAGCCGCGCCGACCGCGATATATACCCCACCCATGATACCGCGCACGAACAACTGACCTATCGACAAATCTCCTTTGGCTTTACCCGCATTGTAGGCCATGCCTACCATTTGGGCAGGTGAATTAATAAGACCCATAGTAATACCCCCTCATTATTATTGATATATTCAGACTAAATCTCCCGCAAAACCACCTGTAACCAAGTGAGCATCTCAGTGTCTATAATTAAAACTCTTTCAGCAATACGAAGTTCCCAATCCTAATACTATTCCTCTACTATGTCAGCTTCCGTGTTCTGTTACAGATTCAGGAGTCTTTTCACTAAAATTTGTAATAAAAGTACGTAGCCTAAATAAAATACCACCAAGAGCAACTATACTATGTGCCCCTTTAGTATCAAAATATAACTGTCAGCTATCGCTAAACAGCCAATTGTGAATGGTAAATCCGAGTTGCTCCCGTTGTGCGTCGCCATTAATAACTTAGCAAACACACTCCTTCCGTATTATGTCAGTATAGTTCACCATAACATGAAGATGGAGTTGCAATAATTAAAATATTATAACTATTAAATGGCTTCGCATCCCTGGCGCCAAAGAAGCACGACTTATCCACCTACAAAATGAACTTATCATTATTATATATGGTAAAATCATACACCTTCCACAAACGATTACCCAACTGCACAATATCGTTACCGAAAAGTTATTTTTGGGGACTGACTGGTGATGTATTAATTAAATTTTCTGCTAATTGGAGAATTCAAAAAGGAAGAGTCTTTGAAATAAAATTCAAAGACTCTTCCTTTTTCCTTGGTGGGCGATGACGGGATCGAACCGCCGACATCCTGCTTGTAAGGCAGGCGCTCTCCCAGCTGAGCTAATCGCCCGAGAAAGTAATATTAAGGATGTTCTTCGCTACCGCTCAGAACTAAGCGATTCACTCAGGTTCTTATTTCGCCTAACGGCTCGCAAGAACCTGGTTCACTGCTTATGGTGACCCGTGGGGGAATCGAACCCCCGTTATCGCCGTGAAAGGGCGGTGTCTTAACCGCTTGACCAACGGGCCAGTTGTTCTACCAGACCTTCTGGACTGGATTGGATAGAAAAATGGTGACCCACCCGCGGCTCGAACGCGGGACACCCTGATTAAAAGTCAGGTGCTCTACCAACTGAGCTAGTGGATCATCTTCACAATGTTAAATTATACAATATGGTCATAGGCTTGTCAATATCGGTTTGTTGGGAAATGTTCACTCAAAACAACAAAAATACCCCGCCGTCGCACAATGTCATTATGGTTAACTTAATGACATTGCGCCGTCGCAGGGTATTTTTGTTATTTCACTTAAAACATATCAGCAAGAATCATTGTCTGTTCACGACCAGGACCAACAGAAACAATACCAATCTTAATACCACTGACTTCGCTCAAGCGTTCGACATAGCGACGCGCATTGGCTGGCAATGCCTCATAACTTCTTACAGCGCAGGTAGGTTCTTGCCAACCCGGCAGTTCCTCATAAACCGGTTCAACCTGAGCTAAGACCTTGAGGCTGGCAGGGAACTCATTTATGATCTCACCTTTATATTTGTAGCCAGTACAAATTTTAAGGGTCTTCAAGCTGTCAAGGATATCCAGGCGGGTAATTGCCATATACTCAATGCCGCTAAGATAACCAGCATAACGTACCACGCAGGCATCCAGCCAGCCGCAACGGCGGGGACGACCTGTTGTTGTACCATACTCATGACCAAGTTCTCTGATGGTTTCGCCCACTTCATCAGTAAGTTCAGTTGGGAAGGGACCTTCACCAACTCGTGTGGTATAGGCTTTAACTACGCCAATCACCTTATTTATTTGCGTTGGGCCTACGCCAGCACCAATGCAGGCGCCACCGGCGATGGGATGCGAGGAAGTTACGTAGGGATAGGTGCCATGATCCAGATCTAATTGGGTGGCCTGCGCCCCTTCAAATAACACCTTTTGGCCATTTTTTATAGATGTATGCAAAACGGCAGCTGTATCAGTCACGTAGGACTTAAGTTGCCGGGCATATTCAAGATACTCTTGTTTGACTTGTTCAAAGTCAAAGCCCTCTACACCGTACACGGCTTTTAGTAGATGGTTTTTGGCTTCCAGATTGAACTCCAGCTTAGAGCAGAATTCCTCTTCATCCATCAAATCAACCATCCGGATTCCTGAGCGAGCGTTTTTATCCATATAACATGGCCCAATGCCACGTTTGGTTGTGCCAATTTTACGATCCCCGCGGGACTCTTCTTCTACTTCGTCAAGCAATCGGTGATAAGGCATAATAATATGCGCACGATTAGATACTTTTAAACCTGAGGTATCAATACCTTTATCTTGCATGCCTTGCAGTTCCTTAAGCATAACGGCCGGGTCAATTACAACGCCATTGCCAACTACGCAGGTTTTACCTGAATATAATATGCCTGATGGCAATAAATGCAGTTTAAACTCCGTACCGTCAACAACTACGGTGTGACCAGCATTGTTCCCACCTTGATACCGAACTACAACGTCGGCTTGTTCTGCTAAGTAATCAACAATCTTGCCTTTTCCTTCGTCACCCCATTGGGTTCCAATGACAACTACAGAAGACATATCATCAATCCTTTCATACGCAACTAGATATAAACGGCTATCTGCTTCGCTATCTCTCAGACACTTTGCGCCTCGCAGCTAACCATTCTTATCCAGTTGCGGCTTCTTCACTTATTCTATTACAATATTACACTCCGAACCGGGCCACCTATGATTATCGCAAAATAACTCTTTTAGTTTTTCCCCTTTTTTCCCTTGTTTATCATAGCATTAGCAGATAATGGCTGTCAATAAATAAATCGAATGATTATATCAATAATATAAATATTGTTCGGAAAATGTTATTGACCTGCAGACATTCTCTGCAGGTCAATAATTACTATACTATCCCTAATTTTGGCCAAAGTCACGGAGCAGACTGCGGATGTCATCCGCATCATTCAAGGCGAGTGCCTCAACTAGCACTTGCCTGATTTGCTCGTCCGAAAAACGCCGGATGACTTCTTTTACTCGGGGAATAGCAGGTGCACTCATACTGAGTTCATCAAAACCCATAGCCACTAAGAGCGGTGCCGCCAATGGATCACCGGCCATTTCACCGCACATGCCCACCCATATCTTGTGCTCATGACCGGCTTTTACCACACCATCGATCAGCCTAAGCACCGCTGGGTGGAAATGACTATAGAGCGAGCTCACAGCCGAATTTCCTCGATCAACAGCTAACGTATATTGCACTAGATCATTAGTACCAATACTGAAAAAGTCACATTCGCCTGCTAGCTCGCGGGCGGTAATAGCAGCTGCCGGGGTCTCGATCATAATACCGATTGGCACGCTAGCCCCAAAGACCTTGCCCTCTTGGGTAAGTTCAGTCTTGGCCTGCTCCACATACTGTCTGGCGGCGATAATTTCCGCAGCACTGATAATCATGGGCAGCATAATGGCGACACTGCCGTAAGCACCTGCCCTCAGGATAGCTTTGAGCTGGGTAATAAACAGTTCGGGGCGCTTAAGGCTGATACGAATGGCCCGGCAGCCAAGAAATGGATTCTCTTCTTTGCTGATAGTTAGGTAACTCAGCGGTTTGTCGCCGCCAATATCCATTGTTCGAATAACACACAGATGCTGACCACACTGCTCGGCGGCTGCTTTATAGGCGGCAAATTGTTCTTCTTCATTTGGCGGGACATCACGCCCCAGGAACAAAAATTCACTACGGAATAAGCCAACCCCCTCCGCCCCCTGCGCGCGCGCTGCGGTCATATCTGCAGGTGAGCTGATATTGGCGGCCAGTTGCACTTTAGTGCCATTCTTCGTAACTGCCGCAAGCGCTGCTACTTCACTGTCCTGACGCATACGGGCAGCCTCAGCCGCGGCTTTCTCTTGGTAATCGGCCAAATGCTCTGGTGTAGGGTTAAGAATAACCTGGCCGGCATGACCGTCAACAACAGCAAGCATACCATCTACAATCCGGGTTACGGCATCGCCCAGACCGGTAACCGCCGGTATCGCCCGTGATTTGGCAATAATGATGGTATGTGAGGTGGTACTGCCCTGGCCCAATATTATGCCGCGCACTTGGTCCTCAGGCATACCGGCCGCCAGGGATGGTTCTATTTCCTGCGCGCACAACACAACAGCTTCAACGCCATATTGGATTTGTCCGGCTCCGACTAAGAGCCGCACCAGTCGCCTGCCAACATCGCGCACATCGGCGGCACGTTCCCGCAGATATGGATCAGGCATGGCGTCAAATAAGGCAGCAAATTCGTCAGCAGACGCCAGCGCTGCCTGCGGTGCTACTATACCTTGTTCTATTTTGGCAGCCATAGCAGCGGCAAGCTCAGGGTCATTAATCATAGTGTAATGGGCATCCATAATATCGGCCTGCTTCTGTTGACCGTTCGTTTGCGCCGCCGCTTTCATCTGCACAAGCTCAGCACTTGCCACTTGAATAGCTTCTGCCAGTCTGCTGGCTTCCTGCGCCGGCGTACCTGCTTCATATTGTTTTAAATCATTAGTTAAATCATTTGACAACACCTTTACGGTGGCAATACCAATCCCTGGTACAACCCCAGTTCCACGTAATATCTCTTCCATCGGCTAACCCTCGCTAAAATTGCCTTCAACCAGCGCCCTTAGCGCAGCAAGACATTCTCCTTCGTCCGGGCCATCGGCAATTAACTCTATTTTACTCCCCTTACCTAATCCCAGACCCATAATTGCCAGTATACTCTTGGCATCGGCTGTTTTACCGCCAGAGTGAATGGTTACCTTGCTGCTAAACCCTGCTGCCTTTTGGACAAATTGTGCCGCTGGTCTGGCATGTAGCCCGGCCTCATTGGTAAGTACCACTTCTATTTTAGTCATATCTATTCCTCCACTTGAGTCTGGGTATATTCTTTCCCTTACCGTTTCCGCAGATCACGAGCCCCTTCCGCGGTAGCTGCCACACTTACTAAGGACTGACCAATAGATGCATCAACAGCAGCAGCTACCGTTCCTTCCAGTATAGGGGCATCGGCGATAGCTACCCGGCTTTTTAACTCCTCATCAAGCATATCGACTGCCAGCTCAGCGCTGATAACAGCACTGCCTAAATCAACCATAACAAGAACACCATCACCGGTATTGGCGGCTTCAATCGCTGCCTGAATTTTAAAAGCATCTGTGCCGATATCACCGTCAGCCATGCCGCCAGCGGCAATAAGCTTTTGTCCTGGGGCCGCCATTTGTCCAGCCAATTCGCAGATACCTTCTGCCACCTTGGCACTATGCGAAACTACAACTATTCCTACCATGCTTACGCCTCCTGTTCTTTAGCAAACGCGGTAAGTGTTGCTAGCATGAGATAGGAAGAGGTCGCACCCGGGTCCTGGTGGCCGATACTGCGTTCCCCCAGGTAGCTGGCTCGCCCTTTTGTCGCAATAATGGTTTTCGTGTATTCAACCCCACTGGCGGCAGCGGCTGTCGCCAATGTCAGACAGTCTGTCAGCGACGCTCCCTTGGCCATGGCTTGGGTGAAAGCCTCATATGCAGGCTCAAGCGCGTCAAGCATAGTCTTTTCACCACGAACAGCTTTGCCCCGGTCTTTAATCCCGCCAATGGCAGCATTTAGTATTTGTGCGGCCGTATCAGTGTCTATCGCAGTCTTCCCGTGCGCAACAACAGCGGCCCGCATAAAGGCTGTACCATAGAGCGGCCCGGAGGCACCGCCCACTGTTGATATCAGCGTCATCCCAACCAGCTTGAGCAAACCGCCAATATCCTCAGGCTTGGCAGCAGCCAGTTTGGTGCGTACTGCTTCAAAGCCGCGCGTCATGTTAATTCCGTGATCCGCATCACCGATGGCGGCATCAAGTTCAGTAAGTTTTTCCTTATTGGCTATTATTACATCGGCCAGGGCTTCCATTGCCGCAATACCATTTGCCACTCGAATTCCTTCTCTCTTCTAGAATTGAACCAATGCCGGGGTGTCTGCCGGTGCAAATAACAGCTCTTTGAGCTCACTGTCAAGTTTCAGTACAGTAATGGAGAAACCGGCCATTTCCAGCGAAGTCATATAATTGCCAACATAGGTCTTAGCAATCTTGATGTTTTTCTCAGCAAGCAAGGCTGCTACCTTGCGGTTAACTACATACAATTCCATGAGTGGTGTACCGCCTAAGCCATTGACCATTACCGCCACTTCATCACCAGCATTTAGCGCAATATCGCCCAAAATCTTATTGAGTAAATGTGCCGCTGTCTCGTCTGCTGTCCGGATGGACTCCCGATGAGTACCTGGTTCACCATGGATACCCATACCGATTTCAACCTCGTTCTCAGCCAGCGTAAAACTAGGTTTACCTGCCGCCGGCACCGTACATGGCGATAATGCCATTCCCATGGAACGCACATTGGCAATAACCTTTTCTGCGGTTTTTTGTACTTCGGCCAAGTCTGCGCCTTGCTCCGCTTTTGCACCAGCAATCTTATGTACAAACACAGTTCCGGCAATACCACGACGCCCGGTAGTCCAAGTACTGTTTTCTACTGCTACATCATCATTAACAACAACCTTGGCCACTTTAACGCCGTCAGCGTCGGCCATTTCGGCGGCCATTTCAAAATTCATGATATCACCAGTATAATTTTTGATAACCAGCAATACCCCTTTACCGCCATCAACGGCTTTAACAGCCTCATATACCTGGTCAGGTGTCGGCGAGGTAAATACAGCACCGGCTACCGCACCATCTAGCATACCGCGCCCGACATAACCACCGTGGGACGGTTCATGTCCACTGCCGCCGCCTGATACTAATCCCACTTTCCCTTGTACTGGTGAATTAGCACGAACCAGTACATCAAACCCTTCCACCCGTTTAACATACTGGGGATGAGCCAAAACCAGCCCTTGCAGCATTTCCTCTACCACTTGCTCGGCATTATTAATAACCTTTTTCATTAATCAAAACCTCCTCGCCAATTTTACTGTCCCGTCGTACGGTCTGTTTTAATAAATATTGCAAGAAACATACCAAAAAAGAACGCGCCCTGTTGTACTGCCTCGTGATGATCCAAGCTTACAGCCATTACATGTGTCAGCATAGCAGTCTTGGCGTTTATCTTCTTTCATTATGTCAATATAGCCACCTTACATTCCCAGCAACCATTGTACAAAAGTATCAACTAGGTTTATTATTGTTGATACTTTTTACCATGTTGTTCTTATTTTCCCAAGAGACTACTTTGTCAATTCCATACTTTTGCGCCTTGGCTGCCACTGTCTTATGAGTTAATCCTAACGCTTTACCTGCGGCATTGAAGCTGCCATACCTAGCCAAAGCCAGCGTTATAATTTGTTTTTCATACTCTACCCACGGCAAAACAGTTGTTTGATCAGGGTTAAACGGCAGCACCAATGTTGGCTCGGCGGCAGCAGTCGCGCCCCCCTGACCGCGAAGGTATAACGGCAAGTCGATAACTGTCAGCAACAAACCATCCGCCAATGTTACCATTCGCTCAATTACATTCTCCAGTTCCCGCACATTACCGGGCCAGCGGTAAGCCATCAAACCAGCAAGGGCTTCACCTGCAATACCTCTAATATTCTTGCCCTGATCTGTAATAATCTTATGCAAAAAATAATCAACCAAAAGCGGAATATCTGCCACCCGCTCCCTGAGCGTTGGTAAAAGGATTGGAATAACATGCAGTCTGTAATACAAATCCTCCCGAAACTCACCCGCTGCCACCAGCTGCCCCAAGTCGCGATTGGTGGCGGCAATGATCCGGACATCCACCTTAATAACCGTTTCTCCGCCAACCCGGGTAAACTCCCGTTGTTGCAGCACTCGCAACAGTTTAGCCTGCATACCCTTGCTAATCTCACCAATTTCGTCAAGAAAAATTGTCCCTTTATCGGCCAAGCTGAACTTCCCCGGTTTTTGGCGAACAGCGCCGGTAAATGCTCCTTTTTCATGGCCAAATAGCTCACTCTCTAATAAACCTTCGGGAATAGCGGCACAGTTGACTCTGATAAACGGACCATCGGCGCGATGGCTGGCATAATGAATACCCTCAGCAACCAATTCTTTACCAGTACCGCTCTCGCCAATAATTAACACCGTGGCACTGCTGCCTGCCGCTTTAGCGGCAATGGCCAAAGCTTCACGCACCTTGCCACTTTGACCAATGAATTTGTGAAAAGCCGTTCCCGGCTTGTGTGTCCGCCTTAGCTCCTGCTCGAGATATTCTGCTTTGGCTGATACATGACTAAGTGTATCCATCAGTTTATGTACTTCACTGACATTTTTCACAACAGATACGGCTCCCGTAATCTCACCATCCACAATAATCGGACTAACATTAGCGATCAACGTAACCCCGCCCGGTTTGGCAGTAAGACTGCCGATAACCGACTGACCTGTAGTAAGCACCCGGCTACGCGCGCCGTCAGAAGACAGCTGTCGGACATTCTGCCCAATTAATTCTTGTCGCGACTGACTAACAAGCTCTAAATAGGCCGGATTAACATAGGTTATGTACCCGGTTCTATCAACTACACAAATACCATCTTGCACTGACTCCAATACTAACTGCAACCGTTCTTTGAGCTCTTTTACCGCTGTAAGTTCATCTGTCACAGCTTCTAGCACTGATATATCTTCAAAAATAGCCAGGGTTCCCCGCACTTGACCATCGGTAATAATTGGCGTCCGGTTGGTGATAATTGCCAAATCGCCAATAAACTGACGACAACCGATTTCAGGCTGCCGGGTCTGAGCAACAATATGTAAGCGTGAGCCGGGAATAACGACCTGGGCCTTATTGCCGATGGCCTGGTTAGCGGTAATACCCAAAATACGTTCAGCTGCTGGGTTAAAGACGGTAATCACATCGCTTTCATCAGTAACCATCAACCCATTGGCCATACTGACAAATATCTGGTCAGCTGTAACGGCATTATCTTGTAACAAATTATCAACCTGACTCATTATGATAGCATCACCTTGCTGAAAATCGCTTTCGAGCAAGGCCTTCATCTCCTCAGTTGCCGCTGCTGCCGACTGACCTATAGCCTCTACCCATAGCAAATCACCCTGTTTAACCCTGAGCGCTACCAATGGCATCATACTGACAGCCCGCACCGGCAGACCGTCAGACCGGCGAAAGTACAGCTTAACCTGCCATTTACGCTCCAGTTCATGCGCCTTCTGGACAATCATGGCTGCCACCCGGGCATGCAGCCCCTTTTCATGGGCGATAACTGCCTGTTTGCTACTATCCACAACCATTCACCCCGTTGCTCTATTCTAAAATCATTGTACTTCACTGCGACAGTGTAAAGCAAACCCCCAAAAGTTATGTTTGCTCACAGAAATACAAACAGGCATCCGCTCTTAATCAAAAGCGTATGCCTGCTTTACACTGGTTTAACTATGTTCTTTTATCGCATTATCACCTGCGCAAGATTTGCCGTTACCGAAGGTTGCTTAATCCGCACAGAGGCACAGTTGCCCCAGCTTTTCAGTCGCACCGACATTTTGCCGCGAACTCTTTGAATCGCATTATCAATAACCTTTTCCTGTAAGTTTAACTTTTTTGCAATTTCACGTTGTTTATAACCAGCAATATATAGATCAATAACCTGTTTTTCCAGGCGAGACAACCTACGGTTCAACTCATCCTCAATACTTTCTACCAGTTCTTCTTCGACAATAAGATCAGCCGGATCCTGTTGACTGGCATCAACAAATACCGCCTCCAGGCTTACGCCGGGTGATTCCGGCAGGCCATGCAAGGAAACAGCTTCATTAAGAAAACAATGCTTTTTACGATTATACATAGTTACAGCCGATTTAATCGTGCTTTGAATATTCAGCCCTGCTATTAGACCAAAGGATTCACCCCGCTGATTATCATAGTTGCACACAGCTTTATATAAGCCGATTAAACCCCATTGATACATATCGCGATAATCCCCGCCAGGCAAGAAATAGGTTTTAACATACCGCAAGATCACCTTATGATATTGTCTTACAATTTTTTCAAACTCTTCATTGTTAACACTACCATCACTATAAAAGCATGCCTCCAGCACTATAGCAACCCCTTGTCATCATTTTATTTCCCAATAAAAAGCATTGCTTTTAACACTTTGTTGCTCTCTTTGCCAGTAAGCACAATAAATACGCCAATATTACGGTCGGTTCTCCTATAACGGCAGCCATTACTGCAATTGCAGTATAGTTTTACAACCCACGTATTAACCCAAATTATGCTTAGAAATGAGCAGCAAAGAAGGCAGACTAACGCCTGCCGCTAAAATCAACCATACGCTAGTTGGCAGCTTGGCAATCATAGACTATTCGTCCTTAGACCCATAGCTTTGTGTCCTTGCCTTTCGACAAGTTTACTTAATATTTGTTTTAATTCTATTATAAAACAATGACTTTATCGTTTACTGTCGAAATTACGTCCTTGATGTTGTTATTTTTGTTATTTTTTTGTTATTTTCTTTAGGCTTTATAGTTTATCAGCACCAAACCCCGCAAACAAAACGACCATCCCAGGATGGTCGTAATAGATAAACTCTCCTTAAAAGCCATTAATCCTACCGGAATTAATACACTACCCAGGTATCCTGGATAAATCACTAAACTTGGTAAATTGTTTGTGGAAGAACAGTTGAATACTATCAACCGGACCATTACGATGCTTAGCAATGATAACATCGGTGATGTTCTTGTGCTCAGTCTCCGGATCATAGTAGTCCTCGCGATAGAGAAAAGCCACGATGTCAGCATCCTGCTCAAGGGAACCAGATTCGCGGAGGTCACTGAGCATAGGTTTTTTCACCTGCCGTGACTCTACACCCCGACTGAGCTGAGATAAGGCAACAACTGGCACCTTGAGCTCGCGAGCTAGGGCTTTTAGCGATCGGGATATCTCGGAAATTTCCTGCTGACGGTTTTCGCTGCGGGAACTGCCGGCACTACCTTGCATAAGCTGCAGGTAATCGATGATGATAAGCTGGAGATCATGTTCAATTTTGAGCCTACGGGCTTTGGAACGCATCTCCATAACGGTGATGCCGGCGGTATCATCAATAAAGATTGGTGCAGCAGCCAAACGGTCAGCGGCCCTTACTAGCTTGTCCCAGTCATTGTTTTCCAGTTCTCCAATTCGCAGGCGCTGGGCATCAATAGGGGCCTCGGCACAAAGCATCCGCTGCACCAGTTGCTCCTTGGACATCTCTAGACTAAAAAAGGCCACCGCTTGTTTTTCCTTAATCGCAACATTCTGAGCAATATTAAGAACAAAAGCGGTTTTACCCATACTGGGACGGGCGGCAATCAAAATAAGGTCTGATGGCTGCAAGCCAGAGGTCAGCTTATCCAGATCTTTAAAGCCAGTAGACAACCCGGTAATGCCGCCTTTGGAGGAATACAGTTCAGAAACCCTGTCAAATACATCAAAAATAATATTTTTTATAGAAGCGAATTCCTGACCAGCCTTGCGATTGGCTACCTCCAGAATCATCTTCTCAGCCTTATCCATGATGACAGTTACATCTTCATTGGCTTCATAGCCCATGCCAGCAACATGGGTAGCTGTAGTAATAAGCTGTCTTAGCAGCGCTTTTTCTTCCACAATCCGGGCATGATACATAACATTTGCCGCGGTCGGCACACTATTAGCCAGCGCGGAAACATAAGAAATGCCACCAACAACTTCCAGCTTGTCATCTCGACGCAATATCTCGACAACCGTTACCAAATCCACAGCTTCATTTTTATTAAACAATTCCATCATGGCATTATAAATTAGACGATGTGCCTCGCGGTAAAAATCCTCTGGCCTTATGATTTCTGATACCTTGGAAATAGCTTCGCGTTCAATCATCATAGCGCCCAACACCGACTGCTCAGCTTCCACATTTTGGGGGGGAACGCGGTCAATCATGTAAATTCGCCTCACTTAATTAAAAAAGCCACGCTTATCCAGGTATCGTACTACAGTGCTTACCCGGTTAAGCGCGGCCTTTTCTATATAATAACTCGCTACGCGCTGGCAACCTCAATTTCATCAAACAAGATTGCCATGGCTTCTTCGACTGTGACAACAGGCCTAATAATAAGTCCTAAATGCTCCGCTGGAATATCTGACTTGTTTTCTTGCGGAATAATCATTGTCACAATCCCGGCTTGTTTAGCGCCGTAGGCCTTCTCAAATACACCACCAACCGCTTTAACCTTACCTTGAATCGAAATTTCTCCGGTAATAGCTACGTCCTGACGGATGGGTTTACCAGTAATGGCGGAAATAATGGCTGAAACTATAGCGGTACCAGCTGACGGACCATCAATGCGTCCGCCGCCGATGATATTGACATGCAGGTCATAACTTGCTAAATCTTGGCCCGTAAGTTTCCTGACAACAGCAGCCGCATTAAATACCGAGTCTTTAGCCATGCTGCCAGCAGTATCATTAAACCGGATACTGCCCTTGCCTTTTTCCGCCGGAAAAGCTACAGCCTCAATTTCCAGCACAGAACCAAGATAACCGCTGACGCCAAGGCCAAATACCTTGCCTACTTCCAAAATAGCTGCTGCCTTGCGGGTAACATAAGGTGACAAACGGCTAACCTGCGCTACACGGTAGACATCCTCTTTGGTAATGGTGACAAGTTGCTCTTCCTGCCCCACTCGCATCAACGCCATGCTATAGGCATCAGCTAAAATATTAACCGCTTTTCGGCCTTCAATCGTATAGTCACTGATGAGCTGCGGTACTTCTGGCTCTATAACCACAGCAAGTTTTACTGCTGCGTTGTACACAATTTCCTGAATATGTTTGGGGGTTAAGGGCTCAAAGTAGATCTCGGCACAACGCGACCGCACGGCTGGCGTAATGTCGCTGGCGTCCCGGGTGGTAGCGCCGATCAAAATAAAGTCTGCAGGCGCACCCTCTTCAAACAGTTTTTTAATATATTTAGGAATACTACTATCTGCCGGATCATAGTAGGCCGAATCAAAAAATACCCGTTTATCTTCCAGCACTTTTAACAGTTTGTTTTGCAGCATAGGATCCATTTCACCGATTTCGTCAATAAACAGGATGCCACCATGGGCATCGGTGACCAGACCTGGTTTGGGTTCAGGCACCCCGCTATCTGCCAAATCACGACGAGCGCCCTGGTAGATAGGATCATGAACTGAGCCTAACAGCGGATTAGTGACATCCCGGGGGTCCCAGCGTAAGGTCGTACCATCGACCTCGACAAAGGGTGCCTCCTGAGCAAATGGTGTGCTTTTAGCCTTTTTGGCCTCTTCTAATACCAGGCGAGCCGCCGTAGTTTTGCCAACTCCAGGTGGTCCATAGAGAATAAGGTGCTGCGGATAAGGAGACGTCAGCTTAGCTCTCAAAGCCTCAACCGCCCGCTCCTGACCAATGATTTCATCAAGGGTGGATGGACGCAACAGCTCCATGGCCGAACGGGTTAACTTGCGGGTCTCAAGCTTTTCTAAAAGCGCGTATTTTTTGAGCGTTTGGGGATTTTCTACATTAGCAGGGCTTTCTTCCTTAATAACCTGCGTGCGAATTTCCTGCACATATTCTTGGTGGCGTTCTTCCATTTTTTCAGCGATTTTTTTCTCTATACGATCTTCGACAGTGCGGCGAGCGCATAAATCTGCCAATTCGTCTTCAATTTCTTCAAGTATCCCGGGGATATCCTGTATGGCTGGCAATTGATCCAAGGTTGGATCTTCAAATACCAGTTTTTGCAGTGCCAGCACCCGTTCATCAATACGGGCAGAGCGCATAAGTTCCAGCGCCCCTAGTTTACCAGCTTTAAGCACGACTTTTTCTGCGCCTAGGACACCGGTGTACAAACCGTACAGCGCGGCTACCTGGCGTTTAAGTTGATCTTCCTGATTGCTGCAGCTACTGGCAGCGCGGTCAGATTTACCGCTGCGGACTAGTTTGTTAAAAAAATCTTTCATGGTAGTACCTTTCTAATTGTAAAACTTACTCTGCTATCAGTGTGACTTGAATCTGAGTGCTAACTTCTGGATGTAGTTTAATCGGTACAGTAAAGGTCCCTAACGACTTAAGCGCATCTTTAAGCTCAATTTTACGCTTGTCAAGCTCAAGCTTATGTTCTTTACCCACAGCATCGGCAATATCCTTGGCTGTAACTGAACCGAACAAGCGACCGCCTTCTCCCATTTTCACAGGAATACTGATAGTAATTTTGGCCATCTGGGCGGCCAGTAACTTAGCTTCATCAAAGGCGCGTTCTTTCTTGCGCTCTTCGGCAACCTTTTGCAACTTGGCATTATTTACATTGTTGGCAGTAGCCATAATAGCCAGTTTTTGCGGTAAAAGATAGTTGCGGGCATAGCCCTCTGATACCTCAATTATGTCACCTTTTTTACCGAGTTTTTTCACTTCTTGCTGCAGAATTACTTTCATGTATTGCACTCTCCTTTATATAACTATCTACAATCTCTATGATTTTAGCTTTAACCTCATCGGCATTTGCATCTTTTATTTTAGCACCAGCTACTGATTGATGACCACCGCCGCCCAACTGTTCCATAATCACCTGAACATTGATATCCCCGTTAGACCTGGCACTGACACCAATACCAGCTTCAATATTAAACAAGACAAAGCTTACTCGTACTCCCTCAATATTCAGCAGCATGTCAGCCGTCTGCGCAGCAGCCACCTGAGCATTTTTTATCTCAGCCGGACAGACAGCAATAACTACCCCGTCATGTGGCATCTCGGTATTTTCTATAATTGTCGCCCTGCTCTTCATTGTCTCAAAATCAACCCGGAATAAATGCCTGACCAGCGTGGGATCAGCCCCTGACCGCCGTAGATAAGAAGCGGCCTCAAAAGTGCGAACTCCTGTTTGCACGGCAAAATTTTTAGTGTCGACCACTAGGCCGGCATACAGCGCTGATGCCTCCAGACGATTTAATTCGATTTTGTCGTCAAAGTAGCCTAACAGTTCAGTTACCAGCTCACTTGTCGAGGAAGCCGACGGTTCCAGATAGACTAGCAAGGTATTGGCAATCATCGTCTCAGCCCGGCGATGATGATCAATGATCACCGTCCGCTCCGCTCTGGCCAAGACATCCGGCGCTGCCGCCAGCTCCGGGCGATGGGTATCAACAACAAACACCAATGCTCTCGGATTAACTAAAAGACCAGCCTGCATCGGCGATATGAATAGTTCCCGATATTCCTCATAGTCAAGTAGCAGTTCAGATAATTTGTCAACAGCCATCCCTGGTTGGCTAACAACAATTTTTACTTGTTTACCCATATGGCGAACCATTTTGGCAACACCTAATGCTGCCCCTAGGCTATCAAAGTCCTCACCGGTATGGCCCATGACCACAATACTGTCTGCTTGGTCAATAAGTTCCCTAATGGCCTGCGCGACAATCCGGGCTTTAACTCTGGTGTTTTTTTCAACCGCTTTGGCTTTACCACCAAAAAAATGTACCTTCCCACTAATATTGACAGCCGTCTGATCACCACCACGGCTCAAAGCCAAATCCAGCCCGCTTTGTGCCCGCTGGCCCAGTTCAGCCATCGAGTTTTCCCCGGTTGCCGCGCCAATACTTAAGGTCACTGGAATTTTATTACCGGCCTGTATGCCACGAATTCTGTCCAAAATCTCAAACTTATCACCAGTCATAAGGTGCTCAAGTGCATAGCGGGTCACAATAGCGATATACGTATCTTCGTTATACTTTTTAAGATGACCATCCAGTTCAGTCATCCACTCTGCCAACATTCGGTTAACCTCACCTAAGATAGCGGTACGCTGACTCTCAGTTAACCCTGTTAACGCATCACTATAGTTATCAATCTGAATATAGGCTAAGACGGTCTGACTTCGACTACTGGCTTCCTTATCAACTTCAAATTCAGTAACATCTGACAGATAAAGCACAGTAAGTTCTGTTTCCTCAGCTACACGGTAAATAATCTCATAATAACGCGCGCCTGCTGCAAACTTGGTCTGCCCTTCTTTACCCACAATTTTATCTAGCGGCAATGTTGGCCAGATTTTTACCAAGGACTGACCGAGTTCTACCGGTTCTGTCAGCCATTCTACCAGCACATTATTACGCCAGTGAATAAGCCCTTGGTCGTCAATAATTACAATAGCTAACGGCAATTTATTAAAAACCTGGGCGGCAGCAGTGTCCACACAGCGCCCCATGGTTTCCAGGTAAGTTTTTACTTCTCGCTGTCTGACTGTATAACGTTCCCGCCCATATAGATATAGCACATACAATAACACCGCGCCTAACGCGGCCGCATAAGGATTATAGTAGCTGATAAGCAGCACTAACGCAGCAGTTACGGCCAAGTAGATACGGGTATCAAACCAAAATGAAGGTCCCTGCGGCATTGTTTTTCCTCCTGTCACTCCAATTTTGGAGTACGCAGTTGACGATAATCGAAAATAAGATCAAAGGCACCACCGATAATCAGCGCCTGCATAAAGATACCGTTAGATAGTATCAAGAATAGTATAATACCGCGGACGATTCTTGACAAATTGTATTTATCGGAAAGAAAGTAAACCAGCGCCATCCCTTGTACAAATAAAAGCATCGTAGTAATTACCTGAAGGTTCATGCCAGTATTATACAATATCTCAAACTCCCTGGTTTTACCCCAATAGATAGCGACAAGCGACACCACTAAAGCATACACCGTGAAGCGCGGCATCGACCAACGCCGAAAGGGAGGAAATGGCTCAATACGCTGCCCTAGCCTAGCCAGTACGGCTTTTGCCACTTGAAAATTTAAGAAAGTATCCACAAAAGCAGCTAACACAAAGACAGCTGGCAGGATAATTTTCATAATCTCCATCATTGGCTGTATGGTACTTTCCATACGGGCCAGGTCTTCTGCCTTCATGCCCATACCTCGGTAAAAATCCATAGCCTGCTCAAAGCCCTTAGTCATGGCTTCGGTTTGCAGATTGAGAGGATTAAACCCCATTACAGCTGCAGTGATAGCCAGCACTGCTATTTTGGAAATTAGCGATGCTGCAGCCCCTATGAGCATCGTTTTAGTAGGAGAAAAACCTTGCCTGAGGCCATAGCCCAAGGCAATACCAATTAAGCCAAATCCTACCACTACCGACACGACCGTAAGTGGGTGCATGATGAGGGCAATAATAAAACCTGAAACAACCACAGCCATAATACTCCATTTATAGCCATGCCTCACACCCAATAGCACGATAGGTACAGGCCAAAGTAAATTGACAAAAGCACCGATTACGGGCAGATATGTGCTAATAAGTGCAAAAATTATAGCAACAGCGGTAAGTGCACCGCCTTCAACAACTGGTCTAACCGGACTTTTTTGCATAGTTCACCTCTTCTGGCGAAGATAACGACGATATTCGCTCATATCTCCGAACCACCGTTCTGCTTCTGTTTCTTTTTTTATATTGTGTCCAAGGCGGTTATTTACAATCTCATCCATCTCGGAATACTCAATCCCCAGACGACGCCCGAGAACAAAGGCCGAAATAATTAGTTGCGCCAGCGCATCCCCGATAGCCTCCCGCTTATTATGAGCCATAGCCTGATATAGTTTCCCCACCTCAGTCAACAAATCTGCTTTGAGCCCCTCAATTAGCCGCAGTTTACGCAAGATATCTGATTCCTGGGAGAACACGCGACCGCCTCCTTATTCCACCTTGTTATATTCTAAAAGCAACTGCATATTTCCTGCTTTACTTTCGATAAATAGTAGTAAACCCCGGCAATAGAGCCGGGGTCAGACCAATTTATTACCATTACTCACTGACTGAATCTAATAAAAAAAGTTGTACCCTTAGCACCGGTAGACACCTCAAGCTTACCTTTGTGCCGCTCGATAATTCCATAGCATACCGCCAATCCCAAGCCTGTGCCACTAGCTTTGCTGGTTAAAAACGGCGTACCCAGCTTAGCTAAAATGTGGGGCGAAATCCCTGTACCCTCGTCCTGTATTGCCAACACAACTTGCTCCTCTTCTTCGTATGTCCTAACGGTGACTAAGCCTGGTTGCTCCATAGCTTCAAAGCCATTGCGGACTAGATTGAGCAAGAGCTGCCTTATCTCCTTTTCATCTAAAAAAAGACGGCGTATATTTCCTAGTTCCAGCACAATCGTATTGCCTGCCGCCACAGCATCTGTTGCCAGTAATGGCTCGATAGCCTTAATAATAGTATTTAAATCTGTTTCAACATGACAAGATGGCTTGGTCTTAGCTACTGACAAAAACTCGGAAATAATCGAATTTGCGCGGTCTAGTTCACTAATCATCAGGTCAAAATACTCCTGATAATGCTTACAGCCCTCCTTTTTGAGCAACATTTGTAGAAAACCACGGACAGTCGTCATCGGATTCCGCACTTCATGGCTAATGCCTGCCGCCATTTGACCTACAAGATTTAACCTATCCAAGCGCAGCATCTCGTTTTTCATCAGTTTGACATCAGTCGCATCGGTAGCCATTTCCAATATATGTATCTCTCCATCAAGAACAATCTTTTCCATTGAAACCAGCAAAGAGCGTAGCTGCCCGCCTTTGGTAGTAAGCGGTATCTCCTGATTATGAACATATCCATCCTGATAAAGTTTGCAATAAATATCTTCAACTACTTCTAGCGAAACTAACCCCAATTCGAATAGAGTACGCCCAATAACTTCATTTTTTTCACAACCGGTTATCTCTAAAAAGCTACTATTGGCATCAATAATCCGGCGCTGCTGATCAGTAATCGTCATTAAGGTAGAGGTGATGTTAAAAGCAGTATAAAACCGCTCATTAGCACATCGCAGCTCGGCAGTACGTTCCTCCACCACATGGGCAAACTGGTGCTGGTGAGTCTCTAATTCCTGCTGTAACTGAACATGCTTTGATACATCTACGATTGTCAGCAGTACGCCAATCGCCACCCCATCGATTTCCAGGCGTTTTAGCGTACACTCAATATATCGCGAGCTGCTCGGTGATTTCCAGGCATTTATAGTATGATTCCCGCCAGTTGTGAGAATTCGTACAACAACAGCAGTTATCTGTTCTGCCTGGGCAATTCCCAGTTTCTTACTCATAGTCTCATAGATAGTATGGCCAATTAGTTTTTTAGAATCTATTTCCATTATATTGCAAAATAAATTGTTGACCTGGGTATACCTTAGGCAGGTGTCGATCACGGCAATGCCTAGCGGTGCCTGATCAAGTACGGCGGCAAGAATAGCCGAATTTAGATTGAACGCATCTTCATATTGCACAGAATTAACCTCCCACTTTAACAGGCATCCGTGCCATTCTAGGTAGCCATATTTTACTTCATTTCATTTTATCAGTATATTGAATGCTAATTTCCTAATATATTCCATATAAATCAAGATTCTCCTTTTTCCAAACTAAAAAAAGAGCAAAAATCCCTCGTTAAGGATTCTTGCTCTTTTTACTTGTGTTTATTCTGCAGTAAACGGCAGCAAAGCAATATTGCGGGCCCGTTTTACAGCCAGTGTCAACTGACGTTGATGTTTGGCACAGTTGCCCGAAATGCGGCGTGGCAGAATTTTGCCCCGCTCGGTGGTATACCGGCGCAGTTTAGGAACTTCTTTATAATCAATATCAGTTACTTTATCAACACAGAAACTACAAACTTTTTTCTTAGGTTTGCGGCCTCTTTCGCGTTTCATAGCCATTTAATTACCCCCCTTTTAAAATGGGATTTCCTCATCAGGGAAGACATCTTTGCCGAATGAATTTACGTCTATATTCCCGGCATCCCCACTAGATGCGGGTGTCTGTTTACGTTCCAGGAATTCGATGGACTGCGCTACGACTTCGGCGACGCGACGCTTCTGACCATCATTGGCTTCATAAGAGCGAATCTGCAGCCGACCATCGACCAGCACCCGCTGGCCCTTTGTCAGGTTGTTACCACAGGTTTCGGCCAGTTTTTCCCAGGCCACAATTGGAATGAAATCTGCGTTATTCTGCCCCTGACCGCTACTGAATCGGTTAACTGCCAGGTTAAACGAAGCTACCGCCTTGCCGCTCTGGGTATATCTTACTTCCGGGTCTTGCGCCAAGCGGCCGACAAGGATGACTTTATTCATATATCCTCACACCTCCTGGCTCAGGAATTAGTCTTCCAATTTAATAACCATGTGTTTCAGAACATCATCAGTAATCTTGAGCACACGCTCAAGCTCGAATACAGTTGCTGGCTCAGATGTAAAGTTAATCAGGGTATAGTACCCGTCCATATGATCTTTAACTTCATAGGCCAAACGCTTTTTGCCCCAACGGTCAATCTTGTCAACATTGCCGCCTGTGTTCTTAATAATGTTTTCAAACTTAGCAATAGTAGCGTTAATTGCTTCTTCTTCACCAAGTTTAACAATAATCACGACTTCGTATTTTCTCACGAAATCACCTCCTCCTCTGGACTATTGGCCCCCGGCAGCGGGAGCAGGGAAGGTTTTGAATAACAAAACCATGTCACATTATCTATGCGACTAAATTATTATATCATTAATCCTCCAGCAAATGCAAGGAAAACCGCAGACAATTAATCAAGTTTTGATGCTTTCACAGTAAGCTACACATTAAACCGGAAATAGGTAACATCGCCATCCTGCATAATATACTCCTTGCCTTCCAGTCGCACTAATCCTTTTTCCTTGGCTGCAGCATAGGCTCCATTAGCCATTAAGTCATTATAGGAGACAATCTCAGCTCGAATAAAGCCCCGTTCGATATCGCTATGGATTTTACCAGCCGCCTGCGGCGCTTTGGTCCCGCGTACAATCGTCCAGGCCCGCACCTCCGGCTCGCCGGCGGTAAAGAAGGTCATCAGCCCTAGCAGAGTGAAGCTGGCGCGAATGAGTTTATCCAGCCCTGATTCCACCAGACCCAGATCAGCCAAAAATTCCCGGGCTTCGTCGTCAGGTAATTCGGCAATCTCAGACTCAACCTTGGCAGATACAACAATGACCTCCGCTCCTTCATGAGCGGCATACTTACACACTTTAGCAACATGTGGGTTGCCACTGGCGTCGGCGGCTTCCTGTTCACTGACATTTGCCACAAACAGGGTGGGTTTTAAGGTCAGCAGAAATAAATCCCTAAGTATAAGTAAAGCATCCTCATCACTAATAACCCGGCGGGCAGGTTGGCCATCGCTAAGTGCCTGTTGCACCTGCTTTAATATCTCCAATTCGGCCTGCGCCTTTTTGTCGCCGCTTTTTATCATTTTCTGCACCCGATCAAGGCGCTTTTCCACCGTTTCCAAGTCAGCCAGACAAAGCTCGGTATTGATGATCTCGATATCTCTGATCGGATCAATGCTGCCAGCCACATGGGTAATGTTATCATCAGTAAAGCAGCGAACCACCTGCGCTACCGCATCCACTTGCCTGATATGCGATAAAAATTTATTGCCAAGTCCCTCGCCCTGAGCTGCACCCTGCACCAAGCCAGCAATATCAACAAACCGCATCGCGGCAGGCATAGTCTTTTTGGGTTTATACATTTCGGTCAATTTTCCTAAACGTGCATCAGGAACATCGACAACTCCCACATTAGGCTCAATGGTGCAAAACGGGTAATTAGCCGCCTCGGCCCCGGCCTTGGTAATGGCGTTAAATAATGTGCTTTTTCCGACATTGGGCAGGCCAATAATGCCTACTTCCAGATTAGTACTCATGTAATATTACTCCACCTTTTAAGCTGTTATTATATGTTGTATATAGTGTAAGATAACGCCGTCTAAAATTCAACCTTTTCCCTCCGAAATAACGGCCTTAACCCCTTTTTCAAATTTAGGACGAGGAATCATTACCTGACGGCCGCATTGCAAACATTTAATCCCAAAATCGATACCTGTACGAGTTATTTCCCAGCGGTCACCGCCACAGGGATGCGGTTTTTTCATTTTTACAACCTCGCCCACCTTGTAATTGTACTTCTGTTGATTCATCTTACCCTCCTGCTTTGGCTGCTTTGATTTCAGGTAAAACCGCCGAATTAAACAGCTGCGGCGGCGGAATCTTTGCTTCGGTAAACTTTGCTTTTATTAAACGGCGCAATGTGGTCTCTACTTTCATCTGTTGCAACGGCACAGTTTTCGCGATGATCCGAATGACGATCTCCCCGGGCTTGAGGTCAACAACGCCCAGTACACTTGGACCTTCAATTACCTCAGGTATAGTCTCGCCAACAGTAGCACATACCTCATTCAAAAGCTTGAAGACTTGCTCCATGTCAGCCTCATAAGGAACAGGCACATTAACGGTAGCCTGCATGTGTCCCCTGGTATAATTACTTACTTTAGCAATAGCACCATTGGGAATGATGTGGAGAATCCCATTGCCATCCCGTAGCTTGGTAACCCTAAAGCCAAGTTCTTCTACTGTGCCAGCCATATCACTAATGACAATATAATCGCCAACCCCATACTGATCTTCTAAAATGATAAAAAAACCAGTAACAAAATCCTTAACCAAGCTTTGGGCACCAACGCCCAGCGCCAAGCCAATAATACCGGCACCGGCAACAATGGATGTGGTATCAATCCTAAATTCTTGCAAGATCATTACCAGCACAATAAAATAGATAACATACCGAACAATACTGTGTAACAACGAACTTAGCGTCCTGGCACGTTTCTCTTCCAGATACAAATTCTTATTTCCTGGCTTAGGAACGAAAAATTTCTCTACCATTAGATTAGTAAAGCGCAACACCAGCGCGGCACCAATCACAATAACCGCCAAACGCACAATTTTCACAGCCATATCCAGCCAAAAGTTAGTTGTCAGCAGTTGTTCCACATAACCCTCCATACTCAGTAATCTTTTCATAAAGATATGTCTGGCCTGTCGCTGTTCGGCTGAACAGTTTGGACCAACGCACTTTGTCTACAGTAAATAGCTCGATAATAGCTGCTTGCTGCACAGCCTTAACCAACAGACATTGCCCGCAGCTAATATCAATCTCGCGCGGTGTCGGCAAGGCAAAAAAATCAAGACCTTTTTGCCCCAAAACCTTCTCAGCTTTTATCGACTGATGCACCGAATCAAAGGAAATCAGCCGATCATAATCTGGATAAATAATATAATCACCTGCTTATAAGGTCACTGTTTTGTGTTTGGTGATTGTCTCCACAATAGTGTACATGTTGGTTATTTCACCAACTGCCAATTCAGTTTTTAGCTGATAATAATCAAGGCATGTACCACACGATAAAATGGACACACCCCGGCTGGCAAGGGTTGTTAGTTGGTTGAGCACTGGTGAGCCTTTCACCGCCAGCTTGACACCAGAATTAATCATCAAGATTACCGCCGGCTGCGGCTTGACTTCTAACAAGGTTGTCATAAATCCCTTGACAAGTACCGTCCCTAGTTCAGGCGAACCATGTCCCAATGTATCCTGGGTAATCAAGTAAACCTGGCTGCTAGTGTCACCTATGGCTGCTTGGCTGCGATCATCAGCCTCAGCCAGCTGGCCTGTCCCCTTAATAATACTAATATAATACTGTCCGTCTTTGGCTTCCACGCCTGCCCCCAGACCATTGGCTGCCGCAAACTTGGCAACATTGGTTTTAGCGGCCTCGTTATCAACAATAATGGTAATCCGCCCCGAGCTGGTCTCCTCAATCGCCTTTTTCGTAGTAATAACCGGCCCTGGGCAGGCCATGCCCCGGCAATCAACTATTCTATCTGACATAAATTTCTCCGCTCCCCTCGTTAGTTATATGCCCAATCTTACTGGCTGATGCTACTCCGGCTGAATGCAGCGCCAGCACCAGTTCGTCAGCCTCCCTGGCAGGTACGGCAAATAAGAGTCCACCTGATGTTTGTGGATCGAAACAAATATCTCTGACAGCTTCCGGTACATTCTCCGCAAACGTAACTGTAGTTAAATAGCTTCGGTTGGCATACGCCCCGCCTGGTACCAGCCCCATGGAAGCAGCCTCAACTGCATCAGGCAATAGTGGCAGCGCTGCACTATCAATAGTAATCGCCACTTTACTGCCGGCCGCCATCTCATACACATGACCACTAAGACCAAAACCAGTAATATCGGTACAGGCATGAACAGTAAACCCTTCTGCCACCTTTGCGGCCACCGCATTGAGGGTTGCCATACTGACCGTAGCCACCATAACTCCGTTGGGAAATAGATTAGCCCGCGCGGCCGATGCTAAAATACCAGTTCCCAGCGCTTTTGTTAGGACTAAGCAATCCCCTGACTGGGCCCCCGCATTTGTCCAAACCTTATCTGGATGCACAATTCCAGTAACCGCTAATCCATATTTGGGCTCATTATCGTCAATGGTATGACCGCCAATAATTACGGCCCCAGCCTCAGCTACCTTATTCTGGCCGCCTTGCAAAATAGCCAGCAAAACTTCCCCTGGCAATTTGCAATTAGGAAATTCGACTAGGTTTAGCGCTGTCATCGGCGTTGCCCCCATCGCGTAAATATCACTCAAGCTGTTGGCCGCAGCTATTTGTCCAAATAGATAGGGATCGTCGACAATAGGTGTGAAAAAATCCACCGTTTGGACCAAAGCCGTTGTTTCATTCAGCTTATATACCCCCGCATCATCGGATGTCGTAATGCCCACAAGTACATTGGAATTCTGCACCACTGGCAGTTTACTCAATACTCCGGCCAGGTCCCCTGGCCCCACTTTAGCCGCTCAACCGCCACGCTGGGTATATTCTGTAAGTTTAACCACAAGTAATGCACCTCCTTTACCACATTCTTTGCTATATATTATACCCTGAATAGCTTATACCCTGCTGAAAAGAAATTCTTTCTTTATTGGATTTCATATAGTGGCTGTTCACTCGAATTTGCAATTTTCACTGCATTCTGGTGGACAAGAGCTAAAACCGTCAAGATAGTCACAAGGCTCCAGATGGATAACAACATCACACGGAGAAAATTGACTCTTTATCTTGGCCTCAATCTCATCACACACAGCATGGGCCTTGGCAAGATTCATATCTTTTTGCAGCACCAGATGCATGTCAATCTGTCGATCACAGCCTGACCGTCTGGTTCTCAGCTGATGAAAAGCCATAACTGCCGGATGACTCTTGACAATAGCTCTAATCACGGCTTCCTCTTCCTCTGGTAAACTAACATCAGTCAACTCATAAACGCTCTTCATGGTCATAGTAAAACCTGCCTTAAACACGACTAAAGCTACTGCAATAGCGATAAGCGGATCAAGCCAGTATAAGCCAGTCAGCTTGATAATTCCAAGCCCAATAAATACACCAACACTTGTCCAGATATCAGCTTTCAGATGCAATGCATCAGCTTCTAGGGCATGCGAACCAGTACTCATAGCTACCTCATACAGTTTATTGGATACCCAATAGTTAACAACTATCGACAGTGCCATTACTAGCAGCCCATATTCCAGGTATTGCGGAGCATTCGGCGTGTTTATCTTCCCAACTGATTCATACACAATCCACAAAGCTGCCATTACAATAAGTACAGCCTCAAAAGCCGCTGATAGATTTTCTATTTTACCATGACCATAAGCATGTTGACTATCTGGTGGTTGACTAGACTTTCTTACGGCAATATAGGCTACCAGAGCAGCAATTAAATCAACGGCAGAATGGGCAGCTTCCGAAATAATACTGACAGCACCAGTAAATACGCCGACAAACAATTTTAGCGCAACAAGCAGTGTATTGGATACTACCGACAGTCGCGCCGTTTGTTGCTTCAATTGATTGTTCTTCGCTTCCAATCTTCTTTCCCCCAATAACACTAAAATACAGGTAAGCCTGTGGGACCGTATAGGTCCCACAGGCTTACCTGCTGCTACTTGCCCGGCTACGTCGGCAATAACCGACCGCCTGTTCCTATGTTATTATATTAGCACAGCAAACAAAATGTGTAAAATTTTCACAGCTGTTTCTTGCAATTAACCAATTTGAACAATATGCTGCACTGGATAGCCCAATGCGGCAAGCTTATCGGTAAGTTTTTTTACATCTTTTATGTCAGCACGGATAATTACTTCATATTGCCCGTCATCTGTTGGATAACTGACAAAGCTCCCCATGCTGACCCCCTCTTCTGTAAACACGCCAGAAATATCATTGACAACCCCCAGCCGATCAGGCACAAGAATACTCAGGCGGGTTTTGCCTTGAGGCAGCCCCATAGCATCAACAAAGGCTTTAAATATATCAGTTTCAGTTAAAATACCAACAACCTGCTGATTGGCGTCAACAACAATTAATCCGCCAATTTTGTTAGTATACATCACAAGGGCTGCTTCTTCAACCGTAGCCTCCACATTAATTGTCACTACCGGTTTAGTCATAATATCTTTAATCTGCATTTTGGCTAAGAGGTAGTTAAGTTCAAATACAGACAAAGATGTCGCCGGAGAAGCAGATACTTCCCGCAAATCTCTGTCAGTAACAATACCCACCAGTTTGCCATTATCCACTACCGGCAGGCGGCGAAACTTATTGTTGCGCATAAGCTGTAAGGCATCAACAACAGTCATGTCAGAGGTAATGGTAGTAGGATTGGCTGTCATTCGTTTTGATACGATCATAGCATAACACTCCCCTACTTTGTATTTGGATAGTATACGTATTTATTAGCCGCCAAGATATGCTTTTCTAATTTCTTCGCTGGCAGCCAACTCTTTGGCATCACCGGACAGAATAACCCGCCCTGTCTCAAGCACATACGCCTTATTGGCAATAGATAATGCCATATGAGCATTTTGTTCGACCAACAGGATGGTCGTACCAGTCTCATTAATATCTTTAACAATAGAAAAAATCTCTTTTACTAATAACGGTGCTAAGCCCATTGACGGCTCATCTAACAGCAGGATGCGGGGACGGCTCATCAGCGCCCGGCCCATTGCCAGCATTTGCTGCTCACCACCAGAAAGCGTTCCAGCTAGCTGACCACGCCGTTCGGCCAACCGAGGAAAGCGCCCAAACACCATATCCATATCAGCCTTGATCTCTTTAGTATCAGAGCGCAAATAGGCACCAAGATCCAGATTCTCCAGCACCGACATATGCGCAAACACCCGCCGGCCTTCGGGAACTTGGGAAATTCCCAGCTTAACAATGTTCTGGGCTGCCATGCCGGCAATATTTTTACCCTCAAACATAATTTGACCTGTTTTCGGCTTCAGAAGCCCGGAAATGGTACGCAGGGTTGTACTCTTACCTGCACCATTAGCGCCAATCAAAGTTACAATCTCCCCTTGATTTACTTCGACACTAATGCCTTTTAGTGCGTGAATAGCACCATAATATACATTTATATCATCAACTTTTAACATTGCCATGCGCTAAACCTCCTCACCGAGGTAGGCCTCGATAACCCGCGGATTATTTTTGATTTCCATCGGCGTTCCTTGCGCAATTATGCTACCATAATCAAGCACATAAATCCGCTCACACACACCCATAACAAGACTCATATCATGCTCAATTAAGAGAATCGTTAGATTAAACTCCTTCTTAATCCAGCGAATCATTTCCATTAGCTGCTGCGTTTCCTGCGGATTCATCCCGGCAGCAGGCTCATCTAACAGTAACAACTTGGGTTGAGCCGCCAAGGCCCGGGCAATCTCTAACCGCCGTTGCTCGCCATATGGGAGATTTTTAGCAATTTCATCTTTTTTATCAGCCAGTTGGAATATTTCCAGAAACTTAATGGCTTTTTCTTCTATTTCCGCTTCTTCCTTATGGTAACGGCCAATGCGGAACATCGATTCCACCAGCCCGTATTTGACGTGAAAGTGATAGGCAATCTTAACGTTATCAAGCACACTCAAATCAGCAAACAAGCGAATGTTTTGGAAGGTACGCGCTATGCCTCGCTGGGTAATTTGATAAGGCTTAAGACCAACAGTACTTTTACCATCAAACTCAATTTGTCCTTCGGTGGGTTGATATACACCAGTCAAGAGGTTAAAGGCCGTTGTTTTACCAGCACCGTTAGGGCCGATTAGTCCAACCAACTCGCCAGGAGCAATTTCAACGTTGAAATTAGAGACTGCCCGCAGACCGCCAAAGACGATAGATAGCTTAGTTGCCTTGAGTAGAGCCATGTTTCTTACCTCCAGTCCAGCGGCTTAACATCTTCAGGCTTAGTTCTTTGTTACCAAACAAGCCCTGCGGCCGATACAGCATTAGAATAATTAGCATCAACGAATAGATAATCATCCGCCACTCTGGGTAACTAGCTAGTGCTGCCGAGACAAAAGTCAGTAAAACGGCGGCTGTAATGCTCCCGCTAATACTGCCCAGACCACCTAGTACCACCATGGTCAAAATATCAAACGACTTCATGAAAGTAAAAGAGGCGGGATGGGCGATATAAAAGTAGTGAGAGAATAAGGAACCAGCTACACCGGCGAAGGCTGCCCCAATTGTGAACGCCAATACCTTATATTTTGTCGTATCTACCCCCATAGCTTCGGCGGCAATCTCATTTTCCCGAACAGAGATGCAGGCCCGGCCATGTGTCGAGTCAATAAAGTTTTTAATAACAAACACGGTAAACACCGTAAAGGCAAACATCCAGGTAAAGTCAGTATAGCGGGGGATACCCATAAAGCCTGACGCCCCACCGACATACGAAATGTTAAGAATAGTGATCCGAATGATTTCACCAAGGCCCAAGGTTGCAATGGCCAGGTAATCACCATTTAGCCGTAATGTCGGCAACCCAATCGCAAAGCCTAAGGCTCCGGCCCCAAGCGCACCGCCAGCAATAGCTGCAATAAACGGCAGTTGAAACTTAACCGTAAGCACCGCGCTGACGTAGGCACCAATAGCCATAAAACCCGCATGGCCAATAGAGAATTGGCCGGTAAAACCATTAATGAGGTTCAAGCTTACTACTAAAATAATATTAATCCCAATTAACACAATATTAAGCTGCCAAAAAGGACCAATAACATCAGTCAATATCAAAGTTTGAATAATGGCATACACTGCCAAGCAAGCCACCAATGCCATTATATCTGATTTAGTTTTTTGCAATAATTTCATGGATTGTCACCTACACTTTCTCCCGGATATTTTTACCCAAGAGGCCTGCCGGTTTCCACAATAAAATGATAATCAAAATAGCGAAGGCCACCGCATCCCGAAAAGTGGAAGACCAGAAACCGCTGACTAAAGCTTCAATGATACCCAGAATCGTGCCACCAAGCATAGCGCCTGGTAGACTGCCAATACCGCCAAGAACTGCGGCAACAAACGCCTTAAGGCCAGGCATAATACCCATCAGTGGATCAATTGAATTGTAATAAATGCCGACAAGTACGCCTGCGGCGGCAGCTAATGCTGAGCCTATACCAAAAGTAAAGGAAATCACCTTATCCACATCAATACCCATAAGCTGAGCAGCCTCCGTATCAAACGATACCGCACGCATAGCTTTGCCCATCTTGGTTTTATTTACGACATAGGTCAGAATGACCATTAGCAGCAGGGATACCACTAAAATAACCACTTGCTGACTATTTATCACCATTCCACCAATATTATATACCTCGGACTCAAAAAGCACGGGGAAGGTACGTGGTTGTGGTGATACCAGCAACATTCCGCCATATTCTAAAAAAAGCGATACACCAATTGCCGTAATTAATATGGCAATTTTCGGCGCATTCCGCAGTGGCCGATAGGCCACTCTTTCAATAACCATACCTATAACACCGGCAGCGGCCATCGAAAAAATCAATGCGGGAATGAAAGAAAATTTAAACATTGTAGTGGCAAAAAAGCCTGCATACGCACCCACCATGTAGATATCACCGTGGGCAAAATTGATCAACCTGATTATACCGTAAATCATCGTATAACCCAGCGCAATGAGCGCATAAATGCTGCCCAGGGAAATACCGTTAATTAACTGTTGGCCGAATTGTACGATTAAGCTTGAGGAATCCACTGCGCTCTCCCCTCTCCATTTCCAAAAATAGTATTATATGTTGAAGGGACGTTTAGTCCGGATGGCCGCGACAGAAACTGCCGCGGCCATAGGGGACGTAACGCACCCTTTATTAGGGATTTACCTTTTCTTTAAAGGTTTGCTTGCCGTCTTTCATTTCAATAATTACGGCACTCTTAACAGGATCATGGGAAGCATTAAAGCTAATTAAACCTGATACGGCTTGATATTCTTTGGTTTTAGCCAATTCGTCTTTAATCTTAACAGGGTCAGCACTGTTCGCCCGTTTCATGGCATCAATAACCATCATAGTAGCGTCATAGGATAATGCAGCAAAGGCATCTGGTGTCTGATTATATTCTTGCTTATAGGCTTCAACAAAGTCCTTTACTGCTGCGCTGTTATCATCAGGTGAATAGTGGTTACTGAAGAACGTGTTATTTAAGGCTGTCGCACTGCCGATTTCGGGTAATTTAGCTGAATCCCAGCCATCGCCACCTAAAAACGGAACAGTTAGACCAAGCTCGCGAGCTTGTTTTATGATCATACCCACTTCTTGATAATAACCGGGTACAAATACTACATCCGGATTTTGCGATTTTATTTTAGTCAAGGTAGCTTTAAAGTCAGTATCCTTGGCTAAATAGGCTTCGTTTGCTACAATTGTACCGCCATTTTTCTCGAAGGTTTCTTTGAAAAATTGGCCTAAGCCTTTAGCATAGTCACTGGTATTATCAATATATAATGCAGCCGTTTTGGCTTTAAGCGACTTTTGTGCGAAGGTTGCCATTACCGAACCTTGGAACGGATCAATAAAGGCAGCTCGGAAGTTAAAGTCGCGAACCTTACCGGTGTTGGGATCGACGGTAACTTTGGGATTAGAGGCTGTCGGGCTAATAGCCAACACTTTGTTATCGGCGTTCACTTGAGCCGCAGCAATAACACTTGAGGAGGCAATCGGTGCAATAACGGCTACTACTTTATCCTGGGTTACAAGCTTTTGCATGGCATTAGCTGCTTCTGCGGCCTCGCTCTTATTATCAGCTACAACCAAGGTAAGTTGTTTGCCAAGAACACCGCCTTTGGCATTAATCTGTTTAATTGCCAGTTTAGCACCATTGGTCGCCGATTGACCAAAGGTAGCATTATTACCGGTCATTTCTAAATTGGCTCCCAGTTTAATTACATCAGCCTGTTGTCCGCCGCTACCACCGCAGCCTGCAACTAGACCTGCCAGCATAAGGCCGCTTACCATTATACTGACTAGCTTGGTGAATTTTGTTTTCAACATGGTTTCCCCTCCCAAATATGTAACTCTGAAAGAAACTGACGCCGAATAGTATGTACATTATCGCCCCCCATAATGCCGAGAACTTGCCTGTTATTATACTGCCAGTCCTCCTGCTGTTAGTACTCCGTGTCCACTAACAACACATAGGTGTATGCCATACAGTGTAATTATAGGGGGCTTGTCCATCTCTGTCAATACTCTCAACATAGTACATCAGCCCCTTTGTCCATCTCCAGCGGACATTATTTGTAGTGTTCCTGAAAAAAGCGATAAGGCCCTCGCCTTACCGCTTTTTCATTCATACATGTTAATGGATTTTTTTTCCATAGGATACTGCCTGTCTTGATATTTTGTGGTTTGTTTTGTTTATTGAAGCTATTTGTAAAAAACGATAGGCTCAGCATTTTGTTCCATATTCCAAACACCACAAGGACAGATACCTGCACAAATGCCACAACCGATACATTTATCAGGATCGGAGATATACTCGGCACCAGCTTCACCCACAGTACGGGTGATAGCGTTTTCCGGACAGGATTTAAGGCACATATGACAATCACGGCAAGTACCGCAGCTGATGCAGCGGCTATAATCGCTATTGGCCTCAGGAACATCGCAGCTATGGCACTTTTTAAAGTAGGCTGTGCTAATCCGACTTGCCGGAATTTTCGGTTTCTCTGCCAAGACAAATTTGCTTTGGTTCAAATAAGCAGCCGCAGCCAGCGCAGCCTGACGGCCAGCGCCAATGGCGTCAACCAGCCGACCAGGACGGATGGTATCACCGGCAGTAAAGATACCAGGGGCAATACTATTATCACTGGCCGGTTTTAAACAGCCACGTTCAAGAACAATGCCTTCAGGTATAAAAGTAAGGTCAGGCACTTCGCCAATGGCAATGATTACTGTATCGCCTTTAATCAGTTGACCGTCCTGGGTAATAATGCCTTGATCGGTGACCTCTTTGGTAAATACTGGCCAAAGTATTTCGGCTCCCAACTCCGTAACATGGGCAATCTCCTGTTCAAAGGCCGCCGGGCACTGAACATCAATACATGTAACCTGCTCCGCACCAAGGCCGTAAGCGCCAACCGCTACATCCATCCCTGAGTTACCGCATCCGATAACAATAACGCTTTTACCAATAGCCGGCTTTTGTCCCAGGTTGATCTCTTTTAGAAAGTCCAGACCCTTGACAATTTTTTCATGTCCTGGCCAGGGGATCACTTTTGTAACATGAGCACCGGTAGTAATAACTACGGCATCATGGCTGTCTTTTATTGTAGCAAATTTTTCTTTATCCACACTAACCCCTGTTTTAAACGTAACACCCATCTCTGCAATCCGGGAAATCTCCCGGCTCAGAGTTTCCTGTGGCAAGCGGGAACGAGGGATAACCTGTTCCATTTTGCCGCCTACTTTTTTATCAGCTTCAAATACCGTTACATCATGACCTAGCAGGGCTAATTGCCAAGCAGCAGTTAATCCGGCAGCACCACCACCGATAACAGCCACCTGCTTGCCGGTTTTGGCCTCGGCTTTAGGCAACTCAGCTTGACCGGAATATTGACCTAACTTACCAATCTGAGCCGAAATATCTATTGTTTTACGAGTGCAATCATCCATACAAAGATTGGGACAAACCGCTCCGCATACCGAACCTGGGAAAGGTGTATATTCAAGTACAAGCCTGTAGGCTTCATCAATCTTGCCGTCTCTTAACAGATTAAAGCGCTGTTGTGAAGGAATGGAGGCTGTACAGTTGAATTCACAAGGCGCACTATATTTGCCATTTTCCCATATAGGCACGTTACGGCGGTACTTCCCATTGGCAATAGCACCAATTACCGCAAAGTCATCTTCGCATACATCGCCGAAAATACTGCCAGGGACCCACTTATCTATACGGAAGTCATGTATGTTGGCATTGTTTTTTTTGGGCCGTTCCTCATAGGAAAGCGGCACTACCTTATGCCACTGGACCCAATCAGTCAGTTCTTTCCTTAACTCTGAGCGGTCGACAGCGCCCAGAAAATCATCCATTTTACCGTCAAGATAGGCAATATCTTCGGCATTCAAGCCTAGGATCTTGGTGTCCTTAGCCGAAATACCACTGGCAACGCCCCGGAAATAGACAATACCGCCAACCATACCAGTGCAAGCGCGATCGCCTAATACCGATTCAAATTGCTGGCTATCATAACCGCATACTACCGCCGTACCTCCACCCATGAATTCAAAGGCAAAGCTGCCTACATTTTTTAGCACCCAGAACTCCGGCGCTTCAAAATATGGGTCATGTTTCATCAACGAACCGGAACGAGTTCCGGCCCGGCCACCTACATAAATGGTGCCAGCAGCTGCGCAATGAGCCGTGGTATCGCCACCGTCGCCTTTTATTACAATCCGTCCACCGGCATTAAGCCAGCCAACATCGGCGGAAACTGAACCTTCTACAATAATTTCTGTTCCAGGCAAACACATGGAGCCCACGCGCTGACCAGCATTTTTTACATAGAATTTTAAAGGCTTTCCTTCTGGATGCCAAAGTGGACCACCAATATCGTGTTGACCTGCTGCTTCAATATGGAATTCAGTCTCTCCTTGTGCCAACGCCGCATTGATACGCTCTAAGAGGTCCTGCGTTGACATCCGGTTATTACCATCGATCGTATTTATTTTAAACATGCGCAGTTCCCCCTAACATACATATTGAATGCCGAGTTTATCAGCAATAGCTTTATCTGTAGTTACCAACGCGTCAGAACGGCCAACTGGCAACGAACTGTTACCCACCGGCGCCATCAGTTTTTTGAGTTCGCTGTTTAAGGCCAGCATATATTCGACAATGTTCTGAGCTGCTTTATCAATATCCAGCCGCTTAACCAGCCGCGGGTTTTGCGTACAAATCCCGGCCGGACAGTTGCCAGTGTTGCAGGCATTACAGCGCCCATGCTCATTTCCCACACAACCACATAACTGAATTAGTAGTTTTCCTAAAAATACACCATTGGCTCCCAAGCAAATGAGCTTAAAGGCATCGGCAGCCGCATTACCAGTTAAGCCAACACCACCGCCGGCCCATAATGGAATCTGTCCCTGTCGACCTTGTTTAACAGCCGCCAAGTAACACTCTCGAATTTTAGCTACCACCGGGTGCCCAGTATGATCTAGTGATACTTCATTGGCTGCACCAGTACCGCCTTGAATACCATCAATAAAGAAACCACCACAGATTTTGTACGGATCGCGAATAAGGTTATTATATACCGAAACCGAGGTCGCCGAAGCGGCACATTTAATGGCAACAGGCACCCGGAATTTAAAGGCTGCGTTCATGGACATAAACATCTTTTGTACCGACTCTTCAATAGAATATAGGCCCTGATGATTAGGTGGTGATAACAAGTCAGCCTTAGGCACACCTCGGATGGCCTGAACAGTTTTGGATACTTTGGCCGCTGGCAGGAGACCCCCGTCACCAGGCTTAGCTCCTTGCCCAATTTTAATCAGAATACCAGCCGGGTCTACCTTCATATGCGGCATAGCCTGAATAATCCGATTCCAGCCAAAGTGCCCTGAGGCAATCTGCAGAATCATATACTTCAGATGTTCAGACTTCATTAGCTTAATCGGCATGCCACCTTCGCCAGAACACATTCTTACAGGCATATTATGTTTTTCATTCAAGTAAGCTGTCGCCAAAGCAACTGCTTCCCAGGCCCGCGTGGAAAGCGCCCCGATGGACATATCACTAAAGATTACCGGATAGATCCAATTTACCGGCGGCGTTTTCTCTGTCAGCTTGAGTTCCTGCCCATTAGAGGTAAGCGGTAACTCATTAGGCAAAAGTACTCGACCAAAAGGCGCTAAGATATCAAAGGTATGTCGTTCTGAATCTAGTGCCGGGTCAGTCATCTGTGAAATGCGACCAACCACAATTTTATCCAGTGTCCGGTCATTCGCAAAGATGGCATTGCGGCCGCCGCGTTTGACAGGTGCACCGCCGCTCCGGTTTAGACAATTGATTCGGGAGTCCTGGTTGCGCACAGGCTTAATGGCATTATTGGGGCAGACCTTTTCGCACATACCGCAGCCAACACAGGCGTTAGCTACTACCGCTCTCTGCCTAATGACTGGCACTGCCATGTGACGTTGGCTGGGTTCAGGCTGATGTCCGGTGGAAACCGTAACTGACCGACGTTCCATAGCCACCTCAATGGCAGTAAAGCTGCATGCTGCCACACAACTGCCACACATGGTACACCGCTCACTCTTATATTGTATTTTCCACGGCAAATCATTGACGCTAACATCTTGTACGTTTACTGCTTCCATCGCTCTACCTCCAATTCTGGGGTGATAACCACAACTTCCCGTTCATTTGGATAAATGTCAAGCTCCTGATTGCGGTTAGGTAATATCTGATTAAGACCGCAAACCTCTGATGAGATGGCAATGGTAGTGCCATCTCCCCCCACAACGACCGGACGCAGTTTTTTTGAATCACAACAAGTCATCATACGTCCATTTGGCAGCATGGCAATGATAGTGTTTGGCCCGTTTATTTCCAAATGTCCCAATGATTGGCGAATAGCTGTCAATTCACGCTTATCAAGGCGCTGATCAATTTCAGCAAATGGCAGTGGCGTAATGACATGCTTGTAATATTTTATCGGCCACTTGAGCACATTAAGCACATAATGCAACGTATAAAGAAAATTTTGAGAATCAGACTCAAAACCTATATAACCGCGATGTAGTGATTTTTGGTATTCTTTGTTTTTGGTATAAAAGGTGTTTTCCCCATTGGCACATAGTGTATAGCCTTGCAGGAAGAAGGGATGGGCAGCATAGCGCACAATATCATAGTTAGTATTTTGCCGACACTGGACAACAACATTCTTGGCCATCAAGTCGCCATTATTATCCCAAAGTTTAAAATAGACCGCAATATCGCGGGGATCACCAATTTCTTTTAAGGTTAGAACATCCGGCCAAAATGAATATACATAGCCTTGGTCTTCAGCCTCTAATAGTGCCCTAAGTGCCAAACGGGTATCCAATAATAATTCCTCTTTGGCCTCCTGCGTAGCTGTCTGATAATACTCTGGATAATCATAAGCCCGAAAAATATAGTAAGGCATGGCCTTAATATCAAGGCCTCGCTGGTGAACACCCCTAGGAATCCACTCATGCACAGGGGTAAAGTTATTGGTTTCCATGAAATGCTCTACCATGGATGCCCCTTTTTGCGTACAGGCTAATGACAATAATGGCTTATCCTTACAATTGGCAAAAACCCCATCAAGATCTTGCATCACCATGGCAAAACCCGAGTTGTCATGTCCCTCTTGCTGAGGCAGCATCAAATGCAACGCCAGTGATGGATGAAATGCTATTTTGCTCTTTATAGCTCCGATTCTACACATCCTACTCTCCCACCCTCTCCAATAATTGCTCAAACTACTTTCAATAAAGAAAACACGGCTTGCACCAATTTTCAAATGAAAGCGCCAGCCTATTTGCCTCTTTATTGAGAGACAAAAAAAGACCTGGCGAAGAACCCCTAACTATTGGGACCTTCCGCCGGGTCTTTTATACCCACGGTGTGGTGCTGTGCCACGCTGCACCTGTGTCGCTTGGTCCAGCCGCATCGCTGCGCGGAACCCTAGACACGCTCCCTCAAAATACACATGTACCTTAATAAAATACACAAGTGTACACATGTTGGTTTTGAGTTTAATTATAAAAACATATTAACATGTTGTCAATATGCATAATTAAAGTAAGTTTATTCTGACAAATTCAGTATTTTGCTGCTTGGGCGCCTCACATCTCCTTCTCGTATTGTATATTTATGCATATCCATGTATTCCATAATTGGCAGGGCAAACTTCCTTGAAGTGTTCAACAAATCTCGTAATTCCGCCACTGTTAATGTCTGTTTTTCTTTGAAGTGCCTGTGTATAACCTGAACAATGTACTGAATTGTTTTGCTGTATACAAAATTATCACCCAGCTTAATCAAGGCTCCAGCCCTAACTAATGAGTCATGAGCCGCCTTAGCCTTTTCAGGTGGCAACGCCATTCTTTGCGATAATAATACTGTATCCACACTGGTTAAGCCGATATCTGTAAGTGCAGCCTCGGCCTTTTCCAGTAATTCCTTGCGCCAATCTCCATGCTGGACAGCATGAGATTTTAGCGCAAGGTCCCCGCCATTACTGACAAAATTCCCTTTTTCAAGCCACTGTGCCAAAATAATTTCAAGGCTTTTCTCATTAAGGCCCAATTTTTGCCGCAATATCTCTTTGGACAGGCCACTCCGATTAGGTTGTGTTTTATGAAAACTTCCAATAATGGTTGTCGCCTTATTTGTCAATTGGACAAACATATCTGCCGCAACATAGGTTTTATCCAGGCAATACAGCTGTTTAGCTGCCATCAATTTGTCAATAACCTGGTCTACCGCTTTATCTGGCAGGTAGCCACTTTGCCGCCTAATGTCCGTTCTTGTTAGTACTTGCCGACTTTCCGACAGGCGGTGATACAGCGCATTTAACTCATCAGCCTGAGCCTTAGATTCTGCAAGCGCCGCCCGCGAGGCTGTCAAACGTCTGCTATTGCGCCCTGGGGCTATTAGGGTCACACCACCAAGTAAATGCTGTGGTGAATACAGTCTGATTATCCCTCTGTCACCAGCCCCAGCTGCCAGAGGTTGTTCCAAAATAAGCCGCATATAACGATGATCACTATCTTTAAAAGAGTATATCCGTCCTAAAAATTCGCCAGTTCCCAGATGAAGGCGAACACGCAGACCGCTCGCTACCTCCTGCTGCCACTCAGCTACTATGTCCCACATCGTACTTACTTCGCCCCGTTCAACAGCACTGAGCACCATACCTCGTTCAATTTGTTCTATTTCTACTCCGGCTAAATTGATAGCTGCCCGCTGTCCTGCTGAAATTTTATCCACTTTCTCGCCATGCCACTCTAAACCGCGCACCCTGACAATGGTTTCGGTCGGATATAGCCTAACACTGTCACCGACTCTAGCGCGGCCGCTCAGCACTGAACCAGTAACGACTATCCCATGGCCCTTGATAGTAAAGACCCTGTCAATCCAGAGTCTAAATGGAGCATTACTATCGCGGGCAGGCACTTTGTCCGCCAACTCACTCAAGGTCATTTTGAGCTCAGCAATTCCTGCCCCGGTCATGGCTGATACCTTACAACAGGGCGCATCCTGTAAAAAGGTATCGCCTACATACTCGCGTATCTCACTCTCAATTAATTCCAGCCACTCTGCATCCACTTTGTCAATTTTATTGATTACGATCAAGCCATTCCTAATTCCGTATAGCTGGAGCATGGCTAAATGCTCTTTGGTCTGTGGCATAATTCCTTCATCAGCAGCCACCACCAGCATAGCCAAATCAATCCCGCCTGTTCCGGCCAACATATTTTTCAGGAATCGTTCATGACCAGGTACATCAACAACCCCCGCAACAATCTTATCTCCCAGGGGCAACGAGGCAAAACCTAAATCAATCGATATACCCCGTAGTTTTTCCTCTTTCAGTCGGTCAGTGTCAACTCCGGTTAATGCCTTAATTATGGCTGACTTACCGTGATCAACATGCCCGGCTGTACCAATAATTATATGTTTCATTAAAATAGCCTCCGTATTGCGGAATATATATAATTCAAGAAATACTGCTAAGAGCAGCTGCAATGTCTGTCAAATCTCGTTCCAACAAACAGCGCACATCAAAAATCACTTTATCCTCCTGGATACGAGCCACGATGGGTATATCCCGCTCTCTTAAACATTTTTCCAAATGAGCAGTACTCATATCCTGGCGGCAAACTGCTACGCCAAACCCGGCTAATACGGCAGCAGGCAATGCCCCACCACCGGCTGGTGAGTTAAGCGGTATTACCTCTGCCATAGCCTCAGTCTTTTGCTCCAAAATCCGCTCTTTAAGGCGATTGGCGCGTTCTTTTAACGTAACTGCGTCACTATGTAACATAGACAGTACTGGGATATCCCGGGCAGGCTCACCTACGCTATACTCCATAAGGGTTCCTTCCAGGGCTGCCAATGACAATTTATCAATACGAATAGCCCGTAATAGCGGATGTTTTTTCATCTGGGTAAGGTACTGCCTTTTGCCAGCAATTATACCGGCCTGACCAGCCCCTAACAGCTTGTCACTACTAAAGGTAACTACATCAAATCCCAGCTGCAGCCGCTGTGCTGCTGTCGGCTCTGTTTGCCCTCCCACAGCCAATGGTACTAGTGTGCCGCTACCCAAATCTTCAATTACTGGCAAACTATTTTTGTGTGCCAATGCGGCTAACTCTGTTCCGTTCGGCTGTGAAGTAAATCCAATAATATGATAATTACTGGTATGCACTTTTAAAATAGCGGCCGTATTGGGTCCAATGGCCTGTTCATAATCAGTAAGATGCGTTTTATTTGTTGAGCCTACCTCTACAAGCGTAGCGCCACTTTGCCTAAGAACATCAGGAATACGGAACGAGCCACCAATTTCTACAAGCTCCCCGCGACTGACAATAACCTCCCGGCCTTTAGCTAAAGCCGACAAAACTAACAGCACAGCTGCCGCATTATTATTTACTACCAAAGCAGCTTCTGCCCCCGTCAACTGGCATAGCGGTTCCTCCACATGGGCATACCGGCTTCCCCGCTCCCCTGATGCCACATTATATTCGAGCGTGCTGTAGCCTTCCATAATACCGGTCACACAATCTCTGGCCCGCTGGCTTAATGGTGCCCGTCCCAGATTGGTATGCAACACTACGCCAGTAGCATTAATTACCCGTCGCAAGCTCGGCTGAGTATGCTTTTTTAGCAAGCTCTTGGCCTGAATAATAAGTGCCGCTTGGCTAGCAACGCTGTCATTCCCCTCTCGTAGCGCATCCCGTGCGCTAGTAACCACCTGCCGTAGACAAGCGGTTACCAGCTCACGGGGGTAGTGCTCTATCTCTGGATCAGCTGCCATGACAGATAAAAGCCGCTCTATGGCCGGCAGTGCTCTTAGCTTATTATTGATTTCCATGCGTTGGAAGCCTCCCATTTTTTACTTTCAATGCAAAGTATATATATCCACAGCGTAGCGTGGTAAACATTTCATTTTATTATTCCTGTCAGTTACTAAAAAATCCTGCTGTTATGTATAGATTCTCTTATTCTTACACATAATGGTAATACACATTACATACAGGAGTTTACCATGTTAAATAACATCTTTAATTTCCCCGGATTAAGTAAATTGTCGCCGCTTAAATATCAACCTGTCCCTGAGAAACCACGAGAATTGAAATTTAATGTCAGTCAACCAAATGTCATTTATGACTTAGCTGTTTCGATCCGCAATGTAGTGCAAACAGCTACAAGTGGTGGTTATCAGATTGTTGTCTTATGCATTGGTACTGACCGATCGACTGGTGATGCGCTCGGACCACTAACAGGCACTAAATTGAAAGTGCTTAATCTGTTCCCTCATATTTATGGTACCCTCGATGAACCTGTTCACGCCACAAATCTAGAAAGCAGACTGGCAGAAATTAACACCTCATTTGCCCATCCTTTTGTTATTGCCGTCGATGCCTGTCTCGGTAAACTAGAAAATGTCGGCTGTGTCACCTTAGGGCACGGCGCGGTTAAACCGGGAGCAGCTGTTAATAAAGACCTCCCCGCGGTTGGTAATGCGTATATCACCGGTATTGTCAATGTCGGCGGCTTTATGGAGCATATGGTATTACAGAGTACACGACTGAATCTGGTAATGAAGATGGCTGATACGATTGCCCATAGTATTTCCTTTGGCTTAGGCCGCAATCACAATTCTTAATACTATTTATGTATGTAAAAAAACCAGGATACTTGTTCTAGTATCCTGGTTTTTACACTATATTCAGTCGTTACTCTCAGCTGTTGTTTCTTTAATCATATTACAGGCACCGCGGAATACCGCGCCTTCATTGATGGTTAGAGTACCCACTTTGATATCGCCATATACTTTAGCAGTCGGCAAAAGTTCCAATCTGTCAGAAACCTCAATATTGCCTTTAACTACCCCAGCAATCAGCGCATTGCGGGCCTTAACCTGGGTGTCCAGATTCCCGCTTTCGCCTACTACGAGGTCACCGGCAGTAGTAAGCTCACCTTCATGTTGTCCATCAATACGAACAGTACCTTGGGATGTAATATTACCCTTAAAAGAAGTTTCACTGCCAATAATAGTAGCTACTTGATCACCAATAGAGGTGACTTGCTTCTTACTGCCAAACATTAGTGCTTACCTCCTACAAAAAACTAGACGGATTAACAGCCGTACCATTAACACGGATTTCATAATGCAAATGTGGTCCTGTACTATAACCAGTACTTCCCATATGGGCAATTAATTGTCCTTTTTTAACCTGCTGCCCGGGAGCCACAAGATTTTGGGAATTATGACCATAGATAGTTACAATACCATTGCCATGATCAATTTCCACCATATTGCCATAACCACCATACCAACTACTGTTTACAACTGTTCCATCAGCAGCGGCAGTAATCGGTGTACCCGTGTCATTAGCAATATCAATTCCAGGATGCCAATCGCCGCTTCCCGTACCCCATGGAGAGCTACGCCAGCCAAAGCGTGAGGTCACTTCACCATTTGTCGGCCAAATAGAAGGAGTCGCTGCCATTCGTTCCTTTTTTTCAGCTAAAGAACTTTTTAGATTACGCAAACTATTTTCTCGTTCATTAACAGCTTCTTTAAGCTCTTTGACTAAATTCTTTAACTCGGCAATATTAGGCTGTACATCAGGACCGCCTTGTCCATTATAGTTCGTCAGCCTAGCTGGGGCTGAACGAGAGGTATCAGCCGAATCCTCGCTATTTACAATACGGCGAAGATCTGTGTCCAGTTGATTAAGACGATTCATATCCTGCTGAAGATCTGCCGTAGCTTTCGCCAATTCTTCCAACTCGACATGCTGTTTGTTGTTAACTGCACGGAGTTGATTCAGCTCCTGTTTTTCCTGAGTGGCCGTATTAGCCTGATATCGATAATTTAGCATTGTACCGGAAAGTATTGTTAGGCAAATACCCAGTGTTATAGCTGCATATTTGACAGTTTTTATTGGTATATTGATACTGAATACAGATTTACCATGATGGGGCACAATCATCAAAGTATATTTGCGTTTGTCAGGCTTTGGCGTGTTTTGCTTCAAATAATCACCTTCTCTTGTCTTCTTACACGTTACATACGCCGAACTATGTATTTATTCGCCAAAGCCTGCAAAATTCCTGCTTGTTTTATGAATTTTTTTCCAGGGATTTGTTTAGCGCTGCTTTCTCCTCTGCTGTAAGATGATAGGTAGACTCACCACCCACAACAGGCTTAGCGTATACTCTAGACTCACTGCGACCATAAATGCTTGATAATACTATGCCATTTTTTTTCTGATCAAGCAACGCCAGTGCAAAACTAAGATCACTGCCAGTATCCTCAAAGGCATTAAATCGAACCATTCCCACATTTTGAATTGTCGTTATAATTATATCATCCAGTCGGCGACATTTCTCGTCCAGATTATTCACTTTAGTTACAGCCTGACGAACTTCCTCTATATGTTCTAATAGCAGGCGCTCAATATTTACGTTTTCCATTCCTATCATCATTTTGCGATAACGTTTATTAAGTCTGCTCATTTTAATACTAATACTGATAAAAACAAGTAATGCGATAAAAATCAATATTGTTAAAATTAATAATATATATGGTAAATTTGCAGTGATAAACAATGTATACTGTGACAAGTCCATATCGGTCCTTGTACCACCTTTCTTTTTCACGAGTATCTAACTATATTGGCCAAAAATATGCGATTGCCGCGGCTGCCGGTATTGCCGGCAATAAATTTGCCAACTTAATATTTTTAATTTCCAGCATTAGTATGCTCACTCCGACAATTAGAATCCCTCCGGTTGCCGTTAGCTCTGTGATTACCTGTTCAGATAACACCGCACTAAAAAAACCGGCAAGTAACGTAATTAGCCCTTGATAGACCAACACACTCACGCTGGAAAAAGCAACTCCAATTCCCATGCTTGAAGTAAAAACTACTGATATAATACCATCTAACAAGGATTTCGCATACAAAATACCAGTATCTCCTGTTAAGCCGTCTTGAATTGAACCGACTACGGCCATTGCCCCAATACAGTAGACCAACGTAGCAGTAACAAAGCCGCGTCCTATATTGCTCTGCCCAGCCTCACCACTGCTTAGCTTATCAGACAGCCATGCACCAATTTTGTTCAAACTGCCATCAATATTGAGTGCTTCACCAATGATCGCACCGACAGCTATTCCCAATATAACAATAAGCACGTTTTGTGTCTTTAATGCCATTTGTAAGCCAATAATACCTACTGCCAATGACATGCCCTGAACAAGCGTATTCTGGTACTTTTCAGGAATACCTTGTTTAAGGGCTAACCCTACTCCGGAACCTAAAATAATTGCGGCTGCATTTACTAGTGTTCCTTTCATTTCCTTATCCTCTCTGAGCTGCGAGTTCTCTGATAGCAACAAGTGTCTGCTCAACTTCTTCTTCCGTATTGAAATAACCAGGACTAAGTCTTACCGTTCCTGTCTTCAATGTACCGATGCTCTGATGCGCCCACGGCGCGCAATGCAACCCTGATCGACAAGCAATTTCATAGTTCTGATCAAGAAGATGTGCAATCTGACCACTATCTCTGCCTGCTAAGGTAAATGATATGACCGCCGTACGCCCATGAGGAGTCTGCAATCCGTATACCGTTGCCTCAGTAATTTGTCTCAACCCCGCCAATAAGAAGCTAGTTAGTTCCATTTCTTTAGCTTGAATTTTACTACGCCCAGTAGCCAATATAAACTCAACGCCAGCCTTCATACTGGCGATACCCGGAGTATTCGGTGTCCCGCTTTCCAATCTATCAGGCATAAATTCGGGTTGTATATCTGATTCAGACAAACTACCAGTCCCACCTACCCGCAGCGGTTTTACACTTATTGCCTCATGGACATACAGACCACCTGTCCCTTGCGCTCCCAGAAGGCCTTTATGACCGCTAAAGGCCAAGACATCAATGCCCATAGAGGTCACATCAATAGCTTCTACTCCTGCTGTCTGAGCTGCATCAACCAGTAAGGTTACACCTAGTTTTTTTGTGAGTTTACCAACTTCTGCTACTGGCATAATTGTCCCTGTCACATTGGATGCATGGGTCATAATAACGAGTTTTGGCTTTTGTTTGATGGCAGCCGCCATTACCTCCATATCCAAACGACCTGTTGCGTTACAAGGTATAACTTTAACATAGGCCCCTCTGGACTCAGCAACGCGTACAGCCCTAGCTACCGCATTATGCTCCATTGCTGTGGTTACAACGGTGTCTCCGGGATTCACTATTCCGAATATGGCCATATTGATGGCATCGGTAGCATTATGGGTAAAAACCACTTGATTCGCATCAACAATGCCAAATAGTTCAGCTAACGCCTCGCGCGTTTCATATAGCAACATACTAGCTGCCCGTGCCATACTATGGCCACCTCTTCCCGGGTTGGCACCCATGGTACGCAAGCAGGTATCTACCGCCTGGTAAACGCGCTCTGGTTTGGGCCAAGTCGTAGCTGCATTATCAAGATATATCACAGTCAGTTCGCCTCTTATTCATCAAGAATCATCTGTGCCAGCGGGAAAGGTGCAAGGGCTCTGTACAATATGCCGTGAACCTGAGCAATCAAGAGACCATAGTTAACAATAGGAACACCCGCTTCTCTGGCCATGGCCAACCGATATAACATCTCCCGCCTGTTGAGCATACAAGCTCCACAATGTACAATTAATTTGTATTTTACCAAATCTGCCGGAAAAGTTCCGCCTGACACCCAATCAAAATCAAGTTCGCCACCTACAGCCTGCCTTAGCCAACGAGGAATCTTTACTTTACCAATATCGTCAGCCTGCCGATGATGCGTGCAGCCCTCTGAAATTAGAACCTTATCACCTGGTTGCAGACTTTCAATAGCTTTTGCACCGGCTACCAGTGTTTCTAAATCCCCCTTGTGTCGCGCCAATAGAATTGAAAATGAAGTTAGCATTACGTCTGGTGGCGTATCTGCTCCTACTTTCATAAATTCCTGTGAATCGGTAACAACTAAGCGCGGTGGTTTTTTTAAATTTTCTAAGGCTTCTTTTAATTCTCGTTCTTTGACTACAACCGCACAGGTATCATTATCTAGTAGGTCACGAATGGTCTGGACCTGTGGTAAAATCAAGCGACCTTTAGGCGCAGCTAAATCAATTGGCACAACCAGCACCACCGTATCTCCTGGCGATACTAAATCGCCAATTAGCTGTGGTCCTTCCCAATCATCTGGGGCTAGCTTTATCATCGTGCGTTTCAATTCTTCAATACCCTGTCCGGTTTTAGCGCTAATAGTAATTAACGGCAAATCCAAAGTGGCACTCCACGCGGCAATTTTGTCAGCCGGCAGGGATATAAGATCACTTTTGTTAATTACGCCAGCAATAGGCACACTGCGTTTTCTTATGTCATTCATAAGTTCTTCTTCAAAATTTGTCACGCCATCTTCTGGATCAATGACAATTACGGCTAAATCGGTTTTGTTTAACACTTGCATTGTTCGTTCCACCCGCAATGCACCTAAATCGCCGACATCATCAATACCAGCTGTATCAATAATCATAACTGGCCCTATCGGCAATATCTCCATCGCCTTGTATACCGGATCAGTAGTAGTGCCAGGAACATTGGAAACCAAGGCAATATCCTGACTTGTTAATGCATTAATTAAACTAGATTTACCGGCATTTCGCCGTCCAAAAATAGCAATATGCAAACGTGAGCCTTTTGGCGTTTCTTGCATCCCTTTTTCCTCCCCCTATTTTGGCATTCCGGCAATTCCTGGTCGAGTCATGGCCCGCGGGTTCAAAGCAGCGTCAAGTCTGTCTTCAGGCAATACCGACAGTTGCAGCGCCGCCTCTTTCACCGTGATGTTTTGCTCCATGGCGCTGCGCGCTACTTGAGATGCTAAATCATAGCCAATATGTGGAACTAAGGCAGTAACACTTACTTGACTATGATTTAATAAAGCGGTACAACGATCGCGGTCTGCTGTTATCCCTTGAATGCAAAATTCATTGAGGATTTTTATTGCATTTGTTAATAAAGCTAAACTTTCCAATAAATGATGTGCAATCAGCGGCATAAAAGCATTCAACTCTAATTGTCCTGATTGCGCAGCCATCGCAATCGCCATATCAGAAGCCATAACATGAAAGGCCACTTGGTTAACGGCTTCCGGAATAATCGGATTAACTTTGCCAGGCATAATGGAAGAACCGGCCTGTCGCTCTGGCAGTCGAATCTCTCCCAGACCAGCCCGAGGACCTGACGACATAAGTCGCAAATCATGGGCCATCTTGCCCAAATTCACAGCTAATGCCTTCAGCAACCCCGATACTTCGACAAAGACATCGGCATTTTGAATAACGTCAATCATATTTTCTGCCCTGGCTAAACCGATGCCAGCATATTGCCGCACCCGATCATTAACCATAAATATGTACTTCTTGTCCGCGTTCAAACCTGTTCCGATGGCAGTCCCCCCCAAGGCTACCTGACGCAAGCGTTCCTCTACCTTATATAAGCGCCAACGATCACGGGCAATGGCTCCAGCATAGGCACTGAACTCCTGACCAAGCATAATGGGTACAGCATCTTGCATTTCTGTTCGGCCAACTTTTATTATTCCTGCGAATTCGGCCTCTTTCTCTTGTAAAGCTGCTTGTAGTGTTGCGCAACCATCACTCAACGGTTTGAGCAGCCAAATAGCGGCAATCCGTAGTGCTGTCGGGTAAACATCATTAGTGGACTGGTGCATGTTCACATGATTGAGTGGATGTACTACATGATAATCGCCACGCTGTCCTGCCAACAACTCAATTGCCCGATTCGCTAGTACCTCATTAACATTCATATTAGTAGAGGTTCCTGCTCCGCCTTGCAAAGCATCCACAACAAACTGTTCCTGCCATTTACCGTCCATTACCTCATCTGCGGCTGTCATGATAGCCTGTGCTAGTTCTTTTGGTAAATATCCCAGCTCTGCATTGACTTCAGCTGCTGCCTTTTTAATTAAAGCAATTGCCTTAACAAGAATAGCCGACACTCTATAGCCTGACAGCGGGAAATTTTCTAGTGCCCGCAAAGTATGGATACCATAGTACACTTCTGACGGAACTTCTCGCTCACCCAATAAATCTTTTTCCACCCGCATCTTTTTTCCACCTCTGTCACTATGACTCCCAATCAAATGTTTCACGTGAAACATTTGATCAGTTAGACCACCAGTTGTCCCTGAAACTTAGGAGACGAATTTTGCTGTTCCTTTGATAACATTTCCATAATTCGTTCTAAATCTTCATTGGAGTAATATTCTATTTCAATCTTACTCTTCAACTTGCCAGGTTTAATTCGTACCTGCGTACCTAATATTATTTTCAACCTATCTTCAAATTCATTCATGAAAAATTGGTTGTCTTCTTCTGTTTCTTCAGGTTTTGGCTCAACCTTCTTTGCTGGGCGTTTGGATGCCAACCGTCGAACCAATTCTTCCGCATCACGCGCTGATAAATCTTCATCAATTATTTGATTAGCTGCATTAATTTGCATTTCGGCAGATTCCAACGCTAACAACGGCCTGACCTGCCCCATCGTCAATGTTCCACGTGAAACAAAATCCTGAACTTCAGGTTGTAGGTTAAGCAACCGAACAATATTAGCAATCATGGATCGGCTACGTCCAATTTTTTGCGAAACCTCTTCTTGTGTTAATCCGAATTCCTCAATAAGGCGACGAAAAGCAATCGCTTCCTCAATAACATTAAGGTTCTGGCGTTGCAAATTTTCAACAAGCGCGATCTCCATCATTTCAGCATCAGTATACTCACGCACTACAGTCGGTATCTTCTTTAAACCCACTAATTGAGAGGCACGCCACCGACGCTCCCCAGCCACTAATTCGTAACCGGTAAGCGTCTTACGAACAACCACAGGTTGAATAATCCCATGCTGGCGAATTGATTGAGCTAACTCAGCAAGTGCCTCTTCATCAAAATCACGACGCGGCTGATGTGGGTTGGGAATAATCTCCTGAATAGCAATTTCATTAATGGGTTCACTACTCACAGCTGGTTCCCCTGTATTTGGCGCACCAAACAAGGCATCTAGTCCGCGTCCCAAACCACGTTTACTCATCACCAATCACCTCACGTGCTAAATCAAAATATACTTCCGTCCCCTTAGATTTAGGATCATATTTAATAACAGGCTGTCCATGACTAGGTGCCTCACTTAACCGTACATTTCTAGGAATAATAGTTCGGTACACTTTATGTCGAAAGTGGTTTTTTACCTCATCCACTACCTGAATGGACAAGTTAGTGCGAGCATCAAACATGGTTAATACTACACCTTCCAGCGTAAGAACTGGATTAAGATTTCTCTGTACTAGATTAATCGTGTTCATCAACTGCGTCAAACCTTCTAACGCATAAAACTCACACTGAATGGGCACAAGTACAGAATTAGCGGCTGTCAATGAATTGATAGTAAGTAATCCTAATGACGGCGGACAATCAATAAGAACATACTCATAACTGAATTTGGCTTTGTCCAGTGCTCGCTTAAGTTTACCCTCACGCGACATCATTGATACCAATTCAATTTCAGCCCCAGCCAATTGAATTGTTGCTGGCAAAAGCTTAAGATTGGCAATTTCAGTTTGTACAACAATGGATTCCACCGGAACATCATTTATCAATGCATCATAAACACAGTGTTGAATCGAACCTTTATTAAAACCCAAGCCACTGGTAGAGTTACCCTGTGGATCAATATCAACCAACAGTACTTTTTTTTCTAGCTCTGCCAAACAAGCCGCAAGGTTTACCGCAGTAGTCGTCTTACCGACGCCTCCCTTTTGATTGGCAATAGCAATCACTTTAACCAAACTTTTTTCACCTCAACATAGATTATGTTCCATCTTTTCATTCCACATATCTATGTGATTTCCTGCCAAAAAATGCAGAAAAAAGTTATGTTTACATAACTATCTGTTATTTCGCTAATAATTTATTAAGTCACAGCTCTCTTGGCTTTAATTAATTATAAAAATATACTATAATGCTAATAATACCTCACTTTATTAAGGAGGTTTCTTATTAATGCCAACTTATTATCCTAGTTTAACTACTGTTAGCCTTGACAAAACCAGACACTATGCGAGCCTAGACCATACAGGCGATTTTTCTACTACTTTACTTACTGAAGCGTGTACGCAGGCACAATTACTGTCTATCCCTAAAGGAGTTTGGCAACTATATGCCTATGACCAAGACGCCCATACCATTCTAGCAAATGAACCTGTTGTGTTAACAGCTGACAGCATCATTAGGCATCTGGTCGGAGCGGTCGAAGTAGCCATCATGGCAGTAACTATTGGCCTGCACTTGGAACAAGAAGTATCTAATCTATTTTTAAAAAATCAATACACATTAGGACTGCTCTTGGATGCAGCCGGAACAACAGCAGTTGAAATGTCCTGCGACGCAGTCTGTAGTGTAATTGCACAGCAGGCCGCCCAAGGAGGCTTAGCCCTTGGCAGTCGCGTTAGTCCCGGTTATGGCGACTGGCCTATCGAAATACAATTTGAGGTCTTAGAGCTGGCAGCAGGCGCCAGTATCGGCCTCAGTGTCACTGATACCAAAATGCTAGTGCCACGCAAGTCGGTTACCGCCATTGTTGGTCTATACCCCTACCATCATCGAATTAGCCTAACAAATCAGCAAGCTCTGTCCAGCGATAAATGCGACCAGACTAGCTGCCAAGCGCGAAAGGAGACAAATAAGAATGATCCAGGTATTTGACGGTGCAATGGGCACAATGTTACATCAGGCTGGCCTGAAGCCAGGCCAATGCCCTGAATTATGGAATATCGAGGAACCTGCTAAAATAACAGCTATTCACCGCCAATATGTAACAGCAGGAGCTACTATAATTGAAACAAATACGTTTGGTGCTAACCGTATAAAACTCTCACATTATGGTCTGGAAAGCAAGGTAGCAGCCTTAAATACAGCAGCCGTAACCACCGCTCGGGAAGCCGCCGGTATCCAGACCAAGGTAGCCGGTTCGGTTGGTCCAACAGGTAAATTTATTGCGCCACTAGGTGACCTTAGCTTTGATAGCGCCTATGAAGTTTTTTACGAACAAATTTCAGCACTTGACCAAGCCGGTATTGATTACATAATAATTGAAACAATTATTGATATCCAAGAAATGCGCGCCGCTCTCCTAGCAGCTAAAGCAGCCACCCGTAAGCCAATAATCTGCCAACTGTCCTTCCAAGCTGATGGTCGGACTGTCACTGGTACTGATCCTCGTACAGCAGCAATCACCTTGGAATCACTTGGGGCCAATGTGATTGGCGCTAATTGCTCACTAGGTCCAGCACAACTCTTGCCAGTAATTGAGACACTAGCTCAGAATTGTTCCATCCCGCTTAGTGTTCAGCCGAATGCTGGTATGCCACAATTGGTGGACGGCCAAACGATTTTCCCTATGACAGCAGCGGAAATGGCTAATTGGATTCCCAGATTAGTTGCTGCTGGCGCCACCTATATTGGCGGTTGCTGTGGTACTACACCAGCCCATATCAAAGCCATTCGTCAGACAATCGACAGCCTCCCCCAGCAAAATGTACCGCGAAATCCAGCTTTCACCGCCCTGACCAGCCGCATCAGAACAGTATCCATCGGCGCACAATTTGCACCTGTCATTATTGGTGAACGTATCAATCCCACTGGCCGCAAATCATTGGCAGCCGACATTAAAGCTGGCAATTTTAATACTGTAAAAAAAGAAGCCCTGGCTCAGATAAAAGCTGGTGCCGGTATATTAGATGTAAATATGGGAGTACCTGGTATTAATCAGGCCATAACCATGAAACAGGCTATCGAAGACTTATCCACCCTTGTTGACGTACCGCTAGCCATTGATACCACTGACCCCGCAACGCTCGAGGCGGGCCTAAAGGCCTATCCCGGTCGAGCACTTATCAATTCAGTCACTGCCGAAACTGAACGGTTGGAAACCTTCCTCCCACTTGCCAAAAAGTACGGCGCTGCGGTATTATGTCTGCCGATAGCTGACAACGGCGTACCATTAACAGCAATTGACCGTGTTGCGGTAGCTAAAAAGCTAGTAGCGCTTGCACAAGAATATGGCTTACGCCGTCATGACTTGCTACTGGATGCGCTGGTTATGACAGTAGCCACTGATGCTACGGCTGCTGCTGAAACTCTGCTAACCCTCAAATTATACCGGGAACAACTTGGCTGCCCTGCCGTCATGGGTCTTAGTAATGTCTCCTTTGGTCTGCCACGGCGTGATTTAATGAATGCAGCTTTTTGCGCTATGGCAGTAGATGCTGGACTTGACGCACCAATTTTGAATCCGTTTGACCCATTAATGCAGGATGTATGGTCAGCTGCTGTTGCTTTAAGTGGGCGTAATCCTCAAGCCGTAGTTGAATACAGCAAAAAATATGTAGATATGCCTGCTCTGCCGCAAACCACCTCCACTGCAACTCCTGATATATTATCACAAATTCGTCAGAGCGTTATTAATGGCGAAACAACCGGGGTAGCACCGCTAGTACGACAGGCGCTGACTGAAAACCTTACCCCGCTAGTTATTACAGACCAGGCCTTAACAGCTGCCATGAATGAAGTTGGCCAGGCCTTTGGCCAGGGACGTTGTTTCCTGCCTCAGGTGTTGCTATCTGCCGAAACCATGCGTACAGCCTTTAACACCATTAAAGAGGTATTGCCAGCCCATCAAGTCCAAAGCTTGGGTACAGTACTCCTAGCTACAGTAAAAGGCGATATTCATGATTTGGGGAAAAATATCGTAGCAGCTTTGATGGAAAACAATGGTTTTACAGTCATTGATCTAGGTAAAGATGTTGCCCCTGAAACGATCGTAGCGGCTGCCCAGAAACATCAACCGCAGATCATTGGCTTATGTGCACTAATGACGACCACCCTGCCGCAAATTGACAGTACCATTGCCGCGCTTAAAATAGCTGGTTTTGCTGGTAAAACCATCGTAGGCGGCGCTGTTCTCACTGACAGCTATGCTCGTCAATCTGGCGCTGATGCCTATGCTGACAATGGCGTGACAGCCGTCAATATCGCCAAACAATTGCTTGGCAGCTAGTCAAGGAGACGTTATATGAATCAGGACCAATATCGGGGAGCATTATTAGGCCTGGCTGTTGGCGACACCTTGGGCATGCCTGTGGAATTTAAAACGCCTGGCAGCTTTACCTCCATAACCGGACTAATCAGCGGCGGTCGTTTTAATCTTAACCCTGGTCAATGGACGGACGATACATCTATGGCCTTATGCCTAGCCAACAGTTTAATTAATTGTCAGGGCTTTGATGCTGCTGACCAAATGAAGACATATGTGCGCTGGTACAAAGCTGGATATCAAAGCAGCACTGGATACTGCTTTGATATCGGTAGCACAGTACGGACAGCACTGGACATCTATATTCAAACAGGACGACCCTATGCCGGCTCTGAACATCCAAGAACGGCTGGCAATGGCTCCATCATGCGCTTAGCACCTATCCCGCTAGCTTTTTCTGCCAACCCCACAATCGCCATTAGCCTGGCAGCCGCCAGCTCCCGTACCACCCATGCCGCCATCGAAGCCATCGACGGGTGCCGCTATTTAGCCGCTCTAATAATTGGCGCTTTGCAAGGGCAACCGAAAGCATTATTGCTTGCCAACCATTATTCCCCCCTGCCTACCGGCTGGACAACACCACTCACTGAAAAAATCGCCGCCCTTGCTGCCGGATCCTTCAAAGACAAAAATCCTCCTGCTATCCGCGGTACAGGCTATGTAGTAGATTCCTTAGAAGCTGCGCTCTGGGCTTTCTATCACAGCGACAATTTTGCTACTGGTGCATTACTAGCAGTAAATCTGGGAGAAGATGCCGACACCACCGGAGCTGTCTACGGACAACTCGCCGGTGCCTATTATGGTGCTAGTGGCATACCTGCAGACTGGCTTGCCAACTTATATCAAAAAAGTTATATTCAAGAGGTAGCTGACAAGCTATTCGAACTATATACAACATGTTAAAGACTTTTACAGGCAGGTGGTGCGTTATCAATGCATCACCCTGCCTGCGCCTGCAAACATCTTTACTGCGGAATATATATAAGAAAAACTGCTAACGCGGTCCATTGGCTTACGTTGAGTCAATGGAATACAAGGAGAGGGGTTTTACTTTTGGCATTGCCCCAAAAGTAACAAAAGGTCTAGGTCCTAAGCCTCCAAAAGCTGAAAAGCCGGGCGATATTCCTAAAATCCGTAAACTCGCTACGCTCAAACAGTACGGATTTTTTAACGGAATACCGCCCGGCTTTTCTCCTACGGAACGCTTTTTCCGGCAAAGGCCGGGGAGTTGCGGAAGTTACGGGGGTTGCCGGAGTACCACCACCTTATGGGGGCACAATTTCTGTAAGACAAGGAGGTGGCGTTACTATCCAGATTTCGCAGCTCAATCCCTTCAGCTCATCGCTTTCGGCCTGCTACCTCCCTGTCCTACGCTTAATTCGACGCGTTACCGCGTCGAATCCAAAGACTCAGTACTGGTTGCTGGTTAGGCTTTACCATGCATGATTCCCACCCTCTTGGAACTACGACCTTGCCCGGTCGCACTATAAATTCTGGATACAAGCACAAAACCCCCTAAACTAGGGGGTTTTGTGCTTTACTGCAAGTTTACCGGCGATTATTCTTGACCTGGATACTGATGTTTACATAATCTCCTTCAATATCCTGCTTTACTTTAATATCCATACCGCTTTTCTTCATTTGGGATACAACACTATTTATCGTATTAATAAAAATACGCACATCCTTTATTATCTTGACTACCGTCTGTTTAGGTGTAGCCGGCTTTTCCCGGGAAATAGTATTCGAATAGTTTTCAATTAAATCTTCGGTTTCCCGGACATTCAGACTATTTTCCTTCACACCGGCAAGTACTTCCATCTGGATGCGAGAATCGTCTATTTTCAACAAGGCACGAGCATGGCGTTCTGTTAAACTCTGGCCAACAAGAACCTGGCGCACTTCTGGTGCTAACTTTAACAACCGTAGTTTATTAGCAATGGTCGATTGGTTTTTTCCTACCCGCCGAGCCAGCTCTTCCTGGGTAAAATTAAAGCTGGCAAGCAAATGTTGATACCCTTCGGCTTCTTCTAAAAAGTGCAGATCTTCCCGTTGTAAATTCTCAATCATGGCCAATTCAGCCATTTCTTTATCATCAAGCTCCCGGACAATCACCGGGACCTCGCTGAGACCTGCCAAACGAGAAGCTCGCAGACGCCGTTCACCGGCTATTAGCTCATAAAGAGCTCCTTGTCGGCGCACTAATAATGGCTGAATTACCCCAAACTCCCGAATAGACGCAGCTAACTCTTGTAATGAATCATCATTAAAGGTTTTACGTGGCTGAAACGGGTTAGGAATAATGTTTTCAGGCGATACTCTATGTACTGATTGCAAGTCAACAACATTGATTTCTTCTGTATTATTAGGATCAGTATTAGCTGCATCCGGCTGTTTTTGCGTAACAGTCGGAATAATTTCCGGAACATCCGCGGGAACAGTTGGCGAAGCCTCTCCAATACCAAACAGCTTAGCCAAATTTCTCATGATTCCACCACCTACAAAACAATTGCGCTATCTATATTAGTTCTTATATTCTGCAGATAATGATATTTTCCTTTAAATCACAAGGGCTTTTTTTCCGGGGTCCCCGCCTTACGCGGATAGATTTGTGACGTACTTGCAATTTTTTTTATATAAATTACTGCCCGCTTATCGGCAAGGCCTGGTAAGTTTACTGGTTTGATATTTTCGATTTTGCCGCCCAGCAACGTTACTGCCCTGTCTGCTTCCCGTACCTCTTCCTCGTACTGAGCTCCCTTCAGCGCAATAAACCAGCCACCGATTTTAACAAAAGGCAGGCATAACTCGCATAGTACATTAAGCCTAGCTACAGCCCGCGACACCGCAAGCTGATATTGCTCCCGGTGTTGTTTATTTTTTCCGGCCTCTTCGGCCCGGGCATGGACAGTCTGCACCCCGTCAAACGCCAAATCATCAATAACCTCACGCAAAAAATTCAACCGCTTATTAAGCGAATCCATTAGTGTAAGCTCAATATCCTGCTGGAATATTTTAAGCGGAATACCAGGAAACCCAGCCCCAGTACCAACATCAATTAAGCTGACGCCAGGCGTAAATAGCTCTGTCTGATAGCAAGACAACGAATCAATCATATGTTTAACAGCCACCTCATGCGGCTCAGTAATTGCGGTTAAATTTATCTTTTCATTCCACACTAACAAACGCTGATAATAATGTTCCATAGCGACCAGTTGGTCTGATGCAAGATTTAGCCCATATTCAGTGGCTGCTTTCATAAGTATATCCTGAAAATTATCCATTGCTTAACCCTTTCATTCTTTCCTGCCCCGCCGCTGCTCCAAATGGACCATTAATATAGAGATATCAGCAGGCGAAACGCCGGAAATACGAGCAGCTTGTCCTACTGACAAAGGCTGAATTTTATTTAGCTTCTGACGTGCTTCCAATGCGAGCCCACTAATTTGACTATAATCAATATCTTCTGGCAGACGTTTAGCCTCAAGTTTAGCCGAACGCTCTACTTGTTCAATCTGTTTTTGGATATAGCCTTCATATTTTATAGAAATTTCCACTTGTTCACGCACTAATGCCGGTATCTCTGGCAATGCAAACTGTAAGCGCATCGCTTCATAGCCAACCTCGGTACGTTTAAGTAAATCGTATAAAGTAATTCCTGTCCGGAGTTCAGCAGTACCGAGAGCTGCCATTTTTTCCTGGATTTCAGGCAGCGGAGTAATTTGTATGCTTTTCAGCAACTCTAACGTCTGATCAATAGCCGTCCGTTTGGCAGCAAAGCGCTCATACCGCTCACTGGTAACAAGTCCAATATCCCGTCCTTTTTCTGTCAACCGGAGATCCGCATTGTCTTGCCGCAAAATAAGGCGGTATTCAGCTCTTGAGGTCATAATCCGATAAGGTTCACTAGTTCCCTTGGTCACCAAATCATCAATCAATACACCAATATAGGCGTCAGCACGGGATAAAATAAAGGGTGGGCACTGCTTTACCTTTAGCGCTGCATTAATGCCAGCCATTAACCCTTGCGCCGCAGCCTCTTCATATCCGGAAGTACCATTAGATTGACCGGCAGAAAATAATCCCTGCACCTTTTTTGTTTCCAGTGTTGGTTTAAGCTCTGTAGGATCAACACAGTCATATTCAATGGCATAACCCGGGCGCATAATTTCAACCTGTTCCAGACCGGGAATAGTTCTCAAAAAGGCTAACTGGACATCTACCGGCAGACTTGTCGACATCCCCTGAATATACATTTCCGTGGTACTTGTTCCCTCTGGTTCCACAAATACCTGATGTGCCAATTTATCAGCAAAGCGCACTACCTTATCCTCAATAGATGGGCAGTAACGCGGACCAGTTCCTTCGATAATCCCCATGTATAAAGGCGCACGATGCATATTATCCCGAATAATGGTATGGGTCTGCTCATTCGTATATGTCAGCCAACAGGGAATCTGTTCGCGAGTGGCCATATCACTCAAAAAAGAAAAATTATGAGCCACATCGTCTCCAGGCTGAATGGTCATTTTACTGGTGTCCACTGTCCGGGCATCCACTCGCGCCGGTGTGCCGGTTTTGAACCGCATAAGCGCAATCCCTTGCTCTTTAAGCGCCGTTGACAACTTTTCCGCCGCTCGCTGGCCGGCTGGACCACCAGGGTAATTAATTTCTCCCAGAATAATTTTACCCCGTAAATAGGTACCTGTCGCAATAATAACACAGCTAGCACTATATACTTCGCCCAGCTCAGTCACTACTCCGATGACATGCCCATTCTCCACAAGTATATTATCAATTAATGCCTGTTTAACAGCTAAATTAGGTTGAGTTTCCATAGTATGCTTCATAATCAACTGATACAGGCGTTTATCAGCCTGCGCTCTGAGGGCATGTACTGCCGGCCCTTTGCCGGTATTAAGCATACGCATTTGAATACAAGTCTTGTCGGTATTAATACCCATTTCACCGCCAAGTGCATCAATCTCTCGCACCAAATGCCCCTTAGCAGGCCCACCAACTGCCGGATTACATGGCATCATCGCAATATTATCCATATTAAGCGTGGTAACTAGCGTACGACAGCCCAGTCTGGCTGCTGCCAACGCTGCTTCACACCCAGCATGCCCAGCACCAATTATCACAACATCATACTTATCTGCTTGAAACAAAATTTTCACCTCATCTTACTACTGCTCTACCAAATTTCTACTTACCAATACAAAATTGTGTAAATATCTGATCGATAATATCCTCGCCTACAGTATCACCTGTTATTTCGCCAAGCTTATCCCACGCTGCCCGGAGATCAACAACAATGCAATCTGATGGCATACCATCCGCAATGGTTGCCATTGCCTCAGCCAGTCGCCCCTGGGCCTGTCTCAGGGCATCAGCCTGACGAACATTACTTACAAAGGCAGCTTCCCCCTGACTAACCTGGCCGCTAAAGACCATATCAGCAATTACCTGTTCCAGCTCCGCCAAACCTTGGCCTTGCTCTACCGAAATCTTTAGTACCAATCGGTCAGTCGTATATTTTTCTATTTCATCAACCTCTAGCTGAGCCGGTAAATCACTCTTATTAATTAAAACAATCGCCTGCTTACCAGATAATAGGGCTAACACCGCTTTATCTTCTGGTGATAACGGTGCTGACGAATCTAATAATACCAAAATGAGGTCAGCCTGCCCAACCAGTTCACGCGCCCGTGCAACCCCAATTTTTTCCACCACATCAGCGGTTTCGCGAATACCGGCAGTATCAATAATTTTAAGCGGTATACCGCGAATATTAACATATTCTTCAATGATATCTCTAGTTGTACCAGGAACATCGGTAACAATAGCCCGTTTTTCCCGTAGTAAAGCATTAAGCAAACTGGATTTACCAACATTAGGTTTACCGATAATAACGGTAGCCAAGCCTTCCCGTAAAATCCTGCCTGTTTGCGCGGTCGCCAATAAAGCAGCAAGCTCTACATCAACCTCTTTTATTAATATTGCAACATCAGCAGCAGCCGCCTCCTCAATATCCTCTTCTGGAAAATCAATAGCAGCCTCGAGTTGAGCAATCATTCGTAAAATAGTATGTCGCAAGCTTTTTACCTGTTCTGACAGTTTTCCTGATAAATTGCCCACTGCCGCCTTAAGGGATGTATCGGTCTTAGCCCTAATAATGTCAATTACCGCTTCGGCCTGCGCCAAATCCAACCGCCCGTTCAAAAAAGCCCGTTTAGTAAATTCACCAGGTTCAGCCAACCTTGCTCCCGCTTTCAGGGTAAGCGCCAACACTCGTTGTAGTGGTACCGGTCCCCCATGACAATGAACCTCCACAATATCCTCACAGGTATAAGACCGAGGGGCGCGCATAACAATAAGCAGCGCCTCATCAACCTTCTCAGCACTATCAGGGTCAATAATATCGCCATACAGCACTTTATGAGACACAGCAGCAGTCACCTGTTTACCTACTTTACTAACAAACAACTTGTCCGCAATAGCTAGCGCTTCACTACCACTTACTCGGACAATACCAATGCCACCTTCGCCGATTGCGGTAGCAATTGCGCTAATAGTATCATCACTAGTCAACCCAATCAACAATCTTCCACTCCTCACAAAGTTTTAATCGAAATAACGTTCTACTCCTACTATATAATGTGTTATCGACGTTTGCATCACCTACCTGCGCCTGCAAACCTCTTTACGCGGAATATATTGTAGGATAAAATATATTTAGGATTGCAACCCCTAGTCTACTTATATTACTATGTAAATATATACATATTCCCTGCCGCTTTCTAGGTTCCTGCTTACCATCATCATCAATCGCTACAGCTTTTTCAATACACTACCAGCCTCCGCTAGCCAAATTATTTATACGGAATTGTTATTATTTACCTATTAAAGTAAAAATACTCATAAATTTATTATTAATTACAAACTATTAGCAGGTAAACTAACCATAACCTAGAAATAATAACTACTGATGTTATCCTGCTAGTATATTATTGAAAAGGAAAGAAGGGATGGCAATGTCTGAAAAAAAGGGGATTTTGCTAGAAACCGGAACTAACGAATTTGAAATAGTGGAATTTTCTATTGGACCGGTTAGCTATGGCATTAATGTAGCAAAGGTACGAGAAGTTATTAACCCCCTGCCTGTGACTAAAATGCCCAATGTTCATCCATGGGTTGATGGTATATTTACCCTGCGCGGCCGGGTTATGCCGTTAGTCAACCTGCCCCGCTGCCTGGGTGCTGAGTCATCCACTACTTCACCAAAGGTAATTGTAAGCGAGCTTAATAATTACTTTGTTGCCTTTCTTGTTGATGAGGTATCACGCATTCATCGTATCTCCTGGACATCTATGGAACAGCCGCCCAATATTGCCAACTCTGAAATGGTTGTCGGTATAATAAAAATGGCGGAAAAAATGGTCGTTTTATTAGACTTTGAAAAAATAGTAGCTGACATTAACCCAGAGATGAACGAAAAATTTAATCAGATTACTTCTGCAGCCCCTAACATAATGGATATTCGTAAAAATAAAACTCTCCTCGTAGCCGAAGATTCCAGAATGCTGCGTGATTTATTGCTAGGTACACTGCACAATGCCGGTTATGCCAATGTTATTTTAGCTGAAAACGGACAAGATGCCTGGCAAACAATTGAGAAACTAGCCGCTGATGGCGAACCTATCGAAAATAAACTACAACTGGTAATAACCGATATTGAAATGCCACAAATGGATGGCCATCATCTCACCAAACGCATCAAGGAAAATGAAAAACTTAAACATTTGCCGGTAATTATCTTCTCCTCGCTAATCAATGAAGAAATGCGTTTAAAAGGTCAGTCTATTGGCGCTAACGGACAAGTTTCCAAACCGGAAATCGTTGAACTAATTGATCTAGTAGATAAATTCATTCTTTAAAAAAAATACTACCCGCCAAGGGTAGTATTTTTTTTCCCTTATTATTGTCAATACTTACTAAGCATTGTACAATATTGATGAAAGCGAGGTGTCAGTATGAGCAGTGAATCTAAATATTATAGTATTATATTAAAAGGGTGCTCCCACCGGGAAAACCTGGGACGCCGCCTGGAAAAAACATTATTACGCGGACATTTAGCCATTAAAATGGCTTTGGATACTATTCCTTCAGTCATTATTTATAAAGGTAATGTAGATATGATCGGTCCGATCTTTCAAGCTTTGCTAGCAGAATACGCAGCCATTACCATTCTTGCAGATGGCGTGCCGCCTGCGTTACCTATCGCCAAAAAATACCGGGATTTCCCCAATATAAGCCCTGAACTACAAGCACTGCTCGTGAGTGTCCCTGAAAACCTTTGGCTTGGCGAGGCCATCCATCGTATTGCCCCTGCTAATTTTTTGGACGAAACTGGTGCCTTGGTAGTATCTAGCCATGCAATCTATTTTATTGATAAGCCTGCAGGTGATACCAATTGTCGTTGGTTAATAATCCCCTATGGACAACTCAATGACCCCCTTACTCTTGGTGAACAAGAAAATCATTTAATCATAAACTATCATGATGATGCTGGCCAACAAAATGATGTATTTACCATACCGACAGAATTGGTACCCGCTGTCAAAAAATCTATAGAACAAGCCAAATTGGCTGGACGATATTTGACTAAAATTAAAACACACTGTCCATCCTGTGATTATTCAACTGAAGATACTCTTGCTAATGTCCCGTTTGAACCACACTGTCAAAGTTGCGGTCAACCCTATCAGCGTACCATAATTGCATAACACAATAAAGAGCGAGCTCTTTATTGAATACAAATAGGTAAGCCGGGGATATCCCCGGCTTACCTATTTGCTGCCATTTTTTAAGGCAATAACTACTTTGCGGTAGGGCTCATCGCCTTCACTATATGTAACAATTCGATAATCATTCTGCAATGCCATATGGATAATCTTTCGCTCCTGCGGGCTCATAGGTTCAAGTACAACCCTTTCGCCACGCCTCTTAACCTTATCTGCTAGCCGCATAGCCAGTCTAGATAATGTTTCTGCCCGGCGTTTACGATAATCCTCCACATCCAAAATAATTCGGCTACGTTCACTCGCATCGCGATTCGCTGCCAAATTAGTCAAATATTGCAGTGCATCTAATGTCTGACCATGTTTACCAATAAGCACACCTAGATCTTCACCGTGAAGATTAATAACCACGTGATCATCATGTGGTATCTTTTCCATGGTAACTGCAATATTCATAGCCTCAAATACTTTTACTAAAAACTGCCTTGCTTCTTCTACCGAATCGATAGCACGGACAGTCACACTTACTCTGGCAAGCTTAGAACCGATAAACCCGAACAATCCTTTACTGGGAACTTCCAATACCTCATAATCAATCCGATCGCGGGTTACTTCAAGTTCAGCAAGGGCCAGTTCAATTGCTTCATCAATGGTTTTTCCTGTTTTTTCTACAGTATTAAGCTTACCACTCATTCTTAGCGTGCCTCCTCACCAGAAACTGACGATTTATTTCGATACATAAACCACTGCTGAAAAATCTGGAATAAATTGCTTATTACCCAGTAAAGCACCAGCCCACCAGGGAAGGATAAGCTAATATAGCCAATAAACAACGGCATAAATATCATCATCATCTTAGTCTGCTGAGTCATCTCGGTAGTTGTTTGTTTTTGCTGAATATAGGTGGTAGCAGCAGACAAGACAGGTAAGATATAGGTAGGATCAGGCTGCGCCAAATCTGTCATCCACAAAAAGCTTGGTGGTTGTTGCATATAATGGTAATCACGTATAGCAAAGAAAATGGAAATCAAAAATGGCATTTGCACTATTAAAGGCAAACAACCTGCCAATGGATTAACCCCAGCCTCTTTATATAGAGATGCTAATTCTTTATTTAGCTTTTCCGGGTTACCTTTATATTTTTCCTGCAATTGCTTCATCTTAGGCTGAATGTCCTGCATGGCTTTCATTGACTTTACTTGCTTGACAGTTAACGGATACAAAATCGCTTTAATTACGATGGTCAGCAAAATTATGGCAACACCATAATTGGCATAACCCAGCGTTATTGTCACATTATAAAAGAAAGTCAATGCACTTTGCATTATGTTGCTCAAAAAATCGAAGCTAAAAAAATCCAAAAAATTTCCCTCCTGCAAATGGTCGGATGTTTATTTAAACAGGATCATATCCACCAGGATGGAACGGATGACAGCGTAAAATACGCTTAACAGCCATTACCACGCCACGATAAACCCCATATTTTTCAATCGCCATAAGCGCATACTCAGAACAAGTAGGCACAAACCGGCAGCTAGGTGGCTTTAATGGGGAAATAAACAGGCGATAAAACTTAATACTACTAATAATAAGCAAAGTAATTATTTGCTTCATGCTTTTTCCACCAATATTTTTGCTTTGGCACAAAGCTCTATAAAAGCTTTGACAATTTGTTCTGTGTTTGCCTTTAACAGTGGCTGTCTGGCAACAAGTACTAGATCAACGCCATTTATAATTTTTTCTTGCTGATGCCTATAAGCTTCCCTTAATAAACGTTTTAGACGATTACGCATAACAGCTGGTCCCAGGCGTTTACCAGCCGCAAAACCAATCCGTCGCTTAACAGACCGATTAGGCAAGACATATAATACCAAATGTTTATTGGCATATGACTTGCCTGATCGATAAACTGCTTGGAAGCTTTTATTTTGACAAAGCCTACCCATCTTGGGTAAAGTAAACCTTTTGACCATTTTTAATCATCCGGTTTCATAAATTTTCTTTCACCAATGGAAAAAATAGGCCACGAAAGCGGCCTACTATGCTGATAATTTTTTTCTACCTCTAGCGCGTCTTCTTTTAATTACAAGACGGCCACCAATTGATGACATACGCTCGCGGAAACCATGGGTTCTTTTTTTCCACAACGTATTCGGTTGATAGGTACGTTTCATTATTACACCTCCTTACATGAAAGAGAAAAGCCTTTAAATCTACAAAATTTCACTAGTTTAGATTATAGACTAGCGTGAGGTCTAATGTCAAGAATATATGGCTGTAACAAATATCTCTATCTGTGGATAAATTACTACCTTTTTGGCAATATGCAAAATATCTTGTTGATAACTGTCACGTGATTTGTTAATATAAACGTACCTAGTTATCAACAGGCCTCTGGATAACATTACGTAATATCTCTATTTTTATACTTATCCCCAATAAAATATACTTATTAACAGCTTTATCCACAATGGTTGATAACTTACCAATACACACTTACGGGATTATTTTGTACAGCTGTTGTATTTTTTTTTCGCCTCAACCACTATCTTAATAAAAGTTATCAACAACTGTTAATAACTTTGTGGATAACTTATGTTAATTACTATACTATTTTGTGGAAAACATCGTGTGAGGAAGGACTGAACAATATAATGAGCGCGGATACCGCTTATATGGCAACAATTTGGCAAAATGCATTGGTACATATGCAAAAAGCATTCATTAAGCCGCTTTTTGAAACATGGATCAAATCAACAATGCCACTTTCTATTACTGATAATGTCATTGAAATTGGCACTCCTAAACAATTCGTAAAAGAATGGCTGGAAAGCCGTTATGTACCTATTATTAAGGCTGCCTTAAAAGCTGCCGCCAATAAAGATTTCGAAGTTATTTTTATCAATATGGATATGGATATCGAAGGTGTCGAAGACACTGCCCTACTAATCCCCGAAATTGATATTGCCGCACTCCCCCCCCAAATAGATACTCTACTTAGTTTATCCGAAGCATCCGAGCCATCAGATAACCCGGCGGTTATTGATGATCTTACAAATGCTGATTACTTAAAATATCTTGACGATATTGGTGATCTTCCTGAAGCGGCGGCATCACTATCTCCTGAAACTCCTTCTCTAACTACTGCTCCGGTCGCTCCTATAAAAAAAGAAAGATACCCTAATCGTCAAAATATAATACTTCCACCAGTGGCAGAGGAGTTTAATTTAAACCCAAAATATATTTTTTCTACCTTTGTTATCGGAAATTCTAATCGCCTGGCCCACGCAGCTTCATTAGCTGTTTCTGAAGCTCCAGCCCAAGTTTATAATCCATTTTTTATCTATGGTGGCGTAGGTCTAGGCAAAACTCATCTTATGCACGCTATTGGCCATCGAATTAAGGAAAATAACCCTAATAGCAAAGTTGTTTATATATCCAGCGAAAAATTCACTAATGAGCTTATTAACTCTATTATTAGCGGTAATCCAGAAAGTTTCCGTCAGCGATATCGCAATATTGACGTTCTCTTAGTTGACGATATTCAATTTCTTTCTAAAAAAGAGCATACCCAAGAAGAATTTTTTCATACTTTTAATACATTACATGATGCTAATAAACAAATTATTATTTCCAGTGACAGGCCGCCACGCGAAATTCAAACTTTAGAAGACAGATTACGTTCTCGCTTTGAATGGGGTCTAATAACAGATATCCAGCCTCCAGATTTAGAAACACGTATTGCGGTTCTACGCAAAAAAGCCATGATGGAAAGCCTAAATGTTCCAAACGAAGTGGTTGTATATATCGCCAGTCGGATTGAAAACAACATTCGTGAACTCGAAGGCGCGCTTATTCGCGTAATTGCCTATGCTTCCCTTAGCAATCAGCCAATTGATATTGATTTAGCCACTGAAGCGCTTAAAGATATATTCCCTAATGGCCGCCCAAAGCAAATTACCACCGATCTTATCCAAGATATTGTTGCTGCCCATTTTAAACTAAAATTAGAAGACCTTTCTGCAAAAAAACGCACCCGTAATGTTGCTTTTCCCAGACAAATTGCGATGTATTTATGCCGGGAATTAACCGAAACATCGTTACCAAAGATTGGCGAAATTTTTGGCGGTCGCGATCATACTACCGTAATACATGCCCATGACAAAATCCACCGCGAACGAAATTCAGATGCTAAACTAAATAATACAATTAAAGACCTGATTAAACGCATTGAGTCATAAGTGCATAACTCTGTTTATAACTACCAATATAACTTGTACACAAACTGTTGATAACTTTAATCCTCATTTTATGTGTGAATATGTTGATAACTGCTATACTACTTATCGACATATTACCAACATGCTTATCCTATGAATATCACGTCTTCGACATATTTATCAACATATCAACAGCGCCTACTACTATTACGGCTATTTATTACTATATGCATTAAATATTAATAATAGTACGATTGCTTCTTAAAAATTTTGCCTAATTTTACAATTTCAAGGGGGCCTTTTCTATGAAAATTACTTGTGCCAAAGACAAGTTACATCACGCAGTACAAATTGTTCAAAAAGCAGTTTCATCCAAAGCTACTCAAGCACTCCTATCTGGGATTTATTTATCTGCTGAGAATAATAAATTACAACTGCAAGCAACTGATTACGAAATTGGTATAAGTTGCACCATTGATGCTCAGGTAGATATTCCCGGGAAAATTGTACTATCTGGTCGCTACTTTCAGGAATTAGTAAAACGACTCCCAGGCGAAATAGTAGAATTGGCTTCGTCTGATGAAGACCATACGATAAAAATTACAGCAGGCACTTCTCAATTCAACTTATTGAGCCTGCCAGCTGAAGAGTTTCCGGTATTAAAATCATTATTTACAAAAACAAATGGAATAAATTCATTTACAATCAAAGATAATGTTTTACGTGATCTTATTAAAAGAACTACATTTGCTTGTGCTACAGAAGAAAGCCGTCCACTATTTACCGGAGCTTTATTAGAATTAACAGACACTGATGTTAGAATGGTAGCAACAAACACTCATCGATTAGCTTTAAAAAAGAGTGCTGTTGAAAATAGTACTGGCAGTAATCTTAAAATTATCATTCCTTCCAAAATTCTAAACGAATTAGCTCGGTTATTAACATCAGAACTTCCAGTTGATGTTAATATTTGCTGGGAAAAAAGCAAAGTCGCTTTTAGTTTTGAAGATGTTTATTTAGAATCGCGCCTAATTGAAGGGCAATATCCTGACTATAACCGAGTTATACCACCAGAATTTGCTACTACTTCAACTATTAATACGGCTTTATTTATGGATGCGGTAGAACGTGTATCACTTATGGCTAAAGATGGCGAATATAATATTATTAAATTCCAGTTTAACAACAATGAAGTTATAATAACCTCGAATAATCCAGATGTCGGCAAGGCTTACGAAACAATACCAATATGTACTGAAGGTACAGAGATAGCTATTGCCTTTAATGCGAAGTATGTAACTGACATACTAAAAAATATCGGCACAACTGAACTTCAAATTGCATTGAATACACCCTTGAGCCCTGCTCGTGTTATACCTCAAAATGATGAAACCTACACCTACATTATTACCCCAGTTCGTACCAGCTAACAGTATGAAGAGTAAGATTGTTTGACATACTAGCGTAACAATCTTACTCTGTATTTATATTAACTTTGCTATGGAGGAAAAATCATGGAAGAAATCGAAATACACACATCTGAGATTAATATTGATCAGCTACTAAAGTGGGCAGGTATTATTGATAACGGAGCACAAATTAAACCATTACTAGAAGATAAATTAATAAAACTAAATGGTACGACAGTCACAGAACGCAGGAAAAAAGTAGTTATCGGTGACGTTATTGCTATTGAGGGAATTGGCTGTTGGAGAATAATTACAGGTGAGGCATGAGAGTAAATCAGCTTGTTTTACATAATTTTCGTAATTATGTAAATATAAATATAAATTTTACAGCTAATGTAAATATCTTCCTTGGTCCTAATGCTCAAGGGAAAACCAACCTTATTGAAGCTTTGTATTTAGCTGCTATGGGGCGCTCACACCGAACGAACACTGATCAAGAATTAATACGTTGGGATCAGTCTGCCGCCCGTGTTGAGGTTATTTTTTTTCGTCAAGATGTCGAAAATTCATTAAAATTTAAATTTATAACCAACCAAAATAAGGAGATACTATATAATAGTCATCCTTTGCCGGTAAGAGAAATTATCGGTTCTCTTAATGCTATACTGTTTTCACCAGAAGATTTACTGTTGATAAAAGGAGCGCCGGTCTTACGTCGGCGCTTTTTGGATAATGAAATATCACAGGCAAATCCTATATATTACCGGAAATTATTAAACTATAACCGGATATTGGGACAACGAAACAATTTATTGAAAAAAATCAGAGAAGGTCGAGCAGGTATTGATTTGCTTTCTCCCTGGGATGAGCAATTCGCAGCAGCAGCAGCTACTATTACTCAAAAACGTTTGGAATCAGTAAAAAAGCTTACCATGTTAGCCAATCTTCATCATCGCAAACTTACCAGCAGTAGTGAAAGTCTCACAGTAAATTATCATTTGAATGGGGCTAACCAAGATAAAATAGATAACCTACATAATTGGTATCATGATCAAATTGATCAGCTGCGTAAACAAGATATTCTAAGTGGCAATACTAACATTGGTCCGCATCGGGATGATCTTATATTTTTAGTTAATGGCAAAAATTTACGTAACTTTGGTTCACAAGGTCAACAGCGGACAGGTGTATTGGCTTTAAAGCTGGCAGAATTAGAATTTATTAAATCAGAAACAGGAGAATATCCTATTTTATTACTTGATGATGTTATGAGTGAACTTGACGCCGCCCGCCGTTCTGAGTTACTCTTATTTATTAGAGAGCGTATCCAGACTTTTATCACTGCTGCTGATGAACAATATTTTTCACAAGTAAAATTTGGAAAATTTTATCACATTCAAAATGGTATGGTAACGGAGTGATATTGTGTTTCGGATAAAGGATGTAATGTCAAGCACTCTAAAATCGCTGGGTGTTACTAAGCAATATAATGCTCAGTCGGTGATTGTTCATTGGCAGGAGATTGCCGGGGAAGAAATTGCCAGCCATGCATGGCCTATATCCATTCAGCGTGGTATACTGCTGTTAGCTGTAAATAATTCTGTCTGGAGCCATCACTTAATGATGTTAAAGACAGGAATTATTCATAAAATAAATACATTTCTTAATGAAAAATTAGTAACAGATATAAGGTTTCAAGCAGGAGATTTACGGAAATACCAGAATTCTGAAGAAGATGGGGAAAATATTACCTTATTACAACCTGCCATACTGGACTCAAAAGAATTAGCTACTGTGTGGCAGGCAACAGCGGCAATACAAGATAATAATTTAAGAAAAAAGTGTTACTATGTCTTAATAAAGCAAACTGGGATTACTATAACCAAAAAAAAAGCGGGTTGGCAGTCTTGCAAAAGTTGCAGCGTATTAGTTCCGCCAGGACAAAGTTATTGTAATGTATGCAGTCTTACTTATAAGCAGGAAAAAAAGTATGCAGTTACTAAGTTACTAACTGAAGCTCCCTGGCTTACGTATAAAGAAATCTGCCAGTTTGTTCCCTGCAGCCCGCGTGAATTTCATACTGGCAAAAAACGACTGGTTCATAAATTGATTCATGCGTTGTTTGAGCCTGGATGGGATAAGCTTAATGAGGCTACTTTAGTCATGCTGATGACAGGAGTTAAGCCAGATAGAATAAATGAAACTATGGTTAATACTGTAATTAGCAAGATCAAAGGGCGGCTTGCGGAAAAAGTCAGGAGGAAAAGCTATGTTTCTGCACCTAGGCGCTGATACTGTTATTCCCTTGCGGAGTGTAATTGCTATTTTAGATTTAAAAATCACTAATTCGGCAATTACCAATCAGTATATCAATAATATAAAAACAAAAAAAAATTTTATTGATATTTCCGAGAACAGTGCTAAGAGTTTTATTATAACTGACGAGAATATTTATTTTTCAGCAATATCGTCACATACATTAAAAAAAAGAGCTGGCTATATACCGGTTGCAGACGAGGAATAACGGGGGTTACGCATAATGGAAGATACAAATATTATAAATGATATGGAAGATACAACAGTAAGTGGCGATTATGGTGCGCAGCAAATTCAGGTTCTTGAAGGTTTAGAGGCTGTTCGTAAGCGTCCAGGAATGTATATTGGCAGTACCTCAGCTAGAGGACTGCATCATTTAGTTTATGAAGTAGTTGATAATAGTATTGACGAAGCCTTAGCTGGTTTTTGTGACAAAATTTTGGTAAAAATATTAAAAGATAATAGTATTGTCGTTATTGATAATGGTCGTGGTATCCCAGTAGATATGCATGAAACAGGAAAACCGGCAGTGGAAGTTGTGCTTACTATTCTTCATGCTGGTGGTAAATTTGGTGGTGAAGGCTATAAAGTTTCCGGTGGTCTCCATGGGGTTGGCGTTTCAGTAGTAAATGCGCTATCTGAGTGGATGGAAGTAGAAGTAAAACGCAATGGTAAGATTCATTTGATTCGCTTTGAACGCGGCTATACTGCACAAAGCCTTACGATTATTGGAGAAACAGAAGAAACCGGAACTAAGGTTTCGTTTAAACCTGATTTCGAGATATTTGAGGAATTGGAATACAGTTTTGATACACTAAAAAGCCGTTTGCGGGAACTGGCGTTTCTTAATCGCAACTTGACTATCGTCATGGAAGATGAGCGTACGGAAGAAAAAGAGGAATTTTACTATGAAGGCGGTATTGCCTCTTTTGTTGAATATTTAAATAAAAATAAAGATGCTGTCCATCCTCATCCTATCTATTTAAATGGTACTAAAGATACCACACTTGCTGAAATTGCAATACAATATAATGATGGTTATGCCGAAAATATACATTCCTTTGTTAACAACATCAATACTCAGGAAGGTGGCACTCATTTAAGTGGTTTTAAAATCGCTTTAACTAGGGCTATTAATGATTTTGGCCGTAAACTTAATGTAATTAAAGAAAATGATGAGAATTTAAGTGGTGAAGATGCACGGGAAGGTTTAACTGCCGTTATCAGTGTCAAAATTCAAGAACCCCAGTTTGAAGGACAAACCAAGACCAAGCTTGGTAATAGTGAAGTTAGAGGCGTAATTGATAATATTGTTTCCGAAGGGCTTAATGAATTTTTTGAAGAAAATCCAACTGTAACTAAGAAAATTATCGAAAAAGCTATTATGGCCTCGCGTGCTCGGGAAGCCGCCCGTAAAGCGCGGGAATTAACCAGGCGTAAAAGTGCTTTGGAATCCAGTTCATTACCGGGAAAATTAGCCGACTGCTCAATCAAAGATCCGGATCAGGCCGAAATATATCTGGTCGAAGGTGACAGCGCCGGCGGCAGTGCCAAACAGGGCCGTGATCGCCGTTTTCAGGCCATTCTGCCACTCCGAGGGAAAATTCTTAATGTAGAAAAAGCCCGCATGGATAAAATCCTCAACAATGAAGAAATTAGAGCGATGATCACTGCTTTCGGTAGTGGTATTGGTGAAGAATTTGATCTGGGAAAACGCCGTTATGGCAAAATCATTATTATGACAGATGCTGATGTAGATGGTTCTCATATAAGAACCTTGCTATTAACCTTCTTTTATCGCCACATGCAGCCACTAATTCAAAATGGCCATGTCTATATTGCTCAGCCACCACTTTATCTTGTTAAAAAAGGTAAGGAAAGCTGGTATCTCTATAGTGATGCCGAAATGGACAGCTTACTTAACAGAATCGGGCGCGATAATATTAATGTTCAGCGTTACAAAGGTTTAGGGGAAATGAATCCTGAACAGCTGTGGGATACAACCATGAATCCCGAAACCAGAACTGTTCTTAGAGTTGATCTTGAGGATGCTATAGCCGCTGATGATATATTTTCAATATTGATGGGCGATAAAGTAGAACCACGGCGTAAGTTTATTGAAGATAATGCTAGTAAGGTTAGAAATCTGGATATATAATAAGTTGTAAGTTTTGGTTGTTAAATAAAAAAAATGACTAGCGGTTTTACGTTAGTCATTTTTAAATTATTTGAAGAAAGGAGCAATCAGGTGAATTATATTCGTGAATATCAAGATAAATTACGCACTCCCGAGGCTGCAGTACAAGTTGTTCAGTCAGGCGACTGGATTGACTACGGCTTTGCCACAAATCAACCAGTAGTGCTGGATGAAGCATTAGCCAAAAGAAAATCAGAGTTAAAAGATATTAAAATTCGGAGCGCTTTAACATTAAGGCCACGCCAGGTAGTAAGTGTAGACCCAGAGCGGGACGTATTTACTTTTTGTAGTTGGCATTTTAGCGGCTATGACCGGCAATTACATGACCGTAACCTCTGTAACTTTATTCCGATGATTTATCGCAATATGCCGTTTTATTACCGCAATGATCTTGTGGTAGATGTGGCCATGATTTCTGTTGCGCCCATGGATAAGCATGGGTATTTTAACTTTTCATTAGCTACCTCAGCTACTCGTGCTATTATAGAAACCGCCAAAATTGTTATTGTGGAAGTTAATGAACAATATCCACAGGCTTTAGGCGGCCGGGAAGAATGTATCCATATTTCTGAGGTTGATTTTATTGTTGAGAGTGGCGATATTGGTATTCCTGAATTGCCTATTGCTCTATCAGATGAAATTGATCAAAAGGTAGCTAGGCTTATTGTCGAAGATGTTGTCAATGGATCAATCCTTCAATTGGGAATCGGTGGTATGCCAAATGCTGTTGGCAATCTGATTGCCGAATCAGATGTCAAAGACCTTGGTATGCATACCGAAATGCTGGTTGACGCTTATTTGGCTATGTTTAAACAGGGTAAACTAACTAATAAACATAAGCATTTAGATAAAGGGAAAAGTGTCTGGACATTTAGCGCCGGCACCCGGGAGTTATACGATTGGGTAGACAAAAATCCTTTTCTGGCTGCTTATCCGGTAGATTACACGAATGATCCGGCTGTTATCGGGCAGTTTGATAATTTTATATCAGTAAATAACTGTGTTGAAGTTGATCTTTATGGACAAATATCCTCTGAATCATCAGGTGTGCGGCAAATTAGCGGTACAGGCGGGCAACTGGATTTTGTAACAGGCGCGTATTTATCCAAGGGCGGTAAGAGTTTTATCTGTTTTCGTTCGTCTTTTACCAATAAAAAAACTGGAGCTAATGGTTCCTGCGTAGTGCCAACTTTGCCGACAGGCGGTATTGTGACTAGTCCGCGGACACAGGCTCACTATCTTGTCAACGAATGGGGTAAGGTTAAGCTAGCTGGTTGCTCAACCTGGGAACGGACAGAGCGAATTATTAGTATTGCCCATCCTGATTTCAGGGAAGAACTTATTAGAAATGCCGAGCAAATGAAAATTTGGCGCAGGTCTAATAAAAAATAGCGATGTTGCAATAATAGATATGATAAAGGCGAAAGTCTGTATGACTTCCGCCGTGGTTTATTTTGTAGATAAATTTGTTAAAGGATCATCAGATGTGCTTTCATATAAAATATTTTTTGCTTGTCGGGAAGCCCATTTGATTTCATTTGCTGTTACTGCTCCAGTAAGGCGTGAAGGTGAAAGCTATCGGTGTCATTTGGTTGCCATTGTTCAATTACCTATATTAATTTTCCAAAATAATCTTCACTGATTTCTTCGGGTTGGGCTGTTCTCTCATCGATAATAATGGCTCGTAGCTTCCCGTTGATTCTTGTTATGTTCCTCTCCCTTTGTGTTTGATGTAAGTTTATTATAAAATATTTTAGTAGGCTTTGCATATGGATAGTGTAATATATTACTTGCCTGCAGAGGCGTATTATAATAAAAGTAAAGAGTAATATTGATAGTAGTGACAACGCTGCAATAATTTTAAAAGGGGGCTATGTAGTGAACGAAAGATATGTAGGAATTTTAGGAATAGGTTCTTATGTTCCTGAACAAATTGTTACCAATTTTGAATTAGAAAAAAAAATGGATACCTCAGATAAATGGATTGTTGAGCGTACAGGTATAAGTGAAAGACGGGTTATAAAAAAAGGCCAGGCTACTTCAGATTTGGCGACTAAAGCAGCTGAAAAAGCGCTGCAGGATGCAGGTGTGACAGCAGAAGAACTTGACCTGATTATTGTTGGGACAGTTACTCCAGACATGGTGTTTCCCTCAGTCGCTTGCTTAGTACAACAAAACATTAAGGCGATTAATGCAGCTGCCTTTGATCTCACAGCAGTTTGCTCTGGGTTTATTTATGGAGTTGCTACTGGTAGTTCTTTTATTAAAACAGGAACTTATAAAAAAGTGTTAGTTATTGGTGCAGAGTCATTATCGACGATTACTAATTGGACAGATCGGAATACAGCCATATTATTTGGTGATGGGGCTGGAGCCGTTGTTTTAGGTGAAGTAGACCCAGGATATGGAATTCTCGGGATGGATTTGGGAGCTGAAGGTAATGGTGGTCACTTGCTTATGGTGCCTGCAGGCGGATCACGCACTCCTACAACCAAAGAAACAATTGAGCAAGGTTTGCATTTCATTCATATGGATGGTAATGAGGTATTTAAGTTTGCTATTAAAATAATGGGTGAGACAGTAAAAAAAGCTCTTGAGAATGCTAAGCTTTTGGCCAAAGATATTACTTATTTGGTACCCCATCAAGCTAATCTGAGAATTATTCAGTCGGCTGCTAAGCGCTTAGGTATACCGCTTGAAAGGGTAATTATTAATGTTGATAAATATGGGAATACATCGGCTGCATCTATCCCTATTGCACTGGATGAAGGCGTTAAAAGCGGCAGAATAAAACAAGGAGACATTATCGCCATAGTAGGTTTTGGTGGCGGTTTGACCTGGGGATCAGGTATAATTCGTTGGGGTAAATAATAAATTAATATATTGATTTTTAAAATAAAAATCCCGCTGGTCATAACTAGCGGGATTTTACACGTATACGATATAAGCTCTAAAACTATTTGACACTAATAATTTGTCCTTGAGTAATTGTTGCCAACTGGTCAGGGGTAATCCTAAATACATCAAAAGGCGTGCCAGCTGCAGCCCATACTTCATTATAATCAAACAGATCTGCATCAATAAGGCACTTAAGCTTGCTGAGATGACCGATGGGTGGTATGCCGCCAATGGCAAAACCGGTCGTTTCCTGAACAAAATTAGCATCAGGACGTGAGACCACTTCACCTAGATAATCTTTCATTTTTTTCTCATTAATACGGTTATTACCGCTGGCAATAATGAGTACAGGGATACCGGTAGTTTTACCGCGAAAAATCATAGACTTGACGATTTGCCCGACTTCACAACCAATACTATTGGCTGCTTCCACACAAGTCCGCGTGGAACTTTGCATGGTAACTACTTTTAGCTCCAAATCATATTTATTAAGTTCTTCCTGAATTTTTAAAGCACTTTTTCCTAATGCTTCTGCCATGTTAGCAGTCCTCCTAGTGAATTTAAATTACAATTATTATACAACTTATTTCTAAAATAATAAATCAAAAGTCCTGTATAATAGGACTTATATCCTAATTTTTACTTGACTAAAATTAGCCAGTAATGATAATATATTACAGTAACACAAAAAAAACGACATATTTGGCAAACTTATCGAAAGGTAAGGACGCAAAGCTATGGATCTAAGGGTTTTACCTATGATTGCCAGGTTGCCATCGCGTGATAAGACTAGGCTTTGGCTTGGTCTTATTTTATTTTTGAGGTGAGAGATACGATGCTTAAGTTAGGAGATAGAAATTGTACTTTAAAGAATATTGATGGTGACAAGTACCAGAAAAATAACCTTACTAATCTGCTGGAAACATATAAAATACTAGCTCACAGAGCGGAAGAAATTATTTTATTTATAAAACTAAATGGTGATATTATAGATGCTAATGATGTGGCTTTACATAAGTATGGCTATTCCCGCAGGGAATTATTAGCAATGACTATTTTTGGACTAAGGATAGACGAAAAATCTATTGTACTAGCTGATTTGAAAACTAGTAAGGAAAAAGGAGCCAGTTTTGAAACGGTTCACAGAAAAAAAGATGGAAGCCTAATAAATGTGCAAGTTTACTCTCAATGTACAACTATTAACGGAAAGAAAATTCTTATTAGTGTCATTAGAGATATAACTGAGCAAATAATTATGAAAGAACAATTACATTATGTGGCAAGGCACGATTATCTAACTGGATTACCTAATCAGTACTATTTGAGGGAATATATTTGTCAAATGCGTGAAAAAACAAGTCTAAAAATGAGTGCACTTCTTTTTGTAAATATCGATAATTTCAAGAGAGTTACCGATATTTACGGTTATAGTGCTGGAGATTCGATATTGAAGCAAGTTGTTACTTGTTTTCAATCCAATTTGCGCGAAAATGATTTTTTTGCCAGGCTTGATAAAGATGAATTTGCTATTATAGTACCTGATATAAATAAAGAAGAAACAAAGCTAATAGCAAACAAGCTAGTAAAAGCGTTAAATCATGAGAGTTTTGTTTTCGACGCAAGCTTTTTTAAAGTTAGTGTGAGCATGGGGATATCATTTATTGAGACAATACATGATATTGATAATGCATTTTCTTATGCGGATGCTGCCATGCGCGCTGCGAAGGAAGAAGGAAAAAACAGAGTAGTGGTAATTCAAAATCAGGAAGACAGAATGAAGGTATTTGAAAACAATCGGATTCTAACACTAGTTAACACTGCCATAAAAAAAAATAAATTTAAACTATTCTTACAGCCTATATATAAGATCGGAAATGACATTTTACATTACGAAGCCTTAATTAGGATGATTGATGATCAAGGAGAGTTACTTCCGCCGGCTACGTTTATTCCTTTAGCTGAGAGATATGGTCTGATGTCTCAGCTTGATCAATGGGTTATACGAACGGCAATTGAGATGCTTGAAAGTCGAAATGATTTAAATATTTTTGTTAATATTTCGGGTGAAAGTCTTGGCGATGATTCACTATTAAAATGGATAGAATCTCGTATTAGTAACAGTACGATAAATCCATGTCGAATTGGATTTGAAATAACGGAAACAACAGCGATAAAGAATATTACGAAAGCAGAATATTGGATTCGGAGGTTAAAAGCTCTGGGATGCTGCTTTGCACTTGATGATTTTGGCGTAGGATTTTCGTCTTTCTCGCATCTACATACATTACCAGTAGATTATTTAAAAATCGATGGGTCATTTATTAGAGATTTGGATTCTGACAATACCAAAAGGGCATTAGTGCAAGCAATGAATGCTGTGGCACATACGCTGGGGAAAAAGACAATAGCTGAGTTTGTTGAAAATGAGAGTATTTGGCGAATTTTGCATGAATTAAGTGTAGATTATGGGCAGGGTTATTATCTGGGTAGACCTGAACCTATGTGTAAAATCTAATGGCTGCAGACTTGCAAGAAATTATTAGTAGTTTCAAAATATAGTAGTTTTGAGGAGCTGTTAATCAAATGAATGTGAAAGAAGAAGAAAATATTGTAATAAAGGAAGACGTGTCTAAGATAATACAAGAATTACCTTGTCTTTTGGATAAATTAATAAAAAAGTTATCAAAAGAAGAATTCTCTCAGTTAACCCTTCAGATAAAAAAAATAATTCTAGAAGCTTAGTCTCCGATTTTGGCAAGAAACTTATGTAATTTATTAACATATAATATATCAATAAGTGTAACCTTGCAAAAAAGGAGAGGATATACATGGAATATAAAAGAGTTGACAAATGCCAGGGTTGCTGTCAACTTGAATTTGACATATTGCCAACAAATAGGCCGCCAGCTATTGACGCCGGATTTTGGGTACAGGCGAAAGCTAGTGGCGAAGTATGCGGTTATGATAATGGTACCGGTAGTATTTCCTTAGCGGCTGAAGGCTTGATTCCTCTAGGTGTATATACTGCCTGGTTTCTTACCGACAGGGGTCTAAAGCCAGCCGCCCCTACTGATGCTATCTATACGGCAGATGGTTTTGATCCTAACCGATTGGTGGTAAACAGTGATGGGATGTTGAACTATTATATCGCGCCACTTGATTTTAATCCATTTCGTGGTATCCCTTTGCCAGGAAGTAAAGTAAAGGCAGTAATCCAGGGAATAATTATTGGTTTTCATAGTAATCGTACTACTAACGGTGTGATTCCTGGTGAATTCAATGTAAACTTTTTTGAGCAGCTAACAGCTGAAATATGTTTTTCTCGCACAATCTCGATGGCGACTACTGTTACGGAAGAATAGATAATAAGTATCTCTATTACTATATTATTACAATAAAATTAAAAATGATAAGGAAAAGAGTAATGTCATTAGATGTGATATTACTCTTTTTTTTACAAAAAATATAAAATTATCCAAAATTAAGCATAAAATTGATTGACATAAATTTCACAAAGTATTATCATTAATAAATAGACGGAAAATTTAGAAAGGAGCGATTTTAGTGATTCAAGTAGCAAAATTGTTTAAAGGTATTAATAGAAAATTGATTCTTTGTTTGTTTTTTACTGGTTTGGCCCCGTTGGTAGGCTTTATATTATTGATGACTATCTTATCACAGATTCAATTTCAAGGATTTATATGTACGTACATTAGTATAATTATAGTGGCATTATTGATATGGGCGATACTTATTGCTAGAGTTATTGCCAGTCCTATTCATACATTGCTTATTAGTCTGCGTGAAATGGCTGCCGGAGGTGGCGATTTAAAGCAGAAGCTACATATTGCGACAAATGATGAAATTGGTCAGTTAGCTCATAATACCAATAATGTTATGGAGAAAATTTCGGACTTAGTTGGTGAGATTACACAGATTGGCGGCAAAGTATCAGAAGATAGTAAATACTTATCTGATTACACAGCTCAGGCAACAGACGCTATGCGCCAGACAACCGAGAATATTGGAGAAATAGCAGCAGGTTCCTCACAGCAAGTGCATGATTTGGAGCTGTGTAGCCAATCTACAGGTCATGCTAGTATTCAGGTGAAAGATATTAATCAGCTTGCGGTGCAAACAGCTGGTTTGGCAAAAGAGGCTACTACCAGCGCTATTGAAGGGGTTGGTCAGGTTAAGGAAGCTATTGTTACAATGACCGGAGTAAAAACTCAAATGGATGTTTCGGCTAAAGCAATTCATGGTTTATCTAATAGGATAAGCCAGATCGGACAAATTGTTGAAGTGATTACGGCTATTGCGGCGCAGACTAATTTATTGGCTTTAAATGCGGCCATTGAAGCAGCAAGGGCTGGTGAGCAAGGCCGTGGTTTTGCGGTAGTGGCTGACGAGGTACGCAAACTAGCTGAGAACTCGCGGCAATCAGCAGAGGAAATAACCAGTTTGATTACCGGAGTAAAAGAAGAAACTTTCGATACAGTGGCAGCTATCGAAGCTGGGCTTACTAAGGCTCAACAAGGCGCGGAGATGGCCAGTGGCTCGGAAGCTGCGTTAAATCGGATTATTACTATTAGTCAAAAGCTGAATGAACAAGTAGGTATTATGGCTAATAATACAGCCGGAGTAACGGCTGACATTGAAAATATTGCTGCTAATGTGGATGGCATAACTGCTATTGCCCGCCAATTTTCAGGCGCTAGTCAAGAAATTAATGCGGCTAGTGAAGAAGTATTTTCTACTATTGAAAAGATTGCAACATCTACTGTAGATTTAAATGCTATGGCACAAAATATGGAAGAAATGACAGCCCAGTTTGTAAGTGTTGATGAAATTACCAGACAGCGGATTAAGGATAAACTAAATAAGGCGCGCGGGCTGTTGCTTTCTTATGGAACTATCCATATTAACAGCAGTAATCAAATGATGTCTGGCGAGCAAGTAATCAATAACAATGAACGTCTTATTGATGAAATAGCTAAGCAGGTTGGAGCCGATTTTACAATATTCCAGGGAAATATTCGGATTGCTACCACGATTACTACCAAAACCGGACGAAGGGCCACTGGAACTCCGGCAGCAAAATATGTTGAGAAAGCGGTAATTGAGCGGGATAATCAATATATGGGGCGGGCAACTGTTATGAGGCAGTGGTATATTGTAAACTATGAACCACTCAAAGACAAAACTGGAAAAATCATCGGGATGTTGTTTGTTGGAGAAAAAATGGATACTAAAAACTAATAACGCAATAAAAGCGACGCAATGGGTGTTACCACAACATCTATTGCGTTTTTTTATTTAAGACAGGCCCAATTTTTCCATTGGCGTAATAAATTAGTAAAAAGGTGTAATTGCCTTTGGTTGCATGTGTATATTTGTGTATATTTAAAAATAATTCAAGGTCACTCCAACCAAATATAAAAGGAGGCAAGTAAATATGGCTTTTGATTTTGAAAAACTCATCAGGCAAGATCGTAACGAGCACAAACAATATAAATTTGATGGTACATTATTAGATTATTTGGCAATAGTAAAAGAAAATCCAGAGATAACGGTATTAGCTCATCAACGAATGCAGGAACTATTAATTAAGTTTGGCATCGAAATTATTAAGACAGAAGAAAATCCGCGACTAAAACGAGTATATGGTAATGACACCATTAAGCGTTATAGCTTCTTTGTCAATAAATTTTTTGGCATTGATAAAAGCATTATGAAGATTATGCGTTATTTCCATTCGGCGGCAATGAAGGGGGAAGAATCCCGCCAGGTACTTTATTTGGTAGGGCCGGTAGGTGCTGGCAAGTCCTCCATCATGGAAGCGTTAAAACAAGTGCTGGAAATGAGCCCGCCTATTTATCTTCTTAAGGATTGTCCAATGCGCGAAGAACCTTTGCATCTTATTCCCAAGCACCTTCGTCCCCAGTTTGAAGAAGTATTAGGCGTAACTATTGAAGGGGATTTATGTCCGATATGCCGCTATCGGCTAAAGCATGATTTTGATGGCGAATTTGAGCGGTTTCCGGTGACTACATCAGAGTTTTCCATCCGCTCACGCAAAGGCATTGGTGTTGTTCCGCCAGTTGACCCTAATAACCAGGATACCTCTGTGTTATCAGGGTCGGTGGATATATCTAAATTGGATCTTTATCCAGAAGACGATCCCCGTGTTCTGTCTTTAAATGGCGCTTTTAATGTGGGTAATCGCGGCATAGTGGAGTTTATTGAAGTATTTAAAAATGATGTAGAGTATCTCCACACAATGATTACAGCCACCCAGGAAAAGTCAATTCCCTCGCCAGGTAAAGGCGCTATGATTTATTTTGATGGCATTATTTTGGCTCACTCTAATGAAGCCGAATGGAATAAGTTTAAATCAGATCATACCAATGAGGCTATTCTAGACCGGATAGTAAAAGTAGAGGTTCCTTATTGCCTGGAACTTGATGAAGAAGTCAAGATATACCGCAAAGTCTTAAAAAACAGCAGCTTTAACGCCCACATCGCTCCCCATACCATTGAAGTTGCATCCATGTTTGCAATTTTGACCCGCTTAACACCTTCTTCCAAGGTTGATCCGTTCACCAAATTAAAAATCTATAATGGTGAAGAAATTGTGGAAAAAGGCTCGACCAAGCGAATGGATATTGTTGAACTTCGTGACGAAGCTCCTCGTGAGGGCATGACAGGTATATCTACCCGATTTATTATGAAGGTTCTTGATAATACATTGTCTGAATCTGAATTTAATTGCATTAACCCGATTGCCGTTATTGAGACAATGGTTAAGGCAACTAAGGAGCTAGCCATTGCTGAGGATGAAAAGAAACGTTATCTTGGCTTTTTGCAAGATACTATAAAAAAAGAATATAACAAAATACTGGAAAAAGAAGTAACAAAAGCTTTTATTCATGGCTACCGTGAACAGGCCGAAAGTTTGTTTAACAATTATCTTGATCATGCCGAAGCCTATGTAAATGAGACTAAACTAAAAGATGTAAACACAGGGGAAGAATTGGAACCTGACATCAAGTTTATGCAGTCCATTGAAGAGCAAATAGGAATTACCGGCACAGCTGCCCAAGGATTCCGCCAGGATGTGACCTCCTACATGTTCTCAATTATGCGCAGCGGCGGTAAGATTGAGTATAAGAGCTATGAACCATTAAAGGAAGCTATTGAAAAGAAGTTAACGGCTTCAGTAAAAGAGCTTTCGCGCATTATTACCCAGGCTAGAGTACGTGACAAAGAACAGGATACTAAGTATAACACCATGGTAGAGGCCATGAAAAACAATGGATACTGCCAGCATTGTTGTAATGTCGTGCTAAAATATGCCGCCAATAATTTATGGAAAGACTAAGGTGATAGCGGAGGTGACCTATGGCAATTTTTAAAGAAGGCCGTACAGGAGAGTCTGATCGCTCGCAATATGACCGTAAGCGCCACCGTGAATTGGTTGAAGATGCCATCAAGCGCAATTTGGGTGATATTATTGCTGACGAAAGCATTATCGGCCAAAGTAAAAATAAAAAAATAAAGATACCTGTTCGTGGTATCAAAGAATATCAGTTTATTTATGGTAAAAATAACGGCGGCACGGCTAGTGGTACCGGTGAAGAAGCACGTGGCCAGGTTATTGGCCGTACCAATAGTCAGCAAGAACAAGGGCTTGGCCAGGCTGGTAGTGAGCAAGGGGAAGAAATTTATGAGACTGAAATCACTATGGATGAAATTGTAAATTATATGTTTGAAGAGGCACAGCTGCCTGAATTAGAGCGTAAAAAATTCGCGGTGCAAGAGTCTGAGTATATTTTTAAACGTTCAGGTTATCAACGGAAAGGCATTCCGCCGCGGCTGGCTAAAAAACGGACACTGGTCGAAAAACTTAAACGTCAGCAGGGAATGGTTAGAGAAAAGCTTTGTGACCAAATTCTTAGTGAAGATGGCCAACAGGTACGGGAGCGGGTACCATTTCGTGAAGATGATTTGAGATATTTTAGGGTGAAGGAAGATATCCGTCGTCATTCCAATGCGGTAGTTTTCTGCATCATGGATGTTTCAGGCTCAATGGATCAGAGTAAAAAATATTTGGCGCGTACCTTTTACTTTTTGCTATATCAATTCTTACGATGGAAGTATGAACAGGTAGAAGTCGTATTTATTGCGCATACCACGGAAGCCAAAGAGGTAAATGAGCGAGAGTTTTTTCACCACGGCGAGTCAGGTGGTACAATGATTTCCAGTGGCTATGCCAAGGCCCTGGAAATCATTGAGCAGCGCTATAATCCTGATGTATGGAATATTTATGCCTTTCATTGCACCGATGGTGACAACTGGACAGAAGATAATGAGCGAACTGTTGATAAAGCCAATGAGTTGGTTAGTGTTTGCAACCTGGTAGGCTATGTCGAGATCTTGTCTAATTATAGTTATGGTGTTACTATTCGCCGTCAATTGGATCAAAACATCAAGGCCAAAAACTTCATTATTGCGTCTATGGGGCGAAAAGAAGATATTTGGCCAGCTCTCAAACGTATATTAGAAAAAGAAGTTGAGCCCACAATACAGGCTGAGACAGAAGGTGGCGGTGATATATTGTGACGGCAGATTATAGCATGCAGGACCTAGAAAAGTGGAATGATAAAATTGAAGTGCTAATTAAAGATGCTGGCTTAAATTGCTATGAACAGCAGTTCGAAATTTGTAGTTATGAAGATATGCTATGTTATGAATCCTATGTTGGTATGCCATCTCATTATCCTCATTGGAGTTATGGTAAGGTTTATGAACGGCAAAAAACCTTCTACACATATAACTTAACTGGTTTGCCCTATGAGATGGTAATTAACTCTGATCCTTGTATAGCATATCTCATGCGGGATAATACCTTGCTGTTACAGATCCTGACAATTGCACATGTGTACGGACACAATGATTTTTTTAAAAATAACCGGATGTTTAAAGAGAATACCCGGGCAGAGCTGACTGTCGAAATGTTTAAAAGCCATGCTAGCCGGGTGAGAGACTATATTGCAGATCCTAGTATCGGCCCAAAACAAGTGGAGCGAATTCTTGATGCTGCTCACGCGTTGCGATTCCAAGTCAGACGGCAGGGAGAAGGCAAACCCCTTACTAAGAGTGAACTGGCTAAAGAAGTACCGGATGAGGTTCCAGACCGCTTAAAACAGGATTTATTGGGCTTTTTGAGTGAACGAGGAAAGCTGGCTTATTGGGAGCGGGATTTGATCAACATTGTCAGAGAAGAAACCTTTTATTTTTTGCCACAAGTAGAAACCAAGATTATGAATGAGGGCTGGGCCAGCTATTGGCATTATCGCCTGCTGCAAGAGCTCACACTGCCGCAAGGCTTGCATTTTGAGTTTCTGCAACGCCATAATCTTGTTGTCAGACCGCATGAAAGGCAAATTAATCCCTATTTTATCGGCTTTAAAATGTTTGAGTATCTGGATAAAAATAGTGGAAGGGATGAAATATTTAAAATTCGCGAGCAAGAGAGGGATCAGTCATTTCTACGGCGCTTTTTGAACCAGGAGTTGTGTGAAGAACTGTGTTTGTTTAATTATAAAGTGCGTGGTATAGATGTTGTGGTAACAGAGGTAGCTGATGAAGAGGGGTGGCGAACAATTCGTGATGAATTAGCCAATATGGTTGGTTTGGGAATGGTGCCGCAAATCCATCCAGTGACTGTGGAGAATGGGGTATTGGTACTCGAACACATCTATGATGGGCGAGAATTAGAGATGAATTATGCTAAAGAAACGATTAAATATGTTGGTGAGTTGTGGGGGGATAGGGTAGATTTGAAGACCAAGCTTAATAATAAAGATAAAATTGTACGTTGTACTAAAGAAAAGATGGTAGCCGTATGGGATGTATAGAATAAAAAAACTTAGTTAAGGCCAAATGCCTTAACTAAGTTTTTTTTACTTACGGGGTATATTCTTTGGCTGATTCTTCACCAATTAGTACACGGTAGGCTCCTTCGGCCAGTGCTTGCAGTTCATTTTCGCCAGGAATAATAATAACAGGGGCAATAAAGCTAATATATTCTTTGAGTTTGGCGGTAAGCTGCTCTGAATAGGCAATGCCGCCAGTGAGAATAATATAATCTACTTTACCGCAGACCGGTATGGCAGCCGCACCGATGCTTTTGGCAATGGTATATATCATTGCTTGATAAACAAGTTCTGCCTGTTTATCACCTGCCGCTATGCGGCGTTCCACCTCCCGCACATCATTTGTGCCCAGATAGGCCACTAAACCGCCTTTACCAGCTATCAGTGAGGCAATTGTGTTTATATCCAATTTTTCAGAAACAATCTTATCTGCAAACTGCTTAGCAGGCAGCGTACCAGCTCGTTCGGGTGAAAATGGCCCTTCTCCATCAAAGGCATTATTAACATCAACAGCCTCACCAAAGGTGTGACAACCAATGGAAATGCCGCCTCCTAAATGAGCTATAATTAAATTGAGACTATCATAAGAGCGGTTAATGGTTTTAGCAAAACGCTTGGCTACTGCTTTATGATTCAGCGCATGAAAAATGCTTTTGCGGGTAATTTCTGGGCAACCGGTAAACCGGGCCACCGGTGCCAGCTCATCAACAACTACGGGATCGACAATATAGGCAAGGCAACCACCTTCCTTGGCTAGTAGATCAGCAATAATACCACCAAGATTGCAGGCATGAGCACCATAGCGATTATGTTTTAGATCATCCAGCATAGCTGCTGTGATTTGATATGTACCACCTACCATTGGTTTTAATAATCCACCGCGGGCGACAACCGCAGATAAATCGCTGGCTTTTATATTTTGACCAGATAAAAAAGCAACGATATTTTCCAAGCGATATTTAAATTGTTCAGTAATCGAGGAAAACTTCGCGATATCCTCAGCGCTATGACTAATATTTTGCACAAAAATTTCGGTGGTATCGTGGTATAGACCAATTTTAGTGGAGGTAGATCCAGGATTAATAGTCAAGATTTTATATACCATAGAATAGCCCCCTGTTTAATATATTGCTGCCAACCACATCAGCTAATAGCAAGTAGTAACGCGTTGTATGCTTTTGCGGGAGATAAAGTTATTATATATTTTACCAGTTTGGGGACTAGGCGTCTAGTCTAGCCAAGCCTGAGAATACCTAGAAGTATCAGGAGTGCACCCGGCAGGTAGGGAAACTGTTTTTTTACTCTTTCGGAAATTAATTTATGGGCTGAATAAAAGCCTCCGGCAATGCACAGCATGTGAATTATGCCAATGACGGCAGGGGTATAAAGCGGCATTGGTCCCATGAGGGCGGCGGCAAAGGTACCAACCATAGCATCGGCGCCAACTGCTAATCCAAGAAAGACAGCTTCCAGGGGGCTTATAATCCCAAGTTTATCAACATCAGCGGTTTCTGGTTTAGCCATGATACTGATAACTAACCGACCTAGCGAAAAAGTCAGTTTGCGTGCAGTAACTTGGCCATCCATTTCGTAAGAGGCAATATCCTTAGTTAGGTATTGTTGGAACAAACTCCAGAGACCAAGCATAATCAGGAGTAATGCGCCAATAAAAATAGCAATAGCGGTATTGATAAACTGGCCAACAAGATAGGCCATAACCATGGCTACAGCGGTGCAAATTGCAGCTACAAAACCGACAATACTCAAAGAGGTGAAAGGCATGTCGATATTTTTTAAGCCATAAGCGATACCGGCTACAAAACCGTCAATACTGACAGCTATGCCGAGCAGCAGAACATAAAAAAGGTTCATAAACAGTACGCCTCCTGTTATGATGATAATAAGACTATCTTTTCATGTTTAGTATATGGTTGGCGACTAAAATGGGTTACTGGCAGGATCGTTCAGATACTTTTATGCTTTTATCTAACTTTTGCAGGATTTTTTTGCTTATGTGGGGAAAATATAGTAGAATGTCGAATTATTGAGGTGGTTTTGTGCAAGATGGTTTGGATTTTGGCTTAGGTAAGGTCTTACCAATCAAAATTGAAGACGAAATGAAAAATTCATATATCGACTATGCTATGAGCGTAATTGTTATGAGGGCATTGCCTGATGTTCGCGATGGTCTGAAACCAGTTCATCGCCGGATACTTTATGCTATGCACGAGGCTGGGATGGCGGCCAATAAGCCCTACAAAAAATCGGCACGTATTGTCGGTGAAGTTTTGGGTAAATATCATCCCCATGGCGATAGTTCGGTATATGATGCCATTGTTCGAATGGCGCAGACTTTTTCTACCCGCTATATGCAGGTAGACGGACATGGCAACTTTGGTTCAGTGGACGGCGACTCGGCGGCAGCCATGCGTTACACAGAAGTTCGAATGTCACGAATTGCCGAAGAGATGTTAGCCGATATTGAAAAGAACACAGTTGACTTTGTCCCAAACTATGACGAATCATTAAAAGAGCCGTCAGTACTGCCGTCTAAGGTACCTAACCTGTTAATTAATGGCTCGTCAGGTATCGCGGTTGGTATGGCTACCAACATTCCCCCGCATAATTTAGGGGAAGTGGTTGATGGCCTGATTATGATGATTGATAATCCTGATGTGGCAATCAGTGAATTAATGCTAGCTATTAAAGGCCCGGATTTCCCGACCGGGGCCTTGATACTTGGCCGTGAAGGAATCTGGCAGGCCTATACTACCGGACGGGGCAGTGTCAAAATGCGGGCACAGGCTAGAGTGGAAACCATGTCTAGCGGTAAGCAGCGGATCGTAGTTACTGAATTGCCTTACCAAGTCAATAAGGCCAGACTGATTGAAAATATCGCCGGACTTGTCCGGGATAAGACAATCGACGGTATTACCGATCTGCGCGATGAAAGTGACCGCAAAGGTATGCGGGTGGTCATTGAACTCAGGCGGGATGCGAATGCCGATGTCGTTTTAAATCAGCTTTACAAACATACGCAAATGCAGGATACTTTTGGAGTAAATATGCTGGCCCTGGTAAAGGGTCATCCAAAAGTACTCAACCTACAGGAAGTTTTGCGGTATTATCTGGAGCATCAAAAAGAAGTAATTATCCGCCGTACTAAGTTTGAGCTGGATAAAGCACGGGCCAGAGCGCACATTTTAGAAGGTTTAAAAATTGCGCTTGACCATCTAGATGCTGTCATTAGTACAATTAGGCAATCAGAAACTCCGGAGATTGCCAAGAATGCATTAATGAATAAGTTTAGTCTAAGTGAGAAGCAATCACAGGCCATCCTGGATATGCGTCTCCAGCGTTTGACTGGACTTGAACGTGCAAAAATCGAGAACGAATATAAAGACATCATGGAGACCATCGAGTGGTTAGAGGGTGTACTGGCAGACGAAAGTAAAGTAATGAACATCATAAAAGAAGAACTTTTGGATGTAAAAAAACGCTTTTCGGACGAACGGCGTACTATCATTACCAGCGATGTTTCCAAAATGAATATGGAAGACCTTATTGCTGAAGAAGACATTGTAATTACCTTGACGCACCAGGGCTATATCAAGCGTCTGCCTGTTGATACCTATCGCAGCCAGCGCCGGGGCGGTAGAGGTGTACATGGGATGGGAACAAAAGAAGAGGACTTTGTCGAGCATTTATTTGTGGCGACAACACATCACAATCTCTTGTTCTTTACCAGTAGAGGGCGGATGTACCGACTAAAAGGTTATGAATTGCCGGAGGCCGGGCGTACAGCCAAAGGGACGGCTATTGTCAACTTGCTTCAGGTGGAGAAAGATGAAAAAATTACAGCTGTTATTCCCATCAAAGAGTTTAGTGCCAAACGCTATTTGTTTATGGCTACGCAAAAAGGAACTGTAAAAAAATCCGAGTTACTCGAATTTGATACTGCACGTAAAGGCGGCTTAATTGCCATATCCTTAGATGAAGATGATGATTTAATTGGCGTTAAACTGACAAATGGTGAGTGTGATATCATCATGGGTACCAGGGACGGCAAGGCCATTGTTTTCCATGAAGCTGATGTGCGAATTATGGGTAGGACTGCGCATGGCGTAAGGGGGATAGGTCTAGATAAAGATGACCAGGTAATAGGCATGGATGTCGTGAAAAGAGACGGCGAAGTTCTTACAATAACATCAGAAGGTTATGGCAAACGGACAAACGCCGATGAATACCGTATAACAGGACGCGGCGGAAAAGGTGTTATCAATATTAAACCCAATTCAGCTGAAAAAATTGGGTATGTTGTCGGTATAAAAGTGGTTAAACCAGGGCAAGAACTTATGCTAATTACCAGTGAGGGTATCGTTATCCGGATGGAGATTGATACTATTTCGGTAACTAGCCGCAGTACGCAGGGTGTGAAAGTTATGCGTACAGATAAGGACGATCAAGTTGTTGCTTTGGCAGTGGTTGAAAATAAAGCTAATAATGATTAGCAGAGTGAATGAGTAAAGTTTAAAGCTAAATAAAAGCGGCTTACGCTGTCGCCTAAAGGCCCGGCGCAAGCCGCTTTTTTAGCTATATATTCAGTGTATGTAGTATGAGAGGCTTAATAAAATAGTTGAGTTATCCAAAATGTATTGACATAAACAAGCTGTGCATGATAAGATAGGCAAGTCGATTTTAGGCAAGGCAATAATGACTAAGCCTGAAGAAAGACAGCAATTTATACCAAGAACAAAGATGTTGACACGATGAAATAAACGTGATAACATATATAAATGTCGGCTCCGCAAGAATGCGAACGACAACGTTCCCTGAAAACTGAACAATGTAAGTAATGCATCATAAAAGCCAGATGTGCGGTTGTATGTCGCGTGCGACATACAACACAAAAACAATTTCTTACTATGATTTATAGAGCCAACAAATGGCTTCAATAATACTTTATTGGAGAGTTTGATCCTGGCTCAGGACGAACGCTGGCGGCGTGCCTAACACATGCAAGTCGAACGGAGT
>Ga0316604_10000175_pt1 | contig 97958 bp, 85 predicted proteins | sample OWC_soil_day20_C_FD_207650 | JGI IMG/M metagenome (GOLD analysis project Ga0316604, IMG submission 207650) | Wetland soil microbial communities from Old Woman Creek delta, Ohio, United States - OWC_soil_day20_CT | ecosystem: Environmental > Terrestrial > Soil > Wetlands | place: USA: Ohio... | reverse complement strand
ATGTGTTAGGCACGCCGCCAGCGTTCGTCCTGAGCCAGGATCAAACTCTCCAAAAAATTGTATTTTTGGAGCCTTGATGGCTCTTTTAATGTTTAAGAAATTTATTGTTGGTTGACTGCACTTTTTTTAAGTACAGCCCGCACATCTGGCTTTTTTTACCTACATTGTTTAGTTTTCAAGGAACACTTCGTTCGGTTACTATAACCTCACTTTGGCGTTTTTGCCGTTCGCGCCCCGCTTGAGGCGACTTTTATATATTAACATTACCGTTCGGCTTTGTCAATATGCTTTTTATTGGAATTTCGCTGTTATCCAGCGACAAATCGGCATCTACTTATTCTCCCAGGCCGTTTCCAGCCAAGTACCTTCAGCGTTTAAGAGCTTAACTACTGTGTTCGGTATGGGAACAGGTGGAACCTCTTAGCTATCGACACCGAATATGGTTTGGGTTGTAATAATTTTATGGAGGCGACACCCAGATTTGAACTGGGGAATAGAGGTTTTGCAGACCTCTGCCTTACCACTTGGCTATGTCGCCATAATAATTAATTGGAGCGGAAGACGAGATTCGAACTCGCGACCCTCGCCTTGGCAAGGCGATGCTCTACCGCTGAGCTACTTCCGCGATTTTGGTGCGGTCGAGTGGATTTGAACCACCACGAGATTGCTCCCACTAGCTCCTGAGGCTAGCGCGTCTGCCGTTCCGCCACGACCGCATTTAATTTATCTGTAACGATTATTTAGTATATCAGGCTATTTATACTATGTCAACATCATGTTGCAAAATTTCGTCTAATTTTTCACCTAATCATAAAAATAAAACTCTGTGCATAGCAATATCGTGACATATCTATATATAAGGAGTTTTCATTATGACAAAGTTATGGAAATCTGCTCAAGTTTACTTTTATGAACTTAACCCCGTTTTGCCACTCGCCCCAACTGTAGCCCCGTTAAGTTCCCCCTTTCCGATCAGTTTATCTACAGGAGAAACCATCAATCTTGCCCTAATCAACATCCCTGCCAGCACAAAACCTATCGGCATATTATTAACCGCCGTCGTCAATTGGAGCGCTACATTTACTCCGCCTTCAACTTCAACCACCCTTAGTACCCCCGGCTATGCCGATGCCACTTTCGAATTGTTACGCAACGGCGTCATTATCAATCGCCTAACTCAAACGGTTGTACAAAAAGGTACTCCCTTAAGCACTTCGCTTGATTTTGCTATCGCCGTTCCCACTTATGAACTAATGGCATTAAGTTTTGTAGATTTAAGCCTTCTACTCTGCCACACAAATACCTATACCCTTAGAGTCACTAATCTGGCATTAGTTGACCCGGTCGTTGCTTCCGGAACCGCCACGACAACTGCCCAAGTAGGTTCTATCAGCTTAGTGGGCAGAAGTTTCAAACCAATAAATAAAAGTGTCTTTAGTACTACTTAGCCACAACCTACTAAACACTCTATAATTGATAAAAAACACCTCAGGTATTGATACTATATAATGATAACTCTGAATTTAAAAGTCCAATAGCCTCTGAAATACTTATAATATTACTGATATTCGCCACAGGATTTAATGCCTGTTGAATTAAAATTTCTTTTAAGATAAACATCGCAAACAGCGTAATTGAATTTCCTGCCACGCCAACCAACATACTGTTTTTTGCCGCTAATTTTTCAGCCCGGCGAAATAGTCGGGCTGAATTGACTGGGATGTTCATTGCTACCAAATCAATGAGCGCAGCATTGTTGCTTGATGAGTTTATCGCCATATCCAGGATCATCCTTCTTCATTAATTTTTCTCGCCACTAAAATAAACCTTACTATATAGTATTTTAGGAGCCAGCTTTGGGTCACTAGACGGATGAAAATAAACCTTGATAGGGATTATGGCTAAACTCTTTATTTAATTGCCAACTTACCCCTGTGCTTATATATTGTTGCTTTAATCGCGTTATAGTCTATTTCTTCAGGCAGTGCTTCTTTCAATGGCTTAAGCTTATCTGTGCCAAGTTCTTTGATTTTAGCTAAAATCAAAGCCTCATATTGCGGTGGTATAAGGGCTGACCAATCTACATCTACCCCTTCTTGTGCACAACGCAGGAGATGATCTTGGAGAGTTATCAGCTTCAATTTCCGCTCATCGGCAATCTGGCTAAGACTTTGCCCCGCTTGATACATATTTAAAGTGACAATATGACTGGGCGTATCCTCCGCTCGCTTAACATCAGCTTGCCTACTGTCACTGCAATTCACGCTAACGACACTCTTCTCACTATCTGCTGTTAACTTAGGGGTTATATCGTGTTCAGTCATATATTTTTCAATGGCTGCAATAAAGTCATTGCCATAGCGCTCTAGCTTGGTTTCCCCCACCCCTTTAATAAGCCGCAACTCGGGCTTGGTTTGCGGACAACTCTCACTCATTTCTTTAAGGGTACTGTCAGCAAAAATCACATAAGGCGGTACATTTAAATTATCAGCCATTTGTTTGCGCAATACTCTTAGTTCATTAAACAGCAAATTATCGGCCACCGGCTTTTCCGGTCTTCGCGGCACCTTTTGCCATACTTGGGTCCGATCTTTTAATACGGCTATACCTTGCTCCTTAAGTTGAAGCACCGGATACTGACTCTCGGTTAAGCTCATATAGCCGGAAGCAATAAGACGGTTAATTAAGTCTTTAATTTCCTGCAATGTATACTCTTTTAATATCCCATAGACCGACAGTTTATTAAAATCAAATTGCATAATCTTTTTATTTTTCGAGCCTTTTAACACTTCAGCCACTAGCGTACTGCCAAACCGTTGGTTCATGCGCAACACGCAGGAAAATACTTTTTGCGCTTCAATAGTTATATCTGTCAACTCGTTATCATCATTACAACTACTGCAATTTCCGCATTCCATACTTGATTTTTCGCCAAAATAATCCAGTATATAATTACGTAAACACCCTGTCGTATGACAATAATCCACCATCGTTTGCAACTTAGCATATTCACTTGCTTTGCGGTCACTGCCCCCTACCGATTGTTCGATAAGAAACTTCTGCATCATAATATCCTGCGCCCCAAATAACAAGATACACTCACTCGGTTCTCCATCCCGCCCTGCTCTGCCAGCTTCTTGATAATAGGCTTCCATATTTTTGGGCATGTTGTAATGGATTACATATCGAACATCCGATTTATCAATTCCCATACCAAAGGCGTTAGTAGCCACCATAATTTTTATATCGTCGCGGATAAACGCTTCTTGATTTTTTTTGCGTTCTTCATCATTAAGTCCAGCATGGTATTTGCCCACATCATAGCCGCGTTTTCGCAGTAAAATATGAAGATTATCTACTTCTTTACGGGTTGCAGCATAAATTATTCCGGAATTATTCTCATTTGCGATGACATGTTTAAGTACAAAGTCGTGTTTATTTTCACCGCGAATAACCGTAAAAGTCAGATTAGGGCGATCAAAGCCAGTGAAATATGTTTGATGCTTATGCAAAGCTAGTAAACTAACAATATCTTTGCGAACATTATCGGTGGCAGTTGCAGTAAAAGCCCCGACAACCGGACGTTTTTTTAACCTAGCGATAAATGGTGAAATAGCCTGATAGCTGGGTCTAAAGTCGTGCCCCCACTGCGATATGCAGTGAGCTTCATCGACTGCAACCATCGATACTTCCAACTTTGCTACTGCGGCCAAGAACGAATCCGAATCCAATCGCTCTGGAGCAACATAAAGCAATTTGTAGCGACTAAGACTAGCATTATAAATCCGTTCATGGACTTCAGCCGCAGTTAACGAACTATTAATATACGTTGCCGAAATACCCAAGCCATAAAGAGTGTCCACCTGATCTTTCATCAAGGAAATAAGTGGCGAAATAACAATCGTTATCCCGGGAAGCATTAACGCCGGCAATTGGAAACACAACGATTTACCAGCGCCAGTCGGCATTATTGCGAGCGTATCTTGGCCACTTACTAACGAATTGACTATTTCAGCTTGTCCGGGACGAAACTCCGTATAGCCGTAGTATTTTTGCAATAAGTTGCGGGCAGCTTCCATTTTGTTTTTACTCTCCTATGTTAAATTTGCCAATAGTAGCTCAGGTTACTGCCAAGTTACTTTTAATGGGTTTCTATCTACTAAACGATGATATGTATATTTAGAATAACCCACCATAATTCCGCCGGTAACAATCAGTTCTTCAGGAATTGATAATAAGCCGAGCAGCGGTTGATAGCCTGACATCGCACAACTTTCAATAAATCCAACCCAGCAGCTTGCTAATCCAAGGCTTGGCGCAAACAATTCAGCATATGCAAGCGAAAAATGAGTGTTATCACGCCCCCGTGGCATAAAAGACTTATCAGCCATCGCCAGTATAAGGCAGGGAGCATCCCTCAAGATAATATCTCGCCCAGTCTTATGGTAATATTCCACCAGCCCAGCAAAATAAGCTGATCCCACTGCCCCCGCAGCAACCATTTCATCCATCCAGGCCACCGTTGCTTTAGTAATACGTTGCAACATAACCCTATCATCAATAACCAAATACTGCACACCCTGAGTATTGCCACCGGTTGGTGCTAATCTGGCAATATCGAGCAGCTTCAAAATTTTATTTCTGGGTACTGCAATATCTTTATAAACCCGAACAGAACGTCTAGCCCGGATAAATGTTTCCGCCATCGCAGCATCTAAAACCGGGGACTTTTCCAAAGTGACCTGATTTAAAAGTGGTGTAGCAGTATTATCCAGCGCAGCTTTAGGACAAGCCGCCACACAATGGCCACAGGCAATACACACGTTCCCCACTGTGATCGGATACCCGGCATCCATACCAATATAGCTTACCGGGCAAATGTCAGCACAGATCGCGCACCCTATACATTTCTCCTGATCTACTTTAATCAAATCAATCAAACTCTTTTCTTACCGTCTGAACGGTCTTCTATTATTTCAGGCTAATTTTACTCCAAAATATATTCTCTGTCGATAATTCTTTTCTCACTTACGCAACTGTGCTAACAAGTATTAGTTAAAACTAACTAACAAAGGCCAAAAGAGTTAGTCTCTTCTGGCCTTTGTTACACTGGCTAAACGATCAAATGAAATGCCTTGTCTTAACAAGTAACTTTGTACTGTCTTGATCCGTTGATAAGTCGCAACCCTGTTATACTTATTTAAATCATCGACATATCCAGTAAGTTTGATTTTTAACCGTGGATATTCCTTAGCTAGTTCTACAACCACATCAAGAGTGGCTTGTTCCGAAATAGATATTTCTTTACTCATGAAATCCCCCCACGCCTATGCTAATACTCAAGCTAGCAATAATTATTAATACACATTTTATCATATTAGTAATAAATTGTAATTTATCCACATGGATAAAAATATGCCTGCCTGTTTATCCATGTGGATAAACAGGCAGGCGATTAAGCACTAAGCATAGCCTGTTAATTATAGACACAAACTGATATAATACGAAGGACTAACACGAATAAAAAGAGGTGCCCCTATATGACAATAGATTTTTCAACTCTCGGTATTAGGAAAACCCTAGTGGACACTTTGCACAAGAATGGTATTATAACCCCGACCCCCATCCAAGCTGAAGCTATTCCGATTTTACTATCTGGCAAGGACAGTATCGCCCAAGCTCAGACCGGCACTGGCAAAACATTAGCATTTTTGCTACCGCTTATGGAGCGGCTAAAAGCTAACGATAGCTATTCCCAAGCTCTGATTATTACTCCAACCAGAGAGCTAGCCCGGCAAATAACTGTTGTTGCCACTGAACTTGCCGCAGTTGTTAACCTTAATGTTTTATCTATATACGGCGGTCAGCCGGTAGATAGCCAAATTAGAAAACTTAAAGGCAATCCGCATATTATTATTGGTACCCCCGGCCGACTTTTAGATCACCTGCGCCGCAGGACGATTAACCTAGCAAAGGTATCTAAGTTAGTTTTAGATGAAGCCGACCAGATGCTACATATTGGATTTTTGCCAGATATCGAGGAACTCATTCGTAACACCGCCGCGAACCGTCAAATTATGTTATTTTCAGCAACCATGCCATCAGCCATTCGCGGCCTGGCTAATCAATATATGATTAAGCCAACCGATATCCGGATTAAAAGCCAACATGTAACCTTAGACGAAATCAACCAGAGCGTAGTCCATTTAACACCGCAAACCAAGCTTGATAAATTAGCCACCCTGTTGGATGAATATCAACCGTATCTGGCTATTGTATTTTGCCATACGAAGGAGCATGCGCGCGCCGTTAATTTGGCACTCAATCACCGTGGGTATAATGCCGATGAACTACACGGCGACTTAACCCCAGCCCAGCGTCGCGAAGTAATGCGACGTTTCAGCACTGCCAAGTTGCAGACACTCGTTGCTACTGACATTGCGGCCCGCGGCCTTGATATCGAAGGGGTTACTCATGTTTTTAACTATGACATTCCGCACGACACCGAAAGTTATATTCATCGCATTGGCCGGACCGGAAGAGCCGGAGAGCAAGGGATGGCCATTACCTTTGTGGTTCCCGGCGAAGAACGCTACTTGTCTCTTATTCAACAGGGCATTAGAGCTTCAATAAAAAAATACCAAGTTAACAGCCAGAAAATCGACGCTAAACTCGGTAAATCATCGGATAATAAAGAAACTACTTCCAAGACTCCGGCAAATACGATCAAGTCTGGCAAAGGTTGGGCTAAAAAGGCCAGCAAGCATGGCGGCCGAAACCAACGCAGTCGCCGCAAGCCTAAATCGCCTGACACCGCAAGTATCAAGGGAACCGCTAACGCCACGCGCCCAAAGCGTCGAACTAAATAGCATTTTCCCCGGATTAAAAGGATTAGCCTATTTTTTAGGGCTAATCCTTTTTTTATTTTCAACACGTTTTTTAGCAAACTTAACCGCCGGCGCACCGTCTCTAATCGTTCCCCGGGTAAGATATTTAGCTGTAATCGTTATTTTTAATTCTTTCTCTATCCGCGAGATTAGTCCCGCTTCCTGGCGAGTCACAATCGATATAGTACTACCGCTTTTACCTGCACGTCCAGTCCGTCCAGACCGATGGAGATAGATTTGCGGCTCTTCAGGCAGTTCCAAATTAAAAATATACCCAATGTCTGGAATGTCCAATCCCCGAGCAGCCAAGTCTGAAGCTACTAACAACTGCACCTTGCCGCTACGGAAATCTTCCATTGCTTTCTTGCGGTCGGCTTGACCGGAAGTGCCATAAATCCCAGCCGATTTTATACCATGGTAATTCAGCTTGGCCAACGTTGTTTCAATAGCCTCGCTTTTATTGATAAATACCAGCCCCCGGGGAGCTTTCAGACTAACTAGCAGTTTTCTAAACACTTCAAATTTATCTCGTTGATCCGCCAACAAGTACCAATGCGAGATATTAGGCGGTACCTCTACTTGACTCGTGGCCGTAATAATTTCAACAGTTTCCGTCATTTGTTTAACCCGGTCCAGCGTAGCCGGTTTTATTGTCGCGGAAAACATCAGCATTTGGCGATCTTTCATCGTTGTCTTCACCACCGCCTTAACACTGTCCCAGTTGTTATCATCAACCAGCCGGTCTACTTCATCAAGCACAATAGTCTTAATGGTTTGGGTATTAATTTTCTTTTTTTGAATTAATTCAAGAATTCGTCCGCTTGAACCTACAATAATATGCGGCTTTTCTTTTAAGGTTTCTATTTGCCGGGCAATATTCGCCGTCCCAATAATTGGAGCTGCAGTTATGGCAAGGCTTGAATTTTTCGCTAGTAATTCTACTTGACGATAAATCTGGATCGCCAATTCATGCGTAGGGGCCAGGATAATCGCCTGTACCTGACGTTGACTGGCATCCAGTCTTTGTATTAAAGGTAAGAGATAGGCTATCGTCTTACCTGTGCCGGTTGCCGATTGACCAACAATATCTTTGCCTTTAAGGGCCGATGGTATAACTTGGGTCTGTATCTCCGTCGGAACAGTAATCCCAACTTTTGTTAGTCCCTCCGCCAACACCCCGGTTATTCCCAACTTTTCAAACAATTCCATGGTTTCACTCCTGTCCTGATATGCTGCTAATAACAATCCTTATGTAGTTGCCTATTAATTCTTTAGCATCTCATTATACCTTATTTTTCACTTATATTCCCGGAATTAATAACAGGCTTTTTATCCGGCTAAAAACAAAAATGTCCCAACCATATTAATTACAGCAAGGACGTCTTATAACCAATATTACTATTTACGCTAAACTGCTCCGTTTTTTGGCTTGGTGAATAATATCACCGTTAATGCCATGGGCGCATTCCATAATTGTTTCCGACAAGCTAGGATGGGGATGAATGGTGTTACTAATATCTTTTGCGGTTAGCTTATTTTGGATGGCTAATGCTCCTTCCATAATAAGATCGCTGGCGTGCGCTCCGATAATATGCATCCCCAAAATATGACCATCGGCTTTATCAGCAATTATTTTAACCAGACCGATAGTTTCCCCCATCGAAACAGCTTTGCCATTAGCCGCAAAATTAAATTTACTAATTTTTATTTTACACCCGCTATTTCTTGCTTGTTCTTCAGTCAATCCAACCATGGCAACTTCCGGTGTCGTATATATGCATCCCGGTACAGCAGTATAATCTACCAGGCGATCACCGCCCATAGCATTTTCCGCAGCAACCAAACCTGCGGCCGAAGCTGCGTGGGCCCACATGAATTGTCCAGTTACATCCCCAATGGCGTAGATTCCAGGCACCGCGGTTTCCAATCTATTATTTACAATAATGCCTTTACGGCTATACTTAACGCCGACTTTCTCCAGCCCTAAGTCGTCAACAACCGGAACTCGCCCAATTGAAACCAGCACTTTTTCAGCCTCAATTTGTTGAACATTCCCCTCTATACTAACTTCAAGCACAAGCGCAGCACCACTGTACTTGATACCGGCAACCTTAGTATTAGTCAAGATTTCTATCCCTTGCTTACGCAAAATTGGAGCCATTCGTTTGACAATTTCCCTGTCTACATTTGGCAATAGCTCTGACTGCATTTCAATTACAGTTACATTGCATCCAAAGGCCTGAAAAATAGCAGCTAATTCAATCCCTACTGCCCCGCCACCAATTACCACCATACTTCGCGGTACATAGTTCAAGCCTAATAACTGATCACTATTAATTACTCCGTCCAAATCGCTACCAACTACCGGTAGTCCCAGCGGAGTAGAGCCTGTAGCTAAAATAATTTTTTGAGCCATATATTGTTCCTCTTCAGCATCACTATTAACCTTAATTTGATCCACACCCACCAACTGAGCCGCACCGAACTTAACCACAATGTTGTTGCTTTTTATAAGCTGAAGAATGCCTTGTTGCATTTGATCTACAACTAAGTGCATTCTTCCAGTTACCAAGCTATAGTCAAAGCCAATTTCGCTGGCCGCAAGACCGAACTCACCGATAGACTGAAGTTCACGCCATTTTTCAGCACTTTTAAGTAAGGTTTTAGTGGGAATGCACCCCTTATTCAAGCACACCCCGCCAAGTTTATCTTGCTCAATTAATAACACTTTAGCACCTAGGTGCGCAGCCCTGATAGCGGCTACATACCCACCGGGCCCGCCGCCAATAACGGCTACATCATAATTCATAATTTTTATTTACCTCCCTGGTTAATGCTTGCAAGTCCAGGCCGGGTTACGATACTTGTCATTAGCCAATTGTTGGCTTACAATTTGTTCTTCGCTGGTTAAACAGCCGTTAGAGGCTGTAACTTCAAGAGTCTCACACACCCCCATCAATAACGCCGTGCGGACTTCTTCCCAGTTTATTTTACCGCCCAAAATTTTTTCAACGGATGTAACACTATCATTTAATGTGCTAACCATTAGTTCTCGCCTATCCCTTGTCGGTAATTTAAGTACCGCCGCTAATTTTTCCGGGGAAAAGCTCAACAAAACTGAACCATGCTGCAAAATAACAGCCTGTTTACGCACTTGCGCACTGCCCACAAATTTTCGTCCGGCATAAGTAATTTCATAGCTGGATGGTGAATCAAAGCATGCTGCCGAAGCCAACTTCTTACGCTGGTCTATTCGGCTATAAGCACTGCGCGGTAGGCTCATCTGAGCTTTAATCCCCAGTTTTTCCAAGCCAGTTACAAGTCCGGCACTAAAATAGCGATAGGACCCGGTTATGGTCGAAGGAATCCCCGGATAGTTCTCACTAATTACCAGACTATAAGTAATTTCGGTATCGTGCAGTACGGCCCGCCCGCCAGTCAATCGCCTGATTACATCGATGCCCCGGCGACGACACTCGTCAAAATCAATTTCGACTTCGGCCTTTTGAAAATACCCAAGACTGACAGCAGGCGGCGACCACCGATAAAATCTAATAGTCGGTGGTACTTCACCCCGACTATGACTAAGCATAATCGCCTCGTCAATAGCCATATTGACAGCACCACCAAGCGGAGGCGTCTCAAGTATTCGCCATTCCATTCCCCACACCTCCGATTTTACTGATATTTAACGCAGCAATTGTTTCTGCACCGGTAAGTGGTCGAGGATAATTATAGGGGACTGTTCCCGGACGTTCATTATAGTAGGGCCGGTTACAATCCTGACAGCCACTGGTTTGAAAGGCTTTGCCATTTTTCAATAGGTCTTGCCAATTATAAATATCATACCCAGTAATAACGCCGTCAGTACATAGAATTGTCCTACGGCCATATCCCAATTGCAGTAAATGATGAGCTATTTGGATACGCCGATAATGACTAATCAGCGGTGATTTTTCTTTTGCCAGTTCTGTCCCTCGTACTGGAGTAAACGCAAACAGGCCAACAGTAATCCCTTGTTCAAGACACAGTGCTAAACGATCCACCATTTCTTCTTCTGTTTCGCCCAGTCCGACAATTAAGTGAGTATTGATTTTCCCAGGTAAGGCTTTGGCGCATGCGGTCAAAAGCATCCAACGCTCCGCCCATTCCCCGCCCTTTATTTTTCGGTAAAGTTTCGGTGTAGCGGCATCAATTGCCAAACAGATGCGTTCAGCCCCAGCCATAAGGAGTTCCCGGGCCTGGTCTACACTAGTAAAGTAATTAGCTACACAAATTGGTTTTGGCCCGTCTTTAGTTAAAGCAGCAATTGCTTCTAATGTATTGCTCCAGCTAGCCTCATTGTTTACAACTTGCAGGCAAACCCGTTTAATTTTACGCTCAGCCAGCGCTCTCACTATATCAGGCGCTACAGCTTCGGCATTAAAGGCTGGCCAAGTTATCCGCGACAGGCGATCGCTCCGAGCATTACTATCACGGGCTTGAGTGCAAAAGCGACAGTTATTCCGGCAGTTTTTACCCAACATAATATAGGCTGTAGTTGGTAAGGCTTCACTTTTCAATGTTTTTCGGCCAATAATTCCCGCCGTACCTGCCGATAGTTTCCAAGTAGTCACAGCGCACAACACTCCTCTCGCCGCTCACTTACCAAGCCTAGTTCACATGCCAGCTTAACTGCCTCCGCTGCCGGGTTAACAATTCCATTGATCCCGGCTTGAACTGCCAGCTTGTCAATCTGCCTGCGATAACTGCCGCCAGGACGCATACACCCCAGCGATAGTGGGGTATCCGGAAACTCTTCCCGGGCCTCAACTAACACCTCTAACACAGCTTCAATCGCCGGCGGCTGACAATCGGCAAACTTAGTTCCTCTGGTTGGGGTAAAAACAATAAAAGTAATTGCCGGTGCACCCAAGGCTTTAAGTTCGCGGATGGCGCGGTATTCACCCTTGATTTGACCGCCATCGAGCCCAATACAGATATGGGGAATAACAATGCAGTTTTGACTAAGTTTTTGATAGCAAACACTATAGTCTTGTACCGAACGATTAAGGCCAAATACTTCACGAATAGTATCATCTGAACCAACAAAGTCAAATGATACGACATCCGCAATTTTAGCAATTCCCGAAATATCTTGGTTATCTAGTAAACCAACATGAAGATTATACCGCATATTCTGCTTTAAAGCGGAAATTTGGGCGATATGTGCCGCCAGAGGAACCTTTCCCTCTGTGGTACAGCCACCACTAATTAATAAGCTTGCCGGCTGCGGGCCAGGTGCAGAAGCTACCTCGGCCAAGGTTTTCATATGTTTCAAGTATCGTCCACCACAATGAGCGCAGTTTAGCTGGCACTCTTGCCCAGTAACACTAACGGCAGTGGTTTTATTAGGGTAATAGAAGTAGATCCTGGGCATAAAATGCTGCGTCCTAATCAGCCAGCCTTGCTGGGTTAATTGTACTATGCTTTCCATCTTACCACTGGTTTACGGGCGGCTTGGGTTTCGTCCAACCGACCCACGACTGTCTTATGCGGCGCTTGCTTTATTTTAGCGACATCGCCCTCCGCTTCGCGGGCAATTTTTCGCATCGCCGCAATAAACCCATCCAAAGTTTCCTTACTTTCAGTTTCCGTAGGCTCAATCATAATCGCCTCTTCTACAATCAGCGGAAAGTAAATCGTCGGTGGATGATAGCCATAGTCTAACAACCGTTTTGCAATATCCAGCGCTCGGATATCAAACTGCTGTTGTTTTTGCGAAGTGATAATACATTCATGCATCGAGTACCGATCAAAGGGAACATGGTAATCCTCTTTCAATTGACTGAGGCAATAATTGGCGTTTAACACCGCGTCTTCGCTCACCTGACGCAATCCCTCCGGCCCCATCGTACGGATATAGGCATACGCCCGGACAATAACCCCAAAGTTGCCGTAGAAAGAATGCATTCTGCCAATCGACTGCGGCCGGTTTTCATCTAGGCCGAACTTTTTATCATCATAAGTTATAATTGGCACTGGCAAAAACGGGATAAGGTCTTTCTTCACCCCGACCGGCCCTGAGCCAGGTCCACCGCCGCCATGCGGCGTGGCAAATGTTTTGTGAAGATTAATATGAACAACATCAAACCCCATATCACCAGGGCGGGCGATACCAAGGATGGCATTCATATTTGCTCCATCATAGTACAACAGGCCTCCGGCCTCATGCACGATTTGGGCAATTTCTTGTATATTGGTCTCAAATAATCCCAAGGTGCTAGGATTAGTAAGCATGAGTGCCGCAGTATCCGAGCCCACTACCGCCTTAAGTGCTTCAAGATTAATCGACCCATCGCGGTTAGATTTAATTTCTACAATTTCCAGTCCGCATACAGCCGCACTGGCCGGGTTGGTACCATGAGCCGAGTCTGGTATGATAACTTTGGTTCGGGCTTCCCCCCGCGCCCGGTGATACGCCCGAATCAGCTTAAGGCCTGTTAATTCGCCATGAGCCCCCGCTACAGGCTGTAATGTTACCGCATCCATACCGGAAATTTCGATCAAATACTGTTCAATATTATATAAGAGTTGGAGCGCCCCCTGGGCTACCGTCACATCAGTAAGCGGGTGCAAATCAGTAAAACCAGCATACCGACATACATCTTCATTAACTTTGGGATTATATTTCATCGTGCAGGACCCTAACGGATAGAAGCCAGAGTCAACCCCAAAATTACGATTGGACAACGCCGTATAGTGACGTACCAAATCCGGCTGGCTTACTTCCGGCAACTTGGCTGGTTCAGCTCGAATGAAATCAGGTTTTATAAGTTCATCAATATTTTCTAGCGTAACATCACATTTTGGCAAATCTACCGCCACCCGATCCGATTTACTGATTTCAAATATCGTCAACTGTTGCTCATTCATAATAGCGCCCCTACTTCCCGTACCAGCCGATCAATTTCTTCTTTAGTCCGCTTTTCAGTCACACAAATTAACATAACATTTTCCAACTCTGGATAGTATTTACCAATGTCCAACCCCCCCAAAATTCGTTGTTCTAACAATTTGCCATTGATATAGGCCACCGGTTTATCTGTTTTTATACAAAACTCTTTAAAGAACCGACTGCCAAATCCACTCTGACAGCCAGTAGTCGCCGCTAACGCCGCATGAGCATAGTGGGCTTTTTGCAGACATTGGTACGCCACTTCACGAAAGCCGTTTTTCCCTAACGAGCTCATATAAATTGCAGCCGCCAGCGCACACAAGGCTTCATTAGAACAAATATTCGAAGTGGCTTTACCACGCCGAATATGTTGTTCTCTGGCTTGAATTGTCAGTACAAAGCCACGGTTACCCTGATTATCGGTAGTCTGCCCAACAATACGCCCCGGCATTTTTCGCATAAACTTCTCTGCAGCAGCAAAGAACCCCAGATATGGTCCGCCAAAAGCCAATGCCAAGCCTAAACTCTGGCCTTCGCCTACAACAATGTCCGCCCCTAATTTCCCCGGGGCTTCTAACACCCCCAACGAAATTGGATCAACAATAGCAATTAGATATGCGCCTTTAGCATGGGCCAATCGGCCAAGGCTTCTTAAATCCTCAACATTGCCAAAAAAGTTAGGGCACTGGACAATTACTGCCGCCGTAGTGTCATCAGCTAAGGTCTCGATACTGTTAAAATCGGTTACGCCATAAGCTTGCGGTGCAACCGTAATCGTAATGGATTGATCCTGAACATAGGTCGCTAATATTGCTCGATAATGGGGATGCACGGCTTTGGCCACAATGACCTTGGTTCGCTTAGCTGAAGCCGCAACCGCCATCATAGCGGCTTCAGCAATAGCCGTGCCGCCATCATACATGGAAGCATTAGCCACCTCCATGCCAGTAATTTCACAAATCATTGACTGATATTCCCACAACGCTTGTAAATAGCCTTGCGATATTTCTGGCTGATATTGAGTATAAGCTGTATAAAATTCCGAACGGCGGATAATATGGTCAACAACACTGGGAATATAATGATCATACGCCCCAGCTCCGCGAAAACAAGTAAGATCTTGCAACCCTTTATTGGCCTTAGCAAGTTCAGCTAAGTGTCTTACCACTTCCGGTTCAGATAATGACGGCGGTAGTTTAAGCTGCTCGTTTAGCCGCAAGCTTTGGGGGATATCAACAAACAATTCATTAACCGAAGTTGCACCAATTGCCTCAAGCATAGATTTTCGATCTTCCGAAGTATGCGGCAGATAGCTCCAAGCCATATTTAATGGCCTCCCTCTGCAACAAAGCGTTCATACGCGTCAGCATCCATAAGATCATCCAGTTCACTGATATCGGTTAATTCGATAGCTACAATCCACCCCGCTTCATACGGGTCTTGGTTAACAATTTCTGGTTCATTAACTAACTCCTGGTTTACTTTAACAATTTTCCCTGAAACAGGAGCATAAATGTCTGATACCGCTTTAACCGACTCTATTACTGAAAAACCATCGCCAGCCCTTACTATAATGTCATCTTCCGGCAATTCTACAAAAACTACATCGCCAAGTTGGGACTGAGCGAAATCGGTTACCCCAATTGTCGCCTGATTTCCTTCCACTCTAACCCATTCATGCCCGTTAGAATACTTAAGCCCTTGCACAATGTTCATTATTCTTTTCCCTCTCGTTTATAAAATGGTTTGCCAATAACTTGAGCCAACACGCTTTTTCCTCTAATTTCAATACAGATCTGCTGCCCTACTTTAGCATACTCCGCGTCAATTAAAGCTAACCCCAGATTTTTATCAAGTGATGGCGCATAGGAGCCGGTGGTCACTCGACCGACATTACGGCCATTGACAAGGACCGGATATTCAGCCCGGGCTACACCGCGATCAGTCATTTCAAAACCAACTATTTTATGAGCTGCACCTTCCGCCTTAATCTTGCTCAATGCATCTCGACCATTAAACTCACCTTTATCCAGCTTAACGAATAACGCAATTCCGGCTTCAATAGGCGAAATATTTTTGGCTAATTCATGGCCATATAAAGGAAAACCAGCTTCGAATCTTAAGGTATCCCGGCAGCCTAACCCCGCAGGAATTAAGCCGTCCCCTGTTCCGGCGGCCATAATAGCTTCCCATAATTCAGCGGCTTCCTCAGGCACACAGTATAGTTCAAAGCCATCTTCCCCAGTATACCCGGTACGTGAGAGCAATACCTTTTTGCCTGCCACTTCAATTTCCGGCCAAAACCAGTAATATTTAAGCTGTTCTAGCGGCGCGGTTGTTAGTTTAGCCAATATTTTATCTGCCAATGGTCCTTGCAATGCTAGTTGCGCAACTTGGTCAGAGATATTAGCAAGCGTTACATCAAAGCTTGTTGCATTTTCCTGTATCCACTTCCAATCTTTATCGGTATTAGCCGCATTAACAACCAAAAGATATTCTCGGATGTTTTCTTTATAAATTAATAAATCATCGACGGTCCCGCCATTGGGGTAGCACATCGGAGTATATAATACTTGGTTATCCGCGAGCTTAGCCACATCGTTAGTCACTAATTTTTGCAAAAACTTTAAAGCATCGGAACCTTTTACTGTCACTTCACCCATATGAGATACATCGAATAGCCCCGCTTTTGTCCGCACCGCCTCATGCTCAGCCTTGATACCGCTATATTGCACCGGAAGAAGCCATCCGCCAAATTCTACTATTTTACCACCATACTTTAAATGAGTCTGATAAAGCGGTGTCTGCTTTGCGGTCATAAAAACACTCCTCTTTGCTTAAATAAAAACGACAGAGACCAACTTTAGTTAGCCTCTGTCGTATGTACCTGAAAAATACCCGAAAGCTTCGGTCCCCATGAATATAATCCGCAGTCTTTTCAGATTTATATTTACTTTGAAAGATGAACAATTTGATCAAAAGCAGTTTCATTGTCGTGTATTTTTTGTTCATTGCCTAAAACACATAAATAATTTTGCTGCATAACTTTATCTATTAAATCAGCAAACTGGCTAATTTGCTGGGCTTGGATTTTTAATACTTCTTGGCGTTCTCGGACCAAGTCAGCCGTGGATATTTTTCTGATATAGCGAATAGCCGCCTGTTCACCTTTTTGTGCGGTGGTCAATGGTGCATCTAATCTATTGATAGTGCCAATGATATATTTTATTTTTTCCCGTTCATCCAGTCTAAACTCCCGTAAATAATCAGCAGTTTCATCAAAAATGGCCAATGTTTCTTTGAGATTAGGATCACGATACGAAGCAAATATCACATTGCCATTGGGTTCGATTTTAGCAAAGCCATCGTATGCTCCACCTTGCACCCTAACTCGCGTCCAAAAATAATCATAGAGCAAAATAGTTTCCAATACTTTTAGTCCACCATGATAGGTAGCGCCTATTTTGCGAAAATTAGCAGCCTTAACCACATATTGAACTTTACCCGCCGTCATTAACCCTTCATTGCGACAATCAGGAACAAAATCATACTGGCAAATAGGATATATAGCTCCGGGTAAGGTAGCACCTAGCTTAGCAAACGTTTGACGAAATTTCGCATAACCTTGTTCATCGGCGGTTATACTGACAAGCAAATTTTCTTTACTAAAGATTAAATCGGCTACATTCGCCAAATTACTGGTAATTTCCACGGAATTTCCCGGGAAATTTTTTTCCAAATCAGTTATAAAGTCATAAAACGCCAGCATTCCCTGTTCGCTATAACTTGCGCTTGGCGAAAAGTACGACATGGCGCGATTAACGGCCAGCATATAACCGCGACTATATAAGGTCATATCCCACCTAGCTTTAACAGCCTTAATCAGTTCTCCGATGCGTTGGCTATTATCAAATCTACTGCCAGTAATAATTTGTTGAATCAGCCTAGTCACTTCAGGCAACTTGTTGACCAACGCCTTAGTTTTGACTATAAATTTAGGCCAATAAACATCTATATTATCATTTTCTGTATACACTGCTACATTATATGTAATACTGCCAAGATGAAGATTAACTTCGTTCGACAGTTCCGCATAAGCATAATCGACCGTTGAAACTTTACCTAATATTTCCGCCAACAAATACACGTAAGATAAATACCGTTGCGGCACCCGCCGGGTGTCAAAATAAAAATTAACATAGGCAATACCATTGGTATCCAAGGAATGGTATAACACCGGTATGCCGTCTATGCATTCTTCACTCAGCGGCAACATTTCCACGTTAGGGTCAATGTCTTCAATCGCCAATAGCGGTATTGTTGCTAAATTCTCCAACGAATCGGGAGTTTCTTGCCGTATTTTTAACCTAGCGGTCTTCTCCAACAATTCAGCAACTTCCCCCGAGGTAAGTGACGCCTTATACGCAGCTAAATGTTGCCGCAACGCCCGTTCTTTTTCTTCAGCTAAACCAGAACTAGGTTTTAACGCGACCACCGCCCGATGCGGGTTTTTTAGCAGATACTTTTCGATCAATTGCTCAAAATAATTAGTTGTTAACGCCAACTTTATTTTTTCAAACAGCTCAGTATATTCAAAATGTACCATTGGGCTTTTGTCATACAGCCAGCTTTCCAGGCATTTTGTGTTATATTGGATGCCTTTAGGCCTAGCCCCATAGTCGGCTTCCCTCATTTTGAATTCAAACTTATTAATACATGCTTCAATAAGCTTTTTATCTATCCCCACTGACACCAGCCGTTCAAGTTCAGCAGTTATCGTCTTGATAAATGTTGCTTCTTGAGCTTCATTTGTACCAACCGCAATAATCCCGAATGTTGGTTGCAACAGATACCGAGCAAAGCTTCCCTTGACCTCTTTACCGACCCCAGCTTTAATAAGGGCCTTCTTCAACGGCGCTGCTGGGTTTTCTAGCAGCAGGTATTCTAAAATTTCAAAAGCCAACATCAATTCAGCTTCATATGTTTTGCCGACTGTAAAGGTAAGACTTAATAAGGTCTTATCCTCCACACTGTCATACACCCCTACCGGATAATCAAAAGTTTTCGCTACCGGGCTGGAAAACGGAGCTTGCACGCGAACATCAGACGGTACCTCTATTGTTGTAAATTTACTTAAATACGCTTCATCGAGGAACTTTAAATTATCGGCAAGGTCGATATCGCCATATAAATAAATATAGGCGTTAGCTGGATGATAATATTGTTTATGAAATTGAATAAACTCCTCATAGGTGAGTTCAGGAATAACTTCCGGATTGCCGCCTGATTCAAAGCGGTAAGCAGTATCAGGGAACAATGTTTCCATAATTTTATTATCCAAAATAGCTTCCGGCGACGACAATGCTCCTTTCATTTCGTTATAAACCACCCCTTTATAGGTGATTTCACTATTATTATCAGCTAATTCATAATGCCACCCCTCTTGCATTAAGATCTCAGGTGCATTATAGATGTTAGGATTAAAGACACCATCAAGATATACATCCATTAAATTTCTGAAATCCTTGGCATTACGGCTAGCTATTGGATACATTGTTTTATCCGGATAGGTCATGGCATTTAAATAAGTATTCAATGAACCTTTGGCCAATTCGACAAATGGTTCACGCAATGGGTACTTCCGTGAGCCACACAGTACGGAATGTTCTAAAATATGCGGCAAACCCTTATTATCGCCCGGAGGAGTACGAAAAGTAATGGAAAATACTTTATTATCATCGGTATTTTCCAAAAAGAACAACCGGGCCCCGCTTTTTTCATGATAAAACACTTTAGCAGTTGAATGTATATCTTTTAATATTTTTTCTTCTTCTAAACGAAAGCCGTAGTACAGTTCAGCTTGACCCCACTTCATGTAATTATTACCTCACTTAATATTTTGTTTTTCATAGCCTTTTACCCCAACAATTCGCTCGGCAATCTCGATATCTGCCGGCAGAAGGTCATATGCTATTATTTTTTCTGGTTCTACCCATAAAGCGGCCTGATGTACGTTCAACGTCATTTCACCGCTAATAATTTGAACTACATACGCTTTTAACAACAGTTCACCGGTTGCGTGCCGATAGACGACATCACAAAAGTGACCTTTTACTTTAATATCCAGACTCAGTTCTTCGTTAATTTCCCTGACTATACACTGTTCGGGCGTTTCGTCTTGTTCAAGTTTACCGCCAGGGAATTCCCATTTTAAAGCCTGAGCATCAGATCTAGCCCGCTGACAAAGCAAATACTTTCCTTCGTTATACAACAATGCCGCAGTCACAATCTTCATATGCTACCTCTCAATAAATTCGCTATCCTTTCAAACAGTTTCCCCTAGCTAAAGCAAAATCCCGCATGGCAAAAATACCCTGCAGGATTCGGCTATATGCTTAGCACTAATCAGATTGCAAAATTGCCATTCTTAAACACAGGTATTTGGGCTCCTTCGGCAGTTGTACCAATAATTTCAAGATCCTTTGTTCCTACCATAAAGTCTTCATGGACCAGCGAATCATTTACCCCGGCAACTATTAAACTATCTTTATCCATATTTTCGCTGCCGGCGAGACATACCGGATAAGCCTTGCCTAGCGCTAAATGACAGGATGCGTTTTCATCGAACAGCGTATTGTAAAATAAAATATTAGTATTGGAAATAGGCGAATCGAACGGCACCAATGCCACTTCACCAAGGTAAGCGGCCCCATCATCATTTGCCAGTAGGTTTTTAAGAACGTCCTGCCCTTTTTTTGCCTTAAAATCTACAACCTTGCCAGCTTTAAACGTCAACGAGAAATTTTCGATTAAATTACCGTTATAATTTAGTGGTTTTGAGCTTACCACCGTGCCGTTTACTCCTGTTCGCTTAGGCACTGTAAACACTTCTTCGGTTGGCATATTGGCAATAAACTCGACTTTACCCGGAGTGTACTCCGAACCACCCAGCCAAATATGATTTTCCGGCAATTCAACGGTCAAATCTGTTCCCAACGAGTTTTTGTAATGTAAATACTTAAATTTATAGGTATTCAAAAAGTCTAATTTTTGTTTGAGGTTGTTCTTATGTTCATCCCAAGCGACTACCGGATCTTGTGCATCAACTCTAACGGTCTTTAAAATAGCCTGCCATAACTTCTCTATAGCTTCAGTTTCGGGCATTCCCGGAAAAACTTTTTTCGCCCAGGCTACTGTAGGTATAGACACTACGCACCACGTATTTTGATTACTCATTAATTTTTCCCGATACTCGGCCAGCGCAGTACTGGCTGCCTTTTGGGCCTTAGCCACAAGATCAGGTTTTACATCTTTTAAAATTTCCGGGTCGGATGCCGCAATGCTAATAAATGCAGCTCCGGCACGAACACTGTCCGTATACAGTTCTTTTTCCCACTGAGGAAATTTCTCAAATACTTTTTCCGGGGCAAATAAAAACTTAACTTTAGCTAATAGCTCATCCTTCCAATGTACCGTTACCTCACTAGCGCCTTCTTGATAAGCAAGTTCAGCCACCACCCGGGCAAAATAGGCACATTCAATTGGCGAAACAATAACCAGCGGTTGACCGGGTTGTAGATTAACCCCGGTTTTTACTATGAGCTTGGCATACTTTTTCAATAAAACATTATTCATACTTTACCTCCAAAACCATAAATGATTTTCACGGACATCTTTTTCTAAAACCAGTCTCTATCAATTAAACACTATCTTCTATAGTACTAAAATTATCCTTATTTTTTTGGCAAGATTAGCTATTGGCTTCACAAGATCCCTTAATATTCCCAGAACATTCTTTGAATCTTCTGCGATTCTTTAGTTTTAGTCAATGCCAACATCAGTAAGACTCGCGCCTTCTGCGGATTTAAGGAATCGGCGGCCACAAAATTATAGTTATCATCATTAACTGCACCGTTACGAGTCACAATCCCACTTCCCGCCCGGCTGCTCCGCACAATTACTGTACCAGTTTTAGCACAATCCCCCAACGCTGCTTTTACTTCTTCAGACATGCCCCCATTACCAAGCCCTGCATAAACAAGCCCTTGTACACCGAGGTTTGACAGGGATTTAACGATGGACACTGAGCTATTTACATACGAATAAATTATTTCTACTTGCGGCAACTCGGACAACTCTGTAATATCAAATTCAGTCTGAATCGTATGTTTACGGGTTGGAAATCGGTAAAAATGAGACCCGCCGTCTTGAATATAACCTAGATAGCCTAAATCCGGCGACTTAAAAGTATCCTGCAACGCCGTATTGGTTTTAGTCACATCACGACTGGAGTTAATCGTGTCATTGAGCGTAACAAGTACCCCTTTACCATGAGCCTCCTCATTCATCGCAAGTGCTACTGCGTTATATAAATTCATTGGTCCATCAGCACTTATCGCATTAGCCGGACGCATTGCACCAACAATGACTACCGGCTTCTCACTTTTAATTACTAAATTTAGAAAGTATGCCGTTTCTTCCATGGTATCCGTACCATGGGTAACGACAACACCGTCAACTCGGTCTGACAGCAAGAGTTCGTTAATCCGTTTAGCTAACATTAACCATATTTCGTGACTCATATCCGAACTGTCAACCTGAGCAATTTGTTCTCCGGTGACATTTGCTAAGTTTTGAATATACGGCATTTGACTAATTAAAGTATCTATCGTAAGAACAGCCGATGTATAAGTAAGCATTTCCGTCCCACAGGCAGCAGTCCCTGATATCGTTCCTCCAGTAGCTAAAATTACAATATTTTTTTTCATCAACAATCTCCTTTAGGGAATGTATGCCGTCCCTTCTAACATCTTCTTCACAATCGTCATTAGTTCCTTCCGAATAACGGATTTATACCCTACTGCCCGCTTTTAACTCTGTTAAAATTATTGCCATAACCTTACTAGAATAGCAAAAATCCTGTAGAGCTATTTTTACTCGAACAGGATTTTCTATATGCCCTGGCAAACCAACTACTATTACTTACACAACAATAAAATATGATATAATTCAAGTGGTGATGAATATGAATATTTTTAAAAACGATTGGCAAACACTGCTTAATGAAGAATTAAAGAAAGAATATTACTTGCATCTACGACAGTTTTTAATTAAAGAATATAAGACCAAGACCGTTTATCCTGATATGTATGATATTTTTAATGCTCTGCATTATACCGCCTACCACGATGTGCGCGTCGTAATCTTGGGCCAAGATCCTTATCACGGCCCAAGTCAAGCCCATGGGCTTAGTTTTTCAGTTAAACCCGGCGTTTCCCTCCCGCCATCCTTGCTTAATATTTATAAAGAATTACAGGACGATTTACACTGTTCACCGGCCAATAACGGTTATCTAAAGAAATGGGCCGACCAGGGAGTTCTTTTGCTCAACACAGTCCTTACCGTTGTCGCTGGTCAAGCTAACTCTCATAAAAACATGGGCTGGGAGCAATTTACCGATAAAGTAATCAGTCTGGTTAACGAAAAAGAAGATCCTGTTATATTTATTCTCTGGGGAAGCCACGCTCAATCTAAAAAAAGCTTTATTACTAACAGCCATCATCATATTATTGCTTCACCCCATCCCAGTCCCTTATCTGCCCATCGTGGTTTCTTCAAAAGCAAACCGTTCTCTCGCACAAACCAGCTTTTAACCGTTCAAGGCCGTACTCCTATCGACTGGCAAATTGATAATCAATAAACTTTATTTATTGCATAATCGGCGACTTTTGAAATAAACCCGAAACTAATCTCCGCTTTTTAGACTGCTTAAATCTATGTACTAGCATAGTCTTATATTCGTTAAGTCTATCAAAGGTACTAGCAAACAAACAAAAGCCGTTAACTTCGGAGGCGCACTAGACGCTTTCAAAATTAACGACTTTTTTAAATATTAAATAGGCTTGACGATTGTTCACGTGGATGGATGGTTTACTCCATCGGTATGCTTGTTATTAATAGGGTCAGAGGCTTTGTCTCGACTACGTTTTTTCGCTTTTTTTTGTTCCAGCGAGTCATTGGTCTTTTTATCCAAAATATCACCTCCTATTAATAGTATTTGCAACAGTCGATAATATATGTGCAAGCATACCAAGACACCACTATTCTACAATAATTAATTTCTTATCATATTTGTTCAAGATTTCAACTCCATCTTGAGTTACGAGTACAAGGTCTTCAATCCTGACACCATATTCACCCGGTATTTTTATGCTTGGTTCAATGGAAAATATCATTCCGGGCTGAACTGTATCAATATTAGTGGCTGATACATCGCCAAATTCATGGACATCCAACCCGATGGAATGTCCGGTCCGATGGGTAAAAAGTTTACCATAACCAGCAGCTTCAATATGGTTTCTGGCGGCAGCATCAATATCACAGAACCGCACACCTGGCTTCACAACGTCAATAGCTCGCTGATTAGCTTCCAATACTGTATTATAAATCTTTCTGGCAGCATCGGAAACATATTTATAAAATACCGTCCGGGTCATATCTGAACAATAGCCATCTTTACGACAGCCAATATCGACAATTACGCTGTTTCCAGGCTTTATTAAACAATTGCCCGGTTCATGATGAGAATCCGCACCGTTAGCGCCGTATGCTATTATTGGGTCAAATGCACAATTTTCAGCGCCTAGTCCCGCATAAATACCCGGCAGCAATTGTGCCACTTGCCTTTCGTAATAGTTACGAGGAATCAGCTTTATCACACTGTCAATTGCCAGTTCATTAATGCGCGATGCTTCGCGCATTAAACGCTGTTCGTTTTTATCCTTACACATTCTTACACTATCGACCAGCCTTGAACCATTAACAAATGAATTCGTATTCTTAATTTTCATGAGCCGCAATAGAAAATTAGCCGTCCATGCCTTATCTATACCAATTGGCTCACCGTCTTTTATATATGGGGCAAGCACTTCTACACCATTTTGTGTGTCGTTAAACCAAATTGTCTCTACTGGTGCTTCCCCCATTCCTGAAAACAACTCATTAACAAAAAGCTTATGCTTGCCGATAAGCGTAAGATACAAGGCCAACATCCGCTCGCCAGGGAAAATCCATTTACCTGTAAGATAGAATATTGATGAGGGGTCGCAAATCACCATTTGCGGAATATTGCTGTTTTCCATCCCCTGTAAGACTTTATTAAGCCTAACTTGATTCATAAACAACACCTTCTTGATTTCTACTTATTATTATTGTAACTAGTAAATTATTAGTATGTAAAGTAACACTTGCTAAATCAGCCAATATAATTATTCTATTTGCTAAACATAATAATGTTTGCTAGAATTATCCTAAAGGAGGGCTGAGGAATGATTATTGAAAAAAACAAGTTATCGGTCATACTTAAAAACTACCTTCCTAATGCAGATAGTGAAACGATTGAACGTCTAACTAACCAGGTTCAAGTTGACGCCGATACCATACTCTTATCCATGATTATGCACGCCATTAGTGAGGAAGGTACCCCCTTATATTTACATTAACTATTACCGCAACTAAGTTAAAAGACAGCATCCAGGCTGTCTTTTCTACATTTAACATTTATAGCACGGCATTGCTTACGATTCACAGATACTAGCGGAAGGAATAATGACGATGAAACTATTATCCTGGAATGTAAATGGACTTAGAGCCTGTATAACAAAAGGCTTCCACGATTTTTTTACTACCATCGACGCAGATATTTTCTGTGTTCAAGAAAGCAAAATGCGTCAGGGCCAGGCCGAACTGGTTTTCCCCGACTATGATGAATATTGGAACAGTGCTATTAAAAAAGGATATTCCGGCACAGTCATTTTTACTCGCATCAAACCACAATCCGTTAAGTATGGGATGAATTTAGCGGAGCATGACCAAGAAGGACGCATGATAACTTTAGAATTTGATTCGTTCTTTCTAGTAAATGTTTATACCCCAAACTCACAACGTGGGCTTTTAAGGCTGGACTATCGGCTAAAATGGGAGCAGGCCTTTAGATCGTATCTAAACGATCTGGATAAAATAAAGCCGGTTATTATCTGCGGCGATCTTAATGTTGCCCATCAAGAAATTGATATTAAAAATCCGAAAAGCAACCGGCGAAATGCCGGGTTTACTGATGAAGAACGCGGCCAGTTAACGGAACTGCTAGCTTCAGGGTTCACTGATACTTTCAGGTATTTCTATCCGGATAAAGCAGACGCATATACATGGTGGTCATACATGATGAATGCCCGCGTCCGTAATATTGGCTGGCGTATTGACTATTTCTTAATTTCAAATATTTTACAACCGAAAATTAAAGACGCCCTAATCTACACTGATGTTTTAGGTAGTGATCATTGTCCGGTGGGGTTAGATCTTTCATTATAATTATATACCGGTTACTCTGTATATAAGAAAGCACCTGTCGAAACTCACTTTAGTCTAGCAACGTACTTTTGAAAAGTTTTTCTGATAACCAAGAGTAAAAGTTGATTTTTTATCAATAATATTGATAGTTATACTAATATGAAGTATTATCTGAATAATTATTAGGGAAAAAATCAACTTATGGGGGTGGCACAAATGCAACGGTTTACTGTTCCCCGTGATATTTACTTCGGCAGCGGTTGCATGACCGAAATCTTAAGCCAGTTAACAGGGAAAAGAGCCGTCGTTGTAACTGGCGGCAGTTCGATGCAAAAATTTGGCTTTTTGGACAAAGTAATGGCTAGCCTTAACCATGCTGGCTTTGAAGTAAAATTAATTGAAGGTGTAGAGCCAGACCCATCGGTAGAGACAGTCTTCAAGGGTGCACAGTTAATGCAGACCTTTGAGCCTGACTGGATTGTCGCAATCGGCGGCGGCTCACCAATCGACGCGGCTAAAGCAATGTGGATTTTTTACGAACATCCAGCTAAAAGTTTTGACGATGTCAAAGATCCTTTTACTGTTCCAACTCTAAGAACAAAGGCCAGATTTGTTGCCATCCCTTCTACTAGTGGAACAGCCACGGAAGTAACCGCATTTTCGGTCATTACCGACTATACCACCAAGATTAAATACCCTTTAGCTGATTATAATCTTACCCCGGATATCGCTATCGTTGACCCGGATTTAGCAGAAACTATGCCTGCAAAGTTAGTAGCCCATACGGGTATGGATGCGCTGACCCACGCTTTAGAAGCTTATGTCGCACTGGCACGTTCGCCCTTCACTGATCCTTTGGCCATGCAGGCCATCTTGATGATAGATAAAAATATTCTCAATTCTTTTCAGGGAAACAAATTCGCTCGTGAACAGATGCATATTGCCCAATGTCTAGCCGGCATGGCATTCTCCAATGCCTTGTTAGGCATTACTCATAGTATGGCACACAAAATTGGCGCACTGTTTCATATTCCCCACGGTTGTGCAAATGCTATTTTATTGCCATTTGTCATTGCGTTTAACAAAAAATCAGTGGCCGCCGATTATGCCAAAGTGGCTAATGCCCTGGGACTAATCGGTTCTAATGAGACTGAACTAGTTATCAGTTTGATTGAATTTATCCGTAAGCTAAACAAAGCCCTTGATATTCCCGCAACTTTACAAGCAGCCGGAGTATCACCGGACTTATTCAAAGAAAATCTTGATCACATTGCATCTACCGCCCTAAAGGATCCTTGCACCGGTGCAAATCCGCGTACCATCAATCATGATGAAATGAAGAATTTATTCACCTGTGCCTTTACCGGCAATAACGTAGACTTTTAGATAAACCATACTGCGAGTTTACTTTGAGACACTAACAAAAACCATAACTGCCTGTAACTTCTATTTCAGAATTGCACTAGTTAAGAAAACGTATAAACCTCCTATGAATACTCAATCGATATTCATAGGAGGTCTTTCTTATGTTTATATAGATTTCAGTGATTTAATAATCGGTGGCGTAAAATCAACTGGTTTTTCAACCACTTCGGTTAGCAAACCCATTACGTTTAGAAGATCGATGAATGGTTTGGGATCAAGTTCTTCGACATTAACCATTTGTTTCACGTCCCACTCACCACGAGCCACCAAAATCGCGGCTGCGACTGGTGGTACACCAGCAGTATAGCTTATTGCCTGAGACTCCACCTCTTTGTAACATTCCTCATGGTCGCATGAATTATAAATAAATATTTCACGTTTTTCATTATTTTTAGTTCCGCGGATAAAGTTGCCAATACAAGTTTTTCCCGTGTAGCCAGGTGCTAACGATGACGGATCCGGCAAAAGAGCTTTAAGTACTTTCAACGGCGCAATTTCTATTCCTTCAGCTATTTTTATCGGCACTTCCGACGTAAGCCCAATATTGGTCAATACGGAAAAGACATTTAGGTAATGATCGCCAAAGCCCATCCAGAAACGAATGGAATTAGCATCTATATTCTTTGACAAGGAATGTAGTTCATCATGCCCTGTCAAATATATCGGACAACTGCCCACCACCGGAAAATCATAGTCCATTTTTATTGAGTGAACCTTTTGCAATACCCATTTACGATCAATCCACGTCCATACTTTCTTAAATTCACGGAAATTGATTTCCGGATCAAAATTGGTTGCGAAATATCTGCCATGACTGCCTGCATTAACATCCATTATATCAATGGTGTCAATAGTATCAAAATATTCTTTTTGTGCCAAAGCGCACCAGGCATTAACCACTCCGGGGTCAAAGCCCACGCCTAAGATTGCCGTAATGCCGTTTTCTTGGCACCGTTCCTTCCGTTTCCATTCGTAATTAGCGTACCAAGGCGGATTTTCACAAACCTTATCCGGTTCTTCATGGATGGCAGTATCCATATACACTGCTCCAGCTTCTATGCAAGCCTCTAAAACTGACATATTAACATAGGCTTGACCTACATTTATGACAATTTCCGACTTAGTATCGTTGATTAACTTAACCACCGATGGGATATCCAAAGCATCCACTTGTTGTGAATACAATTTTTTTGATGTGTCTTTCAAATGATGTTTGCGCATTACACTTTCAATAATGGCATCACCCTTTTGCTGAGTACGCGAAGCAATGCAAATATCCCCCAACACATCATTGTTCATTGCACATTTGTGAGCCACTACATGCGCAACTCCTCCAGCACCGATAATTAAAACATTTTTTTTCATTTCTTCCTCCTCAACTTGTACAAACTATTATGATAAACTATTGGTAAAATCTGTGTAAGTAAATTTGCGGAGAACATCTATTGTATTATCAAGTCTTCGCACCGCGATAGTCGGCATTTGTAAACCGTTAAACCAATTTTTCTTTACCATAGTATAACCAGCCGCATCCGCCAACCGAATTTGACTACCAATTTCAAGCTTATCGGTAAAGTTAAATGTGCCAAATACGTCTCCCGCCAAGCAAGATCGCCCAGCAACCATGTATTTATAATTGCCTTTGTCCCCGCCCTCCATTTTTGCCGCCAACCGATATATCAATAAATCCAGCATATGACCTTCTACTGAGGCATCAACAATGGCAATATCCATTTCATTATGTACCAAGTCAACAACATTTGTAACTAATTCGGCACAACCAGTAATCGCACTTTCTCCTGGTTCTAAGTATACTTGTACCCCATATTTGCTAGCAAAATTCGCTAATTTCCTACTAAATTCTTCAACAGGGTAACCCGCTTTAGTAAAATATACTCCTCCGCCCAAGCTTACCCATTCTAACTCTTTGAGTAAATGTCCATAGCGATCGCCAATGATATCAAGTTGTTGAGAAAAAGCTTCAACATCATCATTCTCACAATTATAATGGAACATCAATCCACTTAGACGATGCCGTTGTTTTTCGAGCTTAACCATATCAGCCACTCCCAACCGCGAATATTTACGCGCGGGATCAGCTAAATCAAAATGTGAATAACTAATTCCCGGATTGATTCGAAGTCCGATTTTTGCTGATTTTACGCTATCATAATATCGATCCAATTGAGAAATCGAGTTAAAAATAATTTTATCGGCAAATTTTACTACATCCACTATATCTTCTGGAGAATACCCCACACAATAAGCATGCGTTTCTTTACCAAATTTTTCGAAACCAAGTCGTGCTTCAAAGAGTGAACTGGAAGTGGTACCATCCATATACTGACGCATTAAATCAAATACTCCCCAAGTAGAAAAGCATTTTAACGCCAATACTGACTTAGCCCCGGAAAGCTTACGCACCGTTTGAATAATTTGTAGGTTTCTCAATAGTTTTTTCTCATCAATAAGATAATATGGGGTAGTAATCTTCATCTTACAAAGCTCCTATTTCCATCTATTTACAGTATTAAAAGAAGCCACCTCGGCCTTTGAAAATCCTGTCATGCTGGATTTTACACTGGGCCAAAGCAGCAGAAAGTTTCTAATTAACAAACCAGCTTGATAAAGGATAAGGTACCATCCACGCTATCACATAGCTACATAGTTATGTAATAACTTCATCACTGACTGTATTTCATTAATATTTTTTCTCCGACATTAATAATAGCAAAAATGATTGCATTTGTCGATTATTCTTTTAAAATAACTTAATTTCTAGAATTAATACTATTTTACACCCAAATAATATGTTTTAACTATTTTTTGAGCAACATATCCTATGCTTATTATACAAAATATTTAACTAATGTTCCGTACACAAAACTAAACCAGCAACTTTTATAAGCTGCTGGTTTAGCTTTCTACAGCACCGGAACCAATTTATACTGGGTTAATGTCACGGCTGGCTATAATATCAACACCCAAGTTAAGGATGTTCGCTACTACTACTTCACCCTCTTTTATCGGTGCAATTATTGTTAAATTTGCCAGACATCGCGCGCATGGAATAATTTTATCTTTTGGTAATGCTTGCTGGGAAACAACCGGCAGCAACGGCAATTTACCGCCGTTTATCCGAACCGTGGTCGTCAGCATCCGTTTAGGGGCAGTTACTTCTTCACGGGCATAAGCCTCACCACGCGGGCAGCTAAAGCCAGTCACTGCGTTAACTATGCCAGACTTGCTACTGACTTCACCTTCACAACTTAACGGACATACAATACAACTAATCCGACGTTTTTCTTCCATATAAATTACCACCTTAACGCTTCAGTATGACAGTAATCTTGTCATCACTGGTTTTTAGTTTATCACTAGGCACTTCAACCACAATCATTTCGCCTGGTTTTGCTACTGCTAGCTTCTTTTCTAATAATATTTGCGCCCCACTCATAATGGCCAGTTTTACATTTCGTTCCGTTTTCCCGACCCTCATATATAAACGGATAGGTAGTGTATCGCCTTCATGCAGGTTAATCATCTGTGGAACAACAGTTCGTACCCCATCAGCTGAAGTTACCGCTACTACCTTATTAACTGCCCCTATTTCACTTTTTGCATAGGCAGTTGCATATTTACCGGCAATTTCCCCTTCTTCAGATACAAAGTCAACTAAATCATGGACATGTACCACATTGCCTGCCGCAAAAAATCCCGCCATATTGGTCTGTCTTAATTGATCAACTATCGGCCCAGAAGTTAAGCCGTCGATCTGAATTCCCAATTCACGTGACAGTTCATTTTCTGGAATAAGACCAACTGACAGCAGCAGGCAATCACATTCCAGATAAAATTCAGTTCCCGCGATTGGCTTCATGTTTTGATCAACTTTTGCACAAGTTACACCTGTTATTCGCTCTTTACCATGTATTTTTAAAATAGTATGAGCCAGATAGAGAGGGATATTATAATCTTGCAGGCATTGTACTACATTACGTGTTAAACCATTGCTATAAGGCATAATTTCAAGTACAGCTTCAACCCTTGTTCCTTCCAGCGCCATCCTTCGAGCCATAATCAGGCCAATGTCGCCAGAACCTAGTATTACCACTTTTTTACCCGGCAAATAACCTTCCATATTTACCATCCGCTGGGCAGCACCAGCGGTTAACACTCCCGCCGGCCGGGTCCCCGGTGTACGGATGGCTCCCCGAGTCCGTTCCCGACACCCCATGGCAAAGATGATCGCTTTAGCGGTAATTTGAAAAATTCCATCTTGGGGATTAACCCCAACTATTGTTTTATTCTCTGTTACTGATAGTACCATAGTGTCGAGCAAAACTGTGATATTAGAACGCTCTTGAACCATTTTTATATATCTTCCGGCATAACCCGGTCCAGTTAATTCTTCTTTAAACCGATGTAAGCCAAACCCATTATGAATGCACTGCTGCAATATCCCGCCCAGTTCACGATCACGTTCAATCACCAGTACCCGTTCCGCACCATTGTCACTAGCACTAACGGCTGCCGCCAGCCCGGCCGGGCCACCGCCGATAATTACTACTTGAAAATTTTGTTCATACATCAGCAGTCACCTCGCACCCTCCGGGTATTTTATCATAAAACATTTGCGACTCAGCCGTATCTTTACGGACAGCAGTTATCGGTATGTTTAATTCCCTTGCTAATATAGTAGTTATCTTGGGCCCGCAAAAGCCACCCTGACAACGTCCTGCACCTGGGCGCAACCGTCTTTTTATGCCATCAACCGTTCGCGCACCGCAAGGGCTGTGAATAGCATCCACGATTTCTCCCTCTGTTACGGTTTCACAGCGACAAATAATCCGACCGTGTAATGGATTTTTCGCTATAATCGCCTGCTTACCAGCATAGTCAAGCTGATTAAAGGCTACGCGCGGCGGATTTATTGGATTAAAACTCCGCTTCGGGGTTAGGTTAACACCTTGATTGCCAAGGATAGCCGCAACCATTTCGGCAATAGCCGGCGCCGATGTAAGCCCTGGCGACTGAATACCTGCAGCTTGAATAAGTCCTTGAGTTATTGTCGATGCCCTAATAACAAAGTCACCACTATCGGCCACCGCACGCACACCAGTAAACTGGGTAATGGCTGATGATAGCGGAAGGTTAGGAACCAAGCGTCTGGCACCGGCGATAATTTCTTTCATTCCCAATGTAGTCGTCGCTACATCTTCTTTATCGCTACTGTTAGCAGCGTTTGGACCAATGAAAATATTACCATGGATAGTCTGTGACACCAAAATTCCTTTAGATATCTTGCTCGGCGTAGGAAAAATAATAGTATTTACCAAGCTTCCCACTGATTTATCAAAAAGAATATATTCCCCTTTGCGCGGCGTAATGGTAAAGCTATCATCACTTGCCATACGACTAATATCATCCGCGTGAACGCCCGCCGCATTGATAACATAGTTGGCTGTAATAAAACCTTGTGGCGTGTCTACACCGACAACTTTGCCATTGTCCACTTTTATCCCCGTTACTGGGCATTCGGTCAATACCTCTACCCCATTACGTATGGCATTTTCTGCAAAAGCTAGTGCCGCAGTAAACGGCCACATCATACCTCCGGTAGGGGCATATAAAGCACCAACAATATCCGGAGATAGATTTGGTTCCCTAACTAAAACCTGATCGCGCGAAATAATTTTCAAGCCTGCAACGCCATTATTTTTACCACGCTGCTCTAATTCAGTAAGTGTCTTCATTTCCGTTTCATTAGTAGCAACGACCAACGAACCAGTTACCGCTAATTCCAGATCCAATTCGTCCTTTAGACTCCGATACAATTCATTACCACGCACATTTAATAGTGCTTTCAAGCTTTTTTCCGGAGCGTCAAACCCAGCATGCAATATAGCACTGTTGGCTTTGGTCGTACCCATAGCTAAGTCGGGATGTTGTTCAAGTAGAACGATATCCAATTCGTATTTTGCCAGTTCCCTGGCAATGGCTGTACCAACAATCCCACCACCAATTATAACTATGTCTGTTTTTTTTGTGTTTTTCATATTATCCCACCCTTATTGAACATAACTCCAGCAATCATTGGTCTAAAAAAAGGTAAAGATGGCCCCTGTGCAAGGTAACCACACAGCGGACCATCTCTTTTACTCTAAGTCCATCATATTTAATTACTGAATTAATCTTCCCAATTCATTGCGCGCTTAACCGCCTTCTGCCAACCTTTATATAACTTGCTACTCTGATCATCAGGCAAGCTAGGTTCAAATCGCTTGTCAAGTTTCCAATTTTTTCTGAGATCATCTTTACTCTTCCACAGGCCAACCGCAAGACCAGCCAGATACGCCGCTCCAAGGGCCGTTGTCTCAATAATCTGCGGCCTATCTACCGGAACTCCAAGAATATCCGCCTGGAACTGCATCAAAACATTATTGGCTACCGCGCCGCCATCTACTTTTAACGCCTGTAGCTTAATTTCTGAGTCAGCCTCCATTGCCCCCAATACGTCCTTCGTCTGATAAGCCATTGAATCTAGAGTAGCCCTCACAACATGGGCCTTAGTTGTACCTCGAGTCAATCCCAATATCGCGCCTCTGGCCTGCATATCCCAATACGGCGCCCCAAGACCTACAAAAGCCGGTACTACATACACACCTTCAGCATCATGAACCTTATTAGCAAAGTACTCGGAATCCGGCGCAGCTTCAATTAATTTTAAACCGTCACGCAGCCATTGCACCGCCGAGCCGGCTACAAAAATACTGCCTTCCAGTGCATACTCAACTTTACCATCAATACCCCAAGCAATCGTTGTGACTAAGCCGTTTTTAGATTCAAATAATTTGTCCCCGGTATTCATTAACATAAAGCACCCAGTGCCATAAGTATTTTTGGCCATTCCTGGCTGAAAACAGGTCTGCCCAAACAGGGCTGCCTGTTGATCACCAGCTGCCCCGGCAATTGGAACAGTGGCTCCCAAAAAGACTCCCGGATCAGTGCTACAATATACTTCACTTGATTGTCGAACAGTTGGCAGCATAGATGCCGGAACATTTAACTCTTTCAGGATTTCCTCATCCCACTTAAGTTCACGAATGTTGTACATTAATGTCCGGGAAGCGTTTGAGTAGTCAGTAACATGGGTCTTGCCGCCGCTCAATTTCCAAATCAGCCAAGTGTCAATAGTCCCAAATAGCAAATCACCCTTTTCTGCCTTAGCCCGAGCCCCTTCTACATTATCCAAAATCCATTTTACTTTTGTCCCCGAAAAATAAGCATCAATTACTAAACCTGTTTTATGTTGAAACTTTGGTGCAAGGCCCTTGGCTTTGAGATCATTACAGATATCCGCAGTTTGGCGAGATTGCCATACAATGGCATTGTATACTGGTTTACCGGTATTTTTATCCCAAACCACTGTTGTTTCGCGCTGGTTAGTTATCCCGATAGCGGCAATATCATTTGGGCTAATCCCCGTTTTCGCTAAAACCTCTGCTACTACACCAATCTGTGTACTCCAGATTTCTTCCGCATTATGTTCAACCCAACCCGGCTTAGGGAAAATTTGTGTAAATTCCTTTTGTGCCACCGACACAATGTTCGACTCCCGGTCAAATACTATCGCCCGCGAACTGGTAGTTCCCTGATCAAGCGCTAATATATACTGTTCTCCCATGTTAACCCCTCCGATTAAATTAATTTATCGTTCATTAACACATTTAAAGCCTATCTAAGTCATTATATGATGGCTGCTGCTCTAGCAATTACGAATGCAATTGCACCACCGATAAATGGACCTACTACCGGAATCCACGCATAACCCCAATCCGAGCCGCCTTTACCAGCTATGGGCAAAATGGCATGGGCAATCCGCGGACCTAAATCACGGGCCGGATTAATGGCATATCCAGTAGGTCCGCCCAAGCTTAAACCCATTGACCAAACAACAATACCACCAATATACGGTCCTACTCCAGCGGGAATAGCACCAACTTGTTTAGCTCCCAACGCAAAAAAAGCGAACATAAGCATAGCCGTGGCAATAATTTCACAGGTTAAATTAGAAGCCGAACTGCGAATCGCAGGAGCGGTGCAGAACACCCCCAATTTAGCTGCCTTGTCTTGAGTAATTTCCCAATGCGGTAAGAAGGACAGCCATACAAGAGCCGCCCCAACGATACCCCCAAGCAATTCTACTACCATCGTAGCGATAGCTTGCGGTACAGTATACAGACCTGCCATAGTTCTAGCCAAAGTAACGGCGGGATTAAGATCGGCATTCGGTGCCCCTAAGGCAACGGCGGTAAAAATTCCCATAGTAACACCAAAAGCCCATCCCGCAGTTACTACTATCCAACCTGCACCTTCCGCTTTAGATTTTTTTAACGTAACATTGGCGCATACGCCGCACCCTAATAGCATTAAGACTGCCGTACCTAAAAACTCGCCTAAAAGATTGCTCACAAAAACACTTCCTTTTCTTTAATTTTTAATTGCCGATATGTAATTACCTCTTGCCACACGCTGCGCTTATAACCACCTCCCTAAAAAAATAAAAGCCCAAACTGAACCAAATGCCTAAGCATTCAGTTACAATTTGGACATCTCTTCAACTCTAGCCCAATCGCTATAATATTGTAAGGTTAATTTTAAAAACTTTACTTATGTTTCGCTAGGCAACCTTTTGACGTAAACTGATTCCATAAAGTTCTCTCACTCGTACTAACCGCACAAATACCGGATTCAAGCGCCCTAGTCACATCTTCCGCGTTACATATTAATCCACCGCTCAAAATCGGCAAACCCGTGGCCCGGGAAAGTTTATCAACCGCACCAGCTGGCACCAAACCTGGCAATACTTCAATAGCATCAGGTTTAAAATTCGTCATCATGTTAATACCTGTACGCAACGCCTCAGAATCCATTAAAAAAAGGCGTTGAATAACTGTCATACCTTCTTGATGAGCAATTTTGCCTAAGTGAGATTTAGTGGTTATTACTGCCTTAACCCCCATACAGGCTAAATATTTAATCCCAGCCTTATCTTTGGCTATACCGCTTATTAAATCCAAATGAATAATAATTTGTTTTTTGGCTTGTTGCACCTGCTTTAATATATCCGGCAAAGTAAATATATCACCAAATAACAAAATTATGCCTGATGCATTAGCATTATCCAGGGCAAACTTAAAATCTTCAATTGTTCGCGCAGCTGGGATTACTCGTCCGTCACACAGACTTTTCACCAAACTGTTTACAGGCAATTTCTCACCTTCTTCCTATAGAGAACTAACCTTTCCGTTAAACAGCAAAAATAATAGTCCAAATTACACCTGCAAATAATGCTGATGGAATTTGGACTTCTCTTTTACTCTTAGCCCAAATATTTTGAATATTTCTTAGTATTTATATATTTCCCGGTGCCTCGTAATATTCCTGCAACCTTAATAAGTTATTTTGTTCACATTTAAGTTTTAAATAACCACAACCCTACATCTTTATATACAAAAATAGCCTTTACTTTTTGGGGGGCAATCCCAAAAGGTAAAGGCTATTTTTATAATTTTGTTCTATACTTTAAATTTTTCAACCGAGTTTTTTAGATTATTAGCCATTGCCGTTATTTCCTCGCTACTAGCCGCAACCGTTTGCATGGCTGCCGACTGCTGTTCAGCGGAGGATGCTACTTCTTCGCACTGCTTATCTACCGTTTCAATAACTGTCGCTAAACCATCAATGAGTTTTAAGATTTGTTCTGAAGTCGCCACTTCTTCATCTGTTACATCAGTAATTTGTTTAGTATCTTCCACAGTTTGTTGGACAGCCTGTAAAATCCGGTCTAAGGTCGTACCAGCTTCATTAACCTTGATTACCCCTTGATCAACTTCGGAAACATTTTGCGCCATCGAAGAAACTGCCAAATTAGTTTTTTCTGTAACCTGATTAACCAAGACGGTTATTTCTTGAGCTCCCTGATTGGATTGCTCAGCTAATTGTCTTACTTCTTCAGCTACGACAGCGAAGCCCCGCCCTTGTTCTCCAGCCCGGGCAGCTTCAATCGCCGCATTTAAGGCCAACAAGTTGGTTTGATTGGCAATACCGGTAATCATCACAATGATTTGGGCTATTTTTTGCGAGTAGTTATTTAGTTCTTCAATAATCAGGCTTGATTTTTCAGTTTGTTGCTTAATGTTACTAATTCTATTTACAGATTCATTAACTTTAAGCCGCCCGTCTTCCGCAGCATTTAGCGTATCTTCAGAGGCCGTAGAAGAATTGGTAGCTTTAGTTTTAGCTATCTGTACCAAGCTGGATAACTGAACCAGGGCTTTCGACGCCTCTAACATCGAATTGTTGCCAAAATCAGCTTCTTTAGCCAGCGTCAACATATTGCGAGAAATTTCTTCACTGGTAGCAGTAACTTCCTCAGTTGATGCCGCGGTTTGCTCCGACGCTGCTGCTAATTGTTCCGAAGCTTCCCGGATGTTAGAAATCATATCTACAAAATGCTCATGCATAATATTTATCGATCTGGCTAAATCCCCCAATTCATCTGATGAGGTTACCCGTATGCTATTTCTCAGATCAGCATTAGCATACTCATTGGCAATGTTAGTAAGCTCAATAATCGGCTTACGAATTATATTGGTTAATCTCCAGGCTATCGCTATTCCTAAGATAAGTGCAATTAAACTAATAAGCGCTGAAACTACAACCACTGTATTAGCGCTAATGACACTATTACTCATTAACTCTTTTGCTAAACTAGCATTACCATCAGCAAGGTTTTCCAATTTTTCATTTATAGAATTGTTAATTGAATCAACGCGTTGCGATGCTTGATTTAACTCAGCTCTATACGCATTTAAATGCGTATAATCTCCATTCACTAATGCTTCATTATATTTTTTTGCCTTAGGAACTATTTCAGCTAAAACTACGTTTTCATACTCAACTGTTTGATCATGCAACTCTTGAACTGCTTGCTTTTTTTCTGGTCTTGCCTTTGCTAACATTTCTTCTTCGTTGGCTATAGTTTTATCAAATTCGCTCTTTATCTGCGTATAATATTTTTCATCCCCATAAGCAATATAGGCACGCATATCAGAGTTAGCAGACCGATATTGACTGAGAGTTTCGTTGGCTTGCACCACCTTGGAATTTGCCGTGTTGATTTTTTCCAAATCCTGTTTTACATTTTGCAATCCCACTAAGGCCGTTACCGCCATAATAAGAATTAAAATAATAATTACACCAAAACTTATTGCAAATTTAGTTCCAATTTTTAATTTCATAAATATATCTCCTCTACTTGTAGAACCCCACATGACTCTGCCCTGTAATTCAATGAGTTACTATGCAAATTCCCGAAGCATCATCATAACATTTATCGGTAGTAGTAATAGCTTTTAACAACGTATGCAGCTCAGTAAAGCTTAAATCTTTACTGAGAGGCTGATCGTATAATTGATCAAAACCATCGGTCAAAAAGAAAAAACTATCCCCCGGTTGAAAATGTATTGTCCCTAGGTCAAAAAATTCCTCATTTTTTATTCCTAAAAATAACCCCGGACATTTTATAACTTCCGGACCTTGGCTACTAAGATATATGAAGTTATGGATTCCAGCTGAAGAATAGGTTAGGGTTTTTGCGGTAAAGTCTAACGTGAATAGCACTACTGCCGCAAAATTACCATCATGGAAAAACGACATCACTTCTTTATTAATCCATGCTAGGCCGCGATTAAGCGGCATCCCTTCTTCTATCGTACGATGAAAAAGATATTTTAAGATGTTGGTATGTGACGCAGCTGATAATCCATGCCCCATTACATCAATAACTGTTCCATGGAGTTCTTTTTTTTCTTCGTCAAAAATAAAGTCATATATGTCGCCACTAACATAACTATGTGGATGATATAACGTACGAATACCTACAAACTCATTCTCCAGATTTTGCGGTAAAAGTTTTCTTTGAACATTACCCGCTAATTCAATCTCTTCACGAAATCGATCATCGGCAGTTGTTTCTCTAACGACTGCCGCAAAAATTTTGGTACCATGAAACAGCATATATTTCATCGTGACTTGTACTTTTATAACTGTACCACCTTTTTTTATATGGCGGCTTATATAAGTGTACCCTTTGCTATATTGCTTAGCTATCTTTTTCTGGTCAAGAATAGTAGCCCTAGAAGCATGACTTATCGAAAAAATTGAAAGATTATCGCTTTCATCTAGCGTATATCCGTAAAGTTCCATCGCATGTTGGTTCATAAAAATAACTTTTCCATCATTGGCCTGAAATAATAAAAGTGCATCGGTGATCATATTTAGCAGCTCGAATCGCTGGCAATAATCACACCTATCGTTGAACATACCATTTTTTGACACGTTTACAGCTAACTTTTTCATCTCATTTCAAAAGCTTTGTATAACCTGGATATCTGAAATAGTTCTTTAACTACACCAGTAGCGCCCGCGATGATTACACCGCCGCCTCTTTCAATAGCCCGTTTTTGGATACCAACTAATACACCCAAGCCTGAGCTATCAATAAAATCAACTTGCGCTAGATTTATGATAAATTTATTATGTTTATTTTCTATTAATCGCAGCAATTCTTCTCGTAAAACTGCAGCGTCTTCTACATATATACTACCTTCAACTTTAACAATAACTTGATCTTCATTAAAACTAATTGCTGTTTTCATTTTTTCTCCTCCTGTTATAACGCCCTAAGCAAACTCATCAACATACTTAGCTGGCCATGCTTCTCCTGATTTTTTTGATCAAAGTAACTTCATTTCCCTTTTCGTTATACTCACAGGAGTCAGTCCCATATTCCATAAAACATAAACCACGACCACTTTCTTTAAAAATATCTTCTTCGGCTTCTACGGTATCAGCCCGTGAAAAGCCATCACCTTCATCTTGAACAACAATACATATTTCTTCTTCTGAACTGGTTATTACCACTAAAGTCTTTTTATTTTTATCGTTTTTATTGCCATGAAAAATTGCATTACTAACTGCTTCATTAATTGCTACAAATAGCAAATTTGCCGCGTCTTCAGCTAGTGCATTTAATTCACCTTTAATTTGCGCCCGTAGCGCCGTAAACTCATCTAGTGTCGAAAAACAGTAAACCACAAATCATCCACCTCTTATTCTAATTTATTAAGAAAACTTTGATTCATCATAGCTTTCGGTACTTAGCGCATCCGATAAAATAAGCTATTACTGATACGATAAAAGCCTCATTATCAGACTATATTTACCATCGACACTAAATATAAATTTCGACGTAATCCATATTAAGGCTTGTGCCCAATTTACCTTATTTGTTATTTTTTCTAGTTTAAATTTTATTTTCCTGCATAAATAGACAATTTATTGCTATTTTATCCTTAATATAGAAAAGAGGCCAAACCTCTAAATTTGCCAGGTTTAACCTCTTTTTTACCTCTTTTTCATTTGTAAAATGACCTTTTTAATTATAATAATCTACCGTTATCAACTACCATAATCTGACCAGTCACCGCCCGAGATTCATCACTGGCGAAAAACAAAATTGTATTGGCTTGATCAATTGCCTCAATCACGGGAATATCAACCCCATTTTCTTCATCTGGATATTTATTATAATTTTTATTGTTTTCAAAATAGTTGAAATATAATAGAATGTAATATAATATCATTTCCAAGAAATTAATATCCCGCTTCTTTTATTGCGCATTTTAATAATATATGGTTTTTCAGGAGGAACTAGCATGGAACTTTGGCAATTACGAGAATTTACCATCCTTGCTAAACACTTAAACTTTACTGAAACAGCAAAACATTTATTTCTTACGCAATCCGTGCTAACCAGGCATATTGCCGCGCTTGAACACGAACTTGGTATAGAGCTTTTTATCCGCAATAAACGCTCGGTTCATTTGACGGCTAACGGCAAAGTTTTGCTTGCGGAAGCCGAAGCCCTGCTTACCAGCCATGCGCAGCTTATTCAAAAAATTCGCTTACACGCGTCTGGTAAGGTCGGACAACTCCGAATCGGCTATCTAGCCGCCGCTTCAGAACAATTTTTAGTTCCGTTTGGCACTCACTTCCATAGTGTTTATCCGGGCATAGAGATACACTTATTTGCCTATGAGGATATTCCTATGATTATGACGGCATTGCAGAATAATGAAGTAGATATTTGCATTACGCTTTCATTAGCCCTTTACGAGTCTTCCGGACTTAACTGGAAAAAGCTCTACCAAGATTCTACTTCTGCCGTTGTGCCATCCAACCACCCTTTAGCTGGTGAGCAGAGTATTGATGCCAAAATTTTGGCTGATCAACCCTTTCTTCTACTTTCACGCATTACAACGCCGCAGGGGTTCAACCATAACTTAAAAATATGTAAATCCCGAGGATTTATACCGCATATTATTTCAGAAATACCTAATACGCTCAGCCTTTTACTAAGATTAGGGATGGATACCGGGGTAACTCTCCTACCTCGTCATACTGAAGTTTACGCAAGTCCACTTGTTAGCTATGTCAACCTAAGTGGCGAAGATTGTTTTTTCGATGTCATTTTTGCTTGGAAAAAGGGCAACTCTAATCCAGTACTTACAACTTTTCTTAACGAATTTGAAAAAGCTTCACCTAGCTTTGCCAAGCCTTGCTAATACAGTTTTCCTTTCTAGTAGTCATACCATCCTTTTCCGGTCTTCTTTCCTAATCGTCCCGCTTTAACTAACTGTTTCAACAATAACGGCGGTCGCCAACTTGGCCCAAGTTCACTTTCGAAATATTCCATTCCGCTTTTTAACGTATCAAGCCCAATATAATCCGCCAGTTCAAACGGCCCAATCGGCAGTTTATATGCCAATTTCATCGCCGCATCAATATCTTCTTTTGAGGCTATCCCTTCTTCATAAACTTTAAAAGCTTCTAACAGAAGTGGAGTATACACCCGGTTTGCGATAAAGCCCGGTGTATCTTTTTTCACTTCCACACATTGCTTACCCATCGTCCCGGCTACGCTTTTTATCATTCTAACCGTTTCATCACTGGAATAATATCCTCGAGTTAGTTCCACCACGTCCATGATCGTCGGCGGAATAAAAAAATGCATACCGGCAACACGGTCCGGTCTGGCTGTGGCCGAAGCAATTTCCGTAATTGACATCGACGAAGTATTAGTAACAATAATAACCTCAGACCGACAAATACTATCCAACTTCGTAAAAACATCTTTCTTAATCGCCAAATTTTCAACAACACTTTCAATCACAAAATCGGCAGTTTCAAGCGTTTCGACTTTGGTTGTACCAGTAATCCGTCCTAAAACGGTGTTTTTTTCGGCAGCGTTGATTTTTTTTTGCGTAATCTGCTTGTCTAAGTGAGCTGAAAATCTATGAATTGCTTTATCAACAAAGCTCTGTTCCACGTCATAAAGGATAACCTCAAACCCACTCATCGCCGCAACTTGAGCAATTCCGCCCCCCATTGCACCGGCCCCAATTACTCCTATCGTCTTAATCTCCACTATAACCTCACACTCCTTAGCTATTCTTAACTTACAAAACACTGCAGCAAAACCACACCGAACCGGTCAAACTTCCGGCTGACGAGTTCTGATGTTACTTTTTAACCGTTTACGCCGCTCTAAACTGCGGTTTTTTCATGAATATTGCAATTAAAAAGCCAACTACCGCCACCATACCTACTATCATTATGGATAAATGATACGTCCCCGTCGCATGCAAAGCACCTGCTCCAATTATTACACCAAGCGCGCCAAAAAACAATCCCACACCAGTCCAAATACCAACTACCCGGCCAACAATTGAGGACGGAAAACTACTGGCAGCAAAGGCTAAAACGACTGGATTGATAAACGGTGTTCCAATTCCCACCATAACCAAACTTAACAATAAAGTTCCCCAATTGCCGTAAACTTGCGGAAACATAACTGAAGTACAGCATATCGCCAGCAGGGCAAATCCGATCAACACAATTGGCCGAGCCTTTCCTTTAAATACCCTGTCAAGTAAGATACCTACAACAAGCGACCCTGCAATCCCCGCAAACATTACTGTTGTCATAATTTTGCCTGCCACTAATGGTCCAAAACCAACACCAATCGGCTGCTCAACGGCAAAATAACTTGGCATCAAATCATTAAACGCCTGTTGGGTCCAAAGGCCGCAACAATATGCCAATGCCCCAATCCAAAATCCTCTTTTTCTTAACGCTTTTTTAAAAATTTGATCATCATCTGACACAACTGATCCATTAGGCCCAGCTTGAGCTGGCGGCTCAGGATGGGGCGCAACAGCAACCCAAATATTAAGCATCAAAGCCAGAATCGGTAAGACTGACAACCAAGCCACGCCCCCCTGCCAATATCCAACCGCATTTACTAAGGCTGGCGAAGCCACTAATGCGGCCGCAATCCCCAGGGAAATTGCTACTGACTGAAGCCCATTAGCGGTACCTTTTTCATGGTTAGGAAACCAAGTGGCAACCACCGGACCAATAGCAACAACACAAGCGGCACAGGAAAAGCCTTCGATTATCCGGATTGCCAATACCCCTTCATAAGTGGTACCGACAAAAGGCAACGAGGCGTTAGCTATTGCCATAACAGTCAAACTCCCGCCCAGCACCTTATACAAGCCGAACCGATCAATAAGAAATCCAGAAATGATACAACTAATTGCAGTAGCAAGAAAATGTAAACCCATAAAGCTAAATGATGCCGTTCCTAAATCAATTCCTAAGTCCTTAGCAATTACTCCCATAAGTGGTGCAATCGAAATAAGTATTGTTGATGAACAGACCTGGGTTATACAAAGCACCGCTAGTATAACCCATCTGAATTTGGGAAACTCAGTAGACACATTGGTCATCTTTACTCCACCTTTCAGTACGTTTTAGCCAACAACTGCTGCAACTAGTTCCTAGCTGTCTCACCCTAAAGTCTTTAAGACTTAGCAAAAATTCATTGAATTAAGCCGCCACCGCCTTTAGACGTCGTCTTTATTTTTGTGTTTTTTCTGAAACTATTGAATTTTAAGTTAATTATAACGCTAACTTTAGCAATACAGAAATTCAATTAACTTAGTTCACATATACCAAAAAAACATTAACAAATAGTTACACTATCCCCTTGTTTACAACTACCTATCCTAAACATTCTTAACCACGTTTTCGCCCTTCACTCGTTTTGTTCTTCACCGACAAATTTCAAACGATTGTCGGGAAACACGCCCCCAATAGGGATCTTCAACTTCTTCGTCCCGATAATCACCCTCGGTTATTTCATCCACTACCTTCCGCCAAAAAGCTTTTGCCCCATCAGCACCACTAATCTGACGAACCTGCCATCGCCCCGGATGGCAGGTAAATACATACCGGGCTAATTTTTGACCATAGCCGTCCAACCTTTTTGCAGGAATAATATAAAACTCGGATACATCTTTTATTTCTCCACCAGAAAAAATCATAAACCCAACCGGAGCCATCTTATCATATATTAAGTACCCGCTATGATCACAATCAATATCGGTCTGAACTTTGAACAATCCATTCTTGCCAGGGAGTTCCTTAGTAAGTGCTGAAAATTCAGCCTCATAGGCCTGGGTAAGATTATGGTAAATTTGAATATTAGTTTCAGAAATAGCGCAAAAAATAACTCATCACTTCATTTCTAGATTTCATCAATATACCCATGAAACTTTTCCCCCACCGAATCAATGGGAATATTTTTTTCCAGCATTCGCTTGCGACTCCATTGGTAAATAGTATCCATTAATTTAATTAATTCTTCACCCGAATCGGTAAGAGCATATTCAACACGAACTGGCACTTCTGCAAATACTGTGCGTTTTACAAAGCCTCCTGCCTCAAGCTCCTTAAGGGTTTTACTAAGAACCTTTTCACTAATCGCATAATGTGTTTTCTTAAACTTACTAAACCGGGTAACATGATCTACGTAAATAGCCCTTAAAATAAGCGGCTTCCATTTGCTCGCAAAGCATTTGAAAGCGTATTCATATGGATCCATAAACTCGCCACCCTTTATTTAAATATAATTATAGGTAAGTTACTTTCCATTTAGAAACTAGCTGTCATTATAAGTAGATAATAGCATAAAATCAATTACCCTACAATAAAGTGCGTAATGTACAGCATCATAATCATGTGGTAGTATGAAAAAGTCGGAAAGTTCATAAATAACTATACTTTTTAGAAATGCGCCGTCAAATGAACAACTCTACTTCCAGAATAGATAATTAAAAGAAATAAATGTTCTTATAAGCATATAAATACGCTTATAAGGTAAAGGAGATTAATAATGACAAGTAAATTTCAAGGTAAAGTTGCTTTAGTAACCGGTTCCGCTTCCGGAATCGGCAGAATAACCGCCCAGGCTTTTGCCCTGGAAGGTGCCAAAGTCATTGTAACTACCGGTTCCAACATCAAAGGGGCAGAAGAGACTTTGCGCCTAATCAAAGATGCCGGTGGAGAAGCCAGTTTTATTCAATGTGATGTTTCTAAAGCTCAAGACGTTGAAGCGCTTATAAATAAAGCAGTCGAACGGTATGGCTCCCTAGACTTTGCTTTTAACAACGCCGGAGTTGGCCCAGACGGCGTACGAATCCCTTTTGTTTCGCTAGCTGACTGCCCGGAAGATATCTGGGACCGCACAATTAATACTAATTTAAAAGGCGTCTGGCTTTGCCTAAAATATGAAATCCGTCAAATGCTTAAACAAAAACACGGTGCCATTGTAAACACGTCTTCAGTCGGTACCGTAAAATTCGATCCCGGGTTTGGCGCCTATGCCGCCAGCAAAACAGGTGTAATTGCCCTTACTAAAACGGCCGCCGTGGAATGTGCACCATTCGGCATTCGCGTTAACGCAGTATGCCCTGGTCCTACAGCCCATACCGGACTAAGCGAAAACACTTCGAACACTAACCCTGAAGGCCATGATAAAATTGCCCAGAGAATTCCGCTGGGGCGCCTGACTCAACCGGAAGAAATAGCCAACGCCGTACTCTGGCTTTGCTCAGACGCGTCCTCCTTTACTACCGGCAATGCAGTATCCGTTGACGGCGGTTTTACACTTATTTAGTCCCCGCTAAATCAAACTTTATTAAAAAGGTACACGGGAAATTTAATTTCTCGTGTACTTTTTTTAATAATAATCAAGTTTTACGCTAATATTTAGGTAAATAATAAATGAAATACCAAGATTTGTTCGCGATAAAATTATGTTAACAATACTTGTACTATAGGAAGGAGCAAGAAACCATGCCGAAAATTAGTCTACGAACTAAAACCATTGCCTTTTTTGTCATTGTCGTCCTTATTAGTTCCATAGGGTCCGGTATCGTTATTTCTAAGATCAATAAGCTTTACAACGCTATCAGCACTGTTCAAGCTGAATCTTTGCCTACATTAGAAAGCGGAAATAAATTAGCTTTTAACACTGCCATGATAATCGCTAATACTCGTGGCTATTTGCTTAATGGCGACCAGAGTATCCTTGATGGCTACAAAAGGTATGACAAGGAAAGTGACGAAATTGAGACTAGTTTAACCCAAACGGCAGTCTCAGCTGAAGAACAACAGTTGCTTTCTCAAATCCATGAACAAGGCCAAAAATACAACGAAATAGCGGAAAATAAGCTGTTTCCTCTTAAACGCGCTGGTAAAACTCCGGAAGCCTTGCAAATAATGAAATCTGAATTAGTTCCAGTTGGCACAGCTTATTCAAATTCAATAAAAGAATACAGTACACTAAGCAATAACAAAATTAATGCTATATTGACTCAGACAAAGGAATTCTCAAAGCAAGCCCAACTATACTCAATAATCATTAGTATTATAACAATGATTGTTGGCATCCTCATTGGCTTCCTCAGCGCCAGATCAATAACTAAACCTATAAAATCGTTGGTCAATACCGCCCAGGAAATTGCCAATGGAAATTTAGACCAAAATATTAAAGTAGCTCGGAATGATGAAATCGGGGATCTTGAACAAGCATTTAAGACCATGGTTGAAAATTTGCGTAAAGTTATTATTGGGGTCCAGAAAAGTTCTGAACAAGTAGCGGCAAGTTCCGAACAAATGACCGCCAGCGCTGAACAGTCAGCTCAAGCGGCTACCCAGGTTGCTACCGCAATCGTCGAAGTAGCCCAGGGAGCCGACAATCAGAAAAAGGCGGTTGATGACTCCTTGCTTGTTGTCGAACAAATGACTTCGGAAATCAAGCAAGTTGCCAGCGATAGCAACAACGTGGCCCAAGTCACGGCTAATACCGTTAACGCCGCTCAAATTGGTCAGGAAGCTATTCAACAAGCAGTAGAACAAATGAGCAAAGTCGGCGTTGGCACCGACAGCGTCCAAAATGCGATTAGCAAATTATCGCAAAACTCCACAGAAGTAGGAGAAATCGTTAATGTTATCAGCGGTATAGCTGCTCAGACCAACCTATTGGCTCTAAACGCCGCCATTGAAGCCGCTCGTGCCGGCGAAGCTGGCCGTGGTTTCGCTGTAGTGGCCGAAGAAGTTAGAAAACTTGCCGAGCAATCGCAGGAAGCCGCCAACAAAATTACCATTCTTATCAACGGAAATCAACAAAACATTGCCGATACTGTAGGGGTAATGACAACAAGCACTGCTGACGTTAAAGCTGGTATTGAAATAGTAAATCAGGCCGGTACGTCTTTCCAAGAAATATATGAAAAAGTTAACGCCGTTTCTACTCAAATTAATAAGATGTCCGCTACCATTCAAAATTTAGCGAACGGCAATCAACAAATTATCCACGCTGTAAATCAGATTGATGCCGAAAGCAAGCATGCTGCCGCCCAAACTCAAACCGTATCTGCTACAACCGAAGAACAGTCGGCCTCGGCTGAAGAAATAGCTGCTTCTAGCCAAGGCCTTGCCACTCTAGCCGATGAACTAAGAAAAATTATTGGAAAGTTCAAAGTTTAGACGATCAACGCTAGTTTTTCTTTAGCAGGTACTACACTATCATTTTTGCAGTATATTGAATTTTAATAGATTGCGAGTGAATACATATGAAAAAAATCTTATTATTGCTTATGTCTATGATGCTACTAACAAGTGTTACTTGGGCATCCGGAGCAAAGCAACCAAATATCAAAGCTTCCGAACAAGATTTTAGTGTTATTACGGTTGGCTCCGGCGCCCCCGGTTTATTGCCGTCTCGCGCGGAATCAATGACCGCAATACAGTACAAGGGAAATTATTTCGTAGTAGATTGCGGGGCCAGAACGACGGCCAACTTGTTGGCTGATGGCATAAGTTTTAACAAAATAAGCTTATTGCTATTTACACATTTACATGCCGACCACTCCACCGACTTTCCTGATCTTTTAATTTATCGAGCTAGTTTCGGCGGTAAAGAGTTATCGATAGTTGGTCCGCCAAATACGACACAACTATATGAATTTTTTCGCCAATTTTACCGTGATGATATCCTCTATCGCGGAATGGTTTACAACGAGGAAACCTCAGTTGGAACATTAAAAGGCGTGAAGGTTCGAGAATTAACCGGTAGTAACCAATTTACTTTTGAGGGAGTAAATATTGAAACTGCCGAAATGGTTCACACCATGTACGATTTGGCCTATAAATTTTCGGCGAATGGAAAAACAATCGTAGTCTCCGGGGACACCACTTATAATGAAAACCTCATCAATCTTGCAAAGGATGTTGATGTTTTAGTTATGGAAGGTATCGGTCTTTCAGAAGTTACAACCAAAGCCGTAAGCCCTAATGCAGTAAACTCTAATAACTATCAACAACACAAAATTGACGGCGAAACCCCAAAACCCCTTACAAAATTTGCCGGTAATTTCACCGTAGAATCACATGCCGGTTTTACAGAATTACTTGAGATTGCCAAAAAAACAAATGTAAAAAAATTAGTACTTACTCATATACACCCAAAAGTTAAAGTAGATGACGCTTTTATTCAAGAAGTACAGCAGCGCTTCAAAGCTGCCGGCTATAACGGTGAAGTTATCCTGGCCACCGATGGCTTAGAAATAAACCCATAAAAAAACAGCCTCAACCCAACAATACTATCGGGTTGAGGCTGTTTTTTATCAATCAGTAGCTCTTCTCAAAGACTTGTTCTTCGTTTGATCATCTTCTACTATTGAAGCGTTTTGGGTGGTTTAAGAAAACGTACGGTTAAACCGCCGAGGAAAACTACGGTTGCAAGAATCGTCATGGAGGTATCGTAAAAACCGGTTATATGCAGTGCTGTAGAACCGGCTGCCAAGCCGGCCATGGACCCCAACGCGCCCATTGAAGTAGCAAATCCACCTAGACGGCCAACAACATTTTCGGGATAATGCTTCGCGATGAATCCAAACACGGTAGGATTTACAAAGGCGGAACAGAATAAGGCTGCTGCCGGAAGAGTTATGAGTAAGGAACCACTATCTGGAGTTAGGAATCTTAGAACATATACAAGTACCGCAGATAAAGTGCAAACGATGAATAGCGGTACACGAGGTTTTCCTTTGAATATTTTTTCGACTACAATCGGACAAACCAATCCACCAATCATCGATGCATAGCCGGCCCACATCAGCCTGCTTCCTGCGCCCATTGGCCCTAAGCCAAGACCAACCGGTTGATCGGCGGCATAGAAACCAGGCGCCATGTCGTTGAAGGCTTGCATATAGAATTGATCTAAGAAGAGCAGAAGAAAGGCCATAAAGATTGCTGGACTCAGTAAAACTAGCTTAAAGTTGCCGGTTTCGGTAGTTTTTACCCCGATGCTGTCCGGTTTAGCAGGCGGTTTCGGTCCATAGTGAACAATCAAGACAAATATTAAAGCTATAAAAGCCGGAAGACCAGAAAAGGCGAGCGCGGTATGCCAACTGCCTGTTGCTTCAAACATCGTTGGTGTATAGATAAGACCAAGTGAGATTCCCAGCCACACTGAAAAACCTTGTACCGCGGCAACGTAAGTTCTTTCTTCATATTTAAACCATTGGGCACAGACTGTAGCAATAACGGTATTAATCGGTCCCATGCCAATACCTTGTAATATGCGCATCAACAATACTTCATTAGCGGTATAAGTGTAAAAATACATTAGTATTGGAACGATAATCTGTATACTTAAACCGATAATCCAATTACGGGTAAAACCAATCTTATCAATGAGAAAACCACTCAAAACTGCTGAAAAAAACGTTGCGAGCATGACTGACATCATGGTAAGAGCCGTGGTCTCACCTAAGCTTACTCCAACAGACTTAGAAATTTCTGCAACAAGCGGCGCAGGTGCAATCATCGTCATGCAACCAACCGCAGTTACCACAATAAGTACAAATAACACAAACCACCTGTACTTTGGATAAATCACTTCTTCATTCATTTTTCCATCTCCCTAGTTTAATTTAGATAAGCGGAATTTAGATAACCCCAATCTCTTAAACTTCACAGGCTTGTTCACGTTGAATCAGAGTAAACAATTCTTAGGATGAGAAAAAATCAACTTTTAATTTATTGGTGAACTCATTTACAACGGCCTCTCCTTACGACCATCATCATTCTGTTATTAACACACCTCGTGATTCAAGACCCTCCATTCTTAATTTTTCAACCTGAATCCGCCTTGAAATCAAAGGACAAAGCACTGGAGCATTACGAAAGCCCCTAACCCACGCAGACGTTTTTCTGACAAGTGGTTACATGGGTTTGGATAACAAATGTTTGTTTGATAGTTTGTTAAATTTATAACTTTCTGAATAATTACATAATAATGCATATTGTCCCTTTTTTCTAATTCAAAATATGCATAAGCTTATTTTAAAATTATCTTGATGCGGGCTTTCAACCGACAATGTATTTTGAAGCCTTTAAAGAAGAACCATTGCTGGACTTGTAGGCGCAAAGATCGGCATTGCCCTCATTCCCTTCACATCAGGCCTTGATTCAAAAATTCATGTCCGCAACCCTCAATGTTTACTGTCAATTCAAATGATTTGGCGAGCAAATGAGTACCTGTCCCCTGCTGCCACGCATTTTTAGTTCTACACAAAAAACAGCCTCAACTATTAAAATAGCCCTAACCTCTCGTCTATTTTAATAGTTGAGGCTATTACTTCATTACCACTTATTTATTTTGTTACCTCAGTTTGATTCTGCAACGTTTTCCCATACTTAATCCGCCACCAGGAAAAAGCCCGGGCGGCATCTACTTCTTGGCGGATCTTACTCTGTTCCGGTGGACAAAGCCCCTGATACAGCGAATGAGTTTCGCTATAATCCCCCTCGGTTTCTCCCATATAACCAGCCGTAATCCAAAAACCATAATTCATGCCAAAATCATTGCCGTTTGTTAGACTGTGCCCGATCGAGTAATACTCAAAGCCGGAGGGAGCAACAAGTTCCATCAACGTAGGCGTAATATTTATATGGCTGCCAGCAGCGTTCTCTGGAAATGACTCCTTACTGATCCCTTTACCATAAACGACAAAAGGAATGGCATACCGCTCAAATATCGGCGGATTAGCTTCAATATTCAATCTATCAGCGTGGTCTCCTACAATTACAAACAAGCTGTCCGGGTATCGGCTACGAGCCTCCCTAACAAACTGGGCCAACATTTTATCAGCATACCAAAAGTGTCCTAACTTTTTTATAAGTTCCTGATCATTTTTTAACTTTTCCGGTAACCCGGCAGTGACCTGATCTGGATCAAAACCTTCCTTTGCCAAATCAACCGTGTATGGCGCATGGTTGGACACGGTCAGAATAACATGCAGACCCGGCTTGTCATCTTTTACTCCTTCAAGCACGGCTTTATACAGATAAGCGTCATCACAACCCCACACATTTCCACTGGCACTAGCGAAATCTCCCATACCATAAAAGGCATCAAACCCCTGAGCCAGTGAAAAATCTTTGATTTTTTCCCAAGAAGCAGGCCCGGCATACCAAAAATCAGTCATATAACCCAGACGTTTCATCTGCGGCGCCAACGCGGTGCTATAAGGCTCCTTGTAAGACTCAGGCAAATAGTTCTGATACAGATTTGCATCCGTCAATCCAGTGATTACGCCCATGACACCTGAGATTGTGCACATCCCATTAGGCAAAAAATTAGGCGAATAAGCAGCATCATCTTGAGCAATGATGCCTTTTAGTCCGTTCGCAATATTAAGCTGGCTATACTGTGGCAACAACGGCCAGTTAGCATAGCTCTCGGCAATAATTATAAATACATGCCGGGGCGGCGATACCTGACCTACGACTACTCTTTTTCGCAAAAAGTCATCTATTTTGACTGATTGTACCTGGTGACCAGCCAGATAACTTCCATAATCGGCGAGGCTTTCCGGATTCATGTAAAGCCCGTTAGAAGAAGATACCCGATCATGTAGAATATATGCCCGATATAATGCCTGCACATCATCTAAAATTGCCTCATTAAGCAGCTGGTCTCTGGTTATTCCTGAATTCTCCCAATCAATATTATAGGCATATGTCATCGTGCCGCCAAAACGGATAAAAACGAATAAAAAATAGACAATGACAAGTAGTGCGACGCGCAGGGCAATATTCTGATACCAGTTCCGCAGCCGAGGAAAGGCATAGTTCCTTGAAGCTAGAAAACGCTTGAGCAACCGACAAAGCACCCACGCAGTAATAGCCGTCAGCAGTATTCTTACCGGCAAATTATATTGTTTGATAATGGTATATACAATTGCCTCTACATCATCATTTAACGTATTAAACAGCATTTGATTAAACACCATGTGAAACTCCTGATAATACGGAATACGTACTTGAAATAAAAAGCTGAGAATAACCACGTAGGATGCTCCCAGATAAAAGCGAATATTACTTAGTCTTTTCCCCGATACAACCACCCTAAGGCCAATACAGCAGACTAGCGACAGCAATGCTAGCAATCCAGCACTTTTCAGGCTGATACGCAAACCATAATACAGCGCAGTACCAATATCACTTAAGGTAACAGCTTCGCTTAAAAAGGAATGCATAATTATAATAAACCCTACCCGAAACAAACAAAGCACAGCCAGAATAAAAACAAACAGTTTACACTCCTGCTGCAACTCAACAATAAAATCATCCCAACTAATAAGCTTGATGATAACCGCAACCTTTCCGCTGATGCCCTTTAACCATGACACACAATATAAAATAATTTCAAAATATATCTTAGTTCTCGGAAAAGTTCTATTTTTTTTTCTAAAGTCCTGCTCGCTCCGACAAATATTTTGTTGCCATTTATAAAGGCACAATGACGGCGCCCCTAAAAATCATCCAATAGCCAAACAAAAATGACCTCCCCCGTTTTTTTAGGGTTGAGGCCATTTTTTCAATTACCAATAATATGCTTTGTAGCCGCTAATGCAACGGATAATTTAATCATACCGACAAAATAACGATCGGCTTATTCAGGAAGTTACCGAGGCTTGTCGTCGGTAATTCTTCCATCCCCGGTTACCGGTATCGCTTCGCCTAAGTAAGTAGGCTTAGATTTTATTGCTACTGCTAGATAAGCCTTACTTCGCGCGATCATCTCTCTTAGACGGTTTTTTAAAATCACCAGGTTGCTATTTCTTCCTGTGCCCGCCTCTATTCCATAAGCCTCTATTCCCAATTTTCTAGCAAGAAAAATAGCCCGCGGCAGATGAAAGCCCTGGGTTACTACGATGATTTTATCTACCTTAAATATGTTTCTTGCCCGATACATGCTATCATACGTAGTAAAACCTGCGTGATCCATAAAGATATCTTCATCGGGAACATTACGGTCTAACAGGAATTTCTTCATGGCATTTACTTCATCATAGTCTTTACGCCCATGGTCACCGCTTACAATAAATTTACTGGCTTTGCCCTTTTGGTAAAGTTCAAGGCCAACTTTTAAACGTTCCTCAAGCATTCCGGATACCTTGCCCTCCGGCGAAACAAATGCCCCAAGAATCAATATCGCATCACTTTTCGGCGCATCATCGGAATTAAGGATATAACCAGCCCCTTCGGTCACAACACATTTGTTGGTATAGAAAACAAAGCCTGCTATAACCAGCACCAATATACCACAGAGAACATAAATTCTTTTTCCACGAAGTAACTTCATTTTTAAATTATAACGCATGCTTTTACCCCTTTTACTGTTACCAATGATATGGCTCGCCGCGGCTGATTTTGTAGGCGCGATAGATTTGTTCTACCAGGAGTAAGCGAATCATTTGGTGCGTAAAGGTTAGTTTAGAAAAGGACAGCCGCTCAGCGGCAGCGGTACGCACAGCTGCCGAGAGGCCGAAAGCACCGCCAATAATGAAGGTAATATCGCTTTTTCCGTTTAGCGCCAACGAATCGAATTTCGCAGATAATTCGTCGGAAGCCAATTGTTTTGCATCAACGTCAAGAACAATTAGATAACTACCGGAACGAGCCGCTTTTAAAAGACGTTCGCCTTCCCGATCCAGAGTTTTAACTTTTTCGGCTGGCGAAGGATTGTCAGGCATTTTTTCTTCGGCAATTTCATTAATTTCAAGCCGACAAAAGGGGGTTAGACGCTTGGTAAATTCGTTAATGCCATCCGTCAGGTACCGCTCTTTTATTTTACCAACAGCAAGTATGCTAATTCTCATTGGGTTGCAGTTCCTCTAAAATTACCGTTACAGTAATATTTTTGCTATCTCTGATAATAGCCACTTCTACTTTGTCGCCAACATTCTGAGCATCTACTGCGGCCCGCAGATCAGCCAAACTATTTGTTTCTTTGCCTGCCACCTGTATAATAATATCACCTTTACGAAGATTAGCTTTATCTGCCGGACCATTAGCGGCAATGCCGGCAACATATACACCTTTATCAATATTTAACATGTAACCGTAACGCGGCGCGCTGTTATGGTCAATTATGTTTACCCCTAGGTAAGGCCTAATAACTCGACCTTTTTCAATGATCGACTGAATAATCGGCCTGGCAGTGTTAGTAGGTATAGCAAACCCAATGCCTTCAACACCTTCAATTGAAATTTTAGCGCTATTGATGCCGACTACAACACCGTCGGCGTTGACTAACGCGCCGCCGGAATTGCCTGGATTAATGGCGGCGTCGGTCTGAATAAGTTTAAACCGTCGTTCACCGATTTCAATAGATCGATTGAGGGCACTAATGACCCCAACGGTCACGCTGCCGCGAAATTCCAGTCCCAGTGGATTACCAATTGCGATAGCCGGCTCACCAACCAACAACGTATCTGAATCCCCCAAAACGGCCGCCGGCAGACCAGTAGCATCAATTTTTACTACAGCCAAATCCGTCGGCTGATCAACCCCAATTACTTTCCCACTAAAAGTTCGTCCGTCTGCTAATGAGACGCTTATTTCCTGAGCATTAGCTACCACATGGTAGTTAGTGACGATATAGCCATTAGCGTCAATAACTACCCCTGACCCGCTGCCCTGTTCAGCAAGTATTTTTCTATTATATAAATCATGGGCATAAGCTTTGTTAATAATACCGACTACTGCCGGCCCCACCGTTTGGGCAGCTCGGACTACCGAGGTATTGCGGCTATCCGAGAGTTGATTCGACGTTGCCTGTGGTAATGTTGAGAAAGGCGACGCCGGTTGGTTTTTCTGTAGCGGCTGAGCTAAAAATCGCCCACCAAAATTCAAAATAAGCCCACTCGTAATTACTGCACTAATTACTGCCACAACAATAAAAGGAGCCCACGGTTTTAATTTTGATCTCATTGTTAACTCTCCTTATCTACTTTAGTCCGCTAGCAATATCGGGATAGGTAAGGTGAAGTGTCACATCATCGCCGACAGTACAGCCTTCCTCCGTTAGAATTTCAGCAACTGTTTTTTCGGCAACCTCCGGGCGGTTGTTTTCCTGACTAAGATGCGCTAAAAAAACATGACATTGTTTTTTCCGGTTAAGCCGCGCCAGGGTCCAACCGGCGTCGGTGTTAGCTAGATGGCCCCGATTGCTTAATATGCGGTTTTTAAGAAAACTAGGATATGAACCTTGCTTTAGCATGTCAATATCATGGTTGGCTTCTAAAACTATAACATCTGATAATGCCAAAGCTTTTTTCACGGTGTCGGTAACAAACCCCAAGTCGGTCGCAAAAGCGTATTTCGTATGGCTATGGTAGAGGCTAAATCCCACCGGGTCAACTGCGTCATGCGATATGCTGAATGATTCGATCTTAACATTGCCAATATCTAAGCTAGCAGTCAATTCAAGTTGACAGGATAATGGTATAGCTTTGACCGCCGGCTGACTAAGAATAGCCTCCCAGGTAGCCGGACGGGCATAAACGGGTACACCGTACTTCCGCGTAAGGGTAGATAGACCATTGATATGGTCCCGGTGCTCATGGGTAATCAGCACCCCGTCCAAATCGCAAATATCAACGTCTATTTTATCCAGCTCTGTTTTTATCCTTCTGGCGCTAATTCCAGCGTCAATTAAAATATTAGCGTCGCCTAATTGAAGAAAGGTTGAGTTGCCACGACTACCGCTGGCTAATACATGAACGTCCATTTTTAGCTCCTTAAACCAGTCTTAATTTACTTATGTTATTTATGTTCATGTTGGGCACTCCTTGTTTATACTAATTTCCTGCATGTCATAAATTAATATTTAGTTACGGCATTTGCTTTAATACGGCCTCGTTTACATCTACCGGCAAGGCGTTAAGCAACAAAGCGCTAATTTCTTTTAATCGAGCTGGCGTTTTTGCTTCAAATCGCAAGGTAAACAGCGGCTCAGTAACAGAAGCGCGAATCATTGCCCAGCCATCATCAAATTCAAGGCGAACGCCATCAATAAGGTTGATTTTGTAATGGGCTAATTTTTTCGCGACAGCAGCCAAAACCACCATTTTGTCATAGCCAAGATCGGACACACGAATATCCTGAGTCAGTATATAGTTAGGCACGGTGTCCACCATTTCGGCCAGCGAATGATGTTCTGCAACAAATTCACAGATTTTCAAGGCGGCAAACATACCATCATCATAGCCTAATTCCCGAAAAAAGAAATGTCCGCTAATCTCACCGGCAAATAGGGCCTTTTCTTCAATAAATGCCGCTTTAGAAAAGGTATGTCCGGCTCTGGCCATAACTGCCCGGCCTCCGGCTTTTATTATTTCTTCGGGAGCTACCATCGAGCATTTAGCATCATAGATAATTGTCCCCGGGCCTTGTTCTAAGTAATATCTAGCCAATAACACAATAATATCGTCATTGTCTACCGGGCGCCCTTGTTCATCAACAAAGCCCGCTCTATCGCCATCTCCGTCAAAAGCAACCCCCAAATTTGCTCCTACACTTTTGACTTTTTCGCCTAACTGCGTTAGGTTTTCCGCTAACGCCGGATTAGGGGGATGATTGGGAAAACTTCCATCCGGAATGCAGTTTAATTCGATTACATCATAGCCTAGTTTTCTAAAGAGTTCTGGGGCTATTTTAGCTGTAGCACCATTACCGGCATCAATTACAACCTTGAGATTTTGCCGTTTGGCCAGCGCCGCGGTAAATTCGAGATATTGTTCACGAACCGGCATTTGTTCTACTAAGCCGTGTCCACACACCCTCACACCAGCTTCAACCATTTGGGCAATTTCCTGTACATCGGCTTCAGTAACCGGCTTGGTACCGAAAACTAGCTTAAAGCCATTATAAGCTGCAGGATTATGAGAAGCGGTCACCATAATTCCCCCAGCGGGCGCAATTACTTTTAAGGCATAATAAAACATGGGAGTCGCCACAGTTCCGATGTCAATTACCTGACATCCGGACTCTACTAACGCATCAATAACTATTTTTATCAAGCGCGGGGTGGAAAGACGCACATCCCCGCCGACGACTACTTTCTCACCCTTTAGCTTATAACCAACCGCCAGCGCAATTTGCCTGGCAGCTAAATCCGACAGGTCCTGACCAGCAATTCCGCGAATATCGCAAGCATGATAGATACTCATTATTTTCTCCTTTTCGCCAGTTCATAGCACTATCGTTATTGTAGCATGTCTCGCAATAACTCTTCAACATTATACCCTTCTCGTTTTTAACAAAAAAGCTGTCATCTAAAAAATAGACAACAGCTCGATCTCAGTATTAATGCTGGTCATTCTCTCTGGCCCATTGTTGCCACCCAGCTTCAAACTCCATATAATTTAGTCCCAAGGCTATTTTAATTGCCTTTTTCATACTATACCCATGCCGCAATTTATCAATTACTTTATGCAGTTTGTCCTCCCCATGGACTTGCGCAATATAGCGGACAGCCAACAAGGACTCCCGGTAAGCCAAAGCTTGGTTATCTAGTTGATCAAAGTGATCATCTAATTCGTTCATGTTATACATGTTATCCTTAATAATATTATCCGCAGTCCGCCATTCGTAACCGTTGACCTTATATTCAACATACTGAGCCAGTCCCTCGGTAAACCACCGCGGATAGTTGCCACTAGTAATATGGTCAAATACTAAATGCGTAAATTCATGAACCATTGGGCCTGAGTGGATAAATTCTTCAGCGCTTAATTCATGCAGCCATACTTTTGGCGAAAGGATCTGAATAACCCCTCCCCAATATACGCCCATAGCATTTTGCGTACCTGACCAACCAAACAGTTTATTCATTTTTTCTTTATCCGGATATATAATCAGCAATGTCTTCCTATTTAAGGTGGAATCTAATTCACTAATAACCGGCTGATATGCGTCCTCCGCCGCCTGCCCTACCATCGATACAACATCGGCATCCTCTTGATCATACTTTATAATAAAGTGCTCGGTTTCATAGACATTCATTGACCTTGTCGCTAAATTCATCTTAACCTGAGCAGTATAGCGGACCAGTGGGTATACCAAGCTTTGCGGTCGGATAGGAAATTTAAGCATGACCAGCACCGTCATGATTAGTACCATTATCAATAGATTATCTTGGATAATTATTTTGCGCATAGCCAGCCCCCTCTCCTCATAAGTCTCAGTTGCCAATTATACCACGCCCCAAATGTACTGCCCACAGGTAATATTTTGTAGGGTAATATCCTGTAACTAAGCCATTTCAGTTAGAGCTGACCAGCTGACCAAAAGTCAGATATTTTTTCAAAGAAATAGCCCTGACCAAAAGTCAGAGCTATTTCTTAACATTTTAAATTAGTTCACAGTTGCCTTTTGACATTCAGGGCAAATCCCATAAAAATAGAACTGCTGTCCCGTTAGACGATAGGGAGTCTTTTTAGCCACATCGCCCACGAAATCAGAAAAGTTAATATCATAAAGATCATCTACCCGACCGCATTCTAAACATCTCACATGCGGATGATCACTCGTGTCAGCGTCATACCTAAAACAGTCTTCTCCGGCATTAAGTACTTGAATCATGCCAATTTCCCGCAAAATATCTACTGTTTTATATACAGTAGCCAAGCTCATTGTCGGATATGCCGTTTGAAGTTGATTGAAAATCATTTCCGCGCTAGGATGGGCCTTCGTTGTTGCCAATATTTTATAAATAGCCAACCGTTGTGGCGTCACCTTAAAGCCTTTTTCCCGTAAAAGGTTGGTAACTTTTTTATCCACTTTAAATCCTCCACTTCTAAAACAAATAATAATTATAATTATTAGAGCGATATGGTTATTTTTCATTATAATTAATAACCATTTTCCAATTATATTGATTATATTTTACGAGTTTTATGTCACTTTGTCAATACCTAATAACAATAAGAGGGGCGACCTAAGCCTTAGGCCGCCCCTCTTATTTCATTGCATACTTCCCATCTGACTACTAAATTTAGCCTTTGCCTGTTGGATATCCTGAGCAGTTGCATTTTTTACGTTATAGTAGCCTTTTTGCTGCATATAGTCAAATAATTGTTTTTGTTGACTATATAAGTCTCCCAAAATGGTCATGTAGTCCCGCCGGAGTTGTTCATCTCCAGCTTCTTGAATAAACATGTTTATGGATGAAGCCATATGCTTAGCTTCGTTTAGGCATACCTGCAAAATGTCCCGATCATCATATGTCGGTCCTGACCCGTTTTGTTGTCCTTGTCCCTGATTTGATGCTTGAGCCATGATCTATCACCTCTTACTGTAAATTTTGGCCAGCATTTAAATGTCTGCTAATAGTTTGAAAGTTTTGCTGGTTTTTTTGCGCCATTTGTTGAAGCATTTGTTTAGCCTGACTGTCACTCAGTTCATTAGCAAAATGGTTAAGTGTTTTTACACAACTCTGTTCGGCAGTCAAAAAATCTTCTACTTGTAATAATTCTTTAGCAGATAGCATTAATTTCTCCCCCCTTTCTTCTATTCGGTAATAGCATGTCCGCCCAACACTGGAATATGCACCGAAGTGTTATATTAAGTAAGCAAGTCTGTTATAATAGGTCTAAAAGAAAAGTATCGAGAAGTTGGTGAGTTTGTGCTTATTACAGAAATACCCATAATTATTGCCCGCGAACTTGGCGTTAAGCCTGGCCAAGTTATCGCAACCATTACCCTTTTGGATGATGGTAATACCGTCCCCTTCATTGCCCGTTACCGCAAAGAGGCAACCGGTGAGTTAGACGAGGAACAAATCCGTACTACCGAGGAACGATGTACTTATCTCCGTAATTTAGTTAAACGCCAAGAAGAGATTATTACTAGCATTAGTGAGCAGGATAAGCTAACACCAGAACTTGAAATTGCCATTAATGCTGCAGTTAAGTTACAAGAGCTAGAAGATTTGTATCTTCCTTACCGACCAAAAAAGCGAACCCGCGCTCAGATTGCCAGAGAAAAGGGTTTAGAGCCTCTGGCTGTAATTATGCTGGCCCAGACGATGTCGGCGGGGAATGTCACTGAAATTGCCGCCGAATATATAAATCCAGAAAATGAAGTTTTGTCCGCAGAGCTGGCCCTAGCCGGAGCAATGGATATCATCGCTGAAACAGTTAGTGAACGGGCTGATCTCAGAGCATTACTCCGTAAACAATTATGGATGAACGGAGAAATTGCTACCACACTGACTGTTTCTGATAGCGAAGGCCAAGATTTTTTAAATTATCGCGAATATCGCGAGCCGGTTAAGCGTATGCCTTCCCACCGCATCTTAGCTATAAATCGCGGTGAACGCAAAAATATGCTCAAGGTCGAACTGATGGTTGGGCACGAAAACATGATTGCTCTTATCTCCAAGCAGATTATCCAACACTCATCTATTTTTGAGGATTATCTCTCCCAGGCTATTACTGACAGTTATAAACGGCTACTATTTCCAGCGCTCGATAGGGAAATCCGCAATCAATTAACCGAAAATGCGGAAAGCCAAGCTATCCGGGTTTTCGGCCTGAATTTACGCCAGCTACTGTTGCAGCCGCCACTGTCCGGCCATACTATTATGGGGTTAGACCCTGGCTACCGAACAGGTTGCAAGTTGGCCATAATCAGCCCTACTGGGTTAGTACTGGAAACAGATGCCTTATATATTACTGCCAGCCAAAACCAACGTCAAACCGCTATGACAAAAGCTCTGGCGATGGTAGAAAAGCACGGTGTTACACTTATTTCCATTGGGAATGGCACAGCTTCTTATGAAACTGAGGAGTTTGCCGCCGAATTGATTTCTAATAGCAATCGCCAAATCAGCTATATTATTACTAATGAAGCTGGCGCATCGGTGTATTCCGCTTCCAAGCTGGCTAAACAGGAATTACCTGACCTTGATGTATCAATTCGCGGTGCGGTTTCTATTGCCCGCCGGGTGGGAGACCCATTAGCGGAGTTAGTCAAGATTGATCCAAAATCTATTGGGGTTGGCCAATACCAGCATGATGTCAACCAAAAGGACTTATCTAAGACTCTATCCAATATTGTGGAGTCCTGTGTGAATCACGTCGGAGTTGAACTTAATACAGCTTCATCCGAATTACTTACATATGTCGCCGGTATAAATAGTACAGTTGCTAAAAACATTATTAGTTACCGAGATACTTCCGGCCCCTTCACGGCACGCAATCAATTACTCGACGTTCCCCGCCTTGGCAAGGCAACTTTTACCCAATGCGCCGGATTTCTCAGACTTCAAAATGGTGCATCGCCCCTTGATAACACCCCGGTGCATCCCGAATCTTACAAGCTTGCCGCAGCAATTTTAGCTAAATTAGGCTTTAAACTTATCGATTTAAAAGACAAAGAAAAGTTAAGTCAGCTTCACCACGCTATCCAAGCGGTTGACTCTAAGTCACTGGCCACTGACCTAGACGCTGGCGAGCCTACTGTCCGCGATATTTTGGCGGCACTCGCTAAACCTGGGCGCGACCCTCGTGAAGATTTGCCACAGCCGTTGACTCGTAAAAATATTGTTAAACTATCCGATATTGTTCCCGGTACACTGGTTAAAGGTACTGTTCATAATGTAACCGATTTTGGCGTTTTTGTAGATATCGGGATTAAAACCAACGGGCTTATTCACCGTTCAGAGTTAACTGATAAGTATTTTCGTCATCCTTTGGATGTAGTCGCAGTCGGCGATATTATTGATTGTTTAATTCTCAGCATTGATGAAGCACGAGGTCGGATTGCCCTTAGTTTAAAAAAAGCAAAAAAACACCAATAATATAAGCTAGAGGTGGCTGCTAACTGCATCTATTTCTAGCTTTTTAGCAATCTACTAATTGGATATTAATTGGGTCTAGTTGTGCTATAATCGCTTACAAAAAGGAAATAGTCGTAATTTGGCGAAAATGATATGTATCATAACTATTGAGGGAGCATTTCAATGGACAAGAACGTGCTATTCGCGTTGGATATCGGAACTCGTAGTGTTGTAGGTCTAATCGGTGAGAAAACCGCTAATGGAATAAAGGTCCTAGCAATGGATCGCCAGGAACACCATACCCGGGCTATGTTGGATGGACAAATCCATGACGTACCGGAAGTCGCACATGTTTTAGCTGCTATTACTTCGCACTTGGCGGATATTGCCGGCCCCTTAAAAAGGGTCTCAGTCGCAGCTGCAGGTCGGGCTCTCTGTACACTTAAAGCAGTAGCTGAAATTGAAACAATTAATCGCGGTTCATTATCCCCTGATGACGAACGGGCCTTAGAGCTTGCCGCTATCCAAAACGCCCAACATCAACTAGCTACCGGAAAACAAGTAGCCGACCCGGCTAGCTACTATTGTGTAGGCCACAATATTATTAGATTTACCCTTGATGGCACTCCTATTAAAAGCTTGATTGGTCAGCGCGGCAAAATCGCCGCCATTGAAGTTATCGCCACATTTCTGCCCCGCCAAGTTATTGATTCCATGCAATCAGCAATAGAAGCGGTTGGCTTAGAAATGGCGACCCTAACCCTTGAACCAATCGCCGCCATCAATGTCCTTATTCCTCCAACCATGAGACATCTTAATATAGCCTTAGTCGATGTCGGAGCCGGAACTTCCGACGTTGCCATTACTAAAGACGGCTCAGTTATCGGTTTTGGCATGGTCCCCTGTGCAGGCGATGAAATAACCGAGGCATTGTCCCAAGCCTATCTGCTTGATTTCAACGTGGCTGAACTGATAAAACGACAACTTAACAGTAAATCAAAAAAAATACTAGTTCCAGATATTTTAGGACAAACCAACAAAATATCGGCCGCTGAAATAACTTCCCAAATCAAATCGGCGGTCAACGAACTGGCTAAAGCGATTGCCTCACAAATTTTAACCTTAAACAACGCCGCACCGCAAGCTGTCCTCTTGGTCGGTGGTGGTTCCCTGACCCCAGACCTGCCAGAAGCAGTTGCCAACGCCTTAGGAATTGCTCCATCCAGAGTTGCGATTAGGCGTCCTGAGGTAGTTGACGGTCTAGAAGCAATCCCCGATGAACTTTGCGCCCCGGATGGAGTTACACCACTAGGAATATTGAAACTGGCGAGCAGCCAAACGCTTAACTTTGTCAATGTTACTGTCAACACTAGAAAAATACGTTTGTTCAATCTCGGCAAGTTAAGCGTAGCTGATGCCCTCTTGGCAGCAGGCATCGAAATTCGTAGTTTGCATGGCCGCCCAGGTCTAGGAATAACGATTACCGTAAATGATCAGAAACATTATCTACCTGGCACCCTTGGCCAAGCTGGGTATATTATGGTCAACAATGCCAAAGCCTCCTTCAATGACTTACTAACTGAGCATGATGAGATAACTGTCCACAAGGGGGTGGACGGTCTTTCTCCCACCTGTATGATAAAAGATATTGTTTCCATTCCGCAAACGATAACAGTTACTGTCAACGGCACCAGCCATAATATCGAACCGGTAATCGAGGTAAATGGTAAACCAGCCACTCCGGATTCAGTTTTAGCGGACCGTTCTGAAGCTGTTTGCTATCAATCAGCGACCTTAGCCGAAGTTCTAACGCACTGCGGGGTCTCTTTTTCCCCATTAGAGCATCATTATACTGTGAACGACGTAGAACGAACTTATCGCCAGCTACCGGATTTTATTGTAAACGGTAAAGCAGCTTCCTTGGCTACAGTTATAGAGAAACATGATATAATAAACGTCAACTTGGCCCCACTGCCAACCTTAGCCGAACTATTAGGTATGAATGAAGAAAACACCGTAAATTGCACTGTTACGTTTAACGGTTCTGAGTGCAGTTTACCACTTCGCCGCCAGGCCATTACTATTGATGGTAAACCTGCCAAACTCAATGATACTGCCGCTCCCGGCAGCACCATTGACTGTTCTTACTATGAAATTAAGCCTATTGTCAGCGATGTGCTTCTTGCCGCAAAATTTGACCCTCACCAGCTAAGCATTACGGCTAAAATTGAACTACGGGTCAATAATGAGCCAGCAGAATATACTACTCCGGTAAAAAACGGCGACCAAGTTGAAATTACGGCTTGTGAACTATCGAAAACTATTTAATCATTAATACCTTGTTTATATCCACAAATCCACAAGCAAAAAACTCCGGGATACTTTTTATAGTAAATCCCGGAGTTTTTTATTAGCCTTTTAATTTACGCAGACTGCGGTTTTTATATTTAGTATGAAGCAGTTTATGAGAAACTTCGCCAAGTGGCTGGCCTAGGAAATCTTTATACAATTCAATAACCGCTGGACTTTCGTGAGATTTTCTTAACGGCAAAGCTTCATCAACTTGATAGAGAGCAGCTATTCGCTGACGACGTACAGCATTAGTCGTCCCATAAGGCTGACCACCGCCGCCGATACACCCGCCTGGACAAGCCATAATCTCGACAAAAGTATAGTCGGCTTGGCCGGTTTTGATAAGTTCCATAATTTTTCGGGCATTGCCAAGGCCATGAGCCACTGCCACTTTAACTTTACTACCCGCTAAGTCAATTTCCGCTTCCTTAACACCATCCATCCCCCGGACTTGAGTAAACTCGACGTTAGTAAGCTCACTTCCGGTGACAACCTCGTAAACCGTTCTTAACGCCGCTTCCATTACCCCGCCGGTTGCTCCAAAGATTGCAGCCGCTCCGGTTGATATACCAAGAGGATCATCAAACTGCTCTTCAGTCAATACGGAAAATTCAACCCCAGCCTGTTTAAGAATACGTCCAAGTTCACGGGTTGTCAGTACCGCATCCACATCCCTAACCCCGCTGTCAGACATTTCCGGGCGTTGACTTTCGAATTTTTTCGCAGTACACGGCATAATCGAAACAACATAAATATCCGCCGGATCAAGACCCGCCTTTTTAGCATAATAGGTTTTGGCTAGTGCGCCAAACATCTGCTGCGGCGACTTAGCCGTCGACAAGTGCCCCAGTTGTTCCGGATAGTTATGCTCAATATATTTTACCCATCCCGGACTACACGAGGTAATCATCGGCAATACCCCCGCATTATTTAGCCGATGCAAAAGTTCATGACCTTCTTCCATGATTGTAACGTCAGCACCAAAATCGGTATCAAAAACACGGTCAAAGCCCAGCTTTCTTAGCGCAGCAACCAGTTTACCTGTAGCAATAGTTCCTGGAGCATAACCGAATTCCTCGGCAACTGATACCCTAACCGACGGTGCTACTTGAACTACGACATGTTTATTCAGATCATCAAGTGCAGCCCATACTTTTGCAATATCATCCCGTTCATGAATTGCCCCTACTGGACAAACGCTTGCACATTGTCCGCACAAAACACAAGCCACTTCTGAAAGATTTTTGCCAAACTCCGGTTCAACCGCCACATCGATACTACGATAATTGCTATACAATATTCCCGTCTCTTGTACGTGGTGACACACCTCCGCACATCGCCCACACTTTATACATTTATTGGGGTTGCGGACTAACGACGGAGTGGACATGTCAATTGGTAAACTAGGTGCCGCCATCTCGCCTTTTATTTCACGAATGCCGTAATCAGCAGCCAGTTGACGCAATTCACAATTACCATTACGAACACAAGTAAGACACTCCTGGGGATGATTCGCAAAGATAAGTTCTAAAATAGTTTGTACTGTTTCTCTTATCTTCGGCGAGTTTGTCCTAACTTTCATCCCCTCAGTTACGGTGGTAGCACACGACGCTACTAAATTACGCTGGCCTTCCACTTCCACCACACACACCCTGCAGTTAGCCTTAACCCGTTGGTCGGGATGATGACACAGCGACGGTATTTTTATACCATACTGTTTAGCGGCTTCAAGGATTGACAACCCCGGCGAAACTTCAACAGCTTGACCGTTTAATTCAAATCGTACTAAATTCATTACGCGGTTATCTCCTCTCGTTTACAATGCTGATCATAAACCACACATGCCGCCTCATATTCCGAGCGGAAATAGTGCAGTGATGAAATCAAACTATTTCCCGCCGCCTGCCCCAGTCCGCAAAACGCAGCATTCTGCATGGCCCGAGTATATCGTTCTAAGTTTTCAACATCATCCATTGAAGCTTTACCCGCCAGCAAATTATGAATTATCCGCCCCGCCTGGCGCAGTCCCTCCCGGCACGGTGTACATTTACCACAGCTCTCATGTAAAAAGAATTCAACCCGATTATGTACATTCGCCAATATTGACCGTCTTTCGTCCATAACAAAAACAGCCCCCGACCCAATGGTAATGCCCCGTTCATTACAAGAATGATATTCTAAGGTACAATCAAGCTCCCACGGTGGAACCACTACGCCGGATGCTCCGCCGATATTTACCGCCTTAATACTTCGCCCATCCTTTATCCCACCGCCATATTCATCAATAATTTGCCGAAAGGTTATTCCAAAGGGTACTTCATACAGCCCCCGCTCAACTACATCTCCCGAAAGAGAAATTAGTTTTGTTCCCGGGCTGTCTGGCGTGCCAAGCGTACGATACCAGTCTCCGCCCCGGCTTATTATCATCGGAATATTGGCTAGCGTCTCAACATTATTTATAAGTGTCGGTTTACCCCACAACCCGCATTGGGTTGGATAAGGCGGTTTTACACGGGGACGCCCCTTTTTTCCTTCCATCGATGATAGCAGCGCCGTTTCTTCACCGCAAAGGTAACTTCCCGCCCCTGAAAAAATCTCAACATCAAAAGAAAAGCCTTTACCCAGAATATTTTCCCCTAAAAGACCGGCTGCTCTAGCGGCGGCAATACTATGGCGCATGATATCTTGCTCTTCCGGATACTCGTGCCGGATATAAATAAACCCTTTAGCTGCGCCTACAGCATAAGCCGCCAGCGACATCCCCTCCAAAAGCTGAAACGGGTTATGGGTCATAATAAACCGATCCTTAAACGTCCCTGGTTCTCCCTCGTCAGCGTTACAGATTATATACCGTTCTTGTTCAGTGTTGTTAAGTACCATCTGCATTTTCAATCCAGTGGAAAATGCAGCACCGCCACGTCCCCGCAGACCTGCAGTAGTTAAGGTATCGATTACTTTAGTTGGGCATTCGTTCATCGCCTTACCTAGCGCCTCATAACCGCCAAAACTTTGGTAATGCATCAGCGTGGGGAATTCTTGAAATAAACTCAAGCGAAAGATACTATCGTTTTTATTATGCAGTACAGTCAACGGTATCTACCTCCTCACGATAAGTACGCAGTATCGCAACCACTACTTCCGGAGTCAAATTTCCATATAGTTTATTATCAATTTTGATAGCTGGCGATACATAGCACGCCCCCAGACAGCTAACCCCTTCTAGCGTAAACTGACGGTCTCCAGTAGTTTCGCCCAGCTTAATACCCAGTTGTTCCTCCAGCACCGCTAATATTTCCGCTTTACCGGCGTTTTCACATGGAGCATTAATACACACCCGTACAATATGCCGCCCACGTGGCTTTAAAGATATTGCACTATAAAATGACGCCGTCGAATATACCCGGCTGCGAGATACATTTAATTTATAAGCTATTTCATTAACTGCATCTTCACTTACATAATTTTCTTGGCTGGAATCCTGCACCCGCAAAAGAATTTGCAGTAGAGCCTGCCCTTCTTCCATTACAGTTTCATTATTACATTGTTCATTGGTCACTAGAATCCCCCCTGCCATCTTTTGCTTTGATTTTATTTTAATAAACATTAAATGTCAATTTAGTTATTTTAATAACGTGAATTCTTTCACTTAAACATTTTTATTTGTTATTTTTGTAACTTATTTAATTCAATGGTCAACCTCTTTTTTGCTTTTCAAAAAAAGCCTGAAATTACTGAAATTTATGGCATTAGAGAATATTTTTACTAACCAACCACAAGTGCCATATATAAAGAGAGTGCTAGGTATCCGCCCTAGCACTCTCTTTATATTATTTTTACTATATTTCAATCGGAAATTTCTATAAGCACTCAGCTTTTTGTACAATTTTTCACTTTTTCAAAAGCAACTCTACTGGCCGCAATAGTTGCCGCAATATCCTCCTCCGAATGAGCAGCGGACATAAATGCTGCCTCGAATTGAGATGGCGCCAAATAGATGCCTTGTTCTAACATGGTATGGAAAAAGATATTAAATAACCCGGTATCTGATTGTTTAGCACTATCATAATCATAAACCCGCTTGTCGGAAAAAAACATTCCAAACATCGCACCTAGGTAGTGAACTTGTATCTTCAACTCAAATTCTTCCGCCGCTTGCTTGATACCAATACACAGCGCCGCAGTTTTAGCACTAATTTTCTTATATAAATCCGGAATTTCAGTTAACAGCTTGAGCGTAACAAGCCCAGCCGTCATTGCCAATGGATTGCCGCTAAGCGTCCCCGCCTGATAAACCGGTCCAGCCGGAGCAATCAGTTCCATAATGTCTCGCCGTCCACCATATGCTCCAACCGGTAACCCACCGCCGATTATCTTACCCAAACAGGTCAAGTCCGGCTGTATTTTATAAATTTGTTGTGCTCCGCCGTGGGCAACACGGAACCCAGACATAACCTCGTCAAAAATCAACAGCGCTCCATACTGACTAGTAATTTGACGCACTTTTTCTAAATATCCAGCCAACGGCAGCACCATACCCATATTCCCCGCCACCGGTTCAATGATTACTGCAGCTATATCCTCACCGTGCTGGCGGAAGGTTTCTGTTAAACTGTGCACATCGTTATAAGGTACCGTTAGTGTAGCCGCAGCAATACCTTCTGGGACCCCCGGACTATCCGGCACCCCGAAGGTAGCCGCTCCTGATCCTGCCTTTACCAGTAACCCATCATGATGACCATGATAACAACCGGCAAATTTTACTATTTTAGTACGTTTAGTGAAGGCCCGGGCTACACGCAGGACGCTCATGGTTGCCTCAGTACCGGAGTTAACCATCCGCACTAATTCCATGGAGGGAAAAACTGCTTTGATGCTTTTCGTCAGTTCTGTTTCCACTAAAGTCGGTGCACCATAGCTAGTACCAAGACTAAGCGCTCTCTGTAGTGCTTCTGTCACTGCCGGATGAGCATGACCTAATATCATTGGCCCCCACGAGCCTACATAATCAATATAACGGTTGCCATCAATATCTATTATCTGACTGCCAAGAGCACGAGCAATAAAGGGTGGTGTACCACCTACACTGCGAAATGATCGTACCGGGCTATTCACCCCACCAGGAATATGTAATTTGGCTTCAGCAAATGCTACCGCTGATTTATCAAACTTATAACTCATGGTATCCCTCCTCGCTTATAACCACCGCGCCGCAGCCAAAGCATGATAGGTAATAATGATTTTTGCCCCGGCCCGCTTAATGCCGGTAAGAGTCTCGATTACAATTTTCTGTTCATCGATCCATCCCTGAGCAGCCGCGGCCTTGACCATCGCATATTCACCGCTTACATTATACGCTGCCACCGGCACATTAAAACTATTGCGTACATTTCGAATAATGTCCATATAGGCCATCGCTGGCTTTACTATAACAAAATCAGCCCCTTCTTCAATATCAAGGGCCACTTCTCGCAAAGCTTCCATAGCGTTTGCCGGGTCCATCTGATAACTTCTGCGATCACCAAACTGCGGTGCGGAGTCTGCCGCCTCGCGGAATGGGCCATAAAAGGCCGAAGCATATTTAGCGGCATAGGACATAACGCTTATCCGACTGTAGCCAGCATCGTCGAGGGTTTGTCTAATCTCCCTGACCCTTCCGTCCATCATATCGGACGGAGCCACAATATCAGCTCCGGCAACAGCGTGACTAAGCGCGACTTTTCCCAATATCCCCAAAGATGCATCATTATCCAACCGACCATCCTTAAAAATGCCACAATGACCATGATCGGTATACTGACAAAGACAAACATCACTTATAACTACAAGCTCAGGCAATTCATCCTTAATCCGGCCGATGGCCTGCTGAACAGGACTGGCCGCATCCCAGGCACTTGAACCACGGCCATCTTTATATTCAGGCAACCCAAATACTATGACTGCAGGAATACCTAACTCGTAGGCCTCCCGCGCCGCCACTACCGCAAGTTCACTTGATAAGTGGTATTGCCCCGGCAGCGCTGAGATCTCGTTTTTTACTCCCTTGCCAGGTACGACAAAAATTGGATATACCAAATCTGTTGGCGATAGCTGAGTTTCCCTCACCATCGCCCGAACACCTGCCGACACTCTAAGCCTTTGCGGCCTTATATATGGAGTTATCATGCTTCTGCCTCCCCTTTATATCTAAACTATATAAAAATCGCCTATAGCCTTAACCAACCCGGCGATAGTAAATTCTTCTGCAATAATATCCGGCTTGATGCCGTGCGCCAAACAAGTTTCAGCAGTAATCGGTCCAATGCAAACTACCTTAATTGTCGACAACAGGCTAGCCGCTGTCGCACCGAGTAAATCAACTAAGTTAACGACTGTTGATGAGCTGGTAAAAGTAACAAGTTGAATTTCTCCTGTCATTAACTTTTCTGCTAAAACTCTTCCATCGACATCCCCCAGAACCGTCTGGTAAGCTTCGACAACATCTACAACCGCTCCCATTTGAATCAGTTTTTGGGGCAGTATATTTCTAGCCACCTTAGCCCGAGGAATCAATACCTTCATCCCGCTGCTAATCTTATCTTCAAGAACATTAATAATGCCTTCAGCCCTAAATTCTGCCGGAATAACATCAGCAATCACCCCAAAATTCTTCAAAGCTACTGCGGTTTGAACTCCAATAGCCGCTACCTTAATTTTAGCCAACGTCCTGGTATCACGCCCGGCCGCAAATAGCCGATCAAAAAAATAGCTCACACCATTAACACTGGTAAAAATCAGCCAATGATATTCCGCAAGATTATCGATAGCTTGATCAAGCTTCGCAAAATTGTCCGGAGGAATGATTTTTATAACGGGAGCTTCTATACAATTAGCCCCTAATTTTTCCAGGGACGCAGTAAGGTTGCTAGCCTGTTCTCTAGCCCGGGTTACCAGGATATTTTTTCCTGAGAGCGGCTTATTATCAAACCACGCCAACTTATCCCGTAGGCCAACTACTTCACCGACAATAAAAATAGCCGGCGGCTTTAGCCCTCGCCGCGCAACCTCTTCTGCCGCTTGACCTAACGTAGTAACTAACACTTCTTGATCCGGTTTGGTGCCCCAACGGATAACCGCTGCCAAAGTATCAGCCGTCCGTCCATTAGCCATTAGCTTAGCTGTTATATTGGGCAGATTTTCTATCCCCATAAGAAAAATCAAAGTATCTGCACCTTGAGCCAATTTATCCCACTTAATAGCCGATTGGGCCTTGTCTAAATCCTCATGACCGGTTACCACCGTAAACGCCGTTGCTATGCCCCGATGCGTCACCGGGATTCCAGCGTAAGCGGGAACCGCTACTGCCGACGTAATTCCCGGCACCACTTCAAACGGTATTCCGGCATTAACTAGTTCAAGGGCCTCTTCGCCGCCCCGCCCAAAAACAAACGGGTCGCCGCCTTTAAGACGTACTACAACTTTTCCTTGGCGGGCCTTGTCTACCAGCAGTTGATTGATCTCTTGCTGCATCATGGTATGACTACTGGAAGCTTTACCGACATAAATGAGTTCAGTACCCGGCCTGGCATAAGCCAACAGCCGCGAATCTGCCAACCGATCATAAACTAGTACCTGCGCCATTTTAATACATTCCAGTCCCTTAATGCTAATTAATTTATAATCGCCCGGTCCTGCCCCTACTAAGTACACGCTGCCATTATTCATGACCTTTACCCTCACCCTCGCGCAGTGAAGCCAATATTTCGCGCCCACCGTTGTCATACATTTGGCGGGCTAATTTTCTTCCCATTACCACGGAATCTCTTGGTTGACCGCTAATACTGGCAGCGAGGCGTTGCCGACCATCAACCGATAGAATAACAGCAGATATATGAAGGACTCCGTCATCAAGATGACTATGTACACCAATCGGCACTTGGCAACCTCCCTCCAATTCGCTTAAAAAAGCCCGTTCAGCAGCAACCGCCAAAGCGGTTGGTCGATGATGCAGAAAATCAATTACAGACAATACCGCTTGATCGTCTGTTCTTATTTCTATCGCCAGTGCCCCCTGTCCAACTGCCGGTAAACAAATGTCTTCCGGCAATACTTGAGTGATATACTGCTCCCATTTTAAGCGTTTTAATCCAGCTACCGCCAGCACAATTGCATCAAATTCAGTATTAGCCAGTTTGGCTAGGCGGGTATCAATATTTCCTCGTAAATCTTGTACCACCAGATCCGGCCGATAGTTTAGCAGTTGGGCTTTACGTCGCAGACTCGATGTGCCGATTCTGGCACCACACGGCAAGCTATTTATACTAGTATACTTAATGCTGACTAGCGCATCACCAATATCCGTCCGCTCACTAATCACCCCTAAAGCAAGCCCAGCCGGAAGTTCCGTCGGCATATCCTTCAGGCTATGGACGGCCAAATCAATTTCTCCGGATAACAATTCTTTCTCCAGTTCTTTAGTAAAGAGCCCTTTACCACCGATTTTCGCCAGGGGCACATCAAGCACCTTATCCCCGGTAGTAACAATATTCTTAAGTACTACTTCCACTTCCGGATAGTGGTCTTTAATACGCCCAGCCACATAATTAGCCTGCCATAATGCTAACTTACTGGCGCGCGTACCGATGACAAGTTTTTTTATCACGCTTATCTACCTCTCCTATTTCGTCCAGTTTAAACAGCGTGCGTACAGTCTCAAGATAGTATTCTTCGTTTTCGGTCCCCACAGCCTCATTTATATTGACAATCGGATCTCTAAGCAGTTTGCGCACCAATAATTTACTCATATTTTCCACAACCCGCCGCTCTTCACCTGTCAACTCCGGCAATTTATTAAATGTCAACTTTATCGCCCGTTGCCGAATTCGCTCAGCTTTAGCGGTAAGTCGGGCCAGCATCGGGCGATAGGCCAAATAGCGAAATTTAATCAGCAATTCTTTTAATTCTTCCTCAATTAGCAGTTCTGCTATTTTAGCTTCTTGAATACGACTTTTAACATTGGATTCAACAACCGCCTCAAGAGCATCAATATTATATAACTGTACTCCAGCGATAGCCTTGACCTCAGGTTCAACATCCCGGGGAACAGCAATATCAATAAAAATTATTGGCCGACCTTGCCGTTTAGCCATCAAATGGGCAACATCCCAAGTCCTAAGGATATAGTGCGGCGCACCAGTAGATGTAATTACAATATCAGCGTTGACCGCACATTTCAAAAAATCTTCAAACGGCACGGCGACACCATTAAATTGTTCAGCCAAAACGACTGCCCGCTTATAATTACGATTAGACACAAAAACCGTCCGAACACCATTTCCCACCAAATGACGGGCCGTAAGTTCGCTCATTTCTCCCGCACCAAGAATAAGAACATTCGACCGGGACAAATCCCCGATAACTTTTTTAGCCAGTTCCACTGCGGCATAACTAACCGACACGGCATTATACGCAATCTTAGTTTTCGTCCGCACCTTTTTCCCTATGGCAATGGCCCGGTTAAACAACGTATTAAGAATAGTGCCCGTAGTACCGATGTCCCGAGCAACAGAATAAGCCTTTTTAACTTGACTCAGTATTTGCCCTTCGCCAACAATTAACGAATCCAGACTAGATACCACCCGAAATAAATGCCTGATACAGACTTCCTCAACATAATAAAAAAAATAATCCTTATTTTCATAGGGAACATCATTTATCCGTGTCAAAAATTTCACCATTATTGGCAGAGCATCTACCGAATCTCTAACAACCGCATACATTTCTGTCCGGTTACACGTTGATAAAATAACACATTCCAGCATATCTTCGCAAGCCAAAATATGCCTCAAGCCATATTTCACCTGTTCTTCCGAAAAAGCAAAACACTCGCGAATTTCTACCGGCGCACTCTTATGATTCAACCCCAATACAACCAGCTGCATTCCTGATCTTCTCCTCCGCTTCATCCATCCGACCAGCCGCTAATAAGCAAAATACTTCTTCATCCAGCGCTTCCCGCCAAACCACCTGCCGCTCAGCCGAACTTACCAGCCGTTCTTTGATCTCCTGGCGCAGACGGGAAATCATATCTAAATATAGTCCATATTCCGGCCCATAATGTTTAGCTAAATCTTTACGCATCCAGCTGGCTAAAGCCGGACTTTTACCACCAGTCGACACCGTCAATACCAAATCACCATTAACCACTTGCGCTGGCACCGTAAAATCGCACAAATCCGGGGCATCGACTACATTAACCAAAGCCCCGGCATCCCTGGCTTCTTGGGCCGCCAAGGTATTTACCGTCGAGTCGCTGGTAGCACAAATAACAATAAAATAATTTTTTGCCAAACCTGCCGCATAGGCGGTATTAATATAAGTTATTTTTCCGCTTTTAGAAAAATCCAAAAGTAATGGCGTAAGCATCGGACTACATAAGGTCACTATGGCTTCAGCCGCAAGCAACGCTGTAACTTTCCGTTCAGCCACTTCGCCACCACCAATCACTAAACACCTTCGCCCACTAATTCGCAAATTTATCGGATAATACGCCATCAGCCTTCCACTCCTATAGCTAAATTAGTTCGCGATTTAACAGTATTATCCTCTCACAAATTCCCGCTCAATCGCTTTTTCCTACCGACACTTTTCCCTTTGCAGCTGGTAAACCAAAATACGCTTCGAGAACTTTACGGGCTAACGGGACAGCTGCCATCGAGCCTTCACCACCGTCCTCCACCAACACCGCCAAAGCTATTTCAGGATTATCAGCCGGGGCATAACCAGCAAACCACGAATGAACAGTATCACGCCCTGTCTCAGCCGAACCAGTCTTACCGGCCACAGGCTTAGGAAATCCGCGAAATATGCTAGCCGCAGTTCCCCGCTCAACCACGGCTTCCACCCCTTTACGCACAGCCGCCCACACCTCAGGCCGCAAATAAATTGTTCTAACAACGGTAGGTTGAATTTTTTCTACGGTAATCCCCTCAGTATTAATCACCTTGTCCACTAGAATCGGCTTATAAACAATCCCACCGTTAGCTACCGCCATCATCACCAGGGCCTGCTGCAGCGGAGTTACCAAATAATATCCTTGACCAATAGCCGCAATCAAAGTTTCACCGGGATACCAGGTTTCACCATAATTGGCTAATTTCCATTCTTCAGTTGGCACAAACCCGGTTTCCTCTCCCCGCAATTCAATACCGCTGGTTTTACCTAACCCAAAAGTCAACGCATATGCCGCCAAAGTATCCGCTCCCAGCCGGCGGCCAAGTTCATAAAATACGGGATCACTAGACATGGCTAAACCATCGACGATTTTCAACGTACCCAGTCCTTTAGGTTCCCAACCATAAAACGTCCATCCGTCTAATACATAATAACCGATATCATGAAAAGTTTCCTCGGTTGTCGTTGCCCCTGTTTCCAAGGCCGCCGAAGCCGTCACAACTTTAAAAACTGACCCTGGCGGATAAGCATTTTGAATCACCCGGTTGCTTAGCGGTTTATCCGCATTATTCAAAAGAGTCTGCCATGCCTTAGTCGTTATTCCCGCGGCAAACAAATTAGGATTAAACGTCGGGCTGCTGGCGAGCGCCAATACACCCCCGGTCTTAACATCAAGGACAACAACTGCGCCACCTTTAGCCGGCATGCCGATTGTGCGGCTAACATCAATTTGCTCTTTTAAGGCGGTTTCAGCGGCTTTTTGCAAATTGGCATCAAGGGTAAGGACCAAACTGTTACCTGCAATAGCCGTTTTTTCTCCAGCAACACCAACCTCCTTACCTTGGGCATTTACTTCAACCTCCCGCCCGCCGTCAACACCACGCAACACATCCTCATATACCTGCTCCAGTCCGGACTTCCCGATCATATCACTCATACCATATCCGGCAGCCTTTCGCTCTTGATATTCATCCTCATCTATTTGACCAATGTAGCCAAACATATGCGCCGCCAGTTCTCCATATACATATTGCCGCACAGGAATAGCTTCAACAACAACCCCCGGCAACCAAGACTTATTTTCCTGAATCTTAGCCATCGCCGTCTGATCGGCATCACGCTTTAATCGTACCGGAGTAAACAAAAATTGCTGTCCACGCTGCAGCAAGGTGTTAATCTCCGTTTCCGTCAAACCCGTCACTCCCGCTAAAAACGGCGTAGCCTCCCCCGCATTAGAATATTCTCCCGGAATAACCGATATCGCGAAACTAGGCCTATTGGCAACAACAACAGCACCATTACGATCATAAAAAGATCCTCGCGGGGCTTGTTGGTACTGTCTCCTAATCCGATTTTCTTCGGCATTTTTTTTATATTGCGGTCCTTCTAACAGTTGCACCCAAACCAGTCTTACAACTAAAAGCAGCATAATTCCGCACCCAATTAGCAACAGAATTGACATTCTTCTGGCTTTTTCCAATTCCCACACACGCATTACTCCTTTTCCCAACCTTTTGCTATTGTTATTATGCTATCCACGGACAAAAAAAATAGCCCCTCACCGTAGAGGGGCCGATCAAGACTTACCTATTCATAATTTTTTCCAATAACCACCGATGCCTTTACCGACTTAGTATCATCCGGTTTAACCTGTAAGCTATAATCAAACGGCAAACCCGTCAGCTTACCAGACACCGTATTATCCTTAGAATACGATACAACACTGCTAGTTTCAACTACCTGAGAAGCATTAGCCACACTAACCACTTCAAAGCCGCGCGCCTTTAACAGCGCCACTATTTTTGCTCCGGCATTTGGTTTCCCGCTAGCATTAATAACCGAAACTGTCAATTTTTCATTGGCCGCCGTCACTGGCGGTTTAACTGGCTCAGGCTTACTTACAGGTTTTGTTCCATCCGCATTTAACTCTGGTTTAGCCTTTTCTGGCAACACAATCGGATCAAGCACTTCCATTTCCTTAGGAATTGATCGCTGATATTCGACAGCTAATTTCTGATCCGCTACCGCATCACTTGAACTCAACGTTGAGCCCTGTGTCTGTGCCACGTATTTTCTTAGCGCCACAACATCAGGCAACCAATAACTTACATCATCAATATATGCCGGAGTACCTGGAACCATTTCAGCTGTAAGCCCCACCTTTTGCGCGTTATTCAACAATTTTGCAAAATTGGCCATCTCAGCAGTAGTCATATTGGTTTGTACCGCCGCACCTATTTCCTTTAACATAGCAGGAATACGCGGAATTATTCCCGGACTGGTTACCGCTTTCAGTACCGCCTTAACAAATTTTTGTTGCCGTGCAATACGGCCAATATCGCCTTCACCATCACGGTAACGGGCATACTGAATAGCTGTTTTTCCATCCATATGCTGCTGTCCCGGATATAGGTCAATGGTCAAGTTGTCATACGGGTCTTGATAAAACATCCGTTTCTCAACATTAATATCTACTCCACCGATAGCATCAACAATTTTACAAAATCCCGAAAAATTAATTACAACATAATAATCAAACGATATTCCTAGCAAATCCTCAACCGCTTGCATTGAAAGCTTGTACTTACCTTCCGCATAAGCATGATTAATCTTATCCCAGCCATGCCCAGGAATCTTCACCCGAGTGTCCCGCGGCACCGACAGCAAATTTACTTGATCAGTTTTGGTGTCAACCGTAAAGACCATCATAGTATCGGAGCGTCCGCCATCATCGGCCCGCTCATCAACCCCTAATACCAAAATATTAATTTTATTTGGCATCCCCGTTAACCCCATCGTCCGTTTCGCTTTATTTAAATTACCACCAAAGTATAAATAAGAAGCTCCGGCTGCCAACGAAAAAATCAGCAATCCAACAACTATAAGCAAGATCTTTTTTGTATTGATTTTTCGCTGCCCAGTTTTTCGCTTTTGCAGCCTGGTATGCTGGTCAACTCGTCTAGTTAGTTCTGTTGTCAAGCGTAGCCATCCTCTCTCTTTTTCCTCGAATAAAAGATTTGGCTTCAGCCTAGTTTTTTAACTAGGCAGAAGCCACAATTTTTAAATCGTTAATACCTAATCTTTATTAGAAGTATATCAGAGTTTTCGTTTAATCGTCAACAACTGACCATTATTCAACAAAAAACCTGCCGGGAACATCCTCCCCCGACAGGTTTTCAATTTTATTGTTGTTTAGGAAATTTCTTATCAATAATCGGCCATATTTCCGGCTGTTCCTGGCCCAACCGCCAAATGGCTATCCCTGCCGGATCATATTTAGCAACAATATCCAGCTTAGCGGCGGTACTTTTGTCATTTTCAAACCACAATTCGTGGCCATCATATTTGTAATGCGGGGCCTGAGCCGCCTCATCATACTCGATTGTCGCCCCTCTTTGATCAGCCCGCGCGATAGACTCAGCATACCGCATCGTCTCGGCATCCCCATTCGCAGGCCAGTCATAACCATAGGCACTTATACCAGCGATGACTTTGTGGGGACCGCCAGCTTTCTCAATCGCATACTGGAGATTCTTTTCGTACCAATCAATCGGTGCTAACGGCCCTGGTTTAGATGTTGCCCAATGATTATCATACAGCATAATCTGCAGAAAATCGGAGTTTTGGGCCAACGCCGAATAATCATATGCTCCAGAAACATCTTCCGCAACATCGACCTGCGGAAATACTGAAATAATTACCGTTTTATTAATGGCCTTCAGCTTGGGATAAAGTTCAGCCATAAATGCGGTTAAATTCTCCCGATGTTTCGGCTGTAACAGCTCGAAATCAATATTTACACCATCGTAGCCCCGCTCTTGAACTATCTTGACAATACTGTCAGTAACCTTGGTACGAACAGCCGGATCACCAAGTACAGTATCAGTAGCCCCAGTTTTATTCGTAATCAAGGGATACATCTTTAATCCCAAGCCCTTAGCCGTATCATAAACTAGTTGGCTATCTTTAGATTCTAAGGTCCCATCAACAGTTGCTTTATACCAGAACGGTCCGACCCCAGACATACTCTTGGCGAACGTCTTCATACTAGGGAATGATCCTGTTTGATCTGGCGTTCCCGGCCATGGATTTTCATAGTACCCAATTACCATGCGCGGCGGTTTTATGCTGGCCCCAGGCTCTGGGATTGGTTTAGGTGCCGCTTTCTGTCCGCAGCCACTCAGTAAAACTATGGTTGAGCATACAAAAACAACTAAAACTAGTACCGCAATAAGCTTTGACTTACGCAAAACTGTCACCCCTCCAGTTCCAATTTACTGATAGTATTGGCAACTTAAATTTTCTTATTCGCTTTATCATTGCATCCACAGTTCAGCGCAAAAACAGCCTAAACTTTAACCGATACTTTTAGTATATAATCGATAAAAGAAGGAATATTGCGTCTTATTAAGCAATATCATGTTTTGAGTCGCCATTTTATGCTAATGCGGTATTTAGCGCCGCGCTTGTCCTTCCCGGAAGTGTTATAATAGTTCCATACATAGAAGTTAATTCAACCTAATAACAAAGGAGTGTTTTTTATGCGAGAAAGCCTATCAAGCTCCTTACCGCCACTAGATGGTCCTGCGGTTAAAAAGTTGGAAGATGCTCTCGTAAAATCCCCCACCAAGGCTATATTCCTTGAAATCAACGACGCCCAATATCAGCTGTCCCGCGAAGGACGCTGGCTTAAGTTTTCCCTACTTAATAAAAAACGAACTCCCAAACGCAGTGCCCTGTTTTCTACCATTACTGAGGTTTACAATCAAACCATGCACGGAAATAGTTGGCGAATAGCCAGCTGCAATATTTAAGCCCGAAACTCAAGCCCTCCAGCGGAGGGCTTTTAAATTTTTATTTCCTTGCATTTTCGGTAAAATTGGATAAAATTATTTACTATCCCAGCCGTAATTCCCCAAATAACCCGCTCGTGATAACGGTAAAAGAAAACCTTGTACGACGACCGTTTTTTCCACTCGGAGGGATAACCAGTCACTAGTTCAATCGGAAAATCTCCCTGGGGCCGAGTCGCAACTTCAACCGTTCCCACCAACGGCTCAGTCTCAAGAAAAAATTTTAGCGGTACCACAAAAACTTCAGCCACCTCGCTCGCACTGGGCCTAACATTAGCCACCTCAGAAATATAGCCAACAAAAGGATATATTAACAACCCCAAGGGTGTAACGACGAAATCCATTTGCCCCAGCACCTTAACCCCACTTGCCTTTAAGCTAAGTTCTTCACAGGTTTCCCGGACTGCCGCCGCCTGAGCCGTTGCATCTATAGGCTCAATTCGCCCCCCGGGAAAACAAATTTCTCCCGGTTGCCACGCCAGACTTGCCGCCCTTACTTCAAATAATATTCCCGGTTGACCATTCTGTTCAACCAACGGCAAAAATACCGCTGATCGAAAAAAATCCCCTTCGTTTTGAAGGCCAGGCTGGCCCCCGACTAAGTTATTTTTTAACTGCTGATAAAATGCTTGCACGCACTGTTCGCCCACTTTCCCTACCGCGTTATAACCAAGCTGCCAAAACTGTCTTGTTCCAACTGCCACCTGACGTTATTTATCTTTTCTTCCCCAAAGTAAATATCCCCTCCTTAAACCATTATAAACCTCAGCAACGAAAAAAGGCCCGATGTAACAACAAGCTACATCAGGCCTTTTTAAACGATTATGGCTATTGAATAATCGGAGGAATATACGGCATTGTTTTCGCTAACAGCCACAACATAATCAGCACTGCCGGAGCATGGAACATCAATTGCAAGACAGAGTATCCAGCAAGGTCACGCGCTTTTACACCGGTCAGCCCCAGCAACGGCAACATCCAAAATGGATTGATAAAATTAGGCAACGCTTCAGCAGCATTATATACCTGTACCATCCAACCTAAATTGACATGAAGCTGATTCGCAGCTTCCAACATATAAGGCGCTTCAACAATCCATTTACCACCACCGGAAGGAAGAAACAACCCTAAAATTGCTGAATAAATACCTACAATTACCGGCAAAGTCCCGGCGGTCGAAATAGATACAAAGAAGTTCGCCAATACATCGGTAAGTCCCGAACCCATCAAAACTCCGAAAATCCCCGCATATAGCGGAAACTGAAGCAATACACCGCCAGTCATTGGCACCGATTTTGCCGCAGCTCTGAGAAAAGATTTTGGCGTCCAGTGTAATAGCATACCAGCCATAAGAAACATGAAATTGTAGACATTCAAGTCCATCGCCGCCAGGCCGCCCTGAGTAGAAAATACGTTGTACAAATATAGTACTCCTAGAATAACGATAATAATAGTAAGAATCGGGCTGTATTCAAGATATTCACCAGGAGTTTGGGCTTTACCAATAGGTTCTTCCACTTCATTTTGATAATATATACCAACCATTTCGGCAGTTTTAGCCTTCTCCGCGGTCGGACAAGACGCATAGCATATCCACATCGACAAACATACCAACACAATAATCATCACTAGGTTCTGCCAATTCAATAGCGTTTCTTCAAGCGGTATTGTCCCACTGATTTTATAAAGCGCCGCCGGAATAGAAGTTTTTGTCGCCATTAATAAAGCAGCAGACGAAGATAGGCCTAACGCCCAAATACTGCCTAACCCCAGATAGGCCGCAGCTCCCATCGCCCGATAATCAATACCTTTAACCCGTTTTGATATTTCCCGCGTTAAAATCCCGCCAAAGATTAAACTGAAGCCCCAGCTTAATAACGATGCGATCATAACCATAAACGCAACATAGGCTACCGCAAACTTTGGGGTCTTCGGCACTTCTGCAAGCTTAATTACCAGTTTTTTAACCGGAGGCGAAACCGCGACAATATAGCCGGCAATAACCACAAAGGCCATTTGCATTGTGAACGGAATCAACGACCAAAATGATTTACCAAAGTCAATCCCAACTTGCAACGGCGTGCGTCCCATCGCAAGTGCAGCCACCGCAATAATAACTACCGCTATTGCGGCAAATACATACGCGTCGGGAAACCAGCGTTCACTCCAGTCGGCCAACTTAGCCCCTACCCGGGCCAGAATTCCCATTTCTTCGCCTTGTGTACCCCCATTTGAATCTGGTTGCAAAGTTATTCACCTCTCCTTTAGGTTGCAATAAATTCTTACCCACTAAATTCAATGTTAATATACTTCGCCGCCAGTTTGTTAATTCCTTGATATTAATCCATTTTTATACAATTTTATTTGATAACCGTTTATATTTTTAACTCTACCCGTACCTTTTCCAACCGTAACTTTTGCTCAGGCCGTTCGGGCTGATTGCCATACTGATAACAATCCAGTACATCAGCGTCTTTTACAACTTCCTCAAGCGGACTTCCTATCTCCGTTTTATTGCTATGAACTTTCGCCGCGTGAGCTAATAGTTCAATTTCTTCCTCTGTAAACCAACTGCAAGCGCGTAAGAACATTTTTACCGGCTGGTAGCCTGCTTCAGCGTGATTTTGTTGCTTGCCAGTCACAATTCTTCCATAGTCATGGATTGAGCAGGCTATCGCTGCCAATTCGCCATCAACTCCACGATTTGCCGCAAGATGTTGCCCCACCTTAGCTGAGCTTACCATATGAATAACTTCCCATTCCAGCGGCCAGTCCCGCTCTTGCTTATCATTTTGATATTTAGCTATTTCCCCCAGCAACTTACTTTGTACTGCAAAAATTCTATTCATTGCCACATCAGCTCCTTGATAAATTAACTTTATTACATCTTATCCTTCGGCAAAAAAAACTTCAAGCACTGTTATTGTTACAAAAAAAAATCCCCGGCTCAAACCAAGCCGAAGTAAACCACGCCCATAAATATCATATCATTATTAGAAATCCGCACCTTAACGGTTTCGATCTCCCTAATGGCCCCCTCCGCCTTGGGCCATGTCCAAATAAAATGCCGCCATACCCCTCGACAATTCTGCATTTTCCCCGGTAGCCTCACCAAATACTGTTGCCAGTTCCATAAGTTCCTGGGCACTACTGCTATCCACCAGCGTCCAGCACCGCAGTCGCACGTAATTATAACCGCGCTCAAAGTCACTTACCTTGTTATCCTTGCCCTGCACACCCAAGCTTGTCCCTCCTATCAGTTTCCTAACGGTAGCAATTTGCTACTCCCTGCCCTGCTCAATATCAGCAAAAGTTACTAACTTATATCAATCCCCAGAATAGTCAGCCTCCCCTAAGCCAATCGCAAACTTTTGCCATAACTTCTCTACTACTAATATATTAGTTTCAAATTTTTACCATTTCAAGCTTTTTTTCCCGACAAATTGTCTCATCCGAATCCCAAATATCGACTAGTTGACCTGGGTTTACCGCTTTTTATAGTTTTTCGCATATTTAAAAAAGGCACGTTTAAGTGTCCTTAAAATAACCTTGCTTTATTTTTGCCGCTTCTCAAGACCATATATATCTTCAAGCCGCTCACTCATTAAAGCGTGTGCATCAGCCAGAGCCTGATTATATATGATCGGTCCTATATTCTCTATAATGAAATCTAACAGAATGCCCGCCTGAAAGGAACTGATTTCTTCCCCCCGTTCATTCAAGAAAAATTTTTTTATATTCTCCATCAGCTCCTGGTTTCGTTCCTTGCTAAATTGAACATCTTTCATGCCATCACCACGGTCAATTTTTATGAGGCTATTATAGCACAAAATGATTAAGTTAATGCTTTAAACCACCCTGGTAATTTACTGTATCAAAGATATTAACATTAGCTGGTGGTTCTTGAGAAAATAGAAAGATGGCTCCGAAATTTTGCCGGAACCATCTTTCTATTTTTTCCCGCTACCTTAAGCTACGGTTCTAATTCAGCGGCTCAGCCAATTCAATCAGCCATAATTGCGAGCTGCGCTCGGTTTCGTCGTTAGGCACAATTGAAAAGTGCGGCTGGGCTGGTTGATCTTTATATACAAAGCTTCCATCAGCCAACAGGGTATATTTATCAACTGCCGCCTTAGGATGGGCTAAGTCCTCCACTTTGACACTGATACCAAAATCATTGTCATTAGTAACGACTAAGGTTTTCTTATCCGGCAGCAATGCCAGCCCTTCCGCTTTCTCCGGCTGCCAACCGTTAGCCCGCAGATCACAGATCAGCTTCTTCTCTACAAATTTAATCGGAGCTAATTTGGCCGGATCAGCAATGAACTCTAAATCCTGATCATAGATTTTTAGATCGGTAATATCCGTCGCCTGGCTTACGTCCAGCTGATAAATAACATTCCGGAGCTTTTTATCTTTATCGGTTCCTTGCTCGATAACCAATAGTTTGGTGTCAGATATCGCGCACAGGTCCCCGACTTTAGCGTCTTTGGGTTTTTTATAGGCTTCGACATCAATGGGATACGCATACATTGCGGTTTTTCCAGTTTGAGGGTCAATTTTTACCAGCCGGGTAAACCTTGCCGTTTTCCCACTAGCGCCGTCACCATCAATATCCAGCGGACTTTGAATGATACCATATACAGTCCCGTTTGGCGTTACTGTTATGCCCTCAAAGCCGCGGTTAGGAACCCGCTTCGCCAATATTTCCGGTAAACCATCACCAGGGGCAAATTTTTTCAGCATTTTACCCTGTTTGTTAAATTGCATAATAAACGGTCCATATTCATCACATACCCAGAAGTTTCCTTGGGGGTCCAGTGATATTCCTTCAGTATCCAGGCCATTATCATCATACCCTAAATTAGTCATAGTTTCGGCCAAGGCAATTTCATTAGTTGACCCGACCGCCCCCGGCGGTATCGGCAAACCCGTGACTTTTTGCCCGGCTGTCGTCTTTAGCCCGATGGTGCTAAGCAATTCGGCTTTGTCACCGGCTAATCGGATAATGCCAATTTCCGGCTGGAAGTCAGGTGATAAAAAGAACTTAGCTGAACTGCGCTGAGTACCAGTCTCATAGTTTGGTCCATCACCATTGGGGCCGCGGTCAGTAATCCCGTAAAACTCTATTGACCCATCTTTATTGAGCGCTTTTAAACAAATTCCCGAACCAAAACCGGGCAGAAAGCCCTCAGAAAAATCGGCTTGATTAACGCCAGTATATTTTATATAAAACTTTTTGGGGGTGTCGATATTATATCTCGTAACTTTAGTAACCGCTTGTGCCGCCGCAACCCCAGCGCCCAGTGCCGACAATATCACAGTCATACCTAATAGTAATGCCCATCTACGCATAACCAACCCTCCTCACTTATGATTTAGCCCAGAAAAAGCCCCGGACATGCCGAGGCTTTTTCAACTTTATTTTTTTTAGATTTTGGCGGTAAGACCAACCCGGTAGAACTCATAGCCGCCATTACTGGAGGAAGTTGCTTGATCATCGGTAATTTTTTCATACATCAGATAGCCGGTCAATTTGCTGCCCAAGGCATAAGTATATTTGATATTGTAACCTTTCGTATCTTTGGTATCAAGAGCATTGGCGGCCGCTGTGCCGAGAGTACTTGAACCATCGTCAATTAGATCCCAATTTGACCAACGACTGAGGGCAAACTTGCCGGATTTGTAACCGCTGACTTTCCAATTACTGTCACCAGTTTTAACCAGCTTTTGGTCACCAACCAATGCGTAAATTATTTCCGCATCTTTGCCACCATCTCCGGCACTAGCGGTATGGCTGGCCTGGTTATTAACATATTCAGCACCAAAACTCAAGCTTTTGCTAGCCGCATACGCTACATTAGCTATAACATATTTGGCAAAGGTTTTGTCAGCATAGCCATAGCTGCTATACGTACTCCCGGCGTTATCGGTAAACGCCAGGTATCCTGCCCCATAACTCAGAGCACCACTTTTGGTTGAGGCTTCTAGCGATGCAACATCAGCATATTTTTCAAACCGACCAATATTCGCGGCAAGTGCAACCTGCCCTAGTTTGCTTTCCAGTCTAACGCCATCAAAACTATACGCATCGGAATCAATAACCGCATCGGTCAAGCCAATTTTAATGGGCTGAGCCCCAACCGTAGCCTTAACCTCGCCAAACTTAGTGGTAACAAAAACCCGGTCTAACGCAACTGAAGTAGTATTGGTGGAGGTACTACTATCATACCCTTCTACTGCACCAAACTTAGTAAATGAACTGGCATAAGTATACTTTGTGCCTTTTCGAGTGGTTGCCGTCAAAATTCGAAACCCTAGCGAAGAATTATCATCCAGTTTATCCGTAACATTCAGTCGCAGCCGGTATTGGCCTTTGGCATCCGAACCTACGCCGGTTTTCTCATAATCTTGCGCGGTATAGCGAACATCGGCGCTGCCGCTGAAGCTAATCGGAGATTGGCTTTTTTCCAGAGCGGCGATCCGGAGACCCATTTTATCAAGTTCTTTCGCAAATTCCGCGACTAACTTCATGATCTCAGCTTTATTGGCGTCATCGGCTTTATTGTAGTTATCCATCGCTTTACCAACGATGATTGCCATTTCATAACGAGTAATTGCCTTATCGCCATTAAAGTTTCCATTGCTCATCCCGTCAACCAGGCCTGCTTTGACTAGTTTGTTCACCGAGGCATAGGCCCAATGATTGGTCGGGACGTCAACAAAATTGCCTGCGGCAAAGGCTGTCCCCGCAAGGGACAAACTAAATACCAGAATCAACAAAACAATAAGACTTTTTTTCACGCAACTCGCTCCTTAGGTTTTTTTTGTAATTTAGTTTAGGCAACTAGTCCACCTAACGTCGCCTGGTGAGTACCCCTGTTTCCTCACCCAGTTCTCTGGTAGAATCCTTAGCTTTACCTACCTATCGCCGACCCCTTTTCATTCCTCCTTCCACCCTCGAAGTCTTAGTTAGAACAAAAAAAATTAAGCCTCAATGGATTTTCATCCTATTTCGGCTTAATTTTATCATGCGTTTTTTCCATTTGCTACCGACTTAACCAGCTTTTAACATAACCTTAAAGTTACAAGCTATTGTTAATTTTTCCTAACAAAAAACTTTAAAGTTATCCAGCAAAAAACTAAAATAACCCCTTTTGCTTCGCTAGAAACTTCAACAGCTGCGCCGGACGCATATTAGTATGAAGTTCCAAGGCGCCTTCATGAATGGCCATGCCGCTAATCTCTACCTCCCGGCCTAGCTCGGTGTTAAGCAGTGATTTTTCGACCAATGGCCGGAAATTTATTTTTAAAGTATTCCCAGCAAACTTGGCGTCCACTTGTTTCATATCCTTCATCGGATTGCCATATAAATCAGCAAGCGCTCCCATCGGAATAAATTTAAGCATCCACGATACAAACGGTTTACCTGCCACTTCTTTTTTACGAATATACACTTCGGCATAAGACTGAGTCTGATTATGCACGAACTCCTTGACCTCACAAGTAAGACCCACCCGGCCCATACTGCTGTCAAAAGCCACATACAGTTTGTTATCCCCCAGCAGCTTTAACACCGGATTTTTTAGCTTGTCACCATCTGCCTGGGCCACAAAATAATCATTCAGAACCGCTTCGGGAATAACCCAGACGCCGTCCTTCAAGCCATCAATAGTTTGCGCTTGCCAAATTGTCTGAACCATAGCAACCGAGGCCTCTTCGGGCGGAGCAGCCATAACCGGTAATGCCCAAAATAGTGCCAATAATAATGCAACAATTTTTTTCATCATTTCCCCTCCCCTGATAATTATAGCACAATTATGTTTGCGATACGGTTTAGTAAAAAACCATATTTATGGTATTTACTTTAACTTAAAAGTATATTTTATTGCTATTTTGGCAATTAATTATCTTAGTAAGCAAGATAAGCGTTTACAACTGTCATCTTTAAAAAACTATTAGCTTTTTAAATTTTATCGGGAAAAAGATATTATAACCTACGATGTTGTTGTAATAGTTGTAATATTAGTAGCTATCATACTCATTTACTTGCTTACCAGATATTTATATTAAACAGGGGGCGAACTTCTTGGCGTCGAAAATTTTTAAGCTAACCAGTTATATGGTTGTTATATTCCTGATATTTTATTTTTGTCCCGTTGCCTTAGCTGCCGTCGACAACCTTACCGCAAAACCACATTCTTACCAACAACAAGAAAAAATCACCGTATCCGGGGCAGTGTATGACGAGAACAGACATCCAGTGGCCGGCGTTACCGTTAAAATAGGCCGGGCTAAGGCTCGTACCGATGCGCAAGGAAAGTACTCCGTAAAAATCAAACCCGGTGACCATCCAGTGAGAATTCGTAGCGGAAGAAAACTCATTGACTTCGATATTCTCACTTTTATCGATAGCACCCAGCTTGATCTTGGGTTCCAGAAAATTAATTAGCGATAAATATCGTAAACTCTAACCCAGCTCACCAAAGGTTTTAGCCAAAAGATATTTCCCCATATAAAAGGTTAGCGACCCCACGCAACACGTGAGGCCGCTAACCTTTTGTTAAGCATTAATTTGTTTAATAGTTGAAATTACAAGCCAACAGCTTAGAAGAAGAATTGAGCTTGGGCCCGGACATAGCTAACTTTGTCATTAGCCGCAACATTATAAGTAGAATCGGCATCAATTACTTTACCATTCATGTACCAAACTGTAACCAAAGTATTTTTCATCGGTACATAATGAAACCCGACTTTAGCACCTTTGAAATTTGAAGAATAGGTTTCATCGGCGTCATCCCGGTCGCAAACCACATCGTTAGGTATTTTGGTATACGCAACAAAGAAATCGCTGGAATGAGCTACAGCCTTGTCGGCATTTAGATATTGGATTTGAGCAAAGGATGCGGTTTTCTTTTCCGTTGTGGTCGTAACTTCGGACTTAGAAGCAGCCGCCGTTAAAGTTAAATCACCAAGCTTGGTGTCAAAACCGATCCCATAATATTTGTCATAGCCTTCATTAATAATTTGTATCCGCTGGAAATCAGCCCGGATGTTAGTGTTTCCGGTAGGAGAAACCACTAATTCAGCCGCTTTAAAGTCCGCGGAATCAGCAATAGCAGTATCACTAGTATGTCCCCAGTTTAAAACGAGGTTTGCCTTATCATCACCAATGGTATATTGAAGGCCTTGAACTTTACTGTAGAAAGTCAAACCATAACCAGCTTCATATGAATGCCGGCCAACAAGGAAATGTTTGCCGGAAGTAACGTATTGCTGTTCATGCTGAGTCGCCATCATGGTCGAACTATCACTACTGGTGTTAGGATTATCAATTTTTCTCAGCCATTCACTTTCAACCACAGCAGCCCAATCATCACCGATATTATATTGAGCAACTAAATCGAAGTTAATATTTTTTGCTGCCGCGATCGCACTGCTGCCAGCCGGTTTTTTGGGCTGACCATCATAACGCAGCCGAGCATTACCACTAAAAATAATCTTATTAGCATTATCTTCCAATTTTTGAACACGAACGCCAAGACCTTCAAGTTCGCCTTTGAATTCAGAAGCCAATTTTTCAATTAAAGCTTTTTGTTCAGCATTTACTTTTTCTTCTTTGGTCATGGCTCTAGCTACAAATGTAGCCATTTCATAACGGGTAAGAGTTTTGTTACCTTGGAAGGTGCCATCGCCCATGCCATCAATTATGCCGGCGGCATATAGTTTACTGACCGCGCCGTACGCCCAGTGTCCGGCCGGAACATCGCTGAAGGGATTAGCGGCAAACGCGGTGCCGGCAATGCCCAATATGAATATAAGCGTCAACATTACGACTAAACTTTTTTTCATGTTTTTCTCTCCTTAGGTTTTATTTTCTGTTAGCCTATTACATCAACATGAAATTTAATTGAATACGGAAGAATTTGTCGTGCCAATGGTAGCTGGTATAAGCTGAATTCGTAGTGGTTGCATGCTGAATTATATACTTAGTTTCCAATTGTACTTTAGGACGAAGCGTATAGGTGCCGCCAATAGTCGTGCCCTGGGAACCAAAAATTCCATCTTCAGCATCCCAGAAGTTAGCAATTGAAGCGCTAGAGTCAGTCCGCGAGTAATTCAAATAAGCTTCCCAGGAACCAGGGCGGAAGAAGTCCGCACGGCCATAGGCTAAGCCAAAGAAATAACCCTTATTGTCATCAGTCCAGCTTGATTTCGAGCCAGCAACTTTAAGGGTCAAGTCAGGCGTCAATTTAGTATCAAACCCAAATTCGTGGATATACAGCGTAGTAAGGCCATCTGCCGCACCAGGCTTACTTAAGTGATGATAAATATAAGCTACATTGGTGGTTGGTGAAAGCGCATACGATACATCCGCTACTCCATACCGAGGACCTTTTGCATCCGAAAAACCAAATATATCTTCTTCATGAAAATTAGGGTTAGACGAACAATCAGTAGTGTTCAACCAGCCTAGATTAGCAGTAACTTTCAGTTTGTTACCAAAACTCATGCCAGCACCATTAATTTCATCGGCAAAAACAAAGCCAGATGCTGAATCCATATAATGGAACTTACCTAAGTGCACATTAACATCATCAATTTTACCATTAATATCTAGGGTTTTAGCATTATCACGATTACCATTAGCCATATCGCCAGTTTCCTGATTGCGGTCATACTCACCAACATGGCTGAAGCGCCAGCCATTTCCTAAATCATAGTCAACCATTTCAACAAACTTAAAACCGCCGCGAATTATATCTGCTCTTTCCGATTTACTCGCCCAATACGCTGCAGTACCAGACCAAGTACGATTATCGTACTTGAGCATGGCAAACGCACCCATATGGATTCTATTTGCTTGCTGCTCAAGTTTCTCAACCCGAACGTTCATATTCGCCAATTCTTCAGCGAATTCTTTACCTAGTTTTTCAATCAAGGCCTTGTCCTGGGCATTGGCCTTATTCATTTTTGATACGGCGTTAGCCACGACTTTGGCCATTTCAAAACGGGTTACTACTTTACTGCCATCCAGAGTGGTAGCGCTGTCGCCAATAATAACGCCGTCTTGAGCAAGTTTGCTTACGGCATCATACGCCCAATGACCTTTCGGCACATCGACGAACGGATTAGTGGCGGCAAACGCAGATCCGGCAAACGCAAATACCAGTATCAGCGCTAAAACAACAACTAAACTTTTGTTCATAACTGCCTCCTCAGTTTTACATTTTGGTTCGGCATGTTTTGAGTTTCCGTGTTCCCTCAAAACAATTTTTTAGTAAAAGACTTTCTGCCATCACCTCCTGGAGAGTAGTCTTGTTACTCTCGGGCCCAACAATTGTATTTGCTGCAAGCTTTGCACCAAAAGTTGTCCATCCAAATCCGCGCATACTACAAGAACAAAGCATATGTAGACAGTATCCCTAGGGCCCTGTCCCTAGTATTTGCCCAAAGAGTTATTTTATATGCTACAAGCCTGATCGCCGCAATTAATGCGGCGATCAGTGGTAACATCCGCACAAACCAGGAAATTATTAAGTTTATCTGACCTTATGCCCGTTGAGTTTTACCATTAGCCATTTCAATTTCCGTCCGGCGTTCTCTGGATACCAACGCGGCGATAAAGCCAAGAATACAAATGATTGCTACCAAAGCAAAGGATGCATGGTAGTTACCGGTCGAATGCAGAGCATAGGAACCAGCCATTACCCCAAAGGAGCCAACAAAGTTACTAATACAAGTCCAGGAAGCAGCAACCTTCCCGATAATTTTCGGAGAGAAGCTTCTAACCGCGAAATATTGATTGCCAACCGCAGTAAACGGATTAACAAAACCAGCAAACAATAACCACGGTACCAAAATGCTTAAATTACTATTGATCGAATCAGCTAGAACACCATTATAGAGAATTAAGTTAGCGGCAAAGCCGATCATAACCAACAAGCCGGAACGGCCTTTGAAAACTTTGTCGATGATAATACCGCCACAAAAGATACCCAGCATAATCCCAAACATATTACCTGATGCCAACTGTCCAGCCATCTGCGGGCCATAGCCCACGCCAAGCGGCGGATCGGCAGCAAAGAAGCCAGGCGCCAAATCATTAAAGGCATTATTAGCCCAGTTACTGAAGGCCATAACCGCTAAGCCCAGCCAAAATGCGGGGTTACGAACAATCATTTTGAAGAAGTTTTCGCTTGGAGCGGTGTCCGCTTCCAGAGCTGCAGTAACCGGAGTCTGAGCATTTTTAGCCAGATTCCAGACAAACAGCATATAAACTATGCCGATAGCGATAATTACTGATAACCAGGCCAACCCGCCCTGCCAGCTACCTGCCATTGAAGCAAACATTGGTCCGCAAGTTAACCCGACGATGGCCCCAACCATGTTTAAGCAGTTAATCCCTAACGCCAAGCCACGTTCTTTGATCGGAAACCAACGGGCCACAATTGGCTCAATTACAATAAGACCCGGAGCCGCACCAAAGGCGGTAAGTACCCGCATAACTACTACCGTGTTGTAGTCGTGCCCAATAATAGGATATAAGAGATGAATGATAAGCAGGATAACCAAGCCACTGATCATTACTTTAAAAATACCAATTTTATCAACCAGGAAACCCCAGATAAGAACGGAAATTGCCATACCAACCATCATGATACCCATAATGCCAAAAGAAGCAACACCCATGTCAACGCCAAGATCTTTGGAAATTACCGGCATCAGCGGGGCAGCGGCCATCCCAGCCATCATTGCAAAGAAAGCACTTAATACCCCGGCAATCAAAACAAACCATCGCACACTTGGGTATTGAACTGATTCGTTCGCCATAAAATACACTTCCTCTCATCTTTATATTTGAAACTTCAAACTTGCCATTCTCCCCTTTCCATTAGAGGTATATTGTGTGGCAAGTTTTTTGACGCCTGTCCTTTTTTCGGCAAAGCGTCGACCTCTTACGGCCACCACCTCCTTTATTGCTTGTATTTTCGGACTATTTCGACTTTGTCCATGACGAAATAACGAAAATTACATTTCAACCACGTCAGCTATTTCATCTATGTCTATAAAAATATTAGTATTTTTTACCATAATTGTCAATAACTACTCTGTAATTATTTATAATAAATGTAATATATATCCTATTGTGTTTTAGAAATAAATGTTACTCTATATTTTTTTCAATATGCCCCTGACACGATAAAAGCTAGCCAAGGTACATATTGGCAGCTTTTTTGCTGGCAAAACTACAAATTTAAGTATCACTTTAAATAGCAAAAGACCCGCTAAAACTTAACGTTTTAAGCGGGTCTTTTACTATTTTATTAGGTTATTGTAATTAGTGTACTTCTGCACCCAATTATGTTTTAGAAGAAGAATTGAGCTTGGGCACGAACCATTTTCACATCGTCACCAGCATTCAAACTATAAGCTGACTCAGCATCAATTGTTTTACCAGTCATATACCAAACAGTAATCATGGTATTCTTCATTGGAACATAGTTGAAACCAACCTGAGTTCCTTTGAAGTTTGCAAGATAGTTGTCACGGTAAACACTGCTTGACCAGCCACTATCATAAGTTTCATCGTCCTGATCTAAAGTGTTGTAACGAGGAACTTTGCTATAAGCAACAAACACATCACTGGAATGAGCTACATTTTTATCAGCCACTTTATATTGAATCTTAGCCAGATAAGCCTTAGCGTCATAATTAGCATCAGTATTTAAATCGACTTTTGAAGCAGCTGCAGTTACAGTGAAATCACCGATTTTGGTGTCCCCACCAAGACCACAGTATTTGGTGTATCCATGAATAGCCGAACTAACATTTTCCACTCGCTCAAAATCAGCCCGGATATTGGTTTTAGGACTTAACGCCCAAATAACTTCAGCGGTTTTAAGATCAGCTGCGTTGTTTTCATCATCACCAATTCTAGCAGTATCACTAGTATGAGCCCAGTTTACTATTGCAGTTACATTGTCATTTCCGGTAGCATATTGAATGCCTTGAATTTCACTGTTTAACGCCAGACCATAACCTGGAGCGTACGTATGTCTACCTACCATAAAATGTTTACCTGAGGTAATATATAGCTGTTTACACTGACCATCCATCATATCTGTTTCACTATCACTGGCATAGTAAGGATTATCAATTTTTCGCAACCATTCACTTTCCGTTTTAACAGCCCAGCTATCACCAATATTGTAGGTAGCAAAAATATCTAAATCGATATTCTTTGCAGACGCAAAAGTAGTGGTTCCAGCCGGTTTGCCTGGTTGATCATCATAACGTAGACGAGCGTTGCCTTCAATAACAATTTTGTTAGCGTTATCTTCCAGGCGTTGTACCCGAACCCCAAGGCCTTGCAGTTCATTGGCAAATTCATTGGCCAATTTTTCAATCAGTGCCCGCTGTTCCGCAGTAACTTTGTCTTCTTTGGTCATCGCCCGAGCAACAAATGTCGCCATTTCATAACGGGTTAAAGTTTTATCACCTTTAAAGGTGCCATCGCCCATGCCATCAATTACGCCAGCTGCCGCCAATTTATTTACTGCACTATATGCCCAATGGCCAGCTGGAACGTCGCTAAATGCATTTGCGGCAAACGCAGTGCCAGCAATGCCCAGTATGAATACAAGCGTCAATAATACGACTAAACTTTTTTTCATGTTTTTCTCTCCTTAGATTTTATTTTACGTTTGCCCTTACATTAACATCAAGTTAAGTTGAATACGGAAGAATTTATCGTGCCAATTTTCATGGCCTTCTCTAGTACCAAACATATTAATGTATTTAGTTTCCAGCTGTATTTTCGGCCGCAAAGTAATCGTACCGCCAACAGTTACCCCTTTTGCGCCATATAAAGCATCTTCACAATCATAGAAGTTAGCAATTGAAGCGGTCTTGTCGGTACGTGAATAGTTCAGATAAGCTTCCCACGAACCCGGACGGAAGAAGTCAGCACGACCATAAGATAAACCGAAGAACCAACCTTTATTATCTGTATCCCAACTTGTGTTTGAGCCAGCAACTTTGAAGGTCAAGTCTTTATTTAACTTAGTATCAAAACCATATTCACTTATATGCCGTGAAATAGGACTGTAATCTTTATTACTTAAATAATGGTAAATGTACGCCACATTGGTAACTTTTGAAAGCGGATAGCTAACATCAACAGACCGATATTTAGGCCCTTTACTGTACCAAACATCAGGGAAAGTTGCATTTGGATCAACATATATAGGGTCATCACTAAACCCTGGATTGTTCAAATTATACGCATTGTTCATCCAGCCATAGTTAGTGGTAATTTTAAATTTATTACCAAAGGTTAATCCTACCCCAGATACTTCATCCGAAAATACAAATCCCGACGCCGAATCCATATAATGGTACTTGCCAAGATGTACCGTTACACCGTCAATTTTACCATTAATGTCGCAAGTCTTTAGATTATCCCGATTCCCCATTGTATTATCGCCATTTTGCATGTCTCTGGTAAATTCCCCAGCAGTTTGGAGATTCCATCCATCAGCTAATTGGTAGTTAATAAAGCTAACAAATTTAAAGCCCCCACGAATTACATTTGCAACGCTCTTAGTTGAATTAGTACTAGGCCATGCCCGGTTATCATACTTAAGCATCGCGAAAGCGCCCATGCGGATTTTATCCGCTTTTTGCTCAAGGTTGGTAACTCTAACATTCAAATTCGCTAGTTCTTCAGCGAATTCTCTACTTAATTTTTCAATTACAGCCTGGTCTTCGGCATTAGCCTTGTCCATTTTGGATACGGCATTTGCTACGACTTTGGCCATTTCATAACGGGTTACTACTTTATTGCCATTCAAAGTAGTCGCACTGTCACCAGTAAGAATGCCATCCTGGGCTAGTTTGGTTACAGCGTCATACGCCCAGTGTCCTTTCGGCACATCGACAAAAGGATTGGCGGCGGCAAACGCGGTTCCGGCAAATACTACTACCAGAACAAGCGCTAAAACAACAACTAAACTTTTGTTCATAACTGCCTCCTCAGTTTTCGTTTTGGTTCGGCATGTTCTGAGTATCCATGTTTCCTCAAAACATCTTTTTGCTACAAAAGATTTACCGTATCACCTCCGCAAAATGTTGTTTTTAGTCATTCCTGTTAACCTATCACTGCTGTGTAATACAAGTATCCACTGTGTAAATAGATTATTATTGCCCCACTACGCTAGTAGCTTTTTATGTATACCAGTCCACAACAAATGCTTTTCATAGATAAACGAATGACTTATTCTATGCTACGACCCCAACCGCCGCAAGTTTTGCGGCGATTAGGAGTAACAACCTAACTAAAAAACTTCATTTTGGAGCTTACCTTTAAAACCAGCCGATTGTTCAACGTTTGTTAAACTACTGACGTGCCGTAGCGGCCATTTCAATCGCGGTGCGGCGTTCTCTTGAAACCATCGCGGCAATAAAGCCAAGAACACAAATGACTGCTACTAGCGCAAAGGACGCATGATAGTTACCTGTCGAATGCAGGGCAAAGGAACCAG
>Ga0316604_10000173_pt1 | contig 98559 bp, 95 predicted proteins | sample OWC_soil_day20_C_FD_207650 | JGI IMG/M metagenome (GOLD analysis project Ga0316604, IMG submission 207650) | Wetland soil microbial communities from Old Woman Creek delta, Ohio, United States - OWC_soil_day20_CT | ecosystem: Environmental > Terrestrial > Soil > Wetlands | place: USA: Ohio... | reverse complement strand
ACTGTCCTCCCCATCCTGCCGCTTCAAACTCAGCAGGGCTGGCTCCTTCAGTCAATTTATACACCAGCGCCGCAATCATTTCCATATGAGCCATCTCTTCCGTTCCGATATCGGTAAGTACCGCTTTCGCATTATTTGTCGGCATACTATACCGCTGATTGAGATACCGGAGCGAAGCCGACAATTCACCGTCAGGACCACCATATTGGGTAATAACTAACTTCGCAAACGCGACATCAGGACAAGTTACTTTTACCGGATGTTCGAGTTTTTTTTCGTAAACCCACATTTTCACCCATCCTCTTTTGTAATATTACATTTCCCAAGGCCAGGGGCTTTCCATCCATAACCACCTTGTGCTGCCATGATACCCTAGGGCTACTATCGAGCCATAATCTTTGGTATATTCGGCCATAAGCCGCTCTAACTTCTCAATAGCGCAATTATAATCATTTAGCGCATCTTGGTCACACGGGTGGGTATCCAGATATATCTGCAGCTCAATAGCCACAAATTCCATCTCTTGAATTTGCCGAAGCAACGCCATCTGCTTCTCCATATTCACTCACTTACCTCCCTCCGCATTATTCGGGAATCGGATAAACACCAAAAAGTTCCGGGAAAAGTGTCCCATGCATAAGCGCCTCTTTCGGAGAAAAGGCCTCAGTGTAGGTTTGCCACAATACATAAGAATGGGCTAAAAGTTTACGCTGGCCAGGTTGGGTTACCACCCTATCTTCTTGGCAGCCGCAGTCCATCTCTTCTTCCGCAAAAGTCGATTGTGACATATCTGGAGCCATCGAAGTATCATACCAATGAGGAGTATTCTTTTTGTACAATGTGTTTTTCCCCTCCTTATAATTAGCCTAATTCATATTATGTGAAATAATTATAGGTTGCTACAAAGAAACAAGTATTTCTCAATTCTCTTATTATAATGGCCCTTCATACCCACACTTTGTGCTGTTAATAAAGCGATAAAGCCGACTAACCCACCGGAAGAAAACCCGGAAAAACCTAACCATAATACGACCATCGCGCTTCCGTTGCCCTTTAAGTGGCACTTAAAAATATCAACGGCTCTGGTGTTCCTCTTCCTTGTATAATACAATCTTGTGTAATACAATAAAGAAGAAACCCGAAAGACCAATTGCACAGCCTGGAGCCTAAAGAAAATAAAAACACTACCAACAGTGGCATCTTAGGAAGGCTTGGGCAGCCTTCTTTTCCATTTTCTATTTCAACAGCAAGGAGATCACTATGATTATTTTAAAAAGCGCACGAGAAATTAAGCTGATGCAAGAAGCAGGGAAAATCCTGGCCTCTTGTCATAAAGAAATAAAAAAAATCATCCGACCCGGCATTAGCACCCAAAAAATTGATTCTTTTGTAGAAAACTATCTATCTAAATGGGGCGCTACCCCGGAACAAAAAGGCTATCAAGGCTATCCCTATGCCACCTGCGCCTCCACTAATGATGAAATCTGCCATGGCTTCCCCCATTCCACTCCCCTCAAAGATGGTGATATTGTCACTATAGACATGGTTGTCAATTTAAACGGATTTCTCGCCGATTCGGCTTGGACGTATGCGGTAGGAACCATTTCCGACGACTCAAAACACCTGCTGAAGGTTACGGAAGAAGCCCTGTATCGTGGTATTGCCCAGGCACAGATTGGAAACCGTTTAGGTGATATTGGTCACTCCATACAAAGCCATGTAGAAGCGGAAGGATTTTCCGTTGTTAGAGACTTTACCGGGCATGGGATAGGCAAAAAGATGCATGAGGAACCGGCTGTTCTTCATTATGGCAAACCTAACAAAGGAATTGCTTTGAAAGAAGGTATGGTCATTACCATCGAACCTATGGTAAATGTCGGTTCATGGCATTGCAAGATAGATAAAAACGGCTGGACGGCCCGGACAATAGACGGGAAACGCTCTGCTCAATATGAACATACCCTTGCAATCACTTCCAATGGCCCACTCATTTTAACCGACCAGGAAAACTTATAACAGCCTTTACAAATAGCCAAGCCACCGTACTGTACGGTCAATAATTTCTTTCCACCCCGTTCCCACCGTTTTATAACTAAGCAGACTTTATAATAGTAAAAACAACCTACGCTGGGTAGGTTGTTTTTTTACCTCAATTATCTTTTTTCGATAAATCACAGTATCGCCTAGCTCATCAAATAAGGGCAATTAGAAACCGGCGCTTGCAGGCTAAAATCTTTATCCCTTAAGCGGCATAACCAAAAACGCCAATATATATATCAGCACTCCCACGCCCCGATAAAAAGAAGCTATAATCCAGACCAGCCTGAGAATAGTCACATCAATACCAGTATAATTACTTAGTCCTGCACAAACGCCCAAAAGCATTTCATGTTCCACATCCAGAGTCAACGGCTCTCCGCCAAAAAAATACCTCTCCGTAGTTCCCTGAAAATACTCCCAAACAGCCAGACTGCTTATACCATAAGCAGCTAAACGAAGCAGCCACCACACCAAAAACCACTCCTTCGGTTTAGCGGTTTTACCCTGGAGTATTTCCGATTTTAAACAACTTTAATCACTACTGAGACGTTCGCGGCACAAGTTTTAAACGACGCTGTCTAATCCGTTCTATCCGGTCCTCTCCCGCATCGCCCTCAGCATGAGTGTGGCTCCGGGGACGCCGGGCCACACTTATAAGTAACCCAACAGCAACCATATTTACCATAAGCGATGTTCCACCATAACTAATAAAAGGCAAAGGTATACCGGTTACAGGTAAAATACCTGATACCATGGCGATATTTCCCACAGCCTGACCTACTACCAAAAAGGTAGACCCTGCGGCTAACATCATACCCAAACCATCTTGGGCATTCAATGCAATTTTAATGCCGTACCAGGCTAGCAAGCCAAACAAAACAATAACAACCATGGCCCCGACAAATCCCATTTCCTGACATAGTACTGCAAAAGCAAAGTCCGTATGCGCTTCCGGCAAATAGTGAAATTTGCTGGCTCCCATACCCAGGCCCGTACCTAGCACACCACCTGAACCAATTGCTAAAAGTGCTTGAACCGATTGATAACCGCTGGTCTGCTGGTACGCCCAGGGATCAAGCCAGGCAAAAATACGTTCTGCCCGATATGCTGCAGCATAAACTAAATATACAACAGCAAAACCTGAGCACCCCATCAGACCATAAATTTGAGAAGTGGGAATGCCACTGGACAAATACATGACCAGGCAAATAGCAGCAATCACTACAGCTGTTCCCATATCCGGCTGTCTTAGCACCAAGATCGCCATAAAGCCTGAAAAAACTACCGGCCAAGAAAACAAGGTAACAGGCCGGGAACGATCAAGACGAGGTCCCAAATATTCGGCTGTCATAAGCACTGCAACAAGTTTTGCTATTTCCGAAGGCTGAAACTTAATCCCCAAATTCAGCCAGCGGCGCGCACCATTCGCTTCCACTCCGACAAAATGCACCGCCACCAAGAGCACAATCGTAATTGTCGCTAATAAAAGCGATAAACGAGGCAAATTCCGATATTTCATTTTGGCAACAAAAATTACTCCTATAAAACCAAGCCCTAGCGAAACGAGATGTCGTTTAAGAAAATAATAGCTGTCGCCCAAAAGTTGTCCGGCTGTTACAAAACTTGCGCTAAAAACATTAATTGTACCGATTGCAAGTAAAACAATGAGAATATACAAAACCGCTTCCGCCGGGCTTGTCCACGGAACAGGTATCTTACGCACAACAATGCCTCCTGTATCATCCATATAGTACCGCTACTTATTATATCAAAAATAATTGAACTACCCAATAACCAAACGGCGTAAAAACCATATTATATACTACCATTACCGAAGAGGTGATACATATGGATACCCTTCCCTCACACCGATTGCTGGTAGTTGACGCCCTTGCCAACGCCCTTTTGTTAGTTAAGAGCCCCGCAGGCAACATCCTCGCCGAACAGCCACTGCCCTCAGGATTTTCGTTGGTTGATATAACTCTTCATCCGGATGGCAATGAAGCCTATCTTGCCCTGGCCGGCAACGGAGGAAAAGGTCTAATCGCAACGGTCAGCCTCCCCTCCCTCACCATAACAAGCCAGTTGCCCACCCCCCATCCGGTACAAATGGCCTACGTCCCCAACAACAAAAAATTTATCCTGACCGATCCTGACGGAACCTTATACTGTACCCAAACTTCCTCCCCTCCTCAGATTTGGGGGAAACCTGATCAAGCCACCTATTGTACCGGCCTGACGGCCGTAGAAAACCGAACATACGGAGTCTGGGAAACACCAGGCGGCGGAGTTTTGGCCGTGTTTGACGAAAACGGTCAAGAGAACTACAAACGGTTCTTCGGAGCGGTTCCAACCAATCTCATTTCTGACCCGTACGGCCACTTGCTTATTCCATTTACCGCTGGCCCTCTAAGCGGGGAAGGTATCCTTGTACTCTCTCACCATGCACTCGATGACTTTTCAACGTCAATCATCACCCAGTGCCACGATTACAGCGCCACCGCCCCCCTCTATCCCAAGCACGCGGTCGTCGCCAACGGAACCACCGCCTATCTTGCGAATGAAGAAGCCGGGCACCTCAGTATTATTGACCTGCCATCCCGCCGGCCCGTCGGAACCATCCCTTTAGGGCAGTCCGTTTCCCGCATAGGACTGCTTCCAGGCGATAAATTCGCTATAGCTTCCAGTAACATGTTTGCTAATCTCTGCCTAATCGATTTAGTCAACCGTCGGTTAATCGCATTTACAGATGAAAGGGAAACCCTTAGTCCTTTCGCCGTGCTAGCCGTATAGTATAAGCCCCCCCTTCCGTAAAAAAAGGGGGGGCTTATACTATTCTTTTCCTAAAGGCCGTGGCAGCTTCCCACTCCATTTTCCCTTACTGCCGCTTTCCGACGGTTTTGCTCCGCCATGAGCCTTGCTTTTCAGTTGGTCTTTCGGGGGATTTTGCGGTAACTTCAGCTTATTTTCCGGCACATGTTTAGAGGGAACATAGGGCGGCAAATCCATTGAAGGGGAGCCTTGAGCTTCCGGTTGCAAAGAGACTTCTGTCACCGGAACATCAATAATCGGTTTGGTTGGAACTGCCATCTCAATTATGTTTTCTTCCGCCTGAGGTTCTACCGAGAAACTTTCCTCTCGTTCCACTTCCATCGGAGTTTCAACCTGAACCATTGGGGTAGGTTTCGGCTTTTTACACTTAGGAGGCGACTGCGGTTCAAAAGCTTCAGACATCACCTCCGGCTTTATTACAGCGTTATCCTGTTCGTCCATATTCACATACTCATACTCTTGAGCATCATCATACGTAACAAACGGCCCCTTTTCTAAAATAGCCAACGTTAATAATAAATGATCCGCTTCCCGTCGCATATGATCAGCCAACACTTCCGGAATTAAACCTAACAATTTACACTCGGCAATTAACATCTGCGCCGCGCGCTTAAAGTCTCTCAGGCGAATCGTTGACACACGGACATCCTGCAAAAAGCGCCTAAACGAAGGAACCTCCTCGCTTTCGCCACGCAACATACTGGCGAAATCCCGTCCTTCTAAGTAAAGCTCATCGAACTCTTCAGAATAAGTCCCGGCCATTTCTACTAAACTGCGTTCCGCTGGATCTAGCTTATGGACCACAAATTTAGTATGATCGGCCATAAGCCTAAGCCAGAATAGAACCTCCCTCGCGCTCGCAATCTGATACAGCGGAGGCTGCCCGGAAGCCAGCTTATCCAAAAGGCGTATAAAATATTCCGCTTCGCGGGACAAGTGATCTAAAAACAAAGCAAAATTACTGCCATTCAAACGGCAGGTTAGAGTTAAATGCAACAACCGTCGAATATAACTATGAAAATCACTGGTTACCCGTAATGAGTCGTTCACCAACTCCGAAAACCGATTTTCGCTCTGAACCTTTTCCGCCTTTGCCCGAAACGCTGAATATTGTTGGGCAAACCCCTCAGCTTCATTAATTAAGCCCATATTTTCACAAGGTAACCCCATCTGGATAAATAGGGCATGCTCTTCCATAATCCGCAGCCAAAACTTCCACTCCTCCAAGTTCAGCGGCGGTATCGGTTGACGCTTAGCATTCACAACCGTCGGCCGTGACATAGCAACACACTCCATTTTGACATATTTATTGGTGCTTTATTCTATGCCACGCTTAGCGATATTGTTCAACTTTGCCAATTATTTATTAAAAGTTGCTTCCGTCCGATATATTTTCATTCCCATTGAGCTAAACTTTGACTCATACTCGGTCATAATATTCTCTTTGTACTCACTGTTATGCAGATCCAGAGAAATATGCCTAAGTAACAACCCCGCACCACAAAATTCATTTAAGGAGAATTCAAACAGCCTTTCATTATCGGTTTTAAAATACAATTCTCCTTCCCTAACAAGGATAATTCGATACTTATCCAGAAAACAATTATGAGTCAACCGGCGTTTTGCATGACGTTGTTTAGGCCAGGGGTCACAAAAATTAATATATAGTCGGCTCACTTCCCCGGGTGCGAAGATGTCCATAATCCGGTTAGCATCAAAATGGGCTAATTTCAAATTTGTTAGTTTCCTTGTATATGCTTTCTGGGCGGCATAATAAAGTACATCCAATTGGGCCTCTAAACCAATAAAATTGCACTCAGGATGTTTTTCTGCCAAAGCTGTGATAAAACGCCCTTTTCCAGTACCTAGTTCAACATGAAGCGGTGCCGTTCTTCCAAACGCTTCATCCCAGACAATTCCCGGCCCCGGAATAACCAATACCTCATTATACTCATCAATCGCTTCTTTTATCCATGGTTTCTTTCTCAGTCGCACTTGTATCCTCCTACTACACAAACTAATAAAAACAAAGGTTATCTTTGTAATTAATTGGAAATTATTCGCTAATACCCCAATCTTTAACAGGAATTTAAACAGATTTAGAGAATTGTATCTATTGTGAGAAAAAAGTTAATGATTTTCCTGAATCCATGAAAGAGGTGGGAACATTGCCACGGAAGTTTTGTATAAACAATTTACCCGAGATATGCAATACCATTCCCGCCGCCGTTATCGCATTCGATACAAACTGCCGGGTTCTAGTATTTAATAAATACGCAGAGTCCTTTTTTGGTGTTCACCCTAGTATAATCGTCGGCTATAACCTCCATTCCGTTGGCATTACCTTCGGTTCGGAAGATCAAAATATCGCATCCCTTCTAACTACTGGCGAAAGCATCATTGATAAAGAACTTACCATTACGTATAACAATACCCCCTATCCGGTTCGACTAAGCGTTAATCCTCTGTACAACTGTGACGGAACAATTACAGGGGCTTTAGCTATCCTTCACGATAATTCTCTTGTTTCGCTCCCGGAACCTAGAATGCAGCACTTAGAAACCTTAGCCAGCATCGGCGAAATGACGGCTGGAACCATCCATGAAATTCGAAATCCACTAACCTCGATCAGTGGGTTCGTCCAGTTATTAAGCGTCCGCGCCATGCGCCAACATGACGAAACCTCGATTGAATATTGCCGTTTAATTAGCGATGAAGTCACTCATATTAACAATATCTTATCTGATTTTCTAACATTAGCCAAACCCCAACCTAATAAATTCCTCAAGCTTAACATTATTCGGCCGATTAGTGACGTACTAACCTTACTGTACGGGGAAGCCCTGATGTATGGTATAGACATTAAACAAAATATTGACAATGAAACTCTTTACGTAATGGGTAATAGCGAAAAAATCAGAGAAGTACTCATAAATCTCTGCCGTAACGCCTTCCAAGCCATGACACGAGGCGGTACGCTAACACTTACTGTTAAATCCGACGAAAATGCAATTACTACTATGATAACCGATACCGGGCATGGCATGTCATTAGAATTGATAGACAATATTTTTAAGCCTTTTTTTACTACCAAAGAAACCGGCACCGGCTTGGGACTTTCGGTCTGCCAGCGCATTATCCGGGAACATAACGGACAAATCAATGTTGCCAGCAAACCAGGCGAAGGAACTACCTTCACTTTGCTCTTTCCCCGACTAAAAGAATAATAAATAACCCTCTTTTCGATATTTGTTATTAGTTGCTATAAATTATTATTTATGGTATTATTTATACATATCAAAAAGGAGGAATTATTTATGCTAATTCAAGGTATTCAGGTAACTGCAGACGCAAACCTAGCCGAAGAAGAAATTAACACCGTCGTTGAGCAAGAAATTGCATTATGGAAAACCCAAGGCAAAGTTCTAGGGAAAGTAGAACTCTCTCTTGAGGGAGATGAAATTATAATTAATGCCTGTGAAAAATCCCCCATTAGGCGTGTTCGAAGAATTACAGGGTATTTAAGCGGCTTATCCAATTTCAATCAGGCCAAACGTGCCGAATGCTGCTCACGTAGTACTCACGCATAAAAAACTAACCTCGTCAATTGACTGGGGCTGCCTTAAAAGGCAGCCCCCTTTTCATTCTTCCGCCGAGAAAAGCTACTCTCCTGCGCTCACACGCAGGAGAGTAATAAGAGGTTCCCATATCAGGATATTCCACAGCTTTGGCTCAATTCTTACAATGACTAAACACCTTAGCTTTCGTCCATTCCACCGCATACACCCTTATGTAGTTAGCGGCAGCGACCAAACCACCCTTATTAACGGTTATTCTTAACATTATCAACTATTCTTACAATGCGTTGCCCATAATTGGTACCTGGAACAGCCCACTTGCCGCTTAAACTCTCCCACGTCTGGCACAATCCGAATCGGCTGATCATCTGCTTCACTATTGTATAACGCGGATCAGTGATGGGTGTAGCCGGCGGGTTTTCAGTAGCATAAGCCAAAATATGCTGAATATGAGCTCTGACCCCTGTACGAGCCGTATCAAACCAGGCCCCCCGTTCTCCATTCCCCAAAGTGCCTAGACCGGCAAAATTATTTTGTTCCGGTAAGACATCTCCGCCATAACGGAAAAATCCGGTCTCTAAAATAGCTTGAGCCAAGGCCGCATCCGGTCGCACTCCTTCTGCAGTGGCTTCCTCGTAGTAATCCTCTACCAGTTGTTCCAGCGGCACATTGACCTTAGGAGTAGGATTGTGACGAAGAATATACCGAACCATTTGCTCTTTGGTAACCTCTGGCTGACCAAAAATAGGAGTATGCCTGTCTACAAAATCAGGAATATCCCGCCCCTCCGGTTCACTGACCGATGACTGGCGTAAAATATCGAGGACACGCTGATAAAAAGCATCCTCCTGACCTTGGCGGGTTGCTACATTTTGAGGTTCCGCGGCCTTAACACTCCCCGACGACAAAAAGCCTAGTCCCAAAGCCACTACACAAAAACCTGCTATACACTTTTTGGCACAAGCCATACCTTCACCCCGGAATTAATATTTTATATTTACGCAAGTTACCTTTCGAATCCGTTATCTATTTCCCCCTATTACGCCACGAGTCCATCATTGAATTACTACCGCTGTATTCTCCAACTCCGCCTGAATTTCCTGCCGGACGACGGCTAGTAAAAGAAGTCTGGCATACTGCCAGACTTCTTTTATGCTTTTTGCATTTTAGCCCAGGTATCACGCAAACCAACAATCCGGTTAAAAACTAAACTCCCGGAAGTAGAGTCGCGATCCACGGTAAAATAACCCTGACGTAAAAATTGGAAATGATCGCCGACACCCGCCTTAGCCAGGTTTGGTTCCACCCTGCAATCGTGAAGCGTAATTAAGGAATCCGGATTTAAGTTAGCCGTATAATCGTCACCTTCCTCCGGGTTCTCATTTACAAATAATTGGTCATAGATACGAACCTGAGCCTTGACGGCCTGAGCCGCAGACACCCAATGCAGCGTCCCCTTGACTTTACGGCCGCTCAGCGCACCGCCGCTTTTCGTCTCCGGGTCGTACGTGCATCGGACTTCTACAATCTTGCCCGTTTCGTCTTTAATAACCTGCTCACATTTTATAATATAAGCATGTTTCAACCGAACTTCCTGACCGGGCGACAATCGGAAGAACTTTTTCGGAGGGTCTTCCATAAAATCGTCCTGTTCTATATACACCTCACGGGAAAACGGTATCTTGCGATGCCCCATTGCCTCATTTTCGGGATTGTTATCCGCGGTCAGTTCTTCCACTACACCTTCGGGGTAGTTTTCGATAACTACTTTGAGCGGTCTAAGAACAGCCATCGCCCTGAGTGCTTTAGCGTTTAAATCTTCCCGGATGCAATGCTCCAGCAAAGCATAGTCAACTACACTGTTGCTCTTCGCCACCCCTATGCGGTCACAGAAGTCTCTGATGGATTCAGAAGTAAAGCCGCGGCGACGCAATCCTGATATCGTTGGCATACGAGGATCATCCCAACCACTGACAAAACCACCCTCCACCAGTGCTCTTAGTTTACGTTTGCTCATCATGGTATAACTGAGGTTTAATCGGGCAAACTCAATCTGTTGAGGACGAGAGGGATGATTGACTGCTTCCAGCAACCAGTCATAGAAGGGACGGTGAGCTTCAAACTCCAGTGTACATACGGAATGAGTTATGCCCTCAATCGCATCAGAAAGCGGATGGGCAAAATCATACATAGGATAGATACACCATGCATCTCCCGTCCGATGATGCGATGCCCGCAAAATCCGATATATTACAGGGTCCCGCATATTCAAATTAGGTGATGCCATATCTATCTTAGCTCTAAGCACCCGCGTTCCATCCTGGAACTCGCCGTTCTTCATCCGCTCAAATAAATCAAGATTTTCTTCCACGGAGCGGTTACGGTAAGGGCTCTCTTTTCCCGGTTCAGTAAGAGTACCACGGTATTCCCTCATCTGCTGCGGTGTTAAATCACAGACAAATGCTTTTCCCGATTTAATAAGTTGTACAGCATACTGATACAACTGCTCGAAATAATCGGAAGCGTAAAACTTACGTTCTTCCCAATCAAAACCAAGCCACCGGACATCTTCCTGAATCGAATCGACATATTCCACTTCTTCTTTGCTGGGATTGGTATCGTCAAACCGTAAATTACACAATCCTCCATATTTTTTTGCCGTGCCAAAGTTCAAGCATATCGACTTAGCATGTCCAATGTGGAGATATCCATTAGGTTCAGGCGGAAACCGGGTATGAACGCTTCCCCCATGTTTACCTGTCCGATTATCTTCCTCAATAATGTTATGAATAAAATTAGTAGTAGTAAAGGTTTCATTGTCCGCCATCGTCCGACTCCCTTTGCTTTTGTTTCCAATATTGTAACATATCAAGTTTGATATTCCAAATAGTTTACCAACATTTGTTGATTATCGGAGGATTTCAACACATAAACAGCAACGGAAAAAGGACTAGAACGAAGCTGCCGCCAAGGCCGCGACATCAGCCCACCCCTTATTTTCTGCTCTCTTTATTATCCTTCGCCGTATCTCACCCTTGGACAGAGGTTCCGCCAAATCAAGCAGCTGTTTAATATAATCATCGCCCTTACCGGTCAATGCAATATTGTCCACCGTTACCAAAAACGGCTTTTGCTCATCCTCCCCAAACCGGACCTGTACTCCGCTAATATAGTCTTCACTATACAGCCAGCCGACTGCCCGCGCCGTAGCCTCTTCCGCCAGCTTTAGCGCCTTATCAAATACCTTCGCCTGCTTTTGTCCTGAATTTATCTGACTATACAGCGCAAGCAGCACTTTCTCCTCATTCTCCTCCATGACTCTCCCCCCTCAAACTTTTTCAATTATATATATGCGCTACCTTCACGGACAATACAAACCTTAGCCCCTACCTTACAATTAATATAAGGAGAAGTTCCACCCTGCCACTGGCTTGGATTATTTCGTATACACACATTCTTCGGCTCCTTAACTCAGAGGTCTAGGTATACGCTTACGGAAATCTCCCACAACTCCATCCTGTTCCTTCCTTTCCTTAATTCCGGTCAAACGGTATACTGCCGCCGCAACCTCCTCCGGCTTTACCTTTTTCATACATTGATTATCTCCTTGAGGACAACGAAGCTTATGACAATAGGAACACGGCAGGCCTGCTTCCAAAATAGCATATTCCCCTTGCCTCGGCCCATAAACCGCCGGATGTGTCGGCCCAAACATCGCCACTACCGGGGTACCAAGCGTCACCGCCATATACAGCGGTCCCGTATCACCTGTAACCACAACGTTCGCTCGTTCCAAAACCGCCGCTAACTCTAGAAGACTTGTCCGCCCAATGAGGTTAAGAATAGGCACATTCACTTGACTGACAATGCTATCTCCTATTTCCTTTTCGGCATTTCCTCCCGCTAACACCACCGTAAAGTCCGCTGCCAGAAGAACCGCCACCGCCGCAAAATATACTGTCGGCCAATTCTTGGCCGGCCATGTCGTACCAGGTATTAAAACAGCAAGCCGCCCCGCAGCGGAAATCAGGTTATTCGCATTTTTTCTAGCTGCTTCTGGTATAACCAGCACCATAGACTTGTCGAACCGCTCTATCCCCAACTTCCTTAGCACTCCTAAATACCTATCAATCTTATGTCCCCCAAGTGGAGCTGCCGTTTCCGTCATAAACCAGGAATTCAACTCTTTCGTCCCCTTCATACCAATGCGCCGTTCGCTTTTTACCTGCCGGGCAATCACCCCTGTCAAAAAAAGCCCATGAATATCCAAGACAGCATAGAAGGATTTTTCGCTAAACAAATCCTTTAGCTCCCGCCATAAAGCTATTGCCCCGCTAAAATCCCGTGCGCGCAAACAGGCCTCAAAACGTTCCCGTGACCATACCAGACACGCATCAATATCCGGATTGTACCGTATCACATCGGCCGAAGCAGCACTTACCAGCCAGGTTATCCGGCATCCCGGCCAGTTTAACTTTAGTGACCGGGCTACTGGTGTACAGTGGAGAACATCTCCGATTGAACTTAATCTAATAATTAAAATTTCTTTTTCCAACGGTACCCGCCTTCCCAGTGCCATTTGTTCTGCCCTTAGTGTAACGCCAGAAAACTGCCCTTATTCGCCTTTAAAATATACTTTCGTCCTCTCTTGGTGTACTGTCTTCCTGTATATTACATTAGTAGAAATTTATTTCAAAATAGGATAATATTTGTGGATTAGTAGAAGGGATTATTTAAAGTGCCGCGAATTATGCTAACAATTATAACCGATATCTTGTTCCTTTAGAGTACCGCTCCTGGTATCAGGTTATGAAAAGCATATTTAAAAGGAGGATTTTTTAACCAGTGCGTAAATTAGGATTTTTACTATTAGCGCTCGTTCTTCTCACTTTTGCCGTCTCAGGTTGCGGTTCCTCTAACGAATTAAAAATTGGGGTTTCCGCTCCATTGACCGGCGACATTTCTGCCTTGGGTCAATCGACCAAAAATGCCGCGCTCTTAGCCCAAGAAGAAATCAACGCCGCCGGCGGAATCAAGATAGGGGATAAAAGCTACCCTGTCAAATTTATTATTGAAGATGACGAAAACAAGCCTGAATCAACCGCTACCGTTTTCCAAAAACTCATTAATCAGGACAAAGTGCTGGCCATCATCGGTTCACAATCCAGCAAATGCTCTAACGCCGGTGCCCCCATCGCGGAAAGCGCAAAAATCCCCCAAATTTCACCCTGGTCTACCAATCCTAATGTAACCAAAGACAGAAGCTACGTATTCCGGGCCTGTTTCATCGACCCCTTCCAAGGAAAAGTCGTTGCTTCCTTTGCCAAGGATAAGTTAAAAGCAAAAACAGCAGCCGTACTATACGACGTAGCCAGCGACTATAACAAGGGCATCGCGGAAGTCTTCCGGGACGAATTTATCAAAGCAGGCGGTCAAATTGTAGCCTTTGAAACCTACATGACAAAAGACACTGATTTCTCAGCCCAGCTGACAAAAATTAAAGGAACTAACCCGGATATGCTCTTCCTCCCGAACTATTTCAACGAAGTACCCTTACAGGTACAACAGGCGCAAAAGCTTGGCCTGACTGCCAAGATTGTCGGCAGTGACGGCTGGGATAATCCCGAACTCCTTAAAATGGGCGGGCCGGCTATGGAGGGCACCTACTTTACCAACCACTACTCCCCAGACAGCGACCGTCCGGCTTCCAAAGATTTCATTGCCAAATATCAAAAGAAATACAACATGATGCCTGACGCCGCGGCCGCGCTTACCTACGACGCCGCTTATCTACTCTTTCAAGCCATTGAAAAAGCCGGCAAGGTCGATCCTGCCGCAATCCGGGATGCCATTGCCACTACCAAAGACTTTTCCGGCGTTACCGGAGACATTACTTACAATGGTTCAGGCGACCCTGTCAAAGGCAGTGTAATCATCAAAATTGAAAATGGAAAATTCGTCTTTGACAGTGCGGTTAACCCCTAGCCCTTCGGTTTCTTTAAGGCAACAGGCAAATGGTTTTTGGCAACCAGCGTCAACTATCATTGCCTGTTGCCTAATCTATTACTATGGAGGTAACTTGCGGTGGAAATTATTATACAACAATTGTTAAACGCCGCCCAGCTCGGTGCTGTATACTCGCTAATCGCCCTTGGTTACACCATGGTCTACGGCGTACTCCGCCTCATCAACTTTGCCCATGGTGATATTTTCATGGTAGGTGCATTTATCGGCTTTATGCTGGCAACCACCCTCAATATGCCACTAGTACTCATGATGCCATTGACTATGCTCTTAACTGCTTTGGTGGGTGTTGCCATAGAACGGGTTGCCTATCGCAAACTCAGAGATGCCCAGCGTGTGTCTCTCGTCATCACTGCCTTAGGTGTAGGCATTTTTCTGGAGAACTTCGTGCGCATTGTTGTCGGCCCGCAAACCCGCCAACTTCCTGCCCAGTTACCCGACAGCGTTCTCAAGTTCGGCAGCGGACTTATCATTACCGAAGATAAAATCTGGATTATCCTTATTTCTTTGGCGCTAATGATCATCTTATGGCTATTCGTCCAAAAGACTCTTATGGGTACCGCGATGCGAGCGGTAGCCGATAATTCAGAAGTTATTCCCCTTATGGGAATTAACCTTAACCGTGTCATCGCCGTAACCTTTGCCATCGGTTCGGCCCTAGCGGCTGCAGGCGGTGTCTTCTACGGACAAGCCTATTCCATCGATCCATACATGGGTATTGACCTAGGTTGGAAAGCCTTTATCGCTGCAGTAATCGGCGGCATCGGCTCTATTGAAGGCGCTGTCTTAGGCTCCTTTATGCTGGCCGGAGTTGAAGTCTTTACTGTTGCCTATCTCTCCTCCAACCTGAAAAACGGGATTGCCTTCGGACTCTTGATTCTTTTATTGCTTATCTGGCCCAGCGGCATTATGGGCAAACCACTTTTAAAGAAGGTGTAACTGCTGATGTCTTCTTCCAAAAATAAACATTCACAAGCCTTACTTGCAAAATTAGCCGCAGCCAGCTCTTCCTGGGGTATTCGCTCCGTGGCCTTTCTGGTCTGTATCGCCCTACTTCAGATTGCCGGTGATTTTGATCTCATTAATCAGTACTACCTGCATATCCTTACTATTATTGGTATGAATATCATTCTTGTTGCCAGCCTTAATCTTGTCAACGGCTACTTAGGGGAATTCGCACTGGGCCACGCCGGTTTTATGGCTGTCGGAGCCTATGCGGCAGCTGTTATTGCCACAAAAGTCGGCCCCCCCGGAGCAATGACCTTTGTTCTTGCCCTTATCGGTGCCACCTTGGCGGCAGCCCTAATTGGGTATCTAATCGGACTTATCACCTTTAAAACCGTCGGAGATTACCTGGCCATTGTTACCCTTGGCTTTAATATGATTATTGTCAATGCGATTCAAAATATGGATTACCTGGGCGGTCCCCGCGGTTTTGGCGGTATACCCAAAACCACTTCTCTGATTATTGTCGCCCTGTGTCTTGTAATTACCTACACCATACTGCGCAATCTAGTTTTTTCCGGTCATGGACGTCGTTGGATTTCCATACGGGAAAATGTTATTGCCGCCGAATTAATGGGCATCAACATTTATAAAGCGAAAAATATGGCCTTTACTATCGCCGCCGCCTTTGCCGGCTTGGCAGGCGGTTTGTGGGCGCAATACCAGCAGTTTATTACCCCCAAAAGCTTTGATTATATCAAAACCACCGATCTTCTGGTTATGCTCTATCTAGGCGGAACCGGAAGCCTCTCCGGCTCCATTTTAGGCGTAGTATTCTATATGATCCTCATGGAAATATTGCGCAACGTTCTCGCTATGATCGATCCTCGCCTGGCCGAACTCAGAATGCTTATCAGTCCGCTGATTCTGGTTATTGTCATGCTAACCAGACAATCCGGTCTCTTGGGCAACCGCGAGTGGCGGTGGCTCAAACCCCGTAAGGAGGACAGCACTGATGAATACAGTTCTTAAAGTAGATAATATTACCAAAAGCTTCGGCGGCCTTATGGCGGTTAAAAATTTTTCTTTAGAACTACCCGAACGCGAAATACATGGCATTATCGGCCCAAATGGAGCAGGAAAGACCACGGTATTCAATCTTATCACCGGAGTATATCACCCTGACAATGGGCACATCCTCCTCGGGGAAAAAGAAGTAAGCAGCCTGCCCGCCGATGTCATTTCCCGCTCGGGCATCGCCCGTACTTTTCAAAACATACGCCTCTTCAGCCAAATGACGGTACTCGATAATATTAAAGTAGCGCTGGGACACCGGACTAACTACCGCCTGTGGGATGTTATGCTGGGATTGAACCGCTTTCGTCGCCAGGAAAAAGTTATCGCCAAAGAAGCTATGGACTATCTTGGCTTCTTTGGATTAGCGGATCGGCATAACCAAGTGGCTGGCAGCCTGGCTTACGGGGAACAGCGTCGCCTGGAAATTGCCCGCGCTTTGGCTACCGACCCGAAAGTGCTCCTCTTAGACGAACCAGCAGCAGGTATGAACCCCCGCGAGGTCGAGAGTTTAATCCAATTCATCCGTAATATTTATAACGATTTTCATTTAGCTATATTAATAATTGAACACCAAATGCCGGTCATCATGGATTTGTGCACCCACGTAGAAGTTATGGATTTTGGCCAGACTATCGCAACTGGCGAGCCGGAAAAAGTAACCGCCGACCCCTTGGTGATCAGAGCTTATCTGGGCGAAGAGGAGGTCGAGGCATGAAGCTCTTGGAAATTCAGCAGCTTTCTGTTAGCTATGGTGCCATCAAGGCACTGCATGGCATTGACCTTGAACTCCATCAGGGCGAAATCGTATCCCTGCTAGGCGCAAACGGTGCGGGAAAATCCACCACCCTGCGGGCCATCTCCCGCATGCTGCCCATGACCAGCGGGCAAATTCTCTATAAGGGTGAGAACCTAGCTAAAATTCAAGCTCACAATGTTGTCTCACGCGGCATTGCCCACGTTCCTGAGGGGCGAGGTATCTTCCCCAGCCTCACCGTACTGGAAAACTTGAAACTCGCCACCTGGACCGTCAAAACCAAACAGCTTGCCCCTCGCTTCAACTACGTATTCACCCTGTTCCCCCGTCTGGAGGAACGCAAAGATCAATTAGCGGGGACCTTAAGCGGCGGCGAGCAGCAAATGCTTGCCGTAGGACGAGCCATCATGACCGACTGCGAACTCATCCTTCTGGATGAACCTTCCATGGGTCTGTCTCCCCGTTTATGCAAAGAGGTCTTCCAGGCCCTACAGCAGATAAACAAACAAGGGAAAACCCTGCTACTGGTCGAACAAAATGCCAACATGGCTCTCAAAATAGCCCACCGCGGTTATGTCCTGGAAAATGGTCGCATCGTTCTAACCGGACCAGCTAATGAATTGGCTCACGACAGCCGGGTTAGAGAAGCTTATCTCGGCACACACAAACATTCCCTTGGAAATAGCTAAACAAGGTTATTACGGCCTTAGAAAGGGCGGGGAAGCCATTGCCCTTTTCCTAAAAAGGCAGCTTCGTTCACTGGAAGAAAGCCTGTTACAAATGGCGGCCCGTTCCTCCTCCTCGAAATTAGAACTTTCACCCGGAAACTCCCACACTACTTGAACCTAGCGATATATAAGAAGGCAAAAATAAAGACTGCCCGTCTAGAATAAGATCGGGCAGTCTTTTTCACTTAATACTAAATAATCTCTTTACGTTTGCTGTAGTTGCCTCAGCCAGTTCTTCAAGAGTTATGCCCCGCAAGCGGGCTACCTCTTCGGCTACCAACCGTACGTAGGCCGGTTCGTTACGCTTACCGCGATTGGGGTGCGGCGTCAGGTAAGGAGAATCCGTCTCCACTAACAATCGGTCCAAAGGCACTTCCTGAGCAACCGCTTTCAGCTTATTAGCATTCGTAAACGTCACCGGACCAGCCAGCGAAATATAGAATCCCATGGCAAGAACTTGACGCGCCATTTCCGTGCTGCCAGAAAAGCAGTGAAATACACCGGTCATTCCTTGACAATGTTCCTTGACAATCGCCATTAAGTCTCCCTGGGATTCTCGGTCATGCAGTATTACCGGCTTCTGTAATTTACAGGCTAATGCAAGCTGGCGAATAAATACCGCCTGCTGAATATCGCGCGGCGAATAGTCATAGTGATAATCCAGTCCGATTTCGCCTATGGCAACTACTTTGGGATGCTTAGACCATGTAGCAAGCTTGTCATAATCCTCATCCCGAATATCCTTAGCGTCATGGGGATGTACACCCACCGCCGCATAAACCGACTCATATTTTTCGGCTATCGCAATCGAACGGGCCGACGAAAACATATCCGCCCCCACATTGATAAACGCAGTTACCCCGGCTTCCTTGGCCCTGGAAACCACTTCATCCTGATCGTCTTTAAAGCGCCGGTCGTCGACATGGGCATGTGAATCAAAAAGCATTACCGGACCTCCTTACTTAACCTTGCTGCCACTGGGCATACCTTCCGCAGTCACTACCTTTAAGAGGTCACCGGACGAGGCCGCCAGCACCATTCCTCGCGACTCAATCCCCCGAATCTTAGCCGGCTTTAAATTAACAATCATGACAACCTCTTTGCCAACCAATTCATCCGGGCTATAATGTTTAGCAATACCTGAAACAATAGTCCGCTGTTCCGTTCCCAAATCCACCGTCAACTTTAATAATTTATCTGCTTTTTCTACTTTTTCTGCAGCCAAAACCCGCACAACGCGAAAATCAAGTTTCGCAAAATCATCAATGCTGACTTCCGAAATTTCCGGCACTTCCACTTTTTCTACTTTAGGTTCCGTTTTCACTTCCGTCACCGGTTCTTCCTCCTTTTCTTCAATACGCGGGAAAATCGGCTCCGGTTTTGTGACCTTGGTCCCGTCCGGCAGTTCTCCCCAATGCTGTGCATCCTTCAGCCCCGCCGCAGTGATGTCCGCCGTCAATCCCAACTGCTGCCATATGCGCGGCGAAGTATTCGGCATAACGGGCGAAATAAGTATCGCTACAATACGCAGTACTTCTGCTAAATTATAGAGAACCGTATTCAGGCGCTCTTTTTTCTCAGCATCTTTCGCCAACGCCCACGGACCGGTTTCATCGATATATTTATTTGCCCGGCTGATTAGCGCCCATACCCCTTTCAACGCGGTGGTAATATCAAACTTATCCATATACTGCTCATAATCGACAGCTACCGTCCGGGTCAGTTCCACCAGCGTATTGTCGATATCCGCCATTTCGGTCGGAGTTCGCAGAACCCCGCCCTGGAACTTATTAATCATACTCAGCGTACGATGAAGCAAATTGCCAAGATCGTTGGCCAAGTCGGCATTGATTCGCTGAATTAACGCTTCCCGTGAAAAATTCCCGTCATTGCCCACGGTAATCTCTCTCATGCAGAAATAGCGAATCGCGTCAGCCCCAAATTCCTCGATCAAGACCACCGGATCCACAACGTTTCCCTTGGATTTTGACATCTTGCCGCCTTCCACCACCAGCCAGCCGTGGCCATATACCATTTTAGGCAATTCCAGCCCCAGCGCCATCAAAATTACCGGCCAGATAATACTGTGAAAACGGACAATTTCCTTACTCATCAAATGAACATCGGCCGGCCAATACTTAGCGAATTTTTCCCGGTTATCCAAATACCCGGCGGCAGTAATGTAGTTAACCAGCGCATCAAACCAAACATACACCACATGCTTGGTATCAAACGGCACTGGAATACCCCAGTCAAAAGTAGTACGGGAAACACAAAGATCTTCCAGCCCGCCCTTAATAAAGTTTATCATCTCATTACGACGGGAAACCGGCTGAATAAAATCAGGATTCTCTTCTATATAGGCCAGTAATTTATCCTGATACTTAGACATACGGAAGAAATAGCTTTCTTCCTGCACCATTTCCACCTTACGTCCGCAATCCGGACAATTTCCGTCTACCAATTGCCGTTCCAGCCAAAAAGCTTCGCAGGGAGTACAATAGAGACCTTCATACGTGGACTTATAAATATCGCCCTGATCATATATCTTTTGGAAAATGGTTTGTACCACATCATAATGCCGACGGTCGGTGGTACGAATGAAGTCATCATTCGAAATCGACAATTTCTGCCACAGATTCTTAAAAGAGGCGACAATTTTATCGACATACTCTTTGGGCGACACACCGCCTTCTAAGGCCTTACGCTGAATTTTCTGCCCGTGTTCGTCCGAACCGGTCAAAAAGAAAACGTCATAACCGGATAACCGTTTATAACGGGCCATGGTATCGGCTACCGTCGTGCTATAAGCATGTCCAATATGCAACTTATCGCTTGGATAATATATTGGAGTTGTAATATAAAAGGATTTTTTCCCCATAATAGCCTCCCTGTCATTTTTTAACCAATTATATTTAACTCTGCCACTGTTGTCAACGCCACCATAGGCGTACAGTTCAAAGTTTAACTAACCCAAACCTTTTTTATTTTCTTCCTATAAATATATAAAAACATACATTATATACTAAATATACTAATATTTTTTAAAAATCGCATTGACAAGCCTTGTAATATTTGGTAGCATTTAGGTAGACACATTTTGTCGAACATTGTTGAAAGGGTGTTGTTGTATTATGAAATCTACCGGCATCGTACGAAAAGTGGATGAATTAGGACGAGTCGTTATCCCTATTGAATTGCGCCGTACTCTTGATATTGAAGAAAAGGACGCTTTAGAGATTTATGTAGACAGCGACCGTATTATCCTGCGTAAATATGAACCAGCCTGCGTATTTTGCGGAAACGCAGACGAAGTTACCAATTTTAAAGGAAAAAACGTTTGTAAAGAATGTCTTAACTCAATGGGACAAAAAGCTATTTAAAGAGGCAAAAGCCTCTTTTCTTTTTTTTGCTAAATATCTGCATGTATATACAATGATTCTCAAGTTTCCTGTAAAACCGCCTGATAAACCTCGCGCTTTGGTACACCCCGTTCAAGCGCCACCAAACGAATCGCGTCTTTTTTCATAACGCCCTGCTCCACCATAGCACGAACCGCTTCCGCCAAATCATCCGTAGCTACCGGCTCCGGCTCAATGACATGTATTGTGGCCGCCTCAACCAACAGAACAAATTCCCCCCGGGGTGTATCCTGGGCGAAATGCGAAGAAAGCGTCTCAATTGTCCCCCGGATAAATTCCTCGAATTTCTTAGTCAGCTCCCGTCCGGCCACAGCCCGCCGCTCGCCGCCAAAAACCAGCATCATTTCCTTTAGAATACTCATAATACGATGAGGCGACTCATAAAAAATTAAAGTATACGGAACAGAAACCAGCGCCGCAAGCAACTCACGGCGTTTTTTTGCTGTTTTAGGCAAAAAACCTACAAACAAGAACCGTTCCGAATCCAAACCCGAACACACCAATGCAGACAGTCCGGCTGAAGGCCCTGGCACAGGCGAGACAATAATTCCGGCGTTTACCGCCAGCTTCACCAGATCCGCCCCGGGATCGGAAATCCCAGGTAATCCGGCATCACTCACCACAGCTACATCTTGGCCCGCCTCCAGACGGGCAATCAGTTCTTCCCCCCGCACAGCCTTATTATGCTCATGATAACTGATTAGAGGGGTATGTATATTGTAATGGCTCAACAGTTTTCTAGTATGCCGTGTATCCTCTGCCGCAATCACCGCAACTTCCTGCAAGATCCGAACGGCCCGGAAGGTCATATCTTCCAGATTGCCAATGGGCGTAGCGCATAAATATAAAGTTCCTTTGTTCATCGCCCTTCCCCTTCCTGCGACTGGTTTTCATAGTAGGAAGTTATTTCTTGGCTATAGCTGCCATCAGGCCTAAATACAAAAAGCGGGGGAAGCACCTCTAGTCCAGGCCTAGCCCCTCGCACGCCTTCCACCAAGAGAAATTTTGGTTTTTTCTCGACCGTAGGAAACACCAAGCGTAACCGTTTCGGTTCCAAATCATACTGCATCATGGTCTTTAATACTTCGGGCATGCGCTCCGGTAAATGTACCATCGCCACGCGCCCCCGGTACTTAACCAAATAGCTGGCGGCAGCCACAAACTGTTCCAAGCTGCCACTCAATTCATGCCGAGCGTTTGCTACCCCTTGATTGGCACTTACAAAGCCGCCTCCCGGCAAACGATATGGCGGATTCATAACGATCAGTTCCATCGCTCCGGCAGCAAACAAGCTTTTTATTTCCTGAACATCGGCACATACCATATATAAACGGTCTTCTAATCCATTCAAAGCAATGGATCGTTTCGCCATTTCAACCATGTATTCGTTTAGCTCTATACCTGTTACGTGGCCCGCCCCTCGAGCGGCCAACAACAAGCCCAGCACGCCGGTTCCGGCTCCTAAATCGCAAGCCGTCACCTCAGGCCTTACCGTTGCAAAATGGGCCAGTAGAACCGCATCCAGCGAAAAGCAGAACTGCTGTTCATGCTGGATAATTTTTAAATTGCCAATCAACAAATCATCCAGGCGCTCACCTGGACGCAGCCATTCATTGCCCATTGCCTTCTTTTTCCACCACATCTTCCCAAGCTACATCAATAATTCGGTCATCCACTAGTTTTACAGAGGCTGTCTTCTTGGCCTGATTTACGGCAATAATTTTACCCTCACCATCGATTGTCACAGCGTCTTGACCGACCGTTGGAGCCGTTGCCCTTTTGCAACCCGCCCCATAGCAGTCGCTTTCATACTTTAAGCAACACATAAGACGCCCGCAAATCCCGGATATCTTTGCCGGATTGAGAGATAAGTTCTGTTCCTTAGCCATACGAATGGAAACCGGTTCAAAATCTCCCAAAAAAGTAGCGCAGCATAGAGGCCTGCCACAGCAGCCTATTCCACCCACCATTTTAGCCTCATCCCGAACCCCGATCTGTCTTAGCTCAATCCGGGTCCGGAACACGGCTGCCAAATCCTTTACCAATTCGCGAAAATCAATTCGGCCCTCTGCCGTAAAATAAAAAATGATCTTATTAACATCAAAGGTATACTCGACATCCACCAAATTCATTGGCAGTCCATGCGCCTGGATTTTTTGCTCGCAAAGTCTGAAAGCTTCTTTCTCTTTGTCCCGGTTTTCCTTTACCTTCTCTTCATCCACAGGAGTAGCCTTGCGGTGAACGGGTTTTAAAGGTGCTACGATATCCTTTTCTTCCACAATTCGAGGCCCGATAACCACTTCTCCGAATTCCAGTCCTCTGGCAGTTTCAACAATTACATGTTCTCCTGCGGCAAGCACTAGCTCACCCGGGTCAAAATAATATACTTTACCGGCCTTCTTAAACCTTATACCGACAACTGTAAACATCCATTATCACTCCCTTACGGCATCGAAACATTTTATCATTAGCGCTTCATAAGTTAGCCGTGGATTGGCATTGGCCAGAAGGGCCCTCCCGGCTTCGTTAACATCCTTCCACGCCTGACGCAATCCGGCTTCGGACCAATAGTTTACCATCTCTTCCAACTGCGCTGTTATATCTAAATTAAAGACCAGTTCTCTCTGTCCCATCCGAATCATGACAAGATCCCGAAATATAATACTCATATAATGAAATAAATGACCTAGTTCCCCCGTCTCCCGCTTATCCATTTCCCCTGCGGTCTGCCAGACCAGGCTCAAATCACCGTCTGGAACCTGGGTTATTAGGGTTACCGCCTGATCTCGCAGAGATAACCCTCCAGGCGACGCTGTCAGCGCTAAAGCATTGCCAATACTGCCTCCGGCTAGGCGAGCTGCCGCTTTTGCCGCAATAAGATCGATTCCCCGCTTCACCAGATAATCCGTAAGCACTTCAAAGCCCAGCGCCCGAAACGAAAATACCCGGCATCGGGACAGAACGGTAGGCAAAAGCGCATGCGTCGATACAGTCGTCATAATAAATGTTGCACTTTCCGGCGGTTCTTCCAATATCTTCAGCAAACTATTGGCCGCTTGTGCAGTCATAGTCTCAATATCTTCGAGAATAAAAATTCTCCGTCCACCATAATACGGCACCATAGCCGCTTGCTGCTGCAAAGTTCTAACCTGATCAATCTTTATGCTTCCCTTCTCGCCAGCCACTACCATTAGATCGGGATGCGATTGATCCAAAACCTTCTTACAGGCTTGACAGTGGCCGCAGGGTAAAACTTCGCCCTTTCCCTGGCATAAAAGAGCTGCCGCCAGTATGCGGGCGGTCATCATTTTTCCCACACCCGCCGGCCCCGTAAACAACATAGCATGCGGTATACGGTTGGCGGCTACTAAATTCCTTAAAACCCGTACAACCTCAGCGTGACCGGAAATAGTATCCCAGTTCATACGCACCTCACCCGTATATATCCACCAGCATTCCCCGAATGGCATCGACTTTCGCTAAAATATCCAGTTGACGGCCCTGCCCCGTCCGTATGTCCTCAGCCAAAGCGGTCAAATGCTTATCAATATCTTTAATTACAGAATACACCTTCTGCCGGCCCTGCCTGTCCCATCCTACATCAGATTGAACAACATATGCCCGGCTGACTACTTCTCCTAAGAAACTGCGTACCAATTCCCGGTACGTTTTCAGTTCGGAATATGTGGGTACTTCACTTAGATTTTTCCCCTGTGAGGTAATTTTGTCCAGCAAGGCCTGCAGCCGTTCATTGGACATAGCCTCCTGGTTTTTCAGTAATTCAGAAGAAAATAAACTATTTGAGTTTTCTACCTTTCCGGGAGCTTCCCGGTCCGCGATAGTCTTTGCCCCAAACGACCGTAGATTATTAATCTTCATATCCAGCCCTCCCGGCCAAAAAATCCTCAACAATTTTTATAACGGCCTGATGCACCCCGCTAATATCGCCCAGCGGTTGAACTACTTTAATACGCTGCGGCTGCTTCGCCGCCAGTTCCAAAAAACCTTGGCGCACCGATGCATGAAAATCATAGGTTTCCTGTTCTATCCGATCCTGGCTGGCACGCCGGGTCAACCGGTTCCTTAACTTTCGAATATCTCCGTCCAGGAGTATGGTAAGATCAGGCTGAATACCCTGAACCGCAAAATCATTAATTGCCAGCAAGTCTTCCCGGTTAAGCTTACGCGCTACTCCCTGATACACAACGGTTGAATCACTGAACCGGTCCGAAATAACCACCTCCCCCCGCCCTAAAGCAGGAGCGATTACCTCGCTGACATGCTGTGCACGCGCCGCCATATACAAGAGAGCTTCCGCCCTGGCGCTCATCCTCTTATGCTCTGGGTTTAACAATAGCCCCCGTATTTCGTCGCCGATGGCCGTTCCGCCCGGTTCACGGGTTCGCCTAACCTTCCAGCCTTTTTTGATAAAATATTTGACCAAAAGATTTAGCTGCGTTGTTTTTCCGGCCCCGTCCGGCCCTTCGAAGGTTATAAAAACTCCTGCCATTATTCCACCACTTTGACCGTTTGCAAAAGATAATCTTCCGGGCCTGAAATATGCAAACCCGCATCCTGCAGTTTCCGGCAGTACTCAATAACATCCCCGGAGATACGTTCCCCCGGACACAAAAGCGGAATACCCGGCGGATAAAACGTAATAATCTCGGCGCATATTTTCCCGGCGGATTCGGTAAACGGCACCATCCTCGTCTGACCATACAGTGCTTGTCGAGGTGATAACACTTGTTCCGGCATTTCCGGATACTCGATCTGGCTATAGACATCATTTATAATCGTAAAATCATTTTTCCCGCCGTATTTCACCGCCATATCCCGGAGGGCATCCACCATAATGCGGGCTTCCTCTTCCCCGTCCCCAAGGGTAATCAAAAATAGTACATTGTACATGTCGGATAATTCAACCTGTACCTTATAATCGTGCCGAAGAATCCGTTCCACCTCGGCACCCTTTAAGCCTAATCCCTTTACCGTGACCGTTATCTTAGTCGGATCCAGACTATATACACCAGGATTTCCTATTTTCTCTTCACCGAAGCAGTATAACCCCGGAATCCTGTTAATTTCATCTCTTACCTTGTTGGATAAGGCAATTGCCTTATTGACCAGCGAGCGGCCCTCGGTAGCCATCTGCATTCTGGCCACATCCAGAGACGCCAGCAATATATAATTAGGGCTGGTAGACTGCACAAGCTGCAGCATAGCCTTGAGCCGCGGAACGCTAATCCTGTCGGCACGGCAATGAAGTAGCGAGCATTGCGTCATCGCCCCAATAATCTTATGCGTACTTTGGGCGCACATATCCGCCCCGGCATCAAGCGCCTGTACAGGCAGCCCGTCACCAAACATGAGATGCGGCCCATGAGCTTCATCGACCAGCGCCACCATGTTGGCCTTATGGATTATGTCTACAATAGTTTTAAGATCTGTAGCGACCCCGTAATACGTAGGATTTATAATCAATACGCCTTTAGCGTCAGGATGCTTTCGGATAGCTTCCTCTACCGTCTGCGGCGTAACCCCCATTGCCAACCCCAATTCATTGTCCACTTCGGGGTGAATAAACACGGGAATGGCTCCGCTTAGGATAATTCCACCAATAATAGATCGATGGGCGTTGCGCGGCACAATAATCTTATCTCCCGGCCCGGCAATGGTAAGAATCATGGCATAAATACCACCAGTCGTCCCATTTACTACAAAAAAGCTGTACTCCGCACCATAAAGCTGAGCCGCCAGATCCTGCGCATCCTTAATACATCCATGCGCCTCGTGTAAATCGTCCAGTTCGGCCATTAATGCCAAATCTAACGCTAAAGCATCCCGCCCTATAATTTCCCCCAGCCGAGGATGCATTCCCTTACCTTGTTTGTGTCCCGGTGTATGAAACGGTACAACTCCGTCAGTTACGTAATGATTCATTGCCGCAAGCAATGGTGTATCGGTCTGGTCCAAAACGGGCAACAAATTCACCTCCAAAAAATAAACGGGTAAATTTCCCCTGGTGTTATTATCTCCCAAATAAACCAATTCATTAAATTGGTCTTCATTTTATTGTATCACAGCGTCCCCTTGGAAACAACAATGGAAATATTGCCCTCAATAAATAATAGGGCTGCCTCCCAAATGGTTTCATCCATTCGAGAGCAACCCTTACCAATTTTATCGTATTTAATATACTATCTCTGCTTACTAATAGCAAGTTCACTGTGGAAGCGGCTATACACAAAGTATACTATTAACCCTATCAAACACCATGTGCCAAAGAATAGGAAGGTGTCCAACGGAAGATTTGCAATCAAATACCCGCAAAAAAACACTCCGAGCGGTGCCACCAGCCAAACCGCCGGACAGCGGAACGGCCTTTCCGCTTTTGGTTGTCTTATACGTAGTACTAAAACTCCCAACGAAACCATGCAAAACGCAAATAAAGTGCCCATATTGCATAGCTCAGCTATAACTTTGATCGGCAGCAATCCGCTCAGCAGACAAACAACCACCCCGGTAGCAATCGTCGTCACATGCGGCGTACCGTATTTCGGGTGGATACGCACCATTTTTTTAGGAACCATGCCATCACGTGCCATCGCTAAAAACACCCGGGTCTGCCCATACATCATAACTAATAATACCGTTGTAATGCCGCAAATAGCCCCGACCGCGACAATGGCACTGCCAAAATCCATACCTATGGACCGAAGCGCAAACGCCACCGGTTCACTGTTATTAAGAAGAGAATATGGTACAACACCTGTTAATACCGCAGACACCGCAATATACAGTAATGTACACACGATCAGCGATCCCACAATACCAATCGGAATATCCCGGTTAGGATTTTTACATTCCTCGGCAGCGGTCGCTACCGCATCAAACCCGATATACGCAAAAAACACTATCGCTGCTCCCCCGGCAACCCCGCTCACACCAAACGGGAAAAACGGCGTCCAGTTAACCGGATTTACATGAGAAGTGGCTAAAAATAAAAATACACCCACACAAACTAACTTAACAAACACCAATACCTTATTTAACGTTGCACTTTCCTTGGTTCCCAGCACCAGCAAATACGTTAAGACAATTACCACTAAAACAGCCGGAAGATTGACAATACCACCTGCAGACGGCACCGTTGTCCACGCCGCCGGCAAAATAATATCTGCCGATTTCAAAAGGCCAACCACATAACCGGACCAGCCAACCGCCACAGTAGCCGCACCTACCGTATACTCACATACCAAACACCAACCGACAAAAAAAGCTATGATTTCTCCAAGCGAAACATACGCAAAGGTATAAGCACTACCGGCTACCGGCACCATAGAAGACAATTCCGCATACGCCAGTGCCGCAAAACCACAGGCTAAACCGGACAATACAAAGGACAACACTATAGCTGGTCCGGCATAATTCGCCGCTGCAACCCCGGTAAGCACAAAAATGCCTGTACCAATAATACAGCCAATTCCCAGCAGCACTAAATCCACAGCACCTAGCGTTTTCTTTAACCCCTGTTTCTGTGCCCCCTCCAACATTCGGGCAATACTTTTCGTACGAAATACATTCACTCCTAGTCCCCCTATAACTCATTAAACAATCGCGTGTACATTATATCACCCATTTTGTGTTATTGTGAAATACTTTATGCTATATCCAACCTGTCACCTATACTTGTTCCTGTCCTCGCCAGCGTCCCCGCGGCCAACTCCACTACATACCGGCTCCTCCCGCACATTGCCATTCGCCCGGGCGGAAGATGCGGTACCAACTTAACCACCCGGTGATCTATATCGACAAAAGCGACATCAATGACGTATCTCATGCCAAAAGTATGCACACTACTGCAAGGATAGATCATCAATGCCGCTGTTTCTTCCAGTTTATCCGTACCCAGCAAACCTTTCAATCTGCTAAAAAAGGTGTCCGCTACCCTCGCCTCTTTGGCGAGAAGACAGTCCTTCGAACTATTATATAGTATCATTTGCTACTCCTTACCTTCCTCCGAGAGTCGTAATCATCCTGATAACGGCCGGAGCAAGCAAAATAATAAAAATCGGCGGGAAAATAAACATCACCAGTGGAATCAACATTTTTACCGGTGCTTTCATTGCCTTCTCCTGTGCCCGCTGACGGCGCTTTTCCCGCATCGCCGCCGATTGCACCCGAAGTACATTACCAATGCTCACACCTAGCTGATCCGCCTGAATCAAAGACGCCGTAAACAAAGCCAAATCCGGCACACCGGCACGCACCCCTAAAGAGTACAGCGCTTCTCTGCGGGGAACACCGATTCGGATTTCCTGTAAAACCCGGCTGAACTCTTCCACCAGCGCTCCTTTCATTTTTTCCGCAACCTTTGCCAGCGCCCCGTCAAACCCTAGTCCGGCCTCCACACTTACCGTAAGCAAATCTAACACATCGGGCAGATCCTTTTGGATACTGGCCCTGCGCTCCCTTATCTTGCGCTGCAGCAAAAGATAAGGAATCGCTGCGCCCACCCCGAAGGCAATTAAGGGGAATCCAACCAGTTTATTGGCCCTCGCACCTCCCACTAATAAAAGGAACCAGGTCACCACCGGTAATCCCATTGCCAATATAATATTGACGGCCAAAAACTCATCGGTTCCAAGTCTTCCAAAACCACCGGCAGCCGCCAGTTTTTCCGACGCCAATTTTCGTATAGCGTGCGGGGTAAGACGGCTTAGCGTCCGTCCCGCCTCCCCGGTTATCGGCAGAATAACCCGCTGCCAAAACGGCTGGGACAGAGCTTCCTCAATATCGGAACGAGCTGCGAACGGTTGGTCAATCCCCTTTAACCGCATCACTACCATTTTCCGCTTTCCTGACAAGGCCGTTAAAACTAAATAGCTTATTAAAAAAGAGGTTACTGCCGCAACAACGGTTACCACCCATATCATGTCCCCAACCTCCCGTCAGTTTACCAAAAACGCCTCAGTAGGAATATGAATGCCATTAGCAGTCAGTTTCTCAATAAACTTGGGCCGAATCCCCGTCGGCCTTAACCGTCCGGTAATTTTCCCCTGTTCATCCTTACCCGTCTGTTCAAAAATGTAGATATCCTGGAGGGTAACAACGTCACCCTCCATCCCCTGCACCTCGGTGAGATGGGTAATCCTCCGACTACCGTCCCTCAAACGGCTCTGCTGGACAATAAGATCTACCGCTGAAGCAATTTGTTCCCGAATGGCCCGCACCGGCAAATCCATACCTGCCATCAATACCATTGTCTCCAAGCGGCTTAGCATATCTCTGGGCGTGTTGGCATGGCCTGTGGTTAAGGAACCGTCGTGGCCGGTGTTCATCGCCTGAAGCATATCCAGCGCCTCCCCGCTGCGCACCTCGCCCACCACAATCCTGTCAGGGCGCATCCGTAAGGAGTTGCGTACCAAATCCCGCATAGTAATGGCCCCCTTACCCTCAATATTCGCCGGGCGCGTCTCCAGCGTCACTACATGCTCCTGCCTAAGCTGCAGTTCTGCGGCATCCTCCACAGTAACAATACGCTCATCCGACGGTATAAAGGACGACAGTACATTTAACGTAGTAGTTTTTCCTGATCCCGTTCCTCCGGATACAACAATATTAAGCTTGCCTTCGACACAAGCCTGGAGAAACTCCCCCATCTCCTTAGTCAGAGTCCCGAAACGTACAAGGTCATGAATTGTCAATGGATCTTTGGCAAATTTCCGTATGGTAATACACGGCCCGCGCAAAGCCAGCGGCGGAATAATGGCATTTACTCTGGAACCGTCAGGCAGCCGGGCATCCACCATAGGTGAACTCTCATCAATTCTCCGTCCCAGCGGAGCGACAATTTTCTCAATAACATGCATAACATGAGCATCATCGCGAAACTGAATATCAGACAAAACCAACTTTCCCTTTCGCTCTACATACACCTGATTCGGACTATTTACCATAACCTCGGATATTGTATCATCCTTTAATAGCGGATCAATGGGTCCATAGCCCAGCACCTCATCCACCAGTTCGGCAATTACCCGGGACCGTTCCGCCCTGGGTACAGGCACCGCCTCTTCATCCATTACCGTATTGGCAATGCGCGCTACCGCCTCCTCCAACACCTGGTCGCCTTCCTGCATCCGCATTTCCTCTACAAGCCGTTTATGTATACGCACCTTGAGGTTCTGATACGGTTCCTGCTTAACCACACTTACGGTCTTGACCTTCTCAGGCCCCGCCGATTCTACCTGTTTTTGCGCTTCCAGCCTTTTTAACAGTGACATTTTCCATCCCTCATTGAAGTAGTTTTACATTATACGCTCCATAAAATGCAGCGCTGGAAGAAATCTCCCCCGCCTGCGGAAGCTCGATAAACTTGCCGGTAACATAGCTGTCATTTCCGCTGCCGCCGGCCGACTCTAAATAGAAATTTGCAAACCCGACAATCTGCACCGGCTTAGTTCCTTGAACATCCAGCGAATCAATCACCGGTACGACAATGATTCGGGGAGACTCAAAATTTTGCGGCGGAAAACTCCCTGCGGGGTCCTGATCTAGGCGCGATGTCACTCCGCTGCTCGTCGGCCCGGACATATTACCGGTTTGGGTATTGACATAATCCCCGATCCTGAGCACTCCGCCATACCCATTCTCTATGTTATACTCGTACACATTCGCACCTTTCCCCCCCAGAGCCAACCCACCGTAGTTTCCCGTCGTTCCTCCTCCGCCCCCTGCTTTCAGCACATAGGTAACGCCGTAAGAAAAAGTTTGCTTTTCCACGCCAAACGGCACCACGCCCGTCGCTGACGCCAGCACTCCGGCTGTTGCAGTTGCCGAAACCCTGACGTTGGACTGCATAATCCCCATCACCGGCGCAAGAAAAAATCCAACCCGACGCACCGCAGTTACTGTAACCTGGCCGTTTGTCACGTTCACGGCCAATTGATCACCCGCTGCTTCGCCGTTCTCGGCTGCCACTTGCTGAGCCTCGGTAACAGGATCGGTAGTCGCTAATTGTGGAATTGTTTCCCTCGCCGCTGCCAGCGCAGCCGCATCAACCATCGTCTGCAAACGAGTCTTAGTTACAAAAAACAGTCCAATGTCTACTACCAGCGCCCCCAAAGCAATACACCCCGCCAAGCCTGCCGCAACCAAAACCATGGCGTTCCCCTTTTGCTGCCGCAATATATCTTTCAGCCCCATACCCGCCAAGCCTCCTATTCGACCCTCATCACCGCGCTGCCCACAGCCTGATAGGTTGATGATGTGAAAAATTCACTTACTACAGGGGTTACAATAGGTACCGGCTTAGTGACAGTCACCGTAACAGACTGCCCACTAACGCGTACTGAAGGAGTTACTACCACAGAAAGATTAGCGGTACCAATGCTTGCCGCAGCTGCTCTCACCACCGTAACCACCGTAGTATCGCTTGCCCCGACCGCCGCAGACCGCGCCCCCTCCCTTGCGGCGGCCGTAACCACCAGCACTTGGTTAAAGATATTGCCACACTCCATCATACCCATTACCAGCAGCACCAGGATGGGCGCGACTAGAGCGAACTCTACCAAAGATTGCCCCCGATTATCTTTTAACACATTCCTTATCCAGCACATTGCCATCCCCTCTTAGAGAAAATCCCCCCTGACACCTTCAGGGGGGATTTTACCTTTTTTCATCCAACTAGCCGCCTAACGCCGTAACTATCGACTGAAACTTTACAGTCAGCTGCGTTCCCATACTTGTCAAAAGACCCACTACAACGACTGCTACCAAACCGAGAATGAGACCATACTCAACCATACCCTGCCCTTTCTGATCGCGGAGAAGACGAAGCATTGTCATTATCATTACCTATACCTCCCTGATTGGTAGTATTTGATTTCCTGTTCTGATACCATTCTACCATCCATTAAACAGCCCCGCATCGTCCTCAAGTCTCATTTCTTATAGGCAGTTTGTCCAGTAGCCGCAAGGGATTCAAGTCCTAGCCCGCTAGGCTTCCCGTCCTAGCTTTCCCATTTAAGAGGCATTCAAAGGAACCTTAATCCAAACCTTGGTCCCCTGTCCTTTTGCCGTCTTGACTTCCACGACCCCTTCTAAAAGACCGATCCGTTCCTGTATCCCCATAAGGCCGTAGCTTTCTTTGCCTCCTTTGTCAGCGTTAACATCAAAGCCCTGCCCGTTATCCTCTATCACCGCCAAAACCAGGTCCTTCCGAAAATCCATTTTTACCATAACCCGATTGGCTTTGGCATGCTTTTCCACATTATTCAAAGCCTCCTGGATAATACGAAACAGCCCCACCTCATAATGGGATTCCAGTCGCCGTTCTTCTCCCATTACTCTGACATCCGCGTCTATCTGTATGCGCTCCTGCATGGTATTCAACAGGCGGCGAATCGTAGGCACCAGCCCTAAATCATCCAGTGTCATGGGCCTGAGGCCAAAAATAATCTGTCGTGTTTCCTTGAGTACCGCCCGGATCTGTGCTTGCAACTCCTTCAGTTCCTTCTTAGATTTATCGACGTCCGTGCCCATCAGACGTTCACATACCTCGGCCCGGAACACTACATTGGCCATCGCCTGCGCCGGACCGTCATGAATTTCCCGGGCCACCCGGCGCCGTTCTTCTTCCTGCGCCTTGATAATTCTCGACGCCAATTCCTGCCGCTGCTGAAACGACTCAATATGACTGAGTACCGTCTCCATATGATCCCCTAAAAAACCCAGCGCCGCCCCTACCTTGCTTACCAATCCTTCCGCCCGCTCCAGCGTATCTTTCAGAGTCTTAAGCCGTACCTCCAGATTATCCCGTTGCATGCGAAGACTGCGTTCCTGCTCCCGGCTCACCGCTAACGCAATGCGGACATTTTCCACCTCCTGATACGCCTGCCGCATCTCTTCTTCCGTAAAAGTTTTAAAGTTTCGGCTAACATCCGACAAACGCAGCCTTGCCCTCCGCTCTTGTTTTTCCAATTCGTCAACCTTTTGTATAATATTTGCAGCCTCTCTCTTTACCCGATCCAAATCCCGCTTAACATTTTCCATCTCAGTCCGGGCCGCTTCATATATTTCAAAGATCTGACTTTTTCCCGTCTCCACAGCTGCAATGGTTTGCTTAATAATCTCATCCAGAATCTTTATATCTAATGTTTGCATATAGGCCACCTTATGATTGTGTTTTCAGTTGAGTTCGCCGGAATCACCGGTTTCCCTGCAAAAAAACACTGTCTTTTTCTTACAGACAGTGTTTTTTTGCGTTTCACACCTCGATATTTACAATCTTCGAAATAGCAAAAATGCCAATAAATTCGCTGAGTACGGCCACACCTAATAGCAAGATGCCCAGCGGGTGTTGAAACAAAAGGGAAACATACCCTGGATTAATCCAGTATAGCATAAACCCCAGCACCACCGGCAAAGCACATATGATCAAGCCGGAAATCCGTCCTTGGGCTGTAAGTGTTTTTATTTCTCCTTTGATTTTAATTCTGGCGCGAATTGTACCCGAAATGTTATCGAGAACCTCCGCCAGATTTCCCCCTACCTGACGCTGGATTAAAACTGCGGTAATAACCAAATCCAAATCGTCGCTGGTAATACGCCTTGCCAGATTGTTGAGCGCCTCCTCCGTCGTCACCCCCAGGTTCATCTCTTTCAGCGTGCGGGCAAACTCCTCTGAAATCGGCGGCGGCATTTCCCTTGCCACCATTTCCAGAGACTGAAGAAAACTGTAACCCGTTCGAAGCGAGTTGGCAATCAGAGTCAACGCATCTCCCAGTTCCGAGTTAAACGCTTTAACCCGATTTGCAATCTTTAGTTTTAGCCAGAAAACAGGCAATAAATAACCAGCCAAAGCACCCGCCACTCCGCTAAGCAGCGCCCCTCCGGACAGCACCAAAAGAATCAGCCCGCCAAACACTGCCATAATAGTGCATATTGCCATAAACTCCGCCCCTCGGAGTGGCAGACCGGCCTGAATCAGCCTATGCTCAACGGAACGTGACCAGCCGGCCCATTCAAAATACACGCCGGCCTGACTAACCAGTGACCGCCAGCCGCCCCTTCTCTGTACCTCGGGCACATAAGACGCTTCCTGCTCCTGATGCGAGGTCAAATAACGGCTAAGCCTATTCCGAATTTCTTGTCTAGGAATAACTACAAGAACATACACCCCCAGAAAAATCACCAACATCAATGCAAAAACAGCCATCGCTGCCATCAGGGGCATGGTGTCACCTCCTTAACCTATCAGTCGGCGAAGTTTACCTACCACCCCTTGCCGCTCTTTTTCGCCCTGCCAATCACTGGTCGCAATGCTTTTAGCCAAATGCAAGACCCGTTGAGAAACCGGTGCCTCCGGATATCCTGACACAAAAGGAATTCCCCGGTTTACCGAAGTCATTACCACCTTGCCGTCGTTTGGCAAGGTAACGGAGAAACGTTGTCTTAGGCTCTCTTCCACCTCCGCAACATCTATCCCCCCCTCCGTATTGGCCCGGTTGAGTACAAGCTGAAGCTTTTCCGGCGGATAATTGAGGGATTCCATAATCTCCAGGCACAACTTTACATTCTTTATGGTCGGCAGATCCATAGCCGATACTATCAAAATCAAGTCCGAGGCATCCAAAACCGATAACATCACTTCGCTAAATGAAGGCGTTGTATCGACAATAATATACTTATACACATCCCTCATAGATCTCAGCACCTTCTCTATATGGGCAGGCGTCACCGTATCCGCCTGTTCCGGCCGGACCGGTGCCGCTAAGACCCGGAGATGCTCGTTATATTCCGTTACATACCTCTCCAGAATCTTGTCATCCAGCGAATCAATATCCCGCACCAAATCCGCAATGGTCGTCCGAGGTAACAGATTCAAGAACAGTGCTACATCACCGAACTGCAAGTCGGCATCCACCAAACCAACCTTGGCCTCGGTCCGACTAGCCAGAGCCACCGCTAGATTTGTAGCTAACGTAGTCTTACCCACCCCGCCTTTTGTACTAAACACCGTTATGATTTTCCCCGGTTCCTCCGTCTTTCCTTCCACTGTAAGTCCGCGTTTTCTTTTGCGCTCATTCGTATACACCTGTCTTACCGCTTGGGAAAGCTCCGCCCCGGAAAAAGGCTTATTCAAGTAATCCTTGGCTCCTGCAATCATCGCCCGCCGCAAATACTCTTGCTCTGCCTGAACACTCATAATAATGATGGCACATCCGGGTGCCTCTGTCGCCATAATTTCTGTAGCACTTATGCCATCCATTCCCGGCATATTAATATCCATAACCACAATATCAGGTTTCAGCGTTTTAGCCACCCTTATTGCTTCCGAAGCACTTGGCGCTTCCCCAATCACTTCAATATCCGGTTCAAACTCAATTAATTTTTTAATATTCTCCCTCGTCGCTTCCACGTCATCAACGACAACTATCTTTATCTGCTCCGACATATATTTCTCCCCCTTCAAGGCGACTCGCTATCCGCCTCTTGCATTTGAGCGGGTATTTCAGGCTGTCCTGCATCGGCTTGGATAATCACAGGAGTAACCAGAATGATTAACTCTGTTTCTTCCTTACTAAATGAAGTGCTTTTAAACAGACTCCCAATAACCGGCAAATCAGCTAATAAGGGTATTTTTTTGATATCTTTGCTGCTTTCAGACGAAATTAGGCCGCCAATTACCAGCGTCTGTCCCGATTCGAGAGTAATCGCCGACTCCGCCTTGCGAATATTAATCGGCGGAATTTTTAAACCGGCACCAATTCCTATCTGATGATCACTTGACCAATCCAGCGTACTTACCTCAGCCTTAAGTTTAGTCGTAATCTGCTTTGTTCCATCGACATAGGGCTCAATATCCAATTTGATTCCATAATCCTTCCACTCAATCATGATCTTACCGTCACTGTTCGAAACGGGTACCGGTATCTGACCGCCCACTAGTATATTGGCTTTTTCTCCACTCAGCGTCACTACGTTAGGCTGCGACAAAACCCTAGCCATCCGGCTTGTAATTAAAGCGTCCAGCTTAGCATTTAACGGGGAATATGTTCCCAGCCCCCCTAATGCTTTAGTACTGATAGAATTACTCATTCCCTGACCAAACATAAAGGCGCCCGGGGCAGACGTCGGGTCGCTTCCGCCCCATGTAATCCCCAACTTTTCGGCTTTTTGCCGGTTAATTTCGATAACCTTTGCTTCCAACTTTACCTGAATAGGTTCCGCGACATTCAAAAGATTGACCACTTTATCGGCAAACGCACTCGCCACTTTCTCCGCACGGTTCTTCTCATTCTGATCTCTTACCATTCCCTGCAGAATTACATTTTTATTGACTACACTTACTTCAACGTCCTTATACCCCAAGACCCCTTTAATTTCAGCCCCCAGCCCACTGTCATCAGGACTGACTTCGACTACATAGCTTAGCCGCGTTCCTCTTGACCATACATGAAGCGTAGTCACCCCTGGCGCTTTTCCAATCACAATAATTTCGTTACTTCCCGCTACCGCGACATCGGCGATTTCAGGGTTCGCCACCGCCAACCGCTCTACTCCGTCAAAACTCAATACCAGGGATTGATGAAGCGCTACCGCCAGATTGCCGTCCTCCGCCTCTGCCACCGTCATTCCCCAGAAAATAAATAGTGCTACTAGAAGAGCCATTTTTTTTATCAAACTAATCACCCCTCTTGTGCCGCTGGCCGGCTTACCGTATTGGTATAGTTTCAATTTTAGTTCCGCGAATCATCTGAATACCTCCTGTTGAAGGAGGCGGCAGCACAGGCGCGGGCTGAGGCGACGGCGCGACCGTTTCGGGCTTATAACGCCTGCCCACTAAATCTTTCGGCGTAACGGTTTCTGTCAACACAATGCCTTCCCCTGGCAAATAAGGTCTAAGCACCAGTCGAAGCTTTCCCTTTTCGTCCGCCACAGTAAGCGCCGTTGCTTGCTCGGGCGTAACTGCAAGGGTTACCGTAGAAGTCTTAAGCATCTCTTTTTTACCTTTGTTCTCTTCCTCACTGCCGTTGGTATTAATCGGCACCTCAGTTTCCCGGTCAACCGCCAGCACTTGAACATTTTGAAGAATGATTCGACTGGAATCCTCTCCGGCCGTGCTCTGATCGAAGGTTGCCACCAAATCCACAGTATCCCCGGCCTTTACAAACCCCGCCACGCCTGTAACTTCAGTCACTGCTACTGTCACCGCCCGCATATTAGGCGGAACTATGCCGGAAAATCCGTCCCCTTTCCCTTTGACCGCCAGTCTCTGTTCCGTTATCTGCTCCCCAGCCACAATTAAACCACGAGCCATTATCCCGGCCACCGCATCCGCATCCGACATAGCTCCGGGCTGAACATACTCGGACGGCACCTCGGCCCTCTCTAACATATCGACGGTAATCCTCGTTTTGGGCGGAATATTAACTTTCGCCACTACTACCGGCACACCCATTTTAGGCGGTTTTGTTCCGCTCTTAACCAGAAAGTTATATACCAACATGGCCGTAACCGCACTTAACAGCAACGCTATCACAAACAACACTTTTGGAGAAAACTTGGCCATATAGACCCCTCCGTAAATTAACTTTCCTTACCTCTTTATTGTACCTCACCCTTCCATTCGTCTCATCAGACCTACGCCTTAAAAACGCTAGACTAAAGTCTCGTTTTTTTAGGATCCATCACCCACATATATAAAAATCCGCTATAAAATAAAAAAAGAGGCTGCTGAAAGCCTCTTTTTTCATAATTCTCTTTAAAAATGCGACAATACCATTCGATTATAGCGGAATAGAACTATACCCCATATAACACGCCGCCCCCCACATAAAAACGGCGGAAAGCTTATTGATCCATACAAGACCTTTCGCAAACTGCGCCTTTCCTCCGGCCATCCGGCCCGCAGAAGCCAGAAAGAAAAACCAGCACCACGAGACCAGAATACAGGCAATGGTAAACAGGGCTTTTTCCATTCCTTCATACTGGACGGAACTAGTGCCAATAACACCAACCGTATCCAGTATCGCATGCGGGTTGCATAAGGAAACCGCAACCGCAAAACCAACCTGCTGTTTAAGCGAAAACTCTTTTCCTGTCTCACCGTCACTACGGGCTGGCGAACTATTCCAGGTAAGCCAACCCATATAAAATAAAAATACTACCCCCAAAACAACCAACACTATCTTAAACACCGCAAACTTTAACAACAATAGAGACACTCCCTGTACAGAAAACAAGATCAGCAGAGTATCGCAAACAGAAGCTGCAATAACAGCCGGTAAGGCGCGTACCCATCTAGCCTGCACTACCCCTTGGTTAAAAACAAAGATATTCTGCACCCCCAACGGCAATATCAGCCCCAAGGCCAGCACCAGTCCATGTACAAATGCTTTCATAGCGTATCTCCCTATCCCTTTTTTACCATTATAAATAGAGATGTTACCGCTGTCTCCAGCCAATTGGACTAACTCAATACCAACCAATTTTGGTATAATAAAACTACAAGCATGCGGTTAGGAGGAATGCATCGTGCTAATCGACTGGACACCGAATGCCAAAGACCCGATCCCTTTATATCAGCAAATTGTCCAATACATGAAGTCAAAAATCCGCACGGGAGATTGGCCGGTAAACAGCAAACTGCCGCCCCAGCGCGAACTTGCTCATATTTTTCAAGTTAACAGAAGTACCTTAGTAACCGCCCTGGATGAACTCATTGCCGACGGACTGCTGGAAAGCAAAAGAGGCAGCGGGATGTGGATAGCTAATAATACTTGGTCCCTACTTGCCTCCCCCAGCCAAGTGAATTGGAACTCTTACACCGAAACCGGCATGTACTCGCCCAATCTCCCAACGGTTCAGCAAATTAACCGATCCGAATTTCACCCCGGCATCATCCGCCTCGGTACAGGAGAACTCTCCCCTGAGCTCATCCCTTCCGGTCCTCTAAAAGATTTATTATGTACTTTACCCGCCAAACACTCCCTGGGTTACGAAGAACCCAAAGGACTTCTCTATTTGCGCCAGCAAATAAGCAGTTACCTAAAAACCTTTGGTATTGATACCCCACCCTCCTCTATTCTCATAGTATCCGGAGCACTCCAAGCCCTTCAGCTTATATGCTTCGGGCTGCTGCCCAACGAGTCAGGAGTATTGCTGGAAAGGCCCTCTTACCTACTTTCCCTCAAACTGTTTCAGTCCAGCAATACGGAGTTTTCCGGTATACCCATGGATGAAGAAGGTATACATCTTGCCTCCCTTCTCCAACAAAAGAAACACTTTCCGGCCTCCTTGTTATACACCATCCCCTGTTTTCAGAATCCAACAGGTACTCTCATGAGTGAACAACGCCGACAAGCCTTATTCGAACTGTGCCAAAAAGAACTTTTGCCCATTATTGAAGACGACGTCTACCGCGATCTCTGGATCGATACGCCTCCGCCCGCTCCGTTAAAAGCCCGGGATAAAAATGGACTGGTTATCTATATAGGCAGTTTATCCAAATCACTAAGCCCTGGATTAAGAATTGGCTGGATTGCCGGTCCTGCTCCCGTTATTGAGCGATTAGCCGACATGAAAATGCAAAATGATTACGGCTCAAGTTCCTTATCCCAATGGGCTGCAGCCGAATGGCTGGCTAGCGGCTTGCACCAGCAGCACCTGGGAGAGATAAGGCACCAGTTAAAAATCCGTCGGGATACGGCCCTTAGCATATTAGAGATGCATTTTTCAGACATTGCCACTTGGCAAGTTCCCCAAGGGGGATTTTATATTTGGCTTACCCTTATCCACCCTATTTCCTTGCAGAAACTATTTAAATCCGCCTTAAACGCAGGTCTCTTACTCAATCCCGGAAACCTATACGATCCCCTCGCAAACCGGCAGCTGCGCTTATCGTATTCCTATGCCTCTTTGCCAGACATAAAAAACGGCCTGCACCGCCTTTCCGGCCTTATCCGCTCACTCCAGGGCAATGGATAACGCGTCTGTCAATTTAAAGAAGGACTTACCTGCCATTAAACAGAAAATACACTCACTACTACCAAGCGCTTTATCCCCGCAAAATATTTAGGGAAGGTGAATTTATGTTTTACATTCTGCCTAATAAAGCCAAAGTGGCCAGTTTTGACGTTGATCCTCAAAACACCTTTACACCGGTATGCCCCCTAGAATTGCCCGTACCGGAAGGGGATCAAATTGTTGCGGAATTACTGTTACAAGCGGCCTTTGCGTCTCTTAGGGTTGCCTCACGGGACGCCCACTCGGACAAAGCCGTATGGATTGCCTCAGAAAGCCACCCGCAGTTTTCTCCGGTTTCGGGTCAGCCGAACGCCGACATGTATTGGAACGCTCACGCCATTGTCGGTACAAAAGGATTTGAATTTATAGAGGGTCTTGATCCCCACTCCTATGACTTTCAGGTATATAAGGGCGTCGACCCGACCCTGCATCCCTACGGAGCTTGCTACCACGATCTGGCGCAAAGCCTTAGCACCGGGGTGATTGAATACTTATTGCAGCATCAAATTGATACAGTCATTGTCGGCGGCTTAGCGACCGATTACTGCGTAAAAACGACAGTCCTTCAGCTCCTGGGAGCAGGGTTTAAAGTGGTAGTCAATCTGGGTGCCTGCCGAGGCATAACCCCTGAAACCACACAACAGGCAATCGAACAGATGCAAAAGGCGGGTGCAGCCATTATAAGCCACGCCGCAGAGTTAAAAAGTACGCCGGAGAAAATATAACCCCTCTTTTTCCGCAAACAAAAAGGCCGGGACTACTAACGCCCCAGCCAAACCTATATACTTACAGCCACTTTTTTCTCCTAAACAACACCACCAGTGTCGTTGCAATGGTCAGCATAATCCCCCATATTACAGGATAACCCCATTCCCAGTCCAGTTCCGGCATGTTTTTAAAATTCATACCATACACACCGGCAATAAAACTCAAGGGAATGAAAATTGTCGAAATGATAGCCAGTACTTTCATAATCTGGTTCATGCGATTGCTAATGCTGGACAGGTAAATATCCAGCATGCCTGATAAAATGTCCCGGTACGTTTCCAGCGTCTCAATCACTTGTATTGTATGATCATACACATCCCGTACATACAGCAATGTATTTTCCTTCACCAGCTGGGATTCGCCCCGTCCTAACGCCCCCACCACTTCCCGGAGCGGCCACAAGCCCTTGCGCAAAAGAAGCATCCGCCGCTTTAGGCTGTGTATTTCCATCAGGGCATTACGTCCGGGTTCCATCACCAGAGCATCCTCTAATTCTTCTATGGTCTCACCGAGTTCTTCCAGAACTTCAAAATAATTATCCACCACCGTATCAAGCATAGCATACGCCAAATAATCCGCCCCAAGCTGCCGGATACGCCCCGATTCCCCTCGAATGCGCTGTCGCAGTGAATCAAACAGCAACTTGTCCTCTTCCTGAAACGTAATTACATAGGTATCGCCCAATATAATGCTAATTTGTTCCGTATCCAGTACCGTTCCGTCCTGCCTGCGGAACGATTTTAAAACCAAATACAGATAATTTCCGTAATCTTCCAGTTTAGGGCGATGGTTTGTATCCAGAATGTCTTCAAGAACTAGAGGATGAATACCGTAACCTTTCCCTATCCGTTCCACTACTTCCACATCATGCAAACCGATTATATTAATCCAGGTAATAGTATGGGTATTTTTAAGCCGGAGTACTTCACTCACGGTGTTCGGCTGTTCTTCCCGCACCCCGGCTGCGTCATAACTAATAACCTCAATCGTTACTTCATCTACCCTGCCGTTCAGAGGCAGCAGGGTTCCCGGAGCCAGCCCCGTCTTTTTCCCCATCCCCCGTGAAAATTTCGCCACTCTTTTCAACTCCTCCTATTGTAAAAAGGAACTTGGCAGACGCCAAGTTCCTTTTTACAATACGTCATACTCCTCTGGCTTTTGCCACTCCTGGATTAACGCTTCCTTTTGCTTCCGGGTCAGCTGTTTTATCGCCCACTCCCGCTTGCGAGCCTCAATTTTGCTTGCACACACTTCATAATAAACCAGTTCAACGGGTTGACGACCCCGAGTATATTTTGCGCCGGTTCCGGCATTATGAGCCTTTATCCGGGCTAAAACATCCGTTGTCCAGCCGGTATACAAGGTATCATCAGCACAGCGGAGTATGTAACTATACGCTTTTTCAGGCGGCATTTTCAATGCTGATCTTTTCAATCACAACATTCTCCAGCGGACGATCATTACGTCCTGTTTCCACTACACCAATAGCTTCGACCACTTCCAAACCTTCCGTTACTTTACCGAAAATGGAATGGCGGTTATCCAGCCAAGGTGTCGGCACCAGCGTAATAAAGAACTGGGAACCTCCGGTATTCGGACCCGCATTTGCCATGGATAATAATCCCGGGATATCATGCTTTAAATCAGGATGAAACTCATCCGGTATATGATAACCAGGACCACCGGTACCGTTGCCCTGCGGGCAACCTCCCTGAATCATAAAATCGGGGATTACGCGGTGGAAAATTACCCCATCGTAAAAGCCCTTCTCCGCAAGATCAATAAAATTCTTTGTGGTAATAGGCGCTTTATCCTCAAACAACTCGATTTTAAACTCACCCATACTGGTTGTAAACTTGGCAACCCGATTACTCATTCCGTCATCCCCCTGGTAAAATAAATTCCATGTAACTATGTTCGCATTACAGGTAGCTTTTTCCTGCCAACAACTAGTTTTCCACCGACACATACCGGATTTGCCAGGAAAGGGTGCCCTCCCGGGGCACATCGCGAAAAATCGGCTTTTCGTGCATACAATAGCCGACAACCATAATTTCTTTCGCCCGGCGTTCCGGCGAAAAATGCAACCCCTTCGTCCCCGGCGGTACTTTCTCTATTTTGCCGTCTTCCCACTTAATCTGGATATAGGACTTTTCCGCATTTTCGCCGACAGCCTCAAAATTAGCAATTTCAATTTCCCTGGCAAAACAGCCAACAAAGTTGAGCGGCAGTTTCTTCTTGCCGGAAAATGCTACTTTATCTCCACCTAAATTATGGAGCGTCGGCAACTCTTTTATCGCCACCGTCCCCGGCGGAATCCGCCAAATTAAGACCGTTCCCTCCGGAATGGCCACCGCCTGCACCATCGGCGACTCTACCCGTCCCGGCCAAAAATACAACGTTGCGGTAAGGAAAAACAAAACAAACCCTATTCGAACGAAAAATGGCATCAACCACTTGGGCATAATTCTTCCCCCTTACCACCATTGTAAAATACCGCGGGGGCAAACGCAAGCCCGGTTTAGTCTTAGTCCCATCCTATTTTTTACTGGTATGGATAGTCTGGAAGCTTTCTCCTGGCATAACAAAAAACCGCCGCCCGGCAATAAGCCGAGGCGACGATTTTTTTGTTATACTGTATCTATTTTCGTGAAGGGTATTGTATGTGCTTCTTAGAAGAAGAACGATACTTGCGCCCGGTATACTTTGAAGTCAGAGCTGTCAGACACCAAGTTGCCTTTCAGATAGAACGCAGTAACCTTGGTGTTAGCCATCGGCACATATTCAAAGCCTACTTGATTGCCTTTTACGCCTTGGCTGTAATCCCAAGTCGAATCAATTTCTGCAAGGGTAGGAATCTTGCGGTTGTTGTAATAGATGTCGTACGAACCAGGTTTAGTGGTATCGGCTTTTTTGTACTGAATCTGAGCCAGATAACCCTTGTTGTCAACACCGCTTACTTCAACGTTAGATTTCGAAGCTGTAGCCATTACGCCAAAGTTCTTGCTCAATTTGGAGTCAAAGCCGCCTTCATAATAGGTAACACTATCTTTTCCAGCGTAAGTCGTATCAAGGTTTATACGATGGTAAGCAGCTTTTACATTGGTCACTGGCGAAAGAGCGATGTCCATTTCAGCCAAAGCATATTTTGAGCCTTCGGCACCATCAATAACAGTAGCTTTAGTGTCATAACTAGTAGTGGTATCAACACTACCCAAAATATCAACATTAATTTTACCACAAGCTACACGAGCCTGAACCTTTTTGCCGCCAAATTCGAACATAGCACCGCTCATATTGTCATCCATAACTAAACCATAAGCGGTGAAAGGATCAAATTTACCCAAAGTCAGGTTGCCGCCAAATGCTGGGCCGGTAGCGTAAACTTTAGTGGTGTTGTTAGTGTTATCTTTTGTCGAATCATTTGCGTAATTCTTGCCTTCCATTTCAGCTTTAGCTACCCAGGTATCGTTGATCTGTGCGGTAGCCCAAAGGTCAAGATAACTGTAAGAATTACCACTGCTTTTGGTACCTGCATGATTGTAGTTGTCATAACGGGCCCGTACTTCACCGGTGAATTTTACATTATCGATTTTGTTTTCCAACGCGCTGACACGAACGCCAAGGCTGTTAAGTTCAGCGGCAAATTCGGTAGCCAGTTTGTTGATAAGAGCTCTGTTTTCGGCGTCAGCCTTATTGGAGCGCTCCATAGCTTTCGCTACGATCTGAGCCATTTCATAACGGGTGATGGTTCTTTCCCCAAGATATTTTCCGTCAACTCCGTCAACAATTCCGGCATTAGCCAATTTGGTTACTGCGGCATAAGCCCAGTGTTTTGCAGGAACATCAGCAAACGGACCGGCAAATGCAGTGGTGCTGATTGCCAAAATGCATACCATTAGCAAGGTAGTAAATATGCTCTTTTTCATTCGATTTCCATCTCCTTGTGTGTTTGCCCGCCATATAAACCGCCAAGTGTCTCAACATTTCCTTACCGGCTTTGTCTGGCAAGACCTTATATATTATCAACTGCGAGGACCTGAAATTAAAACCCTTTCACCTCCTTGTACGCTTCGTGGAGTCCTCCACAGCGATACGCGAATTGATTTGAGTGATACCTTAGGCAAAGCCCAAACCTTCCAGGCTTGTCCTTTTGGCAAGAGTATTCGAAAATATATGACAAGTAACGATACGAATTACCATAATTCGTTACTTTTCCCTTCCCACACTCCATATTATAGTTATATTGCCAAAATGATGCAAGAAAAAAGACTGTTCAGTCAATTCTATATATTTATCTATAGCAGCGTTTAACTGTTTTATAATTATTTTTTACTTATATTTGTATAAAAACGAATATATTATAAAATTAATTAACCAAAATTACTTTTTTCCTTTATTTCTATTCCTCTTTGAATTTATTTTGCACATACCGCTTTCAAAGGTGCTACAATATAAAATATTGTTTGCTATCGGAGTGATTGATTTGGAGCACCTAGAATTAGTAACTACTCTTCTTCTACTCGCCGCCTCCTTTAGCGCCGGTTTTATCGACAGTATTTCCGGCGGCGGCGGGCTCTTGCTCATGCCCGCTTTATTAGTAGCCGGCCTTCCCCCGCAAATGACGTTAGGTACCAATAAGTTTGCATCATTTTTTGGCACCGGTATTGCGTTCGCCAACTTTATTTACAATAAAAAGGTTGTTTGGTCGATTGCCGCCGTAGGTCTTCCCTTTTCGTTGCTGGGAACCTATCTCGGCGCAAAGAGTATTCTTTTATTCTCCAACGATACAATAGGAAAAATAATTGTCTTCCTGCTGCCTTTAGCCATGGTTGTCACACTGCTGCCGCGACAGAATCAGGTTCTGACTCCAAACCGTCGCTCTTTATTTCTCAAGACTCCGCTTGTATGTCTTCTTCTTGGGTTTTATGACGGTTTCTTCGGCCCAGGAACCGGGAGTTTTCTTATTCTGGCCTTATATTCTTTACTAGGTATCGGCTTAGTAGAAGCCTCGGCCACCGCAAAAGCCTTTAATCTGGCTTCTAACTTAGGGGCCTTGCTTGTCTTTTTCCTGGATGGAAAAGTGCTGGTACTACTGGGCCTTCCTCTTGCGGCTGCCAATATAGCGGGAAACTATTTCGGCAGCCGCCTGGTACTATCTGGCGGTGTTAACGTTGTTAAACGCTGTTTACTTGTTTCTTTTACCTTATTAATCATTTCTCTGTTTATGAAATATTTTATTTTTCAATAACCCTTACTTTAAAACCGGCCGGAGATTCCAAATCGAAGCGGCATATTCCATCACGGTATGATCACTGGAGAAAAGTCCCGAGTGGGCAATATTGGCAGCTGACATTTGCCACCATAGTTTCGGCTTTCTAAAGGCTTTATCCACTCGTTGCTGCGCCTCAAGGTAGGCCGGGAAATCTTCCAGTTCAAAAAAGGCCCCGTCACCATAAAGCAGATGCTCAAAGAGCATGCGGAATTCTTCTCTTTCTGCGGGTAGCGAACCGTCCACCAGCATGTCGACTACTCTTCTGATTTGCGCGTTACTTTCGTACATCCCTTTTGGATTTGCGGTCTGATGCCGGTATTTTGTTAACACGTCCTCAGCGGTAAGACCAAATATAAAGATATTTTCGTCCCCGACGGCTTCCCGTATTTCAATATTGGCGCCATCCAAAGTCCCCAAAGTGATTGCTCCGTTCATCATAAACTTCATATTGCTTGTTCCTGAGGCTTCTTTAGACGCTGTTGAAATCTGTTCCGAAACGTCTGCCGCCGGTATAATAATTTCAGCAAGAGAAACTCCATAATTTTCGATAAAAACAACTTTAAGTTTATCCTGCAAATTCGTATCTTCATTGATCATCCGGACCACTACGTTAATGAGTTTAATGATTTTTTTGGCCAGCAGGTATCCCGGTGCCGCCTTACCTGAAAATATACAGGTACGAGGCACAATATCCAGATTGGGGTTTTCTTTCAATTGCACGTATAAATCCATAATTCTCAATACATTAAGAAGCTGCCTCTTATATACATGGACCCGCTTGACTTGCACATCAAAGATAGATTCGAGATTCAAATTAATATTGTATTTGCCGCGAATAAACGCTGCCAGCGCCTCCTTTTTCCTACGCTTAACCTGCGATAGTCTTTGCTGAAACTCCTGCTCACGGCTGTATTCCATAAGCCTATTCAAGTCTGTTATATTCGAAGTCCAGCCTGTATCGATGGTGTCGGTTATGAGTGACGCTAATTCAGGATTTGCCTTAAGCAACCAGCGGCGCGGTGTAATCCCATTCGTGCAGTTACAAAATTTATGTGGTGTTAGTTGATAAAACAATTTCATAACATCATTTTTTAATATTTCCGTATGAATTTTCGCCACGCCATTTACACTATGGCTGCCCGCTACCGCCAAATGGGCCATTTTTACATATCCATTGGCAATAATGGCCATGGCGGCGATGTGTTCCCATTCACCGGGATACTGCTGCCAAAGTTCTTTGCAGAAGTGTTCGTTGATTTCCTTAATAATTTCAAAAATACGGGGCACCATGTTCTGGATCATTTCCATTGGCCATTTCTCCAGTGCTTCCGGCATAATCGTATGATTGGTGTAGGAAATGGTATTGGTGGTAATCTGCCAGGCCGTTTGCCAATCAAGCGCTTCCTCATCCATCAAAAGACGCATGAGTTCCGGAACAGCAAACGCCGGGTGGGTATCATTAATATGAATGGCCGCCTTATCTGCCAAGGTACGAACGCTACCATAACAACGTTTATGAAAACGAATAATACTTTGCAATCCGGCTGAAACAAAGAAATACTGTTGCCGCAATCTAAGCAGCCTGCCCTCATAGTTGCTGTCATCGGGATAAAGAATCCCGGAAATTGCTTCTACAGAATATTTGTACTCTATGGCTTTCGTATAGTCACCCTTATTAAAGGAGGATAAGTCAAACCCTGTTTCCAGCGCTTCAGCACTCCACAATCTAAGGGTATTGACGGTATCGTTTCCATAACCGGGAATCGGAATATCATAGGGAACCGCCAACACCGTCCCCATAGCATCCCCAAAAGGCACCTTTACAACTTTTTCGATCTTGCGGAATTCCCATACGTTTCCGTTCTTCAACCAGTTGTCCGCTTGTTCCACTTGTTCGCCGTTAATCACTTTCTGTTCAAACATACCGTATTTATACCGAATACCGTTACCATGTCCCGGCAGGCCCATTGCCGCCATAGAATCCAAAAAGCACGCCGCCAGACGTCCTAATCCACCGTTTCCAAGCGCGGCATCTTGTTCTTCTTTTTCCAAAGCGTCGTAGTCTATTCCTAATTCACTTAAACCTTCCTTCCATATATTACGTACCCCTAAACACAACATATACACATCTAATAGACGTCCAAGTAAAAATTCAATAGTGAAATAGTATACCTGCTTTTCCTTATTTTCTAAATATTTTTTATTGGTTTGTACCCAGCTCTTTCCTAACTCCTGTCTCACTAAATGTGCCAACCCTGTAAATAAATCGGCAGTAGTTGCTTCTTCAAGGCTCTTTCCTTGCGACGTCTGCAATATATCGATAAATGCCGTTTTAAATTCAGCTTTATCCTTTACCATGCCAAACCTCCGCTTAGGTGAAAATACTCTGATAATCTATAGTATGAATGGTACATGCGGTCTGCAACATTTTGTAACCTAGAGGGACCGTTGATGCCGCGCGGCCCCGCACAAATAATGCCCTCAGCAAAAAGCAGTATATCTTGCCATTTCCGTTGTTTTATCACTAACCGCTCTGTTCAGAGAGCTATACCTTGCCGCAACCTATAAAAATAAAGAACCGGCAGCTTTTGCGAACTTCCGGTTCTTCATTCTTGTTAAATAACTTCGATTTTCTTCCACTTACCTCCGCTAAACCGAACCGCCATGACTATGACCATCGCCAAAGAATACCCTACTAGTTCAAGCCATAGCCAATACAAGGACATTTGCCAGACAACACAAATAAGATATGGCAGCAGGACAAAGAACAAAACAGGTACAATGATGAACGTATACATCAAAAACACAGTATCCCCGACATTTTGCAGCACTCTGCCAATAACAATTTGAATGGAATCCAACGTCAGCCATATCGTGGTTATCCGTAGTAAGGGAACGGTATAAGCGACAACATCCTTAAATTTTTCCCCGTCGCTCCCCTCAAAAATAGCCACCAAACGCTCCGGAATTATATTAAAAAGGATCATAAAAAACGAACTGACTCCCAGTCCCAGCAGCAGGCCCCGGTACAAAACCCTGGATATGTTGTCGATCCGCTTTGCCCCCCGTTCCTGACCGGAAATAATCCCAATCGCCGTAGCAAGCCCGATGATAGAAAAGAGAGACATTCCCTCGATAGTAAACGCGATATTGGCACAGGTAAGGTTAAACTCTCCTGTTTTACCAATAATCAAAAGGAGCATACTAAAGCTTCCCATACCTACGAAATACTGCATTCCCGACGGCAAGCCAAGGACAAGCAGTTGCCTGAGTAAAGCCCCGTCTATTTTCATATTTTGAAAAATTTTATATTCATCCTTTAATCTTCGATTCATAAACAGCAATACATAAATAAGCGCACTTACAAAGCAGCTTATGACTGTAGCCAACCCGGAACCTGTAATGCCGCCAAGCTGGGGCATCCCCCAGTGGCCAAAGATTAAACCCCAATCCAGAAGTACATTAATGACATTTCCTAAGAGACCCACATAAAGGGTAACTCTTGTCGCGCTTATACCACGAAAGAAACTGGAAAATACAACCGAAAATAGCTGAGCGCAACTCGCTACCATCATAAAATAAAAAAAGAGCTGTTCATAATTCAATAAATCCCCGGTATGTCCCATGAGGGAAAAGGTATGGACAGCTAAGGGACTAACCAGAAGCAATAGAATGGAAAAAGCGCCGCTCAAGTATACCCCTTGCCACATGGATACGGAACACTTAGCGTACTTTTTGGCTCCATAATACTGAGCAACAAGGGTGCCGACAAAACCAAGCATTCCTGTAAAAATACTGGCCGTCGTTACCGCCAAATTACTGGCGGGCACGAGGGCCGCAAACTGGGTTAGATCGTATCGCGCAACAAAAGCCCGGTCAATAAACATCATTATATTTAAGGAAAACATTGAGAGAATCAGCGGGTATGTAATTATTAGGATGTTCTTAATGGAAATATTTCTATTAGCGTCATTTTCCTTCAGCAAAGTACTATTATCCTGCATGGTCTTCTCCTATTCTATATGATACCTATCCGCGCAGGCCCATCCAAAACCAAGGTTCACCTGAGGCAGTTAGATTTGCTATTTCTACTCTTCTATCATATCTTTTTATCATACCACATACTGGCAATTATTGCTTCAATAGTATATGGATACCGTGTGCTTTCGCTTGAGGCTGTTAGCTAAATCTCCCAAGCCTAAAATTGTAATTTTCAAACACCTCAAATCCTATTGACATTACAAGGTTCCACCTGCTATAGTAATAGCATAGATAAATAACTAATGGCAATGAAGCCTCCGCAGATTATTCTGCGAAGGCTTTTTTTGTCCATCCAGACAATGACGTCCGGCTTTTTCCCGGGCGTTTTGTGTTTTTTTACCCGTCTTTATCTAAATAAAATCAGAAAGGGTGTTTCACAATGAAAAAGTTTTGGTCGATTCTGGGATTATGCCTTATGTTGGTTGTTCTTTTGGCTCCGGTGGCCCTGGCTGATGACGCCCCTCCGGCACCAGCGGCTATTGATACCGGCGACACTGCATTCGTTTTAGTTTCCGCCGCACTAGTTATGTTGATGACTCCAGGCTTAGCCTTCTTCTATGGAGGTATGGTCAGAACTAAGAATGTTTTAAGTGTTATTATGCAAAGTTTCTTTATTGTAGCTCTTATTTCTGTACAGTGGGTCCTCTGGGGTTATACTCTTTCTTTCGGTACTGATATAAACGGATTAATCGGAGGACTGAATTACTTAGGCCTAACCGGCGTTGGAGCCGATCCTATGAGCTCCACTTCTACCATTCCTCACTTGGCTTTCATGATCTTTCAGGCAATGTTTGCTGTAATCACTCCCGCACTAATCACCGGCGCTTTTGCCGAACGCATGAAATTTCCCGCTTTTGTAGTATTTACATTAATTTGGGCAACAATAATTTATGATCCTGTCGCTCACTGGGTTTGGGGCGGCGGCTGGTTGGCTACTTTAGGGGTTCTCGATTTCGCAGGTGGAACCGTAGTTCACATTCTTTCCGGTGTTTCCGGTTTAGTCATTGCATTAATGCTTGGCAAACGTAAAGGACACGGCTCAGAAATTATGCTTCCTCATCATTTGCCAATGACTGTTCTCGGCGCTTCGCTCCTATGGTTTGGCTGGTTTGGTTTCAACGCAGGCAGCGCTTTAGGCGCCAATGGTCTGGCCGCCAACGCTTTCGTTACGACAAACACGGCGGCTGCTGCCGCTACTCTTTCCTGGGTAGTAACAGAATGGCTGCATCATGGTAAACCGACTGTTCTTGGCGCCGCCAGCGGCGCAGTAGCCGGACTGGTTGCTATAACTCCGGCTGCTGGCTTCGTAGCTCCGCTTCCCTCCGTTATTATCGGTCTATTAGGCGGCATTATCTGCTACTTTGCCGTTAGTTTCGTCAAAGCAAAAGTTGGTTATGACGATGCTCTGGATGCTTTTGGAGTTCACGGCGTCGGCGGTACTTGGGGCGCTTTAGCGACAGGCCTCTTTGCTTCTAAAGAAATCAATTCCGCTGGTTTTGACGGTCTATTCTTCGGCAATCCGCAGCAATTAGGTATCCAGTTCATCGGTGTCATCGCTAGCTGGGCGGTTGCCATTATCGGCACCTACCTCATCATCAAAGTAATCGGACTCTTTATGAAGATCCGGGTGGATGACGATCAGGAAAGCAATGGTCTTGATATCACCGAGCATGGCGAACGCAGCTATGCCCAAGATTTCCAGGCCGGAAGCCCCATCCTTCACCATGTTTCTCTATCGCAACCCAGCTCTGTAACTACTCCGGTAAGTTCAAATTCATAAGGGAGGGTATCTTGATGAGCATCACTAAAATTGAAATAATTACCCGGCCTGAAAAGCTGGAAGAATTGAAAGAAGCCATGAACGCTATTGCAGTCGCCGGTATGACAGTGACGCAAGTGTATGGCTGCGGCCTTCAAAAAGGCCATAAGGAAATTTACCGTGGGAAAGAAGTTGCCATCAACCTCGTCCCAAAAGTTAAAGTTGAAATTGTCATCTGTGAAGTACCCGTAGAAAAAGTTCTCGAAACAGCCAAGCGGGTCTGCCGTACCGGTAACGTCGGCGACGGAAAAATCTTCGTGTATTCATTGGATAACGCGGTACGCATTCGTACCGGAGAAGAAGGCGAAAGCGCCATCATTGATCCAAAAAGCTAATTTGCCACCTCTCTCACCGGCCAAGTTGGCCGGTTTTTTTTCGCCAGACAAAAAAGAGTTCATACCGGTTGCGCGGTACGAACTCTTTTCTTTTTCGTTTACTGCGGACGAATCACGTCAACTCCCATATACGGGCGAAGCACTTCCGGTATTACTACCGAGCCGTCTTCTTGCTGATAATTTTCTAAAATGGCGGCTACTGTCCGACCTATTGCCAGCCCTGACCCGTTAAGAGTGTGAACAAACTCCGGTTTTGCCTTAGCATCCCGCCGGAATTTAATATCGGCGCGCCGAGCCTGAAAATCTTCAAAATTGGAACAAGATGATATTTCGCGATATGTGTTAAAGCTTGGCAGCCATACTTCCAAATCATACGTCTTGGCAGCGCTAAAGCCCATGTCTCCGCTGGATAAAAGCATTACCCGATAAGGCAGACCCAGAAGTTCCAGTATTCGTGATGCATTACCAGTTAATTTCTCCAGCTCGTCATAAGAGGTCTCGGGAAGTACAAATTTTACTAGTTCCACTTTATTAAACTGATGCTGGCGAATAAGTCCGCGGGTATCACGTCCGGCTGCCCCCGCTTCTGCACGAAAGCACGCACTATATGCCGTATAGTAGTAAGGCAAATCTTTAGCATCCAGAATTTCCTGACGGTGCAGGTTGGTAATAGGTACCTCTGCGGTGGGTATTAGGTAATAATCCAAACCTTCCAGCTTAAACATGTCCTGTCCAAATTTAGGCAGCTGGCCGGTTCCCTGCATACTGTCGCGATTAGCGATAAATGGTGGAAAAAATTCCGTGTAACCATGCTCTCTCGTGTGAGTATCCAGCATAAAATTAATGAGAGAACGCTCCAGCCTGGCTCCTAGCCCCCGGTAAAAGGTAAATCTGGCCCCGGTCACCTTACCACCGCGCTCGAAATCCAGTATACTAAGGTTTTCTCCAATATCCCAATGCGCTATCGGGTCCTTAAAGGATTTCACTTCCCCCCAACGCCGCACTTCCACATTTGCCGTTTCATCTGCACCCACAGGCACTGAAACATGCGGAACGTTAGGGATATTTAAAATTATGGTGTTTATAGCCTCTTCCGCGGCCTTAACTTCTGTATCAAGCCCGCTGATTTTATCCCCGACCTCACGCATTTCCAGAATGAGTCCTTCGGCATCTCCGCCTGTTTTCTTAAGTTTGCTGATTTCCTGTGACACGGTGTTACGTTTATTTTTAAGCGTCTCTACTTCGCCTAAAAGTTCACGCCGCTTCTTTTCCAGCGTTAGGAATTCTTCCAACCCCATATTCATTCCGCGGTTGGCCAACGCTTTCGTTACTTCCTCCGGATTGTCACGAATAAATTTAATATCCAACATAACAGGAATACCCTCCTTAACCCTTGTAAAACACTCCCGGCATATCGCTCCTACATCCGGTATATGTTTTTCTTACGAAGCTTCTGACGATACCGTCCGTACCCCAAAAACATGTATATGGTCTATTTTACCTTTCCAGTCTTCCAGCGTCAACCGTGATCGGCGATCGGCGGTCTGTCTGCCATCTTCTTCCCCTATTCGGTCTAGTGTAATCCCGCCACGAAATAGGATAGATAACAGACAAAAACCACAACTACCTATCCCTAAAGGAGGAAATATGAAGTATAGTCCCATGTCTACTGTCGCCAAAGCAGCGGCCACTTATGTCGGCACCATTATTGGCGCCGGGTTCGCTTCCGGGCAAGAAATCGTTCAATTTTTTAGCTGCTATGGCAGCCTCGGGTTGATAGGCATTGCTGTAGCTACCCTGCTGTTCGCCTGGCTCGGATATGCGCTCTTAGAATTGGGATACTCGCTTAAGGCCGATTCCTATTCATCGGCAATGTATGCTCTTTGCGGTCCATACATAGGTATGTTACTTGACATAGTCACTGTGATTTTTCTCTTTACTACTTTATCCATTATGCTGGCCGGTGCCACGACCTTGCTTACAGAATGTTTCAATCTGCCGTACGCCTTATCCCTTTGTGCCGCATCAGCACTGATAATAATTACGTCCTCCCGGGGAGTGAACGGAATTTCCTCCGCCAACATGGTTATTGCCCCTTTGCTTATCTTCTCTATTATAAGCATCTGTGTCTATTCATTTTTTTACCATAGTTTTTCTTCTGCCACACTGCCGCCCTTTTTCCCGTACGATAGCACAACATTTTTTCACTGCCTAGTTGCCAGTTTTCTCTATGTTTCCTACAACCTGGTTATGGGAGCCACCGTATTAATTCCCTTAGGCAAAACCATCCGGAACCATCGCTGTCGTTTTCTTAGCGGCGTAATCGGAGGCACTGTCCTTGGCCTGCTCGCCGCATTTTTAGCCGTTGTCATACTACTACATTATCCGGCAGCCTTATACCAGGAAGTACCACTACTGGAGATCGCATCGAACCAGTACTCCTGGAGCGGCATTGCCTATACTTGTACCTTGATTGCCGCTATGTATACCACGGCCATTGCCAGTCTTTACGGCTGCACGGTAAAAATAAGTCAGGTTACCAAAAATAGCTTCCATTTTTCCATGCTGGCCATTACCTGCCTGGCGGCCGTATTTAGCAACGTAGGTTTCGCTGCCTTAATTCGTATCATGTTCCCGCTATTTGGCTGGGCTACTCTTATTTTCACTTTTCGCCTGCTTTGGGTTTCGATTCGAGATATCCGATAGCACTCAACACTGCCACAAGACCTTCACCTGCAGCTTTAGCAATTTGCCAGGGCTTGCCCGTACAGTCACCGGCAGCATATACACCCGGGATATTCGTCGACATATCCCGCTTAACCTTGATGACTTCCCCATCTAACTCCAACCCCGGCAATACATTCTCCACAGGGTCCGACTGGCGAATGATAAATACACCCGCTGCGGCAAGCTCCTCTTGCTCTGTCACCAAGCTCTCTACCTCGGTATCACCTTTGATAAGTTTTGGCTTTGCCGCTATTACTGTGATATTGTCCCGCATACTACCGCTGGATTCTTTCTTATACTGCGGAAGATAGTACACCTGACGGCACAGCTCCCCAAGATAGTTCGCTTCATGCTCCCCTTCCGGAGTATAAGAAATAACCGCTACCTTTTTATCTTTATAAAACATACCGTCACAGGTAGCACAATAGCTTACACCACGCCCAATAAAATCTTTTTCCCCTTCAAAAAGCAAGGTATTAACTACCCCAGTCGCCAAAATAACGGTGCGTGCTTGAAAGGCTTCTTCCGGCGTTGCCAGTGTAAACACATCCCCCGGGTAAATATTCATAACTTTTTTCTTTATGATTGTAGGTTGATGCGCCTGACAGTGACCCAGCATCTGCTGCATGAGACCCTTCCCCGTGACCTGCGGCATCCCAAGATAGTTATCCACCAAATGTGCTTTTTGCAGCTTTTCACTATGTTCCAGATGTTCAAAAAGAACTACATTTTTATTACGGATTCGACCGGTAAGTGCGGCCGAAAGACCAGCAGGACCTCCGCCTATCACTGCAATATCAAAAACTGTTTCTGCCATAAGAACATTCCTCCAGTAATATAAGGGGTGAGAACTATGTACAATTACAAAATCACTCGTCTTGACTGCTTCGGATTTTTCCGACTCTGCTTTCTCGTCGGCATTGTTTTTTGGGGCATCCTTGGCCTTGGGCTAGGTTTACTAGAATTTTCGACAGTAGGTATTCTTGGCGGGATGTTTTCGGGTTTAGTTTTGGGACTACTCTCTGGCTGCTTCGGACTTATTTCCGCCGCAGTATTTAATGCACTCGTCCCGGTAACTGGTGGTTTATCCATTTGCATTGCCCCGGTAAACTCAAAAATTACTGCCGCCACCGCCCTCGAAAGCGGGCACCGCTGCATACGAAAATTTCAGGTGAACCAGTCACTACAAGTTAAACATACCGTTTATAAGCAAATCAGTAAACCCTTATGATTGAATCATCACGAATTCTTATTATTTTCTATCCGGCCTTTATCCTTCGAGCTGAGCCGTATCTCTTTTAGCTATATTCTACCGCTGGCTTTCCTGTGCGTGTTATCGTTAGGTTCTTCTAAAAATTACCGTTTTATGTATTCAGAAAAACCAGCCGGTAATCGTACACCAAAAGCACCAGGGAAAAAACGAATTGATTTCATAGTTCCTTACATCGAGAATAGCAGTACCTCCCGCCATATCGATTCTCACTGGTAAAACAAGGGCTGCCTCCTATAGGTCAGCCCTTGTTTTTAAATAAGATGAACAGCCATTGCATCCCTAAGCTTTGGTTCAAACCAAGTCGATTTAGGAGGCATAATATTTCCGGCATCCGCAATAGCCATAAGTTCTTCTATAGATGTTGGAAAGAGAGAAAAAGCTACTTTGTATTTACCACTGTCAACTAACCGTTCTAATTCTTGCATGCCGCGAATACCACCGACAAAATTAATCCGCTTATCCGTTCTGGGATTTGCTATGCCAAGAAGCGGTGACAAAACATGTTGTTGAAGAACACTGACATCTAAGTTTTCTTCCGGTTGTTCGGCTCCATAGAGTTCCGCCTTAGCTTCCAGCCGGTACCACTGCCCAGCCAAATACATGCCAAAATGACGAGCTTTATTGGGTTTAACAGCAGTCTTGCATAGCTCAACAGCAAAGTTTTTGCGAACAGCGGCCAAAAACTTGCTTTCCGTCAACCCGTTTAAATCGGCTACCACCCGGTTGTAATCCATAATTCTCATCATGTTATGCGGGAATATAACCGCTAAAAAACGGTTATATTCTTCCTCTCCGGTATGCTGAGGGTTGGCCTCACGGTAGATGTCCCTTACCCGGGCGGCAGCAGCAGAACGATGATGCCCGTCCGCAATATACATTACCGGCACAGCGGCAAAAGCCTTTAGAATAGCGGTAATATCAGCCATCGCTTCTATGACGTATAAAGTATGTCGTACCCCATCTGTACCGGTAAAATCATAGGCTGGGGATTGTTCCATACAATTCTTGATAAGCGAGTTGATCGCCGCATCGGCACGGTATGTTAGAAATACAGCCCCAGTTTGCGCCTTGGTTATCCGAATATGGTCTACCCGGTCTTGTTCCTTGTCCGGTCGAGTAAGTTCATGCTTCTTGATTAGGTTATTTTCATATTCGTCAACAGAAGCCGCCGCAACCAAACCAATTTGTACATGACTGCCCATTTCTTGTCTGTAAATATAGAAACAGGGTTGGGCATCCTGCTGGAGAAATCCCTGCAGAACGAAGCTTTCCAGATTATCCCGAGCTTTTTCATACACCGCGGTTGAGTGTGTGTCAATGTCAGCGGCCAGATCAACCTCCGACTTTGTTACCCGTAAAAAACTGTACGAATTGCTTTTCGTTATCGCCCTGGCTTCCTCCGAGTCCATTACATCATAAGGCAAGGAAGCAATTTTTTCAGCAAGCTCGACTGCCGGTCGCAACGCTCGAAAGGGAGTTATTTTAGCCATTACTGCTCCTTTCTCTTAACCCGCGTTAAAATTAACTAACTTGGCACCTAAAATACCATCAATGGCTTTAATTTTATCCATTGCAGCCGCAGGAATTTCGGCACCCACACCCATTACCATGATATTGGTTCCGGCCTGAGCGGCGTGACCTACCTGCATCCGGTCAATATTAATCTTGTGTTCACCCAATACCGAACCTACCTGACCAATAATGCCCGGTTTATCCATATGCGGGCTAATTAAGATACATCCTTTAGGATTAGCATCTACCCGATAACCATTCAGCATAACAATTCGTCCGTCTTCTTTACCAAACAGTGTTCCCGATACAGTGGTTTCTCCTTTTGCCGTATGCAGTCTTACGGTAATGAGATTCACAAAGTGTGCGGACTCTTTGCTTTTGATTTCTTTGGTTTTTACACCGCGGGCCTTAGCCATGGCCGGTGCATTTACATAGTTAACCGGTTCCTGCAGCAGCGGGTTAAAAACGCCTTTCAATACTGCTGTTGTGAGCATTTTAGTATCCACTTCACTGATTTCACCATTATACTCAACAGTTACTCCATTAATACGGTCATCCGCCAAATGTACGGCGAGGCAACCCATTCTTTCCGCCAGCGTAAAGTAAGGCTTAATAACCTGCATAACCGAAGTTGGAACCGCCGCAATATTAACCGCAGTAGTGACAGGCTCGCCACGCAGAGCTACCAAAATTCCATACGCTACATCTACCGCTACGCCGACTTGTGCTTCCTCGGTCGAAGCGCCCAGATGCGGTGTTACTACTACTTTATCTAGTTTAAACAGCGGGTTTTCCGGGTCCGCCGGTTCCTTTTCAAAAACATCAATGGCCGCTCCGGCAACAATTCCTTCTTCAATAGCCTGAGCTAATGCCGCCTCATCAATCACTCCACCTCTGGCGCAATTGACGATACGTACACCTGGTTTCAATTTTTTAAACGATTCCTTATTTAATAAATATTTGGTATCCGGAGTAAGCGGCAAGTGGAAGGTAAGAAAATCGGCTTTGGTCAATACTTCTTCCAATTCAGCTAGTTCAATATCCATCGAATTGGCCCGTTCCTCGGTAATATACGGGTCATAACCGATAACCTTCATCTCCATAGCCAGCGCCCGTTTTGCCACTCCGCTGCCGATACGCCCAAGGCCTAATATACCCAACGTTTTGCCGCGCATTTCCACACCCATGAACTGACTGCGCAGCCATTTTCCTTCTTTGAGTGATTTGTGGGCATCCGGAATGTTGCGAGCTAAAGCCAGCATCATAGCCACCGTATGTTCCGTAGCTGCAATGGTATTGCCCTCCGGAGCATTCAAGACGATAATGCCTTTTTGCGTAGCGGCTTCCACATCAATATTATCAACCCCGACTCCAGCCCGGCCTATCACTTTCAGTTTATCGGCTACATCAATGATTGGCTTTCTTACTTTGGTTTCACTGCGAACGACTAAAGCGTCATACTCCGGAATAATTTTAATAAGTTCCTCCTGAGAAAGCTTTAGCTTAACATCCACATCATGCTCTTTTCTTAGAATGGCTACCCCTTGTTCGGAAACGTTATCCGCAACCAATATTTTCATTTTTATATCCCCCCGCTAATTTTTTCCCGGACTGCGCCGGTGTATGATTCATAAAAAGTAAGACCGCTCCCAGTGTCCCTCCTTACCGGTATTTAGTTATAAAAAAACCCCGTCCCCAAAATTGGGGCGAGGTTGATCCCGCGGTGCCACCCAGATTCAGCCACGACAAACAGAGCGCAAGATATAAAAAAGCTCCCAATCCCACCAGGGACGAGAGTTTATCCCGCGTTGCCACCCATATTGCCTAAGCCAGCTTTTAACCGCTATATCGGGCGAATCCCGTCCTGATTCCTCATCAGCCGCTCCAGGGCGGAACTTCATACCCGGTTACCGGCTTGCACCTAACGCCGGCTCTCTGAAAACCTAAAGCACTCCGCTTCCCTTTCAACACGTTAAGAGATGTAAAGTTTTAATTTATTATAAATTATCCAGTTCGATAAGTCAAGTGTATTTTTCAGGAGGACATTCTTTGATATTTTCTCTGTTTTGTACACCCCATTTCTCAAATTGCAGTCCCCACGCATATGTTATATCACAATAATAACAAGGAGGGGTTCGATGGACACTCCCAAAATACAAGCTTATGGCGAATTATTCGCAAAAAAATGCAAGGCCGTCTGGGATGACCTAAGCGAAGACTTGAAATGGGCGAAGGACGTAACGGAAATACGTTTGCAGACAGAGCTTCTCTCCCGGCAAGAAGAACGACTGTTTAAAGAGTATGGAAAAGCGGTTTATCAGTCAGGAGTCGCTAAAGGACCGGCAGTTGATGACTTGCTTATCGAGATAGCCACCATCGAAAAACAGTTAGAGACCAACTATCAGGCATTAGAAAAACTTAAATCGCCCTTCTAATCCTCCGGTTATTTCGTACCTACATGAACCGCAACAATCCCCCCGGTTAACTCATAATACCTGGGGTCATTAAGCCCCGCCTCCCTAAACAACTCACACAACTTTTCCTGGTGAGGAAAAAGCTTCAGCGATTCCGGGAGCCAGCGATAGGGGGTGTCCTGCCCCACCCCCAGTCTTCCTAAGAAAGGGACAAACTGTTCTAAATAAAAGCGATATATTGCCTTAAACCCCCAAATTCCCGGTTTCGCCAAATCCAAAGATACTACCCGCCCGCCTGGTTTTATTACACGGCGCATCTCCATCAAAGCAGTTTTTATATCTGCTACATTGCGCAACCCAAACCCAATCGTAGCCGAATCAAAAGAATTTTCCGGGAAAGGAAGGTTAAGAGCGTTGGCTTGTACTAACCGGATTATGTTACTATAATTTGCGTTTACAATATCCTTTTGGGCTACCGCCAGCATATCAGAACAAAAATCAACACCTGTGACACTGCCGGTATGACCTACTATTTTAGCTTGCTCCATACACATACGACCAGTCCCGCAGCATACATCCAGCGCCATGCCGCCCGGTTTTAGGCCTGCCTGTCTCACGGTAAATCGGCGCCAATATTTATCCTGATTGAAGCTAAGAACCGTATTAAGAAGATCATACTTTCCGGCTATCGTAGAGAACACATTTTTACAGAACTCTTCACGACTATTCTGCCGAGCTTTCATTTACTTTCTCCTCCAGTTCTCCCTTAAACTCGCAAACACAAAAAACGTTGGCTGATCGCCAACGCTATTCTCGTCATACGCCTACTCGACCATCCAATATGACGTTCGCATCAGGCTTGCTCTTTTAATTCTTCCCGCGCCGAATGCCAAGCTTCGCGGGCCATCTCATAGATTCTCTTTTCATTTTTTGCATTTGGATTGGCAACAACCTTACCTAAGTAGGTAAGCGCTTCATCAATCTTCCCGGTTCGTCGGAGCAGTTCACCGCATAGATACTCAACCGTTAACTCTGACATATTTCCAATCGGCATCTTTTCCTTGAGAAACGACTGCTCATAACATTGCAAGGCATGTTCCAGAGCCTGCATTTCCTCTTCCCGCCGCTCACCTTCCCGATATATCCAGGCCAGCTTCAGATAGAGTCCTCCTAACCGACTGGGTAGCATGGACGCCATTTCCCCAAAAAAGATTGCTAGCTTGTAGGTAGCTATCGCTTGTTCCAGCGTTCTCTTTCCTGAAAAATCCACATTAACCTTACGGCTTTCCAAAAACTTTTGAATAACCGGAACTGCTATCGGCGTTTCTTCAAAATAAATATCCTGGGCCGCATAACCACAATGCGGACAAACAAAAATACCGTAATAATTAGGATTCACTTCTTTGTAATAAGTGCAAAAATCACTATCCTGCTTAAGCATACTAAGACGGCTTCTAACCTTAGTTACCGCAACCTTTCCTTCGCAGACACCGCATTTTTTGCTGGCATTATATAATACGTCGACCATGTTTGTCCCTCTTTTGCTAAATTTAAGAAATAATAGCCCCGCACTTCAAATATATAAAGTATCTGAACTAATCTATTTTCCTGTTAAAGGTTTATATTAGACATTAATTAGTAAATACCTTTCTCTTTTATTGAATTCCCGCCTATCTCATTACATTATCTTTTACACATAAATTTGCTTAATAGATACAGCATTCCGCTTTTTTAAAAAAGTTTTCATCATTTAGCAGGTTTTTTTCATTTAAGTAGAGTATACTATATCTCGAAACTTAAAAATAAGTGTAGCACATTTGTTAAAGAACGTAGGTGAGCAGCATCGAATTATCGAAACGGCAAGAGCATATTCTCGTCATTGTAGAAGAATTTGGCCCCATTACCGGCGAGCAGATTGCAGAGAAGCTCAATCTTAGCCGAGCGGCCCTCCGTCCGGATTTGGCCATTCTGACCATGTCCGGTTTGCTGGGTGCCCGTCCCAGAGTAGGCTACTATCGAACCGGAAAAACACCTTCCGACGTAATTGCCGGTGTATTAGGCAACATTAAAGTTGCTCAGTTGCAATCACAGCCGATAGCAGTAAAAAATACCTGTACGGTCTACGACGCGATTGTCACCATGTTTACTGAAGATGTCGGTACTCTGATTGTGGTTTCGGAGAATGGTTATCTCGAAGGAGTGGTTTCCCGTAAAGATATGCTTAAAGCTACGCTATCCGGAACCAATCTAAACAGCCTCCCTGTAAATGTTTCCATGACCCGAATGCCCAACATTGTAGTCACCTATCCTAACGAATCTATTCTTGTTGCTGCCCAGAAGCTTTTGAGTCATCAAGTTGATTCTTTGCCGGTTGTTAACGTGCTCGATGTTGAAGGCAGTGAAAAATATCAGGTAATTGGACGATTCACTAAAACCAATATAACCCGTCTTTTTGTCCAATTAGTCAGCAAGTAGGGAGGGCTTATTATCAATTTGAAGCTAAATTGTCCCACTGTATACGTGCTCTCCGACTCCATCGGCGAAACGGCCGAGCTAGCGGTAAAAGCGGCCAGCAGCCAATTTCTTTCCGCAAAAGTCGATATACGCCGTATCCCTTTTCTTAATTCCCCCCGCGAGGTGGAAGATGCTCTTCTTGAAGCTGCCGGCTGTGGCAGCGCAGTTGTATATACCCTGGTTCGTCCTGACCTAAAAGAAACACTCCTCAACAAAAACAAAGAGCTTGGGTTGCAATGCGTCGATATTATGGGCCCCCTCCTTGACGCCATCAAAGAGGTAACACAAACTTCCCCTCGTTTTGAACCCGGCTTAATTCGACGAACCGATGAAGCCTACTTTAAAAAGATAGAGGCCATAGAGTTTGCCGTTAAATATGACGATGGTAAACAGCCTTGGGAGCTTTCCCGAGCAGATCTCGTTATCATTGGTGTGTCAAGAACCTCCAAAACACCGCTTTCTATGTATCTGGCCTACAACGGGGTTAAGGCCGCAAACGTCCCGATAATACCGGAAGTTGCTCCGCCTAAAGAACTGTTTGATATTCCTACTGCCAAAATTGTCGGCCTTACCATCAACATCGCTCATTTAGTCTCGGTGCGTAAGGAACGTTTAAAAACCATGGGTCTGGCAGAAAACGTCGATTACGCAAATTCTGACCGTATTAATGAAGAAATCCTTTTTGCCGAAAACATCATGCGCCGCATCGGGTGCCCTATTATCAATGTCACTAACCGCGCAGTAGAAGAAACTGCCGCCAAGGTGCTTGAATATTATCGCAGAGGAGCAGAGTAAATGAGTAAAAAATATGTCTATTTGTTTAACGAAGGCCAGGCCGGCATGAAAGCTCTCCTTGGTGGCAAAGGAGCTAATCTTGCCGAAATGAGCAACATTGGACTGCCTGTTCCCCCGGGAATGACAATTACTACAGAATGCTGCATCGAATATTATCATAACGGAAAGAAGTTCCCCACCGGCCTATTTGATCAAGTATATACTAATCTTTCAATCGTAGAGGAAAAAGCCGGAAAGAAATTTGGTGACCCCTCAAATCCCCTGCTAGTTTCCGTTCGCTCCGGCGCCATGTTCTCTATGCCTGGTATGATGGACACTATTTTAAACCTAGGCTTAAACGAGAAAACCGTAAAAGGTGTCGCCGATAACACAGCTAATCCCCGGTTCGCCTATGATGCGTATCGCCGTTTTATCCAAATGTTCGGTGACGTAGTGCTGGAAATTCCAAAATACGAATTCGAATCCCTGCTGGAAGATCTTAAACACCGCCGGAAAGTAACTTTTGACCAGGAACTGACAGCAGAAGACCTTCGGGAACTTATTGATACATATAAAGCCTTTGTGCAAAAGAAAATGGGCCGGCCTTTTCCGGAAGATCCGCGCGAACAACTGGAAATGGCCATTGAAGCGGTTTTCCGTTCCTGGAATAACAACCGGGCCATTACCTACCGCAACTTGAATAAAATTTCCCACGACCTAGGCACTGCGGTTAATGTCCAGTCTATGGTGTTTGGCAATATGGGTAATGACTCGGGTACTGGCGTAGCCTTTACCCGTAATCCTTCAACCGGGGAAAATGTACTCTATGGCGAATATTTGACCAATGCACAGGGCGAAGATGTCGTCGCAGGTATTAGAACCCCACAACCGATTGCCAAACTTCAGGCGGAAATGCCGGAAGTATTTGATCAGTTTATCAAAACTGCAAAACTTCTGGAACGCCACTACAAAAATATGCAGGACATTGAATTTACCATTGAGCGCGATAAATTATATCTGCTCCAAACCCGTAATGGTAAACGTACCGCCCAAGCCGGCGTAAAAGTTGCTTACGATATGGTCACCGAAGGCTTGGTAGAAAAAAAAGATGCTATCCTGATGGTGGAGCCGGCCCAACTCGACACTCTGCTGCATCGCCAAATTGATAACAGCATTAAAATCGAGTATATTGCCAAAGGTCTTCCTGCCTCTCCGGGAGCCGCGTCAGGCAAAGTCGTCTTTGACGCCGACGACGCCGAACGGGCCGCCAAGCAGGGAGAAAAAGTTCTCCTGGTCCGCACGGAAACCACACCGGACGATATCCACGGCATGGTTGCCGCCCAAGGTATACTCACCAGCCGCGGCGGCATGACCAGCCACGCCGCCGTAGTAGCACGAGGCATGGGCAAACCTTGCGTATGCGGTTGCGAAACCCTCAAAGTTGATTATACCAATAAAGAAATCACCATAGGTTCTTTGGTTATCCGCGAAGGAGATTTAGTCTCGATTGACGGTTCCACAGGCAATGTCATTCATGGAGCAGTACCGCTTATTGATCCTGTGCTCTCCGATGAATTTATCGCCTTCCTGGGCTGGGCTGACGAACTCAAAAAGCTAGAGGTCAGAGCAAACGCGGATACTCCGGAAGATGCTCTCAAATCCCGTGAATTCGGCGCTAAAGGTATCGGCTTGTGCCGTACCGAGCATATGTTTATGGGTCAGGACCGCCTGCCCCATGTTCAAGCTATGATTCTGGCGGATAACGAAGAAGAACGCCGCCAGGCTCTGGAACGTCTCCTTCCCATGCAGACCGGCGATTTTTACGGAATCCTTAAAGCCATGGAAGGATTTCCGGTTTGTATTCGTCTCCTTGACCCACCGCTGCATGAATTTTTACCCAATCAGACAGACCTTATGGTGGAGATCGCCGAATTAAGAATTACCAAACAAAATCCTGCGCTGCTGACTGAAAAGAAAGCCTTGTTGAAAAAGGTTAATACCCTTCACGAATTTAACCCCATGCTTGGCCACCGCGGTTGCCGCCTGGGTATTACGTATCCCGAAGTGTATGAAATGCAAATTACGGCTATCTTTGACGCTGTCAGCAAACTGACCAAGGAAGGCTTTACCGTTCTGCCGGAAGTAGAAATACCTTTGACCATTGATAAGCGTGAAATGCACTTCTTCAAAGAACGTATTGATACCATCGCTAAAGAAACCATGAAACGAGAAAATGTTCAGTTCCACTACAGTGCCGGTACTATGATCGAAATGCCCCGGGCTGCCCTCTTGGCCGATGAAATGGCCGAAGAAGCCGAATTCTTTAGTTTTGGCACCAATGACCTCACGCAGACAACCCTCGGCTTCAGCCGCGACGATGCGGAAGGTAAATTTCTTAACGATTACCTTTCCAAAAAGATCCTCAAAGAAAATCCCTTCATCGTTCTTGACCAAGAAGGTGTTGGCAAGTTAATGCGCCTTGCCGTCGAAGGTGGTCGCAAAACCCGTCCGGACTTACTGATAGGTATTTGCGGCGAACATGGTGGAGAACCAAGTTCAGTTGCCTTCTGCCATCAAATCGGACTTAATTTTGTAAGTTGTTCTCCGTACCGCGTTCCTATCGCCCGGCTTGCTGCCGCTCAAGCTGCGGTTAGTTCCGGAGAAGTGCTGGGAACAAAATAAGATCTAAGTATGACAAAAATGCCGTTATTTCCGGCAATCGGAAATAACGGCATTTTTCACTTTCACTGAACAGTTTGGGGCTTTTTGATAATATAGTACATCGCACCAACTATAAGTACAAGCAGCCCGACACTATTGGGAACTGTTAAATAGTGCGCCGGCAGCGCCGCATACAAACCGTAAAGACCGAACAGTATAAAAACTACCGCCGATACCCATTTGATAACTTGCTCAGGAATTTTCCTACCAAGTACTACACCAATAATTATCCCTAACCCGTCCGCAATCATCATTCCCGTAGTAGTACCCATCCACACAGGAACAAGACTATTAAACTGCGCCGCTAACGCCACCGTAGCCAATTGAGTCTTGTCCCCCATCTCGGCAATAAAAAATGCAATGGCGACTGTCCAAAACGGACTATAACAGTTTTTCTCCTTCTCACAGGTTAACTCGTCACCCCGAATCGTCCACAAGCCAAAAATAATAAAAGAGAGCGCCGCCGCCACTTCAATATACTGAACCGGTATTACTTCAGTCAAATAGCTGCCCACAACCACCGCCAGCAAATGATTGAATATCGTAGCGACAAAAACACCCCACATGACCGTCTGCCATCGATAACGCGTCGCAAAAGCCATTGCCAATAACTGCGTTTTATCTCCCATCTCGGCTAAAATTACAAATACCATCGCTGTAATAAAAGCTACCATCTTCATCCTCCTGCTATACTCTTTTGCTAAAATAAAAAACGAGACTCCATTAGTATGACCAAAAAAGCGGTCACACTAAAAGTCTCGCTAATCGCCAAACCTAGCGACGGCGGAGCCAGATGTTTCCATCAGTATGTTGACTCAGCCTGTTAAGCTACTCCCTTTTATGGTACACCAAAATTCCCCTTTATTATAACTTCTTATTCTTATGGAGTCAATTCAATCTTCTTAACTTATACAAAAACGACCGGACATCATTTCCGGCCGCTTGATTCAATGATTACTTAAAATATAGGACCTAATCCGGGTCAACATCTTTTTTCGTTCTAATGATTTAATCATATGAATCATCGTTTTAGAGCGGCGAGAACGTCGTATTACTTCATTACAGTCAGCAAGTTCTTTGTCCAATTTATCCAGCACATCGTAAACCGTCATATACGCTCCCCCTTACTAAGACTTATATACAGTCTACCAGACCTTAGCACACTTGTCTCGTAGTAATAGTTGGTTACAGAATTAGCGGGTACCAAGCAGGATTTCCCCTTCGCCATATCGTAGTTTTTTAATATAACACTTTTAGTTCGCTGTACATGTAGAATACTATTCCCCGCATAGAATCAGGAGGAGTTCTTATGACTGTTATGATCTATCTCACCAACCTGCTCCGGGCTTTTTCCATGGCTTTAGAACTTTCTAGCGGAGGTCTCTCCCGTCACCATTGGCGGACCGCCCTCATCAGTTCCCGTATTGCTACGCAACTGGGACTGCCGTTTCAGGAATGCCGGGCACTGATCCATGCCGCATTATTGCATGATATCGGAGCGGCCTCCAGTTGGGAAGAAAAGAACAGTTTGCGGGCAAACCTCCCGCTTCCGGACTATCATCGTCACGCCGAACAAGGCTACCTCCTGTTGAAAGATTCTCCTACCTTAGGCGAACTTGCCTGCCCTATTCTTCATCATCACGACCACTGGGACGACTCAGACCCCAGTGGCTTAGTTAAAGACGACATTCCTTTGATCAGCAGGATTATTAACTTGGCCGATACTTGCGAAATACTGCTTAGCAACAAAACCTTTATCCTTGATCAGCGGTCACAAATACTGGATGTTCTAATAAGCAAAAGCGGGACAGTATTTGATCCCACACTCGTTAAAGCTTTGCTTGAGGTTGGCAAACAGGAAAGCTTCTGGCTCGATCTAACAAATCCCTATTACTATGAAACCTTCTTTCAAAACCTCAATCAATTTGGCAAAGTTCGCGTGTCTGTCGACGATATTCTTGAGTTCGCTCAAATTTTTGCGACAATAATTGACCGTACCAGTACGTTTACCGCCAATCATTCCCGCAGCGTAGCCGAAGTTTCGGCGGTTTTGGCCCAAGCAAAAAAATACAGCGCGACCGAAATAAAAATGATGCGTATTGCGGGATTGCTGCACGATCTTGGAAAACTCGCTGTGCCCAATGCGATACTTGAAAAGCCTGGTAAACTTAGCGCTTATGAGTATTCGGTTATAAAACAGCATCCCTATTATACCTATCATATTCTAAGCCAAATTGAAGGCTTTGAAATCATTGCCGAATGGGCTGCCTACCATCATGAAACGCTAGACGGTCAAGGCTACCCCTTTCGGGTAGAACCTGATCAAATACGCCTAGGCAGCCGAATTGTGGCCGTTGCCGATATATTTGTAGCTTTGTCCGAGCACCGTCCCTACCGTCCCCCATTAAACAGGCAGCAAGTACAAAAGATTATGTATGATATGGCGGACCATCATAAGTTGGACAAGGAATTAGTCGACGATTTGTGGCAGTGTACAGAACTCCTTAACTCACCTAAACTGCACCAATTACTGTCTTTTAATTAATTACAAAAATTTTCCATACTACCTATAGGGAAAGTAGTTGACATTTATCAGAGAACACGTTAAAATAAAGAACGTGAAAAATTGCCGATATAGCTCAGCTGGTAGAGCAACGCATTCGTAATGCGTAGGTCTGCGGTTCGAATCCGCATATCGGCTCCAGAAACAAAAATCAAGGCTTCCGAGAAATCGGAAGCCTTTTTTTGCGTTGACAATCGAGCCGTTTCTTCCGCTATCTTTTCTGGAAGCTCGAAATATTACAATGCATGACAATATAGCTGCATGGAAATAATGTCCATATAGCTATATTAGCATATTAGCTTCTTTCCATTGAGGTAAAAAGCATGAATATTTTTAGCAAAAACTTTAAAGCATTCAAAGAGCTGGTGGTATTCCAACCGACGCAGGCGCCTCCTCCATTTGTGGTAGAAGAAACGGAAAAGTCCGGCAGTACAACAACCCAAGAACAAACACGCTTGGCGCTTGAAGAGCATGAGGCGCTTCTTCGCTACGCCCGCCGCGTCGCTATTACTTTGGAAAAAGTTAAAAACACTTTGGCTGAGCCAGCTCCAAACGAAAAACTTGCATCGCTCAGAGCGGAACTAGATGCGCTTAGCAAACAAAAAGCGCATGTATCCCCTCTTATCTCAACCTATAGCCTTACCCAGGATCCCTTAGACCAACCCGTTAGTACAAGTCTTGAGGAAAATACACTGGCTTTGGAACAGCTTTATAACCTGCCGTACAATAAAGATCTTGTCCTGCGCAATATCACCATCCCCTCCTCCATCCCCATCGTAGCTACCCTGGCCTTCATCGACGGACTTGTCGATAACAATATCATTAGTCAAACCATTCTTGAGCCCCTTATGTCGCTGGGCAGAGAAAACAGAGATCTCATTAGAGGAGACACTGCGCCGCAAATCGCCGCCCGTTATCTGCCCAGCAGCCAGGTTAAGCCCGCCTTCTTTCTGCGGGAAGTGACAAGCGGCCTAAATTTGGGCGATACCGCCATTTTCTTTGACGGCGCGGCGGAAGCCCTTATTGTTGAGACCAAAGGGCAAGAGCATCGCGGCATAGACCGTCCGGCATTAGAACAGTCGGTACGCGGCAGCCAGGCCGCCTTTTCCGAAACACTCAGGGCAAATACCGGCCTGATACGGTCATTACTCCGCACCAATGATCTGGTAACCGAGATACTCACTCTTGGCACCCGCAGCAATACACTTTGTGCCGTTATGTATCTCAAATCGGTCATAAATCCCGCCCTGGTTCAGGAAGCCAAATTTAGGATTAACAGTATTAATGTGGACGCCATTTCTGAATCGGGCACTTTGCAGCTGTTCATCGAAGATCATCCCATGATACCCTATCCACAGGCTCTTTCTACCGAGCGGCCGGATCGGGTAGCCGCTGCCTTGTCCGAAGGGAGGCTAGCCATTTTAGTAGACGGAGCTTCCTTTGCTCTAGTGGCGCCTATAAGCCTGTTCACCTTATTTCACGGTGCTGAAGATTTCTCCTTTTCCTGGCTTGCTGCAAGTTTTCTACGGCTTATCCGGCTACTCGGGGCACTTCTTACCATCTTGTTACCTGCCTTTTATATTGCAATAAACTACTTTCATCAGGAGGCCTTGCCTACCGACCTGATCCTGACAATTGGGGGTGCTCGGGAAATGGTGCCTTTTCCCGCCATAGTGGAGATTTTATCCATGGAGTTTGCCTTTGAACTGGTCCGTGAAGGCGGCATCCGAGTGCCCGGTATGCTCGGCTCAACCATCGGTATCGTTGGCGCTATTACCCTTGGCCAGGCTGCCGTGTCTGCTGGCATCGTCAGTCCCATTACGGTTGTCATAGTCGCCGTCACCGGACTCGCCTCTTATGCCATTCCCGACTATAGTCTAGCGTTTTCCATCCGGCTCACCCGGATTACTTTTGAAATACTTGCCGCCATGCTTGGCCTTGTCGGACTTGCTGGCGGTCTAATTACCATAATCGTCTTACTATGCGGCATGAAATCACTGGGCGTTCCCTACCTGGCCCCAGTAGGACCAAAGACGACGCCAGGATACGATATGGTTATTCGCGGCCCGGTTTATTCCCAAGAACTACGACCGGATGAACTAAATCCGAAGGACAGGCGCCGACAGTCCAGCGTTGCTCGGGGCTGGACGCAAGAAGCACCTGCAGGAAAGAAGGATGGGTCATGAGCTTTCAGCCTGGACGCATGGGGGTGGCTGAAGGAATGGCCCTGGTTTTTGTTACCACCTTTACTAGCATTTTTTTGACAAGTTGGCCCTTAGCCATTGACTCTGCAACTACCGCTACCTGGATGCTTTCCCTGATCAACGGTCTGATCGGAATCGGGGTTTTATACTCCCAGGCCTACGTTTTACAAAATACCTCCGGCGATTTGTATGCGGCCTGCCAGGAGCTAGTAGGAGTCGTTGTCACGCGGCTTATCGCCGTCTATTATATCGGCATTTATCTGCTTGATGCCTGCCTCTTATTACGCCAATTCGCTGAAAGTACCTTGCTAACCGCGCTGCCGGAACTCTCCTTTGAGATAGCTGTCGGATGGTATGTTTTTTTAATAGTCCTCATTCTCTTTATCGGAATTGAAGCCATAGCCAGGGCCAGTTACCTGTTTTTACCGATGGCCGTCCTGATTGTCTTTATCGTTGTAGCACTCTTAACGCCGCAATACCAATTTATGTATCTGGCACCCTGGAACGGGCCCGGCTTTCCTAATGTGGTTATGGCAGGCATTCACTCCGTCGGCCTAAATATGGGTATTCTGATCCCCTTTATTCTCGCTCGCAGTTTCCAAAATTCGCGGACCATAAAAAACTCGGTCCTGTATGGGTTTGGGCTTAGCTCTTTCATTAAATCCCTTACTCTTGCCGCCTATATTGCCGCTTTCGGGACCGGGGCCGCCCGGGAAAAAGTATTTCCCTTCTACGAGATGGCGCGTCTAGTCTATATCAACCGTTATATTCAGCGAATTGAATCCTTGATCATTTTCCTCTGGGCCATGATGGGTATTCTGAACGTTGCCATAGAAATTTATATAGGCCTTTACCTATTGGGCCGGTTGTTTAATTTACCTACGCTTAGGCCCTTAATTATTCCGACTGCCCTCATCCTTGCCGAACTAGCCATGTTTCCTGGCGAAATTGGCAGTGTTATCGCTTTCCATCACAAAGTCCATTGGTCATTCTATAATATCGGCATTTATATCATTCCAGGGATCCTGTTTGCGGCTGCCCTTTTGCGGGCAAGGAGGCGACAATCATGCTAAGCCGATTCATAGCAGCAGCAGTACTCGCCGCCCTTTGTCTCTCTCTCGTTGGCTGCTATGGTTCAAAAGAGTCTGACAGTGTCGCCTATGTTCAGATTATCGGCGTCGACGTTGCCGCTGGCGGCAAAAGAAAAATCACCACCCAGATTGCCGTTCCCCTCAGCACCAGTAAAGGCGGAGGTCCCCCTGGCACGGAAGAAAAAGCAGGCACTTCAAAACGCTGGGTATTCAATACGATGCTAGTGTCTGCTCCTGCCGAAGAAGCAAATTTATTACGATCCACCATGTCCCGCAGTCCCAGAGAATCGCATGTCAGTGTGGTGATTTTTTCCGAAGAAATAGCTCGCCAAGGACTCGGTCCCGACGCAACCCAGTACATTCGTAACCGCGATTATCGCGAAACGCTGTTTATGCTTGTTGTCACAGGAACTGCCGAAGATTACATGAAGCATAATAATCCTGCTCTGGAATCTTCTATTTCCAAATACTATGAGCTTTTTTTTGAAAAAGCTAGTGAAACCGGCACTTATCTTCCCTCTACCCTTCACGAATTTTATACAAGACTCAAAACACCCGGCGCATCACCCTATGCAGCCTATACCGGCATAAATCCCATGACCGGTATCGCCAACCCCGTCGACCATAAACAACCTGAACAAAAAGCTGACGCTTACCTGCCAGGCGGAATTCCCCGTACCGGCACGGAAAACCCTGCCGAATTTTCTGGCCTGGTCGTCTTTCGGGCGGATAAGATGGTCGGTGTTTTAAATAGCTACGAAACCAGAGCGGTCGCAATCCTGCAAAACAAATTGCCCCTCGGTTACATCGCTGTCGTTGATCCACTCAAGCCGGAAAAAGACATGATCAACCTCGCTATTCGCTGTGAGTACACCAAGATAACCGCCGACTTAGATGGCGGCATGCCAATATTCAACGCCGAAGTTAAAATTGATGGGGACATATATGGCATTTCTTCCGACATTAACTATGAAGCTCCCGGCAACCGCGAAATTTTAGAACAACAGATTGCCGACTTCCTTAAAGGGCAGATAACAGCCATGCTTAAACACACGCAAGAGCTAGGCACCGACCCTGTCGGTTTTGGCCTGTATCTGCGTCCGAAGTTCGCTAATACGAACGAATTGAATGAGGCTAATCTAACGGAACTCTACCAAGCCGCTGACATTAACATCAACGTCATTGTTAAAATTCGCCGCTCAGGTCTAATTTGGCGAACCGTTCCGCTTCTTAAGGAATAGAAGGAGACTCGTTATGATAGTGATATTTGCAGTAGCCGGTATTGTGTCCGGCTTCCACGTCTATACCTACGGACGCTGGCTTAAACAGCAGGGCAATATCCCCGCTGCCTATTTTTCCTTTCTATTAGCGACAGCTACCGCAGTACTTCCAATTTACCATTATTATACTAAATAATTCCCAAAACTTTGCCCTCCTGCTATAAATAGAAGAGATCATCTCGATGAGATGATCTCTTCTATTTATAATGACCTATTATTAGCCATTTGCTTTCTGGAATTTAATCATAAAGTCTTTAAGCGCCTGACAGGCTTCTATCGGTACGGCGTTATAGGCCGAGGCACGGCAGCCGCCTACAGAACGATGACCATTCAAGCCAACAAAGCCTGCGGCTTTCGCTTCCGCCAGGAATTTCTTCTCCAGTTCTTCACTGCCCAAACGGAATGTGATGTTCATGAGAGAACGGCTGTCGGGCTGGGCGTGCCCTTTGTAGAAGCCTCCACTGGCATCAATGGTATCATATATGAGTGCAGCCTTTTCTAAGTTGCGTTTGTAGATTACATCAACGCCGCCTTGCTCTTTCACCCATTCCAGAACCAGCCCCATCATGTAGAACGCAAAGGTCGGGGGAGTGTTAAACATAGAGCCATTCTTTACATGGGTATCATAGCTAAGCATCGTCAGCACTTTTTTATTGGCTTTCTCTAATAAATCTTTGCGGACAATTACTACGGTTACCCCGGATGGCCCCAGATTTTTCTGCGCACCGGCATAAATAAGGCTAAACTTATTTACATCTATCGGCCGGGAAAGTATGTCGCTCGACATATCGGCAATCAAAGGAACATTACCGGTATCAGGATATTCCTGCCACTCCGTGCCAAAGATCGTATTATTTGTTGTAATGTGCAAATACGCATCACTCTGGTCATATTTGAGGTCGGACAACGCCGGTATGTAGGTATAATTGGTATCTTTGGCACTGGCAGCTTCATAGGCCTCGCCAACCATTTTAGCTTCTTTGAAAGCCTTTTCAGACCAGGACCCGGTTAAACAATACGAAGCCTTCTTGCCGGGAAGAAGGAAATTAATCGGCACCATGGCAAATTGAAGGCTGGCACCGCCTTGCAATAAAAGCACTTCATAGTTTTCCGAAATCCCCATAAGTTCTTTGAGAAGAGCTACAGTCTGGTTATATACCGCGTCAAAATCTTTACTCCGGTGACTAATTTCCATCACCGACATTCCCAGACCTTTGAAATCAACTAACTCAGCCTGGGCTTTTTCCAATACAGGTAGCGGCAGTGCCGAAGGCCCGGCATTAAAATTGTAAGCACGCTTACTAGCCAACATAAATCCCTCCAGTAGAATCGGTTTATTAGGATTGCAAAGTTCCGATTGTAAAGTATTGTACACCAAAACATAACCACTAGTCAATTACTAGTGGACTTTTGTCTCATGAATAAACACCATTCTTTTTAAAGTTACTATTTATACATCTATTCGACATACAATATTTCAGAGTATTAATAAAGTATTAATAAAATATTAAAAATCTATTGCAGTCGCTTTAAATTTACTTTAAAATTTAAACATATTGCCAATGATTTTAATAAAGGAGCGAGCTCTTTGTCAGATATAAAAATAGCCCAAACTATCTTCCAGCTTATTCCTTCCATTGACGCTAAATTTATGCGGCCTATGGAACAACATTATGCGGGTGATATCACACCGGTTCAAATCGGGGTACTGCTAAACATTAGAGAAAGAGTCGTATTGACTATGACCGCATTGGCCAAAGAAATGCTTATTTCTAAACAGCAACTGACACCCGTAGTAAAAGATTTAGTTTCCCGCGGCTTAGTAAAAAAGGAACAGGACTGTAAAGACCGCCGCCTTAGTCTCCTTAGTCTTACCCCATTAGGACTTGCATGGCATGAAGATTTTACTAAACTGACTCTGGAAATTCTTAACGATACCCTGGATACGTTAGATGAACCTGACTTAGCTTGTTTGAATAATGCTTTTATGGAAATACATCGCATCATTCAGAAATTATAGTCCTATTGTATGTCCTATATGGAAATATCTATGAAATAAATGAACGCCGCACACCCGATACGGGTTGCGGCGTTTATTTATTAAAGAAGTTCTCTCTGTTTATTTAAGAGACGAGATTTTAGACTTTCATTTGTAAAATACACAACGACCGAACCACGACGGTTCCTGTCCTCCGGTTTAGCGTACCAGGGAGATTCTCCCCGTAAAACAATACTTACCTGCTCTACCCGAAGGCCGTTTTTTACTACCGTCCAATTAGACTCTTTAAGCCAACGGTCTTTTTGGGATTTATTAGGCTTACCATACTTATCCGTCAGCATCTTCTTGGTTTTATCATATTTATCCTGAAGTACTAACGGATCAAAGGTACGACTGCTAGAAAATAGCATCGAACCAAAGTACAAGGAGTCATTCAAGAATTCGGTACGAACTTCAACAGGTTCTCCGGAAAAAAGTCCGGTAAAAGTTACATAGTCAATTCCCTGATCTTTCTTCTCATACCCGTTATTTTCCATTTTGTAGATGACTTGCTGCATGCCGTCGCCCCAGGTAGCGCCTAAAAAACCACTAGGCAAGGGTGCCGGAGCAGCCTCTGCCGGTGCTTGTACTATAAACAGCAGGCATGCGAAGAGTAGCAGTATGAGATTTTTTTTCTTCATAAGTTTCCCCCATTTATTGTGCGCATGCTGCCCCGCCAGTTACTAAAACGTAGTAGTCAGGCCAATCCCCATACCGTTTCTAGTACCATGGTCACTAAACGTGCGGTATTCAAAATTCAGCAACGCCGTATCGGTAATTTTATAATATACGCCAAGATCCAGTTCATGGAAGTTGCTGCCGCCCAACAATTCGCCGTACCCGGTCCACTGTTCATTGAGTGGTGCAAGTTGTGCAACGCCAACAAAAATTTTGGACTCAGAACTGAAGGTTCTGTTGCCAAGAAGCAGTCGAGTTTGCCCTTTTTCGTCAAGACCAAACTGAGCATAAAAATCATTCATAGCACTGGAGTTATCCCAATCCACGTGCTGAAAGCCAATGGAAAAGGTCGGAGTAAGCTGGGTAGTGAGACCTAAATCGGTGCTACGGTCACCCCCATGAACGGCGAGACTCAAAGCGGACTGTTGCGGTTGTAAATCAGTTACCGGAATGGCAAAAGCAGTACCCATTTGCAGTGCAATTGCTAACATCATTACTACTAATACTTTTTTCATGTTAAACGACCTCCAAAATTTATTATTGGTAATTTGAGAAGCAGTGAAGTTACAGCTTCAAAATATGGCTCAGATCGAACCTATGTTGATGAAAATTAGCTTAACTCACCCCTTTCTCCATATCCTTCACGTATTTCAGTATAAAGTAAAAGCTTGTCCTCATAAGAAAAATCCCAGACTAGCCAAGCTAAATGCTCGGCTATCTTATCGTACTATAACCTGGTCAATTCTGCCGTCAATAAATGTATCCGTAGCCGCCAGAACTTTTTCTTCAATAGAACCAGGGGAAATTTCTCTCCAAGGGCTCTGCTCCGTATTGTTTGACACCATTCTTCCAGCGTCGTCAAAAGAAGATACTTCAAGAATTTGATATCTAAAGCCATTCGGATCAAATTGTTCATGAAATAGCATAAACGCGAAATTCTTATTTTCTTTTGTTTTAGCTTTCCGATCACTTTTTTTCTTAGTTACTTTACCTTTTTCTAATACATTACTTTTTTCTTTCCCATTATCCACAAAAACTTTTTTTATCCAAACGTCGCGAAATTTACTTTTAGAAAAATATTGCATCCGATTGGTATCAATATAAAAATCCGAAACATCGTCCGACTGAATCAAAACAAAACCTTGCTGAGCACCAACCGGAGCCGGAACAGCTGCCCCTAGCACCACAAAGGCAGCAAGAACCAGGCTAAGTTTCTTCAGTTTTTGTACCATACTATCAGCCTCGGTATTCATTTGATTTGCCCAATTTATTTACTGCGGGCGAAATCGTGGGAACTGCGTTCTCATAGCGGCGGGCTGCTTCGGCGACCATTTCCGGATCAATGCTGGTAGGCACTGCTAATATACGATTCACACGTGTGACAATATTCTCTTTGGCTACCATCGGTGCTCCATTTTCTCGCCCTGGCTGCACATTTACAGGATGTTGTTTTTTTATTTGAGCTTTTGCAATCGGTGAATCAATTTTTAAATTATATTTGGTCAGATCAGTTCCCAGAATATGGCCGGCTGCTGTCGTATCCGCATTGTGCAAAGCCTTAGCAAAATCCGCTTTGGCTTGCTTGGGTAATTTTTTGTACATACGCATAATTGCATCCCGATCACACTTAGGAAGCTGTGCGTTTAGCTGACGAACTTCTTTAGAATATCCTGAAAAAATCATACCCCATCCTCCTACTTTTATCAATTCCGTTTGGTATTTATTCCTGCCCCATTGCTAGTACATAAGTATCTAAAACATCCCGCTGTTCAGGGTTAAGCTTACTATACAAGGTTCTAAGCGCGGGAATCCCCTGCATGCGTTTCAATCTCTTTTCCCAGGGATATGTCGTATCGGTCACGGTTATCCAAACCTGCTGCTTACACACTAATAACGAACGTATCGTTTGTTTCTGCTGATAGCTGTCCATGTTAAGACCTGCTAAGACAGCGACCAAATTCGAAGCCTGGGTTTTTCGTTGTTCTAAGCTATCCAAAAAAGCAGTCTGCTGCTCTGGATTCAAGCACTGACTTATTTCTTCGTTCGTGCTGTTTCGTATATCATCCAGCCTTTTTAACACCCTCAGGTAATTGATTAAGTTTAATTCGGGATTTGCAGCAGGCGTTGCCGAAGCTCCAGGAGCCGGTTTTCCCGCCGGCTTTTTAGTATCTTGCGCCGCTCTATCTGGACCAGCCATTTTTTGCTGGTCCAACATGAAAATTGCTTCACCGGCAACTTTTTGCACGTCTTTGTTTTTACTTGCAATTATCGCGTCAATTTGTTGGCGCTGTGTATCTGAAACATCCAGTGACAGCCACAAAGTTTCCTGATATATATCCGCAACATTATACATAGATGCCCCATTGTACCCAGCACAATTCCCTGCAGACATAGCTATAAAAAGACAAGAGATTACAAACAACGCCGCATAAATGACCTTCATTTTCTAAACTCTCCTTCGAGTTCGAATTGCCATGGTTGCCTATAGCATTCTCTTAATATAAATCGCCATCATTTCTTTGTTTATCATTTGAAAAATACGGTTTTATTGTAAAGCTTTCAGCGTTTTTGTATTCTTATTACAAGTCTTATTGCATCATAATTGAGATACCATCATCAGTAGAAGGCCCTTGTTTCAGCACACATAAGTCAATGATAAGTTCCAGTTTCATCAAGCTATTCACTTTTACTTTTAATTGTACTTTGCGCACCGTTTCCATTTTGTTAAACCAACGTTCTAAACCTTGAAACAGTACTTTTTCGATCCCGACTTTTAAACGTTCCGCTTGAATATTGATATCCATTTCTCCGCTATAGGTATTTTTTATTTTCTGCCCGCGTTTAATTGTAAGATATCCTACCATGCCCCCTTTAATTTCAGCTATAAGAAAGAATTTAGCCTCCTCTAATTTTTCCAAGAGATTCTTTTCTATACCCAACGTTGCCGGCACAGCCGAATGTACATTAAGGGTTTCACCATTTAACAGGAGATAGGTTTCCAACTTATCACATCCAAACCTTATATTTTTGTAATATATTTACCCCTTTACATCACTTATCTACTATAACCTATCATTAACTCTTGACTAATTTTCTCTTAGTCTTGATTTTCCTTCTGTTAACCATAAACAAGTACGTTAAATCCCATTTTACTGTAAGGAAACACTGTTATTTGCTGTTTTACCGTGTCGTCTATCTAACCCGTAATACACCAGAACCGTCGAAACGGCAATCAGGGAGGAAACTATGTACATCGAGCTAAAGCTCGTCCAGGCCACGATAATGCCTAAGACGGATGGGCCCAGCCCCATGCCAAAGTCACCAAGAAAGAAGAAGGTTGCTGTTGCCACTCCTTTACGATCTTCCGGCACCACACCTACGGCAATGGCTTGCAGACTAGAAAATAACGCTCCGAAACTCAAACCAACAGCCGCCCCGACGATAAGCAATACAACGGCAGAGTTAGCTTGACTTAACAACAATAAACTTAACGCGAATAATACAACGGAAGGATAAACGACTATAGGCGGTCCGTACTTATCTAAAAGTCTGCCGGCAAAAGGTCTCGACAAAACCACCATACACGCATAGAACACATAAAAATAACGCGCCCATTCACCAATACCTAACAGTTTGGCATATAATGCGACAAAAGTTACAACACCACTAAAGGAAAATGCAATAAACAGGCACGGCAAGCCCCCCAGAGCCGCACGAGGCTCAAGATATTGCCTCCAATCTCCCGCCGCCTTCCGGTGGGAGTTCTCCTTCTTATGGGGACTTAGAGAAATGGCACCGCCAGCAACAACCGCCAAAAAAGCAAGAATAGCAGTTGCTGTAAACAATACGGTAAAATTGGTTCTAGCTATAATACTCAACCCTAGAAACGGACCCAACGCTACTGCTAAACTCATGCAAGTCGCAAAATAGCCTATGCCTTCCCCTCTGCGGGATTCAGGGACAAGCTCCGCCGCCAAGGTAGCGGTAACAGTGTTGGCAACCCCAAACGCCAAACCTTGCAAAAAGCGAACAGCAATAACCGGAATAAGGCTGTTTGTACCCAAAAATAACAAAGTTACTAAGAAATAGCTGCCTAATGAAAGCAGCAGTGTCTTTTTTCGATCATACTCATCCACCCATTTTCCTGAAAGGGGCCGAACTAGGAGAGCACTAGCCATAAATGCAGAAACCGCTAATCCTGCTTCCCATTCCGTATATCCCAAATTCCCAAGAACAAAGGCCGGCATTGTCGAAAGAATAACATAAAAGGTCATAAACTGAAAAAAATTGCTAAAACAGATCAAAATAAAGTTTCTCGTCCATAACGGTTGTTTTGACATCTAAGTACTCCAATGATAACTAAAATTTGTAGGATATTTAAATCTTTTAACTGTTTATAGTATATATATCTCTATTTCTAATGTCGAGTATAATATATAAAACCTTTTTTGCCTCTTAACAGGTAAAGCAGGAACCTCCTATAAACTCTCGAAGAATAGAATTATTCGGAATGCTCCCCTCATTTTCAAGTGAGACGAAATATTGTAAAAAGCCAAGCAATCTTATTGCTTCCGCATACTCGTCCTGGTGGGGTAATACAGCTTTAAGAGCTTGCTCTGCCTTTTTCTTCATAACCGCCAGTTCATAGATCAATGCCGAGTTAAACATCACATCGGCATTATCTTGATAAGGAAATATGTTTCTTTCCTCACCTCTCCTGACATTTGGCCACAAACGAAGCGTTTTTGCCGCATCATACCCTCGGAAAGACGCGTCCCGGACGATTCTTCGAATCAGGCGGGCCTCACTGCTAGGAACCCGGTTGTGAAAGTCTAACGAAATCTGAGTAAGCGGACATACATAGATATGGAACTTATTATAGGCGGGAATGGCTTCTGTTAATCGATCATTCAACGCGTGGATTCCTTCAATAATAATAGGCTGATCTTCCGTTAAACGCAATAATTGTCCGCTTGCCTCCCGGCATCCAGTCAAAAAATTGAACCTTGGCAATTCTACTTCTTCGCCATCCAGCAAAGCAGCCAATTGGGTATTAAAGAGTTCCAGGTCTACCGCCTCTAAAGCTTCAAAATCATAGTTCCCGGCTGCATCCACCGGTGTTTTATCCCGGTTGACGAAATAGTCATCGATAGATATGGCTCTCGGTTTTAGCCCGCTTACACGTAATTGTACACTTAGCCGTTGCGCTAAAGTAGTCTTCCCTGACGAAGAAGGTCCGGCAATTAATATAACACGGTAACGGTCGGCGCCTTTCGCAATAAGATCAGCAGTTTCCGCCAGTTTTTTCTCGTGCAGCGCTTCGGCAACCCGTATAATATCCGCTCCGCGCCCGGCAGCCATATGCTGGTTAAGATCAGATACATACGCGCAATCCAAAATATCGCCCCAACGCTCGGCTTCATCATACACTTGATACAGTTTGGCTTGCTCTTTCCACGGGCCGATCACCTTAGGTTTAATCGTTTTTGGATAACGCAGTACAAAACCAGCTGCATATGGCTTTATTTCAAATACATCCAGGTATCCGGCATATGGTACCAAATGCCCATAGTAATACCCGGATACTCCTCCAATTTTATAAGAAGTAACCTTTTCCAAGGCGAGCTGACACAAAATAGCCGCTTTTTCCGCCTGGCCCTCTGTTTCAAACAATTGTATTGCCTGTTCACGCGGAATGAGTTGCCGGATAATAGGCGCATTTTCCGAAACCAAAAGCCGCATTTCTTTTTCCAGCGCCTTGAAATCAGCTACGCTTGGTTTTCCCAGGTCCAAGGTCATTTCCCCGTACAATCCGTCCGACAGGGAGTGTTCAACACGAACACGACACCGCGGGAAAATTTTTTCAGCCGCCGCTACCAGCAGCATAGTCAAACTTCGACCATACACCCGGTTTCCTACCGAAGAGGAAATATCATAAAACTGTACTGTTTTAGCGTGACCTACCAAAGTCTGCAGGTCACGGTACTGACCGTCAACGGTAGCCGCCAGAACCGGCATATCGACACTTCTCGTACAGGCTATCTCAAGCAAAGTTTGTTTTTGCGTTTCTCGCTCTTCCTGTGTACCGTCGGGCCAAAAAAACGACGTCAAACCTCCACTTCCCCCTTTGCTCCGGCGTACTAAAAAGCATGAACGTTTTAAATCTCACTATAAAACATAAATATTATGTCACTATATGTCTTATTCAGTAATAACTACGTTTCTCCTGCTTAAACACAATTTTAATTATTGGTAACCCCCTCCTTGATGTTATCTTTCTAAAAACGGAATTAACAGCCCCCAACCCTATACGCTCTCTAGAGCCGACAAGCTCACTAATTCTTTCTCCATATTTATCACACGCCATTGTGTCAACTTACGGAATGAATTGACATAATATATTACATAAGGAGGTGCACCTTATGTATGAAAGAAACTTAAGACAATATCCTGCTCCCTATTATTATCCGGTCCCCTATCCGTACCCCTATCCATATCCTACCACCTATCCACATTATCATTATCATCATTGTTCCGGCTTTGGCTGCTGGTTTAGGCCCCGCTATAATTACTGGTACTAACATCTTCCTCCGCCGTAAAGGATAGGCCCCTGACAGCTTAAACTGCCAGGGGCCTATCCTTTAAATCCACTTTACCCGGATATGGCTTCTTCCAACGCTTTTGCCAACTGATCGGCGCACGAAGTTCCGTTTCGACAAACATTTCCTTTTAATTTGTTAATTACACTTTGAACAGGCATGCCTTCCACCAACGTAGCCACTGCCTTAAGATTACCGGGACATCCGCCAACAAACTGCAAATTGCGGACGATCCCGTCCACAATATCGAAATGTATTTCTGTGGAACAAACGCCTTGTGTTTTATAATTCATATTCTTCCGCTCCCTGAAAATACTATTTATATTAATACTTAACTTATGCACATGGTACAACTACACTGATTTATATCGCCAAAAGATCAACCCAAAATTATAAGTTCAATTCCCATCCCCGCCAGTAATAATGTCACTACTTTTGAAAACATCTCCTTTGGCATCATTTCAATGATTTTCTTACCCGCCCAAGTTCCTGCAATCATAGCAGCGCCGACATAAAGGCCTAGTTTAATTGCTTCTAATCCTAAACCAAGATAGTTTTGGTAAACGACTGTTTTCACAATGTGCATAGCCACAGCCGTCACCGCTTCACTTGCTATGTAAGCTATTGGTGATAGAGGGAGTGATACGAATAGTGCGGCTCCAATAGGTCCTGCGCTACCTACCAATCCCGATAGGAAACCCACGAATGCCCCTCCAAGTACCATTACTCGATCACTACCCTCAAATTTAATGATTTGGTAATGTTTTAATATAACAAAGGCTATTACCGTAAAACCAATCAGTTTAGTTACTATTTCCTTTGGGATAGAGACAAACGAAAAAGCCCCGATAATACTCATGGGGATCGCCCCTATTAAAAACAGCCTAACAGGTTTCCATTCAATTTCTTTGTAACCGAAATATACTCTTGAAAGATTACCAATTAGTTGAGCAATAGTAAGTACAGGTACAGCCATCGCAGTTCCAACCATTTTCGTTAGCAACGGAAGCAACAATAACGCCCCTCCAAATCCAGCCGCGCCAGAAATCGCCGCCGCAATAAAACCTCCAGCAAATAAGATAATGAGCATCATAATTTTTCCCTCTCTACTAAATTGCTTTCAGATAAGCGGTTATTTGATGTTGCAAGAAGTTGACAGCACAAATAGATATATCTTTCTCTTCATGCTATTCTCCTTACCTCGCTCTATTATACGGAAATACTCAATACTTGTTAAGCTACTTAGTTGTTACACCGTTAAAACGTCCATCCATTCTTGTAGTCGTAAGGAAAAAATTAAAAGAGCTGAGGGTAAGCAAAGCTGCCCCAGCTCTTATTGACATCACTGTAAAATTCAATAATTAATGTTTTGTTTTAGCATACTGATATGCCGCTAACACGCATTGATCATACGCACTCCCTGGAATAAGACCATGCCAGTCCTTATCCGCATCAGGAACTATCTTTATAGTGGAACCGTCGCTTTTAAATTTTCCGTAAGTTACAACAATGCATCTGTCAAAGGACGGCGTTACGTACGTCTTTTCAATGGAGTAGTTGCCATTTACTTGTGTAACCTTTACTACGGTTTCCAACCGCCCGTTCGGATTAAGTGTTGTAAACTCTGGCGCATAAGCATAAATCACACCGGATAGGTCATTCGGAGTTTCCGTCCAACTAACATCATTGTCATAAATACCGTTGGCCCACGACACGGCAGTAAGCATAACAAGCATTACCATAGTAAGCAACATTACTTTTTTCATGTAGAACCTCCCAGCGATTTTCAAATTAACTACGTTAGACGAACACCTAAAATCATTATGTTATCATTTATATTATTTTGTCATTATATGCGATAATCCTGCTGCTAAAGTAAAATAATTTCGCGAGTTCTGTCAGCTTTCGGAGATAAATTCAAATCTTGGCCGAATTTTCCCTTCTACGCATATTGTTTCATTAAACATACTAAAAGGTCTTATCCAAAGGCTTTCGTCGCCGTAAAGCTGTTTATATACGACAAAAGGTTCTTCTGTTTCACTATGCCGGGCAATCCCTAAGACTTGGTAGCGATTCCCCTTATAATGACGATATGTCCCCAATTTCATCTTCTTTTCCTCCCTCTCTCCGGTTACTAATAGGCACTAGGGGACTGCCATCTTTATCAGGGAAAGTAGCCCGGCAACTCGGATATTTGGTACAACCCCAAAAAGCGCCGTTTTTCCCGTGGATAAGCTGTAAAGCCCCTTTGTGGCAGCGGGGACACTGGTGTTTCGGGGTTTGCGGCCGGCCATCATCATCATCATAGGCGGCTTTGCAGGCCGGATAGCGGGAACACCCCCAAAATCGCCCATTACGTCCGTTACGGAGGCTAAGAACACCCTGTTCACATTGCGGACAAATATGTTCCCCTTGCGGCGTGATTCGAACTTCGAGCGCCTTGGCACAGATGAGGGTAGTAACTTGCGCCTGGGCAGTTAAAAAATCTTCTAAACTACTGCCGCCACTAGCCATTTCTCCAAGTATGTGTTCCCAATGGGCTGTAGCATCCGGATAAGTAATTTCATCAGGCAAGGCATCAATTAAGGTATACGCCGATTCGGTAGGGATGAGATATTTTTTCTTTTTTTCCTCCCGCAAAAACGCTCGCTGCACTAATTCCTTAATGATTGTGGCCCGGGTAGCTTCCGTGCCTATCCCGCTTACTTCTTTAAGTTGTTTTTTCAGATCCGGGTTCTTCACATATTTGTGAATTTCTTTCATCGCTGCAAGAAGGGTGGCCGCCGTAAACCGGACCGGAGCCCTGGTGGATTTTTTTTCAGTTTGCCCTTGAACTAAAGTAAGGCTGTCTCCAGCTTCCATCGCAGGCAGATTTCCTTCATCCTCTTCCTTCTTCTCATCGGGGTCGGCACTATATAGCGCCTTCCAACCCATTTGGCGAATGATGCGCCCGCTGGCAGTAAAGGTTTCCTTGACTCGATCAATTTCCACCTTAGTCTGGCTATAAACATGCACCGGGTAAAATTGCGCCAAATAGGCCTGGGCAATAAGATAATATATGTTTTGTTCGGCCTGATTCAAGGTCAGAAGATTACATTTTTCCACTGTGGGAATTATAGCATGGTGGGCTGTAATCTTCTTATCATTCCAGGCCCTGCTTTGTATTCCGGCATCAGCCTCTTTCGCCCATGCGGCGATTTCTTCTTGCCGCAGTTCTCCTAAGTTGCTCAGAATAATTTCCGCATCGGCATGCTGCGATTCCGGCAAAAAATCACAGTCGGACCGAGGATAGCTTGTCAGCTTTTTTTCATAAAGCCGCTGCGCTGTATCCAGTACGGTTTGGGGATCATACCCATACTTTTTCCCTGCCAAAACCTGCAAGGACGACAGGGAAAGCGGTAAGCGGTTCGCTTCCCTTTTCTCCGTAGTCTCGCATTGTAAAATGTGGGCATCGAGAGGCGGAGCATTTATTTTACTTAGAAGTTCAGCCGCTATTTTTTTGTCTGCCAGCCTTCCATCGGCATCTAAGCCGGGCTGCTCTTCTTTGGGCTTCCAGTAAGCGGTAAATCGACCTTCTTTGTGCTCAAATTCGGCTTTCAATGTAAAATAGTCGTCAGGCTTAAAGGCTTGAATTTCTCGTTCGCGGCGCACAACTAACGCAAGCGTCGGCGTCTTAACCCGGCCTACAGGGAAAATTGTTTGATGTCCCGCCCGTTTCGCAGCAAGCGTATAGGCTCGTGACAGGTTCATACCAATCAGCCAGTCGGCGCGGGCTCTGGCTAACGCCGATTGCTTCAGGTTATAGAAATTGCTATTCTCGCGCAGGTCGGCTATCGCTTTTTTTATACTTTGAGCGTCCAACGCGTTTAGCAGGATACGTTTAACCGGTTTCCGGTTTTCCAGATACTCAAGAACTTCGTCTATAAGAAGCTGCCCCTCTCGGTCAGGGTCACCGGCATGAACAATTTCTGTGGCTTCTTCCATAAGCTGTTTTATAATAGCAAATTGCTTTTTGGCGGATTCTACAATACATAGTTTCCAGTCCTTCGGGATGATCGGCAAGTCTTCGGCCCGCCACCGTATGTATTGGGAATCGTATTCCCCAGGCTCTGCCTGCCGGAGAATGTGGCCAAATGCCCAGGTCACGATTCCGCCGCCGGTTATAATATAGCCATCTTTACGGCTGGCGGGACCTGTTAAATGTTTAGCTAATTCTGCCCCCATACTGGGTTTTTCTGCTATGAATAGTCGCACTTGGCACCTCTTGAAATTTAAATTTATGACCTATTGAGTATGTCTTCCAGACGCACGGCAAAATTCCTGTCATCTTGCCCTGTTCGTTTTTTCGGGCCTTTGGTTCTCCCGCCGCTACGCCGGAATTTAGCTTTGATTTCGCGCTCTTCCAAGAGAAAGTCTATGTCCTCTGAATTAAATTCCCGACCGAAAGGACTGATGCATTTCGCATTCTTTCCCAAAACAAGGGCCGCAAGTCCCCAATCCTGAGTAACGACAATATCTCCGGGGTGGGTCAGGTTTATGACTTTAAGGTCAGCCTCCTGATCTCCGCTTCCTACTACCGTATGATGTTCGGACTGTATATTGTGATTAAAGCTGGCAACCGTCCAGACCTCTGCTTCGTACCTTGCTCCCAAACGAAAGCAAATTTCTAGCACTTGCTTAGGGCACGCATCAGCATCAATTACTATTTTCATCGCTTCTCCTTTTACTAATGTTTAGATCACCTTGCTGTCAGAAGGAAAATTAGGTATAATTTTTGGGGTATGAAAACGTTTATTTTCAGCTTCTTAAGAAGTAATCGGAGGATATATGGAAGATATAATAAATCAAGCCAGTAAACGGCGCACATTCGCCATTATTTCCCACCCTGACGCCGGTAAAACAACACTTACGGAGAAATTACTACTATACGGCGGTGCCATCCATCTAGCCGGATCCGTAAAGGCTCGAAAAACTGCCAAACATGCTACTTCCGACTGGATGGAAATTGAAAAGCAGCGCGGCATCTCGGTAACATCAAGTGTGCTGCAATTTGATTATCAGGGAATCCGGGTAAATATTCTCGATACTCCCGGTCACCAGGATTTCAGCGAAGATACTTACCGTACGCTGATGGCAGCGGATAGTGCCGTAATGCTTATTGACGTGGCAAAAGGAGTCGAGGAACAAACAAAAAAACTATTTCGGGTTTGTAAAGAACGGGGCATTCCTATCTTTACCTTTGTAAACAAACTTGACCGTTTTGGCCGCAGCCCGTTCGATCTTATGGAAGAACTGGAAAAAGTCCTGGGCATTCGAGCTTTCCCGATGAACTGGCCAATCGGCATTGATGGAAATTATAAAGGGGTATATAATCGTAAACTCGCCCAGATCGAATTGTTTGATAAAGACGGCTCTCATGGACAATACGCCCTTAAGTCAACGGCCGGAAGTGTAAACGACCCTGCGTTCCGTGAGATTCTAGGAGACAATGTCTATCAAGCACTGACCGACGATATCGAACTCTTGGATATGGCCGGAGATCAGTTTGACTTTGAAAAAGTAACCCAAGGGGAACTAACACCTATGTTTTTCGGGAGTGCTATGACTAATTTTGGAGTTCAGCCGTTTCTGGAAGAATTCCTGCGCTTGGCACCTACACCAACTCCCCGGCAAACTTCCGAAGGGGTAGCCGGTGCTGAGAGCGACTTTTTCTCGGCCTTCGTGTTTAAGATCCAAGCCAACATGAACCCTGCACATCGGGACCGCATCGCTTTCATCCGGATTTGTTCGGGCAAATTCGAACGCGGGATGTCCGTACTGCACGTGCAATCAGGTAAACAAATTAAACTTAGCCAGCCACAGCAATTTTTGGCCCAAGACCGAACCATTGTAGATGACGCCTATCCGGGTGACATTATCGGTCTATTTGACCCAGGCGTTTTCGGTATTGGTGATACGCTGTGCCAAACCGGCCAGTCTCTTAAGTTTCAAGATTTCCCGGTCTTCCCGCCTGAACAATTTGCCCGCGTACAGGCAAAAGATACTATGAAACGCAAGCAGTTTCTCAAAGGGATGACCCAGCTTACCCAGGAAGGAGCTGTCCAGGTATTTCGCCAACCGGGTGTTATTGAATCTTTTGTCATCGGCGTAGTTGGCAGTCTTCAATTCGAGGTACTGGAGTACCGGCTCAAACAGGAATACGGCACAGATATTCTCATGCATCAACTGCCTTACGGGGTCGCCCGCTGGATAGCAAGCAACAATGTTAACCCTCAAGACTTGAAGAGTATTGATAATGGCATGCTGTTGGAAGATACCAAAGGCCGTCCACTCATTCTTATTACAACGGAATGGCAATTGGGCTGGGTCAGAGAACGTAACCCCGGCGTCGAGTTTCTGGCGACTCCGCCCGACATGCCTCACGAATAACAATAAACAGGGACTTCCTTTAGGAAGTCCTTTTCCTATTATTGAACATTGATTTGCTCAGCCAGTTCATATAGATAAGTCCAGCGTTCCAAAAGTTGGTCAAGGGTTTCTTTAAGACGTGCTTCCTCTTCCGTCAGCTTTTGCAAAAGCTCAAAATTGCTGCCGGCAGTGTTGATCCCCTGCTGAACGGCAGTCAGTTGATTTTCCGTCTCGGCAATTTTATTATCAATTTCCTCGTACTCCCGCTGTTCTTTAAATGTGAATTTACGGGGCCGGGCAACTTCCGCATATACCATTCTAGGCGAAGAATCAGACCGTTTGGGTTTATCAGTTTCTGCTTCCGCAGGTCTTTTTGCATTATAATCGGAATAGCCTCCTGGATATTGAGTAATACCTCCGTTTCCTTCAAACGCAAATATTTTCTCCACCGTCCGGTCCAGGAAATACCGGTCATGGGATACAATAATGACTGCTCCAGAAAAAGATTCAAGAAAGTCTTCTAAGATAGTAAGTGTAGTGATATCCAGGTCATTGGTAGGTTCATCCAATAGTAGTACATTGGGTGAGCCCATAAGAATCCTGAGCAAATACAGTCGCCGCTTTTCCCCTCCCGACAATTTACTAATGGGACTCCATTGTAACGCCGGACTAAACAAGAACTGCTCCAATAGCTGCGAAGCACTAATTTCCCGGCCATCCGCGGTGGTAATAAAATTCGCTTCTTCCTTAATATAGTCAATGACCCGTAAATTCCCATCCATTTCTTTATTTTCCTGGGAGAAATAGCCCAGCTTAACGGTTTGTCCGATGTCGACCAGCCCGGAATCCGGAGATATCTGTCCGGCAATGATATTAAGCAGCGTGGATTTCCCGCTGCCGTTCGGTCCGATAATACCTACGCGGTCTTCTCTTAAAATAATATAACTGAAATCTTTAACTGCCCGATAGTCCCCAAATGACTTACTAACATTAGTCAATTCAATTATTTTCCGTCCCAGGCGGCTGGACCCGGCCTGTATTTCCAGTTTCTCTCCCTTTTCTTTCGGAGTCTGGGCATTAAGTTCTTCAAACCGGTCAATTCTGGCCTTTTGCTTGGTGCTGCGCGCCTGAGCGCCCCGTCTTATCCAGGCAAGTTCATTGCGTAACAGGTTTTTCCTCTTACTCTCCATGCTTTCTTCTATTTCTTCCCGTTCCAGTTTAAGCTCCAGGAATTGGCTATAGTTTCCAGCATAACTGTACAGTGAGCCTGTATCCAGCTCAATCATGCGGGAAGCAACTCTGTCCAAGAAATAACGATCATGGGTAATCATTAATAACGCGCCTTTGCGTTTAGACAAATATTCTTCCAGCCACATTACCATATCATTATCGATATGATTTGTCGGTTCGTCCAAAATCAGTACGTCTGCCGGTGAAATGAGCGCACCCGCCAGTGAAATTCGTTTCCTTTGACCTCCAGAAAGACTGCCTACCCGGGCTGTAAAATCAGTAATCCCCAATTTCGTAAGGATAATTTTAGCTTCGCTTTCCATCTGCCAAACATTATATTCGTCCATCTTCTGACTAATAGTAATTAACCGAGTTTGCCACGTTTCTTCCTCTGGCCGTAGCTCGATCTGATGTAATGTATATTCATATTCGGTTAGCAGGCGCATCTCTGGGGAGTTTCCTTTAAAGATCTGCTCCAAAACAGTGGCCGCTGCATCAAATTCCGGATTCTGTGGTAAATATTCGACCCGAACACTGCTTCCTTTAACAATCCGCCCATTGTCAGGCTGTTCCATACCCGCAATCACTTTTAGTAAAGTTGACTTTCCGGTTCCGTTAACACCAATAAGACCAACTTTATCTCCTTCGTCCAACCCAAAGGTTACTCTCGAAAATAGCACCCGTTCCCCATAGCTCTTACTTATATTCTCAACAGATAATAAATTCATTTTGCCTTCCTTCTCTCTTGCTACTGTCTCAAATTTTAACGGTTTAACTGCTATTAGGCAATAGAAAAATCAAACCATCCGGCTCTTCTCTCTCCGGATGGTTTGATTTTTTATGCTTGATTACTGCAATTGAGAACAGAACGCAATTTATGCTTGACCATATTCTTGACAGCTTCTCTGGCCGGCTTTAAGTACTGACGAGGGTCAAAATCTGAAGGATTTTTGGCAAAATGCTCCCTAATGCTGGCAGTCATGGCTAATCTGAGATCGGTATCGATATTAATTTTGCATACCCCCATTGTCCCTGCCTGTTTAAGCATTTCTTCCGGAACACCTTTCGCATCACTCAGTTTTCCGCCATATTCATTGCACTTTGCGACAAATTCAGGCAGGACAGTGGACGCACCATGCAAAACAAGGGGAAATTCCGGCAATAGGCCTGCAATTTTCTTCAGCCTTTCAAAATCAAGTTGCGCTTCCCCTTTAAATTTGTAAGCGCCATGGCTGGTACCAATGGCTATGGCTAAAGAATCCACTTTTGTTCGTTTTACAAACTCAACTGCCTGATCCGGGTCGGTGTAGGTGGCGTCTTTTGCATTAACCTTTACAGCATCCTCGACACCCGCCAACCGTCCCAGTTCACCTTCGACGCTTACCCCGTGGGCGTGCGCATATTCTACGACCTTAGCGGTCAGAGCAATATTTTCCTCAAACGGAAATTTCGATCCGTCGATCATAACAGAGGTAAATCCTCCGTCAACACAGGCTTTGCAGATTTCAAAATCTTCCCCATGATCGAGATGTAAACAAATAGACAGCCCGGTATCTTCCATCGCAGCTTCAATCAGTTTTATAAGATAAATATGTTTTGCATATTTTCTGGCCCCTGCGGATACCTGCAAAATCAGCGGCGCTTGCTCTTCTTTTGCCGCATCTACTATTCCCTGGATAATTTCCATATTATTTACATTAAATGCACCAACGGCGTACTTACCGTACGCTTTCTTAAACATTTCGCCTGAAGACACTAACGGCATGTTGCATCCTCCTCTTATCGTTTCCCGACTGATATTTACTATGAACTGCTTTACATTACCCGGTTATAGTTTTTGTCCTTATAGTCCGTATCACTATCTTTTAAGGCCAAAACGGAGAGAAGTTCCGCCAAATCCGGCGAAACCGCCGGGCGCGGAGTTAAAACTTCATAAGGTACAGCCGCAATTTCATCCCGGTTCATAGCTACCATTGCATTCGCTTTACCCAATAACAACGTCTCAATCGCTAACGCGCCCATCCTGCTGGCGGTAACACTGTCATATGCGCTTGGTGCCCCGCCTCTGGGTGTATGCCCCAAAACAGTAATCCGGGAAGTGAACGAAGTACGGGCTGCGATTTGTTCTGCAAAAGCATTACAATCTACAACACCTTCGCTGGCTAGGATAATACTGTACAGTTTTCCCTTGGCACTACTATGCAAAAGCCCCTGGCAAAGTTCCTCCACATCTATCCTTTTCCCTGGCAAAAGAACCGCCTCTGCCCCGGCGGCCAGCCCCGCCATAAAAGTTAAGTGCCCGGCGCAGCCATCATATACTTCAACAATTGCCAACCGGTCACAGCTGCTTACCGTATCCCGGAGTTTATTGATTGCCTGGAGTACAGTATTTAGTGCCGTATCAAAACCGATGGTGTAATCGCTTCCCGGCATGTCATTATTTATTGTCGCAGGAATAACAAGAGTGGGAATTCCCGCCGCTGACAATCGTTCTGCGTTACATAACGTCTTTTTCCCGCCGATTGCCACAACCACATCTATACGCTCTTGCTTAATGTTGCCTACAGCCTGAGAAAAACCCGCTAAAGTATCAAAGCCTTCGCTTTCACCAAGTTTCAATACGGAACCGCCTTCTTTTATAATTCCTGCAACCGTGCGGGAATCCACTGTTGAAAAGTCCCCTTTACATAGGCCCTCATATCCGGAAGCCACACCGATAATCTCAAAGTTGTGGTAGAGTCCTTTGCGGGTTAACGCCCGAATTACGGTATTCATGCCCGGAGCACCACCACCGCTTGTCAGTACCGCAATTCGTTTAACCTTCACCTTCTTTTCCCTCCTTTACACTTTTTCATTTTTCACAATCACTGCCATAGCACTTCGACACACGCGGTGCCCTGAGTCTAGCTGGAGATTGAAGGCCCGACCCCAAAAGCGGCCTCACATAATACTTAAATTCGTCGGTAACATAATTTCCTTCCCGGTTAATAAATTCATCAGCCATAAGCTTGGTTTTTCCGGCTACTTCACTAAGGTCGGTAAGCCTGTAATCCACCGAGTAATACCCCGTACGGTGAATCGTAATAGACCCGTTTACATCATGCCAAATCGCCATTTGGACAGCACGCTCTCCTACTTCTCTGGCCTCATGCTGATCCACATCCGATACACAGCCTAAAAATGACCGCTGCAAATATCCAAAAGTGTCACTTCTCACCCTCGAAATACCCAAACGCTCTTTGACATTTGTACTAAGCAGTTCGCCTAATGCCCCGGTTCCTGATAGTGATACATTGCCATGTGCATCCACCTCAACGTCTTTACGCAAAGAAACGGTAATCGGCTTGCCACTCTCATCCTGCACCCCTTCGGACACCGCAATGATGCACATACCATACTGATCATAGACCTTTTTTACATCACTAAGAAACTGTTCCATTCGGAACACTCGTTCCGGCAAATAAATAAGGTGGGGACCGTCATCGGGAAACTTCTTGGCAATCGCCGCCGCCCCAGTCAAAAAACCCGCATGACGCCCCATAACTACCCCGATATACACACCTGGCAGGGCTCGAACATCCAAGCTAATCCCCATAAAAGACTGGGCAATAAATCTTGCCGCTGAACCAAATCCAGGAGTGTGATCATTAATCATTAAATCATTATCAATGGTCTTGGGAACATGAACCGACCGAAGATCATAATTCGCTTTCTTTGCTTCTTCATTGACAATACGCACTGTATCTGCCGAATCATTGCCCCCAATGTAAAAAAAATACCGTATGTCATGTGCCTTTAGCACCTTAAATATCTCGTGACAATATTTGCTGTCCGGTTTAGATCTTGTAGACAATAGTGCTGAAGACGGTGTAAGCGCCACTTGTTCTAAATTATGTGTTGTCTCTTGGGTAAGGTCGAGGAAATTCTCATTTACTATGCCGTCTACCCCTTTGGACGCGCCATATACTTTCGAAACTTGAGGAAACTTTCTTGCTTCCAGAACAATTCCGGCCAGCGATTGGTTAATTACCGCCGTCGGGCCTCCCCCTTGTGCAACCAGCACCTTTCCTTCCAATGACATCTTCTATTCCTTCCCTTCAAAACCGTCTATTCGCTTGCACTTTGGAACCTAGCCGTAAGGAAACTTTTCTCAGTCAACGCTATTATTTCCCGGGAAACACTAATGTATTCCAACAACATTGTCCCAAGCGTATTAGTACTGCGGAATAACTTTTTGCTCCAGGTATTTACTTAAGGCATTGTGGAAATAATTCTATCTGTTAGCATAGCTATCTTGTCGAATAATATCATGACATAAGGGGGTCTTTCATATACCTGTACTAACTGTGCAAACCGAAAGTATTCAATTTGAATTTGATGACCGTGTCACAAGTGCGGTATTGACCATTACGGATACCAGCACCAAAACATCCATAATACTTAATTCAGAGGTAATTAATAAAGCCGAAAAAATAGACAGAATTACTGCCGAATCTATCCTCAAAGAATTTAGTCGAAAACTTGGACACGACTGGAAATAGAATAAAGCCGTTCCGACAATTTTTTTTGTCGAAACGGCTTTATTCTTTGTCAACTTCTCTTCTTTCCTACCGCTTTTGTATTGCTGTCGCTCCGGCATGCGTGGCTCTATCTCCTAAATAATTTTTTTTACCGATTGAATTGATTTTTTCCAGTTCTCTGGTTATTATGGTATTAGCACTCCCTTCTGTCGAGTGCTAATACCTTCCCCCCCTTTACGTGAGGGATGGGAAATTACGGGAGGCGTTTTCATGACTCAGCCACTTAAAGAAAACCGTGAATTTCAAGCGGAAACTAAACAATTACTGGACCTTATGGTTCACTCTATTTACACCAACCGAGAAATTTTTCTCAGAGAACTGATCTCTAATGCCTCGGATGCCTTAGACAAGCTTCGCTTCGAAGCACTAACTAACCAAACTTTATTAGAAGGCAATTCAAATTATGAAATATTTCTTATTCCCGATGAGGCCACACATACCCTAACCATCTCGGATAATGGCCTTGGCATGACCTATGAAGAAGTCATAGAAAATATCGGTACTATTGCCAAATCAGGTACCAAATCCTTCCTAGCAAAAATGGAAGAAGCCGCAGCCAGCGCCGACCATGAACTAATCGGTCAATTCGGTGTTGGATTCTATTCCGCTTTTATGGTAGCAAAAAAAGTTTGTCTCATCACACGCAAAGCCGGACAAAAAGACGGAGTTCGTTGGGAGTCTACCGGAGACGGCACTTACACTATTGAAACCTGCGAAAAAGAGACGCGTGGCACAACGATAATTCTTACGCTGCAAGAGGAACCTACTTCAGACGATCACCCAAGTGAAACCTTTGCTAACCAGTACACTCTCGAAAAGCTGGTAAAGAAATACTCAGACTACATCCGCTATCCCATTAAAATGAATTTTATGAAGGAAGCCAAGCCGTTGGATGCTGACGGAAAAGAAATCGCGGACGCTCCGGCAACCCAAACCACAGAAGTACGTACGCTAAATTCCATGGCACCGCTTTGGACCAAGAACAAGAGCCAAATTACTCAGGAAGAGTATTATCAGCTATATAAAAACCTGTTCCACGATTGGGAAGATCCACTTGAAGTCATTCACTCAAAAGTAGAAGGGCAAGTAGAGTACACCGCCCTGCTGTATATTCCCACGCATGCCCCTTTCGACTTTTATCAACGCCAATCCACTTCCGGCGTTCAACTCTATTCCAAAAATGTCTTTATTATGGACAACTGCGAAGAGCTTTTGCCGGAATATCTCCGGTTTGTCCGCGGTCTTGTAGACTCACCGGATTTTTCTCTTAACATCTCCCGGGAGCTCTTACAACAAAGCTCTCAACTTAAACTGGTCGGCAGAAATCTGGAAAAAACCGTACTAAAAACATTAGAAAACCTGCTTACAAAAGATTATCCAAAATATATTAAACTATGGCAGGAGTACGGAAAAGCCCTTAAAACCGGAGTGTACTCCGACTTCCATAACCGGGAAAAGTTACAAGAACTTTTACTGTTCCCATCCTCAAACAGCAGTGAAGAGCTTACCTCTTTTAAAGATTATGTGGCCCGCATGCCGGAAAACCAAACCGATATCTATTACGCGGCAGGCAAAGACCGCACCCAAGTGGAACGTCTTCCGCAGATGGAACTGTTAAAAGAAAAAGGGGTAGAGGTTCTCTACTTACTTGATCGGGTGGATGAATTCGCTATAGAAGCGTTAGGCAGCTACAAGGATAAAAAGTTTCAATCCATTAGCCGTGGAGATTTAAACCTGGAGGATTCCTCAGACCAGACGAAAAAGGAATCCTCTGAGCTTAACAAAGAAAACCAATCTCTTCTTTCCGCCGTAAAACAGGAGTTAACTGGAAAAATCGCTGATGTAAAAATTAGCAGCCGCCTTAAATCAAGTCCGGTTTGCCTCGTCAGCGGTGACAATGGCATTAGTCTTTCCATGGAACAGATTTTAGCAGAAATGGACAATCCGCTTTATAAAGCCAGTCGGATATTGGAACTTAATGCTGGTCATAAGGTATTTAATGTGCTCAAAGCCCTGTATGAAAACCAGCCCTCGTCAGAGGAATTTAAAGACTATTGTCAGCTTTTGTATGGGCAGGCATTACTCATGGAAGGTCTTCTTCCGGAAGACCCCATTGCCTTTGCTAATAAAATAGCCACGCTCATGACCGACGCTAATAAATAATATAACTAGAAGCAGAAAGCCAGCAGCCCTAATCGGGCATTGCTGGCTTTCTGTTTTTAAACTGACTTACCATTCACTTAAAGATTTTTTCGGAAATACCTCTGCCCCGTTTAGA